>Ga0189274_100088_pt1 | contig 99839 bp, 105 predicted proteins | sample N5B1minimetaG_FD_130323 | JGI IMG/M metagenome (GOLD analysis project Ga0189274, IMG submission 130323) | Marine microbial communities from the Costa Rica Dome - N5 B1 mini metaG | ecosystem: Environmental > Aquatic > Marine > Oceanic > Photic zone | place: Costa Rica: the Eastern Pacific...
ATAAGTCCAAGTTCTTGTAATTGTTCCACCACATGAACCACCAGTCAATGCTCCATCAACTCCTGCTACTGAACCAGCTGGATCACAGTTGTCAGTGTAGTTTAAGTTGGTCATTGCAGGTACATCTGCTACACACTCTACGGTCACATCTGCAGGTGGTGCATTAAATACTGGATCTGTTACATCTTCTATAATAATATTTTGGGTAACATCAATAAAGTTACCGCACAAGTCAGTTATTCTGTAGGTTCTTGTAATTGTTTCAGGACACGTATTGTTATCCGAAACATCACCAATATGCACTACTGATTGAATACCACAGTTATCTGCTTCATCTGTGATCAAAGCTGGATTAGCCGCAGGCACATCTACCGCACATTCAACATTGACATCTGCAGGGGCTGTTCCCGTTGGATTTACGTTGTCATCAATAGTAATTGTCTGAGTACATGTAGATGTATGACCACAATCATCTGCAATCTGATAGGTTCTTGTAACTATCTCTGGACATGAGTTGTTATCAGAGACTTCAGACAACAAAGTAAAAGAAGCTGCGTCCAAACTTGTTTCATCTGTTGCTGTTCCGCCAGCTGTTGTAAACTCAGCTAGAGTAGCATAAGCAGGTTGTTCTGAGATATCGCACACCGCGGTTAAGTTTCCTGGACAGTTAATGACAGGATCTTGTCCGTCAATATTCACTGTGAAAACTGCAACATCATTTATACATGGTGCCGCAGCAACCACAGTATAATCGAATGTAAATGTTCCATTTAAACCGGTCGGGTTCAAAACACCAGTTGCCGAATTGAAGTTTCCTCCAGGTGCTCCGCCTGTCACTGTCCAAACTCCACCGGCGTCACCCGTTACTGAGTTATCCAAGTCAATAGCTCCACTGTTGTCACACAAAGGAATTACCACATCCAACCCCGCATCAGGAGTTATGTTCACAGTAATGTTATAGCTTTCTTGGTCAAAACAATTTGGAGTGGTTCCTGTTTCATCCCAGATGTATATCAGATCACTTGTTGTTATAACATCACCAGGTAAATATTGTGTACCTGTTCCTCCTGAACCGGTATAAAAGGCTTCGTTTCCAGTTAGATTTGTCCCTGTAATTGCAGGGAAAGTGTACGAATCACAAACTACTGTATTTGCAATATCATCTACAACCGGAGGGTTCAAAATTGTTATGTTGAATGACACCTCATCCGTACAAACCGGTGGTCCATTCGTTGCATCATAAGCATAATATGTGCCTGATGTAGTAATCGCTGCGCCTGCAGCATATTGAGTTCCTGTACCATTCGGCCCAGAAAAATAAGCCTGGTTTCCACTCAAATCAGTACCAGAAATTGCAGGAAGTGTATATGAAGAACATACGGTTACATCTGCAATTGGATCAAGAATAGGAGTAGGAACAACCGTAAAACAGATTGTAGTATCATAAGTACATCCAAAATCATCAGTTACTTCATAAGTGTAACAAGCATTTCCTGTAGCAGTAGGCTCTACAACAATTGGGTTAGTTCCTGATACAATTGTTGGATCAGCCTGCCAAGCATCAGAAACAATGGTTGGAGTAAAACTTGCTGCTGCTGGAGTTAATACTGGGTTGAAATTGATTTGCCAATCAAAGATATAACCATCATCTGCCCCTAGGTTATCGGTTACGATTATTGACCAATCACCATTTAATGGACACCCATTCAAAAAACTTAAAGAGTTTTCAGATGCGTAATCTCCTGGAGGCAAGTATTCAACATTATTATAATTGGTTCCGATATTATCAGTAAAGGTGTACGTATGGTTGCCGTTTTCAGCAGCCCATGTACCGTAAGTAGGATTAGGTGTAAAACAGTATTGATAGCCATTTCCAACATCACCGGTTGTATTGTCAACTGGTTCACCGATAAATGCATTTCCTAACCCATTAGGATAATCGACCAAAATAACCTGAGTTCCGTCTGGACATTCAATTGCAATTTCGAGGTCACCAGCATAGGAGTGCTCCATGTTGATACAAATCCCATCTATCTGTGCCTGATTGGTTAATACTTGCCCAGGACCGTAACAATCAACTGTCACAGATGTAGAATAAGAAACACCTGAACCATCAGGTAGAGGCGTCAATCCAGAAACAGGAGGAGTACAATCATACTCTGCTTCCACCTCAGTTGCACCACCTGTTAAGGTATTTTGATCACCCAAGCAAATAGGATCATTAGCTATAACCATCCCATCAAAAATTGGCGTAGTTGAGACGTAAACGTACTGATCTATTGCATTTGCACTTTCACACCCCTCAACATCTGTAACATCTAGTTGAATTACATAAATACCAGAGTTTGGGAACGCGACATTTTGGTTTTGACCAGTATATGTTGTAGGTCCGTTATTATCTTGAACTATCCAGTCAAATGTAGAAGTACCGTTAGACTGTGTATAGCCTGTGTTGTTATCTGGATATTGAGCATCTCCCGTCAATGACAAGTTATCACCTTGACAAAGGCGAATCACGCCATCAATATCTGGAGCAGGACCAAAAGTAGGATCAGCAATCACTGATTGACAAGGTTGTGTACAAGAAATTGCAGCAGTCCAACCTGGATCAGTAACTGAACCATCTGAATCAAACTCAAATGTTAAACATCCACTAGCATCAGTAGAAGCAACTAAGCCGATAAGCGGAACATTATTATCATAACAACCTAAAGTAGTCGCAGCTGTTGAAGTTCCATCATAAACACACAAGAAATCAAAGTTTGCCTCAACGTCAAACATGGTGAAGTCTAATTGAATCTGCGAGCCAGGGTTATCAGGACAAATCGTGATAACATGATATTCGTTATTGCCATAATTACCGTTACCACCAGCATCTAGGAAATTTCCGTTACAATCAGTTATGTCTGCACCATCAATAGTATAGTTCTGACCATATGCGATTGAAGTCGTAGCAAATAAAAGTACAATTGATAATAATTTATACATCTAATTCTTTTTTGAGTAAGTAGTAGGGTTATTGTTTCGAAATGAATTCAACAGATTTAAGCATCAACACTTTGTTGGTACTTCCAATCCTGTAAAATGTATTTGCAGAAGAATGATACTTCAACTTTAACTGAAGTATGTTCAATGATCCGTCTTCAGCTTGGTTAATGAACTCAGCAGCTGATATGGTATAAGTAGACTTGTCAGCATTTGTAAAAATGAAAGTATCTACCTGATTCATCCCAACCAACTTTTCTGTCTCCATGGTCAAAATCTCGTAACCATATGAAACTCTGTTATCCATAAAAGTTAATGATGGACTGTTGGCCTGAGACAATTTCTCAAACCTTTCTTGACCTAGATGATCAATGAGTTTCTGTTCGTTTTGAATTGATTGAGAAAAAGCTGAATTCAACCCTAGGGCCAAAACCAGAATAGTAAATAGTCTTTTCATGTAAAAATTGGTTTAGTTACAAACACGTGGGCACGTGTTAGACGTTCAATTTATAACATGGTTGGCTTATGGTTGTTAATTTGTACTCTGCAATTATGAACAATCAATTCATTCAGGTGTTAACAACTCAATTCATCTAAATAAGTGGGTAGTTTATCGATAAAATAGGGAAATTCAACTAATCAAAAAACTAGGCAATTAGTTGTAAAAAACTGAAAAAAAAACAGTCAACCTCCCTGAAAAACAGGAGTAACAGATTGTTATTTTTTTAACGCTTTGTCTGCAGGCTTCAATTCGAAATTCTTGTATTGAATGATTTCTACATGACGGTTCTCAAAACCTGATTCATTTGAAATTCTTTCGAAGTCAAATTGATTTTGAAGTAACTGAACATTATGATTCGACAAGTTCGATTCAAAACCAGTTCCGTAAAGCATTAGTGCCGAAGCAAAGTAATAACCTACATCAAACCCTTGAGTCGAATAAACTGTTGGATCGACTGAGGTTTGTTTCCTGAATCCTTCTAAAAAAGGAATCAGATCTGGATTATTATAATCTACAAAACGATAAGTTGAATAATGCTGATTCAATCTATCTCGGTGTAAGATATCTATATCATCAAATTTATTCCAATCTTCAAAACCAAAGGCCACCACTCTCATACCTTTGGCGTATGGGTTAAAATTTAAAACCTTATTCAATCGATTCATAGAACCGGTAACAAATTTGACATCTGAAGATGGGACGATTACAATGTTTGCAGTATCTTTTTTCATCAAGGCATTTAAATCTCTACCTGAGGAGCTACCCCAACTCAACTCAACAATCTTATCATTATAAGATGGAACCAGACTTATTTTCTCATTAAATCTTGCTCTTGCTCTCTCATAGAGTGCTTTATCCTTCTCTAAATAAGGCTTAAGAATAATAATATTTTTATCCGCCATGTTCTCTACCAAGTAATCTACTGTCCCGTCAATTTGGGTCATATTAGAAGTTACACACTTAAACGCATAAGGGTTCTCATGCAGAACTTTGGCAGAAATTTTAAACGGTATAACCAACTTGAGCTTCTTTTCTTTGCATCTTTTTGCCGTATAGGCAATCGTATTTGGGTACAAAGGACCGACTACTAAATCCATATCATTGAATTCATTTTTGGACATGATACGACCCAACACCGCAGTATCCTTCTTGGTATCATACACGAATATTTCGGCATTCAGACCGGCGTTTTTTAACGAGTCTACTGCCACCATAAATCCTTGGTAAAATTCAAATGCAATTTTCGTTGTCGGATACATTTCTCGAACCTGACCTAACTTGAGAATTTTTGCCATTTCAGCATCATTTTTCTCAAACATAAAAGGGAGCATCAATGCTATTTTGTAGGTCTCTTTGAACACAGATGTTGAATCATGAAAAACAGAATCTTTTGAGATTGGTGTAATGACTTTACTCAGCACCTCATAATTCACCTTCTTTACTGGAATACTTAAAATTGTTCCCTTTTTGAGTTTATTTCCTTTAATGTCATTCCAAGCTCTAATCGTGTCTGCATGCACCATGTATCTTTTTGAAATAGAATACAACGTTTCATGAGCCAGCACTTCATGCTTTACAATTGAATCAGATAGAGATATTTGATAATTTTCTTTTGGCTTTTCTTCAATAACGGGATCTGATTGGATTACTTCACCGTTTTGAGTTTTGGGAACTCTTATCTCTTGACCTATTGATATACCTTCTGCTATGCCAGGGTTCAAATTCTTGAGGTCATCAACTGAACACTTATATTTTCTAGAGATTCCATACAACGTTTCTCCAGCCTCCACTTTATGAATCTGATAGTGATCAGGAGAGTCTAAGCTAATTGGGATTAGTACTTGCTGACCGATTGTTAGATTATCGTTTAAACCAGGATTTGCTGCAATAATTTTATCCAAATCAGTGTTATACAATTTATGGATACCATACAATGTATTCCCACCCTCAACGGTGTGAACATAGTATTTCTTTCCTTCAATTGTCTTTGTTACTGCATTTTCAGGTTGAGCTAAGGCGCTTGACCCAAAAAACAATACTAGTATCACGATAATATTTCTCATTATTCCCATTCTATGGTTGCCGGTGGCTTAGAACTGATATCATAAGTCACTCTATTAATTCCTTTCACTCCATTAATAATTCGATTAGAGACATTTGCTAAGAAGTCATAAGGCAAATGACACCAGTCGGCTGTCATTCCATCTGTGGATGTAACTGCTCTTAATGCTACTGCATTTTCGTAGGTTCTCTCATCCCCCATTACTCCAACTGATTGAACAGGCAACAGAATTGCGCCAGCCTGCCAAACATCATCATACAAATTCGCTTCTTTCAATCCATTAATAAAGATATGATCTACCTCTTGCAAGATTCGTACCTTTTCTTTTGTTACCTCTCCTAGAATTCTAATTCCAAGTCCTGGACCTGGGAACGGGTGTCTACCAATGATGGTGTCGGGAATGTTAAGCGCTCTCCCTACTCTTCTTACCTCATCTTTGAACAAAAGCTTCAAAGGCTCAACCACCTTTAACTTCATATAATCTGGTAAACCACCTACATTGTGGTGAGATTTAATCGTTTGAGAAGGACCTCCAGTCGCAGACACAGATTCAATCACATCAGGATAAATCGTTCCTTGACCAAGCCATTTTGCGTTTTCAACCATTTTTGACTCGGCATCAAAAACATCAACAAAGACTTTACCAATTGCTTTTCTTTTGAGTTCAGGGTCAGTCAATCCATTCAACTCGGCATAAAAAAGCTCTTTGGCATCCACTCCTTTCACATTCAATCCTAGACCTTTGTAGGACTCTAATACGTCTTCGAATTCATTTTTTCGAAGCAAACCATTATCTACAAAAATACAATGAAGATTAGGTCCGATTGCTTTGTGCAAAAGCACTGCAGCAACAGACGAATCAACTCCGCCTGACAGCCCTAAAATGACTTTATCATCTCCCAGTTTTTCTTTCAATTCTTGAACCGTCACATCTACGAAAGAATCAGGCGTCCAATTTTGCGAACATCCACAAATGTTAACTACAAAGTTCTCCAATAACCTTTTCCCATCTTCAGAGTGATACACTTCTGGGTGAAACTGAACACCCCATGTCTGCTCACCTTCTACCTCAAAACCTGCAAATTCCACATCATGAGTGGAGAATATTGTTTTATAATTAGAGGGAAGTTTTGAAATGGTATCGCCGTGCGACATCCAAACTTGAGAGTTTTCACCAACTCCTTGCGCAAGAACAGAAGTGCTATCTACTTTTGAAAGTCTTGCTCGACCGTACTCTCTTATTTCAGACGGAAGAACTTCTCCTCCAAAATTATGAGCCAAGAACTGCGCACCAAAACAAACTCCTAAGAGCGGAGTTTTGCCTTTATACTTTTCTACTTCTGGCTTTGGCGCTCCTTCTTGTCTTACAGAAAATGGAGAACCGGAAAACACAACTCCTTTAATCTCAGCTGTTAAATCAGGGGCTTTGTTCCATGGGTGGATTTCACAATACACGTTTAATTCACGTAATCTTCTTGCGATTAATTGGGTATACTGTGACCCAAAGTCAAGTATTAAAATGGTCTCTTGCATCAGGCAAAGATAACAACATCATTTGCAAGAACAGAAAGAGTAGGTAACGAAATTATTTTTCGTTGAAAATTTGCCTAAAACTGTTAATAAAGTCCTTTTATTTCAGGCTAAATTCAGCTTCTAACCAAGCCCCAAGATTGTCCTTTTGCGGATGCCCGTAGAATTCGTTAAGGTAAGAAGTTACTTCTTTAATTTTCTTCTCATTATCCTGACCATTGAACTCATCTAGAATGATAGCAACTTCATCTTTCAAGTCTGCGAGCTCAGGAAACACAGGTGTAAAGTTATTGATCTTCTTAGACTCACCATTTGAGCGATAGTACAAGGTCATTTCTTTTTCAGAATATGGAATAGCTTTTCCATCTATCTTATAGATATCCTCTTTATTCAATATAACGTGATTGTTTTCAGACTTAAGCTTTTTTCTTATTGTTTCACCCTCATGCTCGTATGATAAGTAAAAGAAATTGTTATTATCTAAAGGAAATGCCTCCTTACCTAATTCTAACTTCATCTCACCGATTACCAAGTACCTTCCTGAAAAGTGATTTTGAACATCAATTAGATTAATCAATGCACCTGCTCGTGAAGAGATGTTGTTTGCTGCTGGTAAAATTTTAGTTTGTCCTTTTTCTGAAGCACTTAACACAAATCTTCCCTTAAGACTCGATATTACAGCTGCTCGTGATTGAGGAGTTTTGAAGCTCAACGCCATACCTGCAAGAAAAATATCACCTTTTTTCAGGTCTTCTTTCGTTTTCTCTAAAATGATTTTACCATCAACTTTGATTACTTTGTACTTGTCAGCAGCAAGCATTTTTCCTGCTTTTACTGAAGAAGTGTTTGACATTACACCTGCTGTTAACAGGCCTAAACACAATAGTAAGTAGATTCCTTTTTTCATTTTTTCTCTAATTTAAATTCTGATTTCAACCAGTCTCTCAAATTGTTCTTATGTGGATTCCCATAAAAATCATTCAAGTATGAAGTGATTTCTTTAATCTGTTCTTCTTCGCTCACTTTTCCTAATCCTTCTAACAAGACATTTACTTCTGCTTTCAACTCTTCATTGTCTGGAAAAACAGGTGTAAAAGTATTAATTTTAAGTCCTTTACCATCTTGGCGGTAATACAAAGTCATCTCTTTTTCTTCATAAGGAATTGCTTTTCCGTCAATTTTATAAATCTCTTCCTTGTCGAGAATTAAAAAATCATCTTCATTTCTCAACTTTTTAGCAATCTCTTCCCCATTATGCTCATACGTCAAGTAGAAAAATGTCTCTCTATCCATAGGAAATGATTGCTTTGAGATTTGCACCTCTGATCTTTTTAAAATCAGATAGCGATCGGAGAAATGCTTTTTTAAGTCTACCACATTTAGCAATGCCCCGCTTCTTGAAGAAATGTTATTTGCCGCAGGCAATACTTTAATCTTTCCTTTCGTATTCCCAGTTAATATCAACCTGCCCTTGTTTTGATTCACAATTGCTGCTCTGGCGTCATTTGTTGCAAAATTCAACTTTGTTCCAGTCACATATATATCACCCCTCTTCATATCTGCGCCTGATGATTTGAAAATTATCCTCCCCTGTACATTGATGACATCAAAACGCTCTGTATTTGCAAGTCTCTTTGTCTTTTCAGTACCTAATAAGGACATCAGAATAGCGCTTGTGACGCATACACACAGTATTAAAACATATCTTGATTTCATTTTTAGCATTGCATTTTCTATTGAGCAATATTCATACCAATCACAATTTGTTTTTCAAAAGCTCCAACTCTTGTTTGATGTGTTTCAATCTTTCGATTGTGCTTTCAACCGATCCCTTCTCCTCTTTTGGTCCTTTCAATTTGGATTTAGCACCTTCAAGAGTATACCCTTCTACTTTGACAAGTTGGTAAATCAACTTCAAATTTTCAATGTCTTTTTTGGTAAAAAGTCTATTCCCTTTTTTGTTTTTCTTAGGTTTTATTTCACTGAACTCCTTTTCCCAAAATCGGATGAGAGAAGCGTTGACTTTAAACATATCAGCCACCTCACCAATAGAGTAGTACAATTTGGTTATTTCGAGTCCTTCAATCTCCATGTTTAAAATTAAGCATTTCAGACGAAATTAAAAACTAATCAGTGCAGAATCACCCTTAATTGAGTTATATTTGCACTTCATTACGAATACGAAATGGCTTCATACAAATTCAGAGTTTTAATTGATACTGATAGCTCAGAAGAGATTTTCAGAGATATTGTTATCTCAACCACTGAAAATTTTGAGACTTTCTACCAAGCAATTTTAGCTGCTTTTGAATTCAATGGACAAGAGTTAGCTTCTTTTTATGTGAGCAACGAAAGCTGGGACAAAGGGCATGAAATTGCCTTAATGGATATGCAAATATCAGATAGCTTAGATGCTCCTTCTACTATGAAAGACACTTTGATTGAAGACATGGTAAATACTTCAAACCAAAAATTTATTTTGGTGTATGATTTTCTTAGAATGTGGTGTTTCATGATTGAACTCAATGAAATTATCCAAGAAAATTTTGACGGTCCAATGTTAGATTTATCTGTTGGTGAAGCACCTAATGAGTTTGATAAGGACATTGACTTGAGTGGTGACATGACCGGTCATGCTGATTTAGGTAATGAGATTGACGACATTTTCAATGACCACGGAGACGAAGATGACTTTGGGGGATTTGAGAACATTGACGATTTTGATTTGTAATGATTTTTGAAAACGATCCTCTTGGAGCCGCAATCTGGGATTTTAAAAATGGAGCGGCAACTCCTAACATTACGGTAGAGTCAGATCTTTGTGATGATGATGTCATACCTGTAGAATACCTTTTTAGAACAGAAGAAGAAATGCCTGAGCTTGAGTTAACAGCTCTAGAAAAAGTTAAAGGTAGGGTGCTTGATGTAGGTGCTGGAGCTGGTTGTCACAGCAAAGTACTTGTTGAAAAAGGATATGACGTAACCGCACTGGACACTTCAAAAGGAGCATGCGACTACCTCGAATCCCTTCATATTTCGAACGTCAACAAGAGCATTGAAAACTATCAAGAAGAAAAATATGATACGATTCTGGTGTTGATGAATGGATTAGGATTAGCTGGCACCAAAAGTAATCTACCCTTTTTCTTATCTCACTTAAAATCATTATTAAACCCTGGAGGACAGATCATTGCAGATTCAGCCGATATCTCTTATTTATTTGAAGATGAAGAAGGTGGACTTTGGGTAGATTTGAATGCCCAATACTATGGTGAGATGAAATTCAACATGAAATATAAGGATCAAGAATCAGGCTGGTTTGATTGGGTTTATGTTGATCAAGAAGCAGCAATAATAGCAGGTGAATCTGCAGGACTGAAGGCCGATATTATTTCTGAAGGCCCTAATATGAATTATCTTATAAAATATTCGTTATGAAACATCTAATCACCTTTTTGGTGCTGAGTTTATTCTATTTTCTTTCATGTTCAACTGATGTTCAAAAGAACCAAGTACCAAATGAAAACTCGGAAGAAATAGACCCTGAGTTACTACAAAACGAAAAGTCATTGCTTTGGAAAATTAGTGGCGAGAATATGCCGACTTCATACATGTATGGCACCATGCACATGATTGACCCAGAGTACTATAACTTCACTGATAATATGCGCAATAAAATTGGCGCAAGTGAGGCAATCATTATGGAAGTTGGTGGTATGCCAAACCCTCTTGAAGCAATGGCTATGATGAGTCTAGATTCAGGTGATGTTCGAGACTACTTCACTCCAGACCAAATGAAAACTGTGGTTGAATTCTTTGATAAAAAAATGGATACTGACCCGAAAAGCTTCTACCAACTTTATGGAAATATGAAGCCCTTTTTCATTATGCAAAGTATTAGCCAAAAACACTTCTCTGATGACGCTCAATCTTATGACATGGAAATCATGTCAATTGCTGCACAGAAAGACATCCCTCTTGTCGGTCTAGAAACAGTGACCGAACAACTTAGCTTCTTTGATGAAATACCTAAAGAAGATATGGCCGCTATGATCATTAGCTCTATTGAAAACTTTGACAAGGAAGACAAAGAGATGAAGAAAATGATGAAAATTTATGCTTCAGAAAAAGTAAATAAATTGATCCCTTTAATCAATAAACAGTCACCAGAATTCATGGAATATGAAGATGTGTTTTTAACGAACAGAAACAAAAACTGGATTCCGAAATTAATGACAGAAATGAAAGATAAAAAATGTTTTATGGCAGTTGGTGCTGCTCATCTTTTCGGTGACAATGGCTTAATAGAATTATTGCAAAGCGAAGGCTTGCAAGTAGAAGCCGTAGCTACTACTTGGCCGCCTTCAGAAGATTAATCAACTGTTGATTAAAAATCTTTGTTTGCTCAATATTGGGCGCGTGGCCAGCATCTGGCACCACCTGAACATCAGTCCCAAAGTACTTTGCCAGTTTATGACCTTCAGCCATAGGAAATACTTCGTCAAACTCTCCCCAAATCAAACTCACTTTTTCTGGAAAATCAGTCCGCTTATGTTGTTGAAACTTTTCTTTTTCTGCTGGTAAAGACGCCAACAATTTTGACAACTGTTCATGATGCTGCGAAAAATACAATTCATAAACAGCTGGCCTTATGAAACCTGGTATTTTTTTATCCTTATAAAAGGCAATATCAAACAGTCGTTGCACTTCATCTCCATTATTCGGAACAAAAATATCCTGAACCGAAGCCACATCATTTTGACTAAACAGGCTATCTAACAATGAAATATCGTAAGTCATTCCCGGACTATCCACAATGATTGTTTGTTTTATCACCTCTTTCTTCTTTAGTGAAATCCCTAAACTCACAAAACCTCCATAAGAAATCCCAACCAAGGTTACTTGTTTTACTTTCAATGATTCTATCAATTTAGACAAGACATCTACTTGTAACTGTAAAGATGGTTCTGATGTGCTCTCACTTTTACCAAACCACAACAGGTCAGGAACAACTACATGATAGTCATCTACCAAATACCTCGCTGCAGACTCCCAAGTAATCTTACCATCTCCACCAAAACCATGAATCAAAACAACCGTCTCGCCTTCTCCTCCTTCTTGATAGTTCATCTTAGATCCATCATGCACAAACAGCTTCTCTTGAAAACCTTTCTTGGTGTATTTCTTCGACAATTTATTCTGATGAACTTTTGCCAGATTACAAGAAAACATGGTCATTAATAGTAAGAACGAAAAAATTAGTCTCATACTGCTAAAATAAGCAGACTTTTAATCTTCATGCAAAATACAAAGTGGTAATTCAGAATGAAGCGCGAGCGATCTTGCCATACTTGTATGAAATAATTTTTGCCAAAATGAATAGTGTTTGGTTGTGATACAGATCATACCAAAATCACCTTCTTTCGCGAAATTTAATATTGCCTCTTCTTTGTCATCTGACTCTACAAAATGGTGACTGTGCTTATAATTTTCCAATAATCCATCCATCCACGTTTCTGTCTCATTTGGTCCTTCATGAACATTCAAGGCATGCTGAACATTCAACAAAGCAATATGTGAATCAAATTTCTTAGCTATCTCTAAGAACAAATCAAAGGTGTCTTCTTTATCAATTTTATGAAAATCAGAGGCCAGTACCACTTCATTCAAGTTCAACTCATTGCATTCATCAGGAATTACAATTGTTGGACACTTTACATTATTTATAACATGTGAACAAACCGATCCAAACACAGTATCAACGGCATTAGACTCTCCTTTTGTACCCATCACTATTAAGTCAATATTATGATCTCTAACAATTGAAGAGATATGATCAACTGCAGATCCATAAGAAGAATATGCCTCAAAATTGAGATCCTCATGGATTGCTTTCCATTTATTCATTTCATCTTCTAATGCCTCTTGTTCAGTCACAGCTAATCGTTCCGTATAGGATAAATCTTCTGTATTCATCATTGGATACGAAAAGCTATGAAAAAGCAAAACATCCGCACCTAATTTATTCGCCAATTGCAAACCAATATCAGTTGCCTTTTTGGCTGTTTCAGAGTAATCTGTTGGAATTAAAATCTTCATTTTTTAATCGTATTAAGTTGATAATTAATCTTCTGCAGCAAAGCTACGCAGACCTCACCTAGACATAACTGACAAAAGTCAATTCTTCACTTGTACTTTCCTTACTTCGAACCTGAGAATTATCATATCCGAACCTCATTTTAATCAACTTTTAAGAATGGCATCCAAGGTAGTTTTGGACTGAGAAAAAAGAATCTTTTATGGAGATCATTTATTTACTTCTGTTCATCAGCATTGTTTTAGCAGTTGGCTTCCTAATCTCATTCATATGGGCGTCTAAATCTGGACAATTCAGTGACTTAGAAGGTCCCTCTATGCGGATTCTATTTGACAAATCAATTGACGAAAAGAAAAATCAAGAAAAATGCAAGTAGAAAAATTTGAATACGACAACCGGATTGTCCGACTATTCTTAATTGCCACCATTACTTGGGGAATTATAGGTATGTTGGTGGGTCTTTTTGCAGCCTGCGAACTTATTTGGCCCTCTTTAAACCTTACCAGCTGGTTATCCTTTGGTAGAATTAGACCGCTTCATACGAACGCGGTAATTTTTGCCTTTGTGGGTAACGGAATCTTTGCAGGGGTTTATTACTCGCTTCAACGATTACTAAAAGCCAGAATGTATTCTGACACTTTGTCAAAAATCAACTTCTGGGGTTGGCAATTAATCATCCTCTCTGCTGTAGTAACATTGCCTTTTGGATACACTACAGGTAAAGAATATGCTGAACTTGAATGGCCAATTGACATTGCAATCGCATTGATGTGGGTGGTATTTGGTTGGAATATGTTTGCTACTATCCTTAAAAGGAGAGTTAAACATATGTATGTTGCAATCTGGTTCTACATTGCCACCTTTGTTACTGTAGCAGTACTTCACATTGTTAACTCATTTGAATTTCCAGTTTCATTTTTGAAAAGTTATAGTTGGTACGCAGGTGTCCAAGATGCGCTAGTACAATGGTGGTATGGTCACAATGCAGTAGCATTCTTTTTGACTACACCTTACTTAGGTTTGATGTACTACTTTGTGCCGAAAGCAGCAAACAGACCGGTATACTCATACAGACTTTCGATCATTCACTTTTGGGCTTTAATTTTTATTTACATTTGGGCTGGTCCTCACCACTTACTTTACTCTTCATTACCTGATTGGGCGCAGTCTTTAGGTGTCGTATTCTCAATTATGCTCATCTTCCCATCTTGGGGTGGAATGCTTAACGGTTTACTTACGCTCAGAGGTGTTTGGGATAAAGTACGTGATGACGCCGTGCTAAAATTTATGGTTGTTGCCATCACTTGTTACGGTATGGCCACCTTCGAAGGACCAATGTTGTCACTTAAAAATGTAAACTGGATTTCACACTTCACTGACTGGACAGTAGCTCACGTACACGTTGGTGGTCTTGGTTGGAACGGAATGATGACATTTGGTATGGCTTACTTCTTGGTTCCTAAACTTTGGAGAACTAAGCTGTATTCAAAAACTCTTGCTAACACACACTTTTGGCTAGCGACACTCGGTATTGTATTATGGGTAATCCCAATGTACTGGGCTGGATTCATGCAGGGATTAATGTGGAAAGAAATTAGTCCTGATGGAACCCTTGTTAACGGAAACTTTGTTGAAACAGTGACTTACATGCGTCCTTTCTTCATGGTTAGAGCCTTAGGTGGTGCCTTATTCATTGCTGGTGCAGTGGTGATGGTGTACAACTTGATCAAAACAGCAAGAATTGGTTCGTTCCTGGCAAACGAAGCTGCAGAAGCTCCTGCTTTAGTCAACTCTAAAAAAGGAAGTGTTGGTGAGCACTGGCACAGCTGGATTGAGAGAAGACCAGTAAAATTCTTAGTGTTTGCTTTGGTTGCGATTCTCATTGGTGGGATTGTAGAAATTATACCTACCATGATGGTTAGTTCCAATATCACAAAAATTGATACCGTTGAACCATACACACCGCTCGAATTAGAAGGACGTGACATCTATATCAGAGAAGGATGTTACAACTGTCACTCGCAGTGGGTGCGACCATTCAGGGATGAAATTCTCCGATATGGAGAATACTCGAAAGCCGGAGAGTTTGTATACGATCATCCATTCCAATGGGGATCTAAACGAACCGGACCAGATTTGCACCGTGCAGGAAAAGGTAATCCTTTCGCACAACCAGCTTCATGGCATTACAAACACTTGATCAATCCTCAATTATCTACCGAGGGATCAATCATGCCAGCATACACCTGGTTAACAGATGAACTAGATATTTCTAAAACTGCAGATAAAATAACAGTGATGCGCTCACTTGGAGTACCGTACCCTGCAGGCTATGAAGATCAAGCGGTGTCTGATTTGAACGAGCAAGCTGAAGAAGTATATACTGAAATTGTCACAGAAGATCCTGATATCAAAATGGCAAATTCAAAAATGGAAATCATTGCACTAATCGCTTACATACAACGATTAGGGTCAGACATCCATAAAGGTAAAATTGAACAAGACACTTTAAAATAAGATTATGTTGAGTTATATAAAAGGACATTTGAATAGCATAGATGGAATTGAAATCTATCCGCTCATTTCATTCATGATATTCTTCGCTTTCTTCATTGGTCTATTGATATATGTGGTGAAAGCAGATCGCAACAAAATTCAAGAAATAAAAAACATCCCTTTGGACGAAGAAAATACTGAATTATGAAAACCTTAAATTCTAATCTAAACAAGCTGCTGCTTTTATCTATGCTACTGCTAACATTCACCGGATTTTCGGCTGAAGGTGAAGCAGCTAACACCGTAGTGGAGCAAACTATTTATCAAAAAATGGGGCTTACATCTACCCAGCTATTCATAGTAATGTTGGTGTTTACCGTAATCCTTTTCATTTTCGCCATTCTAGCTTCCGTTACTGCAAGTAATTCTGCTGGTTATTTAGAACGAAAAAACAAAGAAAATAAAGGCTCTGCTGGCAAAGCGGCTGGACTATTGGCTTTATTAGCTTTTATCCCTCAATTGTCATTTGGAGCGAGTGAAGTGACGGAGCCTTCATTTGAGATTCCATTTGACGATAACAGCTTTTATGCGGTTTTACTCTTTGACATTTGTCTAGTGGCATACACCATGTATATGCTCGGGGTATCGAATGGACTGATTGGAGTTTTGCATCCAAGAAAGAAAAAGCGCTCTGCTTTCAAACTTTGGAAAGAAAAATTAGTAGATGCAACTCCAATCGAGCAAGAAGGTTCTATTACTCTTGACCATGAATATGATGGAATTAGAGAATTAGACAATAATCTCCCGCCATGGTGGAAGTATGGATTTTACATCACAATTGTTTGGGCTGTAGGGTACCTAACGTACTACCATCTTCTCGGAGGGCCTCTTCAAGAACAAGAATATTTGACTGAAATGGTAGAGGGAGAATTAGAGGTTGCGCAATACATTGCTGATCACCCCGAGCAAATTAATGCAAATAATGTTGAGTTGCTCACAGATGAAGCTACTTTAAATAAAGGAAGAGGATTGTTTAAAAAACACTGTGTTACCTGCCATATGGATGGTGGTGCAGGTGGAGCTGGACCTAACCTTACTGACAAGTATTGGATTTATGACGGCGACATCAAAGGAGTATTCACAACCATTTCAGAAGGTGCTAACAACGGAATGAAAGCCTGGAAAACACAGCTGAACGGTATAGAGATACAGGCCGTTGCCAGCTATGTATTGCAATTAGACCCTATTTTGCCTCCTTTAGGTCAAGAACCAAAGGGTGAGAATGTATTTGAAAGACAATAACAATGGAAGAACAAGGGCGATTTGACGAGTTCAGAGACTCAATCGCAACGGTTGACGAGAAGGGAAAACGAGTTTGGGTTTATCCAAAAAAACAATTTGGAAAATACTTCAACCGTAGAGCCTGGGTTGCATACTCACTTCTCGCTTTACTATTCCTGGGACCTTTCATTAAAATAGGTGGGGAACCCATTTTAATGATGAACATCTTGGAACGAAAATTTGTCTTCTTTGGGCAAATTTTCTGGCCTTCAGATATTTTCATATTCGCGATTGGCATGATCACATTTGTCGTGCTAGTGATTGTATTTACCGTAGTATTCGGTCGTCTTTTTTGCGGCTGGGTTTGTCCCCAGACCATATTCATGGAAATGATTTTTAGACGAATTGAATATTGGGTAGATGGAGATTGGAAACAACAAAAAAAATTGAATGACATGCCATGGAACGCTTTCAAAATAAGAAAGCGATTAACCAAATGGTCCATCTTCTGGCTAATTTCATTTTTAATCGCCAATACCTTTTTAGCATACATCATTGGAATTGACGAATTGATATTGGTGGTGACTGACAACCCTCTCAATCACCTTCCTGCTTTGAGTTCAATCATCATTTTTACCACTGTTTTCTTTGCAGTTTTCACTTGGTTCAGAGAGCAAGTTTGTACAGCAGTTTGTCCATATGGAAGATTGCAGGGTGTCTTGCTTGATAAAAACTCTGTAGTTGTTGCTTATGACTATAAACGTGGTGAAGCAAGAGGAAAATTTAGAAAGAATGAGGAAAGAGAAGAAGTAGGAAAAGGAGACTGCATTGATTGCAATCAATGCGTAAACGTTTGTCCTACTGGAATTGATATCAGAAATGGTACTCAAATGGAGTGTGTCAACTGCACCTTGTGCATGGATGCCTGTGACTATATGATGGAAAATGTAGGACTGCCAAAAAAATTAATTCGATACGACTCTGAAAAAGGAATCAAGGAAAGATCTCCTTGGAAATTAACAGTAAGAGCAAAGGCATACATTGCGTTAATGCTGGTTTTAACTGGAGTTTTGGCTTCCTTAATTTTAACTAGATCAGAGGTTGAAACAACTATTTTAAGAGTAAAAGGCACTTACTATCAGCAAATATCAGAAGACCTCTATTCGAACATATTTGTGGCCTCAGTCATGAACAAGACAAATGAAGATCACCACATTGAGATGAAAGTAGAGTCAGAAAACGCTACAGTAGAAATCATTGGTGGTGAGTTTGTTCTCAAAGGAGGAGAAAGGTATAAGACAGAAATTATTGTCAAGATGGACCGCACTCAAATTAAGGGCCCGAGCACACCAGTGGAGATAGGTATTTACAACAATAACATCCTAATGGAAACAGAAAGTATTGACTTTTTTGGACCAGGATTTTAATAAATAAACGATTATGAATTGGGGAAAAGGAATAACAATTGCCATTGTACTATTTATGGGATTCATTGTCTCATTTGTATTCAGAGCTTTTAGCAGAGATGCAGACTTGGTTCGCACAGATTACTACGAACATGAACTAGAATATGATGCAACCATTCAGGCACAGAACAACTACTTTGAATTGGGTGAAAAAGTCATGGTAAATAAAGATGAAGAAGGGGTGAATCTCGTTTTCTCAGAAAATATACCTACACCTGTATCTGGAGAAATTCTATTCTACAGACCTCAAAGCAAGAAAATGGACCGAAGTTTTCAACTCCAATTAAAAAATGGATCTCAAACGCTCGATTACAATGAATTCTTCGAAGGGTTTTATGAAATCACAGTAGAATGGAATGATGGAACCAAAGACTATCAGTTCAAAGATGAAATAGTATTCTAAATGATTTTCACCGCAATCATACTGGGACTTGTAGGCTCTTTGCATTGTGTTGCTATGTGCGGACCCGTGGCTGCCTTGGCAACGGCCAACAAAGGAAAAAGCAAAATTACCTCTGCCCTACTTTATGGTGGTGGTAAAACCATTGCCTACGCCCTATTCGGCGCACTTTTCGGAATCATTCCGGCTTTGACTAACTCCTTCAAAGTGCAAGCCATAATTTCTATTTCGATTGGTTCTCTTATGCTTCTATTCGCAATATTTCCGTTCTTTTTATCAATTGCAGAACGTAAAGGCATGAACTTTTTAGCTCCTTTCTTTAAATGGAAGAATGAGCTCATCAAAAAACTAAATCGGAACAAGGCTGAATTCAGTTTCTATATTGGTTTTTTCAATGGCTTTATTCCGTGTGGACTAGTTTATACAGCAGCATTAGCCTCTGTGGTTCAACCTACTTTTTTTGATAGCATTCTGTATATGCTTTTCTTTGGAATTGGGACCTTGCCTTTACTAATGACAATCTCACTTTCTTCAAGCTACATTCAAAAGGTTCTAGGAAAAAGAGCTGTAATGTTTCAGCGAATTGCCCTTATAGTTGTTGGATGCATCATGCTGTATCAGGGACAATCAAATATGAAAAAACAAATTAATCCAGAACAAGCAGACAGCTTTATGATTTGTGCTGTTGATTAATCTTTCTACCCATTAAGTAAGTTGTAATCGTTGCGTATAGAACTACTGAAATGGAACTCAGTGGCATTAAAATAGCAGCCACTATTGGCGTGAGCATAGCGACAACCGCAAAGTACAATCCAATTGAATTGTACGCTATCGAAAGCACATAACTGCCCAGCAACAACGATTTTCTTAATTTGATATAATCAATCACCTGATCTAAAAGTTGCAGCTGACCTCCCTGTATAATCATGTCTGAAGAAGGAGAAAAAGAATGCATATCTGACACTACTGCACAACCTAACTGAGCAGACTTCAGAGCCCCAGAATCGTTTAATCCATCCCCTACTACCATTACTTTCTTCCCGGACAATTTTAACTCTTCAACGTAGTTTAATTTGTCGGTTGGAGAGCAGTTAAACTTCATCTCAACACCAGGTAATTGAGTTTCAAGAAATGCTTGCTGAGCCGAATTATCACCTGTTAAAATGTGAATATTGAAATCATTGGATAATCGCTTGAGTAATTCGAAAACACCAGGTCTGTAATCGTTTGAAACTTCAAAATATCCTAAAAACTGATTATTAAACAGGACTCCAACTTCTGAATTCTCTTTCAATTGAGAAAATTGATTCAACCAACTTAAACTTCCAAATTTGAGTGTGTTTCCATCTTTAAATATCAACTCAACACCTTTTCCGGGGAGCTCGGTTATTTCATCAATCGACTTAACATCTTGATCACCAAGATAATCGGCAATAACTAGACTTAAAGGATGCCTTGATGAATTAAAACCACTAGCCAAATAAGCCTGAGTATCATTTGTAAGTGCTTGTCCGCGCCAAAGCACTTCACTAGTTTTTTGATCCGTGAGCGTACCCGTTTTATCAAAGATGATATCCGTCAATCCATCAAAATCATCCAGCGTTGAACCTGACTTCATGAAAACGCTATTACTTGCCAACCGCCTTAACATGCTTCCATAAATAAACGGCTTTGAAAGTGCCAGTGCGCAAGGACATGCAACAATTAAAACAGACGTCAAAACAAATAGAGTCTGGGAGGAATCTGTCCATGTCCAAAAAAGTGCGGAAATTGCTGCAATCACAATCACGGCCACCGTAAAAATGACTGCGGTCCGCTCTGACTGTTGCTTTGATTCTTGATTTGACTTCATGACAGGATTACGCCACAGGCCGGTTAAATATCCTTCACCCAAATCTTTTGTCACCAATAATTCAGCTTGGTGTGATTTGAGTTTTCCTCCTGCATATATCTCTTCTCCCTTCAACACCTTAACTGGTCTATCTTCTCCATTTACAAAACTGTAATCCACCACGGCTTCTTCAGTCATTAACTGACCATCAGCAGCTATCGTTTCATTGTACTGAATTGACAATAAATCTCCAATCGAAACTTCATCAATTAACTTGCTTTTGACTGCACCATCTTCCTTCACTTTAACTCCAAGAGGAAAAAATGAGAGATAGTCTCTTTCAAAATCTAATGACTCATAGGTTCGTTCTTGAAACCATCTTCCAACCAATAAAAAGAAAATTAAACCTGCAAATGAATCCAAATATCCTGCCCCTTCATGAGCAAACACCTCGAAATAAGAACGAAACAGTAGGGCAAGTATTCCCATACTGATAGGTATGTCTATGGTGATGGATTTATTAGATAAAGCACGCCAAGCTCCACGAATATAGTAGCGGTAGGCGAAATAAAGTGGAATCAATGAAAAGGCGACATTGAGCCAACGAAATACTTGCGAGAACTGCTCTGCATCTGACAAACCAAGGTATTCAGGAAAACTAAACAACATAATATTCCCAAAACAAAAACCAACCAAACCAATGTGAAGTGGTAACCGAGATTTTTCAGAAACCTTTGCGTCCTTCGTGGCATTCAAATCAGGTGGATACCCTAGTTGATTGAAAAAACGGAATAAGTTCGCATATGACAACTGGTTCACATCAAACAATACAAAGGCTGTTTTAGCAGAAAAATTGACCTCTACCGCTTTCACACCTTCTAGCAGGGTTGGTAAATTCTCAAGGAGGTACAAACATGAACTACAGTGGATGTTCGGCAACTTTAATTTCACCTTACGCTCATTTTGATTTTTGAAAACAGTGTACTTTTGATTGACTTGCTCATTATCTAGCGCATCATAATCTGTGAGTAACTCTATTTTTGACCCTGCATCCTCATTCAGATCATAGAAATCAGTGAGTTGATTATCTCTGAGCAATTCATAAACCGAAGCACAACCATGACAGCAGAACGCGTGATCGTCTTTTTCAACAAGGTCTATGATATCGCTTTTGCAGTGAAAACAGGATTCCATTCGACAAAATTCGCCTTTCTTTGCTATTTTTGAGCTGAGTTTTATCAGGATTTCACATTTAATACATCAGATGCTAAGCTTGTCCAAACCCGAAATGTATGAGGTCATCTTCAAATCAGTTGGAGAAGGTGTTATTGTTGTGAACGGACAAGGAGAAATCATTCTTGCAAACCCCAGAACACACACTTTATTTGGATATGAAGAAGGAGAAATGGTTGGACTAAAAGTAGAACAGTTAATTCCTTCTTCTAAGCGTAAAGCACACGTGTCACAAAGAACTTCCTATCAAGAAAATCCGCATAAAAGGCAAATGGGAAGCAACATGAACTTGTCTGGTCAACGTAAAGACGGAAGCTTATTTGATGTCGAAATTAGTTTGAATCATTTCGAAGAAAAAGACAAGAAATATGTTGTAGCTGTGATTACTGATATCACAGACAGAGTTAAGCAACAAACTCAAATTAGGGAGCTCAATCAGAACTTGGAAAAAAAGGTGGAAGAACGAACAAAAGAAGTTCTTGAATCTCAAAAACTCTATTCTGCTATTGCTCAAAACTTTCCGAATGGAACAATCAATGTTTTTGATCAGCACCTTAACTATATTTTTGTTGAAGGACTTGAATTGAGAGATATAGGCATTGACCCTCAGAAGTTAATCGGAACCAATTATTTAGAAAAAGTAAATAAAGAGGTACAGGCTGAATTAAAGTCTCAATTAGAACCTGTTTTTGATGGTAAGTCAAATCAATTTGAAATTAACTTGAACAAACAAGTTTACTCGGTGAATGCTGTTCCTTTGTCTATCCATCAAGGTGTAGTAGATAAAATTTTGGTTGTAGAAGAAAATATCACGACTCAAAAAGAAATTGAATTACAAAAGGAAGCTGCGTTAGCAAAAGAAAAACGGCTAAACGAAATGAAATCACGTTTTGTCTCAATGGCATCACATGAGTTCAGAACCCCTTTATCTACAGTTCTTTCCTCCATTTCTCTGATTGAAAAGTATATCGAAAAGGGAATGCTGGATAAAACAGAAAAGCACACCGAACGGGTAAGAAAATCAGTGGCTGGACTAACGGAAATCTTGAATGATTTTCTATCCATTGAAAAATTAGAAAGTGAAGTTCAAACGGCAAAAATCACCTCTTTCAATTTGAAGGATTTATGCCATGAAATCACAGAAGAACTGAACTCTATCACCAAATCGGGACAAGAATTAAATATTCAAATAGAAGGAATTTCAGAAATTAATTCTGACCCTAATATTTTAAAAAATGTATGCTATAACTTGATTTCTAATGCCATCAAATACAGCAGTGAGGGGTCTGAAATTAGAATTGATGTCAAAGCAGACAATTATCTAAAAATCGCTGTCAAAGACAGTGGAATCGGAATTCCAGAGGAGGAACAAAAAGAAATGTTTAATCGTTTTTTCAGAGCCAAAAATGTAACAAACATTGAAGGGACTGGACTCGGTTTGAGTATCGTAAAAAAATATATTGAATTACTTAACGGAAAAATTTGGTTTGAGAGTGAACTGAACGTGGGAACCACTTTTTTCGTTGAAATACCCATCCATCATGAATAAAAAAATCGTCTTAATTGAAGACAATCTTGAAATGCGTGAGAACATTCAAGAGATCCTTGAGCTTGCTGATTACAATGTCTATGCCGCCGAAAACGGAAAAGTTGGTGTCAAACTTGTAAAAGAGCAAATGCCCGATTTAATTCTATGCGACATCATGATGCCAGAGCTTGATGGTTATGGGGTATTGCATCTAATTTCTAGAAGTCCAGAAACAGCTTCAATCCCTTTCATATTCTTAACTGCTAAAGCAGAAAAAGAAGATTTTAGAAAAGGAATGAACCTTGGAGCGGATGATTATCTTACAAAACCTTTTGATGATATTGAATTGTTGGATGCAGTAGAACAACGTTTGAATAGAGTCAAACAATTTAGTGGTGAACCTGAGGCAGGCGAAGGTAAATTAGAGCACTTTTTTGAAAACTTGAATGAAGTCGGACTTGAAGAACTGACCACCTCAGAACGTATTAAGAATTTCAGAAAGAAAGATGATATCTACATGGAAGGTGACTATGCCAACTTTATGTATTACGTAAAAACTGGTAAAGTTAAATGTTACAAAATGAATCCAGATGGCAAAGAGTTAATCACCAACCTATACAGTGAAGGAGACTTTTTTGGCTATATGCCATTGATAACTGGAGAGAATCATGAAGATAGCGCAACGGCACTTGATGACACCGAACTCGTATTAGTCAATCAAGAACATTTTCTTAACCTACTCTACTCGTCTAAAGAAATTTCAGGCGCCTTTATTAAGTTGCTCAGTGGCTCAGTAAAAACCAAACAAGAAGAACTATTGAACTTAGCTTATGACTCTGTACGCAAACGAGTAGCAGATTCATTAGTAAAGCTCTCTGAAAAATTCAACAAGGACGAAAATGACCAATTTTCTATGGCGATTTCAAGAGATGATTTGGCTGCCATGGTAGGAACTGCTACTGAATCCGTCATCAGAACATTGTCTGAATTCAAGCAAGATGGCTACATTGAAATTAAAGGTTCAAAAATTACCATCACCAACCTTGAAGAACTAAGGAACTTCAGATTTTAATCATTCTCTAATGAGAGAATTGGCATTGAAGCAAGCTCAACCAACTCTTTAGAGATACTCTTATGGAACATGCGCTCAAAGAACCCATGATGCTTCGGTAACACAACCATTAAATCTGCTTGTTCATCAGCACAGTATTCAGTAACTGCCAAGGCTACATTTGAATCTTGTAAGTTTGCATACTTGTCAATTTCTAATGGTAAATCCATAGCTGACAAATCAATTGCTTTACCTTTATTTTCAATGGTTACCACCGTAATTTCTGAATTGAACTTATTCTGAATTTTAACCAATGGATCAATTGCTTTTTTCTTGAAATCCGTACTACCGTCTGTAGAAAAAACAACCTTTTTAAATCCGTTATACGAGAATAATGGTGGAACCGAAATCACAGGAACTATGGTGTTTCGGATTACCGAAGATGCAGTAGACCCAAACAAAACTGCATCAATTCCTGAAGCACCTTTTGTTCCCATAATTACCAAATCTTGAAACTCGTCCTTTGCAATTTTCTCAATAGCGTCAACCGGATTCCCAAACACTGAACGTGCCTCTATCTCCAACTTCAAAAATGGATACTGTTGCTTAATCCACTTCAACTCTTCAGCCAATCCTTGCTCAGAATCCTTCAAAAGCATGTCGTTCAGATCGAGTAAAGTTGCAGAAGAAGTTCTTGCATAATACGCATTCACTAGCTTATACTTCACATCAGTACCAAACGCATCAATAGCATACTTTATGGCATTCTTTGCGGTTTCTGAAAAATCAGTCAATAAAATCACTGAACTGAAGTCTCTTACAGTTGTGTTCGGGTGGGCTTGTCTATTATCGCGTGTCAACGTTTCCATTTTTTAAGATTTATGATACAAATATCCATCCATTAGAGCGGACCAAAAATGACAGCTCGCACTCTTGATACTGAGAAATATCATTTTTGGACAACACCCTCTTAAAATCAGTAAATCATCTTATCTTTGCATCACTAAAAATCATCAGATGAAAAACATCCTTTACATCATACCTGCAATGCTTTTATGGTCATGCGGAAGCGGAGAAACAGAAGAAACATTAGACTATGTTGAAACCGAAGAAGACAAAAAAATTGCTGAATTCTTAGCTGATAAAGATTGGAAACCTGTCAGAGAAGACAATGGTTTGTATATCTATAAAGAAAAAGAAGGAGATGGTCGTAAACCAGGCTTAGATGATTATTTAACCTTGATTTATGAAGGTCGATTTTTAGACGGAACTGTGTTTGATGGCACCAATGGAGAGGCCGTATCTTTTCCGTTCCCAGTAAGTAACTTGATTAAAGGATGGCAGCAAGCCATTCCTCAATTCGGAATTGGCGGGAAAGGTAAATTAATTATTCCTCCAGCACTCGGATATGGAGAGAATGATAATGGACCGATTCCTGGAAACTCGATTTTGGTTTTTGATATTGAAATCGTAGACTTTTCACCTACTCCTCCGCCTCCAACCATTGACATGTCAGTTGATTATTCTCCTGAAATAGACGAATACATAGCAGCCAACAAATTAGGAGAGTTTATAAAAACTGAAACTGGTTTGTATATCCAAATTGATGAAGCCGGAACCGAAGAGAAGCCTACACTTAATTCTTTCTTGACACTGAATTATGAAGGATATTTGTTGAACGGAAATAAGTTTGACGGTACTGATGGTGTTCAAACTACTTTCCCTTTCCCAGTTTCTCAGTTGATTCTGGGATGGCAAGAAGGATTACCTTATTTTGGTAAAGGCGGAACAGGGAAATTAATCATCCCTCCTTACCTTGGATATGGCGCTCAAGACAGCCCTGATATTCCTGCGAACTCTGTACTTGTATTTGACATTGAGATCGTAGACTTCACTGACACTCCTCCTAACGCAGGATTCTAAGATGAAATTGACAGTTACAAAAATATTCACCTTTGAAACTGCCCACGCTCTTTGGGGTTATGATGGTAAATGTGCCAACATTCATGGCCATTCTTATATTCTAACGGTAAGCATTTCAGGTCCGATTATTCAAGATGAAAACCATCCTAAATATGGGATGATTATGGATTTTGGAGAACTTAAAGAGATTGTGAAACCAGAAATTGTGGATGTTTATGACCACTGCCTATTAGTTAGAAAAGGAACTCCTCATGAGGGATACGCAGATGTTGAAACTGGTTTTAAAAAGATCTGGTTGACTGACTTTCAACCAACTTGTGAAAACATGCTTGTGAACATGGTGAACCGTATCAAAGACAAAATACCTGCTCACATCACTTTGAGATACATGAAGCTGCAAGAAACTGCAACCAGTTATGCTGAGTGGTTTGCAGATGAGCAATAATGGCTGAAGAACTGATTCAAAAATACAATATTCCAGGTCCAAGGTACACCTCATACCCTACTGTACCCTATTGGAACCCAGAAGGAATTTCATTAGAAGACTGGAAGCGAACCATGGTTCAAGCATTCAACGAATCGAATGCAACAGAAGGAATCAGCCTTTATATCCACTTACCATTTTGTGAAAACCTTTGCACCTTTTGCGGCTGTCACAAGCGCATCACCAAAAGGCATGAGGTAGAAGAACCTTATATCGAGACAGTATTAAAAGAATGGCAATTGTATTGCAACCTCTTTGTTGAGCGACCGCGAATTAAAGAAATTCATTTGGGAGGAGGAACCCCTACTTTTTTCAGTCCAGAAAATTTAAAAACGCTTATTGAAGGTATTCTCAAAAGTGCAGATCGTTGTGAAACTTATGAGTTCTCGTACGAAGGCCATCCAAACAACACGACTGAAGAGCATCTTCAAACCTTGTTTGATTTAGGGTTTAAAAGAAACAGTTTTGGAGTTCAAGATTACAACGAGAAGGTTCAAAAAACTATCAATCGGATTCAGCCATTTGAAAAAGTAGAAGCCGCTACCAATGAGTCCCGAAAAATAGGCTATACATCAGTCAGTCATGATTTGGTGTTTGGATTGCCACACCAGACAAAAGAAAGTATTGTTGACACCATTGAAAAGACACAGCTGCTAAAACCTGATCGTATTGCTTTTTATTCTTACGCACATGTTCCTTGGATAAAAGGGGTAGGTCAAAGAGGGTATGATGAAAAAGATTTGCCTTCAGCAGACGAAAAGCGTGTACTCTATGAAACGGGAAAAAAAATGCTAGCAGAACTCGGGTATGTAGAGATCGGCATGGATCACTTTGCCTTGAAAACAGACAATATGTATCAGGCAATGGTAGACAAAACCTTGCACCGCAATTTCATGGGATATACTGCAGGCAAAACAAAGCTGATGGTTGGACTCGGAATGTCATCCATATCTGACTCTTGGTACAGCTTTGCTCAAAATGTAAAGACGGTTGAAGAATACCAAGAACTTGTGAATAAAGGTGAAATTCCGCTCTTGAGGGGTCACCTACTCACAGAAGAAGATTTGGTCATTCGTGAACACATCTTAAACATCATGTGTCATTTTGAGACTTCATGGGCAGAAGAACGCTTGCAATTTCCGGAGCTAAAAGAATGTTTAGAAAGGTTGAAGGAGATGGAAAAAGACGGTTTGGTAGAGATTTCAGAAAATGGATTAAAATTACCTGAAGCTGCAAGACCCTTTGTACGAAATATCTGCATGGCTTTTGACTTACACCTCATTCGCAAAAAACCGACCACACGCGTTTTTTCTATGACTATCTAGAAGAGGTTTTATTCAGGGATTAACACCCCACTAAAAATCTCGTTCCTTTTTTAACAAAACACTTGATTTCACTGGCCGTTCATCCATCTTTATTTTTTTGAATTCAATTGGATTTGTACTTTTCAGAAAACAAATTCTACATGAAATACCTATTTACTAGTTTATTAACTCTCGCCCTAAGTTCATCTTTCGCTCAATGCAACCCTACTACCGAAAAAATGATGGTAATAGGTGACTCTTGGGCTTTTTTCTCATGGTCTGGAAACAGCTATAACGAAAACCTAGACCGTTATGGATTCTCTGATGTCGAATGCTACTCAACTGCAGGATTAGCAGTAAACGGTGCAGAAGCGAGCGACTATTTCACAGACCCTGTTAGAGTTCAAGAGCTAAAAGATTACATCAATGGAAATCCTGATTTGAAATGGGTACATTACAGCCTTGGCGGAAATGATGCCATGGCAACTTGGAACAAAAACATGGATGCAGTTGAAGAAGCTGCAGTTCTTGACACTGTAATGCTTGATATCAAAGCCGGCATTGACACCATTCACGCTACCAACCCTGACCTGAAAATCATCATTTCAGGTTATGATTTCGCCAATTTCTCAGAAACGATAGAAACATTGCCTGCAGTGGCTCAACCTTTCCATCCTTTCTATGGAATTTGGGACGGAATGGGACAACCTACTATTGAAGAAATCAATACTATCCTAGTAAAAGCATCTGATCGATTCACAGATTCATCAATGGTTTGGGAAAATGTATTTTTTGTAAACAATCTTGGTCTTATGCAATATGAATATGGTCAAGCTAACAATTTACAGGTAGCTCCTTTTGGAACATACCCGCAATACACAGCTCCAGTTCCGGGAGGAATTATTGATTATCCTACTCCTTTAGACGCTCTTAATTTTGGAGGCAATGATTCTTTCCACTTGAATGATGACGCCTATGAGTTATTTATTAAAAGATATTTCATTGAATATTATTGGAAAGAACTAAGAGATTATCACCACACCGTTGCTGCAAATGACATTAACAATAACGCTTCGTTAACTGCAACAACACAAAACTCTGACACATTGCGAATTGGAAATGATAACTCAGAGGACACTGATGTACTTTTAAGTTTTAACACCTCTAGTTTTGACGATAATTATATCATTGATCAGGCTAGTCTTTTCATTGAAATTGATTCCATTGCTGGCACCAGTCTTCAAGGGCTGGATATTGATGTAAGTATAGCATCTGGATTCTTTGGAGGATCTGTAAGTGTTGAGTCAACAGACTATGCTGCAACAGGAGACGAAACCGCAACACTTTGTGCCTATGGTACTTTAGAGCAAGAAGGACATTGGATGCGAATTGACTTGCCAAGCTCATTCTTTAGTCACATAGACATGAACGGCACCACTCAATTCAAGTTGAGCTACACTTTAACGGATAACACTCAGTTTATTGATTTTAAAAACACGCAAGATAATGCATGGTTAGACGTACGATACACTGAAAATCCTCATGCCACAATTGAGGAAAACCCACTGACTTCGCAAACTATGGTTTATCCAAACCCAAGTACTGGATGGATTCAAGTGAACTCAACAGAAACCTTAAAAGGTATTGAAGTGTATGACTTAAGCGGTAAGCTAGTGCATCAAACAAACTCAGTTAACAATGAAATTGATCTTTCAGACCTCAACAATGGAATGTATGTGTTGAAATTGATTAAAAAGGATTCTTTTGAATTGTCGAAACTGATGATCCAAAAATAATTTAAACTTTATCCACAGGTCCTAAACCGTTTGAATCAGCTGATTAGAAAATTACATCCAGATTTATCAGTATTTATTATGCTTGCATAACTTGACACAGGTTAAAGTTTTCTTTAAATTAAGTGGACAACCAATCCCAACAATCTATGAAAACTTTATTCCTACTAGCAACAATTACGTCAATTACAGCATTTTCACAGGCAAACACTTTAGAAGGAAAGTGGACCACATCCACTACCGAAGAAAATAGCGTCACCTATCTTTTCAGTGATGAAGGAAAACTGACAATTACCGAATCAGGGCCTATGCAAAACTCAAGTTCTGAAGCCAACTACTATTATGAAGAAGGCAGCCAATTAATGGTCGTCATCAAGTGGAATGGTGATCAAGCAGAAACGCAAAAGTTTCACTTCATACAAAATGATGAGCATTTGATGATGGAACAATTTTACCCAATTCATCAAGAAATCAAATTAGAAAGGTCAACAACATTAGCTGAAAAGTGATTCTTTAGAAAGACATCACTAACTTAGTGTAGTGTCTGAACTCATCCGCAAGATAATACATGTTGACATGGATGCATTTTATGCATCTGTAGAGCAATATGACAATCCAGAACTAAAAGGAAAGCCTTTGGCTGTGGGTGGAGGCGGAGATCGCGGAGTGGTATCAGCAGCTAGCTATGAGGCTCGAAAATTTGGGGTACGCTCAGCCATGTCCGGGAAACTTGCACGTCAAAAATGTCCTGATTTAATTTTCGTTAAACCAAGATTTGAACGTTACAAAGAAATATCCAACCAAATTCGCTCCATATTTTATGAATACACTGATTTAGTCGAGCCTTTGGCATTAGATGAAGCTTTTCTTGATGTTACGGAAAATAAATTAGGACATCAATCTGCTTCTGATATCGCGCAAGAAATCAGACAACGGATTTTTGAAACCACTGGACTCACTGCATCTGCAGGAATCTCCATTAATAAATTCACAGCTAAAGTAGCTTCTGACATCAATAAACCCAATGGTCAGAAAACAATACCACCAGATCAGATTGAAAAATTCCTAGAGCATTTACCTATTGAAAAATTTTTTGGTGTGGGAAAAGTGACGGCTCAAAAAATGCATTCTTGGGGAATATTCAATGGACAACAATTGAAACAGCACAGTTTAGAATTCTTAAAAGCGAATTTTGGTAAATCAGGACAACACTACTACAACATTGTTAGAGGAATTCAACACTCTCAAGTAAAACCACAGCGTTTAAGAAAATCGTTAGGTGCTGAACGAACATTTTCATCCAATGTAATCGGACATGACCAAGCTCTGGAAAAATTAGATCAGATTGCCGAGCTTCTTGAAAACCGATTATCCAAGGCCGACAGCAAAGGAAAAACAATCACCTTGAAAATAAAATTCTCGGATTTTGACGTGATCACAAGAAGTAAAACTCTTGACCATCTTATTGAAAATAAAACAGATTTTTTTCCTGTCGTAGAATCACTAATTTTGAAAGAGGATTTAAAAAAGTCGATTCGACTATTAGGCATTTCCATATCAAACTTCGAATCTGAAAACGAACAATTAGAAGAAGATACAAAGCCTACAGTTGAGCAACTAAAATTGAAATTTTAATGACAAATCATATCGTATCAATCGGAATTCAAATTGTTCCCAAATCAAAAGCACATCATACCTATGATTTGGTAGACGAGGCTATTGAAGTTATACAACGGTCTGGTATTAAGCATCAAATCACCCCTTTCGAAACTGTTATGGAAGGAGATTATGATGAAATCATGCAGCTCTGTAAAAAAGCAGAGCAGGCTGTCTTGGATGCTGGAGCTGATGAATGCTTAGTCTACTACCGAATTCATTATCGCAAAGATGGAGATGTCACATTTGAAGAAAAACGTTTGGATCGCTAATGTCCTTTAAAGCCAAAACATCCAAAGGGCTTCCGATTGGATTAATAGTAGTCAGCATTCTTTTTTTGGCTGTAAATTATATAGCCGAACTCTTTTCTGACTATTATTTTCCAAAACTATTAATTGGAGGAATTGCTACTTTCACATTGGGAGTGGTCATGCTTATCTTCCCACCAGCTGATACCCATAACCCTAGTCAAGTTAATGAACTGAAACACCTCTTGAAACACTCGAACAAAGTACATGTTCTCATTTGGATTCTTGCTTTATTAGGAGGAGTTGGACTCGGGTTTTGGTATGTCATTTCTAACAACTACCCACTTTAACTCTGCTCGTTTTTCTGCTGTTTTCTGTGGTAATAGAAAAAAACAGCTGCAACACCAATAAGCGCAAAGAAATAACGGTAAATATCTGCAGTTAAATCATTTTCGAAATAGCGTTTCGGACCCCAGCCTAGGAAAAAGGAAAATCCAAAACTTATCAGTAGCCATACACTACCAATTATAATGGCCCATTTGATTCCATCCCTACTGTGACTTTGGGCATACTGATACATCACAGCAACCACCCCTATGATTAGAAAGTCTCCCATTATAAATCATCTAAAGTGACGTCATCCATAATTTCATCACTAATATCTTGTTTCTTCTCCGCCTTCTTATTTCCTGCATTAACCATTATTCCGAACAAGATTGCAATACCAACCACAGATCCAATTAGCCCCACCACAATAAGCTCTCCTTCTGAACTGTATGGATCAATTGAAATCTTTACAAGAGCTGCTAAGAACTGTGCTCCGAACCAAGAGACAATGGATAATATAGCGTATAGCACGCCATTTAAATTTCTCTTCTTCGCTCCGTTGTAAAAGCCGGCCACAATGGCAATCAAAATAAATATTCCTAACATAGTTTTGGTTTTAGTGAGGGAGAAGATACAAAAAAAAGCCTCCCTGAAATCAGAGAGGCTTTACTTTCATTTATGAGTTGAGAATTACTTTTCTTCTTCAACTTCTTCAAAGTCTACATCTTCAGCATCTTGTGTGTCTTGTGTAGCATCTGAAGCGTCACCTGTTGGTTCTGCATTTCCTTCTGCCCCACCTTGAGCATACATTTCTTGCGAAGCTGCCTGGAATACTGTATTTAGTTTTTCCATTGCCGAATCAATTGAAGCAATATCTTTCGATTCATGTGCTTTTTTCAATTCTGCTAAAGCTGACTCGATTGGTTCTTTTTTATCTGCAGGAATCTTGTCTCCATACTCAGCTAATTGCTTTTCTGTTTGGAAGATTAATGCATCTGCCCCATTCAATTTATCCACTTCTTCTTTCTTCTTTTTATCTGCTTCTGCGTTTGCTTCTGCTTCTGCCTTCATCTTAGCGATTTCTTCTTCGCTTAATCCTGAAGAAGCTTCAATTTTAATTGATTGCTCTTTACCAGTGGCTTTATCTTTTGCTGAAATACTCATGATTCCGTTCGCATCAATATCAAAAGTCACTTCAATTTGTGGTTCACCTCTTCTAGCTGGCGGAATATCTGCCAATTGGAATCTACCTAGTGTTTTGTTGTCAGCAGCCATTGGACGCTCACCTTGTAACACATGGATATCAACCGCTGGTTGGTTATCAGAAGCTGTTGAGAATACTTCAGATTTCTTAGTCGGAATAGTTGTATTCGCTTCAATTAAACGGGTCATTACTCCACCCATTGTTTCAATTCCTAATGAAAGTGGTGTTACATCAAGTAAAAGAACATCCTTCACTTCTCCTGTTAAAACTCCACCTTGAATTGCAGCTCCAATCGCAACTACCTCATCAGGGTTAACTCCTTTTGAAGGGTCTTTACCGAAAAACTTCTTTACTGCTTCTTGGATAGCTGGAATTCTCGTTGATCCTCCAACTAAAATAACTTCATCAATATCCGAAGTTGACAGTCCTGCATTTTTAAGTGCTGTTCTACAAGGCTCAATTGTGCGCTCTACTAAATCAGCGATTAATTGCTCAAACATTGCTCTTGACAACGTTCTAACCAAGTGTTTTGGCATTCCGTCAACTGGCATAATGTAAGGCAAGTTGATTTCTGTAGAAGTTGAAGATGATAGTTCAATTTTTGCTTTTTCAGCCGCTTCTTTTAAACGTTGAAGCGCCATTGGATCTTCTCTCAAATCAAGACCTTCGTCTTTTTTGAATTCATCTGCTAACCAGTTAATGATTTTATCATCTACATCATCACCTCCTAAGTGCGTATCTCCATCAGTTGATAGAACTTCAAACACTCCGTCTCCTAATTCGAGTACAGAAACGTCATGTGTTCCTCCACCGAAATCGAATACGATAATTTTTTGTTCTGTTGATTTTTTATCCAAGCCATAAGCTAAAGCTGCTGCAGTTGGCTCATTAATGATTCGCTTCACTGTTAATCCAGCGATTTCACCAGCTTCTTTTGTAGCTTGTCTTTGCGCATCATTAAAGTATGCAGGAACTGTAATTACAGCCTCTGAAACTTTTTGCCCTAAATAATCTTCAGCAGTTTTCTTCATTTTCTGAAGAACCATTGCCGAGATTTCTTGTGGTGTGTATAACTTGTCATCAATCTTTACGCGTGGCGTATTGTTGTCTCCTTTGACTACTTCATAAGGGACTCTTTCAATCTCGTTAGAAACTTTGTCAAACGAAGACCCCATGAATCTTTTAATTGAATAAATGGTCTTCGTTGGATTTGTTATTGCTTGTCTTTTTGCTGGGTCACCCACTTTTCGTTCTCCACCATCAACGAAGGCCACAACAGAAGGTGTTGTTCTTTTTCCTTCAGCATTGGTAATCACTACAGGCTCATTCCCCTCCATTACAGAAACACATGAATTTGTTGTTCCTAAATCGATACCTATAATCTTGCTCATATCTAAATTGTAATTTTTCTAAGTTTGGTTTGCATAGGTCAATCATTATGCCAGCGGCCATTCTGAGCGAAAAGGACATCATTTTGTCAGTTGAGGCTAAATATTCTGAAGCAAACATGACATATCGGCACATTTACATCAAAATAACTGACAAAAAAAAGCAGCTCTTTTTGAGAGCCGCTTGAAAGTGTCATGGTAATTTATCAATCGTCAAAGTGAAAAATAACCGATTCCTAAATTTACCTTGAAACAAGGCTGGTTAATTTAAATTTGGAAAAATTGAGGGGGAAACACCTCTAGTTGATGAGTTCTTTGTGGTCAACTGCCCATTTAAACAAACTATTCGCACCTCCTGAAATCTCCAACTTTTTACAAATTCTGCTACGGTAATTCTCAACTGATTTCTCAGTAACAAACAATAACTCGGCAATTTCTTTGGATGATTTGTTTTGTGCAACCAACTTCAAGGTATTCATTTCTGATTTTGTGAGTGCGTCAAGCGCTTGCCTTATTTGAGACATTTGCTGATTGAATTGCTCTCTATTTGATAAAAAATGAGTGAGTCGTTTACTCACAAACGGAACGTTTTGCTGGATTCGATTGATACAATCAATAATCTCCAAGCTTGAATCCTCCTTTAACAAAAAACCTTTCGCCCCACGATTAAATGCTTCATTAAAAAACAACTCATCATTGTGCATAGTTAAAATGATCGCTTTGACTTTTAATTGGTTCAACTTGATGTAATCCAATACTTCAAGGCCAGATTTATTGGGCATATCAATATCTAAAATCAACACATCAAAATCTGTTGATTGGAGCTCTTCAATCGCAAGCGCTCCGTCTTCAGCTTCCCTCACCACACTATCACCAAAGGCATCTTTTACCAGGGCAACAAGACCTTTACGAAAAATAGGATGATCATCTACAGCTAAAATTCTCAACATCAAACAGGGATTTTGATTACTAATTTAAAGCCTTCTTTTGGTTTCTCAATTTTTGAAGTCGCATTCAAATACTTCAATCGTTGCTCAATGCTTTTGAATCCAACCGAATTGTTAGCTGATTTCCATTGCTGGATATCCAATCCAGTTCCATTATCTTGATAAATAATCTCTAATTCCTTAGGCTTTTTTTCTGCAGCAATTTTCAAGGAGCTGGCACCAGAATGTTTAATCGTGTTGGTTACTAGTTCCTGCATAATTCTATACACACGGATGGCCTGATGATTTTCAAACCCACATTCATCAATCGCATCTATTTCTGTTGTTACAATCAAATGAGAATTAGACTCAATATCTTGACACATATTCTCAATGGCTTTTTTCAATCCTAAACGCTTTAACTCAGGTGGAATTAGAGACCTCGAGATCGACCTTACTTCTTCAATAACTTCAGAAAAATTCTCATTTACTTGCTCTGTCTCTTTTGGATTATCTAAACTGATATTATTGAATTTATTCTTTAAAATAATCAGACTTTGTCCCAAACCATCATGCAAGTCACGCGCTATCCGACCACGTTCTTCTTCTAGCTTATTGGCAATAGTAAAACTGAAAAGATTATCGCTTTTTTGTTTCAGTCTAAAATACATGACAATCAAAACCAAAACAATAAATATCCCGACTGACAAACCAATAATGACATTCTGCCTAAACTTAGTCATGTCCACTTCTTGTTGTTTGAGTTCCAATTTCAGTTTATTCTTTTCAATACTTCTAAGACGTTCTTTCTTTTCATCATCATATTTGAACTGCAACTCTGACAATAACTTTGCATTTCCTATTTCATCAATAGAATCATTTACAGCTGTCTTTTCTTTGTAGGTCTCTAATGCTTTCTCAAAGTCGCCGCTCTCTTCGTACACTCGATACCTCAGATGCAAAAGCGGCGGCATAATTTCAGAATATGAACTGTACTTAGAATAGCTTTGAGCACTATCAAGCATTTGATGGGCCGCGACATAATTTTGCGACTTTAATTCATAAAAGGCTTTCCCTAAATAAATATTGGGTATAGCAAAATATAGCTTACTGTTCTTGGATGTCTCAAGGGCTTGCTTACTCAATTGATTACTCAGTTCTTGGTTACCCTCTTGCATTTCGAGAGCCGCCAGATTAGTACTGGCTGAGACAATATATAAGGGATATCCAAACTCTTTGCCTAACTCAATCACTTCATGGTATTCTGATTTTGCCATTTCAACCGAGTCAATCCGTCCATAATACAACCCCATATTCTGTTTTGCAATTGACTGTAGCGCTTTATCATCCAACTGTTCTCCCAGCTCTAAACAGATCTTAAAATCAGAAAATGCCGAATCTAGCGCCCCTAAATCGTATTTGATTAAACCGAGATTATTGTGAATAAACGCTAATTCAGTTCTATTATCACTTAATTCAGCCAATCGCAGTGCTTCATAGTATATCTTCAAGGCCAATGATACACTGTCCAAATCTCTATAAAAAATTCCCATCCCATTCAGGCTATACAACATGTTGACTGTATCTTTCTTGTTATAGGAGTCAACATAAATGTAACGCATCTCAGTCGCCATCCTACTCTTGGTTGAGGTGTATTCTTCACAAAAAATACGTCTTATTTTGGCCGTTCGAAAAAGCTGATCTTGATTAATAGATGCCGATTTATCTATCGCCAAGTCAAAATAAACCTTTGCACTATCCAGATTATTCTGAAAGTAGAAATGACTTCCATGATAGATATCAAGAATAATCTCCAGTTGTAGATTTTCATCTTCATTCAATTCCTCTAGGAGACCTTCACGAAGTTGGATGTATTTAGAAGGATTTGACCTTAAACTGTTATCGACCTCTGCCAAGGTTTTTTGGTAAGCCTCAATGCCTGACACTCCTTTATATATCTGTGCCAGCAATGGAGCCTGAACAAGAAGTAATATGAAAAAGAAAATGAGTCTCATTGGTTTGCAAAAGATACGCAATGTTTTAATTATAACTTTTCTAACCCAATTGAAACAGATTGTTAATGCATGGTTCTTGAACAAAAGATGTTAATAAAATTGAAAAACTATCAAAATCAAGCGGAGATTTTCGGCTTATATTTGTGTGATTTTAAAAATGAAAACAGCTATGAACTTTATAATTTCAAGTTCGACTTTACTTAAAAACCTTCAGCGCATATCTGGTGTGCTTAACAGTAGTAACTCTCTTCCAATTTTGGATAACTTCTTATTTGAATTGGCAGATGGTGTGTTAACCATTTCAGCTTCTGACTTGGAGAACACCATGAAAACTACCGTTAAACCTGATGAATCAAAGGAGGATGGTAAGGTTGCAATTCCTGCAAAGCTGTTGTTAGACACCTTGAAGAACTTCTCTGACCAACCGTTAGCATTTCAAATTGATGGCTCAAACTTTGGCATTGAAATCTCATCAGATTACGGTAAGTATAAATTAGTTGGACAAAATGCCAATGACTTCCCTAAATCACCAGAATTAGAAAACACGAATAGTATTGACATTTCTGGAGGTGTGATTGCATCTGCAATTGATAAAACTTTGTTCGCAACAGGAAATGATGAATTACGCCCGGTAATGAGTGGTGTATTCTGCCAGTTTTCAGGCGAAAAATTAACATTCGTTGCCACTGACGCACACAAACTGGTTAGATACAGTAGAACAGATGCAACAGCATCTAATCCAGCAGACTTCATTTTGCCTAAGAAGCCACTAAACCTTCTGAAACAAAATCTAACAGGTGAAGAGGAAGTGAATTTAAACTATAACGAAACGACAGTAAGATTCACTTTTGACTCTATTGAATTAACCAGCCGATTAATTGACGGAAAATACCCGAACTACGAAGCGGTTATTCCAAATGAAAACCCGAATGTGTTGACGGTCGACCGTATGTCTTTCCTCAACTCAATTAAAAGGGTTTCGATTTTCTCGAATAAAACAACACACCAGGTTAAACTAAAAGTTGCCGGTTCAGAGCTTTCTATTTCTGCTGAGGATTTAGACTTCTCAAATGAAGCCAAAGAACGCTTAACTTGTAATTATAATGGTGATGATATGGAAATTGGGTTTAACTCGAAGTTTTTATTAGAGATGTTAAACCACATCAATACTCAAGAAGTGATTCTAGAAATGAGCGAACCCAATAAGGCCGGTATTCTTCTTCCTTCTTCTAACGATAATGAATCAGAAGACATTCTCATGCTTGTCATGCCAGTAATGATCAGATAATTTTAAAAGCCTCCTTGAGAGGCTTTTTTTACGGAACGATTTTTGCGTATCATTACTTATGAAAAGCCCGCTAATCATTTGTTTAATTCTTGGTCTGTCTTTGTCATCTTGCTTCTTTGTTGATGACATATTCGATCCACCAGCACCAAAAGAACCTAGCTTACAAGAACTGAGTGAGAAAAGTATTCAATCTTACCTCAAAGAAAAAGATGAGTACACCTACATGCCCTATGGCTTTAACACGATTAAAATAATTAAGCCAATTGAAATTGCTGAGCTAGAAGCACTCCAAACCAAAAAAGAAGAACAAGGTTACAGCACTGCTGAACTTGACTCCAGTATCGCAAACAAAAAGCGGTTTATTAGAGAGAACAATATTGAAAGAACCGTTGTGGTAGACCACTTCTTTACTTTTACAGATTCACTGAAACAAACCACGGTCTACGAAACAACTTTTACACTGAACGACACCTTAGGCGTGAAAGATTTGAGCGCAAAAATCAAACAAGAAATCGAACCAGACTATGTCAGCATTTTGTCTTTCTTTTTCTACGAAAAGCCCATTTTCTTTGGAAGTTCATATCAAGAATCTAAAATATTGAGTCAGAACTTTTATGCTTTTTTCAAAGAAGAATTAGAGCGACAAGAAACCATCAATGACAAATCTGCTTTTCTACTTCATGCATTGGAAATAACACGTGAAATCAAAATCAAAGGTGAATTCCAGCAACAAAATACGCTCGAGAGATTAGTAGTAAAACACATCTCTAACAACAGAACTGACATAGAAGAATATGAGAATATCGAGTTTTCGGATTTATTTCAAACGAATAAAGAAGATTCTCAAGAAGTACTCGGGTACTATTTTTTTCATAAATTTAGAGGAAAGTACAATGGTCTATTAGATACTAATGTCGTTTTGATTGAGTTTGACCCTTATTATCAAATCGACCAAATTTACCAGATGGATCGTCCTTTTGAGCCCTACTTTAAAAACTAAACTATGAAATCATTATCACTGACTCTACTATTCCTACTTTGCTCTATTTTTACCTTTTCGCAAGAGCAAGAAATTGACTCATCTGAGGATGAAAAAAAGGTTGAAAAAGCAGTAGTTCAATGGGCAGACACCACATTTCTGAGTCATAGTGAATATAAGTTCGAAAAATTCCATGCCTTTTACACTGAAGAATACTTCATTTCAGTGATGCGCTCCAGAATGTACAAACAAAGAGTAGAAGACTTAAAAGAATCAAAGGAAAAAGGGCGATATAAAAAATCAGATGATGAATATGCCAAAGAGCTCAAGGAATTAGAATCGGCCTATCAAAAAATTCAGACGGAGGCAGATAACTTTAAATTCAGGGTAAGTCATTATCAGATTTCATTTTGGTCAAATATTCAAACCAATGACGGAATTACTGTCTATTACGAGCATATCGTAAAATTGGACAATGATTATAAAGTTACTGAAGCCGTTATTAACTCATCAATCGGCAAGAAATCAGATAAGACCGAAATTTTGTACGCCAAAGATGTGAAGGGCGGTAAAAAAAAAGTAAAAACTGAAGTAAATGATGAGAAAGTTGAGCCCTCAGTGACCCTTATTGCAAAACCTGAAACTGAGGAAAAACAAACAACTGCTCCAAAGACAGAAACGAAAAAAGAACGAAAAAAGCGCTTAAAGGCAGAGAAAAAAGCCGCCAAGAAAGCTAAAAAGTAATTTCGTATGCGCCTTCTGAAATATCAATCACTGCTGATTCGTCTAATTCTGACTTGAAATAATTTCTGGAATAGCTACTGATATTTGGCCCCAAGATAATATTTCCGCCATACCCAATTAACTCTTCACAAAACTCCTCTTGATTCCCTTTAAAATCATGTAAGAGCAAATAATTAGCTTGTGATACAGGCGCGGTCTTATCAGCTCCACTTATCAGTTGCAAGCTTTGGGAACCGAAGGATATGGTATGCAGGTTTTCTGATGAATAACGCTCAGAGGGTGTTTCTTTTCCACTTCTGTAGAACCAGTTGTGCATCACATGAAATAAAAGCTTCTCCTCATCTCTCCACAACTCATCTGAGCAATAAAAACGATTTTCGCTTCCCTGAAAAATATCAATGGCTACCTCATCCTTTATGTTGTATACAAATACTCTATTTTCAGTTGAAAGTCTATGATTTTGATAGGACCAATGAGCAAACAATAATAACGTAGCACATCCCAATGCAGCAAAAATAGGCTTGCTCTTATTTCGTATCCAAACGATTAAACCGATTAGAATCAAATAAATCCAGAGCACCTCATACCAACTAATTGATATCCCCCAATAAATGCTATGCGGGAGCCCCTCAATCCATTGAACCCCTCTATTTAAGATAGTGAGTAAGAAATCAAATATCCAAATAAGAACATCTGCCAGGAATGGCACAACCGAAAAGACCAGGAAAGAAATACCTGAAATCAATAACACAAAAGCTAAGGGGATAACAATAAGATTTGAAATCAAAAAGAAGTTTGGGAACTGATGGAAATAATAAAGTCCGAGCGGAAAAGTTGCGAATTGAGCAGCCAAAGAAACAGAGGTGATTTTCCATATCCAATCCCCAACTTTATTTGAGACATACCAAAAGTTATAAATTTTTGGTTGCAAGTATACTATTCCAAGTACCGCCAAATAACTCAATTGAAATCCGACCTGAAAGATCACCCATGGGTCAATCACTATTAGTACAAAAGCAGAAACCATGAGCGATTGATAAATAGAAGTAGATCGCTGCATTTCGATCCCCAACAAAACAAAGGAAAACATAATTGCAGACCTAAGCACAGATGGAGATAGTCCTGTAATAATGGCATAGAACCAAAGTGATAGCAAGACTATCGATAAATAAAATAGTTTCCCATTTCTCCACTTTTTTATAGGCCTGACAACAGCACCTACAATCAACATAATTATCCCTACATGCAAACCTGAAACAGCCAAGACATGCATGGCTCCCGCACTTGAATAAGACCGTAAGGTATCTTTGTCTAACCTATCTTTTTGGCCCAATATCAAGGCTTGAGCTACCATAACATTCTGATCTGACATACCACTATTGGCCAGTGTTTGTTCGCACCATTTTCTTACTTCATAAATCGAGCTCAGGATGGGCGATCCACCTTCATGCAAAAATTTCCAAGAGTCTGAAGCTGCATATGCTTGATGGTGAATATTATGAATTTTGAGGTACCTTTTGTAGTTGAACTCATGAGGATTGTTATTTTGCTGAGCCTCATAAAACCTTGTGGTCACTTCTATTACATCACCATACTTCAGTTGTTTTGATTGTTCATCTTTTTCGAGATAAAGCAAAGTTTTCCCCTCCGTCCTGCGATTTCCATTTTGAATTACTTCTCCGACAATTTTTATAGAATTCTTTTTCTCTTGAGGTGGCTCCATAATTTGAATGATGCTCTGCTCTTCTGAATTCGGTCTTTGGAAATAATTCATGGAGTTCAAATCATTATGCCAAAAAGAGAGAAAAAAGCCCAGCCAATAAAAGCTCCCCATCAAAAAGATAGGCCGAGTTAACTTTGCCCAAACCTTATCATACCAAATAGGAATTGAACAAATAATTAACCCAAAAAGCAATAAAAATAGGTGCGAGATCGAGAATTCAGCTGCAGAATAGAACTGCACCAAAATACCTGCTATCAAAAATAGCAGCATCATAAAAATGATGGGTACTTGGGTTCTCAGAATATCAGTTTTGGGTTAACTCACCCTAAAATAAACTAAAAAATTCCAGAACTTACGCTTTTTCAGATAGTTAAAATTAGTATCATTTTGATGTGCCTCCCGCTCAAAAGAAATATTGCGGTATGCTTTCTGAGCGTTTCTGTAAAGAATTAATCGAATTAAAAACTCTAGAAAATAAACTAGAAAAAAGGGTAAAATCAACAGTTCTACTTGCTGACGAATATGAATCTTTTCGTGAAAAACCAGCACGCGATCATCCCGATCAGATTTCGTCTTCAGAAAAATAAACGGACAAACGGTCATTCCTCTATAACCCTTCGGAACAAGATATTTAGAAACGATAATCAAAAACTCAGAAATGCCGTTCTACGTCCACAAGATGCTCGAGCAAAATAGCCCAGTGAATAATTCAATTCTATGACCAATTGCGCATCCAAAGGATTGACTGATGAAGGCGAAGAAATATCTGAATAGTTCGTAAACGGAAAAGTGGTGGAGACCGTTTCTGTTGAATTGAGTCGAGTCAACGCATATGAAAATCTTAACCCCATCATTAAAGAAACCGTTTCGTTACCTACCATATGTCCTCCAAAACCAAATACGAGCCCCGTTAATCGTTGAGACATTACATCTTCTGCAGAGGGTTGTGAATTGGGGTATGCTTCATCTGAAATCAATTGATTGGACAACATCTTGAAAGAAGGCCCTAACTCCAAATAAGAGGCCTCATTCGTATATCGGAACAACGGAGAAATATTTAATCGCTTGAAAGACATTTCGTATTTGTAGGCTAGATTTTGATCAAGCCCAACAACTTCAGCTTGAGTAAAGCCATAAACATGATTCCCATAATCCACCTCAAAGCCAATTCCAAAGTTCTCACCAAAGTTCACCCCTATTTTTCCGCCATAAAAATTATTGAAGCCAGGAGAGTGCGTAAATCTTGCGTCTGAATTCAGTTCCTTATTCATCACGAATCCTGCGCCTCCTCCTCCTTTCAAACCAACATCAAACCACACCTGGGAATACGTATTTATACTGAGGGCAAAAGATATGAACAAACATAATTTCTGAAGCATATCGCGATTTTTTGACTAAAAATATAAATTTCAAACAGATGCAAAGGCCGATTAAAAGCTAAAAATGAATTATTTCACTATTCTCCATTCAAATCATTTTATTATTTTAGCCCTTTATTCTAAACCTAATTAAAATGTTAAAACCAATTTTTAGAATTCCAGCTACCTTGTGCGCAGCTGCATTGCTTTTAGGAGCTTGTGGTGGCGGGGAACCAAATGACGTAACAGTTGTTGAAGACACAGACACGCTTGAAGAGGACTTTGATGTCGATTTATTTGAATCGCCAGAGATTGATTACCACCTACCCTCTCCCCTACAAGTAGCAAGTATTTTTAAGAAATCTGGATTAGAATACAATTCAGGAGTAACGAATTCACCTGACAATGCTGGTAAATATACCGAAGAGCTAAGTCAAATGTTGAATTTTGGTGTTTACTCTGCTGATATGGCTTATTGCGTGCTTAATGAGCAGTCAAACGAAGGAAGAATTTACTTAGGAGTAATTTCAACTTTAGCAGGAGAAATTGGAATGGAAGCAGTATTTGCAAACGAAGATCTAATGGATCGTTTTGACGCAAATATTGAGGATAAAGATTCGATTGAAATCTTAATGATTGACATTCACGAAAGAACTGAAGAGTACATGGAAGAGAATGAAATGCAGCATACTTCTGCAATTCACTTTGCTGGTGCTTGGACTGAAGGAATGTACTTAGGAGTTTATGACTACGAAAATAACGGTCAAAAAGATGGTTTAGGTGCTCAAATCACTGAGCAAATGGCAATCTTAGGCAACATCATCAAAGGATTGAAAGACCCAAGAAATGATGGCACGGAACTTGGATGGGTTATTACTGACCTAGAGAAAATCCAAAGTACGTTTGACGGTTTTGATTCTGTAACTGCTTATTATGAAGACGAAACTGCTGAAGAATTAACACTTTCTGATGCAGAATACAATGAGCTTGGAGCATTAATCAAAGACTTGAGAGCAAAAATCACGAACGGTTAATAAAGTAAGAATTATGAAAAAGACATTATCATTCATTGCATTGTTCGGATTTGCAGTTGTTTTTGCTCAGACTGCTGCTAACTTGACTGAGTTCAAGGAAAACATTGCCAAGCAAAAAGTAGAAGCGAAAAAAGCTTTAAAACCTTTCAGATATGACGGGTCAAAAGTGACTTACTTCAACTTCAAAACATACAAGCAAGTAAAAGAAGTAGAAATCTATTTGTTCAACAATACAGATTACAGATTCTCTTTCAATGGTAAGTCACTTCCAAATGACGTAACCATCAAAATCTTTGACGAAGATAAAACGGTATCAGACAGAATTTTGCTGAAAGAAGTGACTGGTGTAAAAGGACAAAACTTAATTGTAGAGTCTGCTGATTTAAATAAAACGTATAAATCTAAAAAGTCAGGTGCTTCTAGATTAAAGCGTGTATTTGTTGACTATGAAATTCCTGGAGTTCCGGGATCACAAAACAAGAAACCGACCATGAAAGAACGTGGGGCTGTTATTCTTGTGATGGGATACAAAAACTAGAATAGAAAAATTAAAATTAAAAGCCTCTCTAAAAAATTAGAGAGGCTTTTTTTTATACCTATAATTACATACACATAAAGTGTTATTTTTGTACGCGTTTTGACTTGTACCAAGACGCTAAAAACTTAAAATAAATGGTTGAAGTTACCTTACCAGACGGATCAAAAAGAGAATATGAATCAGGCGCATCAGCACTTGATGTAGCCAAAAGTATTTCAGAAGGATTAGCTAGAAACGTTCTAGCAGCAGAAGTAAATGGAGAAGTTGTAGACGCAATGCGTCCTCTCCCAGAAAAAACCAACTTGAAACTCCTGACATGGAATGACAAGGACGGAAAATCAACCATGTGGCATTCATCAGCCCATTTGATGGCAGAAGCCATAGAAGCACTTTACCCAGGTACCAAACTCGCTATTGGTCCTTCAATTGAAGCTGGATTCTATTACGATATTGACCTAGGTGAGCACAAAATAACGGACGAAGACCTTCCTAAAATCGAAAAGAAGATGAAGGAACTCGCCGGTCAGAAAAATGAATACATTAGACAGGAAATCTCAAAGGCTGATGCCCTTAAGTACTTCACTGATAAAGATGATGAGTATAAATTAGAGTTGATAGACGGATTGGAAGATGGCGACATCACCTTCTATACACAAGGTGAATTCACTGACTTATGTAGAGGGCCGCACATCCCGCATACGGGTTTTATCAAAGCTATCAAGTTAACTTCAATCGCTGGTGCCTACTGGAGAGGTGATGAAAATAGACAGCAATTGACACGTATCTACGGAATCACTTTCCCTAAACAGAAAGAGCTTACTGAATATCTTGAAATGATTGAAGAAGCTAAGAAACGTGATCACCGTAAACTGGGGAAAGAGATGGAACTTTTTACTTTCTCTCAGCGCGTTGGACAAGGATTACCCTTGTGGTTACCAAAAGGCGCTGCATTGAGAGAAAGATTAGAGAACTTTCTTAAAGTGGCACAAAGAAAGGCCGGATACCAACCTGTCATTTCTCCACATATTGGACACAAAGATTTGTATGTGACTTCAGGTCATTATGCTAAATATGGTGAAGATTCATTTCAACCGATTAATACACCTAATGAGGGTGAAGAGTTCTTGTTAAAACCCATGAACTGCCCTCACCATTGTGAGATTTTCAAATCAAGCCCAAAATCATATAAAGATTTACCGGTAAGATATGCTGAATTTGGAACTGTATACCGTTACGAGCAATCAGGTGAACTTCACGGTTTAACAAGAGTACGTGGGTTTACACAAGATGATGCACACCTTTTCTGTACACCAGAACAAGTTAAAGATGAGTTTAAAAATGTAATTGACTTGGTGTTGTACATTTTCAAGACCCTGAAATTCGAGAACTTCAGAGCTCAAGTATCATTGCGTGACCCAGATAATCCAGAGAAATATATTGGATCAGATGAAAACTGGGAAAAAGCAGAACGCTCTATCATTGAAGCTACTGAAGAAAAAGGCTTGGATACTGTCATTGAATATGGAGAAGCTGCATTTTACGGACCAAAACTAGACTTTATGGTGCGTGACGCATTAAACCGAGAATGGCAATTAGGTACCATCCAGGTAGATTACAATTTACCTGAACGATTTGAGCTAGAATATGTAGGTGCAGATAATGAAAAACACCGACCTGTGATGATTCACCGTGCACCATTCGGGTCTATGGAGAGATTCGTTGCGGTATTGATCGAACACTGTGGCGGAAAATTTCCACTTTGGCTAACAACTGACCAAATAGCGATATTACCAGTATCTGAAAAATACAATGATTACGCGCAAAAAGTTTTAAATTATCTAAATAATTACGATATTCGCGGATTCGTTGACGACCGCAACGAGAAAGTTGGAAAGAAAATTCGCGATAATGAAGTGAATAAAATTCCATTCATGCTGATTGTTGGTGAACAAGAAGAAGCTAAAAATGAGGTCAGTGCAAGAAAGCAAGGAGAGGGAGATTTAGGAGCAATGAGCCTTGAACAATTCAAGGATTTTATTGGTTCTGAAATTGATAAAGAATTAAATTAGTTAAACCATTTGTTATCCAGTGCTTCGGTTGAGGATAACGGGGAAAGGAGGAACGAACTATAGCAATAAAAAGAAGAAATAACAGACGTAATTTCAGGAGAACTGAAGACGCTCATAAGATTAATGAGAAAATTACTGCTCAAGAAGTAAGAGTTGTGTGGGAAGGTGGAGCAGAAGTTATGGGAATTAAAGCTGCTTTGAAAAAAGCAGAAGAATCGGAATTAGATTTGGTAGAGATTTCACCAAATGCTGATCCGCCCGTTTGTAAAATTATTGACTATAAAAAGTTCCTTTTTGAACAAAAGAAGAAACAAAAAGAATTAAAAGCCAAGCAAACTAAAGTGGTGATCAAGGAGATCCGAATGGGTCCTAACACTGAAGAGCACGACTTTAACTTCAAATTGAAGCACGCAAAATCTTTCCTAGAAGACGGCGCAAAAGTGAAGGCTTATGTATTCTTTAAAGGAAGAAGTATCGTTTTTAAAGACAGAGGTGAAATTCTATTATTGAAGTTCGCTCAAGAATTAGAAGAGTACGGAACCTTAGAGCAAATGCCAAAATTAGAAGGGAAGAAAATGATCATGATGATCAACCCTAAGAAAAAGTAAATCAAGACGAACACATTGTTCTGACTGAATATAGAGAGGATAAAAAAAGAGAGAAATGCCAAAGATGAAAACAAAATCCAGCGCTAAGAAGAGATTCAAAGTGACTGGTACAGGTAAATTGAAGCGTAAACACGCTTTCAAAAGCCACATCTTGACGAAGAAGTCAAAGAAAAGAAAAGCGAAATTAACTAAGGCGACATTGGTTCATCCTTCAGATGAAGCAAGCATCAAATTACAATTACGCATGAAGTAATCTAGACTTTGAGTCTAGAAGGTTAAATTATTTAAACCCGGTATCGAGTAACAAAGCATTAGCGAAATAGATAATCACTTTCTACCAAAAAAATTAAAATTATGCCAAGATCAGTAAATGTAGTAGCCGCAAGAGCAAGAAGAAAAAAGACAATGAAACTTGCTAAAGGTTACTTTGGAAGAAGAAAAAACGTTTGGACTGTAGCGAAAAATGCAGTTGAAAAAGGACTAGTTTACGCTTACATTGGACGTAAACAAAAGAAAAGAACGTTTAGAGCATTATGGATTCAAAGAATCAATGCTGCAACTAGACTACACGGAATGAGCTACTCTCAGTTCATGGGACAAGTAAATGCTAAAGGAATCAAATTAAACAGAAAAGTTTTAGCTGATTTAGCAATGAACCACCCAGAAGCTTTTAAAGCAGTAGTGGATCAAGTGAAGAAATAAACGTTTAATAATACCTCTCTACGAAACCCTGATATCTTTTGATGTCAGGGTTTTTTGTTTCTTTCACTACCTTTACGTATTCCAATTTTATGGTCGGCAAGCAGAAATATTTTGATTTACTCGGTATAGAACCCACTACCGACTTGAACCAAATTAAAAAGGCGTACCGAAAACAAGCACTGAAGTATCACCCTGACCGTAACTCAGACCCTAACGCACATTATCACTTCATTCTCATCACTGAGGCTTATGAGATTTTGAGTGGTCAGCGAAAGACGAAAAGAAAACAACAACCTCAACCAAAACCAAAGACAAAAGAAGAAATTCTTGCAGAAAAAGTACGTCTGGCAAAAGAACGCTATGAACGTATCCAACGCGAAGAAGCAAGAAAAGATAAAGCATATTACAAGAAAGTAGCAACAGGATGGCCCTGGAGACTATTCATTGTCATGGCATTTTTTACAGCAAGTTGGTCTACCCTACTTGCTATTGATTACTTCTTAGAAGGTGAAAAAATCTGTGTCACTGACTACGCGTATTATGATCGATTCTCAAAGTCTCTGAAGATTTTAGATGAATCATTCACGGTAGATCATGATGATTTCTGGATGAATGACGGAGTAGGATTCCCTATCCGCGGAAACTACAGCTATCTTTTTCATGATTTAAAATCCATCAGCATTGCTACTGACTTCAAATCTCAATACAGCTATCTCTCTGAATCTAAAGTGATGAACGAGTTTATTCTGTTTGAAGGACATCAATTCTACCACGCCATGTCTACCAATTCAATTTATGGCGCATTCCCCTACATTCACATTATCTTTTTTGTTCCGCTTATTCTTGTGTTTTTCAAACGACAAACCCTAAGGTTCAACATCTGGAGACTGGTGTCTTGGTGGATTATCTATCCGACCATCATCTTTTTCACCTTTTCAAATGATCGAATTTTCTATTTAATTGAAATTATTCAACGGTCATTTAACTAGACTCGTAGAATAATAGCCTGTTTTGTTGATATTGATGGTTTGAAATCCTATTTTTAATTCATGAAAAGAATACTCGTTACCCTACTCCTAATGTTGGCGTTTCAACCCTTCGCCAAAGACCTAGAAGCTTATGCCATTTTCACTGCTGAAGGAAAGAAAGCAGACATCACCAAAATCATGAAGGCCGCTGATGATAAATCGCACATCTTTTTTGGTGAACTACATAACTCAGCAATTGCACATTGGTTGCAGTTTGAATTAACTAAGCGCTTATATGCTGTCAACAAAAGAAGATTGGTGCTAGGAGCTGAGATGTTTGAGGCTGATAACCAATACATCATAGATGAGTACCTAAAAGGACAAATTTCGGCTAAAAGCTTTCAAGATGAAGTGAGACTCTGGCCTAATTATAATACCGATTACAAACCATTGATGGAGTTTGCCAAAGAAAAGGGAATCCCGTTTATCGCTACCAATATTCCCAGAAGGTATGCGAGTATGGTGTACAAGCAAAACATTGACTCTTTAAAAGGGCTCAGTGATATGGCAAAGTCATTTATTGCGCCACTTTCGACTTTTAGATTTGACACCTCTGTGGCTTGTTATGGGAAAATGGTGACTGACTTTGGTGACCATGGCGGAATGCAAATTGCACAAGCACAAGCTATGAAAGACGCTACCATGGCACACTTCATTCAGAAAAACAGTACGAAAAGAACCGTATTCTTACATTACAATGGTGCCTATCACTCTGACAATAAACAAGGAATCATTCATTACCTCAAAGAGTTTATTGATTTAGATAAAATTCTTACGCTCAGCACAGTCACCCAAGAAAAAGTCGACAAGTTAGATGATGCCAACAAAGGCCTAGCAGATTTCATTATCTGCGTACCAGAGAGCTTCACTAACACACATTAACCTGAACTAAAAGATCGATTTAGCAGACTTAAACCTTAACGCAGGAGTCGAAGCGGAAATTCGTAACTTTGACTCATGTCTAAAAACAATCAAATCAACGATCCGGGTATTGGTACCAAATTCGACCAGAATGTAAGGCGAATTATCAATGCGGACGGCTCTTATAATGTTGTCAGAAAAGGGACCAGAACCGGGATAAAAGACATTTTCAAGTATTTGGTGGAGATTTCATGGGGAAAGTTTTTCCTTATCCTCTTTTCATCATACATCCTTTTAAACCTTGTATTTACTTGTATATACCTGGCTTTTGGATTCGAAAATATCGCCGGCATCAATCCTGAAGAAGGTCCTGTATTTTTTCAAGCCTTCTTTTTTTCAATCCAAACCTTTACTACAGTAGGTTATGGTACACTCGCTCCGCTCGGGGTTGGTACACAATCAGTTGCTGCAGTTGAAGCTTTTGTCGGATTTCTATCGTTTTCACTAGCTACTGGTTTGCTTTACGGAAGATTTTCTAGACCACAGGCCCGCATGCTATTTGCAGATCATTTGGTCTATTCAAAATATGAAAATGGCTACTCTTTAAAGTTCAAACTCACCAATCACAGAGATGTGGTGCTGCAAGATGTCGAAGCAAAAGTAATCGCCATGTTTAATGAAATCAATGAACAAGGAGAATTTACCCGAAGGTATTACCAACTGCCCTTAACACTTCCTAGAGTAGAAATCATGGCACTTACCTGGACGCTCGTTCATAAAATTGATGAAGAAAGTCCGTTCTGGAACAAATCGCAAGAAGATATTATCCAACAACAACCTGAGTTCTTAGTCTTAGTGAATGGATTTGATGAAGTCTATTCTGAACGAACAAGAGCACGTAAATCCTATATCGCAAACGATATCATTTGGAACAAAAATTTTGAAACCATCTTTCATTCAAAAGCTGACGGAACAGTGCACATGGATGTAAGAGATATAAACAAGGTAATTGATGAATAATGACCTACCTATCATGGAACATTTCTACTCTTTGCAGGGTGAAGGGTTTCATAGCGGCCGAGCAGCTTATTTCATTCGTTTGGGCGGATGTGACGTAGGTTGCGTTTGGTGTGACGTAAAAGAATCTTGGAACGCGGATGACCATCCAAAAATGTCAGTAGAGCAAATTGTTCCAGCTGTCAAGGAATCTGGCGCAGATTTTGTTGTTATTACAGGGGGTGAGCCTGCCATGTATGACCTATCTTATCTGACACATGCCTTGCATGAAGAAGATATTGAGATAGCCATTGAAACATCTGGAGCTTATGAGTTAATTGGAGCTTTTGATTGGATTTGCTTATCACCTAAGAAATTCAAAATGCCGCTAGAGGAAAATTACGCATTAGCAGACGAATTGAAAATGATTATATTTAACAAGCATGACTTTTCATGGTCTGAAGAATTGAAAGAAAAAGTGAGCGACAATTGCATTTTATACATGCAGCCTGAATGGGACAAGAGCGAAGAAATGTTACCTATGATGATTGACTACGTTAAAGAACATGTAGATTGGATTATCTCACTACAAACACACAAATTTTTAAACATACCGTAACACAATGAAAAACCTGTTCATTCTCATTTTTGCCACTGTCATTTCAGCTTGCGCTACTGCCCAACCAGGACAATGGAACACCAAAAGCAAAAAAGCGATTAAATATGCTGAAACAGCCATGCAAACGGCCAACGAGTTGGATCCAAGAACAGGATATCCGAATTACGCTGGTGCACTAGAATGGGTAGATAAAGCTTTGGCCAAAGACCCTAACTTCTCTGACGCCTACTTCTTAAAAGCTGAGTATAACATCAGACAGGGAAGAGCGCTAGAAGCGATTGAAGCCTATCAAACCTTAATCACTTTACCTACATTCAGAACGTCAACAGGTTATGTCTACTATGATTTAGCTGCGCTAGAACTATCTGAAGGATTGTATGATGAAGCTTATGAGCATGCAAAAAAATACAATACTTATAAAAATCGCCCTGCCGAAATGGTAGAAGAGAATAACTGGATGATTCAAATCTGTGAATTTGCCATTGAAGCAAAGAAAAATCCAGTTCCCTTCAAACCAGAAAACTTAGGTGCAGGCGTCAACACCTATGATCCAGAGTACTTCCCTACCCTTACTGTTGACCAAAAAGAATTACTATTTACCAGAAGAGTAACTGAACCAACAACCTGGCAAGAAGATTTCTTCATTTCTCAAGATCAAGAAGGATACTGGGCTACCGGTGTACCCATGCCAAAGAATATTAACACACGAAATAATGAGGGTGCACCAACTTTTGCTCCAGATGGTAGAACCTTGATTTTTGTTGGATGTATTAACGAAAGAGGTCAGTATGGAAACGGACGAAGAGGTTACGGAAGTTGTGACTTGTTCATCACTGAAAGAATCGGAAAGAAATGGACTGACCCAATTAACCTACCCGGAAACGTCAACTCAAAGCACTGGGAGACACAGCCATCTTTGTCATCTGACGGAAAAACCCTTTACTTTATTAGAGGATCGATTCGTGGAACAGGTGGAAGAAATCAAAGAAACGGAGACATATACGTATCTAAAAAACAAGAAGACGGCTCTTGGGGAACACCAGAAAAGTTACCTACCAATATTAACACACCTTATTCTGAATCATCAGTACTGATTCACCCTGACGGTAAAACGTTATACTTCTCATCAAATGGGCACGTAGGTATGGGCGGATATGATTTATACATGACAACACTTCAAGATGACGGGAGCTGGTCTAATCCTAAAAACTTAGGATACCCTATCAACACACATCATGATGAAAACTCACTTTTAGTGTATGCTGACGGAAAACTAGCTGTTTTTGCTTCAGACAGACCGGGTGGATTAGGTTCATTGGATTTGTATCAATTTGAAATGCCAGAATCAATCCAACCAACAAAAACCATTTACATGACCGGAACCGTGTATGACGTCACCAATGATAAAAAATTAGGAGCTGATTTTCGATTAGAAGATTTGGATAAATCAACCGAAGTAGTTCGATCGACTTCAGATCCCGTTGATGGTTCTTTCTTGGTTTCATTACCCATCAATCGTGAATACGGACTATTTGTAACCAAAGATGGATACCATCCTTTTTCAGTCAACTTTGATTTACAGGTTCCAGAAAATTCTGAAGAACCTTACCACATGGATGTTCCAATGCGTCCTTTAAATGATAATGGCGAAAACATCTTAGCAAACGTATTATTTGATTTAGACTCAGATAAACTAAGACCTGAATCATTTGTTGAGTTGAACAAATTTGCTGATTTCTTGAAAAGACATCCTGACTTAAAAATTGAGCTCCAAGGTCACACAGATGCTCAAGGTGATGATGCCCACAACTTAGACCTTTCTAAAAGAAGAGCTAAATCAGTGTATAATTATTTAGTAGATCAAGGCGTTGATGCAAAAAGAATGTCTCATGAAGGATATGGTGAAACAAAGCCTTCAAGATTCACTGATGATGCCGGAAACGAAGTCATCAGAACTGAAGAATGGATCAATCAACTGCCAGACGAAAAAGCAAAAAAAGCAGCCCACCAACAAAATAGACGAACCGTTTACGTGGTAAAACCGTAATACTCTATATGAATACCCTCCTTCAGTTTTTACGCTTGGTGCGTTTCGGTAACTTAGTAGTTATCGCATTAACTATGGGGATTATTCAAGTTTTCATTGCTGCACACGGCAATAGTGCCATTAGCCCAGCTTTAGAATACCTGTACTTGAAAGACCTTTCATTGGTAGAAGGATTATTCTTCAAATACAATATCCATTTAGATTTCATTTTGTTAGTGCTCTCGGTGGTTTTAATTGCTGCAGCAGGCAATGTCATCAACGATTATTTTGATGTCAAAGCAGATCGTGTCAACAAGCCAGACCGCCTGATAGTCGGAAAGCACATCAAAAGAAGGTGGGCCATTATGTTCAATTGGTTGTTCAATGCTGCCGGAATAGGAATTGCGATTTATTTATCTGTGGTTCATGACAATTGGTGGATTTCACTGGTAGCATTTGTCATCATCAATTTCTTGTGGTTTTACAGTGCAGTCTATAAGCGAAAACTCTTTGTGGGTAATATTTTGGTCGCATTTATGGTTGGCATTGTTCCTATTTACGTCTTAATTTTCAACCTACCCTTAGATGGCTATGCCATCTCAAATAAACTCACGGGGCATCTCGGAGACTGGTTTGTAATTGAAGTGGTAGGAATCATATCCGTAATTGCTTTTGTGATTAATCTAATGCGAGAAGTCATAAAGGACATTGCTGACATTAGAGGAGATTTACATCTCTCTGCGAAAACTGTTCCGATTGCCATGGGAATCAAAAAAACAAAAATGATTCTTTTGATTTTGGCTATTCCTTTGTTACTTCTCATGATGTTCTACTTATACAACATCTACAATTATCAATGGATGAATGTATGGCGCGAAGACTTGTTTTCTGCAACTTCGCTCACCTTCTTTACCATCCTGGTAAGTGCGAGTATTCTATTCATGATTGCAGCTTTTCTGCTACTCCTCACCGCCAATCGAAGAAAAATATACCTCCTCTCTTCCAATCTTTTGAAGTTATCCATGATATTTGGAACCGTAAGTCCTTTATTACTTTTGTAAATCAACATTATGCTGCATCAGCTAAAGAACAAAAACATCATTTTGGCATCAAAATCCCCCAGAAGACAGGCTCTTCTGTCAGGTCTAGACATAGATTTTACAATAGATGTGCGGCCAATTGATGAAGTGTATCCTGATGATATAGAGGCGGTAAAAGTTCCTGAATACCTAGCTAAACTGAAAGCCAAAGCTTTTGAAGGTGAAATAGAAGATAATGATGTGCTAATCACATCAGATACTATTGTCATTTTGGGAGACCGTATCCTAGAAAAGCCAAAAACTGAGGCGGAGGCAAAAGAAATGATTCGAGCCATGGCAGGCAATACACATACGGTAGTAACAGGAGTTGCCATTACCCTTCACTCTGAACAAATTGTCTTTTCTGATCACACACAAGTTACCTTTACTCATCTTACTGAAGAAGAGATTGATTACTACATTGAAAAATATCAGCCTTATGATAAGGCTGGCGCCTACGGAGTGCAAGAATGGATTGGCTATGTAGCCATTGACAAATTAGAAGGTAGTTACTACAATGTGATGGGCTTACCACTACACAAATTATACGCAGAATTGAAAAAAATCAACTCGTAGTTTCTGAGCAAACATTCAGTTTCCGACATCTGATTTTTGGCTAAATTTGTAACATGAAATACAATCTTTCTGAAATTACAGATGTGATCAAAGATCGCAGAACCATCTATCCTGAATTTTACAGTGACAGAAAAGTGCACAAAGAGCAGGTAGAAACTATTTTGAACAATGCTATTTGGGCACCTAATCATGGGTCTACCCAACCATGGCAATTCAAAGTATTCTTGGGTAAATCAAAGGAAAGGTTGAGTGATTTTATGTCTTCATTGTATGCTGAAAAGTTTACTGGAGACCAATTCAAACAAACCAAATTCGACAAATTAAAAAACAGACCAATTGCTTCTGGATGCGCAGTGGTCGCAGTATCACTAAAAAGAGATCCCGAAAGTAGAATTCTTGAGCTGGAAGAAATTGAAGCGGTAGCATGCGCCATTCAAAACATGTACCTCACCTGCACAGCTTGGGGACTAGGAGGGTTTTGGGCAACTCCAAAGTTGATCTACACACAAGAAATGAATGATTTCTTAGAGTTAAAAGGAGATGATAAATGTCTTGGTTTGTTTTATATCGGATATGTGAAACCGGATTTCGAATGGCCTAAAGGGCACCGAAAACCATTGGAATACTATACAGAATGGCTCGAAGAATAGGCAGACTGGGCTTGGTAAATTACCGAACCCATCCAACGAACAAGCAGTACAAAGTATTCAGCTTCAACACAGTTGCCGAGTCAGATCTTTTTCGCTCAGAACTCGAAAAAGAAAATATCTGGTTTGAGTACGACACAGAAGAAATCAACGAAGGTAAAGGATACATTTCTGGATCTGAAACAATTACGACAGTTCACCTGTTCGGAGTGTACAAGAATGATTTCAACAAGGCGCAGCAAGCAAATTTTAGAGTAGCAGCAAAATTTCGGGACCCTATGATAAAAAGCAGTTTACTGCGTTATACTCTTTTAATCTTCTTTGCTTCTTTACTTACCCTTGCCATTGTTGGATATGTAAAGAATCAGCAAATTTTGGATAAAAAGACTGAAGAAGTGCAAGAAGATTGATGTAATTTAGGGTATGCGTAAATTTATTTTAATACTAGCACTCCAGTTATTTGCAATACCTGCACTGTGCCAAAAAGGAAAAACCAAGTTTGGATTTCAATTCAAGCCAATTGTTCCAAATCGTCTGATCGGATTCTATGAACAACCGTTTAACAAAGATCAATTTGAATCTACCGTAACACAAAAGTTTGGATTCTCAGGCGGAATGCGATTGCGTGTAGGACTCAGTGATCGTCTTGCATTGGAAAGTGGAATTAACTACAATCAACGCAACTACAACCTAAACTTCGCTGTTCCTGATTCGGGCTATACAGGCATCAATGATGTAGGAATTGTTAGTTATGAAATTCCGCTATCGTTTATGGTGTTTATTAGACTTTCGGACGATATTTTTATGAATACCTCTGTTGGACCCGCACTAACTTTTTTTCCATCAGACGTAAGAACCTATACCCCTATTGGTGCCAATGAGCGATTTCAGCAAGAAGGTGCCTACCGATCAAAAGCGCAAGGTGCGCTAAATGCAAATGTTGGATTTGAATGGCGAAATAAGAATGCAGGGACCTTTTACTTGGGCGGATCATATCATCTTCCGTTCGCACCAATTATGACCTTCGCTATGTCTTATGAATACAATGTCACTCAAAACGTTGTGGTAAGACAAAATATTTCAGGAAGCTATTTAACGATTGATTTGAGGTACTATTTACCTGAGAGCAAAGAGAGTAAGGCAGAAAATTAACGACTCAAATTGAACTGATACCGAATTCTCAATTTGAAAGCCGGAAGAACTGCTATATCTTGACTGGTACTGAATCGCGAAAACTGAAGTTGAAACGGAAAAGCAGATGCATTGTCATCTGAATCCATATTTTCCATGTGATAAGCAGCACCAATCCCCAAATCAAATCTCATCATCCGGCCCTTCAAAAATGAGTAAGAACCACCAAAGCCTATTCCAGCCCTAAGATCACATTCGTCATAATAAGGCCCATCCCCTGCAACATAATTCGCAACGTTCTTTCTGCGTATTCCAGTCCAGAAAGCGAGGTATGGATGAAAATTAGCCGATACAGTTGTAATGTATCTGTGATAACTATAGTGCAAACCCAAATTAAACTCTTCTTGTCCTAGCGGAATATAAAACGCATTCAGATCTAAGAGATGTTCATTCGAATTTCCATAACGTCCCAATCCAAATCCGGCAGCATTGTACACGTACAAAGGGGCTATCATCATTTCAACAGTCCAGCGCTTCTGATTATACCAAACAGAATCTTGCTCCAAATCTTGAGCAACAACAATCCTACTGGACAAGCACAAACAAAAAAGCACCACTATTCGCATGCTGTAAGGTAGTAAATTTCTGAGTGCAATCCATTCATCTGAGAACTTCAAGCACTGGTCGAAAAAGAAACTATTCTGTCTCATAAACGTTAAATAAAGACGAATTATCGTTTGTATATTCGGTATTAACGTAAACATGAAAAAATTCTACTACCTCATAGTTGCACTATTTGCATTTTCTTTTTCTGGATTTGCTCAGCCGAGTAAGCTACAACTAAAAGGCGACCAATTCTTGCAAAGAGAACAGTTTGATGAAGCCCGTGAATACCTGCAATCCTTAGACGAAGCAACCAAAGAAAGTGACCCCTTGTACAATTACTACATGGGGATGGTGTACTATTACACCCCAGAACTTAAAATTGATGCGCTCCCGTACATTAATGCTTATCTTGAATCAGCAGATTCTGCTCAAATTGAAGATTATGGCCATTTTCACATGTATCAATTAAAGGCTAAAATGCTTCATCTGAAGTATCGATTTGATGAAGCTATTCCTGCCTATGAAAAGTTCATTCAAGTAGTGCGATTCTCACCGTCAATTCCGGACAATGGAAAAAATACCATTATCAAAGAAGCACAGCGAGACATTGAACACTGTAAGTTTGCAAAAGTGGCTATCACTAACCCCCGAAATGTAGTGATTGAGAGTTTAGGAGATTCCATAAACTCAAAATACCCTGAGTATGCGGCGGTAGTTTCTCAAGACGAAAAACAACTCATCTTCACGTCAAGAAGACCTGACACACGCGGCGGAAAACTAGCGAAAGAAGGTGGTGGATTTTATGAAGATATTTATGCGGCAGAACTGAAGACCGGAAGCCTTTTTGATCACAAAAACAGGAAAAGTGATGAAGTAAGAGGTGCATTTTTTAACCTTGTTACTGAATTTGAGTACGGTAATTTTCAGCAATTGAGTAAAGAGGTCAATAGTAATGACCATGATGGATCTATTCAGCTTGACAAGAAAGATGAAATCCTCTATTTCTATAGAGATGGAAACATCTGGAAAATCAACTTGAAGGCAGAGATTGAAGAAGAAGCTAAGGCAGAGCAACTAGGAGTTAATGTAAATAGTGATTATCACGAACCTTCATTGTTCTTTAGCTATGATGAGAGTAAGCTTTTCATTGTATCCGATCGCCCAGGTGGTTATGGTGGATTGGATATCTACGTATCCGAAAAATTAGAAAATGATGAATGGAGTCCTGCAAAGAACTTAGGACCAGAGATCAATACAGAATTTGATGAAGACGCCCCTTACTTCGATCCAGATGGGCAAACGCTGTACTTTTCATCCAAAGGACACTCTAGTATTGGGGGGGGTTGATGTTTTCAGAAGTCGCATGAAAGACACTAGCTGGAGTAAACCAGTAAATATTGGTTTCCCGGTCAACACACCCGCAGATGATATCTATTTCACCATGACCAAGCGATACAACAGAGGTTATTACTCCTCAGCTGACTTGAATGGGTTGGGTGATATGGATTTATACCGCATCACTTTTGCTGATGAGCGTGATCCTGTTGCTGAGTTAGTGGGCTTGGTAAAAGAAGGAAACAAGTTAGTTAAAGCAAAATCAAAGATCAGAATCGAAACCTTAGAAGGCGAGAAAGTGATTGATGAGGCTACCAATAAAAATGGTGACTACTTTTTATTATTAGGTCATGGTAAAAGGTATCGAATGATTGTTGAAACAGATGGCTTCGCACCTTATGAAAGAGAGTTTGATGTACCCGAACAAATGGAGTATTTTCAGCTATACCAGGAGGTTCATCATAGCTACCTAAAAGATGAAAAGGATAGTGTTATCGGGCAGCAAATAACGGTTTTCAATGCCTTTGGAGAACCAGATACCTCTACCATCATTTACGATCAAGAAACAACAGCTGCTATCCAAAAAATTAAAGAAGAAAAAGACATCACCTCAGGTATCCGAGCTTACAAAGAGTTGAAGTTTTATTTCACAGCTGACTCGCTTAGAAAATTGATGGCGCTAGACCCAGATCTAGACTACGATTTAGATGATGAGACCAAAGTATATTTCTTGAAGCATGACATGGCTGACGTGCTAAAACTTGGCTCTTATGAGCTTTATGATGGATCTCTCAAAAGGGAAGATTTCTTAAATGAAGGAGACCTAGCATTTAATTTGGATAGCCTTGAAATTGCTCCAGAAGTTGAAACTCCAGAAGGAACAATTGCCGCAGAAACCATAGGTGGACTATTTTTCACAGTACAGATAGGAGTTTATTCAAGAGATGTACCCCACTCAGTGATGTTCAACTTAAAGCCAATTGTAACTAAACAGACCAAAGAAAACTTGTTCAGATACTCAACTGGAACCTTTAAATCTGTTGCAGAAGCTACAGAGCGTAAAGATGAAATTGTGAAAGTTGGCGTCACAGATGCTTTCGTGACCGCCTATTACTTAGGTGAGCGAATTTCAATTGCAAGAGCGCAAGAACTAATTGATGAAGGGGTCATTCCAAACGGCGCTTGGAAAAAATAAACTGGTTGATACACCTAAATGTTTACCTAGACATAATCTGTTCCAGGACACTCAATTTCAGAGGATTCTGTTATATTTAGACTTATGTTGAAGCATAAGCTACTTACTCTTCTTATTGCCCTAAACAGTTTGGCCTTTTCGCAAATCGATTCGCTCATGCAAGCTGCTCGAAACGCTCAAGATGATGGTGAATTATTCAATGCATACATGGATATCAGTAACGAATACTATCAAGTGCTGCCCGATTCATGTAAAAAATATTCTCTTAAAGCATTAGAAGTCGCTGAACGTATGGACTACAAAAAAGCCATTCCTGCGGTGCAAAATGATATTGGATTATCAGAACTTCATAAAGAAAACTACTTAGCGGCTTTACATTGGTTTGAAAAAGCCTTGCAAGGATTTTTAAAGTTCAATAATGAACGATCAGTCTTAATGACCTTAAATAATATAGGTGCATGTTACAGCGAGTTACAGCAGCCAGTCAAGGCATTACCATATCTGATAAATGCACAAGAATACGCTGAAGCCCTTGATCACCAGGACGTTCTAATGCTCGCTGAACTGAATTTAGGAAACGTATACAGTGATTTGGGCCAGTTTGATTTATCTATTGAATATTCAAGAAAAAGTAGATCTCGAATCACTGAAGAACAAGACCCCTATGATTATGCATTACTTACCTACAATATTGCTAACACCTTGTTAAAAAGGGATTCGTCAACTGCCGAAGCTGGTAAAATGCTTAATGAATCTTTTCGAGTTTCACATCAATATAACTTTTACAATTTGGAATTTATGGCCACCAATAACTTGGTTACTTATTATCTAAATTCTGAATTCGAGAACCTAGACTCAGCTAGATTTTGGCTAGACAGATGTGACAGTTTGATGGGAATTCATAACTCACCCACCTCTACCATTTTCAATGAAATTTCACATGCCGATTATGATCGAGCATTAGGAAATTTAAACGAGAGCATAGCGCACTTAAAAACTGCGGAAACGATACTGAATCAAGCTGACGAAGAACAGGTCAAAATAAGTTTATACTATGAGTTTTCTAAAACTTACCGCCAACTTAAAAAATTTGAACAAGCCCTGCATTATTACACTTTAGCATCACAGCATGAGAAGAGCATATACAATGAAAAGAACACCATGATTTTTGCCGATCTCAAAACAAATCATGAACTAGAGAAGAAAGATCAAGAAATCGCTTTAAATAGAAAAGATCTTGCATTTAAAAATGAGAAAATAAAAAGTGATGAAAGCAGGATTAAATTCTTCATTGGAGGAACCGTATTGTTACTGATTATTCTTTTAGGTATCGTGTATTTTTTGATCCAGAAAAACAAAAACAACAAGCTACTTAAATCACAAAATGCCCTTATTGAAGAACAAAGATCAGCTATTGAACACAAACAAAATGAAATTATTGATTCAATCAATTACGCTAGTAGAATTCAATCGGCTATAATTCCTAAGGCTGAAACTTTAAGAAAACAACTCAAAAAAGGTTTCGTATTGTACATCCCAAAAGATGTAGTCAGCGGCGATTTCTACTGGACTGAAGAACTTAATAATAATGAAGTGTTGGTTGCAGTGGCTGACTGCACAGGGCACGGAGTACCTGGAGCCATGGTTAGTATTGTATGTAATAATGCTTTAAATAGAGCAGTACGCGAATTTGGCCTTGAAGATACGAACCATATTCTTGACAAAACACGCGAATTAGTCATTGAAGAATTTGCACAACATGATCAATCTGTAAAAGACGGGATGGACATTTCATTAGCTAAAATAAACTTAAAACTACTTGAAATTCAGTGGTCTGGCGCTAACAACCCAATTTGGATAATCAAAAATAAGGATTCCAAAGTCATAGAAGAGATTAAAGGAGATAAACAACCTATAGGCCAGTTCCAGCACGCTACTCCCTTTACTGTTCACTACTTAAATCTTGATAAGAAAGACAGGATCTATCTATTTTCAGATGGCTTTGCAGATCAATTTGGAGGTGAACAAGGTAAGAAAATGAAGTATAAAAAAATGAAGCAGTTGCTTCTTGAAAAACAACACGAACCTATTGAAATCACTAAATCCTTCATGGAAACCTCTTTTAAAGAATGGAAAGGTAAATTCGAGCAATTGGATGATGTGTGTTTAATCGGAATAGAACTTTAATTCTAAATTTATGGAAATTGCAATTTTAATCGGAGCCCTATTGTTATTTGTTGGATTGATTGTCCTTTTGTTTCGCTGGGTAATTAACCTCAATAAAAAGAAAGTCATCATGTTTCAGGAATGGGGGCTTAAAATGGGCTTAAATCACACACAGTCAAAGTACATGCTAAATCGCCTGAATGATTTACAAGGCGAAATCAACAATTACCAAGTTCACGTTTATGAGAAAATAGTGGGTTCAGGGAAACACCAGACTGTAGTTTGCAATTTTAGCATAACTCCTAGCCCTTTTAACTTTGAATTCAGAATTGGCAAAGAACACTTTTTTAGTAAAACCGGAAAATTACTAGGTTTAAAAGATGTTGAAATAGGAGATGAAAAGTTTGACAAGATTTTCTTATTGAAGTCTAAAGATGAGTCTCAATTAAAATCAGTCATCAACTATAAAATACAGGGTGAATTAATGCAGATTAAAGACGCATTAAAATCAAGTATATATGTTGATGCCAACGCAATCACTTACGCGACCATTCAACCCGTTGCTAAACAAAAACAGTTGGATGATTTTGAAAAAGTATTACACTTTGCCCTGTCTCTTTTAAAAGAACATAGCAGGTAAGTCAGAGTTTCAGGTGGTATTCGTGTAAAGCAGCATTTAGCTTTTTGACGTACCACATCATTCGCCTCTCATTCGGATGCTCAAAGTAAGTTCTAACATAGTACGAAAAAGGATGAACAAGCTGAATAAATTGATCGCTTTTGATGATTAAGCCCTTGAATCCTGCATCAGGTCCGGTATGGTAAATGGGTTGTTGAACCAATCCATCCTCTGACTCTACCGTTCGATAGCCCCCAAAAAACTTGGCTGTATCAGCAACCACTTTCCCAAGTTCGGCCGTTAAATAATAAGATGGATTCGGTCTGATCGTATCGATCACATTAAGAGAAGTATCCACAAATCCAACAGAATCAAATTGCCCCAACCTGATATGTTTTGAATCATGTGAAAAGAAAAAATAAACCGGGCAAAAATTGAAATTTGCATTGAAGGCCCTGATTAAACGTTGATTTAGTTCTCTTCGCTTTCGCTCCACTTTACGAGCCTCTTCAATTCTTCCATATTTCTTCAAATACTCAACTTCTAGATCTCGATTTCGAATGCGTACAAACAATACACCATCCTTAAATTGTTTGATTTGCTGAGCCGATCTGATTTTACGATCTTCATACTCTTTCCCAATCTGCCCGTAACCGATTGATGCAAGACTTATCAAGAAAAACAGTAGAATTCGAGCCATATTGTAAAATTAACGCTTCTCTTAATCTTTTTGTTGTCGATCTAACCTATTCCCTCTTAATAATATACCTGTCAATCAAACGTGCTGATCAACCAAAATGGCGTTACCATCTGGGTCGAGCACTACAAAGCTTCCAGGACCAGATGCAGCTTCATCAGCTTCTGTCTCAAACTTCACTCCTTGCGCCTTCAAATCTTTTTGAATTGCCCGAACATCTTTGAATCCATCAACCAATTGTGCATTTTCATCCCAGCCTGGATTGAAGGTCAATATGTTATTCTCAAACATCCCCTGAAAAAGACCAACCAGTGCATTTCCATTCTTCATAATTAAATAATTACGCTCCATTCCGCCTCCAAAAACTGAAAATCCCAATTTTTCATAAAACTCTTTTGAAACAGCTAAGTCTTTAACCGCTAAACTCACTGAAAATGCACCTAAACTCATAATTGTTTTTTCTAACAAGATAACAGAATTAATGATTCCTAAGCTTCTTAAAAACTGTTAAAATGTACTCATCATCTTGACAATCTAGAAAAATGAATTAACTTTGACTTTCAAAGTGCTTTTATATGAGTAAAAATAATCCCATAGAAGATTTAGCTGAAATCAGAAAGATGATGGAAGGATCTTCCAAGTTTTTATCGCTTAGTGGTTTATCAGGTATTTTTGCCGGATTGACTGCTTTAGGGGGAGCTGGAATAGCTTATATGCTAATTGAAGATCACCTAGTGAAGTCACGACATTACTTTTTTTTAGGTGAAGAAACCGGCAATGAGAAATTGCGTGAATTAGAATTTAAGCTGATGCTGCTGGCGGCTGTCATTTTAGGTTTGGCAATTGGTTTCGGATTGTTATTTACCTACCTCAAAGCAAAAAAAGACCAGCAGAAACTGTTCAACCCTGTTTCGTTCAGGTTGTTACGCAGCCTGATGGTTCCTTTAGTGATGGGCGGAATTTTTACCCTGGGCCTTTATTACCACGGTGCATATGCACTGGTTGCTCCTGCCACACTTATATTTTACGGAATGGCATTACTTAATGCTTCTAAATATGTGCAGGTGGAGCTAAAATATTTAGCTTTGTCAGAGATGATTTTGGGGGTAATCGGAGTTTTCGCACTCGGATGGGGACTGCTTATTTGGGCCATAGGGTTTGGATTACTTCATATCATCTACGGAGTGATCATGTGGTTTAAATATGACAGAAAGCCATAAACTGACACAACTTAAATGTCCATTGAACAACTAAATAAAGCTTTTGAAAGTCGGGTAAGACTCGGAATCATGTCTATTCTCATGGTGAATGAGTGGGTAGATTACAAAGAAATAAAAGAACGACTTGATTTAACTGATGGTAACCTAGCATCACACATCAATGGATTAGAAAAACTAAAATTTATCACCATTCGAAAACGCTTCGTTGGCAAAAAGACGAATACGAGCTATAAGGTGACCAAAACCGGAAAGAAAGCTTTTCAAGACCACATCAATGCACTTGAGAAACTGATTGGCGGGATATAAATTTTTTTATCTATTTACTTTGTTTTTCAAAGTGCTTTTAATTTAAACATATGAAACTAAGAGAGAAACTGTGCGCCTTCTTATTTGAAGCATCAAAAAGACCCTACCGCTTTCTGTTTAAGCAAAAAAAGGAAGCCTGGAACTTACATTCTGACGACCTCATAAACTACCCGGAGGGAAGCCTAGGTATGGCTTTAGGGAAATTTCTTAAATCCAATGAATTTGAACTTATTGACAAACTTGAATCGCATGATGTTTATCATGTCGTTTGTGGCATGAATACGACAGTCAGAGATGAAGTTGGCATGCAATTCCTATTAATGGGTAATGGAAAGCGAAGCCTCTATTTATACGCCACTGTGGGCATTTGTTTTGTTCTTCTTCCTGAATACCTATCCTACTTTAGAAGCTGTTACCGAAAAGGGAAACATCTCCACCCTATTCACAAGCTTAATCTGAGAAAAATCCTGAATCAACCTTTAGAACAAATACAAAGTGACCTTATACAATCTAGTAAGTCAAAACAAATAAACTTTTTAAACTATTGATTATGCCATTTACATTTTCACACCCCGCTATCATAATTCCCTTACTTAAACTCAATCGAAAGTACATTTCTGCCACCGCATTAGTCGCGGGTAGTATGGCACCTGATTTTGAATATTTTATAAATTTTCAAATGAAGCAAATTCACGGACACACCTTCAGTGGAATACTATATTATGACCTTCCGCTCGCAATCATCATGTGCTTTGCTTTTCACACCCTTGTTCGAGATGGGCTAATTCATTACTCACCTAGGTTCATCAAAAATCGCTGGTGTCACTTCATAGGTTTTGACTGGAAGAGCAGATGGCAAAGAGATTGGAAAGTTATTATGACTTCTGCCTTTATCGGAATCTGCTCTCATCTCTTTCTGGATAGTTTTACACACGAACACCGATTTATGACTGATCACCTTTCGTTTCTTCATGAAGAGTTCAATATTGCCGGACAAACACTTCCGCTTTATAAAATAGGTCAGTTATACGGCTCTGTGGTTGGACTATTCTTTTTGGCGTGGGTAATTTTGAGAGAACCTGTGAAGCAAGAATTTCGCTCTGGTTTTAGAATAAAAATCTATTATTGGTTACTCGTAGGACTCATCATGTTTGTTTTACTCTTACTCAGAAACATTGAAGGATTTGAAGATGTTATTGCAACTTCTATTGCAGGTTGTATGATTGGTCTCATGATAGCCCCTAAAATAGTCAAACAACTCAAGCTGGATGAAGAACAGGAAATCATCTATTAAGCAACAATAGTCGGTAAATGTTGAATATTCATAGAACACTTATTCACCCTTTTATCGGATTCCTTTATATTTGATTTCATGAAGAGATTACTGTGCTTGCTAATTTTGCTGACTACTGTCCTATCCTTTGGTCAACGAAAATCCCAACATTTATTCATCCAAGGTTCTGTTTTAGGCTATAAATACAATCCAAAAACGACCCTTTTCAGTAAAGATCAAGTAGATATTGAAGGTAGCTTAAAAGGAGTGAAGGTGGAGATTAAAGAGAACTCTTCTGTGATCCTATCTAAAACCACCAATACCTCTGGTGAATTTTCAATGTTTATTCCTTTGGGTAAAAGCTATCAGCTCGTCTATTCAAAAAGCGGCTACGGAACAAGTGTGATTGATATCAATCTCAAAAACATTCCAGCATATATAGCTGAGTCAGGGGTACACTTAAGTAATATCGAATTACTTCTAAACAGTTTTGACTCAAAAAAACCTGCCGACAATGGGGTTTCATATGGAACCATTCGCTACCAAACTTCAAGTAAAAAATTCATTTTCGACCCAGTGGAGTTTGATAGAAAAGAAGCGTTATATAAGAAAATGGAGGACAATGCTCCTGTCAATCTATTGAAGAAATCATTGAAAAAGAATGATCAAAACAACCACCAAGCTATCGACTCATCAGACCCAACAGTAATCAACACAACTCCACACCAAGAGGATACCAGTACCGTTGTTGAATTCACTGAATCTAATGTCTCTATTGAAGAGTTGATTGCTGGAGAACCTGTTTATGAAGCAATAGTAAAATCTAAATTAAATGAGATTAGTAAGTGGGGCAATTTAACCGATCAAGATTTATCCAACCGCGCCACAGAAATTGAAAAAGCACTCGCTCAGTTAGAAATTGATAAAAAATCAGCCGTTACTGAAACTGATTTCTTAGTCTTAGAAATAAGAGAACAACAGTTGTTAGCTGCACAAGACCAACTAGATGCGGCGCAACTGTTTATTGATGAACAAGAAGCCAAATTACAAGCAAAGTCTTTATTTAATTATGCGTTAATTGGTGTTCTTCTTGTGATTGGACTACTTGCTTTTGTACTTTTCAAAAGAAACAAAGAGAAAGCTCTTGCCAATAAAGAGTTAGCGGCGAAAAACAAAAAAATCACTGACAGTATCAATTATGCCCAACGCATCCAGCGCTCAGTATTATTGGCACCAAGTCAAATCAAAGAAATTTTACCCGAGTCATTCATATACTATGAACCATTGAATATCGTTAGTGGAGATTTTTATTGGATTTCGAAGGTAGACAACAAGGTGATTTTTGCAGCAATTGACTGCACTGGACACGGTGTACCAGGGGCGTTTATGTCAATGATTGCAAATACATTGATGAATAAAATTATCAATGAACAAAAAGTGACCGATCCTGGGAAGATTTTGGAAGCATTGCATCACGGGGTGGTCGAATCATTGCATCAAAAAGAAGATGAGTACCTATCACAAGATGGAATGGATATGTCTATATGTACCATCAATACGACTACAAATAAATTAAAATTTGCCGGAGCCATGAATGGAGGCTACATTGTGCGTAATGGTGAATTACACGACCTTGAAGCAAGTATTCATGGTGTTGGTGGATACATAAAACGCAAAAAAGAACGACCAATTAATTTTGATGTGAAGGAGTTTGATTTGGCCAAAAACGACATGATTTACTTGTTCTCTGATGGTTACATGGATCAATTCGGTGGTACTTCAGGAGAGAAATATAACTTGGGTAGATTCAAAGGTTTGCTGACTTCAATTGCAGAGCATTCAACGAATGATCAGGAGCAGAAAGTGGCAGGTGAATTCAATAAATGGCGAGGGCAATTGCCTCAAATAGATGATGTGTTATTAATCGGGGTCAGAGTTTAAATCTCAACAACCTCAACAGGAACTTCAAGAAACTTTTTAAACTCGAGACCTTTCTGAAGAGAGAGCTCATCCCCTTTTTTGTATTTCCAAGTGACTTGAGCTTCGTTACCGGCTTCCATCAAATCCTCTACCAAATACATCAATGTAAACACCTTTTTTACAGAACCTGAATTAAAGTAATCCAATTCAATTTCAAGGTTAGTTTTATCGCAAGGATTTTCTGAATATTTTTCAAACCATTCAAGCAATGGTTTATAGAATTGATGAGAATCTTCAGGGTAAGAACGCCCCTTTAACACAAAGGTTTCTGCACTTGCATCAAAGAGTACTTCTGGGGTTTCTTCTGAAGGGGAAATAGAAAGCTTCTCAATCATGATCACAAGGTAGCACTAAAAGAATAAAAAGACAAGTTTTCACCCACTTCATCAAATTGATAATGAATGTCACCAGAACTCTGTCTGAACATTTCAATCACTCCGATTCCAGCACCTTTATCTTCTGAAATTGTATTGTCTAGCAACTGTCGCTTATATCGCTTTGATAACTGAATCTTATCTAACCCAACAAGAGAATCAAGGTGAGGCTTCAGCTGATTAACTTTGGCAGTATTTATAAAGTTACCTGTCTTCATGGTATACACCCCATTTTCAACAGAGACCATAAACAATCCTTCTTTCACGCCATTAACTACCTCAGCATGACGATTCATATTTTGTAGCAACTCTATCAAGATGTAAAGACTTTTCTTTTTGAAAACCAAATCTTCATTCTTAATCTGCAAATTAGATTCGAACAGCTTGAACAAAGGCAAGATTGATTCTTGTGAAAAATCACCTTTGCGTACCAACACAATTTTCTCTTTCAAAAGTTGTTGGTACATGTCTATAGTGTTTTGCAATTTCAATTGAGACGATTGATCTACATTCATTCGAATTTGCATGAAAAAATTCGACCATTTCTCTGACAACTTTTCAAACTTATAACTTGGTGGGTTTTTTGTTTTTCTCGCCATTTCAATCAACCCAAGTCCTCCACCACCTTTTGCGGTTAACTTATTGTTGCCAAGTGACTCCAGGTATATTTGACGAATCTCATCTTGGCTCAAATTCTGCAAAGAGTCTAAACTGTTGGCCAATTTTTCAATGTTCGAATTTTCTATAGGATTAGCTGTTGCCAAATATTGACCTCCAGCTACATTTCGCATCATAAAAAACTTCTCAGCTCCGTTTAACCCTTCGTCCAGTTCAACTTCACCATGACGAATGATGTTTTGAAAACACTCGGCAATGAGATAAGACATTCGCTTTTTAATTGATTTACCTTCGTCAGAACTGGTCTCTTGAATGCGCATCAGTAATTCAGTTAGGTCGTCATCAAATTCACCCATGTAGAATAGGCTAAACTGATCATTTTCTAACTGTCGATAAAGAGAATATATATCCATGCACTGAATTACACTTTAATAATAGTGATTTTTTTATAATGAAAACGAAAATTCAGCAGTAAAAATTTAACGCTCGTACATCTGCTGCAAAGCTCTCTTGATATAGAAAAATGTCTTATCAATAGATTCATACTCACCGTCAGGAGAAGGTGTCGGAGCAGGCGCCATTGCAATAAAACCACTTTGATCAATCAAGAAGTAGGTGGGAACCGTTGAGATCTTGTACTCCTTTAAAAGTTCGCTTTCTTTTCCGACATAAAACACATCCCAATTAATGGATGGATTAGCGTCCATGAATGCTTTATACGTTTCTTCTTCTTGGTCTGAACAAATAGAAACAAAAGAAATGTACTCTCCATATTTCTCTTGCATACCTGCTAAAATCAACATCTCTGTTTTTGCCTGTTCATTCCAAGTTTCAAAGAAGTTCAGGTATACAAATTTCCCCATGTAATTCTTCCAACTAATCGGATCTTCACCTTCTTCTCTCTTCAAATTTAAAGCTGGTGCCGGGAATCCAGGCTCTAATGTTGTCAAATAATTCAATACATTCTTTGCCGCAGTTGCGTTTGGCAAAAACCGCGCATGGGTAGTTAATGAATCCAACATTAACAATATTCCTCTTTTTTGGTCAGGGCGTGTATAGTATTGCTTGCCGAGTTGATCAATCATAACCAACTCCCTAATTTCAGGATTTGACAAGAACAAATCTTGCTTTAAAACAGACATTAATTTAGTCGGACTTGCATCATAAATGGCAACATTGATTTCTGCCTCAATCGTAGGCTGGTAATCTTCAAAGTTTTTCGAATAGAAGCCTCTAAAAAACTTCATGTATTGATCATTTTCGTAGTATACAGGGAATGGCTCTATGAAATTTAAAAAGGTCTCTAGCCTACTTTCAGATTTTTTATTGCCTCCAAAAGTTTGCTGCATCTCACCTATATTATACCTCACATACGTCAAAAAATATTCATCTTTCACATCTTTGTATGCATCAGAAGCGTACACCATGAAGGTGTCCAAATATTCCCTGAATTTCCCTCTAGCAATCTCAGCTTCATGATAAGCTACGTAAGTATCAAACCACTGATTATACTGAAGAATTCTGTAATTAATATCAGTTGTGTCTAATCCGTAAAAGCGCAAATCTGTGTACTGGTTTTGAAAACTTATGGGCTGGTTTTCAGCTTTTGGGAAGTACACTTGGTAAGACGTTTTTGGCGCGACATAAATGGTTGCTTCAGTGTTTTCAATTTCTATCACTCCTTTAAAGGTTGCACCATTTTCTAAAGGAATATGAAACAAACTATCTTCTTTGCTGACAACAGCTTCGCCCAACTTTAGCTTGGTCATTGTGATATACTCTTGGTAGGTATATAAGATTGCTTTTTTACCAACGAAATCAGGAGCATAGCCCGTTATTTCATAATCATTGGCAAATCCAAGATGTACGGTCAAAATAAGTGATATGGCGGCAAAGAGTTGTTTCATATGTTCTATCCTATAACCAGTAATTCGTCATGTGTTACAAATGCTGAAATATCTCCACTGTTCTTTCTAATCTCCCTAATGATAGATGAGTTAATCGGAGCTAGAGCAGGATCAGTCATCAAAAAAAGCGTTTCAATTCCTGAGATATCATAATTCATCTGAGCAATAGAGCGCTCATAATCAGCATCTGTTGCGTTTCTTATACCTCTAAGCAAATATTGGCCCCCTTTTGCTTTGCAAAACTCAACCGTAAGTGTAGAAAACTCCTCCACCACTATTGAATCGTCATCTTCGAATAACTTATTGATATGGGCTTTACGACTTTCTAGAGAAAACATATACTTTTTTGAAGAATTCACTCCAATCGCAACAATAACTTGATCAAACATTGGAGCAAACCGTCTGACAATGTCTTCGTGGCCTTTTGTGAACGGATCAAAAGACCCTGGAAATACACCAATTCTTTTCATAATCTACTTTTTACAAACTTACGTTTTTATGTAGGATACGTTTCAAGCTTTAATTAATTTGGTACCTGAATTCAATTTTTCATGGATTTAAAAAAACATCTTATCGGAAGAAATTTAAAATGGAATTGGGACGCTATTTGTGTATACCTCATCAAACATCCTCATCAAATTCCAGAACTGATTTCTTTTTGTCAAGCCGAAGAAACCATTGTGCAGCAAAATGCTGGAGCGGTTCTTGGTAAGCTTGTTGACCATGATAAAAAGGTACTCAACCCCTATCAAAAAGAAATTACTCAACTGTTAAATATAGAACTGCATGATGCAGTTTATAGAGCTGTGATGCGCGTTTTTCAGCTCATTGAAATAGACGAAGAAGTGGAAGGCTATTTGTATGATGCTGTGATTAGATTCTTAAGAAACCCTGAGGCTCCCATTGCCGTCAAAGCTTTTGGTATGACCGCGGGTAGAAGAATTTGCGAAAAGTATCCCGAATTAGCCCAAGAGCTATACCCAATTATAGAGACCCTAGTTGATCAAAAATTGTCTGCTGGAATAGTCTCCAGAGGTAAAAAAGAACTACGAATTCTATCTACCCTTTTGGACGAATAGAATCAATGTATGCCAATGCCTCTTCAGTACTTGTGACTGCCTTAAGCCTACGAAGCGGCTTAAAGAAAAAGTTATAGAAAAATACCTCTATTTTTGAAGGAAGACCTTTCACCAAAACCACATCAGCCAACCTCACCTCTCCTGACTCAGGATTAACAGACCCCCATGCTTTGGCTTCCTCAGAAAATTTCTTGGTTCCTTTTGCCGCATCCAACACATAATAAAAAGGTTGATCTCCAATCAATTCTTGGCGCGCTCTTAATCCTGCCTTGAAATTACTGACTTCAATTTTACCAGGTAATAAATACCTAAACATTAACACGTCTGGTGCTAACACATGTATCTCTCCTCCTTTAAATTTTACTATTTGCGTCATGAACTTGGACAGAATCATTTGATTCTGTCTCACAAGATAGCACAGGCAAAAGAGAATTAAAAACCAATGCAATAAAAAAGAGCTTCTTTTATATACTTAAAACCTCATTATGTTCCAGCAATTCACTAGCCGAATGAAGTATGCTCTCTACACGGTCTCTCCCATTATAGTTTAAAGACATTGATTCAGCATACGCACCGCAACTTCTGATGGTAAGGATGTCTCCTCTTTTTACTTTTGGTAACGAAATATCTTTACCAAAACAGTCACTCGATTCACATATTGGCCCCACAATGTCGTACTCAAAATGCTCCTTTTCCTCAGAACTAGTAAGGTGCTCTATTTTGTGATACGCATTGTACATAGCAGGACGCAGTAATTCGGTCATACCCGCATCTAAAACAGCAAAATTCTTGTTCTCAGATTGCTTCACATAAAGTACTTGAGTTCGTAATGACCCGCACTGCCCTACAATTGAACGACCTAATTCAAAGTGAATACCCATAGACGGATTAACTGTCAAACAAGTTCTGAATACTTCAAAGTAAGAGGCGAAATCTGGAATTGGATTTTCATCCGGATCAAAATAATCAATCCCTAATCCACCACCCAAATTCAGGTACTTCAATTCACCAATCTCCGACTCAAAAACAGTCGCAAGCTCCTCTACTCGCTCACATAAATCAACGAAAACAGACATGTCTGATATTTGTGAGCCAATGTGGAAATGCAATCCAACAATATTTACATGCATCAAGTCAGCATGTATATCTCTCAACTCATTGAATTCCTGTGCAGTGAATCCAAACTTATTTTCTTTTAATCCGGTAGAAATTTTTTCATGGGTTAATGGGTTCACGTTTGGATTCAAGCGCAACGCCACATTCACTATCAAATTTCTTTCTTGAGCCAATTCATTAATTACCTGTATTTCCTGCAAGCTCTCACAATGAATCATTCCAACCCTGTTTTCAAGAGCATAAATGAGCTCAGCATCAGTTTTGCCGACACCAGCAAATACAATTTCATCTGCCGGAAAATTAGCATCTAGGGCATACTTGATTTCTCCTCCACTCACACAATCAGCTCCAAAGCCCGCTAATCTGATTTCTGACAATATACCAGGATTCTGGTTCGCCTTAATCGCATAGTGAACTTTAAATTTACTCCCCTTAACCTCTTTGTTTACAGTGTTTAAGGTTTGTCTTAAAAGATCTATGTCATAAAAATAATAAGGCGTTTGTTTCATTTTTTCCGTTTTTTTCTACAAATTTATTTCATTAATCGCTTATTTTGTTAATCAGATTATATTTGTAATAAGATTTTAACATAGCGTTATTTTATTAACATGGATAGATTAAGTAAAGTCATAGAACGACTCATCAACCAGTCACCTTTCATTCAAGAAGCAATAGCTGAAGGATTAATTAACATCAGTTCACTTGCACGAAAGTTGAACCCTGAAATACAAAAAGTGACAGGAAAAGAAGTTTCTGATTCAGCCATTATTATGGCCATCAAGCGTATGCCTCCAGGGCCGAATCAGAAGATTGAGATGAAAATCAAAAACTTCATGGCTGAGCTAGGTGACTTGATCGTGAGATCTAACCTCGTTAAAATCACCTTTTCAAACTACGTTGGTATTTCCCAAGATCAAGCAAAGTTCTTGTCTAACATTAAAGACATCTCAGATAACTTCTACACCGTATCTAGAGGTATCTCTGAAACCACCATTATTACAAACGCTCAGTTTGAAGACAAGTTAAAGTCCATGTTTAAGCAAGATGCAATCATCTCTGAAACAGCAAACTTGTCAAGTATCACCATGAAACTTCCTGAAATTAACACAGAAATATCAGGGGTATATTACTACTTATTAAAGAAGATTGCATGGGAAGGAATTAACCTTGCTGAAGTCATCTCTACCACCAACGAATTCACCGTTGTGGTTGACACCCAAATGGTTTCTCAAGCCTTCAGTGTGCTCATGGATTTGAAAACAGAAACACTCAACGCTAATAACTAGCAAAAAGCCCGATTTGAATCGGGCTTTTTTTTGCAACATAATTTAACAATCGTAGTATACCTCTTCATAGGGATTAACTATCTTTGAATACTTTATGTCAGAAAACGATAAAATCGATATCAGTGTTGTAGTTCCTCTTTTTAATGAGGAAGAGTCATTACCAGAACTTCATGATTGGATTGTTCGCGTGATGAATGAACATCAATTTACGTATGAAATCGTTTTTATCAATGATGGATCTACTGATCAGTCATGGAAAGTGATTGAACATCTTAAATCTCAAAATTCATTCGTTCGCGGAATTAAGTTTCAACGGAACTATGGCAAATCAGCTGCTTTGCATGTTGGTTTTCAAGCAACTAAAGGTGAGGTTGTGATAACCATGGATGCTGATTTACAAGACAGCCCTGATGAAATCCCTGAACTGTATAAAATGATCACTGAAGATGGTTTTGATCTGGTTTCAGGATGGAAGAAGAAAAGATACGATCCTTTGAGCAAGACTATACCAACAAAGATTTACAATGGTGTGAATCGCATGATGTCAGGTATTAAATTGCATGACATGAACTGCGGACTAAAAGCTTACCGTAAAGAAGTGGTTAAATCAATCGAAATTTTTGGTGAGATGCACCGTTATATACCGGTCATTGCAAAAGCAGCTGGATTTGGTAAAATCGGTGAAAAGGTAGTTCAACATCAGGAGCGTAAATATGGTAAAACAAAGTTTGGAATGAATCGCTTTGTCAATGGATTCTTAGACATGTTCACCATTACGTTTATCACGAGATTTGGTAAAAAACCAATGCATTTTTTCGGATTAATCGGAACCTTATCTTTTTTTATTGGGTTCATGTTTGCACTCTGGCTAGGTATTGATAAATTATTCCTTCACACAGGAGGGAGACTCATAGCTGATCGCCCAGAATTTTATCTTTCATTAGTTTCAATGATTATTGGTGTACAGCTTTTTTTAGCAGGATTTATCGCAGAACTTATTGGAAGGAACTCGAGTATTCGAAACAATTATCTGATTGAAACAGAAATCTAAGTTGAAGGGTCAAAAAACTATCATTATTGCTCCTGCCTTCCCTTATCGAGGAGGAATTGCGGCTACATCTGACCGTCTTGCACAAGAATACCTGAAAAGAGGAAATGAAGTTGAAGTGTGGACATTCAAGTTGATGTATCCTAAGATCATTTTCCCAGGTAAAACTCAATATTTAGAGGAAGGAACTCCGGCTCCTGAGGGAGTTACCATCCACAGAAAAATTTCATCAATCAATCCTTTTAATTGGATCAAGGTAGGGCGACAACTAAAGAAAAGTAAAGCTAACCAAACCATTATAAGATATTGGCTACCTTTTATGGCGCCGGCACTGGGAACTATCGCCAAAATTGGAAAGTCAAAAGAAAATCATGTTTCTTGCTTAGTTGACAATGTCATTCCTCACGAAAAAAGAATGGGAGACACCTTTTTGTCTCGTTACTTTTTCAAACAAATGGATGGTTTTGTCGTCATGGCGCAAGAAGGAATCCAGCAGCTAAAAGAAGTATTCAAAGTCAAAAAAAAGGTCCACTACTCTCCTCACCCATTGTTTGACATCTACGGAGAAAAACTCACGAAAAGAGATGCGTGTGCAGCCCTGAACATCAATCTCGAACGAAAGTATATCTTGAGTTTTGGGTTAATCCGAAAATATAAAGGTGTCGATTTGCTCATTCAAGCTTTTGCCAAAATAAAAGACCAACATCCAGATTTTGATTTAATCATTGCAGGAGAATCCTACGATAACTGGGAAGATTATCAAACAATCATTGACGAATTAAATCTGAACGACCGAATCATTCGAAAAGATAACTTCATACCAAATGAGGAGGTGAAACACTATTTCTCTGCTGCCGCTTTTTTAGCACTTACTTACCGCACTGCAACCCAATCGGGAGTCACTCAAATAGCTTATTCTATGGAATTACCAATGTTGGTAACCAATGTTGGAGACCTTTCAAATATGGTTCCTCACGATAAAGTTGGTCTTGTTTGCGAGAATAGTGTTGAAGATATCGCTAAGCATATCGATCTGATGTGCAATGATGAAAAATTAGCTCAATATGAAGCTAATATTCAAGAAGAAAAGAAGAAATTTGAATGGTCAAAATTGTGTGACAGCATTGACAGTTTGAAATGAAAGTAGTCAAAAGTAGAGCACCCTTTAGAATTGGCCTTGCAGGCGGAGGATCAGACGTGAGTCCATATTCTGATTTATTTGGTGGATGCGTTCTCAACACCACTGTAAGTCTTTATGCAAAAACCACCTTAATCGAAAATGAACAAAACATCATTTTTGAAAACATAGAAGATAATTCTCGTTTTGAATTTGAAATACAGAGCGAACTCCCAATCAACAAAGCAATCGCATTGCAAATTGGTGCTTACAATCACATCATACAGTCCTTCGGGATTGCTCCATTTGGCTTTCACATGATCAACCAAATGGATGTTCCGACTGGCTCGGGATTAGGAACCTCTTCAACAATTTTAGTTTCTGTTTTAGCGGCTTTCAATGAATTGCTACAATTAAACTTATCGTCCATTGAGCTAGCAGAACGAGCCGTAATAATTGAACGAGAAGAACTAAAAATGGCAGGTGGCAAGCAAGATCAATATGCCGCTTCTTTAGGAGGAACCAACTTTTTGACATTTGAACAAAACGGCACGGTAAAAGCCGAAAAGGTCGAACTCAGCCATGAATGCAAAAATGAACTAAGCTTCAATTTGGTGTTGTTTTTCAATGAACAAAAAAGAGACTCCTCAAGTATCATTGAGGCACAAATGAAGAATGTCCAAAACAATCAAAAAGACTCAATTGAGGCAACACATCTTGTAAAACAAGAAGCACTTCTTTTAAAGAACACCCTCGAAAAAGGAAATCTGAAACCTATAGGAGATATTCTCAATCGCAATTGGGAGAATAAACAAAAGATGGCAGATGGCATCACCAACGAAACCATTAACTTAATCTACCAAACTGCTATGAAAGCAGGTGCAAGTGGAGGTAAAATCTCCGGAGCCGGCGGAGGAGGCTTTATCTTGTTCTACGTAGAAAGTCAACACAAGAACAAAATGATTCAAGCTTTAAAGAATTTTAAGGGAGACATTATCCCCTTCAACTTGGTGGATGAAGGAGCTGAATCTTGGGTGGTTGAAGAATAATTGCAATCTTTGTCCTGCAAACTATGAGTAATTCTGAAAAAATATCTGATATCATTCGAGCATCTATTGCTGTTAAAGAACAGCTGTTATCAGATCAGATGATTGAAAAAATTGATGCTGTTGTTTCACAAATTGTAACGTCATACCGTCAAGATGGCAAAGTATTATTTTGTGGAAATGGAGGCTCTGCGGCAGATGCTCAACATTTAGCGGCTGAGTTTTCAGGAAGATTTTACCTAGATAGAGAACCTCTCTTTGCAGAAGCCTTGCATGTCAACACTTCATACCTAACGGCAGTTGCCAATGATTACAGTTATGACGAGATTTACGCAAGAATGACCAAAGCCATGGGTCGCCAAGGTGATGTTTTTGTTGGCTTATCTACTTCAGGCAATTCGACAAACGTTGTAAGAGCGATTGAAGAAGCAAAAGCGAAAGGCATGTTCGTGGTAGGAATGACTGGTGAAAAAGGAGGTAAAATGGCAAGCGAGGTAGATGTGTTAATCAATGTTCCTTCAAATGACACACCAAGAATTCAGGAGTCACATATTTTGATCGGACATATAATTTGTGAGCTTGTAGAATCCATCCTTTTCAACCCATCATGAAAGAAGCAATAGTTTTGGCAGGTGGATTAGGAACAAGACTCAAGTCTGCAGTTCCAAACCTTCCAAAACCAATGGCACCGGTAAACAATAAACCTTTTTTGTTTTACCTCTTACTCCATTTGCGCAAGCAAGGATGCCAACGAGTGATTCTTTCAGTTGGCTATAAATGGCAACTCATCCAAGATTTTTTTGGCGATCATTTTTTAGAAATGGATATCATCTATAGCATTGAAGACACTCCTTTAGGAACTGGTGGTGCTATCAAGAGAGCTTTGCAATATTGTAAATCAGACTGGTGTTATGTCCTCAACGGCGACACCTATTTTGAAGCTGACTTAAACTGGCATCAACCCAAAACTAATAATTGGAAATTGATTGCTGCTAGAGTCCAAGATGTTAGCCGATACGGAGCAATTCAAACCGAGAATAATGTACTGACTGGTTTTTCAGAGAAAGGCCAACAAGGCAAGGGATACATCAATGGCGGTATTTACTTTATCCCCAAAAACCTCTTAAATCATATTACAGCAGAAAAATTTTCGTTTGAAAAGTTGGTCCTAGAACAAGACATCTCAGAAAAGAGTATTGAAGTCTCATTTTCAGATGCTTATTTTAAGGATATTGGCATTCCTGAAGACTACTTCGAATTTCAACAACAAATGACAAAAGATATTACTGATTTAAACATAGATAAAAGCTGGACACTTTTTCTAGATCGAGATGGTGTGATTAATGTTCGATTAATTGATGACTATGTGAAACAATTGAATGAGCTAGCGATTATTGATGGAGTTCCTGAAGCAATTTCAGTATTCAACAACATCTTCAAACGTACTGTTGTAGTAACTAATCAGCAAGGAATTGGCAAAGGAATGATGGATGAAAATGATTTGGAAATCATCCATGGATACATGAACAATGTGTTCAAAGATGCAGGTGGAGAAATCACTAAATTCTATTTCGCACCACAACTGGCATCCGAAAATTCGAACTACAGAAAACCAGGTACCGGAATGGGTTTACATGCACGTAAAGATTATCCAGATATTGACTTTTCAAAATGCCTCATGATTGGTGATTCTGAGTCAGATATTGAGTTTGGTATGAAATTAGGAATGAAAACAATTATGTTGACAACTGTTGGTAACGTTTCAACTAAAGCTGATTATATTTTTAAAAATTTGTACCAAGTGTCTCAGGCACTTCAATGATTGACATTAAACACCAATGAAGACGTTAAAAACTATACTATTACTCACCGGCGCACTCTTGTGCTTTCAACTATCTGCTCAAGACAAAATCAATCAAACTGATAGTCAAGGTAGAAAGCAAGGAACTTGGAAAAAAGCCTACGACAACGTAAAAGTTTTTAAGTATGTTGGTCAGTTTAAAGACGATAAACCCGTAGGTAAATTTGTCTATTACAGAGAAAACGGAACTGTTGAGGCAGTGATTATGTTTTCTGAAAATGGAAAAGTTGGACGCAGCACCATGTATCACAACTCAGGTTATGTCATGGCAAAGGGCAAATACATCAACCAACAAAAAGATAGTATTTGGCTTTATTTTGATGATCGTGGGTACATCTCTTATCAAGAGAAATATGCGAACGGGAAGTTGAACGGTCAAACCGTCTATTATTACCAACCAAGGGACGGTAAATTACCAGTTGCTCGATACGAATACTACAAAGATGGTGTGCTTGATGGTGAATTCAAAGAATACCACGAAAACATGAATCTTAAAGCCGAAGGGAATTACAAAAACGGCAACCTTCACGGTACAGTCAGGCACTATCACGGCAATGGCAAACTGAAAAAAATCGCTCGCTATCAATATGCTGTGCGACATGGCTTCTGGATATTCTATGATGAAAGCGGTAAAAAAGTTGGAGACAAACTTTATTGGGAAGGCAAACTATTGAAAGGTGCCGCTCGTGAAAAGAAAGTGGCCGAAATGAAAGCCATGGATAAAAACTAGCATCCAACTACCACAACCAAATCCCTTCTTTTCCTCAATGTTTTCGGCGGAAAAATCACTATCTTTGAGCTGCTGAAAAATTGAAAATCAATGTTTGAAAATTTAACCGAGAAGTTTGAAAGGGCCTTTAAAGTACTAAAAGGTCATGGGCAGATTACAGAAATCAATGTTGCTGAAACACTTAAAGAAGTGCGAAGAGCGCTCTTAGATGCGGATGTCAACTTTAAGACGGCCAAAGAATTCACTCAACGTGTTAAAGAAAAAGCAATTGGTAGAGATGTATTAACTACCATTTCTCCAGGTCAACTCCTCACCAAAATCTGCCATGAAGAATTGGTAGAGCTAATGGGAGGTGAACAAACTGAATTAAATTACCAGGGCAACCCGGGAGTAATCTTAATGTCAGGGCTTCAAGGTTCTGGTAAAACCACTTTTTCAGGAAAATTAGCCAACTACCTAAAGAATAAAAAAGGTAAAAACCCTTTGTTAGTTGCCTGTGACGTTTACCGTCCTGCGGCAATTGACCAAATTCATGTTCTTGGTGAACAATTAGGAGTTGAAGTATACTCAAACAGAGACGAGAAAGACCCTGTTAAAATTGCTCAAGCTGCGATTGCACATGCCAAATCTAATAGCTTTAATGTAGTCATTGTCGATACCGCCGGTCGTTTGGCAGTTGATGAACAAATGATGCAAGAGATTGAAAACGTGAAAAACGCCATCAATCCGACAGAAACATTATTCGTAGTAGATTCAATGACAGGTCAAGATGCTGTTAATACAGCTAAAACCTTCAACGAACGCATCAATTTTGACGGAGTTATTCTTACCAAATTAGATGGTGATACCAGAGGTGGTGCCGCTCTTTCTATTAAAGCTGTTGTTGACAAACCTATCAAGTTTGTAGGTACTGGTGAAAAGATGGATGCCTTAGATGTATTCTACCCGAACAGAATGGCAGACCGTATCTTGGGAATGGGAGACGTTGTTTCCTTAGTTGAAAAAGCTCAAGAACAATTTGACGAGAAAGAAGCCAAGAAACTCCAAAAGAAAATCGCTCAAAACAAATTTGATTTTGATGACTTCTATAGTCAACTACAACAAATCAAAAAGATGGGTAACGTCAAAGATTTGATGGGCATGATTCCGGGAATGGGTAAAGCAATGAAAAACGTTGACATTGATGATGACGCCTTCAAAGGAATTGAGGCAATCATTCAATCAATGACCCCAAAAGAAAGAGCAGAACCTTCTGTAATCAATGGTTCAAGAAAGAAAAGAATCGCAGCTGGTTCTGGAACCTCTATTCAGGATGTTAATAAATTGCTGAAGCAATTCAACGAAACAAAGAAAGTGATGCACATGATGTCAAACAAGAAAAATATGGCTAACATGATGCGTCAAATGAAAGGAATGCGTGGCGGAGGATTGCCAGGAATGTAATCCGATCAGCAATGCTTAAAAATAAAATCGGATATCATTGGTCTAAAATCGCTCCTTTTGGGAGTGATGTTAAAATCAAATTGACCAATGGTACGAAGTTCATTGTAAGGGCCAGAACCATGGACCGCTCTGTAGTTAAAGAAGTTTGGCTGCACGAGATTTACAATCAGCACGGTATTACGGTTGAAGAAAATGATATAGTTCTTGATATTGGAGGACATATCGGTGTCTTCAATGTATACGCCGCACAAAAAGCAAAAAATGGTAAAGTTTACAGCTTTGAACCATTCTCCAAAAATTTCGAGCGATTAAAAATGCATGCTCAGATGAACCAACTTTCAAATGTAAAGTTGATCAACAAGGCCGTTGCAGCTCAAACTGGCAAACAAACACTCAATCTTTCTCCTGACAATAATACAGGAGGTCATTCATTGCACCTCAAAACAGAATCTGACAACAAAGTCGAGATCGAGACAATAAGTCTTGCTGATTTCTACCAACAAGAAGGAATTACGAAGGTCGACTTCCTCAAACTAGATTGTGAAGGTGCCGAGTTTGAAATTGTTCAAAATAATAAGGAACTTATTTCTCAAGTTGAACGCATTATTTTAGAATGTCATCCACATGGTGATAAAACGGTAGACGGAATGATAGCTTTATTGGAGGAAATGGGCTATGACGTACAATCAGAAAAAGAGCAAAAAGGCGATCATGTTCAAATGCTTTATGCTCGAAAAAAGTAGATGCCCTTCAAATTGACCATAATAGGATCGGGCTCAGCTGTACCCACGCACACCAGAGGAGTAACTGCACAATACATCAATTTTAACGAAAGACATTTTCTCATTGACTGTGGCGAAGGAACCCAATTACAATTGAGAAAATTTAAAGTAAAATTCAGTAGACTACAAGCAATCTTTATATCTCATCTGCATGGCGACCACTATCTAGGTCTGGTTGGATTACTCTCTTCAATGAGTTTACTGGGCAGAAATAAGGAATTGCATCTTTATGGTCCGGCAGAACTCAAGGAATTATTAGATTTTCAATTCAGAATAGCAGGTATCAAACTCCAATTTGAAATTCACTTCCACCCACTGAACCCAGATTCGGATGAGGTAATTTTTGAAGATCGAATTCTACAAGTAAGCGCTTTTCGTGTTAAGCACCGCATCAATTGCTGGGGATTCAGAATGGATGAGCGGGAGAAAGAGAAAAACATCAACCCCGCAAAAATTGAAGAGCTGCAGTTAACCTTAGATGAAATTTTAAAAGCCAAAAAAGGAGAGGATATCGTCAGAGAAAGTGCCTATTATAGAAATGAAGAAGTTACACTAAAATCAGCTCCACTTCAGTCTTACGCATTTAGTGCAGACACCACTTATTTTGAGGAAATGGCAAATCATGTAAAAGGGGTAAGTATCCTGTATCATGAAGCCACCTTTTTAGAACAGCATGCAGATCGAGCTAAAAAGACTATGCACTCAACAGCAAAACAAGCCGCTACTGTTGCAAAAAACGCTCAAGTTGGGCAACTACTATTGGGTCATTTTTCTGCTCGATACAAAGACACCAGCGACATTTTAGAAGAAGCAAAAAGTATTTTTCAAAACAGTCATTGCGTGCAAGATGGTGAAGAATTTTTATTGCCTTAGAAACCATTTTTCGATTTAATTTTTCACTACATTCAATCATGAAATTATTGATTGTAGAAGACGATAGAGATTTATTGAAATCAATGCTCTTGTATTTCAATGAAAGTGGCTACAATTGTGAGAATGCCAAATCTATTCAAGAAGTGAATGATCGCATTTCTGATCATCAATATGATTGCGTAGTATTGGATCTCAGCTTGCCAGATGGGAATAGTCTATCCACCATATCAAACATCAAAAACCGACAAGCTGAATGTGGCATCATTATCGTTTCTGCCAACTCAAATTTAGATGACAAAATTCTTGGGCTAGACTTGGGGGCAGATGACTATCTGACTAAACCATTTCACTTGTCTGAGTTAAACGCCAGAATAAAGTCCATCATTCGCAGAAAGAAACAAGCCGGTAGCTCTATCATACAATTCAATGAAATTTCGATTAATACAGATGCTAAAGAAGTTAAAATTGCAGACCAAATAGTGAAACTAACCAAAAAAGAATACGACCTTCTACTCTACTTCATTTACAATAAAAACAAAGTCATCACAAAAACATCTATCTCTGAACATCTCTGGGGAGATTTTATGGACTTTAGTGATAGCGCAGACTCGGTTTATAGTCACTTGAAAAATCTTAAAAAGAAGTTGGCCCAAGCAGGCTCTGAAGACTACATTGAATCCTTATATGGGGTTGGATATATTTTAAAAGACAAGTAATGGGAAAGAATAAGAAAAATGCCATTGACTATGCGCAAAACCTCTCGCATGAGTTACTTACACCTTTAGCCGTGATTAGAAACAATGCAGAGCTTCTATTGCAATCACCAAACTTGCAAAAAGATGACCTGAAGTATCTAGATGATATCTTGAAAAATGTTAGGAGAATGAACAACCTAAACAAGTCCCTCATTCTACTTTCCAAAATTGATAATGAAGTTTATGAAGACCTTGAATCTATCAACTTCATGGAGCTTGTTCATGACATTTTAGATAATTTCCAAAAACCGATTGCTTCTAAAAAACTGAACGTTACGGTAGGATCTGGAAAAACAGACCGCATCATCTCCAATAAAAACCTCATGGAAATCCTTCTTCAAAACCTCATCAAAAACGCAGTGATTCACAATATTAATAACGGTGAGATTCACATTGAATTTAACCAAAATGCAATTCGCGTTACCAACAGCTATGACGTAAACAATCCACCGCCAAAGAATCACTACAAACGATTTACTTCTTCTAAAAGCAAACAAGGCTCACTCGGACTTGGATTATCAATCGTAAAGCGTATTTGCGAATACCTGAACATTCAGCAATCACACACCATTACTGAGAACAAATACCTCGCAGAAATCAAACTGTAATTTCTTCAGATTTTCTACAGAATTCATTCAGAATCTTTTCAGAATGCAGACATACATTTGGTTTATAATTTAAAACCAAAGCCGTATGAACACGCAAGCTTTAACCACTCCAACCCAACTGCAGCAGGCACAACCTGTAGCTAAAGAATGGTTGAAACTGTTCAAATTTCAGCAAGAAGATGTGCTGACTTCAAAAGAAGAAAAAAATAGAAGACAACACGACTTATTGCAAGCTACCCTACTGGGTAATGCCTTTCATAACAAAGTCAAGATTTACTTTGAAGACAAAGGCGGACTAAAATGTGTGGAAACAACTGTTTGGGGAATCACAGATGACAAAGTTATCCTTAAACAAAATATCACACTACCAATTAACCGAATTCACAAAGTTCTCTATTAATTATTTCGCTATGAAGAATTTAAAAATGAAGAAGTACGAAGAACTCAACAGCAATCAAAAAAAAGCAGTTCTTCTTAAATACCTTGAAGACCCAATGCACTCTTTAATCAAAGTACGCATGAAGGACAAACCACTTCAAGCAATTGAAATCTGGAATGATGAAGAATACTTTCTTGTCATTGTGGATGCAAAAGTATTGAGCAGCCTCAACTGGAACCTTTACACAGAAGATGGTAATGAGGACATGTTTGATGACACCGATTTTCCAAATTCAGATGTTTATGATGATTTGGATGATAATGGATATGACACTTATGCGTAATTACTTAACTAACAATAAATGAAAACAACAATTGCCTTTTTGGGTATGATTTTGACTTCAACAGTCTTATTTGCTCAAAGTACACAAACTCTTACAGCTCAGTTTCAGGGATATGACGGAGAGGTATACATGTTCGCAGATGGAGAAGATTTCTATGATTTTCACAGTTGTGCTAAAACAGTTTTAACCACTTACGACTTAACCTCAGAAGAGTTTGTAGATGAAGTGTTCAAGATTTCTTACACCATTAAAACAGATGAAGATGGAGACGAAACTTGGAACATTCAAAAATTAGAGGTAATAGAAATTATGGATGAAGACGAAGAGTAATCTTCAGTATTTATCAAGGGTGTAGTGTACGGCTACACCCTTTAAACCAACAACTATGGCAAAGCTTACCGCTCAAAGACCCAACCTATTCCAAAAGAAATCTCACAAAATACCACCACGATTATTGGTCATTTTGTTTTTGACCGTTATTTGGATATTCATGTTGCTCATTGTTAAACTTTTACACCAATGAAAAATCGATCTAATATTATTTTGATTGGACCAATGGCTAGCGGTAAAACTGCCATTGGAAATGAGTTATCTCACATCACAGGATTTAAATCTAACCCTGTTGATAAGCTAAAATGGTATTACCGCCTTCAAAACGGCTATGACTTAGTCAAAAGCCAATCTATACTCCGTTCTATGGGTTTTGAAGCCTTGTTAGAATATGCCAAACCTTATTTCACCCCAAATGATCTAAAAGAATTACTTAACGACTTTTCGGGCATTATAGACTTGGGAGCAACAGATACACACTCTAATGACCTCAACACAATTAAAGCAATCAATGAGGTGTTGGCACCCTATCCAAACATCTTTCTAATCTTACCTTATGATGACGAACAGTTGTCTAAGTCAGTGCTCAGCAAAAGATTAATTCAACGCTATAAAAATGACTCACTAAAAGGACCCGTTTTATCAACTTACCTGAAAAAAAATGAGGAATTCTTAATGAGTCCACAAAACTTGCTAATCGCCAAACATGTCATTTATTGTAATGACCGCCCATTTCATCAAATTGCGCAAGAAATCATTTACAAATCTGACCTACGCAACACACCTTTGAAATCTGTTACGAAGGTTTCTTAATCCAAAAGAATACCCTTATCTTGTGAGCTTTTGAGAAAAGATGAAGATTGGAATTTTATCGAGAGACCCACACCTATATTCTACACAAAGATTAGTTGAAGCCGCAAAATTTAAGGGCCATACTGTTCGCGTCATTGACCATTTAAAATGTAATCTTGACATACAAAGTAAGCATCCGCGTATTTTCTATGAAGATGGTTTTTTAGAACACTTTGATGCCATTATACCAAGAATAGGAAGTTCAGTTACTTTCTACGGCACAGCTGTAGTTAGACAGTTTGAAATGATGGGTGTTTTTACCACACTTAGTTCAGACGCATTAATGTGTTCTAGGGACAAACTAAGAAGTCTACAAATGTTAGCTCGAGCTGGTGTTGGGATGCCCAAAACGGTATTCACAGACTATGCAGAAAATGCAGAGCACACAGTAAAAGCTGCAGGTGGAGCACCACTGGTACTAAAATTATTAGAGGGAACACAGGGTTTAGGTGTGGTATTGGCCGAAAGTGAAAACGCAGCCCATTCTATCCTGGAAGCATTCAATGGATTAAAAGCCCGCGTCATTGCTCAAGAATTTATTGAAGAGGCAAAAGGTGCGGATATCAGAGTACTCGTGGTCAACAACAAAGTGATTGGCGCCATGAAGAGACAGGGCAAAGAAGGAGAGTTCAGATCAAACCTACATAGAGGCGGAAGTGCAACCGTGGTATCACTGAGTCCTGAAGAAGAAGAAACAGCACTCTCAGCATGCAATGCACTTGGATTAAAGGTAGCCGGAGTTGATTTGCTACAATCTAAAAAAGGACCACTCGTCCTAGAAGTCAACTCCTCTCCTGGTCTAGAAGGAATTGAAGGCGCGACTAATCAAGATATTGCAGGTGAAATCATACGATTTATTGAAGAAGCTACTCAATCAGCTTAATTATTTGTATTTTGAGATAGCATGAAAAAGAAGAAAAAAAGGACCCGTCCAATTAGAATTCGACAATCAGAAGCTGCCGGAATGATTCCGGGAAGTATAGTGCACATTGGTCAAAAAAAGGTGGACCAAGCCACAATGGAGCTATTTGATTATAGTGCAGAAGATGTCAAATGGTATCAAACTTTGGATCTAGAAGAGTGTGTGAGCAAGTTGAACGACAAGCAAACCGTAACATGGCTCAATGTTAACGGTATTCATGACATTTCTTTGTTACAAGGTATTGGAAATCAATTTAACCTTCACTCACTTACCCTAGAAGATATTGCCAACACCAGCCAACGACCTAAAATTGAAATGCATGACAATTACATGTTTTTCACTCTCAAGATGCTCGAATTCGATCGTGAACAAAAAGAGGTGGTCAGTGAACAAGTAAGTTTCGTGCTCAGTGATTCTGTCTTAATTTCTTTTCAAGAAAAAGAGGGGGATGTTTTCACTTCAGTACGCGAACGAATCATGGAAGCAAAAGGACGAGTCAGAACAAAGAACTCAGATTACCTGCTTTATGCCTTGGTAGATGTAATCATTGACCATTACTTTTTCATTATTGAGGCAATTGGTGATCAACTTGAGTATTTGGAAGAAGGAGTACTTGACGATCCATCACCCGAGACTTTAGAAGAAATCCAACGACTCAAAAAAGAGCTACGAGATATTAGAAAAGCCGTTTTCCCATTGCGTGAAGGTATCAACTCTATCTTGAGAGGTGAATCGCGCTACATCAATCAAAACATATTCAAATATTATCGTGATTTATACGATCACACCATTTCAGTGATTGAAACTGTTGAAACTCACAAAGAACAACTATCCTCTGTAAAAGACTTGTATTTATCGAGCCTTTCAAATAAGATGAATAACATTATGAAGGTGCTCACCATCATGGCGAGTATTTTCATTCCGCTAACTTTTGTATCAGGTATCTACGGTATGAATTTCGCGAATATACCTGAACTCAATTGGGAACATGGATACCTTTATTTCTGGGGATTGATCATCACATTGACCATCTTGATGATTTTACTTTTCAAAAAGCAAAAATGGTTGTAGTAAAAGTAATTTTCGTATTGACTCATTAATTTACCAGATATCCGATTGACGATAGTTAACTTTTGAGTGTATTTCTGATCCTGATGAAGAAGCATGAGAACAAAATTTTGACCTAATCCGTCTACACTTCGAGAGCCTCAGTGTGACTTGGTGGATACAGCAGTTGCTAATGTCTCAAGGTGCCTTTCGAAGCATATGAACAATTCATTATCAAATATCCAAATTGATACAATTACTCATTAACACATTGACAAACATCCTATTGACACATTGACATATTGACTCATTGACTTATTGCCCCCTTTGACTACCTATTACCACATCAGTTTTTAAATGCAAATCACGTTGAGGGAACGGAATGGTCACATTGTTTTCTCTGAACGCTTCATCTATCTGAAAACGCAAATCACTCATCACATCTTCAATGAGAAACACTTGGTCACTCCAGAAAAAGAGTTCAAAATCTAAACTACTATCTCCAAAGTTGGTAAAACGCACGAATGGCTCATACTTTTTTGAAATCTCAGGATGATTGTTTGCCGTATCCAACAGAATGTCTTTCACCAATTTAGTGTCTGACCCATAAGCAACGCCAACCGAAACTTTAAACCTAGGCGGTTCATTCATATGACTCCAGTTAATCACATTGTCATCTGTCAATTTATGATTCGGAACCAAAATAGTGATGTTATTCTGGGTGATGATGTGTGAAGTTCTAACACCGATTTTTTTGACCTTTCCCACCATATCTCCAATCGACACAATATCTTTAGGATCAACTGTCCCTTCAAACAAAAGAATAACACCTGAGATAAAATCATTAAAGACATTCTGCAGTCCTAAACCAATTCCCACCATCAATGCTGCCGAACTGGCAATCAACCAGGTGATATCAATGCCTAAAAACTTGATAACGGCCAAAATGAAGCCTATCGAAACAAAGTACCTGACAATTTGATAGATACCATTTACTCTCGAAGCTTCATACTTTTTGCGTTTAAAGTATCTTCTCAAAAACCCTTTAAAGAGAATGAGAAACACCTTTATAATCAAGTAAAGCACCACAATGGCAGTCAAGGCTCCAAGTGTCAACTTGAAATCTCCATACTCGATAAGTGTGTAATGCGTATACTCGTCTAAAGTCATTTGTTAGGATTGTTGATTTTTACCACTTTTTGTAAAATGATATTATTGGGAATGTTCAATAATTCTCCGTCTTTATTCTTTAAAATAATAAATAAAGCTTCTATATCCATAATGGTTCCGGTCAAATCAAATTCCTTATCCATAATCTGAATCTCATCACCAATCTTAATATTGGAATTGAAAAATAATATGATTCCAGAAGTAATGTTTGAAAGATGCGACCACTGAGCGAAAAACGCTACTCCCAAAACGGTGAGCACACTTGATAAAAAGATCAGTATTTCAGATTGATCAACACCCCAAATGGACGCAACAGCAGAAACCACCACAAGAAACAAAATCAGGGTCGCACTTTTGGTGATCATTTTACGCCGGTTTACATGAAAACCTAGCTTTTTAATCCTTCTTGAAACCAAGGTTCCAAAAATAAAACGCAACAGAAAAAAGGCCAGAATAGCAATTGCTGTTTGCCATAATTCTTGTTGGTGTAACATGAGTGTTTTCATTATTCTATATCTACTGCTAAAATATCAATAAAAAAGGCCTACTCAAAAAAGTAGACCTCTAAAAAGCAAACTTCGTTTTTAGATTTACAATTTTCCTGTTATAAATTCCCAATTTCTTTTGTCCACGGCTGCATTTAAGACCGAAAGCCAATAAGACCGATCTTGTTTATGAACAGGTGGGTGAAACAACAAATCACCTTCTTCATCCCAAAATATGGAACGGTCATCAACATGCTCAATTACTAACAACTGATTTATGGCAGCTTTAATTCTTTCTCGCTCCAGAACTGAAGCAGAGCTTTTGCCTATAAGGCTTAACACTAAGTAGTTCATGATAATTCAATTTTAAAATTCTAAAAGCAGTTCGCAGAGACGCGAACTGCTTCGCCTCTACAAATCTTCGTTTACAAAAGCAATATCGAGGCTATTAGGAGTATTATTAGACAAGTACATAATCACCAAGTACTTGCATGTTTCATAATCAAAAATATATCCCTTCACATGTTGGCCTTTAAAAGGAAAGGAAACCAAATCAGGATCTTTCTGCTGCAACCAATTTTTGAATGCTTTTTTTACTTCGCCCTTCAAGCTTTGGTAGGAAATAATCTTGTTTGTCATAACATAATTTTTACTGGAATTTACTTCAACTTTCTCAAAAACAGAATAAACAAACTGCTAGAATGCGTGATTTAAGTAATATTCACTATTATTGAGGATTATCAAAGTGATAAACAATGAAAATAGACGCTACTGATATCAAAATCCTTGATTTTCTCCAAAAAGATGCTTTCCTGACTGCCAAGGAGTTATCTGCAAAACTATCTTTATCTGCTACCCCTATTTATGAGCGAATCAGAAAGTTAGAGAAAGCTGGAATTATAAAGAAATACGTGGCATTGCTAGATGCTGAAAAATTAGACCAACATCTCTTAGTTTTCATTAACATTACCATTAAAGAGCATTATCATGCAAAGCGTTCAAGTTTTTTAGAAAAATTGCTAGCTCTTGATGAAGTGGTAGAGCTCTATCACACTTCAGGTACACATGACTTTATGGCTAAAGTGCGTTTTAAAAATGTAAAAGAGTATCGTGACTTTTTAGTGGAAAAAGTAGCTCCCATCCAAAACATAGCTGACATAGACAGTCAAATAGTTTTGGATGAGATTAAGAATTCTACTGAAATTAAATTAAATAATTACCAACCGAGCAAGTAAGCAAAGATGAGTGGCGCAACAATTGTTGCGTCTGATTCAATGATGAATTTGGGCGTATCAATATCCAGTTTTCCCCATGTAATTTTTTCATTCGGGACTGCGCCAGAATAAGATCCGTAACTGGTAGTAGAATCTGAAATTTGACAGAAGTAAGACCAAAACGGAATCTCCTCCATCTCCATATCTTGATACAACATTGGTACCACACAAATTGGGAAATCGCCTGCAATTCCTCCTCCTATCTGAAAGAACCCTATACCATTGTCTGAATTCTTTACATAGTAATCTGCCAAATAAGTCATGTACTCAATCCCACTTTTCATTGTAGAAGCTTGCAATTCTCCTTTCATGACATAGGATGCAAAGATGTTACCCATGGTGCTATCTTCCCAACCTGGCACAACGATCGGCAAGTTTTTTTCAGCTGCAGCATACATCCAGCTATCTTTAATATCTATTTCATAATACTCTTCTAACACACCACTCAATAACATCTTGTACATGAATTCATGCGGAAAATAACGCTCACCTTTAGATTCTGCTTCTTTCCAAATGTTGTAAATGTGTTTCTGCAATCTTCTGAAAGCTTCTTCTTCTGGAATACATGTATCTGTCACACGATTCAATCCTTTCTCTAATAAATTCCATTCATCTTGCGGAGTTAAATCTCTATAGTTAGGCACGCGCTTATAATGCGAGTGAGCAACCAGATTCATAATATCTTCTTCAAGGTTTGCCCCGGTACAAGAGATAATATGCACCTTGTCTTGACGAATCATTTCAGCAAAGATTTTCCCCAATTCGGCTGTACTCATAGCACCTGCTAAGGTCACCATCATTTTTCCACCCTTGTTCAATTGTTCATCATAAGCTTTTGCTGCATCCACTACTGATGCCGCGTTGAAGTGTAGATAATACTTCTCAATAAAATTTGAAATTGTTTTTTCCATTTTCTACTTCTCAAATAAGACCTGTACCACTTCGAATAAAATCAGTAAAATGATGATCCACTCTAATGTGCTACTGTGTCTGTGTTGTAAAATATCTTTAAATAAATCTAAATTTTCTTTGACCACGGACAGGTTCAATTGCAACCCTTGGTGGCGTCTTAATATTTCAAGTTCTTTTCTTAATTCTTTATCCAGTTGATTTAAACGTTCGTCATTCCAAGAAACATCTGGTGTGTCAAAAATGAAAAGGTTTTCTGCAATCTTGTTTTTCAAGACCATGGTCTGCCCCACTAATTGACGCATTTGTCTTCTATTCAAGCGCAGCCTTCCTTCCTTATCTAATTGATTTGATAAACCTCTGGTCAATTCTAATAAGTCATTGACTTGATTTTGAAAATCATCTAGTGCAACTGCCTGGGCAATTTGCAACGCTATGACATGTACCTCATCTTCTTGCAATTGATTCAACTTGATGATTGAGAATCCTACTTGAATCGGACTGTGCCCTTCTTCAATTTGATAGGTTTCTTGAATTAAATCCTCAGGTTTAGGTGTGTGGCCAAGGACCTTTTTCAACCATTTATTTTGGGAAGATTCATCACAATTAATGAATACAATTGACCCGTAATCTTTGGCATACACCCATTGTTTGTCGCCTAGTTGAAACAACGCAAAACTACCTTCTGCGCGTTTCGGTTCTCCCTCAAACCATTGAAGAAGTTCCGTGATGGAGATAAAATCTCCAACATGAAATGCAACCGCTTGATTCATTACTTCAAATTATACTTGTAACTCAGCATCTTGTAATACAACTTTGCCGCTAAAAACTCAGATGGTTTAGAGTTTCCATTTGGGCAAAGCTCAACAATGTCAAATCCTACTACATTTTTTTGAGCAAACACTTTTTTCAAATAGGTCAGCACAGAAATATAGGATAAACCTCCGGGCTCTGGGGTTCCGGTAGCCGGCAATTCACTTGGATCTAGACAATCCAAATCTATAGTGATGTAGACTTTATCTGTCATTTGCGAGATAGAACGCTCCATCCAATCTAATGACTTGTGCAACTTGTGAGCAAAGTAGACCTTGTTCATATTCATGAACTCAAGCTCGCTTTCATCCATTGAACGAATTCCTACTTGAATAAGGTTGGTTGTTTTACTTGCTTCATGCAATGCACAGGCATGGTTACAAGCAGAACCTTCATAAGATGAACGTAAGTCTGCATGAGCATCCAATTGCAAGACGGTTAAGTCTTTGTAATTTTCTGCGTGTGCTCTAATTGCCCCTATTGAAACTGAATGTTCACCTCCAAAAAGTGTCACAAATTTCTTTGCGGCAATCTCTGACTTTATTTTTTTATAAACCGCCTCAGTCATGCTTTCAGGACTTGCATTCTCAGTTACAGCTTCAGTTAAATTAATACCGATTTTATAGGTAGACTGATTCGTTTCAATATCATACAACTCCATATTATCAGCCGCATCAAGAAAGGCTTCAGGACCTTTATCAGCACCCTTTCCCCAAGTACTTGTTCCGTCATATGGCACAGGCACAAGTACAACGTTCGCATTGCTGTAATCTGCAAACTTATCTGGGATACCTGCGAAATTTCTTTTTGTATTCATGATTTAATATCCTAATAAAGACAACATTTGTTCTGATGATTGTTTCTCGCTAAACACTTTCACTTCGTGATTCTCATCTATGATGATGTGTTTTGGTTGAGGGATAAGGCAGTGATGTACACCTCCAAATCCTCCAATATTCTCTTGGTAAGCACCTACATTGAAAAAACCAATGTAAAGTGGTTCTTCTACTTTAAATTGAGGAAGGTATATAGCGTTCACATGCTGTTCTGAATTGTAATAATCATCACTGTCACATGTGATTCCTCCTAACAGTACGCGCTCATATTTATCTTCCCATCTGTTTAAAGGCAACATGATAAATCGTTTGTTTATCGCCCAGGTGTCAGGCAGAGTGGTAATGAATGATGAATTAATCATATTCCATTTTTCTCTATCGTTCTGCTTCTTTTGAGATAACACTTGATAGATTGCTCCGCTTGCCTCACCAACAGTGAACGATCCAAATTCAGTAAAAATATCTGGTTCCGCCACCTCATGTTCCTGACATGCCATTTGAATTTGGTTAATGATTTCATCCACCATATAGGCGTAATCAAATTCAAACCCTAAAGAGTTTTTAATTGGGAATCCTCCTCCAATATCTAATCCAGTTAAATCTTTCGACACTTTCTTCAGGTCACAATATACTCTCAAACATTTGGTCAACTCATTCCAATAGTACGCCGAATCACTGATTCCTGTATTAATAAAGAAATGAAGCATTTTAAGCGTACAATGCGGATTGTCTTTGATCTGAGTTTCATAGAAGTTGACAATAGATTTGTATCCAATTCCTAATCTTGAAGTGTAGAAAGGAAATTTCGGATCTTCTTCTGAAGCGATTCTCACACCAATGTTAACATGTCGATTACAAAGTGAAGTAAGCAAGTCTAATTCTCTGTCGTTGTCAATTACTACAATGGTGTTATCAAAGCCTTGATTAATCAACTGAGCAATTCGCTGGATGTAGCCATAGTCTTTGAAGCCGTTACAAATGATATAATGTTCTTTCGTCAAAAAGCCTTCTTCTATCAATTTGAAAACAATGTCTATATCATAGCTTGAAGAAGTTTCGATATGAGTACCATTCTTCACTGCTTCTTTAACGACATGCGAAAAGTGTGAGGATTTTGTGCAATAACAATAGTGATATTCACCACCATAGTTATGTTTTTCCATTGCATTTTGAAACCAACCTCTTGCCTTATTTATATTTTCTCCAATTTTAGGGAGATAAGTAAACTTTAATGGTGTTCCGTATGTCTCAACAAGGTCCATTAATTTGATTCCGTGATAGGTCAATTCTGCCTTGTCTGTATTGAATTCTCCTTGAGGAAATTCAAAAGTTTGTTCAATTAAATCTGTGTACCTAGTTTGCATTGTTTGTGCAAGTGTTTATTAATTTTTGAGCAAATGTATATCAAGCTTTCCAATAAGCCGATACTTTTATCTATAGATAGGCGATAAAAAAGTAAATTTTATATGATTACAGGATTCACACAGTGTTTTTTACTGTGCCGAATTAATTTCATGACAAAAAACAGTGGAATTTGCTATTTTTTCATTCTGACGTAAACCACCTTTTTGGTTTCAAAGAATTCTTCTTCAAAAAAGTCAGACAATTCCATGATTTCCATGTAGCGATTTACCCCTTTTAACTCTTCAGTTAAGTCACCACCCTTGAGGTATAAAATTCCATTAGGATATCCATTCACCCCTTTAGACTTGAATTTATCTTGCACCCACGGAATAAACTTTGGCATTTGGGTGACGGCCCTTGAAACCACAAAATCAAACTGCTGTTTGAGTTCTTCAGCTCGCTTTTGCCCAGCAAAAACATTAGTTAATCCCAAAGCATCTTTCACTCCGTTCACCACTTTAATCTTTTTACCTATTGAATCTACCAAGAAGAAATCGCAGTCTGGAAAAAGGATTGCTAACGGGATTCCAGGAAAACCTCCTCCGGTACCAACATCCAAAATTTCTGAACCTGGCTGAAAATTAATCACCTTGGCGATTCCCAAAGAGTGCAGTACATGCTTTTCGTAAAAAGAATCAAAATCTTTTCGCGACACCACATTAATTTGATCATTCCATTCCTTGTATACAGCATAAAGCTGTTCGAACTTAGATTTTTGATCTTCAGTAAGTGAAGGGAAATATTTATAAATGATGTCAACTGTTACCATGTGGCAAAGGTAACGAATCGCCTTGTAAGTTAGATGGTGTGGCGCGTATTCTTCATCATGTCAGCTAAAAAGGCTCTAGCTCTGAACAACTGGGCTTTTACAGTTCCCAGCGGAAGACCCATATCATCTGCTATTTCTTCATAAGATAACTCTTGGAAATAACGCTTTTCAATCAAGTCTCTGTACCTAGGCTTCAGTTTTTTCACGATATCGCGCATCACTTCTACCTTTTCTAAATGCATTGTTTCCTCAGCTGGATTTTTCTCATCTGAGCGCACATCAATCTTTACGTTTTCACCGTCATCATTTGTGAAGGCCGAATCCATTGATGTCACCTTGATTCTTTTCTTTCGAATAAAATCAATTGCATTGTTGGATGCAATCTTAAACAACCAAGTTGAGAAAGCGTATGAAGGAGAATACTGATGTAATCGATTAAATGCTTTACCAAATGCTTCAATGGTCAAGTCTTCAGCATCATCTTCAGTTCTGACCATCTTCAACATCATGAAGTAGATAGATTCACGATACATTTCCATCAGATTACCGTAGGCCAATTGATCACCATTTAATGCTTTTTCTACGAGCGCTAAATCTCTTTTTCCTTTATCAGATAAGTTATCTCCTTTTACCATCTACTAGCTTGTCTTCGGTCTGTTGAATAATATATGAATGGGATAATCACAAAATGCAAAAGCTCCATGAAAGGATAGATTCCGATTAAATCTTTCTCATTTAATCGTTTCAAAACCAACCCATTCACCCACCAAAACATGATGTATCGAATCAGGAAAATTCCTAATACAAAGAGTTTCCATTCAAAACTAAACATCAAAATAATGAAAGAAAGGAGCATCAAAATCATGCTTGCAGGGAATATTCCTAAAAAGACTTTGTTAATAAGTCGGTATTTGCTCGCAGTTGTAAAATGTCGTTGTTTTTGCTTTACCCACTCTTTGAAACTTTCTTTTGGATGCGAGTAAACAAAGCTTTCAGGATCAACTTCAATGGCCACATTTTTTCTTGTAGCCGCATCTTGCATAAATAAATCATCATCTCCACTTTGAATGTGGTAATGCTTTTTGAATCCATCCACTTTAAAAAAGGTAGACTTTAAATAAGACAAGTTTCTACCTACCGCCATGTAAGGCCTCTTTGATTTAGCAAAGCTCAAGTATGTTGCTGCAATATTTGCCGTATCAAACCGAATGAGTTTATTCAAAAACCCTTTCTTTTTTTCATAAGGTCCATAAGCTAGAACAATTTCTTTTTCTGATGTATAGTTGCGCATCATTTTGCGAATCCATTGATTTGAGTCTGGATAGCAATCTGCATCAATCATCAACAGATGTTCATACTTAGTACCTTTAATCCCTACTGTTAAAGGAACTTTTTTACCGAATTTTCTGTGCTTGTTGCGCTCTAGTTCAACATGACGCAAATAAGGATATTTTTCTTGAAAAGCTCGAATGATGTGTCTGGAATCATCCACTGACTGATCATTCACAACGATTACTTCGAATTCAGGGTAATCTTGATCTAAAACTTTAGGTAGATTCTTAAAAAGATTGTCTTCTTCGTTTCGTGCACAAACCACTACCGAAACCGGGGGTAAATCTTTCAACTCATCTCTACGCTTGTGCAACAACAAGCGCCAATTAAAACGCATGAGGTACACCAACTGAATAAATACGGCTGAGCAAAAAATGATAAAAATGATACTTTTTGTATCCCAAGCTATTTCAGGAATGTAATTCATACGCTTCTAACAAAATTGAGAACTATTTATTAGCCCTATATTTGCGTTCGCTATTTTTATCAACAAATGGATTTTACTCTAGAACATCAAGACCCTCATTCAAAGGCAAGAACAGGAACGATTAAAACAGATCACGGAGAGGTGAAAACACCGATTTTCATGCCTGTTGGAACCGCCGGAACAGTAAAAGCGGTGCACCAAAGAGAACTTGATGAAGACATCCAAGCTCAAATTATTTTAGGCAACACCTACCACTTATATCTTAGACCTGGACTTGAAGTAATTGAAAAGGCCGGAGGCCTGCATAAGTTTAATGGATGGGAGAAACCCATTTTAACTGACTCGGGTGGCTACCAAGTTTACTCTTTATCTGGCACGCGTAAAATTCAAGAAGAAGGAGTCAAGTTTCAATCTCATGTAGATGGGTCTTATCACTTTTTCACACCAGAGCGAGCCATTGATATTCAAAGAGTAATTGGGGCAGATATTATCATGGCATTTGATGAATGCACCCCTTACCCTTGCGAATACAACTATGCCAAAAATTCTATGGAAATGACCCATAGGTGGCTAAAACGTTGCTTTGACCGAATGAACGAAACCGAAGGTCTGTATGGATACAACCAGACTCTTTTCCCTATCGTACAGGGCTCAACTTACAAAGACTTAAGAACTAAAAGTGCTGAGACCATTGCTTCTTTTGAAGCTGAGGGAAATGCCATTGGTGGATTATCTGTGGGAGAACCAGATGATGAACTTTACGAAATGACA
>Ga0189274_100089_pt1 | contig 99531 bp, 95 predicted proteins | sample N5B1minimetaG_FD_130323 | JGI IMG/M metagenome (GOLD analysis project Ga0189274, IMG submission 130323) | Marine microbial communities from the Costa Rica Dome - N5 B1 mini metaG | ecosystem: Environmental > Aquatic > Marine > Oceanic > Photic zone | place: Costa Rica: the Eastern Pacific...
ATCGCGGCGCTTATTTTGTACGTCATTCCCAATCAGGGAGGGAATGGCGCGAGTGACGAGACTTGAACTCGCGGCCTCCGGCGTGACAGGCCGGCGCTCTAACCAACTGAGCTACACCCGCATGGTGCGTGGCGCGGTTTTTAGCAGTCGCATACAGGTGGCGCAAGCGGTTTTTAACCCCGAAATTCAATTTTCGAAATCATTCCTCCGTCGGTAGAAACCAAGGGTGCTTTGGGTGCGTCAAGGTTCCGGGGCGCAGGCATGGATCAGAGGCACAAGGGCGGTGGATTTCGCCTCAAACCGATGACGGAAGGGGGAGGTTCGATTGGGTTGCCGCAGATGTCAGCTTGGTGGGACGCGCCAGCCGACATGGTGGTTTTGTGCAGCGTAGCGTTGGCAACAACAATACCGTTGCCGAGCCCGTTGGTTATGTCGGGCGGCCTTGTCAGGAGAATATGCGTAGTGAGCAGCTATTCGCGCGGGGATTCGTAGCGTTCGGTCAGTTTGGTAAGGGCGGCGACAGTTGCCTGTTCGACGCTTGAGCCAAAACCGGTGACGCGACCAGCCAAAATGACATAAAGCGAGTCGATATGAAGCTGTGCGACCAACAACTGCTTTTCGTTTGCCGTTGTTCGGTCCGCCATGAAGGTTTCCATCGACTTGGCGATTTGGGTCATCAGTGGATACTGGAACGTACCACCCAGCGCCTTTACCGAATAAGCGAGGTCGGCGGCTGCTTCGACAGCAGCAGGACGTTTGGATTTGTCGTTAAGGGCAGTGATGATGGTTTTGCGGCATTCCATTAAATCGGTGCCAATATCACGGACAAAGGTTTCCGAGCTTTTCTGAACAACTTTTTCAAGCTCTTCGAGTTGCTCGGGCGACAGGTTGATGTCAAAGCCCTTGATGAAATTTACAGCACGGCGCTTAAGATCCGTTTGGGCGGGGATAATTTGGACGTTCTTTTTTTTCTTTGTTTCTTCAGGTTTCACGACAGCTCCGCTTCCCCAATCAAAATGGGTCATTCGTCTGGACTCCTCCGATCAGGACCATCAAACTGGACCTGCCTGCGACGTCTATCCGGACCAAAATACGTTCCCGTGTTTACAAAGACACGTGGACGCGTGATGACCGACACCAAACGACTATAAAGTGCCTTAGCATTGAAGGGTTTGGCAAGAAATTCTGTAATGCCAAGGTCGCGTGCCGTCGTCACATAGCGCATCTCGGAGTGTGCCGTCAGCATGATCACCGGAATAAACCTGTTTGGTGAATTGGTCGAGTTGCGCATGACGTCGAGAAACTCCAGACCATCCATGCCGCGCAAGCGCCATTCACAGATCACAATATCAATCTTCTCAGTGCGCAAAACGTCAAACGCATCGTTTGGCGCCTTTACACGTTGTATATGACTGGCACCCAAATAGGCGAGCGTGTCATAGACCACCTGAGCTGAAATCTTGTCCCCGTCAACGATCAGAAAACTAATCTTACTAAAGTCTATTTTCGCGTTCATCCGGCCTCGGTTCCTGAGCATCATCACGAAATGCGTCGCTGTTCAGGAGGATACAGCAGCAAATCATACCCCGTTGCTGACTTGTAAATCCTTATACCTTTGTCTGGTTCCCAGCAAGACCAAACCGCAAAGGTTGGGTCCTGGAAATCTGACAAATACTGACCCCGGGCCAGCGTGGAATATGAAACAGACGACGTTTGCGTCTTCTTGTTTTTGTTGCTCGTGTCCGGTGTGAACACACCCAATATTGGGCATTTTTTCCAAGAGTAAAGAGGAAGATCGTTTTTATTTCATAGGCTTGGTGTTGCCCTCGTCGTCAATCACCTTAACGGCGACACCCGATTCCTCGAACATTTCGGTGGATATTTTCATATCCTGTTCCCAGCGTTCGAGGAAATCTGCAGTCAGCTTGGACTTGTCGACATAGACCTCTGCGATGCCAGCCTGAATGATGGCGCGCGCGCAATCGCAACATGGGAAGTGCGTGACATAGAGTGCGCAGCCATCAAGCGACGTGCCGGTGTAACTGGCGTTATAAATTGCGTTGCGTTCGGCATGTTCGGTATAGGCGTATTTTTCCGGGCGCTGATGGCGGCTTTGGATTTCGTCATCGACCCCGCGCGGAAAACCGTTATAGCCGACCGCGCGAATTTCCTTTTTCGGGCCGATGACAACCGCACCGACCTGCGTGCTGCGGTCTTTTGACCAGTCTGCAATATGGGCTGCAAGTCCAAGAAAACGGTGGTGCCATTTGCTCATGAAAAGGGTCCTGTCTGCGCCAAGGGGTCGGTCGGCCGGAGGCTCGAATATGACCGGCATGTTTTATCGATATGGCTCCTTTAAAGAAGGGGCTTCTTGTAATTGTCCAGCGAAAAATCACATTTTTGTAAAGGCATTTAATGAAAAGTCCCTGTTCAAATAGGGGCTGATTGATTATTAAGGGGATACCCCCAGAAAAAGATCAGGATGCCTTTTCGTCTCGCCGCAGATGCAGGCCGAAGCGGGAAGGCTCATGTGTAAACCGAATAACAAGAGGTAGTAGCCGATGCGCCGTCAACGTAAGGCGAAGATCATCGCGACACTGGGGCCAGCAAGTTCAAAGCCGGAAGTCCTCGAGAAAATTGTCGAGACAGGCGTGGATGTATTCCGCCTGAACTTCTCGCATGGGGAACACTCAGAACATCTGGCCCGTTTTGAAGCGATCCGCGCCGTCGAAGAGAAAATCGGGCGCCCAATCGGTATTTTGATGGACCTTCAGGGGCCGAAAATCCGTGTTGGCACGTTTGCTGACGATGAGGTCGTGCTTGCCGCGGGCGACAAGTTCAAATTCGACATGGACAAAACGCCGGGCGACAAAAAACGTGTGTCGCTTCCGCATCCGGAAGTATATGCCGCGATCAAGCCAGGTGCGAACCTGCTGCTTGATGATGGCAAGCTTCGCATGCGTGTCGAGAAATGCGACGACAAGTCCGCAGAATGTACCGTCATCACCGGCGGGCCGCTGTCAAACCGCAAGGGTGTCAATCTGCCCGACGTGATGTTGCCGCTTTCACCCCTGACCGACAAGGACCGTGCAGACCTTGATTACGGTCTGGAGATGGGCGTTGATTTCGTGGCGCTGTCGTTCGTGCAGCGTCCAGAGGATGTCGCCGAAGCGCGCAAGATCATTCAGGGCCGTGCGGCCATTGTTTCGAAACTCGAAAAACCGCAGGCCATTGATCATCTTGATGAGATTGTCGATCTGTCGGACATGATCATGGTGGCCCGTGGTGACCTTGGCGTTGAATGCCCGCCAGAAGATGTGCCGATTCTGCAGAAGCGGATCATCAAGTCATGCCGCGAAGCGGGCAAACCGGTTATCGTTGCGACCCAGATGCTTGATTCGATGGTTTCCAACCCGGCACCGACCCGTGCAGAAGCATCAGACGTTGCGACGGCGATCTATGATGGTGCCGATGCCGTGATGCTTTCGGCCGAAAGTGCGGTCGGTAAATATCCGATTGAAACCGTGTCGATCATGAACCGGATTCTGGTGCGCGTCGAACAGGACGAGCTTTATTACCGGATGCGCGATGCCAACCGCCCGGATCCGGAGCACAATGCCCCGGATGCGATCAGTGCGGCAGCACGTCAGGTGGCGACCACGATTGGTGCCAAAGCAGTTGTGAACTATACATCGTCCGGGTCAACGGCCTTCCGCGCCGCGCGCGAACGTCCGGAAGTTCCCATTCTTGGTCTGACGCCGCGTATTCAGACCGCTCGTCGCCTTGCACTTTGCTGGGGCGTGCATCCGGTCTTTACCCGTGATGCCACCAACTTTGCCGAAATGGTGGGGATTGCCACCGAAGTGGCAAAGCGCGAAGAGTTTGCCGGTCCGGGGGACTCGCTTGTCATTACGGCAGGTGTGCCGTTCGGTACGCCGGGTGCGACAAACATTCTGCGTATTGCGTGGGTCAGTAATAACTAAGGCAATTCGCAAAGCATCAAGAGCTTTGGTTGACGGGCGTCCTTTTGGGACGCCCGTTTTCGTTCGGGTTTTGTGCAGACTGGACAGGCGATTGATGGATATTTCACGCGTAAGGGGCAGGTGCAGGCACAGCACCCTGTAACGTTAATGTTTTTTTGAGTCTTTGCGTCGATAGTCAGTCTGTAATCAAGGCTTTGTCCAAGGATGTGGGTCTTGAAGTTGGGTTATAAAATTTAGACGCCTTGTCTGGTTGCGCTTCGTTGTCAGTTTCGTTTAAGTTATTCTGACAAAACACAAAAATAAGGTACCACAGGGTCGGTGCCGAGCTGCCACCAGGCATGGGATCAGGGGAATAGCTGCGATAATGCTGAGTTGGATGTTCAATCGGCAGAAAAATGCGGGCAATGGGGGGCTTGAAGACAAAGCCTCGGAAAAGCTGCGTGATCTTGCCGATACGGTCCGTACCATCGCACCTGAGACGTTTGGATCTGAAACAGGTCGCGCTCAGGGGCGCGCGATTCCCCGAAAACATATCTCTGAAAACAATGCTGATGCGGCGGGTCTTGAACACGCAGCACGCCTGTCATCCGAATTGGATGCGCTCGACGAAGCCGAGGACGCCCCGGACTTTGACAGCGATGTGCGCATGGATGTCGCGCGGCGTTTGCGCCGTCATTTGACCGACCTTAGCCCGTCGGAACGTCTGGAAATGGTTGATGAGTTCGTCGCTGCCATTGCCAATATGGGGGATTGTTATCGCCCGCAGGTGATTGCACTGATCGAGCAGGAACTGGGCCATACCCCTTATATGACCCGTCAAGCCGCGACACGGCTGCGCCAGGACATTCAGGCGATTGGTCGTGTGTCGATTGCCGATTATATCGAACTTCTGAGCGACGCCGATTTCCTTGATATCATGCGTGGTCGCAGCGAGTTTGTTCAGACCGCCGCCGAGCGCGAACGTGCCGAGCTTGAGGCCGCAGCCAAAGCGCGCCTGATCGAGCAGCAGGCGGAAAAGGAAAAGGGCGGGTTGCTTAACCGGTTGCTGTCGTCTGATGATGCGCCGCGAAACGTTGTGCCGATGACGCCGCATCTGTCCGAGAACAAGGTGGCGAAGCCGAAAGTGCCGGAAAACGACATTCTGGGTGGCCAGAACCGCATTTCCCGACAGGCACAACGCCGTGTCGCACATTTCATTATGGCGTCGCTGTTTGACACGCTGGTCGAACAGGGCCGAATGCGCACCGAAGTTGCCCGTGCGCTTCGCCAGTCTGTGCGCCAACGGATTGAAAAAGCCCGTTTCGAAAACCGGATGCACATGCCCGCTCGCGATGGCGAGATGGACATCGAAATTGCCGATAACGAAATGGTCGAGAACGATGTCGTTGAGGCAAGCGATGCCAATATGACGATGGACCAGTATGTGCTTGATGCGCTGTCGCGTAATGACGATGCGCTGGTGGTGCAGGCCCTGGCCCAGTATGCGCAAATTCGCGCCAATGCCGTTTCCAAAATTCTTGATTCCGGCAGTGCCCGGGCGATCACCGCCCTTGCATGGCGCGCAGGCATGACCGCGCCGGCGGCAGTTGTCTTGCAGATCAGCAACGGCATCCCGGAATCGGCGATCGAAAGCCCGGCAGCTGGTGGTCGCTATGCGATGGCCGCAGCTGATATGGACTGGTATATCGACTTCTTTAGCGACATGAAGCCGGTGGTTTCACGCGCGAAGACCGAAAAAGAAAGTGAACCGACCCCCGCACAGCAGAAGAAGCCGACCGCACGGAACCCAGGACGTAGTCACGGTATCCGTCCACGGGCCGGCCGCAACAGCAGCGGGCTTGAAGGCTTGGTCTCGGACCGGCGATCCAAGGGCCGTAAAGAGGATTGAGTGCCATGAGCAGCAATCACGGCATCTCATATGAAGGGTTGAAACATGCCCTGACCATCAAGGAAAGCTATCTATCGGGCGAGCCGCTTACTGTCATGGGGGCGGCCAAGCAACAGCGCCTTTTGATGCCGGAACATTTGCTCAGCAATGATCTTGCCCTGATGCAATATGACGATCCGCTTGCGCTGGCCGTGATTGCAACCAGAGACCCGGAAAGCCCGATGGCGCTGGCAGCGGCCATTCGCATGGGGCCGCATGCAAAATGCAAGGAATTGATCACCGGGGTCTTTGAAGTCGTATCCGAGGCAACCAAGCACGAACTGGTCGCCGATTGTGCCAATCTTCTGACCAAAAACGCCTTTAGCCCGGAAGCCTTCCATCTGGTACGCACGCGTGCGTCCAACCATGTGGTCGAAATCCGCGAGGCCTATCGCCGGGCGATGGGGGATAACCTGCGTGCGTTGCTTGATGGCAAAATGGAAGCCCGCGAATTCGTCGAGGAATTTATTGAACTGGCCTCGAACGGCAATCTGCGTATCGACATTTATCGTCGTCTGGTGATGAAGCTGATGCGGTCCGACGCGGTACGGCCGAGTGTGAAATTCATGCTGCTTGAACGACTTGATCGTTTCCCGCAGATGGTAAAGCTTCAGATCGTTAATGAGGTGAATTCCGCGCCCGATACGCCGGAATACCAGACCCTGAAGCAGGAACTGCGCTGGATTTACGAGGCAAAGCAGAAACAGCAATTGCCCCAAGCTGCGCAAACGCCGATCAATGCATCCGGCTCGGTAAAATCGCCCGGACCGCAGATCAAGGCGGCCGATCTTGTCGGGCGTTCGCAGATCGATTTCGGGGCAGCTGCTGGCATGCATCGCCGTAACAGCATCATCAAGCCGGCCGAGCCAACCCTAAAGCGCAATACCAGCCCGAACATCATGACCAGTGGCGGGTTCAGCACGCGTGAACTTTCATCCTGGCTGAACTAGAACCAGTCTTTGCGGCCAATCAGCCCTGACAGCGGCCTAGTTGTGCATCGCTGATGTTGTGGCATTGTCTGGCACATGCACATGCAATCCGGCCTGTTTTTCCAGATAGACGGTGCAAATCACACGGACAAGTGACGCAAAATTGGGGATGTCGCCACGTTTTGCTACGACTTCATCGTGAATTTTGCCCAGAAATTGTGGTGTGGTGAAACCTTCGCCTGCGGCGATTTCATCCAGAATTTGCCAAAAGCGCAATTCAAGACGCAGGCTGGTTACCACGCCATTGATCCGTACAGATCGACTGACAGATTGATAAAGTTCGGGGGCAGTTCCGGAATAGATCTGACACATTTGGACGGCCTTTCCTGTTGGTGCCACTGTTACAAGGTGTCCAGCGGTCTTCTTTTTGGTTTGGCGCAATGGTCAAACAAATAGCGCCCAAACGCAATGAACGTTTGGGCGCCCGAGCATTACAAATTGATTTCAGTGCCCAGAACCTTAAGGAAGGCGGCCATCCATTTCGGATGTGCAGGCCATGCCGGAGCCGTCACCAGATTGCCGTCGATGCATGCTTCATCAATGGCAATATCGGCATAGGTGCCGCCACCCAGTTTGACTTCCGGTGCACATGCCGGATAGGCCGAGACTTTGCGATCCCGGATGATATCAGCCGCCGCAAGAAGCTGTGCGCCATGGCAGACGGCCGCGATCGGCTTGTTGGCGTCGTGGAAGTCGCGGACCAGTCGAATGACATCTTCGTTCAGGCGCAGATATTCCGGTGCCCGGCCACCCGGAATGACCAGCGCGTCATAGTTTTCCGCGCGTGCCGTCGCAAAATCGGCGTTCAGCGCAAAGTTGTGGCCGCGCTTTTCGCTATAGGTCTGATCACCTTCGAAATCATGGATCGCGGTCGCCACCGTATCGCCGGCCTTTTTATTCGGGCAGACGGCATCGACCTGATGGCCAACCGCCAGAAGCGTCTGAAATGGCACCATGGTTTCGTAATCTTCGGCATAGTCGCCGGTGATCATCAGAATTTTTTTCGCAGACATATTTATCCTCCCGATTGTTTTGTTTTGCCGCCTTTGGGCAAGGCAGGAACTATACGCCTGATGCAAGTCTGGCGGGTAACAGCGGGGTACTACGTGCAAAGAAGACAACCGCACGGAACAAGGTGATCGAACTTGCAGACAAAAAAAGAGGCCCGACCGGGCCTCTTTGCAGATGATGGTTGTTGGTAAAAAGATCAGCTTTTGGTGGCGGGAGTCTTTTTCGCAGTCGTCGATTTTGCAGCCGTTGACCGCGCACGGGTGGCCGGTTTTTTGGCCGCCGTTTTTGCTGCGGGTTTGGTTGCTGCCTTTGCCGCCGGTTTTGCAATGCTGGCGGTTTCTGCACTTTCGATAACGTGCAGGTCGCGCTGCGGGAACGGAATAGAGAAGCCAGCGGCTTCGAGTTCTGTTTTTGATTTGCGGGTAAGATCAAAGAAGGTCGGCCAGAATTCGCTGGTGGCGACCCAGCCACGTGCCGTCAGATCGACCGAGCTTTCGCCAAGGTTGGCGACGAAGCTCATGGGTTCCGGATCCTTGAGAACACGTTCATCAGAGGCGACCAGGTTTTTGAGGAAGTCAAGCGCCGCATCGACATCATCATCATAGGCAATGCCAACCTTGATATCGAGACGACGGGTCGGGTTGCGCGAGTAGTTTTTGATCGCGCTGTTCCAGATTTGTGAATTCGGTGCCGAGATAAAGACACCATCCGGCGTCTTAAGCAGGGTGGTAAACAGCGTGATTTCGACAACGGTACCCGATACCGAACCAGCCTCGACAAATTCGTCGACCTTGAGCGGACGCAGGATCAGGATCATGACACCAGCCGCGATATTGGAAAGCGTACCTTGAAGCGCGAGGCCAATGGCCAGACCGGCGGCACCGAGGACGGCGATGATGCTGGTGGTTTCAACGCCGAAGTTCGAGAGCACGGCGATGATGACAAAGATCAGTACGGCATAGCGCGCAATGCTTGCTGCCAACGGTTTCAGAGTCGAGTCGACGAATTTTGCATTTTTAAGGGAGTGGCGGACCAAAGCCGCAGTCCGACCGGCAATCCACCAGCCGATAACAAGTATGAGGACAGCGCCAAGAAGGTCGAGGCCAAAGCCCAAGGCAAACCCTTTCAGCATTTCGGTTATTGTCGCGACATCGGTTTCGATCATGAGATCCTCGTCTGCTCAGTGTCATAATTGTGTTGATTGCAAACCATACATCTGTATGAGACAATTAGCATTACAGGTTTGAGTGTGCTTGAAAAGCACGATGCAATCACCAACTCTTTGTAGGTGTATGGAACAAACCAAGTTTTCGTTCGTTAAGGACCATAATATCACCATTATTGGTGTTAAAGTGTTATTCGAAGAACAACCTAAAGACAGGGGTAAGACATGCAGATTCGTCCGAAAATTCTTGTTGCTCTTGGGGGCGTTGCGCTTCTGAGTGCATGTAGCACAGTTGATAACGCTGGCACTGCTGTTCCATATGGCGGTAACCCGCTGACCTACAGCAGTTCGGTTTCTTCTGCGGTTTCCTCCGAAGCACCGACCACGGACTTCGGCATGGCACTTAAGGAAGAGTATCTCGCCTATGCGCAGCGTGAAGCTGATGAATGGTATGACTACTTTGACGCCGACTTCTTTGCGAAGAAAGCCGGTCGCGTAAGCGGTGACACCATTGTACTTCCGGAAGATCCGGCAAACTGGCGTTTTTCAGATGAAGAAATTGCCCAGAAGCGCGTCGTTCGTGACGAACTCCTGGCGCTTCTTGATGATGGCAAGCGCGAAGAAAAGCCGGCTGTCGCCGCTGTCGCACAGGCCCGCTATGACTGCTGGGTTGAAGAAAGCGAAGAAGGCTGGCAGACCGAACTGATCAGCCAGTGCTGGAAAGACTTTGAAGCAGCAATGGCCGAACTTCGTGCGGTAGAGCCGGAGCCGATGGCTGCACCGGTTGCTGTTGTTGAGCCGCGTTTGTTCACCATCTTCTTCGATTTTGACAGCGCTGCGATCACCCCGGTTTCCGAGCGTGTTCTTGATGCTGCTGCAGAACAGTGGGCGTCCTCGATGGGCGATATCTCTGTTGTCGGTCACGCCGACGCAGCGGGTTCAGCCGCTTATAACCTGGGTCTGTCCGAACGCCGTGCATCAGCTGCGCTTAGTGAGCTGACCGAGCGTGGTATTAAACGTGACATGGTCGAAACCGACGCCGTTGGTGAAGGCGATCTTCTGATCCCGACTCCGGATGGTGTTCGTGAGCCGCGTAACCGTCGTGTGACGATCTCGGTCGACTAATCACCGACATTTACCAAATCTTTGGCAACGAGGTGGCATAATGCCACCTCGTTGTTTTTATATGTGCTTTTGACCATGCCGCGATTTTTCGCGGAAACAGGTGTTGAATTTGGGATTAATGTGAATAATCTCTGGATTGTATTCCTGATTTAAGTGAGAGGCGGGGACATATGCTAAGGGCCATCAAGTCGGTCTTTTCGAAGCGCTCGGGGGGCGTTTCTCTTGCAGTTGCGACACTGGCGGTCATGACCACCGCCGTTTTGCCCGCAGCCCGTGCGGCGGACAAAACACCCATTGTTCCGTTCGAACGTTATTACGCCGACTTGCGCGGTGATGGAAAAACCCTGCGCTTTAATGCGTTTTCGGGCGAAATTCCGGGTAAACGAATCAAGGAACTTCTGCGGTCCGGTCAGGTGATCGGGGATCGTATTCTGCTGGCAGAGGATGTCGCAGTGTATTTCCCGGATGGCTATATCGTTCAGTCGCAGACCCATTTCTCAAAATATGTGCCCAAGCGCGGTGTGAAACCAAGTGCGGTGTCTGGCCGCAACGACTTGGTGGAAAATCCACGCTATGTACTGGTCGAGCGTTTCGATACCATTCTGGGTCATGAATGTGCACGCACCGAATATGCAAACGGGTTTGCCGCTCTTCGCCTTAAATCAGACGGTGTGATGTCGCTTGTTCTTGAAACGGCGGGTCATTTTGACTCGATTGTTGGCGAACAGACAAAGGCGTATGCCGTGACCAGCGCCGTGCAGCCGGTCTTTATCGGCAATCAGGGGCTTGTTCCGGATCTGATGTCGCAGTGCCGACGCGGCTAAAACCGCAACAGCAGCGCAAAAAGAACAAAAGCACCGGACATCCGGTGCTTTTTTTATGAGATGACGCTGACGTTTACGACAGGCGAGGTAGTTCGATGGCGGGGCAGCGATCCATCACCGCGACCATGCCATTGGCCTTGGCCTTTGCGAAAGCGTCGGGATTAATGACCCCAAGCTGCATCCAGACAGATTTGGCGCCAATGGCAATCGCATCATCGACAACCCCGGCCGCATCGTCGCTGTTGCGGAAAACATCAACCATATCAACAGGTCCGGCTATGTCAGACAGTTGCGCCACAACGGTCTGACCATGAATGGTGCCGCCCGCCTGACCTGGATTGACCGGGATGACCTTGTAGCCATGATCAAGCAGGAACTTCATCACACGGTTTGACGGGCGTTCGGGTTTTGGGCTGGCACCGACAAGGGCGATTGTCTTGGTCGTGTCGAGCAGGTCCTTGATTTCCGCATCGGTAGGATTTGTAAATTCGGCCATTCGGTTTCATCCGCTTTTGGTGGTCACTGCATATGATAGTTATATGGTCCGGGCCATGTCGCAACTTTGATGTGCGTCATCGGGCCTGTTAAGGGCGCTGGTTTCTGATGCTGAACCCTTTCTACTCGCGGAAAGTTGATGGCAATTTAGGTGACGGTTGCTTGCAGATGCGCTTTGACTTGAGGGTTGGCAAAATCTGACAGGTTCGCTTCGAATGTATCCATGGCTTGATCCTTCCGGACGATTTTCAGTTTTCAAACTGGCGGTTTTCATCGCGCTTCTGGTGCCGGGCACGGTGTTGTTGTGGCCGGTGATTGCCGAGGGTGGGGCAACCATCCCGGTCAAGGAAGCCATTCTTGAAAGCGGTGAATGGACCATCCGGATTTTGCTGATCACGCTTTTGGTCACACCGCTTCGCCGGATAACGCGGTTTTCAAAACTGGTACAGGTGCGTCGTCAAATCGGGGTGGCGGCGTTTTGCTATGTCATGGTGCATTTTGCGTTGTATGCGATCAGTCAGAACCTTGATCCGGTCCGGATCGCAAGCGAGATCGCATTGCGGATTTATCTGACGATCGGTTTTGTTGCAGTTGTCGGGCTTGCTGTATTGACCGCGACCTCGACCAAATCAGCAATGCGTAAACTGGGCGCGAAATGGGGGCGTCTGCACAAACTGGTCTATCCGATTGCCGTCCTGGGCGTGGTGCATTTCTTTTTGCAGTCAAAAGTCGACGTCAGTGAAGCGACGCTGATGGCGGGAATGTTTGTCGGTTTGATGCTGTATCGTTTTGCCTATTGGCGTGGCTGGTCGCTTCGATCTGCGGTGACGTTGTCAGTTGTTGCTGTGGTTTCCGGGGCAGTCACGGTCGGGATCGAGTATGCATGGTATGCGCTTGCGACCGGCATTCCGGCCGAACGGGTGGTGGCGGCCAATCTTGAATGGATGTGGCCGCTGCGTCCGGCATGGAACGTGTTCCTGGCAGGGATGTTCATGGTCCTGATCCTGCCTTTTGGCAAGGACGGCGCAATGCGCGTGTTCTTCGCCAATCTGATGACTGAAAGACGCTTTAGGCCGCAGCACTCGCGCGGCGGGTAAGGGCGGTTAGCAAGCCAGCGCCGATCATCACCCCGCCACCAATACGGGTCAGGCGACGCAATGCCGCTGGATGGCGGAACCGTTCACGCAAAGCACTGGCCATAATTGCCCAGATCGCCACATTAATTGCTGCCAGAATGACAAAGGTTGCCGTCATGATGATGAACTGCGGCAAAAGCGGGTCGCCGGCAGTGACGAACTGCGGCACAAAGGCGATGAAGAATACGATGCCCTTGGGATTAAGTGCGGTGACGACATAGGCCTGCAGGAACATGCGCGACGGACGGTTGCGCTTTGCATCGGGATTGTCGTGCAGGGCTTCGGGTTTTTCGCGCCACATCTTGATCCCGAGATAGATCAGATAAGCCGCCCCAACGAGTTTCAGAACCGTAAACGCCTCTGCCGAGGCGGCAAGCAATGCCCCGGCACCCGCCAGCGAGATCGTCATGGCTGTAAGATCGCCCAGTGCGACGCCCGGGACAGTCGCCCATGCGGTTTGTTTGCCCTTGCCCAGGGCGTAGCTGACGACAAGCATGATGGTCGGGCCGGGAATGGCCAAAACAATGGCGCAAGCAAAAGCGAAAGCAAGCCAGATTTCAAACGACATGGGACGATCTCCAAGCTGAGGTATCTTTGATTAGAATGCCTGATCGCGGATCAAATGCAAATGCGGTCATGCATTCCCAGGCGCGGTTTGGGGCAGGTTATTCGTGACGCCAACTTGGATGGCGCTTTTCAACAAAAGCGCCGATCCCTTCGCGGGCATCGTGCTTTTGCATGTTCGCTGTCATCACATCGGACGCATAGGAATAGGCCTGCGAAAGCGGCATTTCGATCTGCTTGTAGAAGGCCTGTTTGCCAAGTCGCACGGTCATGCCCGATCGGGCGGCGATTCCGGCGGCCAGTTCATTGGTCCGTGTTTCAAGATCATCATCTTCGACCACATCAGACACCAGCCCCATGGAAAAGGCTGTTTCGGCATTGATCGGGTCGCCGGTCAAAAGCATGCGCATGGCGTGTTTGCGCGCGATATTGCGGCTAAGTGCAACCATCGGCGTGGAGCAGAACAGGCCGATATTCACACCGGGTGTCGCGAACCTGGCTGTGCTGGCGGCAACCGCCAAATCGCAACTGGCGACCAGCTGGCAGCCGGCAGCGGTTGCCATCCCGCGCACCCGCGCAATGACGGGTTGCGGCAGGCTGACAATCGTCATCATCAATTCGCTGCACTGGTTGAACAGGCTGGCATGTTGATCGCATTCGGTGATGCCGCGCATTTCCTTAAGATCGTGGCCGGCACAAAAAACCGGGCCTTCTGCCGCAAGAATGACGCATCGGATATCGGTTTCATTGGCGATCTTTTCAAACGCTTTCTGAAGGGCAGTCATCATCGCACCTGACAAGGCATTGCGCCGCGACGGGTTGTTCATGGTGATCGTGACAAACCCATCATGGTCTGTGCGGGTGACAAGCGGCATATCGGTTGCGGTATCAGGCATCGTGTTTCTCCCGGCGAAACGTATGAACGTGATGTTTTTTTTGATTTTTAAATTACGGTAACCCGTAGTAGAATTGCACGTAACGGGTTAAAAATAAAACCTTGGAGATGAGCCGAATTTTCTAGTGTCTGTGCGCGATAGATAAAATTCATTCGGCAAGTGGTTGTGGATGAGCGAAGACTTACCGCGTCGGCGCGGACGTGCGCCGGGTCGTTTCGTACCGACCCGCAAAGTCCGGGAAGCCGTCAGAGTGACAAGGCCTGTGCGTGAAACGCCCATCAAGCGTTTTGACCGCAAGGACATGATGGAACGCGATCTTGAAAAGTATCGCGCAGAAGCACGTGCGCGACTTTTAAGGAACGGCTTTGATATCCCGGCCTTTCTGATGCCCAAACCCAAAGTTGAGCCAGATGAAGAAGAGGGCGATGATATCCCCGATCCAGTGATTGAGGATGATTTGAACCCGCCGGCTTTGTCAGGACCGAAACCGACGCTTCTGGTCAGCAGTGCGGCACTTGCGGATGCCAAGACCGAGCGAGTTTTGGAAGCCAAAACCAAACCGCGTCGCCATGTCTACGTTCAGAACAAGACGAGCGGGCTGGTATCGATGTTCTTGCCGCACGATGCCCGGCAGACCATCACGTCGTCCAACCCGTCTGGCATTGCCCAAACGACCCGTCAGGACCCTGCGGCCCATGCCGCCGCCCAGCAAGCCGCCATCGCCGAGGAGCGCAGTGCATATGACGAGTATATCGAAAGCCTGAATGGCGGGAAAACGCTACTGGATCGCGCACGCGAGCGAGATGATGGCGCGGGCAGTGACGGCCAGGGTGATATTACAGGCCGGGTGGATGACCTTAAGGAAGCCGAAGTTCGCCAGTCACGCATCAACCTGCCTGACAGTGAGTCAAACTGGGCGATGCAAGAAGACCTTGATGCCAAGCGCCGCGCGATTTTGCAAAAGCAGGAAAAGTCGAAGGGGCGGGCATCCAGGGGACGCAAACAGTCCGGAGAACCACTGAGCTGGAACAAGATGATTGCTCGGTTGGCAGCCTATATGATTGCAGCTGTGGCTGTTGGGTATGTACTGGTTCTGACAGTCAACGAGTTTTCGGCAATTATCGGCAGATAACACAGTTACCAAACTATTGCCGAATGATTGCCTTAATCCCCATATACCAGACAGGTAATCACTGACGTGATGCCCAAGACCTTTTGGTCGGGCATTGCCAAACAGAAAAGGCGAAGGTTCGGGGGAACGCAGAGCGACATAATCCGAGGCGGGGGCACCGCGATCATGGCATGACGGAACAAATGCCGGGATCAAGGTGGGGAAATGAGAGTTCACCCTTGTTGCAGGAGCCAGCGAATGACGCTGTGAAGTCACATGATGTATGACGAAACCGGTCAGGAAGACCGCCAGCCTGTTTATTTGCCCGAGAACCGACATCACTGGGCATCCAATAACGAAGTACCCAAGCCGCTGCACGATCTTTCGCGCGGTCCAGTCCGTGCGCGGTTCAAGCGCAAAACCGATAATGCACAGGGCATGTCCATGAGTGAATGGATGACGCAAAACCTGCCCGGGATCGGGGCAACGGCGATTGTCGCGATTGTCATTCTGTGTGTGGTGGTGGCGATTTATACCGATGTAGTGGGGATTTTGACCCGCTAGATGTTGCCCTAATGCGGCAAAGAAGCATGTTAGGTGGCGCAAATTATTGACGTTAACGTAAACGTTATGTCAGGCTGTCTTCCGGTAATAAAATGACTGTACCAGAATCAGTCATAACGGGGAGACCAACCAAGTCATGAACAGTTCCGAAACCCGAACCGGGGTAACGCCGGCCGACTTTGACGCCATCATGCGCCAAAAGGTACCGTTTGTCGGTGATATGAGAGTGGTGACAGAAAGCCTGTCTGAAGACACGGCCATTCTGCGTTTGCCATTTAACGAACGTTACTTGCGCCCGGGCAATGTGGTAACAGGGCCTGCCATATTTGCATTGGCCGACATTGCGCTTTATGCGGTTGCCTGGCTTGTGGTTCCCAAGGCCGATCTGGCGGTAACGACAGAAGCCACGGTTCACTTCCTGTCAGGCGCGAAGCCGGGGGATTTGATCGCAGAGGCCAAAATCCTCAAGGCTGGCAGGCGGCTTTTGATTGCAGAATGTCATATTCGATCCGCAGTTGATGACAGTTTGTGCGCCCATGTCGTCGGGACATATGCCATGCCACCGGCCGAAAAATAACGCAATATCGTGTGGTAAAATAATACCGTGCAACATAAAGCATTGATTTACAACGAAATATTCCTGTTGTTTTCCTGTTGAATGCTGGCATAATGCGCCGACTTTCAACGAGGGAACAATCCCTCCGTGGAACCCAGTTTTCGAGTATAGAAATAATGAAAACCTTCACTGCGACACCGAGCGACATCGAGCGCAAATGGTTCGTGGTCGACGCAGAAGACGTCGTCCTTGGCCGCCTTGCAGCCGTTGTTGCCAACCGTCTTCGTGGTAAACACAAAGCGATGTTTACCCCGCACATGGATTGTGGCGATCACATCGTCATCGTCAATGCCGAAAAAGTCAAACTGACTGGCCGTAAACTTCAGAACAAGAAGTTCTACTGGCACACCGGTTATCCGGGCGGCATCAAAGAACGCACCATGGACAAGCTCCTGAACGGTGAGCACCCGGAACGCGTTATCATCAAAGCTGTTGAGCGTATGATGACCCGTGGCCCGCTGCGCAGCCAGGTTCTTTCCAAACTGCACGTCTATGCTGGTACCGAGCATCCGCACGAAGCTCAGAAGCCGGAAGTCCTCGACGTAGCGGCTATGAACGAAAAGAACAAGCGGAGTGCTAAATAATGGCCGACACCAAAACTCTTGAAGATCTCAAGGATCTGGCACAGGGCGGCGAAGTTGCTGCAGCTGCAGAAGGCACCCTGCCGGAGCCGAAGATCGACGCACAGGGCCGTTCCTATGCAACCGGCCGTCGTAAGAACGCAATTGCACGTGTCTGGATCAAACCGGGCTCGGGTAAAGTCACCGTCAATGGCCGCGAATTCGAAGAGTACTTCGCACGTCCGGTTCTGCGCATGGTGATCAACCAGCCGTTCGGCGCAACCGATCGCAAAGATCAGTTCGACGTTGTCTGCACCGTAACCGGTGGCGGTCTTTCCGGTCAGGCCGGTGCCGTTCGTCACGGTATCTCCCGTGCGCTGACCATGTTCGAGCCGGCACTGCGTCCGTCACTCAAAGCTGGTGGGTTCCTCACCCGTGACTCGCGTGCTGTTGAACGTAAAAAATACGGTCGCGCCAAAGCTCGTCGTAGCTTCCAGTTCTCGAAGCGTTAATCCGGCACGCATACGCGATTTCAAGAAGGCCCGCTGGTTCAGCGGGCCTTTTTTTTGGGTTCAGGAATTTGTGTTGGTCGATGCAGCAGTGTTGGAAATTGAAAAATGGATATTATCAGAGCTGACGATTTTATTGAGAAAGCAGATAAGTATTTAGCTTGGATACAGAAATTCATTGTCGAAATGGAGGGGTATGGTAGTCGGAAAGAAATGGAAGATGTCGAGAGGGTGTTTGTTGCCATTATTTATTTTCTAGATACTGTTCGTCAGTCATTACTAGATGCTGGAAATAAATTAAATGAATATACGTGGGTAAACGCTCTAAAAAAGGATATTTCGAACGACCATCTTCTTAATTATCTTTACTTGGCGAGGAATTCAGAGGCTCATAATGCACTGGTGAAGTGGGTTCCAAGTCTCATTGTCTCCGAATTAAAAGTCGTGGATGCCGAAAAAGCAAATAAGATAAGTAAATTGGTGTCATTCAATAAGTTAAATGAAGTCGAAGCAATGTTTCAATATTTTTATGAGGCAACAAACAACAAAGATCTAACCGATAAAATTGAGAATGGTGTAAGGCCAAATCAAACCAGAATTGATGAAGCAGGGTTTGAATTAATCACAATGCAGAATACACTAGCATTTCGTGAATTTCATGCTGGTCAGGGGAGGAAAAAAGTGATCGTTGATCCTCCAAAAAAGCACTTTAATAAAGATGTCGGTGGAAGTGCGTATAAAGGAGTTGAATACGCAAAAGAGTTTTATTTGAATAAGCTTTCTGAGTTAAAAGGTGTTCGCGAAAAACTGAAATAGAGTATTGAAAATTTTATTTTCGCCTTCTAAGGGGGTTGTGAATAAAAATAAAAAATTCTTGTTGGAACTTTGTCTGAAAGAGCCCCTGATCTGCAATGCAGAAAGCTGTACGACGCTTACCTTAATGCCGCAACCGCATTTCTTACCAATCAAGGTGCGAACAACATGGTTCTGAGCGAAAATTTGCGAGCGGCAGGTATCGAGCGACGTCGTCACCTGCTTTCTGGAAGATATTTTGGTGAAGTTGCAGTGGGCGGCATTATCCATTCTTGAAATGTTAAGGTGTTTTCGGACACACGGCTCGCGAGACGTTTGGGGAAAGCGTCATCCTCGGTTGGCACTTTTTCTTTTTGCGGGTTGTGGTCTGCCAAGGCACAAAATTGCGGCGTCTTCATACCGAGGACGCCGCTTTTTTAGTTTTACGCTGGAATGCGAAATAATGTGGTGGCTTTACTGCCAGCGGTCCGAGAAATCGCGCGGGATCATCAGGATATCGCGATCGACCTTGGTGATGTCGGTATGCCCACACAGCGCCATGGAAACTTCAAGCTCCTTGTGAATGAGCTCCAGCGTTTTGGTCACACCCGCTTCACCCATCGCACCCAGGCCATAGACATAAGCACGGCCGATATAGGTGCCCTTGGCACCAAGCGCCAGGGCCTTCAACACGTCCTGGCCAGAACGGATCCCGCTATCAAGGTGGACTTCGATCTTGTCTCCGACGGCATCCATGATCGCCGGCAGTGCGCGAATAGAGGACAGGGCGCCATCAAGCTGGCGACCGCCATGGTTGGAAACGATGATGGCATCTGCGCCGACATTCAGCGCCTCCAGCGCATCGCGCGGGTCCATGATCCCCTTGATGATCAGCGGCCCGTCCCACATCTTGCGGAATTCGCGAATACGATTCCAATCAAGCGACACATCAAACGCTTCGGCGGTCCAGGTGCTCAGCGATGACGCGTCGGCAACACCCTTGGCATGGCCGACAATATTGCCAAAGAAGCGCCGCTTGGTGCCAAGCATGCCAAGGCCCCATTGTACCTTGGTCATCATGTTGGTGACCGATTTGAACGTCAGCTTGGGCGGGGCGGACAGGCCATTTTTGAGATCCTTGTGGCGCTGGCCCAGCATCTGAAGATCGACCGTGATGACCGCGGCCGAACATTTGGCGGCTTTGGCGCGGTCAAACAGGCGCTGCATGAAGTCATCGTCTTTGAGCGTGTAGACTTGCAACCAGAATGGCTTGGAAGTGTTTTCGGCGACGTCCTCGATCGAGCAGATCGACATGGTCGACAGCGTGTAGGGGACGCCGAATTTTTCTGCGGCGCGGGCGGCCTTGATCTCGCCATCAGCACTTTGCATCCCGGTCAGTCCGACCGGGGCAAGGGCCACGGGCATGCTCACATCCTGACCGATCATCTGGCTTTTGGTGGAGCGCCCGGCCATGTCGATTGCGACGCGCTGACGCAGGTGAATTTCCTGAAAATCCGTGGTGTTTTCACGGAATGTCTGCTCGGTCCAGCTTCCGGATTCTGCGTAATCATAAAACATCCGCGGTGTGCGGCGTTTATAGATACGTTTCAGGTCTTCGACGCAGGTAATCACTGGCATGAGCTCAACTCCGAATAAAATGTGCCTTGTATTGGTAATACCAGTTTCCGACATCGCAGCAAACCGAATTGAGGTTCAGTTTTTGATTTGTGATTATCGGCTGCCAGAATTCGGGCGATGTTGTTGTCACCAAAGAATTTTAAAAAGAGGGATCGAAAATTCGCAACGGTGTGATAATAACACTCCTCTGACGCGATAATTTTTTGAATTTAAGGTGTGATCCGATGGTTGGAACGATGCGACGAGTTTTCAAAACATAACTGTTTGAACCTCTGTTGGATGACCTTGTGATGTGTGATGGGCCGCTAATGGAGTGGTCTTTTTTTATGCCAATTTGATTGGTTGGCAATGACCTGAACCCCAAAGAAAGGGACCCCTGATATGCAGTACAGAAAGCTGCACGACGCCGATTTTGATGCCGCAACCGCATTCCTTGCCAACCATGCTGCGACTTGCATGGTGCTGCGCGGGAACCTGCGAACTGCCGGTATCGAACGACGTCGTCATCCGCTTTCTGGAAACTGGTTCGGGGAAGTTGCCAGTGATGGCAGCATCAGTGCGATTGTTGCGCAATTTGCCAATGGCAATGTTTTTGTCGAGGCGGGGGATCAAGATACGGTTCCGGCTGCTTTGACAGAGGCATTTGTGTCTGATCCGCTTAAACCGGTGGCGGGCGTATTTGGTGATGCTGCCCCAGCGCAAGACATGCTGTGCCAACTTGGGTTAAAGGATGCTTCCTATGCGATCAATGCATCGGACGTGCTTTACGAGCTTGATCTGGAAAGCCTGATCGTGCCGCAAAATGCACGTGCTGATGATTTTCAGATGGTCGATGCAGAAAAGATCGAACGCAATACATTGCTGCGCTGGTTGCGCGCCTATGAGATCGAGGCCTTGGGGGCGGCAGACACCCCGAGCCTGGACAGCAAGATCGCCTCACGCCTTGTCCATGCGCTTGATGCACGGACGATGTGGGGGCTGATCGTTGATGGCAAGGCAGTGTCGCTTTCGGGCTTCAACGCAACCTTGCCTGACATGGTGCAAGTGGGCCCCGTGTGGACGCCGCCCGAAGAACGCTCGAATGGATATGCCCGTATTCTGGTTGCCAAGACGCTTCTGGCTGTGCGTGCCCGTGGCGTTAAGCGCGCCATCCTCTCAACCGATAGCGAAGCGGCGGCAAGGGCGTATGAAGCGCTTGGTTTTAAAAAGGTCGGTCGCTATAGGTTGGCGCTTTTGCGCGCGGGGTGATTGGCAGATTCATTTGGTAGTCGCCCGTCTGTGAGAATCGCCCACGCACTCAGGTGTTCGAAAAGGGTGGCTATTTAGTTTGTGATGCTAATTCGGCTGAGCAGCCGGTCTTCATTAGTCGAGTTAGCTTCATCCCAAGGTTCGGCAGAACAAAACGACCATATTGCAATTTGTTGAGTTAACTCTTGTTGATTTTTATGATCGGTGGAACGACCAGATTATCGGTCTGCGACCATTCTCGATGATGGAAATCAAGGTCCATATCAAAGTTGCTGTAGTTGAACGGAATAGGGCAGTTTTCGCCGCTAATTGTGCTCTCCAACCTATCGACACAGGCCTGTATTGACATATGGTCACGTATAAAGTCTGACCGTTCTTGCAGGGCTGCGGTATCGGGGCCATTATCAATGAAAGCGGAAACCCGTTCACGCAGGTCTTCCATTGATGGAGACAGGAATTCGTCTCCATACATACCTTCGCTTATTCGGTGTCCGAAAATAGGTAACCCGAGGCTCATGGCGTTAACGACAGAAGAGCCGCCACCTTCAGGGAAGCTATCGATATACGCGATTGCATTCGCCATGAGGGCAAGCGTTGTCTGTCGTTCTGTTGGTCCAAGGACTGATAGGTTCCTGCGTGCGGCGTCAGATAGCTTATAAAAAGAGGGCGCATCCCCTGGCCCGACAATCAGTAGTTGCTGTTGTTTTTGCCCACACAGGAACTCGACAAAGTCGATGAATTGGGTGTCGCTGTTCAGGCGATATTTGTTCCGAGTGCCTACCGAAACGAAATATGAGCCTTCGGGTTTCAGGTTGTCGAGGTTCAGCGCGTTTAGGGTTGCTCGATCAACGGTTGCTGCGGGAATACCAAGAAATGACTGGGACTTTGGCGAGCGGTATTTCGCGGTGGAAAGCCAACTGGCAGCTGTTATCTCGAGAACCGCCGAGCACTGTGCGGGTCCGTAGCTAAAGTGGATGTTGGCATGGTTGACAAAAAAGCATGGAATTCCGTTTTGTTCCGCGAGCATTGCCGCCAGCGTTGCGACGATATCGTCTGGGTTAATATGTAAGACAACGGCTTTGCTTTGCAGAAACTGCTTTGAGAGTTCCAGTAGTTGCGGAAGTCCATTATCGGGAAATGACTTAAGCGTAATCCCAGACAGCTTTATCTCTTCGATGACTTTTGGCGTTGCTCGCTTGGTTATGAAGAGCTCAACCTCCCGGCCACGGGCCTTTTGTTCCTTTACGATATTAAGGCACAATGGGGTGTGGCCGCCTGTATCATGCCCCTCAGATATGACGTGCGTGATCTTTGTCGGGTTTTCAGCGCGCCTGAGGTCTTTCAAATAAGGCTGAGCGAATTGAAAAATATGGTTTTCGACAGCTTTGTTTTCCCAACGATCCGTCAGGTTGAACCAATGAAAGTGACCATATTGCTGCGCGATCTTGAGCAGTTGGGATATGTCCTTTGATGCAAGCATCGCCTGCATTAATGTGCCATCAATCTTTTTGATCAGCAGATTTTTTTGATCTGACGCCACCACTGTTTTCTCCCAAGCATACATTATTGTCGGATTTCGGCTTACTCGCCAAATTCACGGATTGCCGAAGTTACCAGATCACACTGTTCTGGTGATAGGTGCGGACCGATGGGCAGGCTCAGCACTTGCTCAGCTATGATCTCGGTTTGGGATAGATTGTAGGCGTCAAAAGCTCTGTCCGAGTATGCCAATTGCTTGTGAGGCGGAATTGGGTAGTGGATCAAGGTGCCGATACCCATTGTATCCAGATGTTTTTGAAGTGCGTTACGGTTTTGATGCCTTATGACAAACAGGTGCCATACGCTTTCCGCCCAATCCGGGGTGAACGGAAGAAGCAGTGACGCCTGACTCAATGCGCCGATGTAGCTGTTTGCAAGTTCTTTGCGGTGACTGTTCCACTGATCAATGTAGCGGAGTTTGACATCCAGAAAGGCTGCCTGGATAGGGTCCAGGCGGCTATTGTGTCCAAGGATTTCATGACGGTATTTCTCCCTCGACCCATAGTTTCTGAGCATCAGTAACTTATCGGCAAGAGCATCATTATTTGTTGTAATCGCACCTGCATCACCAAAGGCACCCAGATTCTTGCCCGGATAGAAGCTCCATGCTGCGGCGTCACCAATTGACCCGACCTTGCGTCCCTTGTACTTCGCGCCATGTGCTTGGGCGGCATCTTCTATGACGCGGATATCATATCGCGCCGCAATTTCCATAATTGGTGTCATGTCCGCTGGTTGACCATAAAGGTGAACCGGAATGATAGCCTTTGTTTTACTGGTTATCGCAGACTCAATATGGTCTGGGTTCAAGTTATAGGTGCGTTCATGGACTTCAACAGGGATAGGCGTCGCACCGACGTTGGATACGGCAAGCCAGGTGGCCATGAATGTATGCGAAGGAACAATAACTTCGTCACCGGGGCCTATATCAAAACCCTGAAGGATCAGGGTCAAAGCATCCAGTCCATTGGCAACCCCGAAACAATGGGATGCTTCGCAATATCGGGCAAAGTTGTTTTCAAAATTTGAGACTGTTTCGCCGAGTATGTATGAGCCTGAACGCATTACGCGTTGGTATGCATCATCCAGTTCAGTGCGAAGTTCCAGATATGTTTGGCTTGGATCAAGGAAGGGTACGCTCATTGAGCGGTTTCCAGCGCTTGCAAGTACGTCTGATAGTCTCTGTGGTAATCGCCTTCGTCATAAAGGTTGGAAGCCAGAACCATACAGACGGAGCCAGAAGAAAAATTGTCCAGTTCTCGCCATATCATCGGGCAGATATAAAGGCCCTGATAAGAGCGGTTCAGGTGAAAGCGTTGTTTCTCGTTGCCGTCGTCGATTAGGATGTCAAAGCTTCCTGACATGGCAACGATAAGCTGATGCAGCTTTTTGTGGGCATGACCACCTCGGGTGGCGCCTCCGGGGACGTCATAGAGGTAGTAAACGCGCTGAATATCAAACGGAATATGATTGCTGCCCTCAACGAATGTCAGGTTTCCTTGCGCATTCGAGATTTTAGGCAATTCAATGATCTTGCAGTTATGAATACTCATTCTGGATCGGGGCCCCGCTTGCGGTCGGTTGCAGACTATTAGTACCAGTATGCCGCTTCAATCGTCTAGCTTTAGTAAATCAAGTTGGCTTTTCCTTTTTCAAACTATCAAGCCAGTGTGGCGGTTCAGTATCATGCTGTATTAATTGCATTTTCAATAGCAATGGCAAAAACTTAACGATTAATTTCAAGCTTCGGTGTAACAATTAAAATCGAAGTTTTGCCGAAGTTTGACGGAGGTCGGATCATGACGACAATTCTTCTCGGCGCAGCCGGGACAGGTACGTCGTTTGCTATCGCAAGCCGAATTCGCGCGGTTTGGGGCGATGAAGTCCGAATTGTCTCTGTGGATATCAATCCACCAGAGTTGGTAACCACTTCGGTGCTCTCTGATGCATTCATTCAGGCTCCGTTTGCGGGTAGTCCCGAATATGAAAATTGCATTCGTAGTATTTTATCGTCGGAAGATATCGATATTTTTGCCCCGATATTGAACGACGAACATCTTGCCGCGCAACGTATAGTTGGTGATTTGACTTTCGGAAATCTGGATGTGTGGAGTTCAGAGCTATACGCTAAATGCACGGATAAAGGCTACGCCGATCAGTTTCTAAGAAATATTGGTGTGCCGACCCCGAATAGCATTGATTTCTTGCAGTCCGAGCCAGATAGGGTTTGCTTTATCAAGCCACGCAACGGATTTGGCAGTAAAGGCGCGCGCAAGATCTCTGTTGATGAGCTAGGCGAACTTTCGAAATCAGAATTGGAAGGCCTGATTGTTCAGGAAGTCTGTGATGGTCCCGAGGTCACAGTAGATAGTTTTTATGATGCTCGAGCAGACGCGTCATTTGCGTATTGCCGTGAACGGATTGAGACGAAGTCGGGCGTATGTACAAAAGCGCGCGTGTTCTTTGATCCTGAACTTGCTGCGATCGCCAGGAAAATCGGCAAGGGTTTGAAGCAGCGCGGCACAATCTGTTTTCAGGCTATGAAAGGTCAAGGCGGTTGGGTGATAACAGACCTGAATGTTCGCTCCGGTGCGGGCACGGCAATCACATGTAGTGCAGGATTTGATGTGCTGGCGGCGGCATTCGCTTGTCGGACGGGTCAGGATTACAGCCGCTTTGTTCGCCAAATTGATGAAAACGAAGAGTTCATTGTTACCAGGCAATATGCCGAATTCGTAATGGCACATCGTCGATGATTTTTGCATTCGATCTTGATGGCACCCTCATAACCGCGCGCCAGCGACAGATGACACTTTTGCAAGCGATTGCAAGAAGCTTTGATGTCAAACTTGATAGCCGTGCCATATGGCATCAGAAACGTGAAGGTTTGTCGACGCAGACAGCATTGGAGGACGCCGGGCTCAGCCGAGCGAAGGCAACCGAGATTGCATACGCGTGGCTACAGAATATCGAGGCACCATTCTGGTTAAGCCTCGATACACTTTTTCCCGATACGGTGGACGTACTTGAGAGTTTTCGTGGGAGCGGCGGTAAACTGATTTTGCTTACTGCGCGGCAAAACAGACTTCTGCTTCTACAGCAGCTTTTGCGCCTAGGGATCGGCAAGTGCTTTGATGATATAGAATGTGTGTCGCCTTTTGCTGCGGTCGATGAGAAGGCTGGCGTGCTATCCAGTCAAGACGTCGACTGTTTTGTTGGTGATAGTGAAACAGATTTTCGTGCCGCCAAAATGGCTAAGGTGCCTTTTTATGCCGTTTCCACAGGGCAACGTTCATCGACATTTCTTGCCGCTCAGGGGATAGCAAATATACATGGCTCGTTGCCTGAGGTTAGAGAGACCATTTTCGCGACCCGCCTTGAATGAATACGATTTGAGCGCATCAGAGGAGATCCGCTATGGATGCCGAGGAAAAAAGCAGGCTAGAGCACATCGCAAACAACTCCTTGTACGATAAAGGGGCAAACGCTGCGACAATCCACTACGAGTTCGAGGTGTTTCGCAGGTTTGTGTTGCCGGGCAGCATTCTTGAAATGGGACCGGCTGAAGGTTTGATGACTGGTCATCTGGTAGAGCTTGGACAAGAAGTTGTTTGTGTGGATGGATCAGAATTTTTCAGCCAGCGTTTGAAGAAAAAGTACCCGTCTGTAGAGGTCATTACGTCCCTTTTTGAGGACTTTGAGACTGATCGCAAGTTTGACAACATCGTTTTGGGTCATGTCCTTGAACATGTAGATGACCCCGTGCAAATCCTCAAAGTTGCCAAGAAGTTCCTGGCGCCGAACGGTATTTTGTTTGCCGCTGTGCCGAATGCACGATCTCTCCATCGTCAGGCTGGAGTCATTATGGGACTCTTGCAGGCCGAGGATGAGTTGAACGAACTCGATAAACATCATGGCCATCGTCGCGTTTTTAATCCGGAAAGCTTCCGCCAGGCATTCTATCAGTCTGGCTATAACATCGATTATTTTGGCGGGTATTGGATGAAGCCTGTTGCCAATAGCCAAATTGAAGCGAATTGGACCCCGGAAATGCTCGAAGCCTTTATGAAGCTTGGTGAGCGGTATCCCGACATCGCCGGCGAAATTTATGTCGTGGCATCCAATAAATAAATCCTCCCAACTCGTGGAAACTCTTTTATGACCAGTCCTACTGCCTACAACATCTGCATTGTCCAACCCCCGAACTACATTCATTCGCTTGCATTTGCAGAGTTGGCTGAGCTTCTGATGTATTCGATCCGCGAGGCAGGGCATCCAGCGCAGATCCAGACCAATCAGTTTGTGCAAGGGGGGATAAACGTTATTGTCGGGGCGCATCTGCTTGATATTTCGGCGATGCGTGCAGTGCCGCAAGGGACTGTGATCCTTAATACAGAGCAGCTGACGGGCGTTGGTGAGAAGTGGCGTGATCAGTTGACGGGTTGGTTCCAGTCCGGGCTGGAAATCTGGGATTACAGCCCGGCCAATATCGATGTCATCAAGGCGCTTGGTGTCGAAAACGTGCGCTATCTGCCGATCGGCTATCAGAAAGAGCTTCAGCGTATCGACATTACTGCTGAGCAGGACGTTGATGTTCTGTTTTATGGGTCGGTCAATGAACGCCGGCGCGAGATTTTTAACGAGATCGAAGCCAGGGGGCTCAAGCTGCAGGTTCTGATGGGCGTTTATGGCAAAGACCGTGATCAGTGGATTGCGCGATCGAAAGTGGTTCTGAACCACCATTACTATGAGAGCCAGATTTTTGAGATCGTCCGCGTATCCTATCTTTTGACCAATGCCAAGGCAGTGGTGGCCGAGGTTAACCCGGAAACGGTGATCGATGACCGCTTCCGCAAAGGAGTTGTCGATGTGCCCTATGCCGGGTTGGTCGATGCCGTGTCTGATCTGGTTGCGGATCCGATCAAGCGTAAAGCACAACAACGTCGTGCCCTGAACAGCATCATCAAATATCCGCAAGTCGATTTCACCAAGCCACTCCTGGAATTCACGCATTAAGGCTGACCGACATGGCCCGAGCACACACGCGTTTGAAATTTGCAGTGTGCCGTGCCGGTGCCTTGGCGGCACTTGTGTGCGTCATCACGTTTGCGTCCGCGCGTCCTGTATTTGCTCAGGATCTTTCACAAGTTCTCTATCGCTTCGAAAATCGCGCGCTTACGCTTGGGCGTTATGGTGCGGTTGCAGTTTTTCAGGAGCGTCTTTTTGAGCGGGCGGGGAATTGTTCTGGCCAATCGGCCAGCAATTATGGCTCGGCCGATGGGATTGTCGGGGCGAAGACGCGTCAGGCCATTGTTGATCTTCAGCCATGTTTGAATGCGTCTGTGCGCGCAGCGGTCGGGGCCGAGAGTTACGGGGCGATCACGGTCGGTCTTTGGCGGTTGTTGATGCCGGCACAGTTACCGCCGCCCGATGCGATCACGCGGGCCAACCATCTGACGTTTGCGTTGGAAGGCACGGATTATGACGTGATCCAGTTCAATTTCTGTCAGTCAAAAAATCCCCGCAGCGGAAAGACCTTTCTGGAGGGAGACCCGTACTGCCACACCAATGATCCGCGCGCCTACCTGACATGGGGGCCGCGCGGGGCGACCGCCGGGGCAGGGGCGGAAATTCAGCAGATCCTGTTTGCGGCCGAACGGGCCAATCCGGGATTGCTGCAAAACGTGTTTGGCCCGTTTACCGAGGACATGCACAGGCTTGCCCTTGGCAATAATGACGCGGCCTTTGATGTGTTGTGTGCAATATGGGTCGATGACGCCAAACGTAACGCATTTAAAAAACGTTTTGCCGCCTATGGCGCAAGACCCGAAGTGCAGGCGGCCTATCATCGGGTCTATGATGCGGCCAATGCTGATGGCGGAAAAATAGCGCGATTTTTCAAACTGTATGCCGCCCTTAAACCAGTCATCGGACGCGACCCAAGCGAGATTGATCTGGCATTCTTTATCGACCGCGCAACCCATGGATCAGTGCCGTCGGGTGATATCAGTTCGCTTGTCGAAAGGATGACAAAATTTGCGACCCGCACACGCGATGTGCCAAGCCCGGGCACGCTTCGCAAACAACTGGCCGCATGGTTGCCGACCCACCACAAATACAATGACCGACTGGCGCGTGATGCCATTTTTCTGATTGATGACGCGGATGTGGTGTTATCGGATGCCCATCGGCGCATGTGGTTGCAGCGATCCGGATTGAAAGCCAGCGACTTCGGGCTTTCCGATGCGCGATATGTTGCAAGCTATCCCGTAGCAAGCCCCACTGGATACGAGAAGATCGAGAAGTTTTACACCGTACGGCCCGAAGATGCGCGTGCCTGTCCGGACACAGTGCGCCGTGCGCGCAAGAAATAGGCTTTGATGACCTGCTGCCATGATCAGGCCGCATGGGAATGTTGCAGATTATCAGGCATATTTGCCGCCTAATTGCTTGCATCTGCGGGCCTTGTTTGCCAACATCCGCGCGTTATCAATACCCGCAAATGGCGGGTGCCTAACTTGGAGCAAGATTTGATATGAGCGACGTTAAGGTCAAAGTCGGAATTCTCGGTGCCAGTGGCTATACCGGGGCGGAACTGGTTCGCATTCTTGCGCATCATCCAGCTTCGGAAATTACCCTGTTGACCGCAGATCGACGCGCCGGACGTCCGTTCGGGGAAGTTTTCCCGCATCTTGCCCATATTGATCTGCCAACCATGATCAAGATCGAGGACGCGGACTGGTCGACTGTGGACCTGATTTTCTGCGCGCTGCCGCATGGCACGACACAGGAAGTCATTGCCGGTTTGCCGAGCCATGTGAAGGTCGTTGATCTGTCAGCAGACTTCCGCCTGTTTGATCCTGCGACCTACAAGGAATGGTATGGCGCGGACCATGCCGCACAGGACCTGCAGAAGGAAGTGGCCTATGGCCTGACCGAACTGCACCGTGAAAAGATCAAGTCGGCCCGCGTGGTTGCCAATCCGGGGTGTTATCCGACCCCGGTGCAACTGGCGCTGACACCGCTTCTTGAAGGCAAGATGGTGCATGCCGAAGACATCATTATTGATGCCAAATCCGGTGTGACCGGGGCAGGGCGTTCGCCCAAGGAAATGACCCTGTTTGCCGAAGTGACCGAAGGCATTCATGCCTATGGCACCGGCGGGCACCGCCACGCACCCGAAATCGAGCAGGGCCTTGCCTGGGCGAGTGGCATTGATGTTGTGGTGAACTTTTCACCGCACTTGATGCCGATGAGCCGCGGTATCCTGGAGTCCATCTATGTCAAAATGACCGATGGCACGACGCCCGAAGACATTCAGGCCGCCCTTGAAAAGCGTTACGCGGACGAGCCGTTTGTCCGTATTCTGCCGTTTGGTGTTACCCCCCAGACCCGTCATGTGCGCGGTTCGAACTATGTTCTGATGGGGGTGGTCAAGGACCGTGTGCCTGGCCGTGTGATCATTGTTGCGGTTGAAGACAACCTTGTGAAGGGTGCATCAGGCCAGGCGGTTCAGAACATGAATGTGATGCTGGGCCTGCCTGAAACCATGGGGCTTGAGATCGAGCCGCTGTTCCCGTAACGGTTTGCGGCAAAGGCAATAAAAAAAGGGCGTCATTACCGAATGGCACCCTTTTTTATTGCCTGCGCCCGGTGCTTGCTGGTCCGGCCAGTCCGACCTGTGTTAGTTGAGCTCCCCCGTCGGGTTGATTTCGGCAAGATCGGCGGCAGGCCAGTATTCCTGATGCACGCGGGCGATGAAGCCTTCGGCATGGAGGTCGGTCATGATCTGGCTGATCTGGTCCAGTCGGGTCATAAGCGATGAGTTGCGCGATACAGCAAGATGAATATCGTTGCTGTGATTGGTACGATAGGGGGCCTTGGCGATGATATTGCCAAGGCCGGCACGTCGAATTTGATAATCTGCATTGGCATCGGAACCGACCATCGCATCGACCCGTTTGGCCGCCAGCATCCTGAGCAAAAGGATTTCACTGTTGGCTTCGACTTTTTCAAGTCTGTCGTCACTGTCAAACGGTTCGAAATAGCGGGAATCCACCACAGCCCCCAAGGTGAGTTGATAGAGGTCTGAATAGGCGGAAATTGTCACCGGGTTTTTGCGATTATAGTAGAAAACAGGGGTGACACGACTATAGGCCGGTTTGATGAAACGGGCATATGTGGCCCGTTCCTCGGTGTAGGCGATGCTGGTCATGATATCAATATCACCGGTTTCAAGCATCTTCAGGCACCGCCGCCACGGGCAAGTCTGGGGTTGCAACTCAAGGCCAAGACGCTTGGCCACCTCGGTCATGATGGCGCGATCAATACCGTGCTGTTTGCCGTTGCGGTCTTCGATCGCAAACGGTTCCCAAACCGAGAACGTCACGCGCAACACCCCGCGGGCATGATCGTGGTTTTCGCTTAGCATATGGCCATGCGAAACGGTGGAAAGCAGACATAAGACAAGGGCAAAAGCCGATATTGTGCAACCGCGCAACCAGTTGTCTGTCAGGCCTTTGACATTGATGCGCGCCTTTGTGGGCGATGGCATGAGCATCTTTCTTTTCGATGAGTTTCCTTTTTGACATGTTAGGCCTTAAACTTGAAAATCAAGATGCGCTGCGTCTTGCGGCGTCGTGGACGCATCTCCGAACTGTTGAATTTGAAAGGTCCCATCATCATGCGTTTGTCCTATCGCGGGGTAAAACCCACCATTGATGAAACCGCATTTATTGCCCCGAACGCGACCATCATTGGGGATGTTGAAATCGGGGCAGAGACGGGTATCTGGTTTGGATGTGTAGTTCGTGGCGATGTGCATGAAATCCGCATCGGTTCGCGTACCAATATTCAGGACCTGACCATGGTGCATGTCGCCAAGGGAAAGTTCGGTACCTATATCGGCGATGACGTCACCATCGGGCATTCGGCCATCATTCATGCCTGTACGCTTGAAGATCGAAGCTTTGTCGGTATGGGCGCGACCGTCATGGATGGTTGCGTGATCGAGCAGGGCGGGATGCTTGGTGCCAATGCGCTTCTGGCGCCGGGAAAACGTATTCCGGCGGGCGAACTGTGGGCCGGTGTGCCGGCACGCAAAGTGCGCGACCTGACGCAGGAAGAAATCGAGTTCTTCAAGGTTTCTGCGGATCGCTATGCTGATCTGGCGCAGGAATATGTCAAATCAATCCCCGAGGATCTGGCGTAACCGTCATTCGGGCCCGTCACAAAAATCAAACCATCTGCAACAGCCTGAGAAGGCTTTCACAGCAGAATGTTTTCAGGCATCATCATATCATATGAGGGGAACAATACGTCTTGTCTGATGAATAAAGTTCGATAGACACACCCGCGATAAACGCAAGAAAACGACCAAAAATCAGGTGTGCAGATCAGGAACTGGGTGCGGGGATTAACCATATGACTGCCTGGCGTTTTGTGCCATGCACCGTCGTCTGTTTGTTTGTTCTGTTGCTTTGGGGGATGCAGTCAGGGCAGGCAAAGCCAATGGATGACTGTTCGCGACCGTTGCTTGTTCGTGCGTCGGAAACATACAGCCCGTTCAGTATGAAGGATGAAAACGGTTTCGCTGTTGGAATCGACAACGCCTTTATTTCCAAGGTTTTGAAATCCGTTGGTTGTGATGTTCGGTTTGCCTTCATGCCATGGAAACGTTCGCTTTATGCAGTAAAGCAGGGAAATGTCGATATTCTGCCATCGGCCTCCCTTACTGCGGAGCGGGCAAAATACGGTTTGTTTTCCGTTCCCTACCGAGATGACGTGATCGGTTTTGTCGTCCGTAACGGCGATGCCGGGCGTATTGGGCTTTCCAGTTTGAAAGATGTGATCGCACAGGGCCTTGTGATCGGACATGTGCGGGGTGCTTATCGCGGCGAGGCGTTCGAGAACTTCATGAACAGTCCCGAAGGGGCAAAGCATGTCAGCGACGTGCCGCTTGGTCCGCATGGGCTGCAATTGCTGTTAGCCAACCGGGTGGATTTGCTGTTGGGGATACCGGCGGCCTATGTTGCACAGGCCGAACAGCAAGGGCATGGACATAGTGTGGAGGGGCATCCCTTCATTCTGGCGCGTGAACCGGTGCGTCTGATGTTTTCGGCAAAGACCATCGCCCCGGAACTGGCGCGCAAGATCAGTGACGCGATCCTAAGAGAAACCCAAACCGCAGAATACAAGGCTTTGTATGGCAACCAGGGTGTTGACCTGAACTAGGTATGGCAACCTGGTTTCGGGATATTGATGCAAGCGTTGACTTTCATCAAGGCAGAAGGCAACTGTGTAGGTGTAAATGAATAGCGTTCGCGATTGAGTGTTCTGCGCTCCGCATTCCTGGACCTGTTGAAGTAAAGTATTGCCGATGTCCTGTATGATCCGTTCTTCGTTGCGTTTTGCCGTTCTGGTTGCCGTGTTTGGTGGGGGTATGGCAGCACCTGCGGTGGCCGAAGAAGATGCGTCTGCGATGCTGCGTCGCTTGGCTGTTGATGCGCAAAACCACCGTGCTAGGGTTTCTGAAATTGCGGTGGCAGCCGCAAAGGAGACGCCTTTCGCCAATCTGGCCCAGCTGGGCGAGGCGCTTTATTTTGATACAAACCTTTCAGCCAATCGCACGATGTCGTGTGCGACATGCCATGACCCTTCGACGGCGTTTCGTGACCCCAGAATTGACGTCGCAGATGGGGCGTTTTCATTGGGGGATGATGGCAAAAGTCTTGGTGACCGCAATGCGCCGACCGCAAGCTATGCCAGGTTTTCCCCACCATTTCATGTCCGCGAAGACGGTGTCGCTGTTGGCGGGCAGTTCTGGGATGGTCGGGCGATGGATCTGGCCGAGCAGGCCGGTGGCCCGCCGCTAAATCCGATTGAAATGGGCATGCCGGACAAGGCCAGTGTGGTCGAACGCCTGCGCGAGGACGAAGATTATGTCACCGGGTTCAAGGCCCTGTTTGATGATGAAATCTGGACCGATAGCGATCAGGCATATGGCGCAATGACCAAGGCGATTGCAGCCTTTGAAGAAAGTGATCAGTTCGCACCGTTTGATAGCAAATATGACCGTTTCCTGCGCGGCGAATATAAGATGACGCCGCAGGAAGAGCTTGGTCGAGTCCTGTTCTTTTCGCAGCAATTTACCAATTGCAATACCTGCCACATGCTGAAAACCAGCCCGACGGCAGAGGGCGAGACCTTTACCAACTACGAGTTCCACAATATCGGCGTGCCGCGCAATGTTGCGACGCGTGATGCTTTGAAAAAGGACGTCGCATTTACCGACAACGGGTTGCTGGACAATGCGGCCATCAAAGACCCGGCCTATCGCGGCAAATACAAAACCCCGTCACTGCGCAATGTTGCCGTGACAGGGCCTTATATGCATAACGGCGTCTTTGCCGATCTTGAGACCGTGGTCAGGTTTTATAACAAATATAACAGCAAGGCAGAGGTCAACCAGACCAACCCTGAAACCGGCAAGCCGTGGGGGGAGCCGGAAGTCGCGGACACGATTTCGATCAACGAGCTTGAGCAGGGCGATGCCCTTGATGACAAGCGCATTGATGCCATCGTGGCGTTCCTGAAAACGCTGACCGATGCGCGCTATGAGTCGTTGCTTGCCGATCAGGAAACGGCAAGCAACGACTAGCCGCTAGCGTTTGAGGGGTTCGATCACCGCGCTTTGCGCCAGATCGCCCAAGCCTTCGGCCGTTGCATTTTCAAACACACCATGCGCGGCCTGTCCCACCGGAAGGGTAAGGCCGTATTCCTTGGCCAGTAGCATGGCATAGCCTGCGTCTTTGGTGCGCAGGCCGGTTGTGAAATGAATGCCTTCGTTGTGGTTGCCGCCGATCAGACCCGGCAAAACCATCAGGCCGGTCGGACTTGCATTGGCACCAATTTCAAAGGTCTCGGCGACCTTGTTGCCATCCAGCCCGGCCTTTTGCGCAACAGCAACCAGTTCGGCGGCGGCGGCAATGTGAACTGCGCCCAAAAGATTGTGCATCAGTTTATAGACCGTACCTGCGCCAACTGTGCCGAAATGGACGATTTTCTTGCCGGTGGCTTCCATGAGCGGGCGGGCGCGTTCCAGATCACTGGTTTCGGCACCAATCAAGAACACAGTGTTGCCTGCTTCGACATCGGCGGGGACGCCTGTAACGGGTGCGTCGATATATCGGCAACCGGCAGCCTCGATCTTTTGGGCCAGATCCAAGACAAAGGCGTGCGAAAGGGTGGAACATTCAATCGCAAGCGCACCTTTGCCCATTGCAGCAAGCGCGCCGTTATCACCCAGCCACACAGCTTCGGACGCGCTGTCATCAGCCATAAAGGAAATGACGATGTCGCAATTTTGCGCTGCTGCGGCCGGCGTGCTGCAACAAGTGGCACCAAGGGCGGCAAGCGGTTCGATCTTGGCCTGGTTTCTGTTCCAGACTTTGATCTCATAGCCCTTTGAAAGCAGACGTTTGATCATTGCAGCGGCCATGCGGCCCGCACCGAGAAAACCGATTGTCTGTGTCATCTTGATTTGTCCCCTGGCATTCCCGTTTGGGTCGGGAATTACTTGTTTTTGATAAAAGAAAACGGCCTGCCATATGATGGCAGGCCGCATTAGAATGAATTACGCGTCACAAATCAACTGAGTCTGACTTTGACATATTCGCCGGGTGCCGGGCCAAGCACTTCAAGCTTGCCATCGCCCGGTTTGCGGGCATCGACCTTGCCGCCAGCACGGCGGCTGACCCAGTTTTGCCAGTCGGTCCACCAGGAACCGTCATGCTGGGCGGCCTTGGCCATCCAGTCTTCGGGATTGGCCGGATTACGGTTATAGGTCCAATAGCAATATTTATTGGCCGCAGGCGGGTTGACCACACCGGCAATGTGACCGGACGCCGAGAGCACGAACTTTACCTGTCCCGACATCAGCTGGGTGCCAGCATAGGTTGCCTGCCACGGTGCGATATGGTCTTCGCGGGTGGACAGGAAATAGACCGGGATCTTGATGTCACGCAGGTCAATCGGTTCGCCAAACAATGTAATACCGCCCGGTTCGCGCAGCAGATTCTTGTTATACATGTTGCGCAGATAAAAACTGTGCATGGCTTTGGGCATGCGCGTGGAATCGGAATTCCAGTACAGCAAATCAAACGGGAAGGGATCCTTGCCCAGCATGTAGTTGGACACCACAAATGACCAGATCAGGTCATTGGCGCGCAGCATGTTAAACGACATCGACATATCGCGCCCATCAAGGTAGCCCTCTTTGGACATCTTGTTTTCAAGGCTTTTGATCTGTTCGTCATCAACAAAGACCGAAAGCTCGCCCGACTTTTCAAAGTCGGTCAACGTGGTCAGGAAAGTCGCGGATTTGACCCGGTCATCCCCGGTTTTCGCCATGTAAGCCAGAGTTGAGGACAGAAGGGTGCCACCAAGGCAATAGCCGATGGCATTGACTTCTTTCTCGCCAGTGGCCTGTTCGATCATGTCGAGTGCTGCAAGAACGCCGTCCTTGGCGTAGTCTTCAAACGATTTTTCGGCAAGTTCGCTGTCGGGGTTAACCCAGGACAGGACAAACACCGTGTGGCCCTGATCGACGGCCCATTTGATGAAGGAGTTTTCCGGGCGCAGATCAAGAATGTAGTATTTGTTGATCCATGGCGGCACGATCATCAGCGGGCGCTTGGCGACCTTGTCCGTGCTGGGCTTGTATTGCAAAAGCTCCATCAGCGGGGTCTTGCCGATCACCGATCCTTCGGTGGTGGCAACGTTTTCGCCGACCTTGAAGGCATCAAGGTCTGTCATGCGGATTTGAAGTTTTCCCTTGCCGCGCTCAAGGTCGTCCAGAAGGTTCTGCAGACCTTTAAGCAGGTTCTCGCCACCAGATTCAATCGTGGTGCGCAACACTTCCGGATTGGTCATCAGGAAGTTTGTCGGCGAAATCGCATCGACGAACTGGCGGGTATAGAATTCGACTTTCTGGGCGGTTTTGTCATCCAGGCCATCAACATCATGGACAACATTTTGCATCCATTGCGAGGACAGCAAATATGACTGCTTGATGAAATCAAACAGCTCGTTGTTTTCCCATGCCTCGTCACGGAAACGACGATCCCCCTTTTGGGGGGAGGCGACGGGTTCGGCTTCCTCGCCAAACATACGCAAGGTCGTGTTGTGCCACAGCGTATAATATTGCTGCCAGAGTTCCATCTGCGCTTCGACCAGCTTGGCCGGGTTTTGCATCATGTGGCTGGTCAATTCGGCAAAGGCAGAGCCGATATTGAGTGGATCCGGGTCCGAAATTTCCGGGTCTTCTGCCTGTTTTGCAAGGAATTCCGAGACAAGTCGTTGACTTCTTTCGGCGATTTCAGCCATTGCTGCAGAGAGTTTTTCGGGATCCGGGTGATTGTTTTCAGTTTCGATGGCCTGTTGATCGCTCATGGGGCATTCCCTTATGATACCGCCGCAGATACCTCGTAACTTCGGAACGTTTTAACGTCTTTGCGATATCGCAAGACTTTTAACGTTCTATGCTACGGGCATCCGATTGACGCTCCGGGTTGAAACTTTGCTTGATCCCAAGCTTATCATGGCCTTAGCCTAGCGCGTCGTTTAGGGGTAGTACAAGAATTATAAGGTGACGTTTTTGCGGAACATGTTTGCAGCAAACGTCGTCCAACTGAATTTGGAGCAGCGAAAACAAATGGGCGTTCTGAAATCGACGACTGCGCAGGGGTCGTGGCAGGAGACTGCAAGGGGGAAGTTGCGGGGACTGCTGCAGACGGGTTCTGCGTTGGCGGTGGTGCTGGCACTTGGCGCATGTTCTTCTGTTCCGGATGCGGTTAATCCGGTCGAGTGGGGCAAATCCGTCGGTGACATGTTTGATGGTGATGATGAAGAAGCCGCCGTCAAATCCGACGAGGCCATTCCAGGCGAAGACGGCGAATACCCAAGCCTTGCAGACACCCCGGCCAAGCCGGTTGTGACCGGTGATGCAGAACGGGATGCGCTGGTTGCCGGTCTGGCAGCTGATCGCCAGAACGCACAATATACCCAGAGCGGTCGCCGTCAAAGCAGCCCACCGGTAAACGCATTGCAGAGCGCACCGGAAGCACCGGCGTCAGAGCCGGCCATCAACCCGGCACCCACAACGCCAGTTACGAGCAGCTCCATGGCAGATGCCGGTACTGCGGCGACAGCCACCGCCACCACCAGTGCTGTGACCTCGGCACCAAGCGGCTCTTCGATTGCGGACGAATGGAACGCCAAGGCGCCGGTCAGCGGCCCGGTTCCAACGCCAGAAGCCGCACCGGGAGCGCCGAGTGCTGCATTGTCAGAGGATGAAGCACGTCAGCAACAGCTTGCTGCCTATGAAGCCGCACAGGCGGCCAATGCAGGGATGCCTGGGTCATCTGGCAGCGATCCGGTAATGGATCAGTATCAGCGCCGCCTTGCCGAAGGGCAGGGTGTCTTCGCCAACGAACCGGCAGATGCAGAGCAATTTGATTACTCGATGTATTCCGACAATGGTTCGGTGATTGTCGATGAAAGCCAGTTTGGTGGTTCGGAGCCGATGTACGGCGACTCCGTATCGGTTGACATGACCGCGACCAATGATGCACTGGCAGCGCGCCTTGGTGTGCGTTCAATTGATCAGGTCGGCCCGGCGGTCAATGAAGTTCAAATCGCCCAGATCCAGTTCGGACATGGTTCGACCAAGCTTGGTGGTTCCGATTACAACGTGCTTGAACAGGTGGCGGCGACCTGGCAGCAGACCAGCGGCTTTATCCGTGTGATTGGTCATGCGTCTATGCGTACCGGCAATATGTCGCTTGAACAGCACATGGCGGTAAACCGTCGCGTATCCGAAGGCCGGGCTGCGGCGGTGGTATCACGTCTGCTGTCGCTTGGTGTCAGCCCGGATGCGATCTTTGTCGGTGCAGATGGTTCTGCCGATCCGCGCTATTACGAAGGTGTTCCGGCCGGTGAGGCGGGCAACCGCCGTGTGGAAATTTACCTGGATTACTGATCGCGCCGATCAGATATTTTCAGAGCGCAACAGCAGAACGCGGAGGGAGAAATCCTTCCGCGTTTTTTATGTTTCTGGCCGGGTTTGCGCGAAAATGGCCGGGTTTGTGCCCTCAATCCGTCCTGACCATGCCGCAAATCGTGTTTATGCGTATTTTCCGCGCATTAATTCGTTGTGTCCGATTTCAAGAAACGGTACATCCTTCGAATTGTACGCTATTCATGGCCCAAATATGGGCCCTAAACGCAACTTTCGAGAAATCGAGGATATGCTTTTCGCATAAAATTCGAATTTCGGTAATTTGACGAGGAAACAGGATAATGTCTCAGGAGTTCCACCGCATAAAACGTCTTCCGCCTTATGTATTCGCAGAAGTAAATGCGATGAAGGCGGCAGCACGTCGAGCGGGGGAAGACATTATCGATTTCGGCATGGGCAACCCGGACCCGGCCACACCGCAGCATATCGTCGACAAGCTGGTTGAGACGGTCCAGAACCCCCGCACCCACGGCTATTCGATGTCGCGCGGCATTCCCGGCCTGCGCAAGGCACTGGCGGCCTATTACGACCGTCGCTTTGGTGTGGATATTGATCCCGAAACCGAAACTGTGGTCACACTTGGTTCGAAGGAAGGGCTTGCAAACCTTGCGGCGGCGATCACCAGCCCCGGTGATATCTTTTTGGTGCCCAACCCGTCTTATCCGATCCATGCTTTTGGTTTCATCATTGCAGGCGCAGCACTGCGCCATATTCCGATTGGCCATGATGATCAGGGCACGTTTAATACCGAAAGCTTTATGGAGCAGCTCCATCGCGCGGTGAAACATTCGGTCCCGAAACCAAGTGCAGTGGTGCTGAACTTCCCGGCCAACCCGACGGCACTTGTTGTCGATCTGGCGTTTTATCAGGAAGTTGTCGATTTCTGCCGCAAGCATGAAATCTATGTTCTGTCAGATATTGCCTATTCCGAGATCTATTTTGATGGCAACCCGCCACCCTCGATCTTGCAATGCAAGGGGGCAAAGGATATCGCCGTTGAATTCTATTCGCTGTCGAAAACCTATTCGATGGCGGGCTGGCGTATCGGGTTTGCGACGGGCAACAAGAAGCTGATCAATGCGCTGACCCGGATTAAATCCTATTTGGATTATGGCGCATTTACCCCGGTTCAGGTTGCCGCAACCGCGGCCCTTAATGGCCCGCAGGACTGCGTTGAGGAGTTTCGCAACCTGTATCGCGAACGCCGCGATATCTTTATCGAAGGGGCGCAAAGTGCGGGTTGGGAAATTCCAAGCCCCGCGGCAACGATGTTTGCCTGGGCGCCGATCCCTGATGCCTTTGCCGAGCTTGGGTCACTTGATTTTTCCAAACTGCTTTTACAGGAAGCAGGCGTTGCGGTGGCACCGGGTCTTGGCTTTGGGGAATATGGCGATCGCCATGTGCGTATTGCGCTTGTCGAAAACAAGCACCGCATTCGTCAAGCCAACCGCAACATCAAACAGTTCTTTGCGAAGTGCCCCGATGCAGAATCTGCACGTGAACTGTTGAAGAAATCCGTCTGATATCTCATAAAGCATTCTGTGTTTCGCCCGGGACATGTCCCGGGCGTTCTGCTATCAGGGCTCTGTGATCTTTTTTGGTCACGGGTGAAACCAAAAATGCAACCACGCGACAAGGAGTTATCGTGAAAGACGTCGTCAAAATCGGTGTGGCAGGCCTGGGTACGGTCGGTGCCGGAACCGTTAAACTGCTGAGTGAACATCGCGACCTTCTGACCGACCGTTCGGGTCGCCAGATCGTCGTCACAGCGGTATCGGCGCGTGATCGAACTCGGGACCGTGGTTTTTCGACCGAAGGTCTGACCTGGTACGACGATGCCCGTGATCTTGCTGCGGACAAGGATATCGACATCCTTGTCGAGCTGATTGGTGGATCGGATGGCATTGCCTATGACACCTGCAAGGCGGCCCTTGAAAACGGCAAGCATGTTGTGACCGCCAACAAGGCGCTGATCGCACTTAAGGGCGCGGAACTGGCCCAGGTTGCCGATGCCAACAATGTCACCATCGCCTATGAGGCGGCGGTTGCCGGTGGGATCCCCGTGGTCAAGGCGTTGCGTGAAGGTCTGGCAGGCAACGAAATTTCGCGTGTGACCGGTATTCTGAACGGCACGTGCAACTTTATCCTGACCACCATGCGCGAGCAGGGGCGTGACTTTGCCGATGTTCTGGCAGAGGCACAGAAGCTTGGCTATGCCGAAGCCGATCCGACATTTGATGTCGATGGTATTGATGCCGCGCACAAGCTTGCGATCCTGGCAAGCCTTGCCTTTGGCGTCGAGGTGGACTTTGACGCAGTCGCGGTTGAAGGCATTCGCAGTGTTTCAGCCCTTGATATCCAGCTTGCCGAAGAACTTGGTTATCGTATCAAGCTGCTTGGCATTGCCAAACAGACCGCCGAAGGAATTGAACAGCGCGTGTCCCCGGTCATGGTGGATCGTGCGACCCAGATTTCCAAGGTCGAAGGCGTGTTTAACGCGGTTGCCCTTGAAGGCGACTATGTCGGGCCGGTGGTGCTTCAGGGCCGTGGGGCGGGTGAACGCCCGACCGCATCAGCAGTGGTCGCCGATATCGTTGATATCGCCGGTGGCCGTGCCGCCCCCGTCTTTGGCGTGCCGGCCGATCGTCTGAAGAAAAACGTGCGTGCGTCGCTCGAAAAGCATATTGGCGCCTATTACCTGCGCCTGATGGTGTGGGACCGTCCGGGTGTCATGGCCGAGGTTACCGCAACCCTTGCCAAGCACGGGGTGTCCATGGCGTCCATGATCCAGCATGGCCGGGCCGAAACCGAAGGCGGCGTTGTGCCTGTGGTGATCGTGGCTCACGAAACGACTGAGTCCGCCATGTCGGGTGCGGTGAATGATATTGCAGCTTTTGAAAGCAATTCACAGCCGCCGGTGCTGATGCGGATTGAAAGCTTCGCATCTTAACAAAATGAACAGGGTCAGGACCTGAGCAATATGACAGAATTGGTCGATCAGATTTGTGCGGATACGCGGAGCAAAAACGCAGGAAGATCCATATCTTTCAAGTTTTTGCGACAAAATAGCCCGTGCAAATCTGATCGATCCGAAGGACAGTTGAGAAACTTGCGAACTTTGACGTCAAACGTCTTGACCGGGATTGCGACCCGCTCTTCAACGTTTTTCTTAAATTTCACAAGTTTCTCAACGGCCAATTCTATTATATTGCTCAGGTCCTGACCCTACGCGCCCCTCATCTGTCATGATGCGGGGCGCTGTTGTATAGTTCGGGCATAAAACCGAGCGTAAAAATAAAAAGACAACAATGAGATGGGGCCCCCAGACCCCACATCAGCAATACGAGGAAGAAGATATGGATCGAAATCTTGCGCTTGAAACGGTTCGCGTAACCGAGGCGGCGGCACTTGCGTGCTCTGGCCTGATGGGACGCGGCGACGAAAAGGCAGCCGATCAGGCCGCCGTGGACGCCATGCGCAATGCGCTCAACAGCATGGACATCAAAGGCACGGTCGTGATTGGCGAAGGCGAACGCGACGAAGCACCGATGCTGTTTATCGGCGAAGAAGTTGGCTCCGGCGAAGGCCCGGAAATCGACATTGCGCTTGATCCGCTTGAAGGCACGACCATTTGTGCGACCGGTGGTCCGAACTCTTTGGCTGTTGTTGCCATGGCCGAAAAGGGGGGCTTCCTGAACGCGCCGGACACCTATATGGAAAAGATTGCCGTTGGTGGTGGTCTTCCCGATGATGTTGTTGATCTTGACGCCAGCCCGGCCGAAAACCTTAAAAGCCTTGCCAAAGCCAAGGGCTGCGATGTTGCTGATCTGGTTGTTTGCATCCTTGATCGCCCGCGCCATCAGGACATCATTGCCAAGACCCGCGAAGCCGGTGCACGCATTATGCTGATCGGGGATGGTGATGTTGCCGGTGTGATCGCGACCTCGCAGAAAACGTCGGGCATTGATCTTTACATGGGAACAGGTGGTGCACCGGAAGGTGTTCTGGCAGCAGCAGCCCTTCGTTGCATCGGTGGTCAGTTCCAGGGTCGCCTTGTTTTCCGCAACGATGATGAAATCGCACGCGCGAAAAAATGGGGCATCGCAGACCTGACCCGCAAATATAAACTGGGCGAACTTGCCAGCGGCAACGTCATGTTTGCGGCAACCGGTGTGACCGATGGCGCGATGCTGCGCGGCGTGCGCCGCTTTGCCAATGGTGCGGAAACCGAAAGCATCGTGATGCGCTCCCAGTCGGGTACCGTGCGCTATGTCCGCGCCGTGCACGATTTCAGCCGCAAGATCTGGTACAAGTAAGCTGCGCAACCAAAGGTTTATGTTGCGCATATGTATTCTATGTTTAAAGTCCCCGCTCAGTCGGGGGCTTTTTCTTTGGTGCTGACATGATTGCGAAGATTGCAATATATCTCGGGATGTCCGCATTACATGCGGTTAGATTCCTGCCCAGCGTCATTATTTTTGCGCATTATTCTTGGGGACTGGCCGGTGCAGATGTTCCAAAAGGCGTCATGTTGGGGATTTCCTATGTAGCGATAGCTTTGATAGCTATCTCTGTTCTGGATTTTTGGCTGTTTGCAATAAGTACCGTACTCTTTGTCGCCGCAGATTTGGCTTTGATGTGGGGGCTCGCCATTCTTGTTACCAAGGTGCTGTTTCAGTTTTCTTGGTCCCTGTATTTTTTTAACGGTTTTGCATACTGGGTGCTGCTGTATGGCCTTGGCTTGGGGACAATGCTGGCGATGCGTAAATTCTTCGGCTTATCAAAGGCGATGTGAGTTTGCCGCTTGTATACCGGTCTGCGTTGCGCTAAACCCTCCGCCCCCGATCACGAACACCAAATGCCGGAGGCTGCCTGATGTCGGAAATTATTGCCCTTGATTTCGGAACGACGAACTCTGTCCTTGCCGTGGCAGACAGCGCAGGCAATGTGCAATCGGCAAAGTTCGAAGTGGGTGCCAACAGCTTTGATACCTATCGGACCATTCTGTATTTCTGGGAAGATCAGGATCTGACGGCGCCGAATGCGCCGACCCATACCAAAAGCTGTTCCGGTCCGTTCGCGATTGAGGAATACCTTAAGGAAAGTCATGACTGCCGACTGATCCAGTCGATGAAGTCCTATCTGGCGGCCAAGGACTTTGAAGGGACGGATATCTTCGGTACGACCTATTCCATCGAAGACCTTGTCGGTACATTCCTGACACAAATCCATCACTTCGCGCAGCACAGCCTTGGCTGGTTGGGGCAGCGGGTGATTTCCGGGCGTCCTGTGGCGTTTGCGGGCAATAACCCGGACAACGACTTTGCTGAAATGCGCCTGCGTGCGGCGTATGAGCAGGCCGGTTTCGATGTCGAGGCCATGGTGTTCGAGCCATTGGCAGCGTCGTATTATTACGGGCGCGAACTGGACAAACCCGAAACTGTCCTGGTCGCCGACTTTGGCGGTGGTACCAGTGACTTTTCGCTGATCCGCTTTACGCCGGGATTGGGCATTCGCGGGGTGCAGCCGCTTTCGCACACAGGTCTTGGCGTTGCAGGTGACCGGTTTGATTATCGCATCATCCAGAAGGCCGTGTGGCCACGCCTTGGTTTTGGCTCCGAATATAAATCCATGGGCGCGACCCTGCCGGTCCCGCGGCAATATTACACGGCGTTCTCGCGCTGGCACGAACTTGCCATGATGAACCAGCCCAAAACCATCAACGAAATCAAAAGCCTGATCAGGTCGGCCACCAAACCCGATGATATCGAGGATCTGGTCACCATCATTGAGGATGAAATGGGCTTCCACCTTTATCAGACGGTATCCAAGGCCAAGGCAGAGCTTTCTGAAAAGGACAGCACCATTTTGCAATTCGCCCATGGCGGGGTGGAGATCGAAGAAAAACTGACCCGTGCCGACTTCGAAGCCGCAATTGCGCCAGACATGGCCGAGATCGAACTGGCGGCCAAGAACTGCCTTGATCAGGCCGGTATCGATGCGCGCGATGTCTCGCGCGTCTTCATGACCGGCGGCACATCCTATGTTCCGGCTGTGCGCAAGCTGTTCGAAGACCGCTTTGGCAAGGACCGCATCGAAATCGGCCAGCCGTTCCTGTCTGTTGCACATGGCTTGGCGTTGATTGCGGCGGATGAGGGCATCGTCTGATCAGCAGGCAAAGTCACCGCCGCACTGAACTGAAAGCAACACGATTGCGACCGCAACAAGCGCGAAAGCAATGCCGCTCAGCCCATAAAGCCAGATTGATTTCGGGTGGCGTTTGAATACCCACGGCAGAATGCCGCCCATCAGGCAAAGCACCGGAAATGCCACAACGCTGAAAAACAGGAACTGGGTCAGGACACTTTCATCCGAACCCGGTGCATCAAACATCATTGGTGAAAACATCACCATTGGCATCGACATCAGGGCAGCAAGAACCGTCAGGATGGTTAATCCGATCCTGAGACCTTTTTTGTGGGGCATTGCGCGTATCCATTTTGTTATTGCATCAGTTTGCACAACTTTGCCGCGAGCGCAAACCGTGTGATGCACCATAGTGTTTTTCACAATACGAAATCGATGCTTCTTTTTAAGTGCTGTGTTCAGACCTATCTTGATAGCCAAAGGGCCGAACCTTGTTTGTGACAAAAGCCCGCTCTTGTATCCTGGGAGGATCATGATGAGTTCAGAAAGCGACGCACATGTGATTGAACGCCTGACAGGGCAGATCCTGCCTGCAATGGGGTTGTCGGCAACCAATGACACATCGGTTGATTTGACGACATTGTCGGGCCGCACGGTTGTCTATGCCTATCCACGCACCGCAGAACCCGGTGTGCCATCGCCGGAAGGCTGGGATGAAATTCCCGGTGCCAAGGGCTGTACGCCGCAATCCTGTTCGTTCCGTGATCATGCGGCGGAATTGCGTGCGGTCGGGGTCGACAACCTGTTCGGGCTTTCAAGCCAGACAACCGAGTATCAGAAAGAAGCGGCCGAGCGCCTTCACCTGCCATTTGCGTTGCTGTCGGATGCGGATCACCGCTTCAAGGAAGCCATGGCGATGCCCGATTTTGAAGCCGATGGCATGCGCCTTTTCAAGCGACTGACCATGGTCATTGATGATGGCAAGATCACCAAGGTGTTCTATCCCGTCGATGATCCGGCCGCAGACGCCGAGAACGTTTTGAAATGGTGTGGGGAAAACCGGGTCGACTAGGGGTTGCCATGTCTTGGCGCGGTTTGATCGATTGGCAAAATATCCGGTTTCAGACCGCCCGAGATTGCGCTATTCCATAGGGCATGACAGAGCATGCAGACGAAACGACCTTTATGGGTATTGAGCGATCCGTCACCGGAAAATGGTGGCGGGAACGCGCAAATGACGAGCGACTGGCAACGACGATAGCCCAGAGTTTTGGCGTGCCCGAGATTGTGGGCCGGGTGATGGCCGCGCGCGGCATTGACCTTGATGACGCGGAGAGTTTCCTGTCACCGACACTGCGCGATTTGATGCCCGATCCATCGACCTTGCAGGATATGGACAAGGCAGCCGCGCGCATTGCCGACGCCATCGAGGCGGGCGAGGGGATTGCTGTTTTTGGCGATTATGACGTTGATGGCGCGACCAGCACGGCTCTTCTGAAACGCTTTTTCCGCGCCATTGGTGTTGATGTTCCTGTCCATATTCCCGATCGCATGAAAGAGGGCTATGGCCCGAATGCGCCAGCCCTTCTGGAGCTGCAGCGCAAGGGTGCCAAGCTGATCCTGACGGTTGATTGCGGGGTAACGGCCTATGCGCCGCTGCAAGAAGCCCGCGATGCCGGGATTGATGTCATCGTTGTTGATCATCACGCGGCCGAACCGGAATTGCCACCTGCCGTGGCGGTGGTGAACCCCAATCGGCTGGATGATGAAAGCGGGCTTGGGCATCTTTGTGCGGCGGGTGTGGCGTTTCTGGTTTGTGTCGCGTTATTGCGTGAATTGCGCAATCGCGGCTGGCTTGAAAAGAAGGGCGTGCGTGCACCCGATTTGCGCAACTGGCTTGATCTGGTGGCCCTTGGCACAGTGTGCGATGTGGTGCCGCTGCGCGGGTTGAACCGGGCATTCGTGACCCAGGGCCTTAAGGTGATGAAGCATCGCAGCAATATTGGCATCACATCGCTTGCCGATATTGCCGGGGTCAACGAAGTGCCCAGTGCATATCATCTGGGTTATGTCCTTGGGCCGCGTGTGAATGCCGGTGGGCGCGTTGGCGAGAGTTTTCTGGGCACCACCCTGCTTTCGGGCGAGAATGCCGCAGAGGCGCAGGATATCGCCCGCAGACTTGATGACTATAACCGCGAGCGCAAGGCGATTGAGGATATCGTCCTTGATCAGGCGATCAGTGCGGTCGAGGGCAAATCCAAGGTCGGCTCCATGGTGCTGGTTGGTGGCGAAGACTGGCATCCGGGCGTAATCGGTATTGTCGCAAGCAGGCTTAAGGATCGCTATCACGTGCCGTCGCTTGTGATGGGGATGGTCGACGGGGTCTATAAGGGCTCTGCGCGATCAGTGCGGGGCATTGATCTAGGGGATGCGATCATTGCGGCCCGTCAGGCCGGGCTTCTGATCAATGGTGGTGGGCACCATATGGCGGCGGGCTTTACCCTTGATCCCGAAAAGCTTAAAGCGTTTGAAGCGTTTCTTGAAGAACGCTTTGCCAAGATCATCGCCGAAAATGACATCCGCCCGACCATCACGGTCGATGGGGCGCTTCATGCCAAGGGTGCGACACTTGAGCTTATCGACTCACTTGAAAAGCTGGGGCCTTTTGGTGCGGGCAATGCCGAGCCCCGATTTGCCTTTGTCGATTGCCGCGCGGTCAAGGCCGACGTTGTCGGACAGGACCATGTGCGCTGCATCCTGACCGGGTCAAACGGGCAGGGTCGGCTTAAGGCGATTGCGTTCAGATGCCTAGATAATGATATGGGCCAGACCCTGATCAAGCACGGTGGACGCCCGTTGCATGTTCTGGGGCATTTGCGCCGCGATAGCTGGCAGGGGCGTGATGGTGTGCAGTTGATCATTGACGATGTGGCATTACCCGTTTGACGGACGTGGTCTATACGAAAGTGTGGTCTTTGGATTGATAGCAAATTTCATTATTGGTATGATGATTTAATTGCTTCTTTGATCCGCATGGCTTTCCCACAGGTGTATTGGTTGCATTACCCGCCAGAAACGTATGACAAGCGCCACAGCATGTTCGCAATAGATGGACCCGATCAGGCATGTGCGTGCAATCGTGACAAGCTGTGCGCACACCGCTTTGTGCTGCTGGTCCAGGCATTTTTTGTTCTTCTTGCGACGGTTATCGTCGCGGGAAGTGCGCAGGCGCAGGCGTTGGAAAAGGCAGACCCGAGCCATCTTGTCGATGCGTCGGGCGTAACCCTGCTTACAGAAGAATACCCACCGTTCAATTTCCTTGATGATGAAGGCCACCTGCGCGGCATCGGTGCCGAAGTGGTACAGGCCATGGCAACCCGGCTGGGCTATGGCAAGGATATTGATGTCTTGCCATGGAAGCGTGTTCTTTTGCGTATTGATGGCGAGGCGAATGTTGGCGTTTTCTCGATGACCAGAACGCCGCAACGTGAAGAGTCTTATCAGTGGGTCGGGCCGGTTGTGCCGATCAATGCGGGAATTTTTCAGCGTGCCGATTCAGCAAATCCGGTGCGCGACATCGAAGACCTGCGTCAGGCCGGTCTGATCGGTGTGCAGGCCGGCGGTGCTGCTGAATTGGCCTTGCGCTCCTATGGGTTTGAAAACCTTGAACCCATCCATCATTCCGGCGGCGTTGTGGGCATGCTCGAAAAAGGTCGGATCGATCTTATTGTGTCATCAGATATCGAGTTGTATGAGCAGCTTAGAAACAGCACGCTTAAGCGTGATGATGTCGAGATGGTTTATGCGTTTACGAGTGCTGATCTTTATTTGGCGTTCTCTGCGCAGACATCGCACGAGATCGTCAAAGTCTGGCAGCATGCCTATGACGAAATTGTCAAAGACGGTCAGTTTGACCGGATCGTGTCGCAATATGGTGTCATCATGAACCAGTCCCCAAGGATTGAACGTGGCCTGCTACTGAGCCAGTAGGGCGGTGGATTAAACTGCCGCTGGCGACTTTTCGGCGTGATGATATCTGATTTCGGGGCATGTGTGCATGTTTGCCATGTCACGCAAAAGCTTGCCGCTTTGGCGTCTTGGCATTAAGCCAGATAGCACCATGACAAAAAATCCAAGCCCCACACATACGCCGCACGGGATCGGAACGTTTCTGATCGTTTTGATGCCGATCATGCTGGCTTTTTCACTTAGTCAGTTTTTCCGTTCTGCCCAGGCCTTGTTGGCCGGGCCGTTGCGCGAGGAACTTGCCGTGACGCCCGAACAGCTTGGTCTGATTTCGGGCAGTTTCCATTTCGCCTTTGCCCTGATGCAGATCCCGGTCGGGGTGTTGCTTGACCGGTATGGGCCGCGGCTCACCAACGGTTTCCTGACGGTTATTACCGTGATCGGCGTGTTTGTCTTTGCCAATGCACAAAGTGTGCTGGGTCTGATGACCGGGCAGGCGGTGATTGGTATTGGCTGTTCGGCGGCTTTCATGTCTGCGCTTGTTCTGGCGGCGCGCTGGACCGCGCCAGAAAAATTTGCCGCGGCATCCGGGCTGATTGTGTCCTTTAGTCTGATGGGGGTTCTGGCATCGGCTACCCCGCTTGCAACACTGGTGGAGGCCTATGGCTGGCGGACAGTTTATTATGGCCTTGCCGGTATTGCGCTGATTGCGGTCGTGCTTGATTTCATTCTGGTGCGCGACAACCCGCCGGGCCATGCTGCCCATGCTCAGCGCGGCGAGAGCGTCATGGACGTCTTGCGCGGCATGATGTCGGTCTGGTCGAACCGGCAGGTCTGGCTGCTTTCAGGCGTCGCGTTTTTCAGTTACCCGACAATTTTGACCGTGCGCGGGCTTTGGGGCGGGCCGTATTTGCATGATGTGTTTGATCTTGGCGCGGTCGAGGTCGGTAATATCCTGCTGGTGATGACGATCGGTATGATCATTGGCCCGCCAACCTATGGGCAATTGTCGCGCATGATGCCTGAAAATACCCGTGGTCTGATCACCTTTGCTGTTTTGGTTGGGGCGGTTGCCTGCTTGTTGCAGGCCTTTGTCGGGCCGCTGGGAACGGGTGTTGCCATGGTGTTGATGTTGCTGCACGGGTTCCTGGGCAGCAGTGCGACGCTTAACTACGCCGCATCGCGCAAGGCCGTGGCCGAACATCAGATTGGCCGTGCACTGACCACGATCAATCTTGCGACCTTTGGCGGGCTTTTCGTTTTGCAGGGGATCGCCGGATTGATTGTCGGCCACTATGAGGCCGACCCGGATACCGGATACAAGGCGATGTTTGTGTTCCTTGGTTGCGGCCTTGCATTGGCGGGCGGTTGTTTCTGGTTCGGAACGCGGCGCCGGCCGCAATAAAGAAATGTAATCGGCCCTTGTCGGAGGGTGGGGGAAGCCTCATCTGTCCGTCCAGGGCCGGAAGGAAAGCGAATAAACCGTCTGGTTAAACAAGGTGGCAGGGTTTTTCAGTATTTGGTCGGGAATGGCATCATTTCCGGCAGGGGATTAAAAAAAACGTCACAGGGGCGAAAAAGCCGCTTGACCTGACCCCACCCAATCGCTAAAAACCGGCCTCGTTAACGCGCTGCGTCCCCTTCGTCTAGAGGCCTAGGACACCGCCCTTTCACGGCGGCAACAGGGGTTCGAATCCCCTAGGGGACGCCACTCGTTAACATAGACTGACTTCGATTGGTGCGTATGTGTCCCCTTCGTCTAGAGGCCTAGGACACCGCCCTTTCACGGCGGCAACAGGGGTTCGAATCCCCTAGGGGACGCCACCAACCGAACGTCACGACATTCGCGCAAATTCTATTGTGCTTGTGTCCCCTTCGTCTAGAGGCCTAGGACACCGCCCTTTCACGGCGGCAACAGGGGTTCGAATCCCCTAGGGGACGCCATATTTTCCGACATTCTAAAATAGATACGAAACCGTCAGTGACTTGAGTTGTGACGCTGTGTTTCTAGATTCCACTAGCATCTAATTCGATGCCAGCTTTTTATTGATAATTTGCGGTAGAGGTGATTTCCTTACTTCTACTTAAGGTGATTCAGGCTGGGTTAATGCTGGTTAAAAATTTTTTACTTCCCACAATTAGCGCTGTTGTTGGAGGACTAATTGTCGCGTTTTTAGTTAGTTCTTCTTCCCAAATTGATTTGGATGCAGAAGTTAACTGGATAGATACAGAGCTAACTGCAGACTTAAGCTGGGATTACGATTTGGACAGTCTTTCTCTTCTTTCTAGAGGGGACAATGAAAGCGCTGATCTAACTGAGTTCAAGAAAATGTTAGAGCGACTGAGTGATCATCGTCCTGTACGAGTGTACTCAATAATTCTGTCAAACAACAACGATCGTCGTAGCAGCGAGATTGAGTTGAATATCTCTAGAATGCTGTATGCATTAAAGTATTTTGGTGCGTCGGAAACAAAGGGTGTCTTTCTGAGGGAAGACGAAAGCCTAACGGTTGAGGCTTTAGATCCAAATGAATCTGTAAAAGTGGTCGTTTTCTCGCAAGAAAGCTCAGGGTTTCAGCCAAGCCTAAATATTATTCATGAAGGTAAAATTGTTCATTACGATGAACGGAAACTGCCAAATAGATCGTTTGGGATTGTTTCTTTAGTTTCAAAATATGTTCCATGGTCTGAGATTGCAGTCTTTGTGCTAGTTATAATTTCTGCAATGAGTGTAGGTTCCGTTTTTCTTGAGTCCTATTTTGAAAAGCATCCAGCTAAGCGCGTGGCCTATCAGAAAGATGTAGCGAAGAAAATGATCGTGTTTTCGGAAACGCTAAAGAAGGAAGACCCCGCTTTATGGCAATCTGTTAAGCCAGATGACAATAAAGATAGCTGATACCGAAGTTTTTTCTAACGAGTTTGTCAGATATCCGGCGTGCTTAATGGGGAAGGTGATTCAGGCGGTCTTTTCTGTCGGTGTAATTGACAGGGTGAAGGTCGCGATCAGCCCGCCTTCGGGATTGTGTTCAAGCCAGATATCCTCGCCATCCTCGCGGCATAGATCCCGGCATAGCGACAGCCCGACGCCGGAACCGATTTCGCCATTGGTGCCGTCCTTGGAGCCATAGCTGGTCAAGCTGGCTGCAAAGGAAGCGATCATGTCATCGGATGCGCCGACACCGCGGTCGATAACCTGTAATCTGACTTTGTCATCCGCCTTTTGCGTTGCAATCGTGATCGAGCCATGCGGGTTGGAGTATTTGATCGCGTTGACCAGAAGGTTGCGCAGGATCATTTCCGCATGCGGTGCGATGCCATAGGCGGTGTGTTCACCCACCTCGCTGATCACCCGGACCGACTTGGTTTCAAGAAGCGGGCGTGACACCTTGATGGTGTTATCGACCAGTTCATCAAGGTCGATGGCGCTGCGTTCGGGTTTGCCTTCGTCAAACAGGGTGCGTCCCCAAACCAGAAGATCATCGAGAAAACGCATGGTTTCCGAGGTCGAGGAATGCAGTTTGCGGATATTGCCAAGCGCCTGCGCCGGATTGCCTGCCACCAGATCCTGCTGCGCCATCAGTGACAGGCCGGCAAGCCCGTGGAACGGTGTTCTGAGGTCATGGGCAAGAACGGTAAACAGGCGGTTCTTGGCGCGTGCCTCTGCAAGCAGTGACAGGTTTAGCGAGATAATGATCATCGCCGTAAACCCGACGGCAGTCAGCAGCAGGAACACAATCACATCAAGAAACGCCAGCATGTGAATGGTTGAGGCCGACATCAGCTTGGTCATAGCCTGATCATCAACAAGGGCGACGATACCGCGCGCCAGATGGAAAAGGCAGTGCGCGGCAAAGGTGATCGCCATCAGGATCTCCGGCGCGGTCAATTTCCGGCACCTTGATTGCGCCAGAACAAGGCAGCTTGCCAGCGACACGGCCGAGATCGTCACGGAAATGATGACGACCCGCATGGCGAAATTCGGCACAAACGTGCTGAAATAGACAAACAGCGCAGCATAAATCGCAAGTGCGATTCCGACAATCCGATAGCTTGGTTTCTTGTTGGTATATACCTGAAGCCCGAACAGATAGAACGCGTGACCCGCAGCGATTAAGGTGTTGGCGGCCACCACTGATGCCAGATCGGGGATAAATCCCCGCAATCCCAAAAGAATAAATCCGATCGCGTTGGCGATGCCACCAACGGCCCAAAGTGTGGTCGCGTTATCCCGGCGTGACACCATCCAAAGCGACGAAAAGGTCAGTGCCTGAATGATGGCTGACAATGTCGCAACGAATGCCAGTGTCCGGATATCAAGTTCTACGCCAAACATTGGGTCTCCCATTCGACGGTCTTCGGCGCGCGGAGGTGTTCTATAACGCCGTAACTATACTTTTGGGTTTTTTATCCGTTCCGGGAGGTAATGCAACGGGAATATTACATTGGAATGATGCATCGCGGTCACAAGGTGCCTAGAAAGGAAAACGCCGTTGTTTTGCTTTGCCTTTGTGCTGGCGATAACGCCGCGTCAGGCTTTCGCGAAGCTGTTCTGCCGTGGGGCGCGGCAGGTCGATGACCTTGCGTGTGGCATCTGACAGAGAAGACTCCATTTCCGCTTCATCATCTGGGCCGGTGGCACCATCCCCGGCAAAAAGATCAACCGGGTCGGCCATATCGGCGGCATACAGATCGGCAACCCCGACCCCAAGCAGGCGATAGCGCGTGCCATCAGTTTCTTTTTTAAGCAGGGTCAGCGCAGCATCAAGAATGACCTCTTCGCGCAAGGTCGGATAGGTCAGGCGCATGTTGCGGGTACGGATTTTGAAATCCGATGATTTGAGCTTGAGCACAACCGTGTGGCCTGCGATTTCCTTGCGCGCGAGATCGCTTGCGACCCGCGACGTAAGCCGGGTGGCGATTTCGGAAAGCTCGGACAGGCTTGCGATATCTTCGTTAAAGGTGGTTTCCGAAGACAGGCTTTTGCGTTCCGTACTTTGTTCAACCCGCCGGTTGTCTTCGCCGCGTGAAAAGTAAAAGAACCGCTTGCCGATACTGCCATATCGACCTTGCAGGGCGTGAATATCCATTTCCTGCAGCTGGCCGATGGTTGTGATGCCGTCTGTGTGCAGTTTGCGCTCCATGGCGGGCCCCACACCCCACATCATGCGCACTGGCTTGTCGGCCAGGAAATCAACCGCCTCGCGCCGTCCGATCATGGAAAAGCCGAACGGCTTGTTGAGGTCAGACGAGATCTTGGCGAGGAACTTGTTATAGGAAAGCCCGATAGAGACCGTAATCCCGACTTCGCGTTTGATCGTTGCCTGAAGGTCGGCCAAACATTCTGCCGCTGACTTGCCGAGGGTTTCAATGGCGCCGGACAGATCCATGAAGGCCTCGTCAATCGACAGCGGCTCAATGTCGGGCGTTAATTCGCGCATCATGTCACGGATACGATAGCCTTCTCGCTGATATTTCTTCATGTCTGATTTCAGAAACACAGCATCGGGGCAGAGTTCCCGTGCCTTGAAGGCGGGCATGGCGGAACGCACACCATATTTGCGCGCGACATAACAGCAGGTTGCGACAACACCGCGATGACCGCCGCCGATAATCACGGGCTGATCAATCAGTTCCGGTCGATCACGCTTTTCGATCGAGGCATAAAAGGCATCGCAATCAAGGTGACCGATGGCAAGGTCGGGGAGTTCGGGATGGGCAATGGCGCGCTTGCAGGAACAAACCGGGCAGGGCACGTATGATCCGCCACCGCTTTTGGGAAGCGGTCGATCAAGATGCAGTCGCCATTTGTGATGGCAGTCCGGGCACAACGCATACAGCATGCTTATTTGTACTGCTTTTGTTCCGAATTTGCCAAGAGATGAAATGAAGCTTTGTGATGCATCAGCGTCCCTCCTGACCGATTTGTCAGGAGTTGGCGATTGGTTGGCATTTATCTGGGGGCTGGCTTCTTGGCAGCAGGCTTGACCGGTTTGGTGCCATCGCGTTTGGCACGGCGCTGGCGAGCGATCATGTTGTCGATATAGCGGCCCTGGAATAGGGTAATACCAAGCGACTGGCCGAATTTGATCGCGGTTGGTGAATCGCAGCGGCACAGGATCACGCGTTCGCGTCCTGAGTTCTTCACGAGGTTGTCCATCTCGGAGTACTTTTTGCGGATGACGTTGTCGGTCATCTCTTCGCGCCAGGCGACCTTGATGAAGTCTGCTTTCAGGCGTTTGCGATCAACAAAGGACAGGGCCTCGACAGTCAGGTTATCGATCAGGATACGATAGCCGCGTTGATGGAAGTCATCGCGGACACTGAGATAGGTCTCGAGGTTCGAAAACAGATCAACCTGATTAAGCTCGATAATGACGTTCCCCGCCCAGTTGCGGCGCACGGTTTCGTCAAACTTGTCAAAATCCTTTGACGTCAGGGTTCCAAGGTTGAGGTTGATCGAGAACGAGCTTGCATGCGTCTTGAAAGTTCGCTTGCACAGGTAATTGAGCATGCGTTTGTCGAGCGTCTCTGTCATGTGCTGGAACAGCCAGCGGTTGGACGCCAGATCGATATTGGGCATCAGCGCATTGCGCAGATCGGCAATCGAGACAAAGAACTCGTCAAAGACCGGATGCAGTTCCTTGGACCCGCCATGGGCAAAGACACACACCGGTTGTTGCCGGATATGTTCGGAAAGATCAGCGGTGTGGATGGTTTCTTCAAGCTCGGCCAGGTTTTCAGCCGTGATCGGGCCCAGGGTGTTGTTGTCTTTTTCACGCTGGACGGCGCTGCGCATGTTCAAGCTTTTCTGAAGCTTTTTGGCGCGATCATCAAGGTGCTGACACAGCAGCAGGAATTCCTGAAACTCGGTGTTCAGGTTGAACCATGTGCAGAAACCGGTTTCTTCGCTGTCATCCTGCGACAGCGGATCATCGCGGAACAGATAGCGCAAGGTATCAACGGCCGGTTCGACATCGGCGATTGATTTGTCTTTCCAGACAAAGATCAGATCATTGTTGGTCAGAACAAAAATACGACCGACATAGAGTTTTACATAGCTTTCAAAGGTATTGGTCGCAACGCGGATATGGTAATCGCGGCGATGGAACGGCTTTAGGCGCGACAGGTGAATATGTACCGCCCGGTGCCCGTATTTTCGGGTCTCCAGTCGTTGCACATAATCCAGCAACAGGTATTCCTGAAGGGCCTGCTGGCCATATTGCTGCGGTTCAATCACGCGAAACCCCTGAAAGAGAGAACGTTTTTTTGGCTCGTTATTGGCCGGTTGAATACACCGAAGACCCAAGTCTGATCAAATCATAATGTTCTGAAGGTCTGGTTAATGGTCTAGGTCCAGACTCTAAGACTATTCTATTTATAGAAACTATACGTATGGCAGTACAAGTGCCGCGTCAAAAGCAGTGTCGAAAATGCTTTAACGAATTGTTGGCAAGCAGGGTGCAAAATCAATGCTGTATGGGGGAAGTCCATGCCGGGTTTTGCTGGAATATTCCACGGCAATACAGCATGGTTTCTGATAACGGGATTTAAGGAATAGGGGATTGGCGCCATGCAGGTATCTGCAAAGCGGACCGGGAACTGGCTGAAGATCGGCAAAAGCATTGCTGTGATCGGTATGGTTTCATGGGTGTCGGCCTGTGCGCCGCTGCTGGATCAGGATTTCTGGGACGAAGCAACGTCCTTTGCAGATGACAATTACACCGCACTTGGTCTGCAGCAACTGGCAAGTGGTGATTATGCTTCTGCGGAAAAACTGTTTGACGAAGCACTGCGCAAGAATCCCCAGGACGGTCACGCAATGCTGTGGCGATCGGTCCTTTATCAAAACACCAACCGTCCGGACCGGGCGCAGGATGGCTATGAAACGCTGATTGCGATGAACCCGCCCGGTACGGTCCTGATGTCGTCGGCGACGGGCACACAGCCGCGCCCCTTGCGTGATGCGGCAGAGTTCAATTTGTCGCGGCTCGAACGTGGCCTTCCAGGGTCGCTTAGCATCAATGATCAAATCATCAGTGGGCCTTCGGGGCTTGGCAATGGGGCAGCCGCGGTTGCGGCCGGGCGTCCTGTAAGCCCGTCTCCGACAATGACCAGCGGCGCGACAAAGCCGATGGATATTCCGGCAGGGGCGGCATTGTCGGCAGGGGACGAAGCGATTGCCAAGCGGTTTGCCATCTTGCGCAACCTGCAGGCAACCGGACTTGTCACGCCTGAAGAATATTCCGCACGCCGTTCAGCCAACCTTGGTGCGCTGTTGCCGATGAGCCAGCCGGCACCCTCTGCGTTCTTGAACAATCCGCCGCCCGAAGGTGCGCAGGTCGAACAGCGTCTTAACCAGCTAAACCGTGCGCTTCAGATCGGGGCGATCACCGTGCAGGAACATGTCGCGGAACGCACCGCCATTCTTGATGCGTTGTTGCCGGCCCAGCCGCGTCAACGCGCGACACCGCCACCGGCACCGCAAGGGTTGATGGATGCTGCACGCCAAATCGCGCGCATTGAAGACCTGCAGCAGATGAAGCTGGTCACACCTGATGAATTCAAACGTGAACGTGATGCGATTGAAGCCGCCATTGTCGAACCAGCACAGGGCACGGCGATGACGCTTAATTCCGGTGAACCGGTCCGCCGGGTCGCAACCGGGGAAAGCCGCCCGGTTCAGGCAGGCGAGGAAATGTCCAAAGCCGCACCGGCTGCAACCGGTTCGAAATCGGTGCATCTGGCATCTTATCGCAATGAAGCGCAGGCCGAACGTGGCTGGCAGATTCTGAGTGGGCGCTATGGGCAGCTTGCCTCGATGCAGCATGGCGTCACGCGGGCCAATATTCCGGGCAAAGGTACGTATTATCGTCTGATGGCCACGGGCCTGAGTGACAGTGCGGCCAACTCGCTTTGTGCGGAACTGAAACGACGCGGTCAATTCTGCGAAGTTAAGTAGCAGATAACGTTGTTCGACCCATATTCGAATTAATGACAACGCCGGTGGGATCAAAACGTTGCCACCGGCGTTGTCATTTCCCGATATCTGAATTTCAACCGACGATCTGAGTATCAGCCATGATCTTTGTCTTTAGTGATTTTGGTGTGAATGGGCCATATAGCGGGACAATGCGTTCGGTGGTGATGCGACATGCGCCTGATGTGCCTGTATGCGATCTGATGTGCGATGCCCCGGACCGAAACCCAAAGGCGGCAAGTTACCTGCTTGCGGCGCTGTGCCGTGAATTTCAGGAAGGCGACGTGGTTTTGGCCGTTGTTGATCCCGGTGTGGGCAGTGCGCGCAACGGGGTTGTTGTCGAAGCGGATGGCGTTTCTTTTGTCGGGCCGGATAACGGTTTGTTTGAGATGGTGATCCGCCGGGCGAAAAACGTCACGCTCAAGGTGATCGACTGGATGCCCGATGGCGCATCGGCAAGTTTTCATGGGCGCGATATATTCGGCCCTGTGGCATCGTGGCTGGCAACAAATCAGGAATTTGACGCGCACGGCATCGCGCTTGATCAACGGTTTGGTCCGGCAAAGGAATGGCCAGATGAACTTGCCGAGGTGATCTATGTCGATCCTTACGGCAATCTGATGACCGGACTTTTCGCGCGATCAAAGGATGAAAAAATCACGATCAATAAACATGTACTGTCGGGTGCCCGGACATTTTCAGATGTGCCGTCAGGAACGGCGTTTCATTACGGTAACTCGGTCGGGTTATGTGAAGTCGCGGTTAATTGCGGGCGTGCCGATCAGATGATGGGGGCTGCAATCGGCGCCAGGGTCGACGCGAATTGACAGTAACTGATGCAATCAATGATTGGTTTATGGCGGTGTGATGTTATCGTTTCAAAGTTTGAAAACCGGGTATGACGATCAACAGGCAATCCTTGGACAGGATTTGGTGAATGGCAATCAAGGTTAAATTCTGGGGCGTTCGAGGCAGCATTGCCTGTCCATCACCGGACCATGTTGTTTACGGTGGCAATACCAGTTGCGTTGAGATGACGGTCGGCGACACGGTTCTGATCTTTGATGCGGGTACCGGCATCCGAAATCTGGGCAAGGACCTGATCCGGCGAAATGTCACCGAGGCCAATATCTTTCTGACCCATACACACTGGGATCACATTAACGGCTTTCCATTCTTTGTTCCGGCCTATAACCCGAACGCGTCCTTTCGGGTTATGGCGGGGCATCTGACCAATCAGGGGGGCGTGGAACGGGTGTTTTCGGCCCAGATGGCTGACCCGACTTTCCCGGTGCCACTATCGGCCATGAAATCAAAGCTGACATTCGAGGATTTCAATGTCGGTGACGAACTCCGCCCGGCGGCGGATATCTTGATCAAGACTGCACCACTGCGTCATCCCAATGGGGCGACAGCGTTTCGCGTGGAATATGGTGGCCATTCGGTTTGTTATGTCACCGATACCGAACATGAACTTGGCAAACCCGATCAGGTCATTCTTGATTTTATCAAGGATGCTGATCTGGTGATCTATGACAGTACCTACACTGACGAGGAATTCCCGCAGAAAGTCGGGTGGGGGCATTCGACATGGCAGGAAGGCATTCGGCTTTGCCGGGCCGCCAATGCCAAACAGTTGGCACTTTTCCATCATGACCCGGACCATGACGATGCGACAATGACCGTCATTGAACAAAAGGCACGCGCCACCTGGTCAGGCGCCTTTGCGGCGCGTGATGAAATGGTGCTGCAGATCGAGTAGGCGATTTGTGTGGAAGCAAGATAAGAACGCGTCCCCGAAGGGTTGGTTTTCGGGGACGCTTTGCTTTTAGCGCGAATTGCCCCTTTGCATGTCCTGGACAATTTCATCAACATCGACCGTGAAGCTGGCCTGACGTGGGGGATATTCCTCAAACGACTGGAAGAACTTGTTTACCACACCAATGGCCGGCGCAAGGGTCCATGACCGGTTTTCCTGCCATTCATCAAAACCGCGTGCGTCGTGGAACCGTTCGAACGGATCAAGTTTCAGGTTGGTGATCAATGGCGTGGTCAGGTTGTTGGTAACCCCATTGAACCATTGGTCCTGTTCGGTAAACAGGAATTTCCAATCGCCATAGCGCAAGCCGTGGAACTTCGTTTCCGTGAAATAGAAGAATTCCTTGCGTTTGGTTGGGCCATCCTGGGTCAGGATATCGGTTTGATCATAACCGTCCAGATGGACACGGTATTTGCGATCACCAATCTTGTGACCATCAAGCAGCTTTTCCTTGAGATCCTTCTCACCCAACTGCGACATGATGGTTGGTACCCAGTCTTCCATGGTCATGAATTCGCCGGTAGTGGTGCCGGGGGGCACAACGCCTGGCCATTTGACTGCCATTGGAACCCTGAACCCGCCTTCATAACCGCCAACACCTTTTTCACCGCGGAACGGCTGGTTGCCGCCATCCGGCCAGCTGTTGGATGCAGCCCCATTATCGGTCGAGAACATGACCATGGTGTTGTCTGCCACACCAAGTTCATCAAGAAGGTCAAGAAGTTCGCCAACATCGTCATCAAGTTCTTTCATGCCATCAGCATAAAGGCCGTAACCAGTGACACCTTCATATTCGTCACTCAGGTTGGTGCGGTAGTGCATGCGCGTAGTGTTGTGCCAGACAAAGAACGGTTTATCGTCTGAGACAGCATCGCGGATGAAGCGTTTTGATTTCTCAAGGACTTCCTGATCAAGTGTCCTTTGGCGTTCGCGCCCGAAATCACCAAGGTCTTCAATCGCCTGCGAACCGTCTTCCTGATGCACGGAATGGATAACGCCACGTTGGGCTATTTGTTCGGCGACTTTGCTGCCGGTGGGATAGTCATATTGTTCCACATATTCCCCGGCATTCAGATGATAAAGAATGCCATAGAATTCGTCGAACCCGTGGTTGGTCGGCAGGTGTTCGTCCCGGTCGCCAAGGTGGTTCTTGCCGAATTGTCCGTTGGCGTATCCGTGTTCTCTTAGCATTTCTGCAAGGGTAGGGTCTTCTTCCTGCAAGCCAATGGGGGATCCTGGAATACCAACGGTGCTTAGTCCGAGACGCATCGGATATTGACCAGTCAGGAATGCCGCCCGACCAGCCGTGCAGGATGCCTGTGCATAGTGATCCATGAACAGCATGCCGTCATTGGCGATACGGTCGATGTTGGGGGTGCTGCCCCCCATCATGCCGCGGTGATAGGCGCTGATATTCCACATGCCGATATCGTCACCCCAAATGACAAGGATGTTGGGGCGATCAGCCGTTTCCGAGGTCTGCGCAACAGCAGCACAGGGCAGGGCCATCAAGGCGGCAAGCGTTTGAAGCATTCGGGGCAGTTTCATTTTTCTACCTTCCTGTTTGTCGTGTCAGCGCAAACCACTTGGGCGTCTGACCGAGCTAAAAGGAAAGAAGACTGAGCCCGGAGAAAACCAGCAGGAGAACATTTTTCCTGGTTGCGCACCCGGAAATGGTATTGCTGCGCGGTTTTGCGGTCAAGTTATAGAGTTATGGCAACGCATTGGGGCGGAGATTAGAACACGCGTGAATACTTCGGGAAGATGCGAATTTCGATCCGGCGGTTGGCTTGACGGTTTTCGGGGATTGGGTTTCCGAAATCATCGCGGTTGGGCAATTTTGGTTTGGTATCACCATAGGAGATCGCACGCATGCGCTTGCTGTCGGGATCAACACCAAGGGCACCAAAGAAGCGGACAACAGCAATGGCCCGACCAGCGGCAAGGTCCCAGTTTGTCGGAAAGCGCGGGGAGCCGATTGGGCTGTCATCGGTATGACCGGCGACTTCGACCTGAAAACCAAGATAGCGGGGCTCCTGTAACAGATCACCCACATCCTTGAGGAACAGAACCGCATCGTTGGTGAGGTTCGCAGAGCCGGGCTGGAAGAAGGACCCGCTGCCCATTTCCATCAATATGCCTTCGTCGTCGGTCGAAACACTGACCGCGCTGTCCATTGCCATGTTGAAAACGACATCACGCAGATCGGTTTCAAGTACCTGGGTAGGGCGAACGACTTCGCGCTTGCCGATTTCTTCCGCAATACCGGCCTGTACCTTTTCGAAGATCGGGATTTCAACTTTGGAAAAGCTGACCAGCATGACAAAGAAGGCCATCAAGAGCGTGATGGCATCGGCATAGGTCGCAAGCCAATCTTCGTTGACTGGTTCTTCCTCTATGCGCTGCATGCGTCTTTTGCCGCGGGCCATTTCGGATATCCCTTATTTTGAAGACTTGTCGATATTAAAGTGAATTGCCGGATCCAGGAAGGAATTCATCCGGTCCTGAATGGCGCGCGGGCCTTTGCGGTCGGCCAGCATGATCAAACCTTCGGCGATCAGGTAATTGCGAAAACGCATGATTTCTTCACGCTGCTGGATTTTGCTTGCTGCGGGCAGGAAAAAGAACCGGGCCGCGACAATTCCGTAAAGGGTGGTGATCAGCGCGATGGCAAGACCGGCACCAAGGGATGTCGGGTCATCCGCCATTTTATCAAGCATAATGACAAGCCCGACAAGCGTACCGATCATCCCGAAGGCAGGTGCAGCAGCAGCCATACTCTTGAGGATAGCGACCGGGACAAGGTTGCGGCTAAAGGCATTGTCGATGGCGTTATGAAGCATTTCGGCGGTTTCTTCGCCGTCATAGCCGGTTATGATGACTTCCATCGCCCAGCCAAGAAATGGTTCGTCCTTGCCAACCCGTTCGGCTTCCTGTTCCAGGGCGTTGATGCCCTTTTTCTGCAGCAGATAGCCCCATTTAACCACGCGGCCAACCTCGCCGGTCAGCTGGCCACGGCCCATTTGCGGGGCACGAAAAATCTTGAAAATCAGTTTGAGAGCAAGCAGCACATAGCGCGCCTCATAGGCGATAAAGGTTGCAGCCAGAGTGCCGCCAACCACCATCAGCGCGCTCGAAAGGCTTAAGAATACCAGATAGTTATCAGTCGAGATAAAGATTGACCCAATAAACAGGCCAAGGCCGACCATAATGCCTAAAATCGTCGTAAACGACATTGTCCCCACAATCCCCCGGGGCGCCAAAACGGCGCTTGTAGCAGTAGAACTACCAAATATTAGACGTAATCGTATTATTTTTTACGTAAGAATAGGCTTGTTATCAGTTGTTTTGAAGCTAATTTTGTTCAATTGCCACGTAATCAAATGTCCTGAATGCGGACACTTACAGCGATCTGTAGCCATAAAGCTCTAGGGCTTCATTTTTTATCTCGACCTGCAAATACAAGACCGGCGGCAAAACAACTGTTTTGCCGCCGGGGTGTTTGATCGCGATTTCGGTCTTTGTTTTGGTCTATGTGTTGCGTCAGCTGCTTCGAATATCGGTAAGGAACTGATCGACCTGTGCGCGCAGGTCATTTGAAAGCGTTCCGAGTTCTTCAGCAACATCAAGAACAAGGTGGGCGGCCTGATCGGTATCGGCCACGGTATTGCTTACCCGTTCAATGTTGCTGCTGACTTCCTGCGTGCCGATGGCGGCCTGTTCAACATTCTGGGCAATTTCGCCGGTCGCATCAGACTGTTCTCCGACAGCGGCCGAGATGGTGTTGACCATTTCGGTAATGCGGCTGATCACATCCGAGATGTCACCAATGGAGTTGACCGTTTTACCGGTTTCTTCCTGAATCGCCGTGATTTGTTCGGCGATTTCGTTGGTCGCGCGCGCCGTCTGGTTGGCGAGGTTTTTGACTTCTGCCGCGACGACGGCAAATCCTTTGCCGGCTTCACCAGCGCGGGCCGCCTCAATTGTTGCGTTGAGTGCGAGAAGGTTGGTTTGACCGGCAATGTCGCTGATTAATTCAACAATTTCACCAATTCGGTTGGCGACTTCGGAAAGGCCCTGCACGGTGTCAGAGGATTGTGCAGCTTCGCGGGATGCTTCGGCGGCAATCTGGGTGGATTGCTGGGCCTGTTCGCCAATCTGGGAAATGGATTCAGACAGGTGATCGGCGGCGTCTGCCACGGTACGCACATTGACAGTGGCTTCTTCGGAGGCGGCGGCAACCGTGGTTGCGCTTTTGCTTGCGCGATCTGCGGACTCAACAAGCCCGCGTGCGGTGGTTTGCATGCGTTCGGCCGATGTCGAAACCGCGCCGACAATCTGCGCGATCACCCCTTCAAAGCTGCCAATATGGCGTTCAAGGCTCTGCATGCGCTCTTCCCGGCGTCGGGATTCAACTTCCTGTTCGGCTTCCATTTGCTTTTTGGCAATGGCGTTGGTGCGGAAAACATCCACCGATTTTGCCATTTCACCGATCTCATCGCGGCGCGACAGGGTGTTGATTTCAAAGTTGGTATTGCCTTCGGCAAGCGCATTCATGTCGTGACCAAGGTCGGAAAGCGGCCCCGTGACAATGCGCGACAGCAAAATTCGCATGCCAAGGATGGTGGCAACTGCAATGGCCAGGCCGCCCAGAATAATGCCGATCAGAATGCGGTTGGTCTTTTCCTGTTCCGGGGCGACCGACAGGCTTGACGACAGAACAGCAATCACGTCACCGGTATCGGCTTCCATCGCGCCATGACAACTGAAACATACTTCGCGATCCGCGCCACTGGTTTCGCCAAGTACAATCGGCATCGAAAGGCGATAGGTGCCGTTATCGGTATAGCGTCCGATCATCTGGCCGGTTTCGATGGCTTCGATATCAATCTCGTCGCGCGGGGTTTTAAGCGGCTTGTCACCAAATTCTTCCATATAGGAAAGTGTCGTGGGCCCCCATGCCGACCAAAGTTCACCCGGATAATCACCATTGCGGCTGTCAAACCAGTTGTTGAAAACCTGGATGCCGATGTCATCAACATCTTCCGGGCGCGCAGCCATGACATTGACAATGAGCGCGTGCAGGGATGTCAGCTCGTTTTCGCTGAGCTGATGAAGCTTCTGGTCCATCGCTTTTTCTTCGACGATTGTCATCATCAAAAGCGCAATGATCACCGTGGTCGAGACGCCAAATGCAGATGCCCACATAAAGCGTTTTCGGATGCTCATGGCGTTGAAAGCGGACAGAATTGACATGGTTATTCCCCGGTGACGAAGACTTCAAGGAACCCGGTGAAGCAGGGTTCAACGATCCAGATTATGGGTGGATGAAACATGCATGTTCGCGCGCAAAGTGCTTTGATTTGCCTCAAGTGGTTTGAATTGAATCTATACAGTTCGCAATACGCGCAGGGATGTTTTGATTGGCGCGGGGCTTGCCAGCCATGCGTCAAGCAGGCATAAGCAGGCCAGAAAACACATCTGATATACAGGATTGTCCGATGACGCTTTCCTACAGCGACACCCGCAAGAAGCTTGATCAGATCACCGCAGAAATGCTGGTGCTGATCCGGAAATATGATCTTGATGCGGCAAGCCCGTTTGACGTGATCGAAGTGGCACGTGCCAAGATCACTGATCAGAACGACTATATCCGCTTTCTGGAGCTGTCCTTGGAAGGACGGATCTATGGCGAGTATGGTGATGCCCTGCAAAAGCAGATTGATGAGGAAGCCAAACAGGCAGAAACGGCCAGAAAGCTTAACTAGGTTTTGAGCGGTTGCGTCCGCGCCAATCTGAAAATTTTTACGGCCTGTCTTCGGTTTTGAAGGCAGGCCGTTTTCATGTGCCCATCATCGGGCAAACTGGCACAAATCTTCCAATATCAGCGAAGGCTTTTGCGAGGCGGTTGGAAGAATTGGGCGTGCTGTCACAAATTCTTCCCGATCTTGTCACCGTGCTGCAGTTGAGAGGCCATGAAGATCGGACTATATGGCTGCTGTAAATGGCGCATCACCAAAAGGTGCGCCGAATTTCGACGGGCAAAACCGTTGAAACCCCAACGAGCAACAGGATGGCTGACATGAAAAAGAGTTACGTCCAGACTCTGATGGAAGTCGAAAAAGTATTCGGTCAGATCAATGATCATGACTATCGCCTTTATCGGGCAGTTTGGGGCAACCGTCAGGCCGCCCAAACCGGCCTGCCACGGGGCACCCGCGCGGAAATCAGCAAGAAGCTAGCCAACGACTTCGTTGCGGCCGCAACGCCTGCTACGCGCACAGCACCGGGCACCTCAGTGCCACATGCGGCCTGAGGATCAGGTTTCCATTCCGACAAACCGCTGCGTCAAGGCACGCCCCACCGGATGTGCCTTGCCAATCCGGTCGGTTTCAGGCATCTAGGGTCTGTTTCAGACCCTCAGGGTCGCCGTATGTGATCTGGCTGTGATTTTCACGGCTGGTGATCTGCATTTGATCATTTCCTGATATCTGGCCGGAGTACCCCATGTCGATCAAGTCGTTGATCCGTACCATTCCCGATTACCCGAAAAAGGGCATTATGTTCCGGGATATCACGACGCTGTTTGAAGACCCCTATGGTCTGGGTGAAGTGATCGACAGTTTTGCCGCCGAATTTCAGGACAAGAAGATCGACATGATCGCGGGTATCGAAGCCCGTGGTTTTGTCATCGGCCCGGCGGTTGCTGTTGCCCTGGGTGTCGGGTTTGTCACCATCCGTAAACAGGGCAAACTTCCCGCCGAGACAGTCGGTGTCGAATATGAACTTGAATACGGTTCCGACGTGATCGAGATCCACAAGGATGCGGTTAAACCCGGTAGTCGCGTTTTGATCATGGATGACCTGATTGCGACGGGCGGTACGGCACTGGCCGCGATCGATCTGGTTGAAAAGATCGGCGCAGAGGTCGCAGGCTGTGCCTTTATCATTGATTTGCCCGACCTTGGCGGTGCGCAGAAAATCCGTGATCGCGGTGTTGAAGAGTTCCACTTGGTCGAATTCGAAGGCGATTAAGACGCTTGGAAACTGAGGTGAACGGCAGGAATTGCGAATTTCCTGCCGTATCACTATATATTCATGTATAATGCATGAGTTGAATTAGGTTTGCTCGTCAGTCCGCTTTACGCTAGGGCAGAGGAAAATGATCGCACCGGTCCATAACGCACAGACAGTTTCACAGGTTGGCCAATATGGCCGACTTGCGCCTGCTGGTGCGCGCGGACTGGCAACAGTGGATCGTGATAGCCAGGTTGAGGCGTCCTCTCAGAACTATACCTATGACCCTGATGACGACGGCATATTGTTCAATGCCTATGTCGATGGCAAAGACAAACGCCAGTCAGGACAGGGCAATAGTGGCGAAAAAAGTGATCAGCGCACCGAGCAGCGCAACCTGTCAGCCGCGCGCCGTGCCAGTGATCGCGAAGGCGCGGTTGATTTGGAAAGCGAAATTGATTTCGCAAGCTTGCTTGATCCGTCGATCCCGTTTGATCTTTCGGTCAACAGCGGAACGTCCTTTTATCAGGTGGTCAATGCCGTGACGCACGGGGTTGGTGTACGCGGTACGCATCTGGATGCGACGGTCTAGGGGCTGGTTCGCAGCCCTCGTCGGCGGCAGGCATACGCGACCAAACCTGACCGGAAGCGGTATATTCCCGAAAATTGAAAAACCTGCCGGTGGTGCTTGTTGGTGCCCGCCATAGACTTTATGATCCCCAAACAAACGATATGATCATTTTGCACGACCATCGGGCCCAGCATGAAGAACAAGCCGGTTCTTAATACGGTATTTGAAGCCGCATTCAGGTTCATTGACCTCGCACTCAATGACAACGAATACCTGCAGCCGCAAAAACTGCATCGTCTGCTGTATCTGGCGCAGGCGTATTATGGCGCAAACTATCACGGCAACATGTTGATGCCCGCCATCTTTGTCGCAGAGGAATTCGGACCGATCGAACCGAACCTTTATGCGGTGATGGAAGAATCCCGACCGGATGTACGCCTGAAACCGGTTGATCCGAAAACGGTTCACTTTCTTGAAAGTATCTGGTCGCAGTTCGGTCACCACACGGTCGAACATCTCAGCATGACCGTGCGCAATCACCCGCCCTTTACCAAGGCCTATAAGGAAGGGGTGGGGACGATCATCCCATTTACGGAACTGGTAGATTTCTATGCCTCGGTCCGCAAAAGCGCGACCACGCCAGAGGCAAAGGAAGTCGTGCGCCCGCGTGTCATGCGATCACACAAGGGCAAGCCGGTTGCGACAACAGACTGGCTGCCGCGCAAGATCAAATAGGGTATGGCAAAGATACAAGGGTGAGCTTATTGCTCAGAGCGCATCTGCTCGCAGGGGTCACCGCGTTCGATATCAGTGGTAAACCACATGAAATCGATATCATCCGGTGCACCAAACCGCATGGCGTAATCTTCGATCTGTGATGGTTCCGGGCCCGGATCATCCGCCTCGATCAGGCTGACCACAGCAATCTCGGCCTCCGGCAGCTCTGGTTCATAGCGGCGCAGATGCCACGGGACGGCGATGGTCTGACGGACATGCATTGCCCCGGCAATCAGGAATGCCCCATCAATACCGTCAATGTTTGCCGTCTTGCTCATGGCCTGCGCAAGTGATGCGTCACGGGCAAACTGCACGGCGGAAAAGCCGCCCAGCATGCTCTCGGGCAGCATATTGCAATGCCCTTCGGCAATTTCGACGTTAAACCGTTCCAGAACCCCGGTCGGGATGGCGGGAAGATCAAGCTGTGCCGCCAGTTCATCTGGTATGGCGGAATTCCCCTTGGTGATCATCGGGCGCAGGATGGCATCGGGCAGGTTGCCAGCCACCATCATCAAACCATTGTCGCGTGCGGCCTGCGCAATCGGCGCATAATCATGCCATGACGGCCAGCCGCGGTCTTCCCACGCCATGGCCGGTCCCAGTTCCGAAATCGGTAAATCCTGCCAATTGTGGTCAAGGGATGTTTGCTGGTCACGGGTAAACATCTCCCAGACTATTGCACGTTCGCGTTTGTCTGCCTTGCTCAGCGCGTCGACCAGTTGGGCCTGATGATGGTGATGGATGGGGTTGTCGTGCTTTTCGCCGATCAGAACGTATTTGCGCTCGGCAAGGCGGTCGACCAATGCATCAAACAGGATGTATTCGCCCGCCTGCACGTCAAAAATCAGCCCCGGAGCCGGGGGCAGGGCATTGACATCGGTAAGTCCACCATTGGTATTTTCAGTTTCATGCGCTGAAGACTGTTTGGTCATGATAGCGGCGATAACAGTCGATGCCAAAACCAGCACAGAAGCCGCACGCTTAAAGCGGCGTGCATGTGTCTTGCGTTTGTTATGTCCTGGCACCGACTTGGGCATTGCTTGTTTGTTTCCAGATTGAAAATCTGTGCTGCTTATTTGCTTAAGCGCAGCGCCGTTTCAAGGTCGTTAACAAGATCGTCGCAATCTTCAATCCCCACCGACAAGCGCAAAAGGTCTGCCGGGACGGGACTGGTCGGTCCTTCGACCGAGGAACGATGTTCGATCAGGCTTTCGACCCCGCCAAGCGATGTGGCGCGTTTAAACAGTTTGCATTGGTTGTGGAATTCAACCGCACGCTTTTCGCCGCCCTTGACGCGCAGCGACAACATACCGCCAAAGCCACCTTGCATCTGCTTTTTGGCGATGTCGTGACCAAGATGGCTTTCAAGTCCAGGGTACTGGACCTGTTCGATTTCCGGGTGGTTCTCAAAATGCTGGGCAATCGCCATGGCATTGGCACTGGCGCGTTCGACGCGGATGGAAAGTGTGCGCATGCCACGCAGCAACAGCCACGTTTCAAACACGCCCAGAACCGCACCACCGGATGCATGTTGTTTACAAACACGCTGCCAGAATTCGCTGTCCGAGGCCGTGGTCAGCGATCCCGCAAGTACATCACTGTGGCCATTCAGATATTTTGTCGCCGAGTGCATAACGATATCGGCGCCAAATTCAATCGGGCGCGTCAGAAGCGGGGTGGCAACCGTATTATCAACGGCAACAACTGCGCCTGCGGCTTGGGCCAGCTTGGCAACGGCGGCAATATCAGTGATCTGCCAATCCGGGTTCGCCGGGGTTTCAAGCCAGACCAGCTTGGTTTTACCGGCAACAATGTGCTTGTCCCAATCGGCGATGTCGGCGTTATCGACGAAATCAAAACTGAGGCCTGAACGTACGCCACTGTCGAGCATGAAGGCGCGAAGCGCCCAATACATTACCTTGGGTGCGACAACATGATCGCCCGGGTTAAGCGCATGCAAAACAGCAACCGCTGCGGCCATGCCCGATGCAAACAGGCGGGTTTCGGAACCGCCTTCAAGTTCGTTCAGAACTGCGCAGGCCTGATCATAGGTCGGGTTGTCTGCGCGCGTATAGCAGCGTCCGTCATGATAGCTCAGATCCGTATTACGTTCGAACGTGGTTGACGGATAAAGCGGCGGTGTGACGGACTTGGTGGCTTCATCGACCCAACCAAGCGCCTGTGCACTTACGGTAGCGGGGGACTGTTTTTTTGCATGATCAGACATGGTGGCACCTGATTTGGTTGAGATTTATTGCCGCGCAACATAACGTGGTTCACGCCACACACCAAACTGAATTGCCACCAAAACCAATCTTTAGGCCCCCACATGACTGAATATCCCAAAATTACACTGCCCAAAGAATGTGACGTCGTTGTTATTGGCGGCGGCATTCATGGGTCATCTTGCGCCTATTACCTGACCAAGGCCGGTATGAAAGTCGTCCTTCTGGAAAAGGACACCATTGCATCACATCAATCGGGTCGTGCCTGGGGTTTTGTCCGCCAGCAGGGGCGTGATCCGCTTGAACTGCCGCTGATGATGGAAGGCAACAAGATCTGGCAAGGCCTTGAAAAGGAACTGAATGCCGATCTGGAATGGCGTCAGGGCGGGGTTTTGTTCGTCGCGCGTGATGACAAGGAAATGTCGCAGTTCGAAGGCTGGATCGACGACACCAAACATTTTGGCATCGAAACCCGGGTCCTTGACCCCAAGGGTGTCGCGAAAATGATTCCCGGCATCACGACGCCGGGTGTCGGTGGTATTTACACCCCGTCCGATGGACAGGCCGAACCGAAAAAGGCCGCACCCGCCATTGCCAAACGTGCAAGTGAAATGGGCGCAGTAATCGCCGAGGGATGCGGTGCGCTGTCGATCGAGACCGAAGCAGGCGCGATCAGTTCTGTCGTTTCCGAACAGGGCGAGGTCAAATGCAAATACGTGATCTGTGCAGCCGGAGCTGCGACGCATAAATTCGTTGCCAAGTTCGGCAGACGTCTGCCGCAACAAACCACGCGCGGGACAGTTATTCGCACCACCCCGGTGCCGGATATCTCAGCCGCCGGGACCTTGGCCGCCGGGCTGGCGTTTCGTCAGCGTGCAGATGGGTCGATGAACATCGCCGATGAATTCATGACCGACATTGATCTGACCATAGGCCGTTTAAAATTCGCCCGCGACTTCATGCCGGGTCTGTTTGATAACTGGGCGACCTTCAAGTTCCACTTCAACAAGAGGTTCTTTGATGATCTGGTCGATCGTGTTCCTGGGTCGGATGCCTCAAAACAACCGATGATCGGGCGGCGCACCAATCAGGCGGAACCCTATGAGGTGCGTGTGAAAAACGCCATGCGCAATCTGCAAAAGATCCTGCCGCAAATCAAAAAAGTGGGCATTGCCGACACATGGGCGGGCGATATCGATGTCACCCCGGATGCCGTGCCGGTGATTGATCAGTTCGACAATCCCAAGCATTTCTTTGTCGCGTCGGGCTTTTCTGGCCATGGATTTGCCATGGGGCCCGTCGTTGGCAAGGTACTGGCAGACTGGATCACCACCGGCGAACCATCCATCACGCTAGAGGGTATGGAGCTTAACCGGTTCGAAGATGGCACCCGCCGTGTTCCGCGGACACGGGTCTGATCGCGTGTCCTGAAACTGAAATCGGGCCGGGGCGGTTAAAGGCTGCGCGCCAGTCGCAGGATAATCGCCCCGCCCAGTGTCATCATGGTCGAGGACAGCTTCACAAGATTAAGCTTCTCCCCCATGAAGAACACGCCGATCAACAGGGCAAAGACAATGCCCGTTTCACGCAAGGCGACGACAAGCGGGATCGGGGCCTGTGTAAAGGCCCACATGACCGTGGCATAGGCGGCAAAGGATGCGGTGCCGCCAACGACAAAGACCTTTTTGCCCCTTTGCGCAATATCGACCAGCATGCGACGTCGCATAAAGGTCACGATTACAGCAAAGATGACGATATTTCCGATGGTCTGATAGCTGTAATAGCCAAGAGCGGTTCCTGCCAGTCTTGCACCTGTGCCATCGACCAGTGAATAGCTGCTGATGAAACAACCGGTAATAATGGCAGCAAGGGCAGCGTTGCGGTTACGCAGGCCGTCGGCCTGACGGGTGACGCACATGCTGATGATGCCAACCCCGATGACAACAATCGCAAGCCATTCACTGACATGCAGGGTAACCCCCATGATCAGGACCGAAACAGCCGCGACAATCAACGGCGAAGATCCGCGCGCAATCGGATAAACCTGGCTCAGATCGCCCAAACGATACGCCAGGATCAGAAACAGCTGATAGCCAATATGAAGCCCGATGGAGCCGATCAAATACGGCCAGCTTTCCGGTGCCGGAAGGTCAACAAACGGCAACAGGATCAGAACAATCGGCGTATGACCCAGCACGATTGCCGTCATGTTCATCAGTTTGTCCGAGCCGCCCTTGACCAATGCATTCCACACGGCATGCATCAGGGCAGCACCCATTACGGCAAGAAAGACAGTCAGACTCATTGTGGGGCAATCAATGTTACGGTTTTGTGACGCAATCATTGATGCTTAGCACGCAGTTTGAAAAACCACCAAACCGAACTTGAATGGGCAGCTATGAGCCGGACGCCGTATGCTCGACCTTTTGCGCGGTTGTCGATGCGGCCGCGGCTTTGCCATCAAAGAAACGGGTGGCGCCGATTGGCGGGGCAATAAAATCGCCATCTGTAATGCCGTTGCTTTTGCGTGCGGATGCCAATCGGACGGGCGGCTCGTCTACCGGTTCAGCCGTCAGCACGAAAGTGCCCCAGTGAATGGCAAGTGCCTGTTTGACGCGCATTTTCTGCATGATCTGAATGGCTTCTTCGGGATTACAGTGCGAATTGCGCATGAAGTCGCGCGGGTCATAGGCCCCGATGGGGATCAAGCCGAAATCAATCCCGCCATGGGTTGCGCCCATTTCGGTAAACAGTGCTTCGTTCCAGCCAGTATCGCCAACAAAATAGAACCGGTAGCCGTCAGCGAATTCAAGAACATAACCGCCCCACAGCATTTCCTTGCGGTCCTTGGTAGTGCGGCTTGACCAGTGGTTTGATGGTACATGGGTGATTTTCAGATCATCGTGATGATGGCTTTCATCCCAATCAAGCTCGACATATCGATCCGCGCGAATGCCGGCCTTTTCCAGAAGCGGACCGTTTTTTAGCGGCAAGACATAGCGCGGCGCGTTGCCAAGTTCTGTCAGGCTGGCAAGATCGAAATGGTCATAGTGGTTATGTGACAGCAACACCAGATCAAGTTTGGGTAACTGTTCAATGGCAAGACCCGGTTGGGTATAGCGTTTCGGCCCAAGGCGCTTGAAGGGCGATGCACGTTCGGAAAAGACCGGATCCGTCAGGATGTTCAGCCCGCCATATTGTACCAAGACCGTGGCATGGCCGACCCATGTGACCTGAAGGCGGCTCGGATCCGGATTGTGGATGGCGTCATGGTCGGGTGTTTCGGTTGGGATCTTCCCGATCTGATGTTTGGCCTTGGGCCAATTGTCATCGCCAAAATAGCGCCGGCGCAAAAACCGCCAAAACGACCGTTTGACCGGATCGGGCAGGGGGTGACGGTTTTCAAAGCCGGTATCGGTATGATGGGCGGGTTTTGTTTTTTGCTGCACTTTAATGTCCTGCTCCGGTTGTGGCGTAACCGCCCTGATTGTCTTGAGATGACCCATTATAAGGTAACGGGCAATTCAACCGGCGCAAGGGAAAGGCCGGAATGCGGGGCACATTCCGGCCTTTCTTGGTGGTCTGCCCATGCGGGGGCAGACCAATGCTTTCGCAACGACTGGGACACAGGTTGCGAAAGCAGGGGGGACTGAATTTTATTCGATTACGGTCGCATAGGTCTCAAGCGCCGGGCTTTCGTCGATCAGGCCCTGTTTGACCATGTAATCGGCAAAGCGGGCATAGCGGGACTTATCAAGGGCTGCCGGACGCAGTGCAAAGCGCGGCAGGGTATCGGCCCATGCCTTGATGTTGAGTTCATCATCAAGGTTCGGGTAGGCGGAAATAAAGGCCTGCCAGCTGTCATCGGGATGGTTGATCAGGTACTGAACACCTTCTTCTAGGGCAGCCAGCATGCGGGCATAACGCGGGTCATCGACCTTGTCGTTGCGCACCGTCAGGATGAGTTCGTCATAGGGCGGAACGCCTTCTTCCTCGACATAAAATGCCTTGCCCGGTTTGCCTTCGATTTCCATCTGATTGAGTTCAAAATTGCGATACCCGCCAATGATCGCATCGACCTGACCGGAATAAAGCGACGGTGAAAGCGAGAAGTTCACATTGATCAGCTCAACATCATCCATTGAAACACCATGGTTACCCAGCATGGTGCCAAGAAGCGCATCCTCAAAGCCGGCCAGGGAATAGCCGATTTTCTTGCCCTTGAGATCGGCGATTTCCTTGATCGGACCGTCTTTAAGGACAATCAGGCTGTTAAGCGGGGTGGCGACAAGGGTGCCGATACGCGTCAACGGCAGACCTTGGGCGGCCTGAACATGCAGCTGCGGCTGATAGTTCACCGCGACATCCCCCTGACCGGCGGCAACAAGACGCGGCGGGGCGGACGGATCGGATGGTTCGATCAGCTCGACCTCCAGATCATGATTGGCAAAGAAGCCCTTTTCCTTGGCAACGATCAGCGGTGCGTGATCGGGGTTCACAAACCAATCAAGAAGAATGACCAGCTTGTCCGCCGCAAAGGCCGTGCTGGATGTGCCCAGAAGAGCAGCACCAAGGGTGGCCGCGGTAATCATGGATTTCAGGCGAGACATGGAAGAACCTCCGTATTTGTGCGCCGTGTGTTAATTGTATGATGAATGTTTTTGCCGCCTATCAAGTGGCGGTAATCGTTTTATCGTGCAGGTTTCAGACTGTCGGGTTGCCATGGCAGGGCTGCGCGCAGCACGCGATCAACAATGAAATATTGCGTGATCGAAAACGCGCACAGGATCAGAAGACAGGCAAAAACCATATCGATCTGAACCCGCGCATTGGCATGCAGCATCAGATAACCCAGCCCGTGACTGGACCCGACCCATTCGCCAATCACCGCCCCGATCGGGGCAACGGCGGTGGCAACGCGGAAACCCGATGCAAAGGCGGGCAGGGCGGCGGGCAATCGGATATGGGTCAAAAGCCGCCAACGACTGGCCCCCATGGTACGTGCCAGATCAAGCCAACCGGTTTCGGTGCGTGACAGGCCATCAAAGAAGGCGACGGTAACCGGGAAGAAGATGATCAATGCGGCCATGGCGATTTTGGACGCCAGACCAAAGCCCAGCCACAACACCAGAAGCGGTGCCAGGGCAAAGAACGGAATGGCCTGCGATACCAGAAGGATCGGCATCAACCAGAAACGCACCGGCGAAAACAACGCCATCGGAATGGCGGCCAGCGTGCCAAGGGCCGCGCCGGCAAACAGACCGATCACGGTTTCAGCAATGGTATATTGCGCATGATCGAACAGCACATCATGGCGTGCGATCAACGTGGTCCAGACATCGGCAGGCGTCGGCAGCATGTATTTCGGCGCACCGGTCACAATCACCAGCACCTGCCAGGTGACGATCAGGGCAACGATAATGATCAGCGGCCGGGCCAGGATCAGCCAGCGGCGCTCCGACAGGGCTTTTCTATTTGTATGAGGATTGTTTTGCTTGCTCATGCCGCACCCCCCGACAGATCAGCGCCAAGCTGGCCAAGGAGTTCGGCCTGTTGTGCCAGAATTCCCGGATCGGCGATGTTGCGCGGGCTTTGGCCCTTGGGCGTGATAGCGTCTTGCAAGCGTGCCGGGCTGCCAGACAGAACATGGACATGATCGCCCAGACGCAGCGCTTCAAGCGGATCGTGGGTCACAAGCAAGACCGTTTTGCCGCGCAGAACCCATGCGGCCAGTTCCTGCAGGCGCAGACGATTGAGCGGATCAAGCGCGGAAAACGGTTCGTCCATTAACACAACCGGACGGTCTTCCATCAGGGTGCGGGCAAGGGCAGCGCGCTGTTTCATGCCGCCCGATAGCTCAGCCGGGCGGAGATGGGCAGCCTCAGCCAGGCCGACCTCGGCAATCAATTGTGAGGCTTTGTCATGTTCTGGTTTCTCACCGCGCAAAATAGCGCCCAGGACCACATTTTCAAGAACGCTGCGCCATGGCAAAAGCAGGTCCTGCTGCGCCATATAGGCGACACGCCCGGCAAGCGGGGTGTTGTCGGAACACGTGATGGTACCGCTAACATCACCTTCGACCAGCCCGGCAAAATAACGCAGAAGCGTGCTTTTCCCGACACCACTTGGCCCCAGCAAACAGGTAAAGCTGCCTGCGCGCAATGTCAGGTCAAGGTCATGGAAGATGTCCGTGCCGTTAAAGGCAACGCTTCCGCCACGCAGGGCGACATCAAATTTGGTGAGATTTTGCGCTGTCTGGGGCGCTTGTGCTGTATTGCGCATACGATCCTTCCTACGCCGGTCTTAACCGGTTCAGGTTCAAAGGGTCGTTCGGCAACACCGAACCTCTCAGCCGATTCACGATCGGCCCCCCCGGAGATGACGCGACTATGCGCAGACAAATCGCCGCCGTCAAGTTTTGTAACAGTTCTTGGACTTGATCCGGATCACAGCTTACCATTGCGCACCATGACGGTGCAGCTTTCCTGCTGGATGATCCCAACGGTGTGGTGTTCCCGCAATGTTGACCGGAAAGGCAATGCGTCGGGCTGGATCGCCCATTTGTTTGAACAGCGCAAAAGTGGCAAGATCATTTGCCCACGTGCCAGTGTGTCGGAATAAAAGATATGGATCGTCAGGGATTTATCATCCAGTCGGGGTTGGCAGAGCAGCACAAGGAACAGGCCTGTTCTTTGTTCTGGGAGGCCTTCCGGCAGAAGCTTTCAAAACTTATGGCCCCGGAAGACAAGGCACTGGCATTTGTCCGGCGTGTCATCAGGTCCGATCACGCGATCTGCGCAATAGACAGTGATGGCAGGTTGCTGGGTGTTGCCGGGTTCAAGACACCAAAAGGTGCCTTTGTCGGCGGAACGCTTGAAGACCTTTGCGCCATTTATGGATCGTGGGGTGGGCTATGGCGTGGCATATTGCTGCAATTGCTTGAGCGCGCCCTTGTCGATGACGTTTTGTTGATGGATGGTATCTTCGTTGCTCCAGAAGCGCGCGGGCAGGGTGTCGGTACCGCACTTCTGGATGCGGTGGCGCGGACGGCGCGCGATCAGGGGCTTGGTACAGTTCGTCTTGATGTTATCGATATCAATCCGCGTGCTCGCGCCCTTTATGAACGTTGTGGCTATCGCGCGATTGAAACCAGTGACATCGGCCCCTTGCGCCACCTGTTCGGGTTCGAAGCTTCAACGACCATGCATCTTGACCTGCGCGCTTTGAACTAAGTGCGCGCAACAACCTGTTTGATCCAGTCAGCAATCTTGTCGAACGTGCCGGGCACATAGGCATACCGCCCAAGGGCAACATACAGCATCTGCCGGGAAGTCGGCATTTCACTGCTTAGCTGATAGTTAAACAGATTGCTTCTGAGCAACGCGTGCGTGGCATCGGGGATGACAATTACCTCATTTTCAGGATGTCGGCCGATCAGGATATCGCGATAGATCGCAGCATCGGTTTTCGCATCCACATTCAGATCATCGCGCCCCCACATGGCAAGCGTCGGTGTTTCAAGCAATCCAAGGTCCGCCGTTGCGTCAGATGTGATGTTGCGTTTGACAAACTCGAACCTGCCGTATGGCATCGGATGCTGATCATCGATATTTGCAAGGTAGGTTTCATACGTTGCGTCAGGTGCAAAGATCACGGCGTCACGGACGTGGTTGCGTTCGATTTGATCATTAATCTCTGCTTGTGTTGTACCATCGGCCAACAGGCGTTGGCGTGTATAAAAATCGCCCTGGTTTTGCCAGTTCACGGCCCCGCCAATGATGACATTAAAAGCATTGTCCGGGATCATTCGCGATGCCTTGGGGATCACCCAGCCAGCCTGAGAAAAGCCGATAAAGCCGATTTTTTGCCCGCTGTCGGGATGGGCGGTTTTGATTGCCTTATATGCCGCAACGGCTTCGTTTGCGCGATCATTCATGGATTGCGAAAGCCAGTTTCCCGTACTTTCGCCGACCCCGGCCTTGTCCCAGCTGTAAATACCGATCCCGCGATCAAGCAGGGCATTGATCAGGGGTAAATAGCCATCGTCCGCAAAGCGGTCCTGCGGACCATCGCCGTGAACCAGAAGGGCAATCGGGCCTGTGTGCTGCGCACCAGGCAAGATCAGGCTACCAGACAGAACAGCACCATCGTGTGCAAAGCTGATCTGTTCAGTCGGGCGGTTGCTGATATCAAAGTCAGACAATCCGATAAGTGCGAGACTTCCGGGAACAGCAACAAGCAGCACCAACAGAATAAACGCCACCCTGACAAGGCGGCGGTAACGAATGCGGCGGGGCGATGGCACGGCACAGCCTTTCAGGTTGGCGGCAGCAAGGTGTTTGGCGATGGTCAAAGCTTGCGGGAAGTCACAGTGTCCGTCAATCGCCTTGAAGCCGCTTATGCCGATGAAATCCGGTGAGCCATTCAAACCAAATTAATAGGTGCCGCGCCCGGGACTGCACAAAACAGAACTTGAAAGAGCATCGTGAAACGGTCAATGCTTTTGGCACCGCAACCAAATCTGCCCCGCGTGCCATTGTGATCCTTTCTGACGAGATACCTGACCATCGTATTGTCGATCCCGCCCCGCGCATGATCGCGGCCGAGATTTATCGTGGCTCAAGCTATGGGCCGAAGCATCCATTGGCGATCCCGCGTGTGTCGCTGGTGGTCGATATGGTGCATGCGCTGGGCTGGGTGGATGAGGCCACCTATTTGACCGGGCCCGTTGCAACGCCCGACCAACTCGCGCGCTTTCATGACCCGGATTATATCGCAGCCGTCATGCAGGCCGAGCGCGATCAATCCTTGCCGCCGGAAATGATGGAGCGGTTCGGTCTGGGCAAGAATGGCAATCCGATCTATCCGGAAATTTTCCGGCGTCCGGCGACTGCTGCCGGATCATCGGTGATGGCAGCCAACCTGATCAAGGATGGCGGCATCATTCATCATCCGGCTGGCGGGACTCATCATGGGCTCAAAGACCGGGCATCGGGCTTTTGTTACTTCAATGACCCGGTTCTGGGCATTTATGCCTTGCTCGATTCCGGGCTGGATCGGGTCTTGTATGTCGATATTGATGCCCATCACGGGGACGGCGTGCAGTATGCCTTTGCCGAGGATGAGCGGGTTTTGACCGTATCAATGCATCAGGAAGACCTGTGGCCGAAAACCGGCGCGATTGATGATATTGCGGGTGGTATGGCGCGTAATTTGCCGGTGCCCGGCGGCATGCATGATGACGAGATGCGCTATGTCCTGTTTGAATATTTGATTCCTCTTGGATTAAGTTTTGCGCCCCAAGCTATTGTTTTACAATGTGGATGTGATACTCTTGCTGAAGATCCACTGTCCAGACAGCTTTTGGGCAACCAGTCGATCTGGGAAGTCGTGGGGGCGATGACCCGATTGGCGCCCCGAAGTCTTGTTCTGGGAGGCGGAGGATATAGTCCATATGGCGTTGCGCGCTGTTGGTCCGGGGTGTGGGCAACCATTAACGGGATCGAAATACCTGATGTGTTACCCATCACAGCGGAAAATATCCTGCGTGTCATAAAATGGTCGCATAGTCGTGGCAGACAGCCGGCAAGTGAGTTGTTTACAACACTTGCGGATCCATGGCGGGGTGGCGCCATCCGGGACGAGGTCCGGGATCGCGTCAAAAGACTAAGAGGATATGGGGTATGAAGTCGTTCTTTCAGATGACTTTGGTTGTGTGCTTTATCAGCGCGGCGGTTGTTGCCGGGCTGAATGCAAAGGCAACCGGATTTGAACGGTCGCGTCTTCTTGTTGATGGCGAAGTCTTCAATGTTGAACTGGCCATCACACCCGAAGAGCGCTCGCGCGGCCTGATGTATCGCACCGAAATGGCTGATGATGCCGGAATGCTGTTTGACTTCGGCGGTCCACGTGACATTTCGATGTGGATGAAAAACACCTTCATTTCGCTTGATATGCTGTTCATCAAGGCCGATGGCACAATTGTCGGCATTGAAAAACGCACGGTGCCACAATCAGAAACCATCATTCCGTCGCCAAGGCCTGTGCGCTTTGTGCTTGAGCTGAATGGCGGGTCTTCGGACCGGATGGGGTTCGAGGTTGGCGAAAAGGTCGAAGGCCTGCCGCGATAATCCGGGCAGGCCGCTTTGCGCCACATGGCAAAAGATCAATCAGCAATAGCAAGGCCGCAGATGATATCTGCGGCCTTTGGTTTTTGAATTGCTGCTTGGGTCAATTTTTCGACAAAAACGCATAATGCGGTCTTGCCCACCCAGCAAGATGGTGCTAAATCCACATCCGCGTCGGGGAGTAGCGCAGTCTGGTAGCGTACCTGCTTTGGGAGCAGGGGGTCGCGAGTTCGAATCTCGCCTTCCCGACCATTTCCCCTTTTATTGTTTTTCGGACGCCCAACGGGATTTCCAAGTAACGATAAAAGGTGTAAAAGATGAAGAGATAGCAGGGGTTAGAGAGACCCGTTTAACTGCCATCATCATCTTATCCCGAAGGTCAAGACGAGGGTCCCGATGAAGGTCCGTGTTTACAAACCTGCCAAGAACGCCATGCAGTCCGGTCAGGCTGCGACCAAGCACTGGGTGATGGAATTTGAACCGGGTGCGAAAAAGATTGCCGATCAGCTGATGGGCTGGATCGGATCTACTGATACCCGTGGTCAGGTCCGCATGTATTTCGAAACCCTCGAAGAAGCGCAGGCCTTTGCCGCCAAGCACAAGCTGACCGCGGACATCGAAATGCCGAAACCGCGCAAAATGCAGATCAAGACCTATGCTGATAACTTCGCGTTCAAACGCGTTGTCTGATCTGAAAGTTGCCACTGGCATCTGACCAATTCTCGGGGCGGATTTCCGCCCCGTTTCGTCTGACAGGGGACGTTAAATCCTGTGAACACAGTCGGGCAGGCGCCCAATGCCATGCCCCGGGGTTCGTAACCACCCCACCCAGCGGTCCCTTAGCTCAACTGGATAGAGCAACAGACTTCTAATCTGTAGGTTGCAGGTTCGAGTCCTGCAGGGATCGCCATTTTTTCTTTATGTTTTTCAAGGTGTTGAAGGTGTACGCTCACCTTGCCCAAAAGTGAGTTAGACACTGTGGTCTGTGGCGGTTAGACACTTATCGCGCTTGATCAACTTGGTTTAGTTTGTCAATAGCCAATGCTGCGGCGCGTTTGCGTTCACTGTATTTGCGGACCATCTGAGCTGTATCGTGGCCGGTGATAGAGCCGATTTCTTCCCAACTCAGTCCAAGCTCTCTGAGGCGTGTCGCCGCCGCATATCTGCCACCGTGGCTGTTGAAGTCGGAGGGCAATCCGGCAGCGTTGTATGCTTTGCGCATGTACTTGGAAAAACCATCGTCGAGATATGCTTTGCCTTTTGGTGCCGGGATCAGATTCAGGTGATCATGTTTCGGCAACCATGCGTCCAAGGCCGTGGCCAAGCTGTCAGCAAGCGGGATGTCAACGCGGGCGTCTGTTTTTTGCTGTGTGACACTCACCCAGCCGTTTTTGATATGGCCGCGAACCATGTGTCTTATGTCACCAGCGCGTTGTCCGGTGTAGAGGATTAGTTCAAAGGCGGCGCGTTCCTTGGTGCCAATAGGCCAGGTCGAGCGGAACAATTCGATCTCGTCTTCTTCCCAAGCTCTGAACCCTTCGCCTTCCTTCAGGCGGCGCGGTTTCGCTGCCGGGTTGTGCTTGATCCAGTCGAGGTCGATCGCATAATTCAGGATAATGCGAAGCTGCGAAATGATGGCGTTGGCGGTTCTTGGCGTCTGATGAAATCTTTCTTGAACCAAGATCACAAATTTGCGCGGTGTAGTTGCGACGTCCATTTTTCCCGCGATCTCACCCAGGGTATCCAGATGGCGCGCATATTCCTTTTTTGTTCTGGGCTTTAGCTGCTTGAACAGAGGGCTTGCCTTGTATCTGGCAATGAGGTCGTCATAGCTTCCAGGTTTAATTTGCCCGCCGTCTGTTGCACCGGTTTGGAAGCTCTCATGTATGCGCTCATATTCAGCACGCCACGCATCGGACCCCATCTCGCCCTTGATCCGGATCTTCGATCCATTGCGGCGGTAATAGCTGTAGGTCTTACCTTTGACCTCGTAAGCTTTAACGTAAGGCAGGCTGATCAGAACCATTTATGAGGGTTTCCCAAGCTTCTGTTTCGCTATTCTCGTTGGTAGCGTCGTTTAAAGTCAGACCCGACCGACGGTTGAGGTAGGCTTCGATTGCAACGCTATCCCAACCGAAGTCTGAATCCTTTTTGGGGAATCCGTCAAGCTTCGCGATTTTCCGGTGCATTGTGTTTGGCGAGCAGCCCAGATGATGTGCAAGCTGCCAATCAGTCCAATAACGTGGATCCGGAACGAATTTGGGGATTTTTCGGGCTACCATGCTTTCCTCCACTTCCAGCGAGAGGCCTGTTGTTGATTGTCGGCAATACATGCAGGCCCGGTGCGAGTAGGGGTGCAAGAAAAACTTCGACTGTTTGCCGAGGAGATCGTTAGTGCTTTTAGTTGGTTCATAATGTCCTCTCCATGCTGTTTGATCATGGTAGGATCCAACCGTGTTACTGAGATTATTCTTTTTTTGAAAAAAATTGATTTTACTGATCTCAGTGCCTTTAAGGCTGACCTGTGGCTTGTTCGTCTGGTTCATACTCTGGAGGTCGATGTGCGGTTTACGGAAGATACCTATCCATTTCAGGCGTCGCTTCGCTGGCAGGGGGACCGGAACCGTGTTCTCTCAGAAGACGAAGAAATGGCCTTGTATGAGCGCAACTGGAATTACATCGGCGTGCTTGCTGAGCCGACACAGGAAGAATTGCAGCACATCCTGAAGATGGCAAAGCGTCGCAGATCATGGCTCGTCAATGAATGTTTGAAGAGGTTGGTCGATGGGGCTGCCGAGACGCCTTGACCTCCAAACGGACTAACCAAAGTGCCAAGTTGCTGGGATGAATCGCGTTGGGACGAGAACCCGGTCTTCGGCAACATTGCTCTGTTCCTGTTTTGAAAAGCAGTTCTGGTGCCTGTGGGTAACATCAAGCTTGTTGGAAAACAGACCAAGTGTCACGTACCACAAAAGCTGACATGCGACTTCTCCCGAAATCAATGCCTTAGCACTTTCGATTGCCAGATAAGTTGTCATCGATTGTCACAAAAGATGACAAAAATCTGCAGAATTGACAGAAAAGCTGACAATTTTCGACAAACCAAAAAAAAGAAGGTATGGCACAAAGGCACATACCTTCTTCGCACACTAGAGCGACATCACGCTCCAGGAACTTTTCGACTCTCTGTTATTTTGTCGGATGTATTTGAAGCGGTGTTGTAATTGCGAACAAGCATCACACCTCCAAAGAAGATGCCAGGGATTGCGACATAGATAAATGGCGCAACACAGGCCACCGCAATACCCACAAACATGCAACGCGCAACCCTGTTCTGCTTGCCATTAAGGTATCCTTCAATGGCAACTGCCAGCGCAATTGCAGCAACAACGCCGCCCATCAACGCCAAGGCAACTTGCAGCCCCGAACCCTCACCGATGATGGCCGGGTTCCATATAAAGACGAATGGCAACAGGAAACCAACCGCAGCCAGCTTGACAGCGTCAAAGGCTATCTTGAAGGGGTCCTCTTCTGCGATGGCAGCTGCAGCCAAAGCCGCGACAGCAATTGGCGGAGTGAGTGCCGACAAGATCGCGTAGTAAAGAAGGAACATATGCGATTGAAGAAGCGGGTACCCCAACTTGGCAAGAGCAGGTCCGACCAGAACCGCGGCCAGAATATATGCGCTTGGTGTCGGCATGCCCAAACCAAGGATAATGGTCACGACAGCCGCAATCATAAGCGTGATGACCGGATCTGCACCACTGATGGCCATGATCACATTGGCAGCTTTCATGCCAAGACCGGTCATAGACAGACCACCGATCACAAGACCGGCTGCAGCACAGGCACCCGCCACGGGCAGAATACGCAGGGTTGTTTCACCAAGACCTTCAACAACACGCCACAGGCTCATTCGGGTTCTTGGTGAACATGCTGCCGCAACCACCACAGATGCCGCACCCAAACCAGCCGTCATGGTTGGTGAGTAGCCAAGTGATAGCACCAAAACAATCACCGCCACCGGGACCACAAACATCCAGCCATTGATGACCGTTTGTTTGAGAGTGGGAACGTCATCCGGATAAGCACGCAGATCACGTTTTACAGCACGAAGATGGACCTGCGAAAAAACGCCAAGGTAATAGAGTATGGCCGGAATGATCGCTGCATACACCACTTCGCGATACGCAAACCCGGTATATTCCGCAAGAATGAACGCGGCCGAGCCCATGATAGGTGGCATCGCACTGCCCCCGGTGGAAGCTGCAACCTCAACTGCACCAGCAAACCGCGCAGAATAGCCAAGCCGTTTCATAATCGGGATCGTGATAGATCCGGTTGCAACAACATCGGAAACCGGACTTCCCGAGATCGTGCCATACATGCCCGACGAGATAACCGCAACTTTTGCCGGACCGCCCGGGCTTTTACCGGTAAGCGCCGCAGCAAGATTGAAAAAGAAGTCACCACCGCCAGCGAATGACAGCAAGGTCCCGAACAGGACAAACAGGAAAACGTAACTCGCAACAACCTGGATTGGTACGCCGAAAACGCCGTCTGTTGTGAAAATCAGAGCATCAAGAAGATAGCTATACTCGATCAAGCCATGCCCGAAGGGAGGCGGCAGCAAGTGTCCAAACAGGTTGTAAGACATAAAACCCAAAACCACGACCGTCAGACCAGCGCCAGTTGTGCGACGAGTAGCCTCTAATGAGAGAAACAGCAAAGAAGAGCCAAAGAAGAACTGCAGGGGGGTAAGTTCTTCGAGCAGGGTAATCCTGCTGGAAATGACATCGGCATTCCAAAGGAAGAATGCACCTGTCGCCAAGCTAAGTGCGCTGAGCCCCCAGTCGATGATCGTTGGCCGCTCAGCCGAGTTGGCACGCGAACCGATAACCAGAAACAGCATCGAAAAGAGACCGCTCAGAAACAAAATCCCGATGATCAGCGGATCGGAAATCACAAACAGGTTTCCATAGATCACGCCCAGAGCAAACAGCGCTGCAATGACGATCAGGGTTTTGTGGGGTAAGGCCGCAAACTTACGTTTGCGGCCTGTGCTAACAAGTGACTTCATCATTTGAGAAGTCCTGCCTTACGATATGCTTTTTCCGCGCCCGCGTGGAACGGCATGACATTCTGGTCAACCATCAGCTCCGGGCTCAGCGCCTTCATGGACCCGTGAACAGCCTTGACCTCTTCGATGTGATCAATCAACGCCTTGGTCAATTCATATCCGGTAGATTCAGGCATCTGATCGGTCGTCACCAGAAGCGCACCAAGTGCTGGCGTTTCAACATCAGCAGGCTGGTTGGAATAGCTGCCGCCCGGGATGGTGAAAGTCTGCGTACCAAACCGTTCGTTGGTTGCATCAATTACGTCTTTCGGAATATCGAGAACAATCACTTCATTGTTCTCGTCAATTGCACGGAACGAAGAGTGCAGAACGAAGACACCGTTGGTGACCATATCGATACGGCCATCCTGAAGCAGGTCCGCCTGATCATTTGCACCGGCCTGCACAATACTGCCGCCATTAGCTTCAACAGCATCTTTGGCAAGTCCAGCCTGCTCGAGCATGAAGAGTGCAACGTTCGAGGTGATGTTACCGGAACGGTTCACACCAATACGAACCGGTGCCTTTGTCGTTGCAAGATCATCGAGGCTGTCGATGTTGTATTCATCGGCAATCGACTTCGCGAGGAAGAAGTGCATCGGCGCCCAATTATACATGTAGCCGATTGCACGCATGTTGGTCACAGGGGCCTTGAAAGGCGCTTCGCCTGCCAAAGCAATCTTTACTTCGGCGTTGTGAACAAGCCCCATATCCGTCCGGTTTGCCGCAAGCAAACCAATATTGGCAAAGCCGCCACCAGTCGCCTGATAGGTAACGACAGAGTCTGCATCAGACTGCTTGACTGCTCGGTCAATGCCTGCGCCAAGAAGGGACCACAAACCACCCGGGTTTCCACCCGACAATGTCAGGTTTACCGGTTCAGCTTGTGCAGTGTTAACGCCGAAGGCCAGTCCAATAGCCGCGGCAAGAGTCAAAAGCCTCATTCTTTCCTCCCTAATGGGTACGATCTCTGATTATGGTTTTGTTTTATTGTTATTGGACGCCGAACCTTTTCAGGTTTCCGCAAAGCAGCGTCAGGCCTCGAAAGTGATATTCACGTTTTTCTGTTCGGTATAGGACAGCATCTCACCGAGGCATTCTTCACGCCCGATACCTGATTGCTTCATCCCGCCGTATGGGGTGCCCAGAAAATGGTCGCTGGAATTGTTGACCCAGACATATCCGGCACAAATGTCATCCACGGCACGCATTGCCTGGGAAAGGTCACGCGTCCAGACTGAGGCTGTTAACCCGTAATCAACGCCGTTCACGGCATCGATAAGAGCGTCATACTCCGTCCACTTCAGGATACTTAGTACGGGACCAAACACTTCTTCTTGGGCAATGCGCATATCAGGCGTCACATCGGCAAACACCGTCGGCCTGATGAAGAAGCCACCCGCCAGATCGGCAGGAACGTCGCCTCCTGCAACCATCCTTGCCCCTTCATCTTTGGCAATATCGATGTAGCGGAGAACCTTCTCGTACTGACCTCGTGTGGACAAACACCCCATCTGAGTGTCCGGGGAGAGTGGATCACCCGGGGTAATATCGTTGAAAGCAGAAGCCAGTTGTTCGACGACCAGATCATAAATGCTCTCGTGAACGAAAACGCGACTGGTCGACCCACATGACTGCCCCGCCGTCCACGGCAAATTCATGCCCTTAACCGCACTTTGAACGGCTTTTTCAACATCGGCATCGGGGAATATGACGAGGGCGTTTTTGCCCCCCAGCTCAAGAGAGACATGCTTAAGTGTCTCCGCGGACTGACGCATAACAGCACGTCCGGTTGCGGCACTGCCAACAACACTGACGCTGGCGATCCCCGGATGGGTCGAAAGACCTGCACCCAGATCGGGGCCACCATTCAGAATATTCAAAACACCGGGCGGGAAAAGACTGCCGATCAGTTCTGCAACCTTCAGACTTGAAAGCGGCGTTTCTTCGGACGGCTTAATAATAACGCTGTTACCAGCCATAATCGGCGGCGCGAGCTTGGCACATGCAAACATCAATGGATGGTTGAACGGGACAATACGGGCAACAACCCCGACCGGCTCGCGAACGACATAATTCACTTTGCCCGCGCCAACCGGAACAGTTTCGCCCTTAAGCTCCGTCGCAAGACCGGCAAAGAAATCCATCAAGGTCGCGGCAAGTTCGACATCAAACAGCATCCCGGTCAGGGAATTTCCGCTATCGAGCGCATCAAGACGGGCAAGCTCGTCCTTGTTTGCGCGGATGATGTTCGCGGCTTCACGCATCACTTGCGAACGTTCGCGCGGTGTCGTGCGCGCCCAAAGTTTCTGCCCTGCCGCTGCCGCTGTCACAGCAGCATCAAGATCAGATGCTGAGCCGCTATCTATCTTTGCGATTTCAGTTCCGGTAGAAGGCGCAAAGACCGGGATTTGGGCATTTGCGGCGCGATGCCATGCCCCTCCATAATAGAGCCCTTTGGGAACTCTCTCAGTCAGCAATACCTCGGCAGTAGAAGCTTTCAATGGCTTCATGCTGTTTTCCTCCCAGGAAAATCCGCGTTCTATATTTTTATTGTGCGCGGAAAGGTCGTTATTTTCTTTTTTATAAGATATCTAAGTTAAATGGCAGGACATACGATCCGTCAACAATAAAATTAGATATCTTAGTTATTTTTTGTCTGAAGGGCAGGTTCGGAGCCGAACCTGCCCTTGCAAACGCTACTCTGCAGCGACGCTTGCTTCTTCTACAAGCGTACGCCAATCAACGGTCTGCGGATAAACTCCCTCACGCGAAGCGATGTTTACATGGGGGACTCTTGGTTCCGTCGTTCCAAGGGCCTCACCGCCGGCATCAACTTTCCTTGCGGCGTCCACCATCAGACGACGAAACTCGACAATCGCCAGATCGGATGCACCCAAGATATCGTCAGACCGGTCAACAATCGCCCCCATAGAAACCCACATCACGATATCCTGGTTCGGAATACCGAGCACACCGGTAAAGTTCCCAAGCTTCATAGCTTGGCGGTCCTGCAGGAAGTTGTTGTGGAGTTGTCGCTGGGAAACCCATCGTTCATCCAGATGAATGCCTTTTTGGGCATGGTTGAACTTGCGCCACTCTTCGGTTGTCGGGCAGGCCTTCCCACCCCACGCGATGAAATGGAAGTGCGTAGTTTCATCATCGATCGGTACGATGACGCTCGCGACATTGTAATTGTTGTTGGGCGGGATCAATGAAGTGTATGGCGCGATGTATTCGGTAATACGCAGATAATGATGCGTGCCGGCATTCTTGATCGGCTTGCGGATCGCAGCATAGTGGAAACCATAGCTGGTTGTCTGCGTTTGCATGCGCGGGGATTTGTCGGTGGACGGACGATACCACGCTTGATCGTCTGCAGACGCCCCTTCGACACGCGCGGGTTTCATGTCAGAAGAATGAAGGCTTGAAGAGTGCGCAGAGTCGATCTGACCTTCAGTGATCTGTGCCCAGTTTGCCGGGATGCGGATTTTCAGGATTGAAACCTGCGTGTCTTCGGTCGGCGCAAAAGCGGGCGGAGAAAACGGATACATGTCTTCTTCTTCGCCAAGCCACGCCCAGACAAATCCACCCCACTCGACAGTTTTATAGGATTTGTGTTTGACCTTTTCATGAAGCGGGCTGCCTTCAGGTTCGGACGACATGGCAACGCAGTTGCCTTCAACGTCGAATTTCCATCCATGATAAAGGCAGCGCAGTCCGCAATCCTCATTACGACCGAACACAAGAGACGCACGTCGGTGCGGGCAAAGCTCGTCAAGCAGCCCAAGCTTGCCTTCTGAGTCGCGAAACGCGACGTAGCGGTTGCCCACCGCTTCAACAAGTAGCGGTTTGCCGTCTGCTTCAGCGACTTCCTCAATCAGGCAAACCGGCGTCCAGTGCTGGCGCATCAGCTTGCCCATCGGCGCATCGCCAGTGACGCGGGTTAAAAGATCATTCTCCTCATGGCTCAGCATCTTGCGAACTCTCCTCCGTGTTACTTATTCTTAGATATCGAAGTTTATATACATGACCTGATTACAGGCGTCTAGTGACTTGACAAGAATTATTAGATATCTAATTTATTGCGTAAAGTTAATTCGGGAGGAAAAAATGTCAATAGAATTAGAAAGCATAAAAATGCGCGTTGTGGCCCGGCGAGAGCTCACCCCCCACATCTGCGAGTTTACGCTTTCTCCCGTGGAAGGCATTGAACTTCCAGCATTTGAACCCGGCTCGCACATCACAGTTGAGACCCCCTCAGGGGCGATGCGCCGCTATTCGCTGGTCAATGATGGACACAGCCCCGAGGAGTATGTGATCGCCGTAAAACGTGAACCTGAATCTCGTGGCGGCTCCGCTTCGATGCACGAGTCGGCGCTTGAAGGAACCGAGTTATCGATCCAGCCGCCCGAGAACACCTTTGCCCTGAAAAATGCGTCAAAATACCTTCTGATTGCCGGGGGCATCGGCGTCACACCCATCTATGCGATGGCCAATCACCTGACGATGGAGGGAAAACCCTTCAAGATCATCTATTGCACGCGAACTGCGGAAGATACGGCATATATGGCCGAGATGAAGGAAGCCTTCGGGGCTAACGTTACCTTCCATCATGACAATGGCGACCTTGAACAGGTTTACGATTTCTGGGACCACTTCGAAGAGCCTAGCCAAATCCACGTCTACTGCTGCGGACCATCACCCTTGATGGAAGAAATCAAGGCGATTTCCGGTCACTGGCCTGAAGGGCGTGTCCATTTCGAGGATTTCAAGGCCGTTGAGGCCGTCCGTGAGGATGACAAGGCGTTCGAGGTCACGCTACTTAATACCGGAGAAACAATACAGGTTCCGGCAGATCGATCTGTTCTTGAAGCTTTGCGCGACAGTGGCATCAAAACCGTCAGCTCATGCGAGAGTGGCACGTGTGGCACATGCCGCTGCAAGCTGATCGAAGGCGACGTCGACCATCGCGATATGGTGCTGATGGATGAGGAAAAAGACAGCCAGATCATGATCTGCGTCTCCCGCGCCAGGGAGGGTAACCTTGTCATCGAACTCTGAGTGCCGGTCTGAACAGACCCCGTTGCGCCTGGGTGTGATCGGGCTCGGACGCGGGTTCATGCTGACATTGCCAAGCCTGCTTGCCGATGAACGCGTCAAACTCGTCGCGGCCTGTGCCCCGCGGGCATCATCGCGTGCTGCATTCCAAAAGGAATTCGGCGGCCGAACATATGACCGCGTTGAAGACATCTGTGCTGACCCAGACGTTGAAGCTGTTTACATCGCAACACCACATCAGATGCATGTCGATCACGTTTCAATCGCCGCCCGCGCAGGAAAACATGTGCTCGTCGAAAAGCCACTGGCGATAAGCCTTGAGGATGGCATCAAGATGGTCGAAGCCTGCGAGCAGGCTGGCGTACAGCTGATTGTGGGACCAAGTCATAGCTTTGATGGTGCCGTCAGCCTTGCCCACGATATCATTCAGTCCGGCAAGGTTGGTCGTGTCAGAATGATCCACGCCCTGAACTATACCGACTTTCTGTACCGCCCGCGCAGACCGGAGGAACTCGTTACAGCAGAAGGTGGTGGCGTCATCTTTAGCCAGGCTGTCCATCAGCTTGATATCGTCCGGCTCTTGGGCGGCGGCATGGTGAAGACCATTACGGCAGCTACCGGCAACTGGGACCCAGAACGCTCAACAGAAGGTGCGTATAGCGCCCTTGTCTGTTTTGAAGGAGGCGCCTTTGCGTCTTTGACCTATTCGGGCTATGCGCATTTTGATTCAGACGTCTGGCAAGATTGGGTTGGTGAATTGGGTTACCCCAAAGATCCTGCCAATTATGGTCAGACCCGCATCGCACTTTCAAAAGTATCCTCCCCGCAAGAGGAAGCCGCCCTTAAATCTGGCCGGACATATGGGGAGACACCGGTGCGACCGCCAGCTCCCCATCACGAACATTTCGGACCAATTGTTGTTTCCTGCGAAGGAGGCGATTTGCGCATCACGGCAGATGGCGTTTGGTTGCATGGCGATTTTGAACAGAAGTTCATGCCAGCTCCAATGCATGCCGGCCCGCGATCTGAGGTTGTCTCGGCACTGATCAGCGCAGTGCGCCTGAATACGCCGCCATCACAAACTGGCCGCTGGGGACTGGCAACACTCGAAGCCTGTCACGCAATTCTGCAATCGGCAGAAACAGCAGGAACCGTGAAACTGGTTCATCAAATACCGTCAAAAGAAACAAACACCGGAGGAAACTCGTGAGTAACCTGACCCTTTCACTGGCCTATGGGGACTATGATCGCACCAGACCGATTTTTGACGGTCGCGTCAAAATTGATGGCGTCGACCCTGTCTCGATGCTCCTGTCACCCGAAGAGATGTTCTTCCGGGCGTTTCGCAACGAAGACTTCGACGTAAGTGAACTTTCATTTTCATCTTATTGTGTGAAGCTTGCCCGTAACGAAGCACATTACGTGGCGATCCCAGTATTTCTCTCTCGCGCCTTCCGGCATACCTCGGTTTACATTCGCACGGACAAGGGCATTAACAAGCCAGAGGATCTAAAGGGCCGCAAGATCGGCATTGCCGAATATCAGCTGACCGCCAATGTTTGGGTGCGCGGCATTCTGGAAGACGACTATGGGGTAAAACCATCCGATATCCATTGGGTACGTGGTGGTATGGACACCCCGGGCCGTCCGGAAAAGATTAAGGTTGAGCTTCCCGAAGACGTCAAAATGACCCAAGCCCCCGAAGGCGCCACCCTCAACCAGATGCTGGCAGATGGCGAGATTGATGGCTTTATCGGCCCGCGTTGGCCGAAATGCTTTAACGAGGGCCACCCGCATGTTGGCCGCCTGTTCTCAGACAGCATTTCTGCAGCTGAGGGCCACTATAACCGCACAGGAATTTTCCCGATCATGCATGTGCTAGGTGTCCGGAGAAGTCTTGCAGACCAACATCCTTGGCTGCCCGGCGCGCTGCTTAAGGCTTTCTCGCAATCGAAGCAAATGGCCTTAGATGCTCTGAGCGACACCTCCGCCACCAAGGTCACCATGCCATTTGTCGAAGATACTCTTGATCGTGCCAAGAAACTTCTGGGCGACGATTTGTGGCCATATGGAGTGGCACCAAACCGCAAAGTGATCGAAACCTTCCTTGACTACCATTACCGCCAAGGCCTCTCACCGCGGAAGCTTTCTATCGATGAACTCTTCCATCCGTCCACCCGCGAGGTTTTCAGCCTATGACCACCAATAATGCAAAAACATCGGGCGTATTTCCCTCTCTCCCGGCCATTCTGGTCGAAGAGGGCGTACGCGCCGCTCTCAAGGAAGACCTTGGGCGCGCCGGTGATCTGACCACCGATGCAACGATCGGCCCGGAGCTGAGAGCAAAAGTATCCCTCGTTTCCCGCGAAGCCGGGCGCCTCTGCGGTGTTGATTTTGCCCGGACTTCTTTTGCTCTTGCCGGCGCAGGGCTCCAATTCGAGGCCGTCCGAAAGGATGGGGATACGCTCGCATCAGGTGACGAAATCGCGCGGGTGACAGGAAACGCACGTGCCATCCTTTCATCCGAACGGGTAGCACTGAATTACCTCTGCCATCTGTCTGGCGTTGCAAGCACAACCGCAAAGTTTGCCGACCTAATTGCACACACAGATGCGCGGATTTGCTGCACGCGTAAAACCACACCTGGTTTGCGGGCCTTTGAAAAATATGCCGTACGTTGTGGTGGCGGTGCAAACCATCGCTTTGGCCTTGATGATGCGGTTCTGATCAAGGACAACCACATCGCCGTTTGCGGTAGCATCACCAAGGCAATCGAAGCCGCGCGCAATTATGTCGGGCATCTTGTTGTGATTGAGATCGAAGTCGACACACTTGAACAGCTCGAAGAAGCGCTAAGCGCTGGTGCAACGACTGTTCTTGTCGACAACTTCGGAATTGATGGTCTGAAAGAAGCGGTGAAGCTTAACAACGGTCGCGCGCGGATTGAGGCATCAGGCGGTATCAATATCGACACAATCAAGGATGTTGCCGAAACAGGGGTTGATTTCATCTCAAGTTCCAAGATCACCATTTCTGCGCCGACCCTTGATATCGGTCTCGACGTCACACTGGGGTAGAACAATGAAACAATTTCAGCCTGGCGATATCATCGAAATCACGCTCCCCCAAGGCTTTGGCTACTTGCAAGTCACGCATAACCATCCTGCGTACCCAGAAGTGGTCCGCGCCTTGCCCGGGCGCCATCCAGCTCGTCCGGCAAACATTGCAGAGCTTGCAAAAGGCAAAACCGAATTCACCCTCATGCTCCCGCTATTCTCAGCACTTAAACAGGGCATGATCAAAGGCGAAAAAGTCGGTGCTGCGAAAATACCGGCCAACGACAGTACCTTTCCTACGTTCCGGATGCCGATCCGCGACAAACAAGGCAACGTCGTATATTGGTGGTTCTGGGATGGTGAAGGATTGCACTATGAGGCAAACCCAGACGCATCAACGGACCAAATGCCGCTGCGAGAAATCACAACGGCAGATGCCTTAATCGCAAAGCTGTCAGCTGTCTGAGCGGAAGCCCTAGGTCGGAATGCGGGTCGGTGGGACTTTGCGTCCTTCCTCTCCCGCCTTTCGCTCATCTTCCTCGAGATTCTGAAGAATAACCAACATGCCCTTCCGGATGGTTTCGATCTCGTCTGGTGTCAAACCATCCAAGGCAACCTCGTTCACCTCAATCGCGAGCGGTTCAAGTTCGATACGAAGCTCCTTGCCCCGTTTGGTCAGGAATACATGCTGTTTGCGGCGGTTACCGGCCAAGGTACGTTTTTCAAGAAAGCCAAGCGCTTCAAGACGTTGCAAGGCTGTATGGGTCGTTGGCTCGGTAAGACCGGCTTCTTCGGCCAGCTCACGTTGGGTCAAACCTTCCTGCTGCCACAGGATACGCAGGAAAATCCACTGGCCAAACGTCACGTGATGCGACGCAAGACGTATTTGCAGAGAACGGTTAAAACCGCGGGTTGCCAGCCGGATAATATGCGCAAGACGTTCGCGCGAATTCGGAACTCTGTTTTCTCTATCGGCCATGAATTGATGGATGCCCCTAAAACCAACTGATCTTGCTTTTCGGATTGACTGATACAGCCGTCTTTTGCCGGTGTCAAACGTGCTTAGCCGGGAGCTTGCCAAGCACGTTTGCACATTACGCCAACGATTACCCTTCGTCACCTTCGGCAGTTTCTTCAGCCGTACGAGTCATGCCCGACGACATGGCCTTGGTGTACCCGGGGGTTATGCGCGCATCAATCACGACAGCTTTTCCCGCCTTCACGATTGGCAATGCTTCTTCAATAGCGGCATTTAGTTCTTCCGGTGTGGACACAGGACCAAATGCCATCAAACCTTGCGCCCGGGCCATTGCCGCCAAATCGATATCGGGCCCGCCAATATGTTGGCCGATCCATTTGTTCTCGACAGGACGCTCGCGACTGATGGCGACTTTTTCCTGATGAATTTCATCGTTATAGAAAGACCGGTTATTGGCAATGATCGCAAGAAACGCAATGCCATAGCGTGCAGCAGTCCAAAACGCCGAAACCCCCATCAGGAAATCACCATCCCCTAAAACAGCAACCGGAAGACGATTGGTGTCGCGCAGCGCCAAGGCAGCACCGACCAACATACCGGGCCCCGACGCAATCCCGGCTCCACCGTCATAGCCAAGGTAGTCAAGTGGGTGGCGGAAATGCCAAAGATCACCACCCCAGCTAAGCGGCAACCGAACAAGCGACACGACCTCTTCGGCAAGTGCCGCCCCCAAAGATGCAGCAAGACTGTCTACGTTAAGCGGGGCTGACGGGTCAGCGATATCGCCAGTACATAGTGCCGGTAAACTTTCCAGGCTACTGGCTGCTGCAATGTCAGCTTCTTTGCAAAGTTGCTTGATAACCACATCCGGTTCAGCAGCGATATGCATATCCGCCCTGACATTTGCCTGATGATCCATGCTCCAGCCATTGTGGATCTGATGATCGAGCGAAATCTGAACAATCTTTGTATTTTCCGCTCTCGGCCCAGCCTGTTTCAAAGTACCTGCAACATCGACCCAGTCAAAACTGACGATCAGGTCAGCATCGCTCAGGACACGAGCTCCGTCTGGCGACATAAAGAAGCCAGGAGCACCGGTATGGAGCGCGTGATCCGTCGGAAATGCTGCCCCAAGCTTAATGTCGGTCAGGACGCGGGCATTGAATGCCTCTGCCAGTGCGACGCGGCGCGTCCAATCTGCCTCGTTGCGCGAAATACGCCCCATCAGGAACACTGGCGCTTTCGCCGTTCGAAGCATCGTCTGCAATTCGATCAACGTTTCGCGTGATGCGGCAGGCTGTGCAGGCAAGGCATGACGGCTGACATCAGGAAGACTTATGGGCTCGGCGACCTCCTCTTCCTGTACCGAAACGTCAAAACAAACGTAAACTGGCGCCATCGGAGCCGTTTTGGCAATTGTTGCCCCGCGCATCATGGCTTCAAGCGATGCACGAATAGAAGCGGGTTGATCATCCCATTTGACATAGGGGCGCACCAAAGCGGCCTGATCACGGGATGTATGAATCCAGTCAATCCATGGACGCCGCTCGGCCGCGTCGACGGGACCGGTGGCACCAAACACCAATACAGGCACACGGTCACACCACGCGTTATAAATCGACATGGCAGCATGCATGAGCCCGACATTGGCGTGAACGATGGCCGCCATTGGGCGTCCTGTAACCTTCGCCCAACCGTGCGCGATAGCAACCGTATGCTCTTCATGCAGGCACAGCAGCATTCTGGGATCTTCGTTCCCAAGATGGTTGACCAGACTGTCATGCAAACCGCGGAAGCTTGATCCGGGATTAAGGGCAACAAATTTGACATCAAGGGCACGCAACATCTCTGCAATCAGATCACTGCCCCATACCCCTTCCGATCCTGACGCGACAGGATTCTCGACCTTTTCCATTTTTCCTCCCGGACTTTTCAGTGCTTTATCAAAGCAATTTAGAATTTTTCTTTTTAAATACTTCGATATCTAACATTATGTCAAACGGGATTTCCCCGTGAACAGGACAGATGCCACAAAGGCGCAATGGATAGGCTTTGGATTGCAATACGCTGCCGACCCAAAACGACTGTTTTAAAGATCAACAATCCCTGCTTGCTGATCAGCAGCACCCAACAGAGCGAGAAATATGAGGAAACTAAATTGGCTAACGATTTACGCCCTGATACTGGCCGTTTTCTTTGTCATCGGCGGCACGATGAACTTGCTTGCATCTGATGCAACGCAAGCAGATTACGCAAGATGGGGTTAACACCATTCCGTTGGCACTATGTTTGCTCTTCGGGATGCAGAATATTTCTATGTACTCGAAGACAACCTGACATGCCTCATCCCGTGATTTATAGACCCTGCGGCGAATGCGCTGACGCATCACTTTGAAACACCCCTCTCATTCAGCAAACGCATCAACCGGTTTCTGAAACGCGACAATTCATAGATCCACTGCTTCCGCACCACCTCGACGACTTTCAGTCTTTGATCTGGGCAGTTAACAAAGTAACTCTCAGCTGCGGCAATCAACTTTTCCGCAGTGATCGGAAGCTTTGACCGCAAAATCGATCCAGCAACTTCAAAGACATTTGCTTCAATTTGACTGGTTGCACTCTCGCGTTCGCCACGGGCAACGGCAACGCATTTTTCCAACAAATCATCTTCAAAATCTCTTGCTGGCATTGGCACGCCATTATTCAGAGAAGCTTCGCACCAGACAGAGAAAGGGCTGAATGCCAAATCAACCGATCAGAACTGCCCGTGAGAGCAAAGCTAATCATCGACGGCTGGCTGTACAGCGCTCCAAGGTCATTACATTCACAACTTTCCGAGTAGAACTTTCAGCTTTGCCACGCCTCTTGAGTAAAGCAGCTCTAGGCTCTCAAGCCCCCCTGTTTCTTCAAATGCCAGCGGCAAGAATCTTTCCATCTGCTCGCGATGTAAACCCTGAGCTTTGATCTGATCAATCACGCGCTCGAGGTCACCAAGAGCCAAGTATTGCGACTGTCTCTATGATTTCTCGAAAGGAAGCACTCTTTAGCTGGTTCGAAAAACCGTACCGCTCCAAATCAAAATCAGTCCCCACATACTTGTTGGACAAAAGCCTTAGCAAGCCGATATGAGCACACATTTAAGGAGACCGCTGATGGTTATTGTGGACCGGTTCAAATACCCACATCACAATCAGATCGCGACCATCCTTAATGCGATCGATAGCGCTTTCCTCAGAGAGAACAATATACTTTTTGCGGGCGGCACTCTCCTGACTCTCTCGTTAGGAGAATACCGCCAATCGGATGATATCTACTTTCTGGTCAAGGCGCGTTCACAAGGTCTGAAAAACATCAGAGATCTGGTGCGACACAGCTTCAAACCACTCTTCCCCAATGCGCCTGAATATCTGGAATTCGGTGAGGCGAGGGCGGATCAGTATCGAATTTTTGGAACGGTCACCGTTTCGGGGAACCTGCCAATCAAGATCGAAGTGTTCTGTGAGGCAAGGATAGGGCAGCTTTATCCAGATGAAGGTATTGATGGCATTCCTGTGCCTACTCTCAATATGCGAGACATGGCCGTGCAAAAGTTGTTTGCTAATGCGGACAGATACCATGACCGATATGTCCACCACCGGGATTTATACGATCTCGCTGTTTTAACCGAGAGAGGTATCGATCTACCGGCTGAAATAAATCGCGCCGAGGAAGTATACTCTGTCGAGCAAGAGCTTCGCGAGGCTCTTTGCGCGATCGAGAGCCCGGCCGTCAGAGACAGAGATTTCCACGCACTCGCGATCAAACCTGAAGCTCAGCATCGAATAATTACTGGCCTCAACAAATTAAGGGCCCCACTTGGCATAAAACCCTTACAAGAAGCCGATCAGGAAAATGACATGGAGCCCGACCTGTTTTAGACCGGGCTTTTGTTATTTCGGGGAACCTTCAGCATCCGGCTGATATTGTGCGATTTTGTCCATATCCGGGCGCTTCCAGTCGAGAAGGGGTGCAAATTCTTTGGGAACGGGCGATGCATCCGGGGCCGTGCAACGGACGAAGGTGTGCTTGAAGACATTGTGGACGTTTTCCCAATAGATTTCGCGATCCTCAGGGTCCAACTCCTCGAGCTGCCATTCCATCTCCTTCAATCCTTTGACCCATCCAAGAACTTCAGCACCTCTCAGTTCATGCTGCGGAGCGGATGATCGTGCGATACCAGTCGGCTGGACATAAAGATGACCGGGTTCGCTCCCTCGCAGTTCCCTAGCTACCTCGTCTGATGCCAACTTAAAGCCAACGTACAAAGCATGCTTGATGACACCATTCGGCCAAGAGCGTTCGTACAAACGACGATACTCTTTCACCTCTTTCTCAAGTTCTGCAATTTTCGCCTGCATGGCATCCAGCTTACGAAGCGCATCATCGCGCTCAGCGACCACGCTATCGAAAAGCCGCTGGTTCTCTTGATAAACCCTCGCGCGAGCGCTGTCTCCGATTGACCGGATGAGATTCGCATCGAAAAAGCCATCACCATAACTGTCGTGTGACATAGTAATTCAAAACTCCAAAACTCGCATTTCGACAGTAACGAGCGTTCACCTGTAGCGCAATTGTTGACCGCGCTATTTCTTCAGGAAACGCAAGTTTATGCATCTCTCTCGCCTTTCCTGCTGCTTGTGTTGGTGGCGCTTCCTTCAGAGTTCGACGCCCCCTCCGACGGATTTGCAGCAGACCGAGCTGATTGAGCATTGGCGCCAGACCCTGAAGCACCTTCAGCAGATCCGCCACCAGCAGAATCCTGCTGAACACCGGCATTGGAAGCGCCTTGGGTTGCCGAGTTATCCGCGCCGCCGCCAGCATTAGAGCCTGGCTGGCCACTGTTGTCGGAAGTCTATCCATGCGCCAAAAGTCCTCACAGGA
>Ga0189274_100090_pt1 | contig 99204 bp, 95 predicted proteins | sample N5B1minimetaG_FD_130323 | JGI IMG/M metagenome (GOLD analysis project Ga0189274, IMG submission 130323) | Marine microbial communities from the Costa Rica Dome - N5 B1 mini metaG | ecosystem: Environmental > Aquatic > Marine > Oceanic > Photic zone | place: Costa Rica: the Eastern Pacific...
ACATATCATCTACGGCATCCAGTACATTGCCCGGTCCTTGAAGCACCTCAACGGTAACCGTAGCGGTATCGCAATTGCCGGAATCGGCTACATCGCATATCGTATATTCAATGGTATAGGTTCCCGCCTCGGTTCCGGGGACTACGCTGATGGTCCCATCCGCATTGATGGTCAACTGGTCCGTTGGCGTGGAGGTCAACACCACATCTTCCAAGGAAACAGGTTCTCCATTGTACGTATCGTTGGATAGCACATTGCTGTTCGGAATGGTACCCCCATCTCCCGTTTCCGCCGTAAATGTATCATCTACGGCATCCAGAGCATTCGCTCCGATTTCTATATAAATCGTGGCAGTTGCGCACACACTTGGGTCGGGCAGTACGTTGCACACCTGATACACTATGGAAACGGTGGAATTTGATTCAGACGTTTCCGGTATATAGTTTACAAAACCAGTATCATTATTAAAAACAACTACTCCAACAGCGCTGCCTCCAATTCTTTCAATATTGGTAACACCGACATTGTTCGGTGCATTGTTGGGAAGAAAATCATCATTCTCCAAAATGTTTATTGCAACCTCAATAGTTGCGGGTGTCGAACCAAAATCGTCATTGGCATTTACCGTCAAAGGGTCAGGGTCCGTATCATTGGGGTTTCCGTCGCCATCACAATCAAGGGATTCCCAATTTGCAGATTGCGGCAGGGTAACACTTTCTGGATTATAATCGCACGGATCTAAAGGATCCGTACCATCTTCCTTCTCATCGCCGTTGGTGACCCCATCTCCATCACAATCGGCGTCTATCCAAGTAGAATCGGGGGTGACGGTTTGACTTTCCAGTTTAAAATCACAGGAATCCAAAGGATCGGTTCCATCTTCTATCTCGTCGCCGTTGGTAACCCCGTCGCCATCACAATCAGCATCCAGATAGTCCCCACTTTGTGGTAGGGTTACACTATCTGGGTTATATTCGCATGGATCCAATGGGTCTGTGCCATCTTCCTTCTCATCGCCGTTGGTGACCCCATCACCATCACAATCCAACTTCTTCCATTCCTGGGACGGTGCACAATCCTGGTGCTCCAAAACAAAATCGCAAGGATCTAGTGGATTTGTACCGTCTTCTTTTTCCTGACCATTACTTACCCCATCGCCATCACAATCCAAGTTCTTCCATTCCTGGGACGGTGCACAATCCTGGTGCTCCAAAACAAAATCGCAAAGATCTAGTGGATCCGTACCGTCTTCTTTTTCCTGGCCATTACTTACCCCATCTCCATCACAATCCAACTTCTTCCATTCCTGGGACGGTGCACAATCCTGGTGCTCCAAAACAAAATCGCAAGGATCTAGTGGATCTGTACCGTCTTCTTTTTCCTGACCATTACTTACCCCATCCCCATCACAATCCATTTTTTTCCATTTGTAAGACGGCGAACAGTTCTGGTGTGCCAAAACAAAATCACAAGGATCTAAGGGATCGGTACCGTCATGCTTTTCCCTGCCATTAGTAACCCCATCCCCATCACAATCCATTTTTTTCCATTTGTCGGACGGTGCACAGTTCTGGTGAGCCAAAACAAAATCGCATGGGTCATTTGGGTCTGTACCATCTATATTTTCTTGATCTGTGGTAACCCCATCGCCATCACAATCGTCGCTTCCGTAACAAAACGACAAAGGATTCCATAACGAAGTTCGCTGAAAATCAAATGTAAGGGATTGAGAGCTATAGCTATTTTCTAGATCGAGACCTAAGGGAGTTATAAAATCATAAGTATTGGCTGCACTAAAATGTGATGCAAAGCCAAATACCACAAAGAACATCGTAAACACGAACTGCTTGTGTAGCGGGTTATTTAGTCTCACAAAAGTAATTTTGTCCATAAATGATAAGTTTTGGTCAACTATCACCATGGCAAAAAGTGGTTCTCGTAATTGTAAGAAAATTGGGGTTTTCTTGTTTGTTTTAATGTCACTGGTCCATTTGACACATCTCGACACAATTACGTCACATAGTTAAACTTTTTGACTATCACCTCCTATTTTAATCGATAAAAGGCATGTTCATCAACATTATTGACTGGATTGTCGATTCACTAATGGTATATAACCCACACTTTAATGGTCAGTGCTATTAAAACGGCCGAAAAATACTTCACTTTTTCGTTTTCACCGGTTTATTTCGGTAATTTTTTTCCAATAATATTAACAATCGTGATTCGTTGCCAAAATTCGGGGCATAACAGATAAATCCACTATTTTTGCCGAAATTTTTGTTGATGGAATTTCAAAAGGAAATAGCGAAACGAAGAACCTTTGGTATCATTTCCCACCCGGATGCCGGTAAAACTACTTTGACCGAAAAATTACTTTTGTTCGGTGGTGCGATCCAAGAAGCGGGAGCCGTAAAAAGCAACAAAATAAAAAAGTCCGCTACGAGTGACTTTATGGAAATCGAAAGACAAAGGGGTATTTCGGTCGCTACTTCGGTTTTAGCGTTTATTTATAAGGACAAAAAGATAAATATCCTGGATACCCCAGGGCACAAAGATTTCGCCGAGGACACATTCCGGACCCTCACCGCGGTGGACAGCGTTATTGTTGTCATTGATGTGGCAAAAGGTGTGGAGGAGCAGACGGAAAAACTCGTCGAGGTCTGTCGTATGCGAAATATTCCAATGATCGTTTTCATCAACAAATTGGATCGTGAGGGAAAAGACGCTTTTGATCTCTTGGACGAAGTAGAACAAAAATTAGGTTTGTCCGTTACCCCTTTAAGCTTTCCGATAGGCATGGGATACGATTTCAAGGGAATCTACAACATCTACGAAAAAAACATTAATCTGTTTAGCGGCAATAGCAAAAAAAACATCGAGGAGACCATTGCTTTTGATAACCTCGACAATCCAGAGCTTGAAGAAATTATCGGGGCCAACGCAGCCGAAGAGTTACGCGGCAACTTGGAACTGGTAGATGGTGTTTACCCGGATTTTGACAAAGAAGCCTATCTTAAAGGTGAGTTGCAACCTGTTTTTTTTGGTTCTGCACTGAATAATTTTGGCGTACGCGAACTGTTGGATTGTTTTGTGGATATCGCTCCCTCTCCCAGACCAAAAAAGGCCGAGGAACGTTTGGTCAAGGCAGACGAAAAGGATTTCTCCGGATTTGTATTTAAAATACATGCCAACATGGACCCCAAGCACCGGGACAGATTGGCTTTTGTTAAGATTGTTTCAGGTACTTTTGAACGCAACACTCCCTATCTACACGTAAGACAAGGAAAAAAGCTAAAGTTCTCCAGCCCAAACGCATTCTTTGCAGAGAAAAAAGAGATTGTGGACATCTCTTATCCAGGGGATATTGTGGGGCTTCATGATACGGGCAACTTTAAGATAGGGGACACTTTGACCAGCGGTGAAGAACTGCACTACAAAGGCATTCCGAGCTTTTCTCCCGAGCATTTTAGATATATCAACAATGCAGACCCAATGAAGGCCAAGCAACTGTACAAGGGAATTGATCAATTAATGGATGAAGGTGTCGCCCAATTGTTCACCCTGGAAATGAACGGAAGGAAAGTTATTGGAACCGTTGGTGCTCTGCAATATGAAGTTATCCAATATCGGTTGGAGCACGAATACGGGGCCAAGTGTACCTATGAAAATTTTCCGGTCCATAAAGCATGCTGGGTAGAGGCAGAAGATGAAAACAATGAGGAGTTCCAAGAGTTCAAAAGGGTAAAGCAAAAGTTTTTGGCTACCGACAAAAGAGGGCAATTGGTGTTTTTGGCAGATTCCCCATTTTCGTTACAGATGACCCAACAAAAGTACCCTTCCGTAAAACTGCACTATACTTCAGAGTTTGAATAATCCTTTTTTTAACCAACGCATACAAGGTTGAAAACGAATTGATTATACAAATTCATATTTCTTTTTTTTGTACATTGATTGGTATAACCAATTAATTAAGCAAACTATGACAACTACAGTAAAACCGCCTACTTGGTTCTGGGTGGTAAGCATTATCGCACTTTTATGGAATTTAATGGGTGTTTTCAACTATCTCAATCAAGCTTTTAACCAACAGGCTATCTTAGAAACTTTAGACCAAGCACAACGTGAAGCTTTCGAAGGCATACCGGCATGGGCCACGGCAGCATTTGCCCTTGCTGTATTCTCCGGAACTTTGGCCTGTATTGGACTGCTGATGCGTAAAAAATGGGCCCGGCCACTATTTATTCTTTCGCTATTGGCCGCAGTGGTTCAATTCATCCATTGGTTGTTTATCTCCAATGCCGTGGAAGCTTTTGGACCTTCTACATATGCCATGCCCGTAATTGTGATAATAATTGGGATTTACCTGATCTTATTCTCTAAAAAGGGAATTGAGAAAGGTTGGTTAACATAAAATCAATAAAAAAAGCCCCTTTTAAAAAAGGGGCTTTTTTTTATGCTTCTCCGGTAGGGCCAAAATTCAATGGGATCGGAGGTTGCTCGTAGTCCTGAATTGTTCCATGGGCACTTTCGAACCTATTTACATTTTCATTTAATGCCTTGAGCAGTTTTTTGGCATGTTGTGGCGTTAGGATTATTCTGCTTTTCACCTTTGCCTTGGGAGCGCCCGGCATCAAACTAATAAAGTCCACCACAAACTCTGATACTGAGTGGTTGATTATAGCCAGATTGGAATATGTTCCTTCCGCTGTTTTCTCGTCCAACTCTATATTGATCTGTTTCTGATTCTTCTTTTCTTCAGCCATATCTGTTCTTATCTTAAAAAGAAAACCCCGACCTAAAGGCCAGGGTTTATTTTTATTTAGAATTTAAATTCCTCTTTTCGGGCCATAATCTCATCGTACTCCTCTTTGGAACCTACAATGATACTGTCATAATCCCTCATACCGGTACCGGCAGGAATCTTATGTCCTACAATTACATTTTCCTTCAATCCTTCCAAGGTATCCACTTTACCGCTAACCGCAGCTTCGTTCAATACTTTTGTAGTTTCCTGGAACGATGCCGCAGATATAAAGGATTTGGTCTGCAACGATGCTCTTGTGATACCTTGCAGGATCGGCGTTGCTGTTGCAGCAACTGCATCTCTTGCAACTACTAAGTTCTTGTCCTCTCTTCTAAGAATAGAGTTCTCGTCCCTTAGCTCACGTATGGTTAAGATCTGCCCTGGCTTCAATCTTTCGGAATCCCCGGCATCTTCCACAACCTTCTTACCGAAAATCTCATCATTTTCGTTGATAAAGTCGTCTTTGTGCACCAATTGATTCTCCAAAAAGATAGTATCACCTGGATCTTGGATCTTAACTTTACGCATCATTTGTCTTACAACAACCTCAAAGTGCTTATCATTGATTTTCACACCCTGTAAACGATATACCTCTTGTACCTCGTTCACCAAGTATTGCTGTACTGCGGATGGTCCTTTGATGGCCAAGATATCTTCCGGTGTAATGGAACCGTCGGACAATGGCATACCGGCACGTACGTAGTCGTTCTCCTGAACCAAAATCTGGTTGGACAATTTAACCAAGTACTTTTTGATATCACCTGTTTTGGATTCTATAATGATTTCGCGGTTACCTCGCTTGATCTTACCAAAAGATACTACACCATCAATTTCCGAAACAACTGCTGGATTGGATGGGTTACGGGCCTCGAAAAGCTCGGTCACCCTCGGAAGACCTCCGGTAATATCCCCTGCCTTAGCAGATTTACGTGGGATTTTCACCAAAATCTTACCTTCCTTCACCTTTTCGCCATCATCGATCATAAGGTGTGAGCCAACCGGCAAGTTGTACGAACGCAATGTTTCTCCTTTACCATCCTTGATCAACAAGGTTGGAATAAGTTTTTTGTTCCTACTTTCGGAGATTACTTTTTCTTGGAAACCGGTCTGTTCATCGATTTCTACTTGGTAAGTAACCCCTTGCTCAATGTTTTCGTAGGCTATCTCTCCAGAGAATTCGGAAACAATAACACCGTTATATGGATCCCACTCACAAATAACAGTTCCCTTTGCTATTTTCTCGCCATTTTTAATGTACAGCTGAGAACCATAAGGGATGTTGTTTGTACTTAAGGTAATTCCTGTTTTTGGATCAACAATCTTAACTTCGGATGTTCTGGAGATAACAATATTGGTTTTTCCACCTTCACTATTTTCTCCTTCTACCAACCTTAGGTCCTCGATTTCGGCAACACCATCAAATTTAGACTCCAATTTGTTGTCCTCGGAGATGTTACCTGCAATACCACCCACGTGGAAGGTACGCAACGTTAACTGTGTACCAGGCTCACCGATGGACTGAGCGGCAACAACACCAACGGCCTCACCCCTTTGTACCATTTTATTGGTAGCAAGGTTACGTCCATAACATTTGGCACATATACCTTGTGGCGCCTCGCACGTTAATGGTGATCTTACTTCTATCTTCTCGATCGGAGCTGCTTCTACCCTTTTAACATCGGCTTCATTGATCTCTTGACCTGCTCTTAGGACAAGCTCTTCGGTCAATGGGTTGTAAACATCGTGTAAGGATACCCTACCTAGGATTCTCTCACCCAAAGTTTCAACAACTTCCTCATTTTTCTTCAAAGCTTCCACTTCGATACCTCTCAAGGTTCCACAATCCTCGCTATTAACGATAACATCCTGTGAAACATCCACCAAACGACGGGTCAAGTATCCAGCATCCGCAGTTTTCAAAGCGGTATCCGCAAGACCTTTACGTGCACCGTGGGTAGAGATAAAGTATTCCAAAATCGATAATCCTTCCTTAAAGTTGGAAAGAATCGGGTTTTCGATAATCTCTCCACCTCCTGCTGTAGATTTTTTAGGCTTGGCCATCAATCCACGCATACCGGTCAACTGACGAATCTGTTCTTTGGAACCCCTCGCACCAGAATCCAACATCATATACACAGAGTTGAATCCTTGTTTGTCCTCACGAATTCGCTTCATGGCCAACTCGGTCAACATGGCGTTGGTAGAGGTCCAAACATCAATTACCTGGTTGTAACGTTCGTTGTTGGTAATAAGACCCATGTTATAGTTCATCATAATACCATCAACTTGTCCATTGGCCTCTTCGATCATATCCAATTTTTCGGCCGGGATGATAATATCTCCCAAACTAAAGGATAGACCACCTTTAAAGGCAAAATCGTACCCCATGGCCTTAATTTTATCCAAGAAATCCGCAGTAGTAGGCACATCGGTCACTGCAAGTATGTCCCCAATAATGTTTCTAAGGGCTTTCTTGTTCAATACCTGGTTGATGAATCCTGCTTGTTCCGGCACTTCAGTGTTGAACAATACACGACCTACCGTGGTTTCTATAATTTGATAGACCAACTCACCTTCTTCGTTAAAGTCCTTTGCCCTAACCTTGATTCCGGCGTTAAGCGATACTTTTTTCTCGTTGAAGGCAATCTCCACTTCTTCAGAAGAATAGAAGGTCAAACCTTCACCCAACACAGGCTCTTCCGGTGTGGATTTTTTATGCTTGGTCATATAATACAATCCCAAGACCATATCCTGAGATGGTACGGTAATCGGGGAACCGTTTGCAGGGTTAAGGATGTTCTGTGAAGCCAACATCAATAATTGAGCTTCCAAAATGGCCTCTGGCCCCAATGGCAAGTGAACTGCCATTTGATCCCCATCAAAATCCGCGTTAAATGCGGTACATGCCAATGGGTGCAAACGAATCGCCTTACCTTCGATAAGTTTAGGCTGGAACGCTTGGATACCCAAACGGTGCAATGTGGGGGCACGGTTCAACAACACTGGGTGTCCTTTAAGGACGTTTTCAAGAATGTCCCAAACTACGGGCTCTTTCTTGTCTATAATCTTTTTGGCAGATTTAACGGTCTTTACAATACCTCTTTCTATCAACTTACGGATGATGAACGGCTTGTAAAGTTCGGCAGCCATATCTTTTGGAAGACCACACTCGTACAATTTCAATTCCGGTCCAACAACGATTACGGAACGAGCAGAGTAATCCACACGTTTACCCAAAAGGTTTTGACGGAAACGACCTTGCTTACCTTTCAATGAATCGGAAAGGGATTTCAATGGTCTATTTGATTCCGTTTTTACCGCAGATGCTTTTCTTGTGTTATCGAAAAGGGAATCCACCGCTTCTTGAAGCATACGCTTTTCGTTCCTCAAGATCACTTCTGGCGCCTTGATCTCCATCAAACGCTTCAATCGGTTGTTTCGGATAATTACCCTACGGTACAAATCGTTCAAATCTGATGTGGCAAAACGACCACCATCCAACGGTACCAACGGACGCAATTCTGGCGGAATCACAGGAATCACTTTCATGATCATCCATTCAGGATTGTTCTCCCTGTTGTTCTGTGATTCACGTAATGCCTCGACTACCTGAAGACGTTTCAATGCTTCGGTCTTACGTTGTTTTGATGTTTCGGTGTTCGCCTTGTGACGTAGTTCGTACGACAATTGTTCCAAATCTATTCTGGACAAAATGTCAATCAAACATTCGGCACCCATTTTGGCAATGAACTTATTTGGATCGGTATCCTCCAAGTATTGGTTCTCGGTAGGAATGGATTCCAAAATGTTCAAGTATTCCTCTTCGGTTAAGAAATCCATTTTGTGGATTTCCTCACCTTCTGGACCTTTGGCAATACCAGGCTGGATAACCACATACCTTTCGTAGTATATGATCATATCCAACTTTTTGGAAGGCAATCCCAAAAGGTATCCTATTTTGTTTGGCAGTGAACGGAAGTACCAGATATGCGCTACGGGAACCACAAGATTAATGTGCCCCACGCGATCTCTACGTACTTTCTTCTCCGTTACTTCAACACCACAACGGTCACAAACGATTCCACGGTAACGGATTCTTTTGTACTTACCACAAGCACATTCATAATCCTTAACGGGACCAAAAATACGCTCGCAGAACAATCCATCACGCTCTGGTTTGTGCGTTCTATAGTTAATGGTTTCGGGCTTCAACACCTCTCCACGGGACTCTGCCAAGATTGACTCTGGAGAGGCCAATCCGATGGAAATTTTGTTGAACCTTTTTTGTGCGTTATTATCTTTTATTCTAGCCATAACAATATGGTGATGATATAGTTAATGTAATATAGTGTTCTATTCCTCCAATCTAATATCCAAGCCCAAACCTTTAAGTTCGTGCATCAATACATTGAAAGATTCTGGCAACCCAGGCTCTGGCATGGTCTCACCCTTTACAATGGTCTCATAGGTCTTGGCCCTTCCGATAACATCATCCGACTTAACGGTCAATATTTCCCTAAGGGTAGATGATGCTCCGTAGGCTTCCAATGCCCACACTTCCATCTCACCAAAACGCTGACCACCAAACTGAGCTTTACCACCCAATGGTTGCTGTGTGATCAATGAGTACGGTCCAATAGATCTTGCGTGCATTTTGTCGTCTACCATGTGACCTAGTTTCAACATGTAGATAACTCCAACGGTAGCTCGTTGATCAAAACGCTGACCGGTTCCACCATCGTATAGATAAGTATGTCCAAATCTTGGCACTCCTGCTTCATCGGTAATCTTATTGATCTCATCCAACGAGGCACCATCAAAAATTGGAGTGGCATATTTTTGACCCAACTTTAATCCGGCCCAACCTAATACGGTTTCGTAGATCTGACCAATGTTCATCCTCGATGGTACACCAAGTGGGTTCAATACAATGTCCACTGGGGTTCCGTCTTCCAAGAACGGCATATCCTCTTGACGAACGATACGGGCCACAATACCTTTGTTACCGTGACGACCTGCCATTTTATCACCAACTTTAAGCTTACGCTTTTTGGCGATGTAGACTTTGGCCAATTTCATGATACCTGCAGGAAGCTCATCCCCTACGGAGATGGTAAACTTGTCCCTTCTAAGGTTACCTTGAATATCGTTCAATTTGATTTTGTAGTTGTGCAACAAGTCGGCAACCAAAGCATTGGTAGCATCATCTGTTGTCCAGCTTCCTCCAACCAAGTGAGCGAAATCGTCAACGGCGTTCAACATTTTAATGGTGTATTTCTTTCCTTTTGGAAGTACTTCTTCACCCAAATCGTTGATTACACCTTGTGATGTTTTTCCACTGATCAAACTGAACAATTTCTCTATCAATTCATCTTTCAGCTGTTGGAACTTCACCTCATAATCCAATTCCAATCTAGCGATGGCTTCTTTATCTTCGGAACGTTTTCTCTTATCCTTGATGGAACGGGAGAACAATTTCTTATCGATTACCACACCTCTTAATGATGGAGAAGCTTTTAATGAAGCATCCTTTACATCACCTGCTTTGTCACCAAAGATGGCACGCAACAGTTTTTCTTCCGGAGTTGGGTCCGATTCTCCCTTTGGAGTAATCTTACCGATCAATATATCTCCTGGCTTCACTTCGGCACCGATACGGATCATACCGTACTCGTCCAAGTCTTTTGTTGCTTCTTCGGATACGTTTGGAATATCGTTGGTCAATTCCTCCGCACCCAATTTGGTATCTCTTACCTCCAAGGAATACTCATCAACATGGATAGAGGTAAATATATCCTCACGAACCACTTTTTCGGAAATCACGATCGCATCCTCAAAGTTGTATCCTTTCCAAGGCATAAAGGCAACCTTCATGTTTCTACCCAAGGCCAATTCCCCTTTTTCGGTAGCGTAGCCTTCACAAAGTACCTGACCTTTTTTTACCTTGTCGCCTTTTCTTACGATTGGCTTCAAGTTGATACTGGTCCCTTGGTTTGTTTTTCTAAATTTCACCAATTGGTACGTTTTAGAATCTTCGTCAAAGCTTACCAATCGCTCTTCATCGGTCCTATCGTACTTAATGGTAATTTTCTGTGCATCCACATACTCAACAACCCCATCTCCTTCTGCATTGATCAATACCCGGGAATCGGTAGCTACTTGTCTTTCCAAACCTGTACCTACGATCGGAGAATCCGGTCTCAACAATGGAACTGCCTGGCGCATCATGTTAGATCCCATCAAGGCACGGTTCGCATCATCGTGCTCCAAGAAAGGAATCAAGGATGCGGAAATGGATGCGATCTGGTTCGGTGCAACGTCGGTATATTTTACCTCTGTTGGGTCCACTACCGGGAAATCACCTTCTTCACGGGCAATCACCTTTTCTCTTTCAATAGTACCATCTTCTGCCAATGGAATGTTGGCTTGGGCAATCTTCATTCCTTCCTCTTCCTCTGCACTGAGGTAAATGTGGTTTTCAGTATCTACTTTACCATCCTCTACTTTACGGTAAGGAGTTTCCAAGAAGCCCATATTGTTCACCTTGGCAAATACGGACAATGAAGAGATCAAACCAATGTTCGGTCCTTCAGGTGTCTCGATCGGACACAATCTTCCGTAGTGTGTATAGTGAACGTCTCGCACCTCGAAACCTGCTCTTTCTCTGGAAAGACCACCTGGCCCTAATGCGGATAATCTTCTTTTGTGCGTAATCTCTGCCAACGGGTTGGTCTGGTCCATGAACTGGGACAACTGGTTGGTTCCAAAGAATGAGTTGATTACGGATGACAATGTCTTCGCGTTGATCAAATCAATCGGGGTAAACACCTCATTGTCACGAACGTTCATACGCTCACGGATGGTACGCGCCATTCGTGCCAAACCTACGCCGAACTGCTGGGACAATTGTTCCCCAACGGTTCTTACACGACGGTTGGACAAGTGATCGATATCATCGATCTCCGCTTTGGAGTTGATCAACTCGATCAAATATTTGATGATGGTGATGATATCTTCCTTGGTCAACACTTGTTTATCCATTCCGATATCCAAGCCCAACTTCTTGTTCATTCTGTAACGACCTACTTCTCCAAGATTGTAACGTTGGTCGGAGAAGAACAATTTATCGATAATACCACGAGCCGTTTCTTCATCTGGCGGTTCGGCATTACGCAATTGTCTATAAATATGCTCTACCGCTTCTTTTTCAGAGTTGGTAGGGTCTTTTTGCAAAGTGTTGTGGATAATGGCATAATCAGACTGTGCATTGTTCTCCTTGTGAAGCAAAATGGTCTTCACGTCGGCATCAATGATCTCATCGATATGCTCTTTTTCCAAAATGGTATCACGATCGAGTACGATTTCGTTTCTTTCGATAGATACCACTTCTCCAGTATCCTCGTCCACGAAATCCTCATGCCATGTGTTCAGCACTCTAGCGGCCAATTTACGGCCCAATACTTTTTTAAGCCCGGATTTGGAAACCTTTACTTCTTCCGAAAGGTCGAAGATTTCCAAAATGTCCTTGTCCCTTTCAAAGCCGATGGCACGGAACAGAGTGGTTACCGGTAATTTTTTCTTCCTATCGATGTAGGCATACATCACCGAGTTGATATCGGTGGCAAATTCGATCCAAGATCCTTTGAAAGGAATTACCCTGGCGGAATACAATTTTGTTCCATTTGCGTGGAAAGATTGTCCAAAGAAAACCCCTGGAGATCTGTGCAACTGGGAAACTACAACTCTTTCTGCGCCGTTGATCACAAAGGTTCCACTGGGAGTCATGTAAGGGATAGTACCCAAATACACATCCTGAACGATAGTTTCGAAATCTTCGTGCTCTGGATCGGTACAATATAATTTTAAACGCGCCTTTAGGGGTACGCTATAGGTAAGTCCACGCTCGATACATTCTTGGATGGAATATCTTGGTGGATCTATGAAGTAATCCAAAAACTCAAGTACAAACTGGTTTCTGGTATCTGTGATTGGAAAATTCTCCATGAAGGTGTTGTAGAGACCTTCGTTTCCTCTTTCGTCAGATTTAGTCTCAAGCTGGAAAAAGTCTTGGAACGATTTTATCTGAATGTCCAAGAAATCCGGGTATTCCGGTATGTTCTTAGCGGATGCGAAATTAACTCTTTCAATAGTGTTTGTGAACATCTATGGACAAATTTTGATCGTGATTACTAAGTGGGTTGGTGTACGGCTTTATACACTCCTTATATAAATAGGCTAAGGTCTAACCAAAAAATGGAAAGACCTTAACCAAGTTCTAATGGGAAAAGCGATTATTTAAGCTCAACTTCTGCTCCTGCTTCTTCCAATGATTTTTTGATACCTTCTGCCTCATCTTTGGCAACACCTTCCTTAACAGCTTTTGGTGCGCTGTCAACGATTTCTTTAGCATCTTTTAGTCCAAGACCGGTTAATTCCTTAACCAATTTTACGACCGCCAATTTAGAACCACCAGCAGCTGTAAGGATTACATCAAATTCTGATTTTTCCTCAGCAGCTTCAGCTTCACCGCCACCGGCAGCACCACCAGCAACAGCTACTGCAGCAGCAGCAGGTTCAATACCATATTCTTCTTTTAAAATGTCGGCCAACTCATTTACCTCTTTTACTGTAAGGTTTACCAACTGTTCTGCAAAATCTTTTAAATCTGCCATTTTTCTATCGTTTAATAAAAATTTTTAAAAATATACTTAGTTTATTGTGCGCGAATTATTCTTTCTCAGAAAGGGTTTTAAGGATACCTGCCAATTTACCGCCTCCGGACTTAAGTCCAGAAATAACATTCTTGGCCGGTGATTGCAACAATCCGATGATATCCCCGATAACTTCCTCTTTGGACTTGATGTTCACAAGTGCATCAAGGTTGTTATCCCCAATATATACCGCCTCTTCGATAAAGGCTCCTTTTAATACGGGCTTTTCTGATTTTTTTCTAAAGTTCTTGATAAGTTTCGCAGGTGCGTTCCCGGTTTCGGAAAACATCAAAGATGTGTTACCTTTCAATACCTCGGGAAGTTCACCAAATTCCTTATCTGAAGCTTCCATTGCTTTTGCAAGCAAGGTGTTCTTTACGACCGCAAGCTTAATGTTTGCCTTAAAACACGCTCTTCTCAAGTTAGAGGTGTCCACAGCGTTCAATCCCGAAATATCGGCCAAGTAAATATTGGCGTTATCGGCCAACTGTGCAGTCAAGTCTTTTATTACTGTTGCTTTTTCTTCTCTTGTCATAGTTATAAAAATTGAACTACCAGTTATTGAACTGCTTTTGGATCTAGTTGAACACTAGGGCTCATTGTACTGGACATGTATATACTCTTCATGTACACACCTTTAGCTGCCGAAGGCTTCAATTTTACCAAAGTATCTATCAATTCCTTAGCGTTTCCTGCGATTTTGTCCGCGGAGAATGAAGCTTTTCCGATTGCTGCGTGCACAATACCGGTTTTGTCCACTTTAAAGTCTATTTTACCGGCCTTAACATCGGATACGGCTTTCGCTACATCCATGGTAACTGTTCCGGTTTTTGGATTGGGCATTAAACCTCTAGGTCCTAAAATTCTACCTAATGGTCCCAATTTACCCATAACGCTTGGCATGGTGATGATAACATCAACATCTGTCCAACCGCCTTTTATTTTATCCAAATATTCGTCCAACCCAACAAAATCAGCTCCTGCTTCTGTTGCTTCTGCTTCTTTGTCTGGTGTCACCAATGCCAAAACTTTCACATCCTTACCAGTTCCATGAGGAAGGGTAACAACGCCACGTACCATTTGATTGGCTTTTCTTGGGTCAACGCCCAAACGAACCGCCAAATCTATGGAAGCATCAAATTTTACATTGGTTATTTCTTTTACTAAAGCGGATGCCTCTTCCAAAGAATACAATTTATTCTTGTCAATTTTGGATTGGGCTTCTTTTTGCTTTTTAGTCAACTTTGCCATTTAATAATGCTTTTAAGATTTTAAAAAGGTCTTTGTCCGGCTATTTTCAGACCCATAGATCTAGCGGTACCCGCAACCATACTCATTGCAGATTCCACGGTAAAAGCGTTAAGATCGACCATTTTATCTTCGGCGATCGCCTTTACTTGATCCCAAGTAACTGAACCGTTTTTAACCCTGTTAGGTTCACCTGATCCTTTTTTAATCTTCGCTGCTTCCATCAATTGAACTGCCGCAGGTGGTGTTTTTACAACAAACTCGAAAGATTTGTCTTTGTAAACGGTGATAACAACAGGTAAAACCTTACCTTGTTTGTCCTGTGTACGAGCATTAAACTGCTTACAGAACTCCATGATGTTAACACCAGCAGCACCTAAGGCGGGTCCAACCGGTGGCGATGGGTTCGCAGCACCTCCCCTAACTTGTAATTTAACTACCTTATCTACTTCTTTTGCCATTGTTTCTAATTAAATTTAAAGTGTGTCAATTGGAAGCAACACAGCTTTATATATGTAACAGCTCTTTATTATAGCGTTTGAATTTTAGAGGTTAATTTCGAGCAATACATTTGAGCAACCCAAAATCCAACATCTAGCATTCTATTTCTATCCAACTTTTTCAACTTGCATGTAGCTGAGTTCCAATGGCGTTTTTCTTCCGAAAATCTTTACCATTACCTCTAGCTTACGCTTTTCTTCATTGATTTTTTCAACAGTTCCGTTAAAACCATTAAAGGGTCCATCAATCACCTTAACCGTTTCGCCCAACACAAATGGGATCGAAACGTTGTCCGTATTTACTGCCAACTCATCCACTTTACCAAGCATACGGTTTACTTCGGATTTTCTCAAAGGAACAGGATCCCCACCTTTTACTTCGCCCAAGAAACCGATTACATTGGTTATGGAGCGAATGATGTGAACCATTTCTCCGCCAAGATTGGCCTTGATCATGATATACCCAGGAAAGTAAACTCTTTCTTTGTTAATTTTCTTTCCGTTTCTTATCTGAACTACTTTCTCGGTAGGCACAAGAACTTCCTCGAGGTAATCACCAAAACCGGCTCTTTCAACCTCGCTTTCAATATAGCCTTTGATCTTGTTTTCTTGACCACTGACCGCTCTTACCACATACCATTTTTTCTCCAGAACCTCAGACATATCGATCGACCTTTATCCTATTAATTTTTCAAAATACAATGTGATCAAGTTACTGAACAAAGAATCCACACCCCAAGTCGCCAAAGCGAACAATATGGAGAAAACAGCCACAACAACCATTAAATTGGATGCCTTACTACGCTCCAACCAAGTAACATTGTTTTTAAGTTCTTCTAATGATTCCTTTATGTAAGTGATCATAATTTTTGAGTATTTTGTTTGCACGGGAGGAGAGACTTCCCTCGACTACGTTCGGGATAAACCTCTCGTCTCACTATGCTTTTGTCTTTTCCTTTGCACGGGAGGAGAGACTCGAACTCCCGACACCTGGTTTTGGAGACCAGTGCTCTACCAACTGAGCTACACCCGTTTAATTACACTGAAAGGTATCCCGAGAAAACCGGGACACCCTTTAGTGCACTATTTATTGTAAAATGATTAATCTAAAATCTCAGTAACCTGACCAGCACCTACTGTTCTACCTCCTTCACGGATTGCAAAACGTAGACCAACGCTCAATGCGATCGGCTGAATCAAATCAACAGTAATCGTCAAGTTATCACCTGGCATTACCATTTCAACTCCATCAGGAAGGTTGATGTTACCGGTTACGTCAGTTGTACGAACGTAGAACTGTGGACGGTAGTTGTTGTGGAATGGTGTGTGACGACCACCTTCTTCTTTTTTAAGGATATATACCTCAGCTTTGAATTTGGCGTGTGGCTTAACAGAACCTGGCTTACAGATCACCATACCTCTTTTGATATCTGATTTTTCGATACCTCTCAAAAGAAGACCTACGTTATCACCAGCTTCACCTCTATCCAAAATCTTACGGAACATCTCAACACCAGTAATGGTAGAAGATAATTTCTCAGCACCCATACCAATGATATCCACAGGGTCACCTGTGTTGGCCACACCAGTTTCGATACGACCAGTAGCCACAGTACCACGACCTGTAATTGTAAATACATCCTCGATAGGCATCAAGAAGTCTTTGTCAACCTCACGCTCTGGTTCTTCGATCCAGCTATCAACAGCTTCCATCAACTCCATTACGGTATCAACCCATTTTTGCTCACCGTTCAAAGCACCAAGTGCCGAACCAGCAACAACAGGCCCATTATCACCATCGTACTCATAGAAAGAAAGCAATTCTCTTACTTCCATCTCAACAAGCTCCAAAAGCTCCTCATCATCCACCATATCAACTTTGTTCAAGAAAACAACGATACGAGGAATACCAACCTGACGACCTAGAAGGATGTGCTCACGAGTTTGCGGCATAGGACCATCGGTAGCAGCCACAACCAAAATAGCACCGTCCATTTGGGCAGCACCAGTAACCATGTTCTTTACGTAATCCGCGTGACCAGGACAGTCAACGTGAGCGTAGTGACGGTTAGCTGTTTGGTACTCAACGTGCGAAGTGTTGATAGTAATACCTCTTTCTTTTTCTTCTGGCGCGTTATCGATGGAGTCAAAGCTTCTTAGCTCAGACAAACCAGCGTTCGCCAATACAGTGGTAATAGCAGCAGTCAATGTTGTTTTACCGTGATCCACGTGTCCAATGGTACCAATATTTAAGTGTGGTTTGGAACGATCAAAAGTTTCCTTTGCCATTTTAAAATAATTTTAATCTTAGTTTATATTAGTGTACAAATCGTTTTGAGCCAATGACGGGATTTGAACCCGTGACCTCTTCCTTACCAAGGAAACGCTCTACCCCTGAGCTACACCGGCCTATGGGTTATCAGGTTTAGAGTTTAAAGTTACAAGTCAAGCTCGCCAAAACTTCAACCTTTTACTCGAAATCCAATATTTCAAGTTTAGAGCGGGAGACCGGGTTCGAACCGGCGACATTCAGCTTGGAAGGCTGACGCTCTACCAACTGAGCTACTCCCGCATTTTTTCTTGGACAACCGTCCAAGCAATCCAAAATTTCAATAAAACCTTTTTCCCGGTTGTTCCGACGAACAACTTTTGTGGGGGGAGCAGGATTCGAACCTGCGAAGGTAAAAACCAACAGATTTACAGTCTGTCCTCGTTGGCCGCTTGAGTATCCCCCCGCCTTAATTTTCAATAACTTACGAGCCGATAGAGGGACTCGAACCCACGACCTGCTGATTACAAATCAGCTGCTCTAGCCAGCTGAGCTATATCGGCATTTCACCGCTTTTTCATCATTAAAAAAGCCCGCTATTTCTAACGGACTGCAAATGTATATATTTATTTTTTTAATCAAAACAAATTTTGAAAAATTTTCATCAAGCTTTCGCCCGCTGCTTTTCTTTCTTTTTAACCAACTGTCTTTCCAAGGAACTACAGGCCGAATCAACTGCTTCCTCAAAAGACTTACATTGTTTTTTGACCATAAATTTATCCCCGGGCACGAACACCATGATTTCCACTATCTTATTCTCTTTTGCACTGGTGTTTTCCACTTTCAAATATACATCCGATTCTATGACCTTGTCGTAAAATAATTCCAATTTGTCCATTCGCTTTTGGATAAAGTCTATCAATTTACCATCAGCCGAAAAATTTACCGATTGTGCATTTACTTTCATAAGATGTAGTTTTAGTACTGTCCTAGACAGTGAAGTTAAACATTACAAGAATTCACTATTTCTTGTTTCTTGGGTGGGCCTTCCAATGTACTTTTTTAAGTTCGGCTATACTATTATGTGTATAAACTTGTGTAGATGCCAAACTTGAATGCCCCAACAATTCCTTCACGGAATTTAGATCAGCCCCCCTATTGAGCAAGTGTGTTGCAAAAGTGTGCCTAAGTATATGAGGACTCTTTTTTACCTTGGGGGACACCAAACTAAAATACTTATTTATGGTTCGATAAACAAGTGTTTCGTAAATTTTAAGACCATCTTTTGTTAATAGCAGATAGGATGAATCCGACCTGGATTGCAGCTCAGAACGTTTGTCCAAATATGTATTGATCTGCCGTACCGTGGTGTGAAGCAAAGGTATAATGCGCTCTTTGTTTCTTTTGCCCAATACTTTTAATTGGTGTCCGGTCAAATCCAAATCCTGTATTTTTAAGTTCACCAACTCCGTTCTTCGCATACCCGTGGCATACAATAGCTCAATGATCAACTTATCCCTTTCTCCTTCAAAATCATCCTCAAAAGGAATTTCGGACAAAACAGATTCCATTTCCTTTTCAGAAAATGGGACCTCTATCTTCTTTTCGGTTTTGAGCGCCCTATGTTTCACCAAAGGTGAGACGGTTATCTCCCCTATTTTCAACAAAAACCTATAGTAAGCCTGCAAAGAAGATATTTTCCGGTTAATGGTCCTGTTGGACACACCTTGATCGGAAAGATCAACGATCCAGCTCCTGATCAACGGATAGGATACATCCTCCAAATTCACCGCATCATGATGCTCTTTACAAAAACCAGCAAAGGACTCAATATCCTTTTGATACGCCAAAATGGTATTTTTGGAGTAATTCTTCTCCAACTCCAAATAAGAAATAAAAGCTGACAAGGACATATTCCAAAGGTAACAATAGAATCCCGAAACCTATAAAAAGAAAATCCCGCTCCAATTAAGGAACGGGATTACTATATTTTATTAAGAACTTTTAAAGACTATACTTCTTCTTGATCCCTAAGACCCTGAATGTATTGTGCTTTTTGTATCTGCGCTCTACGTTTTACAGAAGGTTTAGTAAACTGCTGTCTTGTTCTTAACTGACGCATGGTACCTGTTCTGTCGAACTTACGCTTGAAACGTTTTAAAGCTCTATCGATGTTTTCTCCTTCTTTTACTGGTATAATTAACATGGGCTACAACCTCCTTTCTTTTAGATTTTTGGAGTGCAAATATACGAATGATATTTAACGGTTAAAGAAATATTTTACTTTTTTGATATTTTCTACACCTTTGGTTTTTTGTACTCTTTTTTATCCACGATAATTTTGGCCAATATTTCGCGTAAGATTTCGGAGGTACCCCCTCCAATTGGCCCAAGCCTACTGTCCCGGCTCAACCTTGCCATTGGATAATCCTCAATATAACCGTATCCCCCTAAGAACTGAAGACAATGATAAATAACCTCATCGGCCATTTTGGTGGACTTAAGTTTGGAAATTGTAGCTTCTTTTACCACATAGGTTCCTTTTTCCATTTGCGCGATCGTCGCATAATTGAATTGCTTGCACAGCAACATATCGGAATATAGATCAACCAACCTATGTCTTAACGCCTGAAATTGATTTATGCTTTTACCAAAAGCCTCACGCTCGGACATATACTGCAACGCATAATCGAGAGCATACTCCGCCCTTGCATGGGCATTCACCCCCATTACCAAACGTTCCAATGCAAAGGCCTCCATGATATACGAGAAACCTTCATTTAAATTTCCGAGCAAATTGGAAGCCGGCACTTCAACATTATCAAAGGCCAGTTCTGCGGTATCCGAAGCCCTCCATCCTAATTTATTCAACTTATTTGCGGACACCCCTTTGGCATTCCTGTCCACAACAAACATGCTTATGCCCTTGTGGGCCGCATGTATATCGGTCTTTGCAGCAAGAATAATGTAGTCGCCATAAACACCGTTGGTTATAAAAGTTTTGGAACCGTTCACTATGTACACATCACCTTTTTTCTCGGCAGTGGTGCGCATAGCGGCAACATCACTGCCCCCAAAAGGCTCGGATACTCCCAAACAGCCAATTTTATTCCCAAGTACACTGGGTTCTAAATATGCTTTTTTCTGCTCATGGGTGGCCAACTTGTTCAAGTATGTCATTGCCAAATATTGGTGCGCCCACATAGCAGCGGCAAAACCACCTGAATTTATCTTTTGCAGCTCTTCAAGAAAGATAACCGTGTAGAAAAGGTCCAAGTTGAGACCGGAGTAATCTTCTGGGGTCATCAAACCAAAATATCCCATTTCCCCGAACTTGTTCCAGATATCCCCATCTATTCTCCCCGATTCCTCCCATTTTTCTATATGGGGAACAACCTCTTTTTGCAAAAAATCCTTTAGACTCTCCCGAAATAAATTATGTTCTTCCGTGAAGTACATATCAATCATACCACCTAATTTATAAAGACAAATATAAGGCTATTCTATCTAGTTTTTCTGTTGGAAATCCATCAACATAAGTCAATTCTTCAAATGTTTTGAACAAGCCGTTTTTCTCCCTATACGCAACAATTTGTGCTGCCAGTCCACTCCTTATATATATAAGTTGGGACAATTCTTTTGCCGTAGCAGTATTTAGATTGATTTTTTTGACCTCAGGAACCTCTAGCACTTGAAAAGCCCGCAATGTTTCTTCTACAACTTCTGGTTTTAATCCATAAACATCGTACAATTGTTCGTTCACCAAAAAACCACCAAGCCTATCCCTGAACTTTATAATTCGATTGGACAATGTTTCCCCGATTCCGTAAACCGACATCAAGTCCATTGCCGAAGCAGCATTCAAATCTTTGACTTGAACCCTGTTTTTAGGTTTGGACAAGGCTTTCTTTTGAAATTGATTATGTTTCTTCGAATCGGGGAATTGAAAATATGGCGACAAAATCCCCAATAAAGAATCCGAAACTTGGGTAACGACCTGAAATTCTTCTGAAGAATTCACAAACTTTCCTTTCTTCCTAAAAGCTGACAACCTATCCAATTCTTCAATTGACAGTCCCAAAATGTAGCCTTTATGGTCCGAAATGTAATTGGGGTTAAAAGGATACATTTTAGTGGCGCCTCTACGCTGTTTTTCCACAATAAGACTATCCATGGTTTTTTGTTCCTCAAGATTGAGGGCCAAACTACTTTTTGGACGAGAGGGATTTGCTCTTAACCAGAAAGAAACCAGTTGCAGTACAAGAACCACCAACAAAAAAAAGAAAATCCCACTCCGTTCTTGCTTATTGAACCTGAAGTGGGATTGCTTTCTCATATTTTAAGGTATATTATTGACTCTTCAATTTTTTGAAAAGCTGTCCAGCTTTTAATTTCTGTAAATAACCATCCAGGTCCTTGCGCACTTCGCCGGACATTATGTAGAGTCCAATGATATTCGGGAAGGACATGGCAAGTATCATCATATCCGAAAAATCCAATACAGCCCCTAAACTTACCGAAGCACCTACCACAACAAACACTAAGAACAACATCTTGTAGATCATCTCGGAACGCTTGCTCTTCCCGAAAAGATAAGTCCAGGCCCTCATTCCGTAGTAAGACCAAGAAATCATGGTTGAGAATGCAAAAAGGAATACCGCCAATGCCAATACATAAGGGAACCAAGAAATTTGGCTACCAAAAGCATCGGATGTCAACTGTGCACCTGCCATTCCTTCTACTTCGTGCATTCCTGTAAAAATCAACACCAAAGCTGTTAGAGTACAAACCACAACGGTATCGATAAATGGCTCTAGTAAGGCAACAAAACCTTCTGACGGTGGATGGTTGGTCTTTGCCGCACTGTGGGCAATGGCCGCAGAACCTACACCTGCCTCATTGGAGAAGGCCGCTCTTTGAAACCCAATGACCAATACTCCCAAAATTCCTCCTTTTAGGGCCGAAGGGTTAAACGCTCCATCCACAATTGCAGAGAATGCCGGTCCAATATTTTGGATATTCATTATAATTACCGCCAATGCCGCAACTATATATATGGTTGCCATGATCGGCACTACTTTACCTGTTACTTTGGCAATACTGCTAATTCCACCAATGATAACTACACCTACCAGAATAGCCGTGACCACTCCGAACCAAAAGCCATTACCGGCCAAGGCAGGAAACTGCCCGGCCAATTGCTCAAAAGATTGGTTTGCCTGGAACATATTGCCCCCACCAAAGGAAGCTCCCACTGCAAGCATGGCGAACACTCCCGCCAATACTTTACCAAAACCTTTCATATTGCGCTTTTCCAGACCATAGCGCAAGTAGTTCATTGGACCGCCGAATACACGGCCATCAGGTAATATATCCCTGTATTTTACACCAAGGGTACACTCCACAAATTTGGAGGACATACCCAAGAGTCCACAAACAATCATCCAAAAAGTAGCTCCTGCACCACCCAAGGATACCGCTACGGCAACACCAGCTATATTACCAAGACCAACGGTACCGGAAACTGCTGTGGCCAATGCCTGGAAGTGGGTCACTTGCCCCGGAGCATCCGGGTCATCGTATTTTCCTTTGGCAAGATCAATCGAATGTCTGAACCCACGAATGTTAATGAAGCCCATTCGAATTGTAAAGAACAACGCTCCGAGGACCAACCAAATTACGATAAAAGGAATACCTTTTATGATCGGATCTCCGTTAGGATGGGTCATGGCAATGGGCTCATCGTACTTGATTTCGGCAAAGTAATGTGCTCCTTGTTCAATAACATGTTCTTGGTTGTCCGAATTGTAGATTACGTTGCCCTGCTTTACTCTCTGCAAAAGCTTTCCTTTAGCTTCGGATTTTATAACGATATCTCCTCTTTTATCACTGGTGATCACGGCAATATCTTCACCTTTGGCCACACTGGCCTTATCATCTTTCAGCCACTGTTTTAAAACGAATTTATCCTGGGTCTCGTTGCTCCAATCGGGAATACCGATCAATTTTACGTCGGCATAGGCCACTGGATCGTATATTCCGATCGCTGCGAAGGGGTCCCAGAAAAGAACAGACCCCAATGCACTTACTGCTGGGGTCATGGTTCCATTGAATACTTCTGTGATCGATTCTGTCTCTACTTTAAATTCTTTGGTAATCGAATTACCTGCCGCGTCGGTCACTGTAACACTATACGGTATACCTTCTACCAGACGTTGTGCCGATTTGGACTTGAGCGGCGTTTCCTGATTGCTCCATTTGTAGGTGTAGGGCTCCACTCCCCCATCCACTGTTAGCTCTATAACACCATCATTAATGTTGTCGGAGACATTGTAGGTTTTGCCAACTACGGTCAATTCCTGTGAAAAACCAGTGGTTAGCGCAAAAAAAGACAATAGAAAAAGAAAATACTTCATATATTGAGATTAGTTAGTTTTTGGTATGGTAAAGTCAGCAATATCCAAAAAAAAATCAACGCTATCAAATTTTATGTTTTTTTAACTATCCGATCTGAAACATTTGATTTAATTTCCTTATCTGTTCAGGTCTGCCCAAAACAATTACCTTGCTCTTGGGCTGCAAAACCATATCGGCTTCCGGGTTTATAACGTACTTTCCTTGAGGATCCACGTACCCGATTATGGTACATCCTGTTTTTCTGCGAAGATCAAGATCGCGCAAGGAGTTACACTCCATTTGGTCGGTAAAATCCTCTATACTGACTTCTTCTAAATTTGTGGTATGCTCACCCTCAATGGATAGTTGATCTAAAAAAGTGATCAAGTTGGGCATTACCACCAAAGAGGCCATGTGATCCCCTCCGATTTTGTCGGGCATTATTACTTTATTTGCTCCACCAAACTCCAATTTTTTAACCGAAGTTATCTGTGACGCCCTACTTATTATGAATAAATCTGAGTTTAATTGCCTGGCCGAAAGCACAATGAACAGGTTTGCCGAGTCATCCGGCACGGCAGTTATAAGATATTGGGCCCGATCTATTCCGGCTTCGAGCAAAACTTCATCCTCATTGGCATCGCCTTCCACAAACAAAATATCTTCTTCATGCCGTTCTATGATCTCCCTATCCCTTTCGATCACCACAAATGGTTTTCTATAAGCGGTCAATTTTTCTGCGGCCTGCATACCATTCCTACCAAATCCACAGATCACAACATGACCGGAAAGACTATCTATTTGCTTTTTCACTCTCTTCTTTTTTAGTAGTTCCAACGAATTTCTGCCCAAAATATATTCGGACACCACTGAAATGGCAAATCCAAATATAAAAACACTGGTTACAATTAAAAATACGGTAAAAATCTTAGCATTGGCATCCAAAGGCCTTACTTCCGAAAAACCTACCGTGGTCACGGTAATAATCGTCATATAAATGGCCTCTATCCACGTAAAATCGGACAGCATTTTATACCCTATCACCCCAAAAACAAGCACCACCACCATTAAGGTGAGGGCCACAAGTATTTTAGAGCGGAGCAGTCTAATCATTCTTAAAGGTCAAATACAGAAGTTCTTTTTGTATAAATGAGGTCTTTGATCCTTAACCAAAAGGCAATAAAAAGATAAAGGGCGAACCCAAAGCCCAAGGTAACAAATGTTAGATAGATAAAACTGGTACGCACCACTCGGGCACGGATACCAAGCCTTTCCGCAATTCGCCTACAGACCTCGAAGCCTCGCTTTTGAAAGTAGTAAAGGGTATTATAAAACAAAGACATGGTTAAAATTAGAGATTTCTATTCAATAATTGTGCGCCAATGGCGCATTGCATACATTTATTTTTGGTACAATAATTATTGTACAGCTCCAATTGTGCTTGCGTTTCCATGGCATTGGTCGCCTTTGACCCAATTTTGCCAAAGTTTTGAATAACGGAATTTTTCTCGGCCGCTACATGGGACATCAATCCGATCAGCTCCTCGTCCCATTGTCTTCCCACATATTTTGAATAGCAAAATTTAAGCGGCACCAATGCATTTATAATGATCAAATCTATGAAATTCCTAGATAGCTTTTTATCTCTTTTTTTGGATGGTTTTCCAAAGGTGTAGTGCTCTTCCCAATACCGTCCTGTAGAAACCTCCAAAGTTTGATAAATATCCTCCAGGGTTGTGAAATTTATCAGGTTTGAAAAAAGGTTATGGTTTCCACTGTACAAACTGGTCAACTGCGAAACACGTATTGTGGGAAAATTTAATGGTCGTAATCCATAAAACTCCGGCTTTGTAAACGTATCTCCCAAATCAAATTTTTGCTTAAGATACCCATACTCTTTGTTGAGTTCTCTATAGTACGAATCCGTGCAATCATCCGCATGTAAAAGTCCAAAATGGCCAAAAAGCAAAGCTTCCAACTGCAATGGTTCATTGGTGGTTTTTCGAACAACCGAAAAATCCAATTGCTTTGCCCGATCCAGGAAATATGTCCCGTTTACCTTGGAGCCAAAACTTTTGGCCAATACCATAAAAAGAACAGCCTCCCAATCGTTTTTGGATGCTTCCAACAACTGCAAGATCAATTTGGATTTATTCTCCAGTCGTTCAATAAACAATCGTTGCAGCCAATTTTCCAGAATAAAGGCATCTACATCCTTAAGGTCCTTTTCACAATTAACAAAGGTGGGACGGGAATTCTCGATCAAGTTCCGATATCGGCCCAATAGCTCGGTGGGCACATACCGCTTTACTTCTAACGTTGGGATTCTGGAACCGTCCTTTCTAAAAACAGCAATGTCATCCTCCCATACTACATGAAGGATGACATTGTTGTAATTTTCATCTGTTTCGTGATGGTGCACGTACCAATCCGATGATTTGGAATGCATCTCCACATTACCGGCCCACAACTGTCCGTCAATTTCCACTTGAGCATTGAAAAAATCGGGCCCAGCCAACATATTCTGGAACCCTGTGGACTTGATCGAAACCGTTTCGTTGTTACCGGTATACAATGGTTTTGCCGAAAGCTTGTTGTGCTTCCAAATAAAATACAGTAGGTCTTCTCGCATAGATTTGGGACTAGGGAAGGTCTACTCTGCTACGTCGCCATCCCACTCCATAAAGCCACCTTCCAGGTTATATGCATTTTCAATTCCAACACTGTTCATAATAGCACAGGCTTGCGCACTTCGGTTACCGGATCGGCAATAAACGTAAAAGTTTTTGGACTTGTCCAATTCCTCCACTTTGTCCAAAAATTCCTGCCCAAGATATATATCGATATTGGTCGCGCCCGGAATATACCCCTCTTCGAACTCTTCGGGGGTTCGTACATCCAAAACAAAGGCGTTGTCATCGTTTTGTAGTTGCTCCGCCCATTCTTCTTGTGATAAATCTGCCATTTTTAATAATTTAGGTTCTGCAAAAATAAAAATCCGGAGCATTACTCCGGATTTCCAATCGTTTTATTTTCAAATGGCTTACTTTATTCCGCACCCAATGGCCTTGGTTGTTTTCGGATTTATTTCATTGCCGGAAAGCATGGCGTCGATTGCATTTTCCACAAATCGTTCTTCTACCTGGGTCGCATCTTGATAATTATCGTCTATGGCTCCGATATACACGACCTCATTCCCCGAAGGTTTTTTCTCCAGCAGAAAAACATGAGGTGTTCTTGTTGCTCCGTAGGCTGGATAAACTTTTTGCCCTTCATCCAATAAATAAGGAAACGTAAATCCTTTTTCCTCAGCACGCTCTTTCATTTTTGCAAAGCTATCCCCTGGCTTGGCATTTGGATCATTGGGCATAATGGCCACTACCGGAACGCCTTGTGTTTTGTATTTGGCATCCAACGCAATAATCCTATCTTCATAAGCTTGAGCATAAGGGCAGGTATTACAGGTAAATATCACCAAAAAGCCTTTGGCATTTTCATAGTCGGACAAGGACACCATTTGCCCGTTTACATTTTTAAGGGAAAAATCGGTGGCCATGTCGCCAATTTGATACCCATTATCCAAATTATGTTCCGTTGCCGCTTTAAACCCAACTGCAAAAGCTGCGACAAACAACAGCAAGGGCAGAGCCCAACGTAAAATCCTTAAATTTTTCATGATTGCTTAATTTATAAATTTGTTCAATTCCTCGTTCAGTTCTTCGTAAGTAAAACCGCGTTCGTAAAATGCTCGCTTATCCTTATTATATATTAAGGTTGCCGGAATTCCCCCGCCCCAATCCTGGGAAACTTTTGGTATCCAGTCGTTCTGTTTAGGGTCGTCCAAGATAACAACCCGGGATTGTATCTTCTTTTTTTCCACGAAGGGCTCCAACCTGGTCTTCCACATATTTGGCATGTCCAGATTTACCAAAATTACCTCCACATTGTTGTCCGAACGTTCTAAGTTTACTTTTTCGAAATGAGGCATTTCTTCGATGCAGGGCTGACACCAGGTTGCCCAAAAGTTTACAACGTACGTTTTACCATCATCTTTATTGAGCAAAGGTTCAAAAGCTGCAAAGTCGTATACAGGAAACTTGACCTCCTTGTTTTTTTCAGCTTCCAATTCAACCATTTCGTTCTCAGTGGATTCAACATCCTCATTATTTTGATCTTTCTTTTCCGCACATCCCCATAAAACAACAAGCATGGAACCTAAAAACAATAACCTATTCATTATCTGATTTTTATACCATTAAAAATACGTAAGGTACAGTCCAAAACATAAGCTTTAACAAAAATTTATCTATCCAATATTTGGATTAACCTATATGATCAACATACATTTGTATATACAAATATTGTTTGTACATGAATGTTGAGGAAACCATAAAAACATCAAAAAAAATTCCTTTGGAACCAAGGACGTTGATTCATTTGCAATTGGTACACAACAAAATCAATGAATCTATGAACGCCGCTTTAAAACCATTTGAGGTCTCCCTTCAACAATTTAATGTATTGCGCATTTTAAGAGGTCAGAAAGGCAAGCCGGCCAACCTATCTACTTTGAATGAACGCATGGTAACCAAAATGAGCAATACCACACGTTTGGTGGACAAACTTTTAGCCAAAGGGTTTGTACATAGGAGCGTATGTCCGTCCAACCGGCGAAAGATAGAGATATTAATTACGGATTCCGGACTTGATACTTTGGAAAAAATCGATATCTCCCTCGGAAAAGCACACAAAACGATTTTTGAAAACTTTACCAAAAAAGACCTGGAACATTTAAACGATCTATTGGATAAATTTTAGAATTAATGAACACCGTTATTGAACATAGAACTTGGCGCTACGCCACTAAAAAATTTGATGCTGCAAAAAAAGTATCGGACAAGGATTTGGAAACCCTTTTGGAAGCGACCCGTTTGAGCGCTTCCTCCTACGGTTTGCAACCCTATCACATTTTTGTGATCACCGATTCCAAACTAAAAGAACAACTAAAACCTGTTTCCTGGGGCCAAACACAGATTACCGATGCCTCGCACATATTCGTCTTTGCGAATGCTACGGATTTTGGTGATGAGTTGGTGGACGACTACTTGGAAAACGTTAGCAAAACAAGGGATATTCCTGCCGAAGGCTTAAAGGGGTATTCCGATTTTATGAAATCGAAACTGATCGGTTTACCGAAAGAAATAAAAAACCATTGGACCGCCAGACAAGCTTATATCGCTTTTGGCAATTTGATGCAGGCCGCGGCCGAATTAAAAATAGACACTTGCCCCATCGAAGGTTTTGAATCCGACAAGTACAATGAAATCCTTGGCCTTTCGGAAAAAAACTTGAATGCAGCCGTTGTTCTAGCAGTGGGCTACCGTTCAGAAAAAGACGAAACCCAGCACTTGGCCAAAGTTAGAAAACCGAACAAAGAATTATTTACACATATATAACACCTTAACAATTAACAACAGAAATTAAACAATCATGAAAAAGACAATTTTAAGTTTAGCATTGATTACCCTTTTTGGAGCTTCGGCCATCGCCAACCCCATTAAAAAAGAAACCAAAAAAGTAAATACTTCCGAAAGTAGCGTAGTTTGGAAAGGCTACAAAGTAGGTGGATCGCACACAGGAACCATCGATCTAAAATCCGGGGTATTGGAATTTGACGGAGAAAAATTGGTAGGTGGAGAATTTGTAGTGGACATGGGCACCATAAACGCCACTGATCTAGAAGGTGATTATAAAAACAAATTGGACGGTCACTTAAAGTCCGACGACTTTTTTGGAACTGCCAATCACCCAACGGCCAAATTGGTTTTCACCAAAGTAAAATCTACTGGAAAAAACTCTTATGATGTAACCGGAGACCTTACCATAAAAGGCAATACAGAACCTGTATCTTTTGTAGTCTCTGTGTATGGCGATAAAGCTACTGCTACATTGAAAGTTGACAGGACAAAATACGACGTAAAATACGGTTCTGGCATTATTGGCACTGCCAAGGACAAATTGATCTACGACGAATTTGATTTGGTAGTTGACCTACAGATGTAAGCAACTACAGTTTAGTGTGTGAAAATCCCGTTCAAGAATTCCTTGAGCGGGATTTTTTAATTTAAACACAACTTTGTTGTACCATAAAAAATTCCTTCCTATCTTTGGCTCAATGATTAACAGAATAGCAAATAACTGGTGGTGGATAAACTTACGTCGAACGTCGTGAGCTAAGTCCCCATTATAACCATACAAGAGGCTTGTCATCACGACAGGCCTTTTTTAATTTATATAAGTACCCAATGAGTTACACGCTTAAAACCCATTACAAAAAAATCCTCGCGGACACCATTACCCCCGTGAGCGTTTACCTAAAGATCAGGGACAAATTCCCCAACAGCATACTTTTGGAAAGTAGTGACTACCATGCCAACGACAATAGTTTTTCTTATATCTGCTGTAACCCGATAGCATACATCAAGGTAGAGGACGAAACCATTGTACAAAGCTTTCCCGATGGCAAAAAGGAGGTAACCAAAATTGCCTCCGACACCGACATCACTAAAGTAATCCACAACTTTAGCAAGCAGTTTAATACCACGCAGAACGGGTTTAAATTTATCTACAATGGCCTCTTCGGTTATATGGCCTACGATGCCGTTCGTTACTTTGAGGATATCCAATTGAATAAAAAAGATGGCTCGGTAAATATACCCGATATCTATTATGCCGTGTACCAGAACATAATCGCTATCAATCATTTTAAAAACGAAGCCTACCTTTTTGCCCACTGCTATCAGACCGAAAGCAATGTTGAAGAAATAGAACAACTCTTTAACGTACGTACTTTTTCATCGTATAATTTTAACAAGGAAGGTGACCCAAAATCCAATCTAAAGGATGAAGATTATAAAGAGCAGGTCGAATTGGCAAAAAAACATTGTCAACGTGGCGATGTGTTCCAACTGGTGCTCTCCCGAAGGTTCCAACAAAAATTTAAGGGAGATGAGTTCAATGTATATAGAGCACTAAGATCTATTAACCCCTCCCCCTACCTTTTTTATTTTGATTATGGCAACTTTAAAATATTCGGAAGCTCGCCAGAGGCCCAACTGATCGTAAAAGATGGCAAGGCAGAGATTCATCCCATTGCCGGAACCTATAAACGTACCGGAAACGATGAAAAAGATGCCGAACTGGCAAAAAAATTGGCCCAAGACGAAAAAGAAAACAGCGAACACGTAATGCTGGTAGATCTTGCCCGAAACGATTTGAGCCGTAACGGAAATACCGTAAACGTGGAAACCTATCGAGAAGTACAGTACTTCTCCCATGTCATTCATTTGGTATCCAAAGTAACTGGCCTTAAGAAAAAAGACAGTACAACCATGAAAGTGGTGGCCGATACTTTCCCGGCAGGAACGTTGAGCGGTGCCCCCAAGCACATGGCCATGCAACTTATCGAGAAATATGAAAAAACAAGCCGTTCCTATTATGGAGGTGCCATAGGTTTTATGGATTTTGAAGGCAACTTTAACCACGCCATCATGATCCGCACATTTTTGAGCAAAAACCACGAATTGTATTACCAAGCGGGAGCAGGTCTGGTAGCAGCCTCCAATCCTGATGACGAACTCCAAGAGACCTATAATAAATTAGGTGCATTGACCAAAGCACTGGAAATCGCCGAAACAATCTAAGCATGGGAAGAAATATTTTAATGATAGACAACTACGATAGCTTTACCTACAACTTGGTACACTATCTGGAAGATTTGGATTGTGAGGTCACAGTAAAACGGAACGATCAACTCACTTTGGAGGAAGTGGAGCCATTTGACCATATTGTTCTCTCCCCTGGACCAGGAATACCGGATGAGGCGGGACTCTTAAAAGAAATCATCAAAACGTACGCACCCACCAAGCACATTTTTGGAGTGTGTCTGGGGTTACAGGCCATTGGAGAAGTGTTCGGGGGCCACTTGATCAATTTAGACCAGGTATATCACGGAGTGGACACTACCATAACTGTGACCAAGGACGACCCCATATACCATAAAATGCCGAAAACGCTTCAGGTAGGTCGATACCATTCTTGGGTGGTGGACCCAAATGTACCAGATGATCTGGAAATCACCGCAGTGGACGAAAATGGGCAGATAATGTCCCTACGGCATAAAAAATATGACGTGACCGCGGTACAGTTTCATCCCGAATCGGTGCTGACACCCCAAGGCAAACAAATGTTGAAAAATTGGCTGGAAAGCAAATAATATGCAATTCCTGAAGTACCCTGAGCGAAGTCGAAGGGAAAGCAGGAATCCAAATAAACCCAATTGAATAAATTTTCCGCATCATGCTTCGACTCCGCTCAGCATCCGTTCGGAATCACAAATAAAGAAAATGAAAGAGACCTTAAATAAACTTATCAATCACGAAATACTGCCCAAAGAGGAAGCCAAACAGATATTGGTAAATATTGCCAAAGGCGATTACAACACCTCCCAAATTGCGGCCTTCTTAACCGTTTACATGATGAGGAGCATCACCATAGAAGAACTCGAAGGATTCCGTGATGCACTTTTAGAGCTATGTTTGGCCGTAGATCTATCGGAATACAACCCCATCGACCTATGTGGAACGGGTGGCGATGGCAAGGACACCTTTAACATTTCCACCTTGGCATCATTTGTTACCGCTGGTGCGGGAATCCATGTAACCAAACATGGTAATTATGGCGTTTCCTCTAAATGTGGGAGTAGTAACGTAATGGAATTTTTGGGAATCAAATTTAGCAATGATGCCGATTTTCTAAAGAGAACTATCGAAGAGGCAGGAATTTGTGTACTGCACGCCCCCTTGTTTCACCCAGCCATGAAAAATGTAGCCCCAATCCGCAGGGAACTTGCCGTGAAGACCTTTTTCAATATGTTGGGGCCGATGGTGAATCCTGCATTCCCAAAAAATCAGATGGTAGGAGTATTTAATTTGGAATTGGCCAGAATGTATGGGTATCTATATCAGAACACCGATAAAAAATTTACGGTCTTGAATGCCTTGGACGGTTATGATGAAATATCGTTGACCGGTGACACAAAAACCATTTCCAACCATTCCGAGGGTATGCTGAGTCCTGCAGATTTTGGGGTTAACAAAGTTTCTCAAAAAGAAATAGTTGGCGGTGAAGACGTTGCGGATTCCGCCCGAATATTCATGGATATTTTACAAGGCAAGGGCACAGATGCTCAGAACAATGTTGTTTGTGCCAATGCCGGCGTCGCCATAGCCACCGTAAAGGGCATTGCGCCAAAAGAAGGTTTTGAAGAAGCCAAAGAATCCTTATTGAGCGGCCAAGGATTGGTTGCCTTAAAAAAATTACAAGAATTGAGTAAAAAATAAATATAGATTACTTGTCATTCCTGCGAAAGCAAGAATCCAAACAAAACCAATTTTAAAAAAAAATACCGTCCCATTTGCGGATTGACAAAAATATAGGATGAACATACTAGACAAAATAGTAGCCGACAAGCGTAAAGAAGTCGATTTAAAAAAATCACTGATTGCCATATCCCAATTGGAAACTTCGATATTGATGGAACGAACCTCTATTTCGTTGGCTGAAGCATTACGCCAAAGCAATTCTGGCATTATTGCGGAACATAAACGTCGTTCCCCTTCAAAATCGGTCATTAACCAAGGACTAAGTATACAGGATGTCGCCAAGGGCTATGCCGATGCTGGTGCCTGCGGTATGTCTGTGCTCACCGATGGCAAATATTTTGGCGGCTCCTTGGATGACTTGATCCTTGCACGAGCAGCTACGAACATTCCCATTTTACGAAAAGAATTCATCATAGATGAATATCAGATTGTGGAAGCCAAAGCCTATGGTGCCGATGTAATATTATTAATTGCCGCCATTTTGTCCAGGGAAGAGATAAAAACCTTATCGGAATTGGCCAAAAAACTTGGATTGGATGTACTATTGGAGGTCCACAATGAAGCGGAGCTGAAAAAATCCCTAATGCCCAGTTTGGATATGCTGGGAGTGAACAACCGAAATCTAAAAACTTTCGAGGTGAGCCTGGAAACCAGTAAGACACTATCCGTCAATATTCCGGATGACTTTGTAAAGGTATCGGAAAGTGGAATCAGTTCCGTGGAGGCCATCAGAGAATTAAAAGAATATGATTTTCAAGGCTTTTTGATCGGCGAAAATTTTATGAAAACGGACAATCCGGGAGTAAGTGCTTCCGGATTCATTAAAAAATTAGAAGCGTGAAACTAAAGGTCTGCGGCATGAACCATAATCCCGAAGCGGTAGCGACTTTGCAACCCGACTATCTGGGATTTATTTTCTGGAAACCCTCCTCCCGTTATTTTTCGGGAGAAATGCCAGACTTGCCACATTCCATCAAAAGAACAGGGGTATTTGTTGATGCGCCATTGGAGGAAATTCTGGAAAAAGTAGAAAAATATCAATTGGATGCGGTACAACTGCACGGAAAGGAAGCCCCAGATTACTGCCAGGAACTAAAAGAAAGAATTCTGTCAATTCGAGCGCAGTCGAGAAATTTAGAAGTCATCAAAGTATTTTCCATTAAAGATGATTTTGATTTTGGCATCCTTAAAGATTACGAAGACGTCTGTGACTATTTCCTTTTTGACACTAAAGGAAAATTACCCGGGGGCAACGGTTACACCTTCGATTGGTCGGTCTTGGAAAAATATCCATCGCAAAAACCTTATTTTTTAAGCGGTGGCATAGGTCTGGATTCTTTAGATAAATTAAAAGGATTTTTAAAAAGTCCTGCATCTACCATGTGTTATGCCATCGATGTGAACAGTAAATTTGAGTTAGCCCCGGGACAAAAAAATATTGAAGAACTAAAAACTTTCAGAGTATCACTGGAAAGTGATATGAACTAAAAAAAATGTCTATGAAAAGTTATCATGCAGATGAAAAGGGATACTACGGTGAGTTTGGGGGAGCATTTATTCCCGAAATGCTATACCCCAACTGTGAGGAGCTTCGGCAAAACTACCTCCGCATAATGGAGGAGCCTTCTTTTAAAGAAGAGTTCCAACAATTGTTACGGGATTATGTGGGTCGGCCCACACCACTGTATTTTGCCAAACGTCTATCCCAAAAATACAATACCAAAATCTATCTAAAACGCGAAGACCTTTGCCATACCGGTGCCCATAAGGTAAACAATACCATTGGCCAGATATTAATGGCAAAAAAATTGGGCAAAAACCGGATCATTGCAGAAACAGGTGCGGGTCAACATGGAGTGGCCACAGCTACGGTCTGTGCATTAATGGGGATCAAATGTGTGGTGTATATGGGGGAAATCGATATTGCCCGCCAAGCACCCAATGTAGCTAGAATGAAAATGTTGGGAGCCGAGGTAAGACCTGCCACATCGGGCAGTAAAACATTAAAGGACGCCACCAACGAAGCCATTCGCGATTGGATAAACAACCCCGTGGACACCCATTACATTATTGGATCGGTCGTAGGTCCCCATCCCTACCCCGACATGGTGGCGCGTTTCCAATCGGTAATTTCGGAAGAGATTAAAAAACAGCTACAAGAAAAAGAAGGTCGGGAAAATCCTGACTATGTTGTGGCCTGTGTCGGCGGGGGAAGTAATGCAGCCGGTGCTTTTTATCATTACTTGGACACCCCAGAGGTGGGCATTATTGCAGTTGAGGCCGCTGGTAAGGGAATTGATTCCGGTGAGAGTGCCGCTACTTCCGCTTTGGGAAAAGTGGGCATTATACACGGTAGTAAAACCTTATTGATGCAAACGCAAGATGGACAGATTACCGAACCCTACTCCATTTCCGCAGGATTGGATTACCCTGGTGTAGGCCCTATGCACGCCCATTTGTACGCATCGGGCCGTGGAGAGTTCATTTCCATTACCGATGATGATGCCATGAAGGCCGGATTGGAACTTTGTAAACTGGAAGGTATTATCCCAGCCATAGAAACTTCACATGCCTTGGCCATTTTCGAAGAAAGGAAATTCAAACCAGATGACGTGGTGGTGGTCAACCTATCCGGGCGCGGAGATAAGGATTTACAGAATTATATTGATTATTTCAGACTCTAGAGATCAGAAATAAGAAAGTAGAAATATTTCGTGCATCTTATGTCTGACATCTAACACCTAAATACTATGAACAGAATCAAACAAAAACTACAGGAGGACAAAAAAATCCTTTCCATATATTTTTCAGCTGGTTACCCCAATTTGAACGATACCGTAAAGATTATCCAAGATTTGGAAAAGAACGGTGTCGACCTCATTGAAATCGGGCTTCCCTTTAGCGACCCTTTGGCCGATGGACCTACCATACAAGAAAGTTCCACGGCTGCCCTAAAAAATGGAATGAACACTGCCTTGCTTTTTGAGCAATTGAAAGACATCCGCAAATCGGTGTCCATACCGTTGATTTTAATGGGATATTTTAATCCAGTCCTTCAATATGGAGTGGAAGCATTTTGCGCAAAATGTGAGGAAATTGGGGTCGATGGGCTTATTCTTCCGGATCTACCGTTGGATGTATACAAAGAATATGAAACCATCTTTAAAAAACATGGATTGATCAACGTTTTTCTTATTACACCACAAACCAGCAACGAGCGCATAAAAGCGATCGACGATGCATCCGAAGGTTTTATTTATATGGTGAGCTCGGCAAGTACCACAGGAACAAAGCAAGGTTTTGGTCCCGATCAGACCAACTATTTTAATCGCATAGCACAAATGGACCTTAAAAATCCGCAGATCGTTGGCTTTGGTATCAGCAATGCCGAGACATTTGGGCAAGCTACCCAACACGCAAAAGGTGCGATCATTGGTTCGGCCTTTATAAAACACCTAACAAAAAATGGAGTGGACAAGATTGATGACTTTGTAAAGCAAATTCGTTAATTTTCCACTTTAAAGATCAACATTGATTTGTCATGAAAAAAATACTGCCCATAGTAACCTTATGCCTTACTATTTCTGTTTTTGCCCAAGATGAAGTGGCCATTAAATCCCAGGTCGCCGATGCCATTAACGAAATGCGGGAATTTATAGCTATCCCCAACGATGCTCTGGACGCAGCCGACATAGACCGTAACATAATGTGGTTAAAGCGCAAGTTTGGCGATAGAGGGTTTAACTCGGCAGTATTGGAAACCGATGGTCTTCCTTTGTTTTTTGCCGCCACGCCCATGAGCGGGGACAAGCCAACGGTTCTTATTTATATGCATTTTGATGGTCAATCCGTGGACCCGTCCAAATGGAACCAACCCAACCCGTACAATGTGGTATTAAAGGCCCCGAAGGATGATGGTTTTGAAACCATGTCTTTTGACGAACTTGGAGACGACATCAATTATGATTGGCGTTTGTTCGGAAGATCTACTTCGGATGATAAATCGCCGATCGTGATGCTTTTGAACGCCATGGACCTACTTAAAAAGGATGGTAAGGACATACCTTTTAATATAAAGGTGATTTTGGACAGTGAAGAAGAAAAAGGCAGTAAACCTTTGCCGGCAGCTGTGAAACAATACCGTGAACTCCTTGAGTCGGATTTTTTAATGATCGTGGATGGACCTGTACACGCGTCCGAAAACCCTACTGTAGTTTATGGTTGCCGTGGTATCACCACTTTGACCCTAACCACATACGGCCCCATTAAACCGCAACATAGCGGACATTATGGCAACTATGCTCCAAACCCAGGTTTTCAGTTAGCACAATTATTGGCAACCATGAAAGATGCCGAAGGAAGGGTAACAATCTCCGGCTATTATGACGGTATAACTATTGACAAAACCACCGATTCCATATTAAAAAGTGTACCCGATAACGATGCGGCCATTGCCGAAAACCTCCAATTTAAAACTTCGGAAAAAGTAGGAAGTTTTTACCAAGAAGCCCTGCAATATCCCTCTTTGAACATTCGCGGATTAAGTTCCGGATGGGTTGGAGAAAAAGCACGCACCATTGTTCCCGAAAGTGCAACAGCGGAACTGGATTTAAGATTGGTGGTAGAAAGCGATGGAAATCGGCTAAAACAATTGGTAAAAGATCATATAGCCAAGCAAGGCTATAAAGTTTTAGATCACGAGCCTTCCAAAGAAGAGCGTTTGCAATTCGATAAAATTGTTACCGTAAAAGAGAGGGGTGTTACGGATGCATTCCGTACGGATCTAAATGACCCATATGGTATTTTTATAGTAAATACCTTAAACAACAGTTTTGACAAGGAAGTCATTCAAATACGCACCATGGGCGGTACGGTCCCCATATCCCCCTTTGTGAACGAATTAAAGATTCCTGCCTTTATTGTTCCCGTGGTAAACCCCGACAACAACCAACATAGTCCCAACGAAAATATAAAGATTGGCCAGTTGGCTTATGGAATAAAGACATTTTATAGTATTCTCTCCAGTAAAATCGATTAAAAGAACTCGCGATATTGTAGTACCCTAAAATCCAGTGTATTGAATGCTGGATTTTTTTGTTTCATTTGCTTGTAGGCCTGTAAACTTCCCACAGCTCGGTTGGCAGCTCCCGAAGGTGCAGTCAGCGAAACGGTTTTAATGGTTCTCGACTGCCCTCGCACTGACGTTGTACTCGGAGTGATCGGCAACTCCAAATGATGAATTCGGGGCACGTCGTCGGAGACCACATCGAGTTTTAAGTTATACTCCTTTAGTTGCCTGCGAAAGAAATATTCGGGACCATTTTTACTATTCCCGCCTGTAAACAAAAGGGTATCGATATTCGGGTACTTTTGTAAATATCCGACTAAATCACGTAGCACAACATTTTGCATTCCGATGTCGGATGCATCTATTTTTTCCCTATCGGCACTTTCCACAATATCGCAAACCCCTATTTTGTTCTTGATCAAGAACTGTTTTCGCTGTTGTACCGCCTCATCTGTAGTTTCATAAGTTAATCCCAGTTGGAATATTCTATCCAAAATGGGCCATAACTGTCCGTTACAGCTGCCATAGCAAAAATCCACATCTTGTGGTTTTAGGTCACCTGTGGTAAACCGTGGGGGAGGCAGGGTACCTACGATCAACTTAGTGGCCTGCGATAACAAAAACGGTTTGTAGGGATGTGTATGTTTGAAATATTTGGCTGCCAACACTTTAATTATGCCGAATTTCTGCTGGCATTGATATTTCCATATAAGGAACGAGTAACGATTTTCTCGTACAATTCTTTGTATTCAGAATTTTGTGTGATATGGTACAGGGCATTTTGCTGTATCACCAACAAGGGCAATACAATTTGCTCCCTTATTTTAACGGATTCCCGCGATACGGCTTCATCCTCCATCAAAATCTTATCTCCCGAAATCTGCAACAGCATTTTTTTGGACAACTGGAACTCGTCGTTCAAAATGTTCCAGAAAGCTCCGAACTCTGGATCTTCCTTCATGTAACTGGTCAGGTTAAAATTGGACTTGGCCAAGGACATCATACTGTTGTGCATCAAAGCTCTAAAAAATGGGACATCTTTGTACAACTTTTTCACTTCGTTCAGTCGCCCTTCTTCTTTTAACTTGTTAATGGCCGTACCCAATCCAAAATAACCGGGAACATTTTGTTTTAATTGGCTCCAAGAGCCCACAAAAGATATGGCACGTAAATCCGAAAGCGTTAGCTGTTTTTTGTTTCCGCGCTTTCCTGGCCTACTGCCAATATTAGCCTTGGTATAATATTTTAATGTACTTCTGTGCTCCAGGTAGGGCATAAATTTCTCGTGCTGTTTTAAAGCATCGTATTTGTCGAAACTGAGTTCCGAGAGCTCCTCTATCAATTTACGTTGTGCCGCGGAGATAGTGAGTTCCTTGCCAAATAAGTTATTGCTCAATCCTGCGGTGAGCAACTGCTCGGAGTTATGGATAAACTGCTCTTTGGTCCCATAGGTACTGGTAATGGTCTGCCCTTGAATGGTAAGCTGAATCTCATGATTGGCCACATCCTTGGTCTGTGCGGCGTAGAATCTGTGTGTTTTACCACCACCACGTGCTGGCGGTCCTCCCCTACCATCAAAGAAAATAGCGGCGATACCGTTCTTTTTACAGACTTTGCTCAAGGTTTCCTTGGTCTTTAAAATAGACCAGTTGGCTTTTAGGTACCCCCCATCTTTGGTACCATCGGAAAATCCGAGCATTATGGTGTGTACGTCCCTTCTTCTTTCCAGATGTTGCCTATATTGTGGAATATCGAACAAGGTTTGCATCACTTTTTCTGAAGCATCCATACCTTTCATGGTCTCGAACAGTGGAACAATGTCAAATGTGATTTTTTTCTCGTCCCATCCACTCCACCTAAACAAACCGAACACGAACAAGACCGAAAAAATATCTTCAGAATTACTGATTATGTATCGGTTGCAGCCTTCTTCACCGTTTTTTTCTTGTATCGCTTTTAGGTTTTGGATATTCGTAATGGTGTCCTTTACAATCTCATCTTCAAAGTCCTTAGGGTCGAGATTAAAATTTTCCTTGAGCAAGAGCCTTACCAGTTCCCCTTCACTCAACTCGTGTACGTTTTCCTTAATAACTCCATGCTTTTTTAGCACAGTTTCCACGGCCAACAAATGCTTACTGTGATCTTGACGGATATCCAAGGTGGCAAAATGTGTCTTAAAAATATGTACCTTATCCATAAACTGATCCAACTCGTCCAAATACAATTCGTGATAATTGGCAATCAGTTTTTCGCGGACACCATTTAAACAGGCGATGATTTCCTCGTAAGAAACAAGCACATCTGGGTTGAACATGGCTTTGTACAGCTTATCGCTCAACGCATTGATGTCTACCTGCATATCCTTGAATGTAAGTTTTTTGCGAAGGCCCTTCAATTCGTTATAGTAGCATTTCATTAAAGTAAGCCTTAATTCATCCGCCACCTGTTTGGTGATATCGGCCGTTACGTAGGGGTTCCCATCACGATCGCCACCAGGCCAAAATCCGAGTTTCATCAGATTGTAATTATTAAACTTATCGTCCCGAATATTACCTTTTACATATTGGTACAATTCGCCAACGGCATCATAATACGTATTACGAAGTATGTAGATAATGTTTTTTGCCTCGTCCAAAGGCGTTGGTTTTTTTGCATTGATTAGTGAGGTAAGCCCCAATTGCTGCAAGGTTACGTCAATATCATGAATCCTGTCCTCATCGATCAAAGTGCGCAATTCTGCAATAATATCCAATATGGCGGGGGTATAGAACTGCGTTGGATGCGCGGTCAGAACGATTCGCGCACTAAAGGTGGAGAGTTTTTTGGAGACCTTGTCCCAGTTTTTGGTGCGGTTTACCAATTCAAAATAATCCTTAATGGTCAAAGAGCTACTGTATTTTTGAAGTTTGGAGAAGGCCGAATCCTCCACACTATCGTAAAGTACCACTTGGCGTTCCACATACTGCACGATCTTGAACATAAAGTCCAACCGCTCCCGTTCGTCTTTGATATCCACAAAATTGGTAAAAAACACCTCTAAAATCTCTTGGGGATCTTTACCTTCTTTTAATCCTTTCTCGCACTGATCTAGCAATAATGGGATAAGAACCCCTACATTTTCTATATTGTTGTAGGGCAAGCTCAAAAAAAGACTGTTGTAAATGTTGAACTTATTGGTTACCGTTTTTTTAAATTCCTCTAACCGTTTAGTCTGCTGCATGTATTTATTTTAAGTTGATGTTATCATGGACGAACACCCAAAGTTCGCGAATTATACGTAACCTTTGGGTTAAATTTAAACGTATCACAATTTGAAGCACGTCGTGCCTTATTGTAACAACGTGATTGGTTGTGACAACTTAAAAATTACTTTGATCTTACCAAAGTTTTATCGAATAAAAACTGGCTGGTCTTTCTTTACGGTGTGTTCCTCGCTGTACAAATAGCCATCATAATCAAAATTCTTGATGTCATCCAATGTTTGGGCACCGGAATCAATAATGTACCGTACCATAGATCCACGTGCTTTTTTGGCAAAGAAACTGATGATTTTGAGTTTGTCGTTCTTCCAATCCTTAAAAACCGGTGCTATTACCGGCACTTTAAGTTTTTTGGCATCTACTGCACTAAAGTATTCGTTGCTTGCAAGGTTTACAAATAGTTCATCTTCCTCAAGTTCGTTGTTCAAGGCATTGGTAATTTGATCTTTCCAAAACTCGTACAGATTTTTTTTACGGCCTACCTTTAACTGCGTCCCCATTTCCAATCGGTATGGCTGCATTAGGTCCAATGGTTTTAAAACACCGTACAGGCCGGATAATATCCGCAGCGTACTTTGCAAACGGTCCAATTTATCTTCGGGAATGGTATAGGCATCCAGACCTTGGTACACATCTCCGTTAAAAGCATACACTGCCGGCCTTGCATTGTCAACGGTAAAGGGCAATTCAAAATTTTGATTGCGCTCCCAGTTCAAATCCGCAAGTTTATCGGAAATGGACATAAGTTCCGACAGGGCTTTGGGCTTCTTTTTCTTTAATACCGCATTTAGCTTTTCGGCTTGTTCCAAAAATTGGGGCTGACTATATTTTGATGTGGGCAAAGTGGTTTCGTAATCAAGTGACTTTGCCGGTGATATCACAATTTTCATATGGTTCCATTTTTTGTAAAAATAACGAGGATTTTACTTATTTGGACAGATGGGCCAATGGTGTTTTCAATCTTAGGATCGAAGAAACCTATGATTCGTGATGCTTAGCATAACCGCGCCATTTTTCGATACACTGGACCATATCTTCGGGCAGATCGGAATCAAAACGCATAAACTTGCCTGTTACCGGATGCTCAAAGCCCAATGTTTTGGCATGCAAAGCTTGCCTTGGCAATACCTTAAAAGCATTCTCCACAAATTGCTTGTATTTGGTAAAGGTGGTCCCTTTTAAAATTCTATCGCCTCCATAGCGCTCATCATTGAACAAGGTATGGCCTATATATTTCATGTGGACCCGAATTTGGTGGGTTCTACCGGTTTCCAGCCTGCAGGACACCAAGGTAACGTATCCAAAGCGCTCCAATACCTTGTAATGTGTCACAGCTTCCTTTCCTTCATCTCCCTCCGGAAAAACCATCATCTGTAGGCGGTTTTTGGGGTTTCGTGCAATATGCCCTTCAATGGTACCTTCGTCTTCGGTTACATTGCCCCAGACCAAGGCCACATATTCCCGTTCACTACTTTTTTCGAAAAATTGTTGCGCCAAGTGGGTCATTGCTGCTTCCGTTTTGGCAATTACCAATAATCCGGAGGTATCTTTATCGATCCGGTGGACCAGACCAGGTCTATCCGAACTATTATTGGGCAAATTTTCAAAATGGTACACCAAGGCATTGATCAAGGTACCCGAGTAATTTCCATGCCCCGGGTGCACCACCATGCCTGCCGGTTTGTTCACCACCAAAAGTATGTCGTCCTCGTAAACAATGTCCAATGGTATATCTTCCGGGGTCAACAAAAACTCATAGGGCGGATGCTCTAACATAACCTTCACCTCATCCCCTGCTTTTACCTTGTAATTTTGTTTTACAATGGAGTCGTTTACCCAAATATGGCCTTTTTTGGCCGCTTGTTGAATCTTGTTACGAGTGGCGTTCTCAATAAAATTCATCAAAAATTTATCCACTCGCAAAGGGTCTTGGCCCTTAGATGCCACAAAGGCATAATGCTCATAAAGATCATCCTGAGAAAGTTCGTTCTGGTTTTCCGAAATATCCATAGTTAGTTGGAGTCTGCCTTTACCCTTGCACTGCCGGGAATGGTCCCGTTTCCACAAATTAATTCCACCTTGGAGGTTTTGGGCAATCTGTCGCCCGGCTTTATATACTTCCCCTTAAACTTCATGTTGTACACCATGTCCTTGCCCAACTCATCAATATAGGTAACACGCTCCACATCCAGCCCTACGGCCTTTAGCATAGATGCAGCATTACGTTGGGTAACCTGAATGATATCCGGTACACTTACCTTTTTATATCCTGATGGATTTACCGTAAAATAAATTTTACGGTTGGCCTTTACCTTGTTGCCAGCAGGAGGGTTTTGTTCCAAAATTGAAAATCTTGGATACTCGGGATTGTAGTTGGATGAATCCAAAACCTGATATCTGAGACCAGCTTCCTCCACTGCTTTTCGCATTTCCATAACCGACATTTTGGAGAAATCCGGTACCTCCACAAATTCCCCGTGATTGGTAGTGCCCTTGAGCCATTGCAATGCAACGAACACCAAAACAACTATAGCTATTGCCGCCAATCCAAGTTGGATAAAAAAAGTCTTGCTCTTTAAAAAGTTGAAAAAATTCTTCATGTATTTCACCTTAACGGAACAAAGATAGGAAAGCCCACCCTTTTTTCTTTATTTTGGCTTTGTGATAATTTACCGATAAATGAAAAAAAACATTGCCATTATAATGGGCGGCTATTCCAGCGAACACCATATTTCCATAAAGAGCGGAAACGTGGTCCACAAATATCTGGATACAAATAAGTACAATGCCTACAGAATTATAATCACCAAAGAAAACTGGTTTTATCTGGACAATACCGAAGAAAGGCATACATTGGATAAATCCGATTTCAGTATAACCATTGATGGCAAAAAAATTCTTTTTGATTGTGTTTTCAATGCAATACACGGCACTCCTGGCGAAGATGGACTAATGCAGGCCTATTTTGAACTTTTGGGCATTCCGCAGACATCCTGCAACCATTATGAGGCTGCACTCACCTTTAACAAACGAGATCTTTTGAGCGCTTTGAAACCCTATGGAATCCCTAGTGCCACTTCCTTTTTTGTGAACAAAGGCCAGACCATCGACGAAAATGCCATTGTAGAAAAAGTTGGGCTACCTTGTTTTGTTAAAGCCAATAGGGCCGGGAGTAGCTATGGCGTATCCAAGGTCCACAAAAAAGAGGATCTAAACCAAGCCATTGCCAATGCCTTCAAGGAAGATCACCAGATCATTATAGAATCCTTTTTGGATGGCACAGAAGTTTCCGTCGGGGTAATCACTTATAACAAAAAGGTTACCGTATTGCCGGCCACAGAAATTATTTCTGAAAACGATTTCTTCGATTTCGAAGCTAAATATATGGGCAAATCACAAGAAATAACTCCAGCCCGTATTTCCGAAAAACAAGAGAAGAACGTTAGACAGTTGGCCGAATTTATTTATACGACCTTGGGACTAAAAGGGTATACCCGAAGTGAATTTATCTTTATCGGTGATGTACCCCATTTATTGGAAATAAACACAACCCCCGGACTAACGGAGGAAAGTTTATTGCCGCAACAGGCGAAAACTGCAGGCATCTCCCTTGAATCGCTTTTTGATAGCGCCATTGTTGAAGCTTTGCGATAGAAACCGTATTTTTAAAAACCTTATACCACACCATGAAACGCGCATTGTTCCCAGGGTCTTTTGACCCACTCACATTAGGCCATTATGATATTATAAAAAGAGGAGTCACCCTTTTTGACGAATTGGTGATTGCCATAGGTATAAATGCCGACAAAAAATATATGTTCTCCTTGGAGGAACGAGTTCGGTTTATCGAGGAAGCGTTCAAGGATGAACCAAAAATTAAAGTGACCACCTACCAAGGAATGACGGTCGACTTTTGCAAGAAAATAGATGCCACATTTATATTGCGGGGATTGCGCAACCCAGCGGATTTTGAGTTTGAAAAAGCAATTGCACATACCAACCGTAAGTTATCGGAAATAGAAACTGTTTTTCTATTGACCTCCTCCGGAAAGTCCTTCATAAGCTCTTCCATTGTGCGGGACGTTATCAGGAATGGTGGGGATTACTCAGGATTGGTACCCGAAACGGTCATGGTAAAACCATAAATTTCACTATTTCAGGGGGAACAAATCCATTTAAGTCTTTTCTTACAATTTATTTTTAGATGAAACATTGTCCATTCAGGATAATACAACACTTTGGGACAATTTCACAACAATAAATCAATTAGATAAGCCAATAATTTTACATTGGCATCAATTAATAAATAGCATAACGTTTTAAACCTTCCCCCGAGTTTGAAAACAGTTAAAAAAATCGACCAGTTTTACTTATTAAAGCAATTGCCCTCGGCAACCGCGCTTCTTGATCAAAAAGGCATTTTGCTAGATGCATCCAGTGCTTGGCTCGATATTTTTGGATTGCCCCCACAGGACAACACCTCCAACACCAATGTTTTTTCCCTCTACAAAGAGATTCTGGATCTAGAGCTGCGACTGGCAGAACAAAAATCGTTCACATTAGAGCACCAATTGGAAAACCCAGCGGGCATTCGGTACCTAAAAAGTAGTTTTGCCCCCTGGTTCGATGATAAGGAGAATGTGATCGGCGCCATAATCCAGACCGACGATATTACATCAGAAGTAAAAAAAGAAGAGGAAATCAAATGGCTGAACACCATTTTGGACACCAAAATGGAAGTATCGCACACTGGCTGGTGGGAGTTTGATGTGATAAAGGAAGAACTTACTTGGTGCAAAGAGACCAAGCGTATTCACCAAGTTCCCGACTGTTTTCAGCCCACCACGATAGAAGCCATCGATTTTTACAAAACAGGATACAGCCAGAACAAGATTTCTATGCTTTTCCATAATTCCATAGTCAACCATCAACCATTTGATGCCAAAGTGGTATTGGTAACTTTTGAAGGCGAAGAAAGATGGGTTCGGGTGACCGGCAAACCAGTTCTTAAGAATGGAGAAGCCATTAAGATATATGGAACCCTTAAAGATATTCACGAAAAAGTGTTGGCCGAAACCAAGGTCCAGGAGCACCAACAACTTTTAACTACCTTGGTGGACAGTCTTCCGCTGAACGTTTATGTGAAAGACTTGAACACCAGAAAAATATTGGTCAACAAAAGCGAATGTAACTATCTGGGCAAAACAGCAGAGGAAATTATCGGAACCACCGATTTTGACCAATACGATGAGGAAACTGCCAAATTTTCGAGGGAAGAGGATCTTAATGTTATGAAGAACCTCACCCCTATCATCGGAAAAGAGACAGTAAGCATATTACATGGTAAAACCACCAATTACTTAACCTCAAAAATCCCTTATTTTGACCTAGAAGGCAAGGTCTGTGGACTTATAGGGGTCAGTTTGGACATTACCCCCATGAAAAGAAAGGAGGAGCAATTGCGGGATTTGATCAAGGTTACTTCCCTGCAAAACCAGAAACTTATCAGTTTTGCACATATTGTTTCCCATAATTTAAGGTCCCACTCCGCTAATTTTTCCATGCTCTTGGAGTTTTTAAACGCTGAGAACGATCCAGAGGAACGGCAAGGCATTATAAAAATGTTATCGCAGGCCTCGGACAATTTATTGGAAACTTTGGGCAACCTAAACGAGGTCGTGGACATTAACACAAAAACCTCTGAGACCAAAAAACCATTGAACCTAAGGCGTAATATCATCAATGTTTTACAAAACCTATCCGCCTTACTGCAAAAGAACGGCTCCCATGTAATCAATAATGTCGCGGAGAACATTCAAGTAAATTGTGTTCCGGCCTATCTGGACAGCATTATTTTAAATCTTGTTTCCAATGCCGTCAAATACAAAAGTGAGAACAGGGAATCCTTGATCACTATAGACGCGGTCCAGTCCAAAGAGGGCGTGCTGTTGAGTATATCGGATAACGGGATCGGGATAAATCTGGAAAAATACGGGGACAAAGTTTTCGGTATGTACAAAACCTTTCACAATAGAAAAGATGCCAAAGGTTTTGGGCTATACCTTGTAAAAAATCAAATAGAAGCCATGGGCGGAAGTATAACAGTGCAAAGTGAGGTAGATAAAGGCACTACATTTAATGTGTATTTTAATGAAGAAAGTTAGTTGTATTTTTATAGTGGACGACGATCCAATTACCGTATTTGGCATAAAAAGAATGTTGAAATCCGCGGTGGAATGTAACGATATCCAGATTTTCCAAAATGGATTGGAGGCCCTAGAAGCTTACAAAGAACGGATGGAAAAAGGATTGGCCGCGCCCAATGTAATCTTTTTGGATATCAACATGCCCATAATGGATGGATGGGAGTTCCTTGAAGCTTTGATAAATGCCGATCCAAAAGAACATATTACAGTAAATATGATCACTTCTTCCATAGACCCCTTGGACTATAAAAAATGGAGCGGCTTTAAAAACAGGTGCCCGTTCAACCTCAATTTTAAGAACAAACCGATCTTTAAAATTGAAAGCAATGAACTTGGCTTTATCGAGATAGCCTCATAAACTATAATATTCTGTATTTTTGGTACAAACCAGCACTTAATGGTGCCTTAACGTTCCCGAAATATTTTGAAGCACTTAGTACTCTTTTTGGCCCTAGTTCTTTTTATCTCCTGCGAATCGGAAACACAGGACGAAAAATCTTCTTACCCTACCCACTTTGAACTGTCGGACGGGAAGGAAACGGCAACCTATCAACAAACTATCGATTATTACATTCGACTCGCGAAGGAATTTCCCGAAATCAACTTGCACACCATAGGCACAACGGACAGTGGTTACCCTTTGCACATGGTCACCTATAATCCTGATGGAGATTTTAATTACGAGAATATTCGGAAGGAAAAAACCATCATACTTATAAATAATGGAATCCATCCCGGAGAGAGCGATGGAATCGATGCCACCATGATGCTTTACAGAGATTTTGCCACCGGAGAATTAAACCTGCCCAAAAAAACGGTCTTGGTCACCATTCCCATATACAATATCGGTGGCTCACTCAATAGAAATTCAACCACAAGGGCCAACCAAAACGGACCTGAAGAATACGGCTTTCGAGGTAATGCACAGAACTATGATCTTAATAGGGACTTTGTAAAAATGGATACTCAGAACGCTAAAACATTCGCCCAAATTTTCCACATGGTAAAACCCGACGTTTTTATAGACAACCATGTAAGTAACGGTGCAGATTACCAATATACCCTAACGCACCTTTTTACCCAGCACAACAAGCTTGGCGGAAAAATGGGCCAGTACCTGCACAAAACCTTAATGCCAAACCTAGAAGATTCGTTATCGGATAAAGAATGGGACATAACCCCTTACGTGAACGTTTTTAACACACCGCCCGAGATGGGGTTCAGTCAATTTATGGACCACCCAAGGTATTCCACCGGCTACACCACACTTTGGAGCACATTGGGGCTCATGGTAGAAACCCATATGCTAAAACCATACAAACAACGTGTAGAAGGCACCTATAATCTAATGCACAGCCTTATAGAAATCGTGGAGGCTGAGCACGAGAACATAAGAACAGTTCGCAAAGAAACTTTGGAGAATAATCTGGAACTCTCCGAATATTACTTTAATTGGGCAGTGGATACGACCCAGACCTCTATTCTAAATTTTAAGGGATACGAGGCGGAAACCCTTGTTAGCGAAGTCACCGGCCTACCAAGGTTAAAATACAATCGGGAAAAACCCTTTACCAAAGAGACCGTATACATGGACCACTATTATCCCTTGGATACCGTTATCGTTCCTGCCGCATACATTGTAAAGAAAAGTTGGAAAAAGGTAATAGAGCGATTGGATGCCAATAAAATACAATACACACCATTAAAAAAGGACACCACATTGTCCGTTGAAGCCTATAAAATCACCGGTTACGATACCCGTAGAGCACCATACGAAGGGCACTACCTCCACTCCAACACCAAAGTAGAGGCCAAGACAAAGCAAGTTCATTTTAGGGAAGGAGACATATTGGTTCCAACCCAACAGCCGGGCATTCGTTATTTGCTGGAAACTTTGGAACCACAAGGTGCGGATTCTTTTTTTAATTGGAACTTTTTTGATACGGTTCTTCAACGCAAAGAAGGGTTTTCCCCTTATGTTTTTGAAGACGTTGCCTTGGAAATGCTCCAAAAAGATTCTATTCTATTACAGGAGTTTGAGACCAAAAAAGAAGGAGACCTCAATTTTGCCAATAACTGGTATGCGCAACTTAATTGGATTTTTGAACGTTCGGAACATTTTGAAGAAGCATACCTTGCCTATCCCATTTATCGTATAGAAAAAAATAGCGATGCGTCAAGATTGCTTCCTAAATAAACGGCCAATCCTCAAACAGAATCTTAATGTTATGGTAAGAATTTTTTAAAGCCTTTTTGGTCTTTCGGGGGCCCTTCCATTTCACTTTTTTGATTCCTTCGGACTTTTCCGCCACTAATTTGCCGGCATAATCGGTGGACATAATAAACCAGTGCGTCTGCTTTAAACGATACTCTCCGTTTCTTTTAAAAACATGAAAAGTTGTACGTAAAAACCGTTCAATCTTTAGATTTTGCACGCCGGTCTCTTCCTCTACTTCACGTATTGCGGCATTTTCTATGGACTCTCCTTTATCCACTTTTCCTTTGGGCAAATCCCACTTTCCGTTTCTAAAAATAAATAGGACCTTACCTTTCTTATTGATCACAAAACCACCGCCAGCGACCACTACAGGGATTTTATGCATAAAAAGCTTTAGGATCTCCGTTTCATCCGGATGGTACAGATAGGCCTTCCTTATCTTCTTTTTGGACAAAAGTCTGATGGCCTCAACGATCGAATCACCATCCAAAGAAAACAAATTACCATTGGAATCCTCGGGGCGCTCGTTTGTTAAAATCAGTGGAGCCTCATTAACAAAAACTTCATACATTTGCGCAATGGTTTTAGATAAGCAAATCGCAAAAAAAACAGCTGAGCTGTTGCTGCAAATTAATGCAATTAAGTTGGAACCTGAAAATCCATTCACTTGGGCTTCGGGCTGGAAGTCTCCCATTTATTGCGACAATAGAATTATGTTGTCCTACCCTATGATCAGAAACTTTGTTCGGGAAGAAATGGCAAAACAGGTTGAAAAGCTCTACGGAAAACCGGACGTAATCGCCGGAGTTGCCACTGGGGCCATTGGCATTGGCATTCTTGTTGCCGAAGCCCTCGGACTCCCGTTTGTATATGTTAGGCCAAAACCAAAGGAACATGGTAGACAAAACCAGATCGAAGGACACTTTGAGCCAGGACAGAGCGTTGTAGTGATAGAAGACCTGATCAGTACTGGCAATAGCAGCCTCAATGCGGTCAAGGCCTTAAAAGAGCAAAATGCAGACATTAAGGGCATGATCGCCATCTTTACCTACGGCTTTCCCGTGTCCGCCGAGAACTTTAAAAAAGAGAACGTGGAACTGCATACGCTATCGGACTACGAAAACCTGGTAGAGCAAGCATCAGAAACCAACTATATCAAAGAAACCCAGTTACAAACCTTATTGGAGTGGAAGTCCAACCCACAAGAATGGAAATAATTTTTTACCATGCACATTGAATCACCAAAAAAGAAAGTAGCCAAAAGCAACAAAGAAGTATTCGAATTTTTGACCGACATCAAAAACTTTGAAACTTTAATGCCGGACAATATTGACAAGTTTGAAGTATTGGACGAAAACACCTTTAAATTTGCCCTAAAAGGTATGCCCGAGATTGTACTCCGGTTAAAGGAACAAAACCCGCACGACAAAGTTGTTCTGGGAGCGGCAAGCGATAAACTTCCCTTTACCCTTACCGCAGATATTACCGCATTGGAAGAAAACGAAAGCGAAGTGGGACTTAGTTTTGAAGGAGAGTTCAATGCCATGATGGCCATGATGATCAAAGCACCCATAACCAATTTTATTGGCACTTTATCCAATAATATGGATAAAATAGGTCAGTAAAGCAGCGTTACTTCCTTTAGGTCGAATTCCTTAAAAATTTCATCTTCAAGTTCGAGCACCAACTTGCCCGATGGTGACACCCCTCGCACGTACCCAACGAACATATCCCCAATTGGGGAGCTAAAAGTGGATGGTTTATCCTTTCTAAAAAGGATTTCTTCGTATGCAGGTAACAATTGGCCCACAGTCTTTGCCTCGATCCCATTAAGGTGATATTGTATCCGTTCCAGTATTTTTTGGAGTAACTCATCCAGATCATAATCTTTACCCGTGATCACTTTTAGGGAAGAAGCCTTTTCCAGACCTTCAAAAATAGTTTGGTTAACATTTAACCCAATACCAATAATGGATTGGGCAATAATGGAACCTTTGAGTACATTTTCAATTAAAATTCCACAAATTTTTACAGAACCTGACATAATGTCGTTCGGCCATTTCACCTTCACATTGGGCACTCCCAAAGCTTTTAGTACATCGCTCACGGCCATGCAAATTGCTATATTCAACACAAATTGATGCTCTACACCAAATGCATCAAACCTTCGCAACACGCTGAAAGTAAGGTTTTTCCCCCCTTCGGACACCCAAACAGTCCCCATTTGCCCCCTGCCTTTCAATTGTTTATCGACCACTACTACGGTGTAATCCGGCGGATCTTCCGAACGCAGCAAATTCCGTAAAAACAAATTTGTGGAGTCCGTGGCATCAAGTTTGAGTATTTGAAATTGTTTTCCCAATATGGCAAGCCTTTATGATTTGTTAAAAACTAAGGCTAAGAAAACAAAAAAAACATAACTTTGTAAAATCTAAATTTTTTGAATGCAGAAAACGAAAGCTAGCGCAGATGAGTTGATTGCCTTGATTCTGGAGGGAATAGAAGATGTTAAAGGAGTTGATATAAATCTATTGGACCTAAGGGAAATCGAAAACACGGTCTGCGACTATTTCATAATCTGTAACGGTACTTCCAACACGCATGTAAATGCGATTGTCTCATCCATACAGAAAAAGGTCAGCAAGACTTTACATGATAAACCATGGCACATTGAAGGGTCCGAAAACGCCGAATGGGTGCTAATGGACTATGTAAATGTTGTTGTGCATGTATTCCAAAAACATATTAGAGAATTCTATGATATTGAAGGACTCTGGGGAGACGCCAAAGTCACAATGGTAGAAAGCAGTTACAATTCTTAAGAAAAAAATGGCAAAAGAAAACAACCCAAATAATGCTCCAAAAAAACCACGTTTTAATTCGTGGTGGATATATGGTGTGGTAATCGCATTGATTATTGGTTTCCAATTTTTTGGAGGCAACAGTTTTTCGAGCACGGAAAAGACCACAACCTCCGAATTACAGGAATTTTTACGGAACGGTGACATTTCAAAAATAGTCATCATCACCAACACCCGTCAGGCCAAAGTTTTTCTTACAGAGGAAGCTTTGAACAAAGATGTGCACAAGGGAGTGGCAGAAAAACCACTTTTACCATCTGCCGGATTGGTTCCCCAATATGTTTTGGATTATGGCGATCTGCAGATTTTCCAAAACGAAATAACGGAGATAAAAAAAGAAAACAACCTCGATACCATCGTCGAGTTTGATACAGAATCCAATGTTATTGGAGAAATATTCCTGACATTGCTTCCTTTCGCACTGATCATCGGCATCTGGATTTACCTAATGCGTAGAATGTCCGGTGGTGCAGGCGGTGGCGCGGGCGGTCAAATTTTCAATATTGGAAAATCAAAGGCCAAATTATTCGACGAAAAAACGGATACACGCACATCTTTTAAAGATGTAGCTGGTCTCGAAGGAGCCAAAGAGGAAGTTCAGGAAATTGTGGAATTCCTAAAAAACCCTGACAAATATACCTCCTTGGGAGGTAAAATACCTAAAGGCGCACTATTGGTTGGACCTCCCGGAACAGGTAAAACCTTATTGGCAAAAGCTGTTGCTGGTGAAGCCAAGGTCCCCTTCTTCTCTTTATCCGGTTCCGATTTTGTGGAGATGTTCGTGGGCGTGGGTGCATCCAGGGTCCGTGACCTCTTTAAACAGGCCAAGGATAAGTCACCCGCAATTATCTTTATTGATGAAATCGATGCCATTGGACGCGCAAGGGGCAAAAACAATTTTACAGGTTCCAACGATGAACGCGAGAACACCTTGAACCAGTTGTTGACCGAAATGGATGGTTTTGGCACCAATACCAACGTAATTGTACTTGCCGCGACCAACCGTGCCGATGTACTGGACAAAGCATTGATGCGTGCAGGACGATTTGATCGTCAGATTTATGTAGACCTGCCAGATCTTAACGAACGAAAAGAAATCTTTGAAGTTCACCTTAGACCCATTAAAACGGCAGAAACCTTGGATTTGGACTTTTTGGCCAAACAAACACCAGGTTTCTCAGGAGCGGACATTGCAAATGTTTGTAACGAAGCTGCCCTTATTGCGGCCCGTAAAGAGAAAAAAGCGGTAACCAAGCAAGACTTCTTGGATGCAGTGGATAGAATTGTAGGCGGTCTTGAGAAGAAAAACAAAATCATTACCCCAGAGGAAAAGAAAACCATCGCGTTCCACGAAGCTGGTCACGCAACCGTAAGCTGGATGTTGGAACATGCTGCACCCTTGGTTAAAGTAACCATAGTACCCCGAGGACAATCGTTGGGGGCCGCTTGGTACCTTCCGGAAGAACGTTTAATTGTGCGTCCAGAACAAATGTTGGACGAAATGTGTGCCACCATGGGAGGTAGAGCTGCCGAAAAGGTAATGTTCAATAAGATTTCGACCGGAGCTTTAAGCGATTTGGAAAAAGTGACCAAACAGGCCAGGGCCATGGTTACCATATATGGATTAAACGATGAATTGGGGAACATCACCTATTACGATTCATCCGGTCAGAACGAATATGGCTTCACCAAACCTTATAGCGAGGAAACAGCACAAAAAATCGATCAGGAGATTTCCAAGATCATCGAGAAACAATATCAACGTGCCATAAAATTGCTCGAGGACAATAAGGACAAGTTGACCGAATTGGCCGAAAGACTTTTGGACAAAGAAGTTATTTTTAAGGATGATCTGGAAAAAATATTTGGCCAACGTCCATTCGAAAAGCAAGAAGAAGAACTAGAGCCAGCTAAATAAAAAATATATCAGGAATCATCCAATCAAAACACAATTATTGATTAGATAGACAAGCACAAGTGCCATAAATGGGAGTTTTTAAAAAACTATTCGGAGGAGGAAAAAAGGTTTCCAAGGAGACTACGGAAACCCGTGGTGACCATATGCCGGATTTAAAAATTCCCGTTGATGAAAAATTTACCATCTATTTTAAAAAGAACGGTGGCAAATTTATCTATTGCGAAGATTTTGCAGAGGTATCGGAAGCCTTGGAGAACATTGTTTCCGAGAACGATTGGCAAGACCATCTGTTTTTTACTATGGACCCAAGATTGGAAACTCGTTTTGCCACGGAAAAAATAGACTTTACCCACAATCGAAACGAAAGCGAGATTTTCTTTACCACTTGCGAACATCTAGTGGCTCACAATGGCTCAATTTTGGTATGTTCCAACCAGATAAAAGAAAAAAAATTGGATGAACTGCCATCCAATTTAGTCGTATTTGCCACTACCAGCCAGCTAGTGGATTCCATAAGCGAAGCCTTAAAAATTATCAAGGAACGCTATCAAAAAAATATCCCGAACAACATCACCACTTTAAAGCACTTTCAGCCTACAGCGGAAAACAAAGACGATTTCCTTTCCTACGGAAGTGCCTCAAAAAATGTATATCTTTTACTCCTAGAAGATTTTTAAATACATGAGAGAGGTATTAAGACGCTCCATTACAGGGGTAATTTATGTTGTACTCCTACTGGGCGCGGTTTTTTTAAGTTCGGACGCATTCGATTTTTTGTTTATGACCTTTGGTTTGGGGTGCCTGTACGAATACAAGCGGATCGTACGCCTTAAAGGTTATTATGTATTCGTGGCTTATTTGGCACTCTGGTGGGTTTTTATTTATCTGACCCAGAACAGTGCAGCGATCAACCTGCTCATGTTTTTTACCATAACAGTGGATCTGGCCCTATTGGTATTTCTCTTTACCAAAGCTCCGAGAAACTTTACTCCTGTTCAAAAATTCTTGATCGGTCTGTTTTACATTGGTGGAGGTTGTATTTTTTTGACCATGATACCCTATAAAATTGATGAATTTGCTCAATTCTTGATCATGGGCATCTTTATTTTGATATGGGTAAACGATACTTTTGCCTACCTGGTAGGAAGAACTGTGGGAAAAACTAAACTTTTTCCTGCCGTTTCACCAAAAAAAACCATTGAAGGTTCTGTAGGAGGTCTTATTTTTGCACTGGCCGCGGCCTATTTTTTATCGTGGTACGAAACACGGCTTTCGTTAATCGAATGGATGGCAATGGCATGTTTAATTGTGGTAGCAGGAAGTCTAGGGGATTTGTTGGAATCTAAATTTAAACGCATGGCCGGAGTTAAGGATAGCGGAGCTATTTTACCCGGACATGGCGGAATTTGGGACCGTTTGGACAGCTTGGTCTTTGCTGCACCTTTTGCGTATTTGATCTTAAATATTTTCACCTATGTTTCATAAAGAGGGGCAAAAAATTATTATCACCACTTTTTTTCTAGTGGTAGCCGGCGTTTTGGCCGCACAATATTTTATCGATATTGAAGGGATCAGATATGCCGTTCAGATTGTCGCACTGGTCATATTGATCGCCATCTTACAGTTCTTTAGAAACCCAAAAAGATTGGTGACCCCTACTTTTGATGAAATATTGGCACCTGTGGACGGTAAGGTAGTGGTAATCGAAGAAGTTGAGGAACCGGAATATTTTAAAGGAAAAAGAAAGCAGGTTTCCATTTTTATGTCGCCGGTTAATGTGCACGTCACAAGATATCCCGCAAGTGGTACCGTCACCTATTCCAAGTACCATCCCGGAAAATATTTGGTGGCATGGCATCCCAAATCCAGTACCGAGAACGAACGCACCACCATTGTGCTCCACACACCAAAGTTTGGGGAAATAGGATACAGGCAAATTGCAGGAGCATTGGCCAGAAGAATAGTGAATTATGCCGAGGAAGGCGAACAAGTTACACAGGGCGAAGATGCTGGTTTTATAAAATTTGGCTCTAGAGTAGACCTATTGTTGCCTCTAGATTGTGATATTACCGTTAAATTGAACCAAAAAGTGGTTGGCGCACGTACATGTATTGCATCCTTAAGACCAAAAAATGATTGATGAAGAGCTACAAAAGAGATTCAACGATGCTGTTGACTTTGTAAACGACTACACTGATCCTTTGCCAGCGGATCTTTTGTTGAAGCTCTATGCGTACTTTAAAATTGCCAACAAGAATTTCGAAAACCCCGGTAGCAGAACGCCACTAATAAACGCGTTTAAAGCCAATGCACTGTTCCAAGCCAAGCGAATAAGTGTTAAGGAGGCCATGGAAAAATATGTGGAATTGGTAGAAAAAGAGTTAAAATCGCTCTAGGCCGCCAAATCTGGGCGCACCAACGATTTTTCAAAATAAGTAAAATAGACAGCCCCAAAAATAGTTATCAAAAAATAGAGTGCAATTAGATAACTCCCGATTGAAAAGTAACTATTCACCCCAAACCAATCATTGGTAATATAAATAAAGACCAATCCTCCAAGTCCACGAACTACTTCGATCCAAATCGCATATTTTTTTCGGTCCATTAAGGTTGTATATCCATAAATCCCAACAAAAATAAAGGCACCGAACAGCAATAATCCATCAAAACCAATTTCGGAATAACTGTAGAACATGAACAGCATTAAAAAGGTGGTCACGATCAGTTGAAACAAGGCGTATGTTTTTAAAGTTGATGTTACCTCTGGTTGATATTTGCTAAAGTTGTACACATTTTGGATTATGGAAATGGGGTACTTTTCCTTTACGTCCTCTGGGCGCCACCCCGTTGGCATAAACCAAATCCGAATTTTATCCCAATAACTTTTGGTGCGCCAAGCATCTTGCATCAATCGCCATAAATGTTGAAAATTTATAATAATAGGATTCCATGTGTTAGCCGGTTTTAACACCCCATATTGCGGAGGAACTTCATCCAACTCCTCTTGAAAAGTTCCGAACATTCTATCCCAAATACAAAATATCTGTCCGAGGTTTTTATCGATATATTCTGGATTTATGGCATGGTGTACCCGGTGCTGGGAAGGGGTAACTATCACGTATTCCAAAATACCCATTTTGCCAATATGTTGTGTATGATACCAAAATTGAGCAAACAAGTGAATGGGCGCCAATATGGCAATTACGGTGTTGGGCACACCCAAAAGTGCAGCTGGAATCAATAAAAGTGCATAATACCCCAAAAGGTTCGATATAGGTTGACGAAGGGCACATGCCAGATTAAACTCTTCGCTACTGTGATGGATTACATGCTGGTTCCAAAAAAAATTTATCCTATGGCTTAATCGGTGATTCCAGTACCCTGCAAAATCCAAGGCAATAAAAGCCACGACCCAAACCAACCATGTTGCTTTGATCTCTATCAAGGCCAAATGATTCAATAAAAACGGATAACTGACAAGTATAACCACAAGTCCAAGTGAATCCTTTACTACATTGGTAAGACCGGAACTCAAACTGCTCACGGTATCCATGAGATTGTGCTTCTGATCCTTTACATAACGGCCATAAAGTATTTCGATAAGAACAAGGCCTATAAAAAAAGGTGTTGCATATAACAAGGCAGTCGCATACGATTCCATTTCAAAAATTTAAATTTTGCTCGATGCAAGAATGGGATTAACTGCCCTTAAGTTAATCTAAATTTTTAAATAATTGAATATCATTGGCATCGGTAAGATCTGGAATATGTTCGGAACGTGGAATACAAAGGACACTTTGTGTTTGCTCACTGACCAATATGGCCACAGCCCTTGGCAATTCTTTTTCGTTACGTACAGGATCAATGGGACAATTTTTTACAAACGGATATATTTCTTCCCCGGAAAAACTAAAAATGTTCATGCTCACCCTTAACTCACCGGAAGTGTCTCGATATTTGGGAACATCTTCTACTTTTGGCTTTTCAACAATTCGCCGAAGAAACCCATCGGAGGAAATATCCATTACGGCAAACTTGGCAATGCGTTCTTCGGTATAATCAAATCCAGAGCTTGCATAACTGATCAAGGCATGGGGAGCCTTTCTATCTTTCCTTAAATCTTTTAGGGCTTCCACCGAATAGAGATTATCCCCATTACAAACCGTAAAGGCGGTCTGTTTCAATTCTGGGTACTGATCCATACATTGCTGAAGGGCATCGGCAGTTCCCAAGGGCTTTTCCCTACCTTCGGGAACCGATTGTACCGCCAAAAATACTTCCAGATTTTTGGGAAGGTCTCCAAAATCTTTAAATTCCTGAAAAGCTTTGTTATCACTGCTCGTAATCAAATACAATTTCCGGTATCCTGCATTAATGGCATTTTTAACCAAATAATACAAAAATGGCCTACCTTTTTGTCCGACAGGAATTAAACTCTTATGGGGAATATTCGTCATGATTCCCTCCCCTCCTTCTGTCTGCAAACTTTTTTTCATTCGGGAGGATGCACCACCTACCATTATAACCAAACTCGTATTCTCCATTCCCATTAACTTGTTAATTCTACGACATAAACATCTTTGGCACCGTTCTCCAAAAATGCCTGTTTCACCTTATCCTCAATATCTTCTGTAACCATAGCCACCATACATCCTCCTCCACCGGAACCTATAATTTTTGCTCCTATGGCACCTGCCTTTCGGGCGGCATCCATCATCCTCACCATTTTCTTCGGCGTGTTCTTTATCTGATCCTGAAGAATTGCTTGGTGTTGATTCATTAAATCTCCTAATACCTGAATATTTGGATTTGGACCTGATAGTTCTCTTTTCGCTTGAATAGTGATGTGATAGTTGTACAAAGTCGAATACCAATAATCTTGAAGCTCAACAGGAACCAACGCCTTATATTTTTCGTAGTCGTCCAAGGTCGATGTTTCCACCTCAAATTCAGGATATTCCTTTTGAACCGCTTGAACAGCCTTATCCGCGTATACTTGAGCGTTTTTCAAAACTTCCAAGGTTTTTTTGGGCACTCCAGACTCGGCCACCAACAGTTTGCCCAAATTGGCATTTAAACGTGTGCTTTCCCCACTTTTTGTATCGATATAAATGAGCCCTTTTTGCGCAATGGTGTATTGATCCATCAAACCACCGGGCTGATCAAAAAACAGCACTTCTGCTTCGTAGGCCCACCTTCCGATTTGATAATCACTGATTTCCCCGGATTTACCTTGTGTTGCCACCAAAAATCGAACCCAGGCCACCACTATGGCCGAGGAACTGGACAATCCGGCATTTACGGGAATATTCCCCGATATTTCGATATCGTATCCTTGTTCAAAGGAAAATCCTTGATTTTTTAAAATGGACATCACGGACCGATAGTAATCACCAGGTTGAATATCTTTCAGATCATCATCAACCGAAATAATAACCTCTTCGTTCAGGTCCAATAATTTTAACCGATACTTTTTATCCTGGTTTGCAACAGCTTTAACATTGATATATCGATCTATTGATCCGGCAATAACGGGAAGCCCCAAATAATCTTGATGATCCCCATAAAAACAGATCCGGGCAGGTACTTTTAATTCAATCATTGAAATAGTGCTCAGCTTATAATTTCCAATGGTGCGGTATCCTTCCAATTACCTCTTGTAAAATCCGGGAATGGCTGCGGTGCTCCACCACTGGCCACTGAGCGCTCGCTCAATGGCGAAACGGCACTCCACAAACATCCTTCGTAAACGTTTTGGTCCAAGGGCAATCCTTTTTGCAGACATTCCACAATCCGGTACACCATAATACCGTCCATTCCCCCGTGCCCGCTTCCTTTGGCCGCCACGTTCAATCTTTTGTATAGTGGATGATCATATTTTTCATACAATTTTTCGAGCTGTTCACCCTGCACCCATGAATGATGGTCTTTTGTAATCCCGTCCACACCACCTTCCAAAGCTACACGGGTAGGGAATCCTGCCAATATACCTTTGGTGCCTTGCACCAGGTTCAATCGGGAATATGGCCTTGGGCTGGTTTCGTCCCACTGGACCAGAATAGTTTTCCCAAGGGTCGTTTTAATTATGGAAGTATTTAAATCACCTCCTTTAAAGTCAAGCTGGTTCCATTTATGGTCGGCGGGGTAGTTCCTTTCCGCATAGAGTTCCCTTCCTCTTGATGGTGTCGAGAAAGAGACAAGACTTCCAAAGGTATCATCTTGTCTGGCCAAGTTCATATATTGGGCCACAGGTCCTAACCCATGGGTGGGGTACAGGTTTCCATTTCGGTTGGCATAGTGATGTGTTCTCCAAGATCCCGTACCTCGCTCCTGTTCTTCCATTTGCCATCTCAGTTCGTGAATATAGGCAGCCTCGCCATGTAATATTTCTCCGATCAAGCCTTTTCGGCACATATTAAGGAACATAAGCTCGTCGCGGCTGTAATTAACGTTCTCCAACATCATACAATGCTTTTGGGTCCGCTCACTGGTATCCACAATATCCCACATATCTTGGATTGTGGTTGCCATGGGCACTTCTACAAAGGCATGAGCACCATTCTCCATTGCACCAATGGCCATAGGAGCATGGTTTGCCCAGTTGGTCGCGATGAACACAACATCGGGTTTTACTTCCTTGAGCATTGTTCGCCACTCATCCTCACTTCCCCAATATTGGGCTATATTCTTGTGCCTATTTGCACCGGCCGCTTCTTTTACCCAACGGGTCTTTTCTTTTACTAGGTCTTCGTACAAATCACAAATGGCAACAACTTCCGTCCCTGCCAAAGCAGCAAAAAATTTAGCATGGGTTCCTCCCCTGGCTCCAACTCCAATAAATGCAGCTCGTACGGTTTCTAATTTAGGTGCCGAAAACCCACCCATGTAGGTTGATGATAACGGTCGCTCGTAATTTGCCCTTAGATATCCCGGTGCCAAGGACACAGCGGCCGCAGTCAACGAAGTTTTTTGGATAAAACTTCTTCTATTGAGGTTTTTCATATTCATTTTCGGAGTTGGTTAGAGAGCTCCAAAGTATAAAAAAAAAGAAAAGGGAAGCAAGCTTCCCTTTTATTAATCTGTTTGATGTTTGTCCAAAACTATTGCAAACTGGCCAAACTTTTTTCCAAGGTCTCTATTTTGGCTTCGGCATCTGCGGCTTTTTTGCGCTCCATGGCAACGACTTGCTCCGGTGCATTGTTCACAAAACGCTCGTTGCCCAATTTTTTTTCTACGGATTTTAAAAATCCTTTGGTATAATTGAGCTCTTCGGTAATCTTTGCAATCTCCGCCTCAACATCTATGGCACCGCTGATCGGAATAAAATATTCGTTGCTTTTTACCCTAAACGTCAAGGCACCGTCCAAACTGGCATCCACCGACTCCATTTTGGTAAGGTTTCCGAGTTTCAGAACTATGGCATCCATTCCCCCTCCTATTCCTTCGGCATTTATCATAAATAGCTCCAATGCATCCTTTTGGGGAATGTTTTTTTCTTTTCTGATGGTCCTGACACCTGATATTACTTCGGAAGCAAATTCAAACTCGGCTATCAACACAGCATCCACTTGTTTGGCCTCTGGCCATTTTGCCACGATCAAAGCTTCTTCCGGCGAACGCTCTGCAATGTGTTGCCATACTTCCTCCGTCAAAAATGGCATGAATGGATGAAGTAATTTCAAGTTTTCCTCGAAAAGACTTAATACCTCATCATACGTTTTTTGATCGATGGGTTTTTGATATTCCGGTTTTACAATTTCCAACAACCACGAGCAGAAATCGTCCCAAACCAATTTGTAGATGGCCATCAAGGCATCGGAAATACGATATTTGGAGAAATGGTCCTCTATCTCGACCAATGTTTGATTAAACTTGGCCTTGTACCATTGAATTCCTTTTTGCGCTGCTTCGGGCTGTGGAATATCCGCTACTTCCCATCCTTTTACCAATCGGAATGCGTTCCAAATTTTATTGGCAAAGTTTGCTCCTTGTTGGCAAAGTGCCTCATCGAACAGCAAATCGTTACCGGCCGCAGAACTCAACAAAAGTCCAACACGGACTCCATCGGCACCAAAATTCTCGATCAATTTTAGGGCGTCGGGCGAATTTCCAAGTGATTTGGACATTTTTCGTCGCTGTTTGTCCCGAACCAATCCAGTAAGGTATACATTTTCAAACGGTCGTTTTCCTCTGTATTCGTAACCGGCCATGATCATTCTTGCGACCCAAAAGAATAAAATATCGGGACCGGTCACCAAATCGCTGGTAGGGTAGTAATAATTCACCTCTTCATTGTCGGGTTCCAATATACCTCCAAAAACACTAATGGGCCACAACCAAGATGAGAACCACGTATCCAACACATCGGCATCTTGACGCAAATCGGATTGCTGGATTCCCGGCTTTTTGGCCTTTGCCAGCTCCAATGCTTGTTCTGGGGATTCGGCTACCACAAAATCTTCTTTTCCGTCACCATAATAATAGGCCGGGATTTGTTGTCCCCACCATAATTGACGGGATATGTTCCAATCACGGATATTCTCCATCCAATGACGATATGTGTTATTGAACTTGGATGGGTACAATTTTACATCTTTAGTCTGCAAAACGCCCTCTATAGCGGGTTTGGCCAGGTTTTCCATTTTAAGGAACCATTGGTCGGACAGCCTAGGCTCAATTACGGCCTTGGTCCTTTCCGACGTGCCTACTTTATTGATGTGCTGCTCTGTTTTTACCAAATAACCTTTGGCTTCTAGCTCTTTTGAGATTTCTTTTCGAACCACAAACCTGTCCTTGCCTTCGTAGTGCAGTCCAAAGGAATTAAGGGTAGCATCCTCATTAAAAATATCGATTACCTCTAGATCGTGCTTATCTCCAAGGTTTTTATCGTTCTCGTCGTGAGCAGGGGTAACTTTTAGGCACCCGGTACCAAACTCTACATCTACATATTCGTCTTCAATAATGGGAATTACCCGATCGCAGATTGGCACAATCGCCTTTTTCCCTTTTAGATGACGGTATCTTTCATCGTTGGGATTAATACAGATTGCGGTATCTCCCAATATGGTCTCCGGACGCGTTGTGGCAATGGTCACTTTCTCGTCGGAACCTTCTATGGCATAGGACAAATAGTATAGGTTTCCTTGTCTTTCCTCATATATCACCTCTTCATCGGAGAGCGTGGTCTTGGCCTCAGGATCCCAATTTACCATTCTGTACCCTCTGTAAATCAAACCCTTATTGTACAAATCAACAAAAACCTTGATTACCGAGGCTGACATATCGTCATCCATGGTAAATTTTGTTCGATCCCAATCGCAGGAGCAACCCAGTTTTTTTAACTGTTGAAGAATTACACCACCATACTCGTTCGTCCAATCCCAAGCATGTTTTAGAAATTCCTCTCGTGATAATTTGGATTTATCGATACCTTCTGCCTTTAATTTGGCAACCACCTTGGCTTCGGTGGCAATGGATGCATGGTCCATACCGGGCACCCAACAGGCATTTTTACCCAAAAGTCTTGCTCGTCGGATCAATACATCCTGTATGGTATTATTGAGCATATGGCCCATGTGAAGGATTCCGGTTACGTTCGGCGGAGGAATTACTATGGTGTAAGGCTCCCTTTCGTCCGGTTTTGAACTAAAATAATCGTGCTCGGACCAGTAGGCATACCAGTGTTCTTCGACCCGTTTTGGGTCATATTTTGATGGAATCTCCATTTTTCGGTACAGTTTTTGTTTAATTGGACTGTGATTGGTTTTTTTGAAGGGGAAGCCAAATGTTAATTTTACGCTATTCTTCGGATGAGAGCCAATCCAGAAATACGAAACAAAAATAAGTAACGTTATTCTATAACAAAAGAATTTTGGATGCAGGTATCAAAACATCTACATTTGAAGTTCACCCAAAAACCAAAAATGATGAAAAAAACTGTACTCATGCTGTTTGTAGGGCTTTTATCCTTAGGGATTTACGCTCAAGAAACCGCTAAAATCGAATTTAAGAGCGAGACTATTGATTACGGGGAAATTGAAAGAGGTAGTGATGGTATCCGTGTATTTGAGTTTACCAACACTGGAAATGTTCCTTTGGTGATCAGCAATGTTAGATCTAGCTGTGGCTGTACAATTCCAAAAAAGCCGGAAGAGCCTATTATGCCAGGAAAAACGGGCAAAATTGAGGTGAAATATGACACCAACAGGGTTGGTCCGATCAGAAAGGCCATAACGGTTACATCGAATGCGGACACACCTACAAAGGTTCTAAAAATAAAAGGGACGGTAAAAACCCCTGGAGCCAAATAGATAAAGAAAAGAACAATAAATAAACCCCAAAGACCTATGGTTTTTGGGGTTTTGTTTTTACTGTTCGTCAAATACTTTTTTGAGGACAAAGGAGAACAATAGATCTTGATTGTATCTTTCTATCAACAGTTTAATACGTTTGCCCTCCTTGTCGTTTATCATTTTAAGAATTTCCTGAAGCTTATATTTATGTACATTTCTGCCATTCACCGCCAAAATAACATCACCTTCCCTTAAACCGGCCTCAGCCGCAGGACTACCGGCCCGAATACCGGACACCACTATTTCCGGTACCAAACTCAGTCTTGTTTTGTTTTCCAGCAAAATTTGCACATTTCCAAAAGTACTGCCATTCTCGTTCTTGACCACCCCGTTTACCCCGGCAATACTTTCCGCAATGTAGCGCAGACCATTATGCTTAAGGTCTATACCTGCCAAGTTATATTGAAACGGCTCCTTGAAGTTTCCGTTCTTTTTGAGGGTTACCAATCCACGGCCATAATCAAAAATCATATTAAAACGCTTAAGAACCTCTCCCCCCAGGCTTCCGTTTCGGTTGCCCAAAGTATCCAAACCTTGAAAAGATTCCCTGTCCGGGAATGCCACTTTTGCTTCTTCTAGTTCAAAATCCCCTATACGAACCCCATTGATTTTACTTCTTTTGCCAAAAATATCACCACTTAACCCTCGCCCTAAATGGTCATCATAGCTTTTTTCGGGGATTTCCAGTCCTTTTTCCGGCTCAGGGAACAACCAAAGTGCATCACTACTTCCAGTATCGACCAATAGTTTTACCGGAATATTGGCTGTATCCTTCATAAGGACCATACCCTCAATATAGGCTTTTCGTTTGTCCACCACTAAAGGAATGGTCTGTGCCCTTTTGCTCTCTCTATATGTGTACGTTTCGGGATTATGCAATTTTAATCTGTTTGCTCCGTAATTTACCTCAACGATAAAATCGCGGAATAGGTCGTAACCCATAATTCCATGTACGGGAATTCCAAGGGATGTGGAAAAATTGATATTTCTATCCATGACCACATACAGGTCTTGCGAAAAGTTATTTGCTTTTCCGAACTTGAAAATATTGCCTTTGGAGCTCAATGCTTTCATGGGCTCCCCATCGCCCAGTCCCCTTATGGTAACTTCGGAAACATTGTTGATCGATACGGAATCCGATTCGGAAAGGTTAAAGAGTATTGGCTTACTTACCCCGGAATCCAGAATAAATGTAAGTTCCGTTCCATTAATCTCGACCGGAACTATGATCAGATTATTGATAAGCTCAAATCTGATTTTTTCAAATCTTTCACCTTTGGGCAATCTAAATCCTTGTGCAACCATCCATAGGGGCACAAATAGTAAAAGTGTAAAAAATATAGATTTTTTCCTCAACATACTTACAATCAACTTACCATATCTATTAAATATACAAATAAGAGGGTAAAGTATTACGGATTTTAACATTTCGATAATCAAGGAATTAAATGTAAAAGTTGTTGTTTGCAATAACAGGTTTTCTCATTTTTGTCAAAAATTTACCCCATGCCAAGTATCTCCAATAAAGGAAGACAAATGCCTGCGTCACCAATTCGAAAATTGGTTCCCTTTGCGGAAGCAGCAAAAAAAAGAGGTGTACATGTTATCCACCTGAATATTGGTCAACCCGACATAAAAACTCCAAAAGTTGCGCTGGACGCGGTTAGAAACCACAACATTGAGGTTTTGGAGTACAGCATGACACAAGGTTCCGAAGCCTATCGAAAAAAGATCGCCGATTATTATGCCAAACAGGATATTAGGGTAAGTGCCGACGAAATTATTGTGACGACAGGAGGCTCGGAAGCACTCTCTTTTGCCATGGGGACCATAATGGACAACGATGACGAAATTATTATTCCAGAGCCGTTCTATGCCAATTACAACGGATTTGCAACTGCCGCGGGGGTAAAGGTAAAACCTATTGTATCTTCTATCGATGATAACTTTGCACTTCCTCCCATCTCTAAGTTTGAAGAGCTCATCACGCCAAGAACAAAAGCAATCCTTATTTGCAATCCGGGCAATCCAACGGGCTACCTATATAGCAAAGCAGAAATTGAGCAATTGGCAGAATTGGTAAAAAAACACAATCTGTTTTTGATCGCCGATGAAGTTTACAGGGAATTTGCTTATGATGGTCGTGAACATTATTCCATTTTACAGGTGGAAGGCTTGGAAGAAAATGCGATAGTCGTGGACTCGGTATCCAAACGTTACAGTATGTGCGGCGCACGAATCGGCTGTCTGATTTCCAAAAACACCGAGGTTATACAAACAGCTATGAAGTTTGCACAGGCCCGTTTATCCCCTCCTACCTTTGCTCAAATTGCTAGCGAGGCGGCTCTGGAGACACCACAGGAATATTTTGAAAATGTTATCACCGAGTATGTTGCCAGAAGGGATACCCTTATTTCGGAACTAAAAAAAATAGACGGTGTAAAAGTAGCTGTCCCCCAAGGCGCTTTTTATTGCGTAGTAGAATTGCCCATAGCAGATGCCGATGATTTTGCTCAATGGCTCCTGGAAAATTATGAACTCGACGGGAGTACGGTTATGGTGGCCCCAGCAGCAGGATTTTATGCTTCGCCCGGATTGGGAAAAAATCAGATCAGAATTGCCTATGTGCTAGAAAAAGAGCAACTTGTAAAAGCAGTCCAAATCTTGCGAAGCGCCCTAAATAAGTATAAAGATTAGTGGAAATCCAAGAAAACATATCCTTAAAAAACTACAACACCTTTGGTATAGATGTTAACGCTAGGTTTTTTGTTGAGATTACCGGACTGGTTCAATTACAAAAAGTACTTGAGTTAAAGGCATACCCTAAAAAGTTTATTATAAGCGGTGGGAGCAATATGCTGCTCACCAAGGATATCGATTGTCTGGTAATCCACATTAAACTCAAGGGCATAACCGTTGTTGAGGAAGACGAAAACAGTGTAGAGGTAAAAGTTATGGCCGGCGAAAACTGGCATAGCCTTGTAATGTGGAGCTTGGAACAGGGTTATGGCGGTCTGGAAAACCTATCCTTAATACCGGGCAATGTAGGCACGGCGCCCATACAGAATATAGGTGCATATGGTGTTGAACTAAAAGATGTGTTTGTTTCCTGTGCCGCCATGAATATAGAAACCGGCGAGCTTGAAGGGTTCAACAATGAGGCCTGCGAATTTGGTTATAGGGACTCTATTTTTAAGAACCACGCCAAGGATAAATACATTATTACTTCCGTGACTCTAAGGCTCACTAAAAAAAATCATGCCCTACATACGGGGTACGGCTCCATAGAAAACGAGCTAAAAAATAGGGAAATTGTGCATCCTACCGTTAAAGATGTATCGGACGCCGTTATTGCCATCAGGGAAAGTAAGTTGCCCGACCCAAAGAAAATTGGAAATAGTGGGAGTTTTTTTAAGAACCCGGTGATATCGAAAAAAGCATTTGACAAGTTTATAAAACTCCACCCCAATGCCCCTTATTATGAGCTGGAGGAGAATAAATATAAAATTCCTGCTGGCTGGCTGGTCGAACAATGTGGATTTAAGGGAAAACGTTTCGGCGATGCCGGGGTGCACGAAAAACAAGCCCTTGTCCTGGTAAATTATGGCAATGCCACCGGGCAAGAAATTCTAGATCTATCAAAAAAAATTCAGGAGAAAGTAAAAAACACCTATAAAATTAAGTTACAACCAGAAGTAAACATCATAAAATAACCCTCGCATTGCTAACAATAACGAGGGTTATACCAAACCAAACTAACCAAATTTATCTATGTTGTAAGGGCATAGCGCCCATAAATTCATTGTAATACACCAAAGTCGAAAAGCATTTTCTACTTTAGCTTTGTTTTATATACGAGATAAATCCTATTTTAGACTTTTGCCCCTTGAAAAAATTACCAAAACATCTTAAATGAGCACACTGATAGAGAGACATATTGTTTCATTGTTAGCGGAAAAAGACGACAAGGCCATTTCCCTATTGTATGAAAACTACGGCGATACGCTCTTTGGTGTGGCATATAAAGTGGTAAAAGATGAAGAACTTGCACAAGATGTGCTGCAAGAAAGTTTTATCAAAATCTGGAAAAAAGCAGATACCTACGACGCCTCAAAAGCCAAATTGTTCACATGGTTATTCCGCATAGTGCGCAATACGGCCATAGACAAGCTTCGCAGCGTTGCAAATAAATCCGATAAGGAAATCCAAATAGATGTTTCCGACGTATATAATGTAGGAGTCAAAGGAATAAATCCCGAACATCTCGACATCCAAGAAAACTTGGATAAAATTGAAGACAAATACAGAATTGTTCTAGAAGCTCTATTTTTTGAAGGAATGACGCAGCAGGAGGCAAGTGAAGAACTGGACATTCCATTGGGTACGATTAAATCCAGATTAAAAATAGGACTTCGCGAACTTGGAAAAATTTACGGAACCACTATGTCCTTGCTCCTTATTCTAAACCTATTGTCATGAAGGAAAAAGTAAAACTATTTTTAGAATCCGACATTTTAGAAAAATACCTATTGGGCGACACCACCAAGGATGAGACCCAAAAGGCGGAAAGGTATATTGCCATGTACCCCGAAGTAAGGGAAACCTACGATGAGTTGCAAAAGAACTTGGAAACCTTCGCTAATTTATATGCTAAAAAGACCCCAGAAGGCCTTAAGGAAATTATAATTGCCAGCGCCAAGAAAGAATCCATGGTAAGCAAAAGATTCTTCCGATACGCTATTGCTGCGAGTGTTGCCATCATGATTTTTGCCGGGTCATCCATTTTCTTCTGGAACCAGAACAAAACCCTTCAAGAAGAAAATACCATGGTGACCAACCAGATCAAGTATTTGGAAAACAACATGAAAGACCAATTGGCGGACATGCGAAACCAATTTATTGTCTTGAACAACCCGGCGACCAAAAAATATCAGGTCAAAGGACAAAAAGAAGGCAAAGAGCTTAAGGCCATTGCCTATATAAATCCGGTAAAAAAGCTGTCATACATCAATGTGAGCAATGTTCCTGAACTTCCCGAGGACAAATGTTTCCAAATGTGGGCGGAGGTGAATGGTGAGCTCGTAAACCTGGGGGTCATCAAAAATTTTGATGAAAAAGACAAACTCCTTGCCCTACCCTATGCCGATAATGCCGTAGGTTATATCACCATAGAACCAAAAGGGGGCAATAGCGCCCCATCCGTGGACAACATTGTGGCAAACATTAAATATTAAACCCCGGTTTAAAGAAACCTTAAACTTACCGACCTATAAAAGGTATTTTGTACCTTTGTAAAAAGTTGGAACATGAAGTTAGCATTAGTTACCATTGGATTGTTAGCCATAGGATTTGCAGGAATCGCGATCAAGATTTGGGCAAAAAAGAACGGTGAATTTGCCGGTACTTGCGCAAGTCAGAACCCTTTTTTGAACAAAGACGGACAGGCCTGCGGGTTTTGCGGAAAACTTCCTGAAGAACAAGATTGTAAAAAAGACACGGTCACCGATACCCCTTAACGCCTCGCACCAACAATAAGGCAATTCATTTTTTTTGGAAAAACCCGACGAATCCATCAAGGAAATCATACAAAAGGCAAAACAAGGCAACCAAATTGCCTTTAGCACCCTTTTGGATACTTTTTGGAACGATGTTTATGGTTTTCAGATGCTCCGCACCAAAAATGAGAACGATGCGGAGGACATTACCATACGAACATTTTCGCGGGCTTTTGACAGAATCGACACTTACGACGAGTCCTATGAGTTTAAAACTTGGCTCATTACCATTTCCAAAAATCTTCATGTAGATCTTCTGCGTAAACGAAAAAGAAGTCTAATGAACGAAATGGAATCACGGGGAGACGAAGTTAAAAAAGTGTTGGACGAAACCCCTACCGCCGAAGACCGACTGATCACAGAACAAAACCTGGCCCACCTTCTTCAGCATATCAAAAAACTTAAGCCCCATTACCAAAAAGTAATCAACTTGAGGTACTTTCAGGAGTTGAGCTATGCCGATATTGCCAAAGAATTGGACGAACCGGTAAACAATGTGAAGGTAAAGTTGCTCCGGGCAAAAAAACTTTTGGCGGAAATCATCAAAAAAAAGTGACCCCCATCAAGGACTAAAGTTTACTTGCCAGTTTCGTATCTTTGTAAATCTAAAATTGTTGTATGAGCACTAGTGTTGCAGAAAACGTTCATCCGCCCAAGGGAAAGCCAAAATGGCTAAGAGTTAAACTCCCTACTGGAAAAAAATACACCCAGCTCAGAGGCTTGGTGGACAAATACGACCTCCACACCATCTGTACCTCTGGTAGCTGCCCGAACATGGGAGAATGCTGGGGAGAGGGCACTGCCACTTTTATGATTCTAGGAAATATTTGCACGCGCTCCTGTGGTTTTTGCGGCGTTAAAACCGGAAGACCGGAATCCGTGGACTGGGCAGAGCCGGAAAAAGTGGCACGCTCCATTAAAATAATGAATATCAAACATGCGGTCCTAACATCGGTAGATAGGGACGACCTTAAGGATATGGGCTCCATAATCTGGGCAGAAACGGTAAAAGCCGTTAGACGAATGAACCCAGAAACAACCATGGAAACCCTAATTCCTGATTTTCAAGGTATTGCTACTCATTTGGACAGAATCCTTGATGTTGCCCCAGAGGTAATATCGCACAACATGGAAACCGTAAAGCGATTAACCCGCGAAGTTAGAATACAGGCCAAATACGAACGTAGCCTCGAAGTACTTGATTACTTAAAAAAGAACGGGGCCAACCGAACCAAATCAGGAATAATGTTAGGTCTTGGTGAAGAGGAACACGAAGTCATCACAACCATGGAAGACCTAAGAAAAGCCGATGTGGACGTAGTTACTATTGGCCAATATCTACAACCTTCCAAAAAACACCTTCCCGTAAAGCAGTTTATCTTACCGGAACAGTTCAAAAAATATGAGGAAATAGGGTTAAAAATGGGCTTTAGACATGTAGAGAGCGGAGCATTGGTCCGGTCATCCTACAAAGCCCATAAACACATTCAATAGCATCGCGCACTCTAAATCATGAAAAATATAACGGTTGGCATCAATGGTTTTGGCCGTATCGGCAGAACACTGTTCAGACTCTTGCTAAAACATCCGAACATCCAAGTAGTGGCAATCAACGATTTGGCCGATACCAAAACCCTCGCCCATTTGCTCAAGTACGACAGTATCCATGGCCCAATAAACGCCAACGTAGGCCAAGAGGGAAATCATATTGTGGTGAACGAAAAGAAAATACCGGTGCTAAACCACAAACACCCCAAAGAAATCGATTGGAAATCCTATGGGGTCGACGTTGTTGTCGAATCCACGGGTAAGTTCAAAGCACGCGAAGATCTGGAGTTCCATGTAAAAAATGGAGCTAAAAAAGTAATACTATCGGTCCCGCCCGTAGATGAAACCATTAAAATGGTGGTTTTGGGGGTAAACGAGGAAATCATCCAAGCGGATGACACCATTATCTCCAATGCCTCTTGCACAACCAATAATGCTGCTCCAATGATCAAGGTAATCAACGAATCGTGCGGAATTGAACAAGCCTACATAACAACGGTACATTCCTATACCTCCGATCAAAGTTTACACGATAGCCCACATCGAGACCTAAGAAGGTCCCGTGCCGCAGGCCAGTCCATAATCCCAACAACCACCGGGGCCGCCAAAGCCTTAACAAGTATTTTTCCGGAATTGTCCGATGTTATTGGGGGATGTGGAATTCGGGTTCCGGTACCCAATGGTTCTTTGACCGACATCACTTTCAATGTAAAAAACGAAACCAGCATTGAAAAAATAAACACTACCTTTAAGGAAAAGGCCGAAACCGATCTTAAGGGCATCCTCAATTATACCGAAGACCCTATCGTTTCTATCGATATAAACAATAGTTGTTATTCTTGTACGTTTGATTCTTTGATGACCTCCGTGATCGGTAAAATGGTAAAAATCATTGGATGGTACGATAACGAAACTGGGTATTGCTCCAGAATTATCGATTTAATAGCTTTGCTCATTAAGAAAAACTACGTTTGAATATTGACCTAGGTAACATTAAAGTAGCCAAACAACCGCTATTGCTCTTGTGCATTTTATTATGCACACAACTCTTTTTTGGTCAAAACGAAAGTAATTCCACATCCGACGTAAAGTCTATTTTTGATACATTCATGACCTATCGTCACCAGAATAAAATAGACAAGGCGCTGGAAACATTGGACCAAGCCGCGAATATTGCAGAAAGTAACGAGGACACAAAGCTTTTAGTGGACACCTACCACCAATATGCCCGTTTATTCTTAGAACAAGGAGATGTGGACACCGCTATATTCTATCTGGAAAGAGCAGGGGATTTTTTAAAGGACACCTCCTATTCCTACGGTCAAGCCTTCCATCTATTCTTGGATGGTGCACTTAGATTTGATGAGGGCAACAACTTCCAGGCACTAAAACAATTGGAAGAATCCAGGAAACTGAGCAACAACAGAAACCTTACCAACAATATTCTATTGCTCGAGGCCTATATCTATTCCAACATAGAAAAGTTTGACGATGCCATAACCAACCTACACGCACTTATTGTTAATTCCGATGATAAGGAAAGAACGTTCTTGGCAACAAAAGCAAATCTGGAACTGGCCAAAATAAGTGTTATCCTAAACGACCTGGAAGAAGCCACAATCCATGCAAAGGCAGCACTGGAATTGGCCGAAAAACATGGTTACGCACAAGAAATAAAAAATGCATACGAGCAATTGTCCCTTATATACGAATCCAACGGAAACTATAACGAGTCGTTGATGTATGCCAAAGGTCTGGCCCAAATAAAGGACTCCATATTTAATATGGAAAAAGCAAAATTGGATGCTTCCACTGCGGACAAAATCCGTTTCGATCATCAAATGAACGAACTCAATAAGCTGCAGGCCAAGAACGAAGAGTTGAGCGAATCAAAAAACCGTTCCGAAATCACGGCAATTTTAACCTCCGCATTTTTAACCATCATCTCGCTTTTGGCAGTTTCGCTTTTCCGGAACAATCAGATCAAATTAAAAACCAACGACCTTCTTTACACCAAAAACAAAGAATTGGAGCTGGCCAGGGACGCAGCGGACTCGGCCATGGAAGCAAAAACCAACTTTTTGTCCACGGTGACCCATGAGCTAAGAACCCCTTTATATGCGGTAACCGGGCTCACCCATCTTTTACTTGAAGAAAATCCTTCGGAACATCAAAAAGAACATTTAAAATCCTTAAAATTTTCTGGGGAATACTTGCTCAATTTTATTAACGATATCCTTCAGATCAATAAAATTGACGCAGACAAACTTGAGCCGCTGAGCATAGAGTTTAAACTCGATAAAGTACTGAGCGACGTTATGGAATCGCTCCAACAAAATGCCCATGAACAGCGTACCGAGCTTGTTTTGGATTATGACCCGACCATTCCCAAAAAACTATTGGGCGACCCCATAAAACTTTCCCAAATTTTTATGAACCTTGTGGGCAACGCCCTCAAATTCACCAAAAATGGCAAAGTAGAAGTAATTGCCAAACTCCTTAAAAAGGAAGAAGACCAAGCAAAGCTCTATTTTGAGGTGAGGGACAATGGAATCGGCATTTCGGAAGACCAACAACAGAATATTTTTGATAGTTTCGAGCAAGGATCTATCCAAATTAACAGGGAATATGGGGGAACCGGTCTCGGACTAACCATTGTTAAAAGTTTATTGGGCCTTTTTGGCAGTACCATACAGTTGGAAAGTGAACTGGGCCAAGGAAGTTCTTTCTTTTTTGAAATGGATGTGGATTTCGAGAGCAAGGTCGGCGAAGAGGTCGCGTTTGAGCTCAACCCAGAGGAATTTCAGTTCAAAGGTTTACACGTATTGGTGGTCGAGGACAATAAGATCAACCAGGTAATCACCAAAAAAATGCTTACCAAAAAAGAGATTACCTGCGATATTGCCAACAATGGAAACGAGGCTATAGATTTGGCCAAAAACAACACCTACGACGCTATTTTGATGGATATTCACATGCCGGGGATTAGCGGCGAGGAAGCAACACGACAAATACGCAAGTTCGACCAACGCATCCCCATAATCGCACTAACGGCAATATCTTTGGACGACAGCCTTGACAGTTTTTACGAAGCAGGCTGTAACGATGTGGTCACAAAACCGTTTAAACCTGAAGTGTTTTACCAAAAAATCGGGGAAAATATCTTTAGAAGAAAGATGGAAGAAGGTTCCGTTTAAAGCAATCCTTCGATTGATTTCTTTAAAACCTCATCATCACCAGCAGAAAAGCTATGGGCAACTTCCAAATAATAAAGGTGCTCTACCCTACCCTCTAATCGAACAAAATCCTTTTCCGTGGTCAAGATCAGTTCAAAATCTTTAAATTGATCAATGTCGTTGTCCGAAAAATGATGATGGTCCCCAAACTCAAAATGCTTGAAACCAACGCCTTGGGACTCTAGGTATTTTTCTAGCGGCCTTGGTGATGCGATACCCGTTACCAAAGCAATATTCTTTTCACCCAATTTAGCTAGCGGAAGCTTGTTTTCACCGCCATCGCTTACAAAATCTTGGTATTTTAGTGATGCAAACAGCACTTTTTGATGTTCCATGGGTCGCAACTTGGCCGTAATAATCTTTCTTTTATGCTCCTTTAGCAACTCGGGGCACTTGGTTACAATTATCAAATCCGCACGTTTTGCTTCTTTTTTGCTATCCCGAAGCCTGCCCGTGGGCAAATACCAATCGTTCACATATAAGTTTTGATAAGTAGTGAGCAAAATAGAAAATGTCGGCTTTACCTTTCGGTGTTGGAAGGCATCGTCCAGCACAATGATTTCCGGATTTACCGAGCTTTCCAACTGCTCAATACCATTGCGCCTATCAGCATCTACCGCAACGGCAACTTCAGGAAATTTTTGATGGATTTGATACGGTTCGTCACCCAACTCCAAAACCGTTGCCCCTGTACCGGCCATATAAAACCCCTCGGACTTACGCTTATAACCACGACTTAAAACGGCAGCTTTCCGCCCCTGCAACAAACGCAGCAAATATTCTGTCATCGGAGTTTTGCCCGTGCCGCCAACGCTTAAGTTTCCAACACAAATAGTCGGAGTAGAATAGGATTTTGAAGAAAAAATGCCCATATCGAACAAGAGGTTTCGAACACAAACCACCAGACCGTAGACCAAGGAAACCGGAAACGCTAAAATGCGGAGTACTTTAAGCATTGAACGAAAATATAATATTTTATCTTTAGCACACTTAACAATTTTAAAATGACCGTTAACGAAATAGCAAAAACGCTAGAGGAGTTGGCCCCTTTGGCCCATGCAGAGGATTTTGACAATGTAGGTTTACTGGTGGGCAACCCCAAAATGAAGGTCAAGGGTATTTTGGTCACCTTGGACACTTTGGAAAATGTGGTGGACGAAGCCATTGCCAAAAATTGTAATTTGATCGTAAGCTTTCATCCCATTATATTTAAAGGTTTAAAAAAACTTACCGGAAGCAATTATGTTGAACGAGTGGTGCTCAAGGCCATTGCCAACAACATTGCCATTTACAGCATGCATACGGCACTGGACAATAACAAAATGGGGGTCAATGCCAAAATCTGTGAGGTCCTAGGCATTAAAAATCCAAAAATCCTGATTCCAAAAGCCAAGAGTATTAAAAAACTGACCACATACGCTCCCTTGGCAGACGCTGACAAAATAAAAACATCCCTTTTTGAGGCAGGTGCCGGCGAAATAGGCAAATACAGCAATTGCAGTTATAGCCTGGAAGGTATCGGGAGTTTTAAAGCAGAGAGCGGGGCCAACCCATCTGTAGGAAAAGTTGGGGAAGTCCATTTTGAAAAAGAGACGCAAATCAATGTTATCTATTCCTTTGAAAAAGAAAGTGCTATTTTAAAAGCGCTCTTTTCATCCCATCCATACGAGGAAGTGGCCTATGAGATTATCACCCTCGAAAACACCAATCAAAATCTTGGAATGGGCATGATCGGCACATTGGAGACAGAACTAACGGAAAAAGCGTTTCTGCTAATGGTCAAGGAGCGGATGAACGCATCGGTCGTCCGCCATTCCGAACTCTTGGGCAAAAAGGTAAACAAAGTCGCTGTTTTGGGCGGTAGTGGTGCATTTGCCATAGAAGCTGCCAGTAAATCCGGTGCAGATATCTATGTAACTGCCGATCTAAAATACCACGATTTTTACCGTGCAGAAAACCAAATGGTGGTCGCCGATATTGGGCACTTTGAAACTGAGCAGTTTACAAAAGATTTATTGGTTGATTATCTTACGAAAAAAATTCCTAATTTTGCAGTCTCTTTATCGGAGAGTATAACGAATCCCATCAAGTATTTATAAAATATATGGCGAACAAGAAAGAAAACACTGTGGAGGAAAAGTTGAGAGCACTATACGATCTACAGCTTATTGATTCCAGAGTGGATGAAATCCGCAACGTTAGAGGCGAATTGCCTTTGGAAGTACAAGACTTGGAAGACGAAGTTCTTGGTCTTAAAACCAGAATGGACAAATTAAAAACGGATGTTGAGACCATCAACTTTGAGATTACTGCCAAAAAGAATCTTATTGAAGAGTCCAAGTCGCTGATCAAAAAATATAGCGAGCAACAAAAAAACGTGAGGAACAGCCGTGAATTTAATTCCCTGAGCAAGGAAGTGGAGTTCCAAGAATTGGAGATTCAATTGGCCGAAAAGAACATTAAGGAGTTCAAAGCGCAAATTGAACAGAAAAAGGAAGTAATTTCCCAGACCAAAGAAAAATTGTCCGAGCGCGAAAGCCATTTAAAACACAAAAAAGGCGAATTGGATGCTATTCTTGCAGAAACCGAAAAAGAGGAAAAAGCGCTTTTGAAAAAATCTGAAGAGTACGAAGAGCAGATTGAAGAGCGTTTGGTGAAGGCCTACAAAAGAATCCGTCACAATGTAAAAAACGGTTTGGCCGTGGTTCCTGTAGAGCGAGGTGCTTCAGGTGGTTCCTTTTTCACGATTCCTCCACAGGTTCAGGTAGAGATAGCTTCGCGCAAAAAAATTATTACAGACGAGCACAGTGGTAGGATTTTGGTAGATCCGCTACTGGCCGAAGAAGAACAAGAAAGAATGGAAAAGCTTTTCGCAAAGCTTTAATCCTAAAACTTGAACTAAAAATATAGAAGCCACCTTAAAAGGTGGCTTTTTTTATGTAGTTAATCAAAATAAAAAAGCGATGAGCAAATCCCGACCCAGTAGATAGTTGAGTATTGCTTTTACCCTTTTCAGAAACCAAATTGGTTTTCCGGAAGAGTTCAAGTTATTCGCGAAATTAATATCCGACTAAATAATAGGCTTCTTGATTTCGGGGGAAAAGACCATTGACCTGACTTGCCTACAACAACTCCAGAATCATTTCTTCAACTTCCTTGGAATCCCACTTTTCTTCAATATTCGGTATTTGCATCACTTGTTTCATAATGGCTTCCTGCATATCCCCAATAGCAAGAGCTTCGGCGTAGGGCCTGTCCGAAAATGTGACCCGACTGTAAACAGGAATCCATTTCTCCGGATGTAGGGCCGCAAAATGCTTTTCAATTTTTTTCTGTAGCAAAAACTTAGGGTCTGCCGTTTTACGGCTCATCTCCACAAAATTTCGATAACTCAACTCGGCAATGGCATCTGCATTGGGCTTACGTTCCTTTTGGTACTCGGAAAAAATAGCGTCCCAATCGTCCCCATATTTCTCCATGAGTTTGTTAAGGATAAATATATCCTCAAAACCGGCATTCATGCCCTGACCATAAAAAGGCACAATGGCGTGTGCCGAATCACCGACCAGAGCAACTTTGTTCCAATAGGTCCAAGGATAACATTTCATGGTCACCATGGCGCTGGTTGGGTTTTGAAAAAAATCTTTGGTCAAATTCTCGATTTCCTTGCGCACGTTTGGGAAATACTCCTTAAAAAATGCCTTCGCAGCATCCACAGTGGTCAAACTTTCAAAAGACACCTTCCCTTCAAACGGCAAAAACAGGGTACAGGTAAAACTACCATCAATATTGGGCATGGCAATGAGCATAAACTCACCTCGCGGCCATATATGAAAAGAGTTTTTATCCAGCTTATGGGTTCCATCCCCGTTGGCTGGTATGGTAAGTTCCTTATACCCTACATCGATAAAATCTTGTGAATAATCAAACCTACTTCTACGTTGCATTTTGTGGCGCACTCTGGAAAACGCACCATCGCAACCAAAAATGATATCGAACTGATATTCCGTCCACTCTCCTTTTTCGGTTTCCCCCGTATAAATTTTAGCTTCGGGCAGGTTAACGTCCCAAACTTTTTCGTCGAACCTGAACACCGTTCCTGCTTCTTCGGCCAAATCGATCATCCGTTTGTTCAAAATACCGCGAGAAATGGACCAGATGGCCTCCCCTTCCTTCCCATATTTTTGAAAATATACGGGCTTATCGTTAACGTGCATGGCCCTCTTATCCAACGGAATGGCTATATCCTTGATCTTTTCACCAATACCTACTGCATTAAGGGAGCGCCAACCCCTATTGCTCATGGCCAAATTAATGGACCTGCCAGAAAACTTGATTGTCCTAATATCCGGCCTTCTATCAAAAACTGTGACCTTGTGTCCAATTTTTCGGAGATAAATCGCTAACAAAGAGCCCACCAATCCGGAACCGATGATGGCTATATTTTTTGGAGTCTGTACCATAAATGCCCATTGGGCCAAATTCTAATTAAATAGTAAAAATAAGCATTTTGGCCTTGAACAGTTCCAAATAATGGTTTCCCTTCCATTTTCAATTATTTTTGTTTAATAATTTTGTATTTTTATTAAACATTGTTGATTGGGTTGGCACATCTTAAAACATATTTACCTATAAAACATTGCCCGGTTTGCCAAAGACCTTTTGCTTGGCGAAAAAAATGGGCGAAAGATTGGGACAACGTAATTTATTGCAGCGCACACTGCAGAAAAAACAAGAACAAACATGACAACTAGCCTAATTTGGTTTGGAAATAATTTACGGGTACACGACAACGAAGCTTTGCATCTGGCCGCCAAGACGGATAGGTTAATAGCCCTGTATTGTTTTGACCCTAGGCAATTCGAAACGGATAAATTTGGATTCAAGAAAACGGAACGCTTCAGGGCAAAATTTCTTTTGGAAACGGTTCAACAGCTTCATGAAAATCTAAAAGCACTCAATATCACTCTTTATGTTTACCAAGAAAAGCCAGAGGATGTTATACCTGATTTGGTGAGGCAATTTAATATAGATGCCGTTTTTGTACAGAACGAATGGACCTCTGAAGAGAAACAAACCGTACAAAATGTTCAAAATCTATTACCAAAAGGAACTGTTCTGCATAAGACCTTCGACCAATTCCTATTTCATCCCGATGATATTCCATTTGCCTCCCCTGCACAAATCCCTTCAATATTCACACTTTTTCGAAAAAAATGCGAAAAATATTCCTCGGTGAGACAATGTTTTACTTTGCCCAAAGTATTTCCCATAGAAAATCAAGTAGACCCCAACACTAAAGTCCCAACATTGGAAAGTCTTGGGTTCTTAGAATTTAATACAGATCACAGGTCCGCCTTTCCGTACAAAGGTGGCGAGGAAAATGCCCGAATGCGCATACAACATTACTTTTGGGACACCAAAAAACTGGCCTACTATAAAAAAACGAGAAACGGACTTACCGGCACCGATTACAGCTCCAAACTCTCACCCTGGTTGGCCAACGGAAGTATTTCCGCTCGAACCATCTATTGGGAAATAAGACGATTTGAAAAGGAAATAAAAAAGAATCAGGATACGTATTGGTTGGTTTTTGAGCTGATTTGGCGTGATTACTTCAAATACATTTCGTTAAAACACGGAAATGATATTTTTAAATTGGAAGGCATTCTTCACAAAAAATATGACTGGCACACAATACAAGATGTCAAAATGGCATGGATCAACGGGGAAACCAATGATGATTTTGTAAACGCCAATATGATCGAACTAAAACAAACCGGATGGATGAGCAACCGTGGCAGACAGAACGTGGCCAGTTTTTGGTCCAAACACCTACAACAAGATTGGCGAATAGGGGCCGCCTATTTTGAATCGATGCTCATAGACTACGACGTACACAGCAATTGGGGCAACTGGATGTACAACAGCGGTGTGGGCAACGACCCGCGAAACAGAACTTTTAACACAAAACGGCAGGCGGATATGTACGATCCCAATAAAAAATTCCGATCGCTTTGGCTACAACCCACTCTTTTTTAACCGATGAAAACACTTCGACTAATCCTTGGTGACCAATTGAACCTATCACACAGCTGGTTCGATAAAGTGACCGACGACCATACATACCTAATGGCCGAAATGCGCCAAGAAACCGATTATGTAAAGCACCATATTCAAAAAGTAGTCGGCTTTTTTCGTTCCATGAGGAATTTTTCAAACACTTTAAAAGAGGAGGGGCACCATGTCATCTATTATAGGATAGGTGATGAGAAAAATCCTCAAAACCTGCCCGAGCTCATAAAAAAAGCCATTTCGGAACACCAAATTGAAAAGTTCGAATACCAATTGCCCGATGAATACCGATTGGACCAGCAGCTCAAGGAAATCGTAAAATCCATTACCATTAGTTCCGAGGTTTTCGACACCGAACATTTTTACACCAAAAGAAATGATCTGGAAAATCACTTTAAAGGAAAAAAACAATTGTTGATGGAGAGTTTCTACCGCATGATGCGAAGGAAACATAACATTTTGATGATCAATGATCAGCCCGAAGGCGGTAAATGGAACTTTGACCAAAGTAACCGTAAAAAATGGGACGGATCTCCAAAAATTCCCAAGGAACTATCTTTTGATACCGACGTTACCGAACTGTTGGAAGAAATTAAAAAAGCGGATATAAAAACCTTCGGCAACATTAACGCCAAAAATTTTCCCTGGCCAACATCGCACGAGGAATGTAAAAAGTTATTGACGTTTTTCTGTTCCAATCTGTTGAAATATTTTGGTGATTATCAAGATGCATTGCATACTCAGGAAAAATATCTGTTCCATTCGCGACTTTCCTTTGGCATGAATAACAAAATGCTGTCACCCCAAGAAGTAATCCATGCTGTATTGGACCATTACCATGCGCATAAAGATCACATCCATATCTCGCAAGTGGAGGGTTTTATCCGTCAGATATTAGGTTGGCGGGAATACATGCGGGGGGTATATTGGAAGGAAATGCCAGGATATGCCAAAGTGAACAAATTGGAGAACTATAACCCGCTCCCGGAATTCTTTTGGACGGGCAAAACCAAAATGAACTGTTTGCACAAGGCCATTACCCAAAGTTTAGACGATGCGTATGCCCATCATATTCAACGGCTCATGATCATTGGAAACTACGCCCTTCTCACTCAAATTGACCCCGATAAAGTGGATGCTTGGTACCTTGGCGTATATATAGATGCGATCGAGTGGGTGGAAATTACCAATACCCGGGGCATGAGCCAATATGCCGATGGTGGCATTGTGGCGACCAAGCCTTATGTAAGCAGTGCCAATTATATTAATAAAATGGGCAACTATTGTAAGGAATGCAGTTATAGCCATACTAAAAAGTCGGGAGAAAAATCCTGTCCATTCAATTCGCTTTACTGGAATTTTTTAGAAGATAAAAAAGCGTTTTTTAAGGACAATCAACGTATGAACATGATGTTGAGCTTATTGAAAAAGAAGAATAAGGAAGAACTCAAGGATTTACAGAATAGGGCCAGGAAAATTATTGCAAATCCGGAGCTATTCTGATTTTAACAAGTCTTTATGATCTATTGGCATTCTTGTTGCCGTATATATTTAAAATATTCCGCTTCGGCGCCTATATATAAAAAGTCCTTCACAATACGTTGCGAAGGACTTTTCACTTTATAGAAATCTTGGGTTTATTTCAATATATCATCTACGATGCCATACGCCACAGATTCTTCTGCACCCATCCAATAATCACGATCAAAATCCTTCATTACCTTGTCAAAAGACTGCCCACAGTTTTCCGCCAATATTTTGGCACCCAACTCCTTGGTCTTTATAATCTCTCTGGCCTGAATCTCGATATTCGATGCCTGCCCTCTTGCACCACCGCTAGGCTGATGGATCATTACGCGGGCATGGGGCTGAATAAATCTTCTGCCCTTTTCGCCTACGGATAATAGAATGGAGCCCATTGAGGCCGCCAATCCGGAACAAACGGTAGATACAGGGCTTTTGATCTGTTTAATGGTATCGTAAATGGCAAACCCGGAAGTTACGTAGCCTCCGGGGCTATTGATAATCAATTGAATCTCATCATTGTTCAACATATCCAAATACAGTAGCCTATCGATTACATGCTTGGCAGAATCATCATCTACTTGTCCCCACAAAAACACTTTGCGGTCATCTAATAACTTTTCTTGGATCAATTCCTGAACTTTTCCTTTTTTTGAACTCATTTTTTTACGTGTTGTAAGACTTCAAAAATAATCAAATTCCAAGGAAGTTACCGCACTTGTTTTACACAATGGACGGATTAAGATTTTATCTGTACTTTTTGTGATACCACATCTTTGATGGGAATCACAAATTCTCCGGCTCGGGTCTCTAAAATAAGGCTATTGTTTTCGATGGCCTTGATGGTTCCTTCGTCGTCCCCGATTACAATTCTGTCTCCAACGGCATAGGTCTTTCTTGTATAGAAGGACCTCATGATATCTGCAATAATTTCTCGTGTTCCCAAACCTACGCCCAATGCAAATGCCAACAGAAACGCCCCCAATATCATGGTTATATTGTTGGTTATGATGGTGGTATCGACCCCTGCTTGGTTCAACGCCGTGATGGACATAAAAATGACGATAATGTAAAACAGCAGGTTACTTACCAAGTTGGAACCTCCCAACTCAAAGGATTCGAATAGTTTTTTTACCGTTTTTTTTACCAAACTGCCTATATAGAACCCTACCATTAAAAGTACCAATGCACTAAAAAACCTGGGCAGATAATTGAGGAGGTTGCCGATTTCCTGGGATATGATCTGAAAATTTAAAATATCGGCGGTCAATATTAGGAAGACCAAGATCAGAAACCATTTGGCAAAGCCCAGTACAATTTTGGAAAGATCAATCTTAAAATCGCTCTTACCAGTTATCTCCATGTCGTTTATTTTCTCGTTGAGTGCATCTATTTTGGTAATCTTGAGTACCTTTTTTAATAGAAATGTCACAATTTTAATAGTCAACCATCCAATAATCAAAATTATGATCGCCCCAAATATTTTGGGAAAAGCAGTCGCTATTTCTCTTCCTATCGTGGAAAGAGACTCCGATGCTATTGCCTTCCAATTGTTTATTGTTTCCATATTTATAATTTTTATTGTGTCTGTTTATTTATCGATTATCTCCCAAGGTTCTAAATAGTTTGCGCAAAGCATTTCCCAAGTTTATTGAAAACAATGAGGCCAAGTCCATGATCAATTTTGCCGCAGCAATATCGTTCATTACTTTTTTCTTCATTTCCGGAGGGGTTTCCTTTAAAGATGCCTCCAGTTCTTTGAATGGATTTTTATGGTGCTTTGCCATCTATTCCAAAGTTTTATATATTTCCAACAATCTTTCCTTTGCCCGTTTTAACCGCATTTTTACTGCACTTTCCCCAATCTCCATTAAATCTACAAGTTCTTTTATGCTCGCCCCGTCCTGGTATTTCAGCAGCAAAATGGACTTATCTTCCGCTGCAATGAGTTCCATGGCTTTCTTGAGCTTGTCCGTTTTCATTTCGAACAAACTCTCATCGGAAACTTCTTGGGTCAGCTTATATTCGGAGTTTTCGACCTGTACGGAATTATCCTGTATTTTTCGTTGCTTATTACGGTTAACATAGTTCACACAAAAGTTATAGGTAAAGGAATAGAGCCAAGTAGAAAACTTCGATTTTCCTTTAAACGTTCGAAGTTTGATAAAAAGCTGGAGGAACACATCTTGCGTTAAATCCTCCGCCTCGTCCTCAGATTTTGCAAAACCGTAACATTTATTGTACACCATTTGCGCATAGCGGTCGTACAACTTACCAAAAAGCATGGTATCGTTGTCCGCTACGATCTGTTTCACTAATTTCTCATCGGAATAACGAGAATAAGGGTCTTTTGAATCCAAAAAAGCTTTATCGTGGTTATTTATAAGAATTAGAAACAGCTTTTTTAAAAAAGTCACTCTGGAAACAGTTTTTTGGTTGATGTTCGGACAATGGTCAAAAATAAGAGATTTTCCTAGTATATTTGGCTAAAAACCAGATATGAAGACCAATTCCCTCTTAGCTCTATTTGCCTTTTTAATGTTCGCTGCCTGCAAAACCGAACCAAAAAAGACCGAGGTCGCGGAAAAAGAGGCCGAAGTTGAAAAAACCGTGCCCGAACGGATTGCAGAGGCCCATGGTTTTGAACAATGGGCCATGGTAAAAGGCATCACCTTTACCTTTAATGTGGATAGGGATTCCATGCATTTTGAGCGCAGTTGGGATTGGAAACCCAAGAGCAATGTGGTATCCGCCATTTCTGGACCGGACACGCTTACCTACAACCGTAATGCCATGGATAGTATCGCCATAAAAACCAATAGTGGTTTTATTAACGATCGGTACTGGTTATTGGCCCCTTTTAATTTAATGTGGGATTCCAATAATTACACCTACGAGCACACCACAGATGCTGTTGCTCCCATTAGCGAAGAGCCCATGCAAAAACTTACCATTGTATACGCGAACGAAGGTGGTTACACCCCTGGTGATGCATATGATTTTTACTTTAAGGACGATTACATTTTACGTGAATGGGCCTATCGAAAATCCAACCAGGAAGAACCTAACTTAGTTTCCACCTGGGAGGATTATGTGGAGATGGAGGGGCTTAGATTGGCCAAACAGCACAATCGTCCAGAAGGTGGCACAAGTTTATATTTTACCGGCATTTCTGTTAAAAAAGACTAATGCTTAGTTCATAAACACATGGCAGCAACTCGAATTATTTAGATGGTAACTGTTCACCATATAACTGTTGCCTATTCTTTTAAAGTTTTTATTGGTAAAATTACTCGAACCCCAAATTTCAGCCTAGGAGCAGAACGGGTCAGCACGTGAATTTTTCTCAGCTAACTTGACGTTTCAATAAAATATTTGTTCAAAATAACCACCTTAGATTAAGAATGTTACACACATTTAATCAAGTTTAAGTGTGTGAATTCACGTGATTCATTGTAGTATTAAGCTTATTTTGATAAATTTAAGTGCTAAAACACTACAATGACCCCCGTTGAATCCGTATTTCAGGACGCTTCAATTCCCTTTACCATAATAAACCAAGAACAGTCCATTATAGATTATTCCACACAGTGGTTAAACTCGTTCAATTTGGATTCGGACATTATGGGCAAGAATTTTTTCGAAGCCATGCCCCAATTGCCCGAAGAACTAAAGATCGATATCAACTATTGTTTGGAAGGCATTAAAACCCGTTCCGATTCCAAAAGGATCGTACAAAAAAACGGGGACTCCATTTGGTACGATTGGAAAGTTAGCTTGCTGAGCGATCAGGATGGAAACGATGGCCCAAAAATCTTGGTTATCCTAGAAAACATAACACATAAACGGCTTGAAGAGGAGCTTTTGATCAAGTCGCAACAAGTGGCAAGAATTGGAGGATGGGAGGTTGATCTGGTAAAAAACACCTTGTATTGGTCCAAAATTACCAAAGAAATCCATGAGGTACCCGAAGATTATCTTCCAGATTTGGCCAAAGGAATCTCCTTTTACAAAGAGGGGTACAGCCGGGATACCATATCCAAATTGGTAAAGGAGGGAATAGAGCAAGGCAAAAAATGGGATGTTGAACTACAGATTGTCACCTCCAAAGGAAATGTTGTGTGGGTACGTGCCATTGGCGAACCGGAAATGCTCAACGATAAATGTGTGCGCATTGTTGGTACTTTTCAGGATATAGACGGAAGAAAAAGGGCTCAACTCCTATTGGAAAACAGCAGGGCATCTTTAAAAGGTACTTTCGATAATTCGTCCATTGGAATGGCTCTGGTGGCCAAAAATGGCAAATTTATAGACGTCAACTCCAGTTTGTGCGAGAGCCTTGGGTATACAAAGGAAAACCTGCTAAACCTCAATTTTCAAGATATAACACATCCCGACGATCTAGAGATAGATCTTAAATTGCTCAACGAACTTGTAAAGGGCAAAAGGAATTCGTACCAAATCGAGAAAAGATATTTTAATAACAATAGACAGCTGGTTTATGTAATTCTCACAGTTACCGCAGAACGTAATATCGATGGTGAAATCTCTCATTTTATTTCTCAAATCGTTGATATCTCCACCAGAATAAAGGCAGAAAAAAAATTGAAGGGGCTACTTGAACTGACCACGAACCAGAACAACAGCCTTATGAACTTTGCCCATATTGTTTCCCACAACCTAAGGTCGCATGCGGCAAACCTAACAATGATAAGTGATTTTGTCACCGATGAATCCTTGGCCGATGATATTCGCAAAGACAGTTTAAAACTATTGACCCAAGCATCTCAAGGGTTGAATGAGACCATTTCCCACCTAAATGAAGTGGTTCAGGTAAAACTGGAAACTGATAAAAAATTAAAATCCATACCCCTCAAACCTCTGGTTGAAAAAGTATTGAACGATATTCGAGCGGTAATAGATGAAAACAATGCGGATATATTCATCGATATTCCCGACAGCATCCAAGTAAAAGGTGTTTTAGCCTACATGGAGAGTATTGTTCTGAACTTGGTCACCAATGCCATTAAATACAAAGACCAAAGCAAAAACATCACCAAAGTGGCCATTACGGCAACAGATAACAGCGAAACGGCGGTTCTACAAATAGAGGACAATGGCCTAGGAATAGATCTGGACAAATACGGGGAAAAACTCTTTGGCATGTACAAAACATTCCATGGCAACGAAGATGCAAGGGGAATCGGTCTGTTTATAACAAAAAATCAAATAGAATCCATGGGCGGTAAAATTGTGGTGGAAAGCCAACCGACCATAGGAACCATCTTTAAAGTTACCTTTTTAAAACAATGAGCATGAATTTATTGGACGTAGCATTTATTGTCGATGATGACCCTATTCACCAATTTGGAATGAAGGTGTTATTGCAGAGAATTAAATTTTCCAATGAAGTACTTATCTACCAAAATGGGCAGGAGGCCATAGATGCTTTAACACAACGAATGGAAAAGGGCTTAAAATTACCCTCCATTATTTTTTTGGACCTCAACATGCCTATAAAAGACGGTTGGGGGTTTTTAGATGATTTTGTTGAAATCCCTCATCAAAACAGAGAAAAAATAGTGATCTATGTGGTGAGTTCTTCCATTAACCCATCCGACCAAGAAAAAGCAAAGAAATATGCTGTGGTGAGCAATTATATCGTTAAACCCATCAATAAAGATCAATTGACCAATGTTCTCGATGATTTGGGTTTGATCGACAAAGTGTAAAAAATTCCAACAGACTCTATTTGCCAATTCCGATATTTATTGTTTTCGCCTTCGATGAAGAAAGAATGTGATTACCAACACCAATAAAGCGAGACAGAGCAGCAATAAAAAACTATAGTTCAACGATGCACTTTCTGCAATAAACCCAAGAACTACGGGACCCAACAAAAACCCCATGTAGCCTGCCCCTGCAATAAAAGCCACTCCTTGAGAGGAATCTACACCTTTTACATTCCCACCGATTCGGAACAGTTCCGGCACAATAACCGAAAACCCAAGTCCGTTTAAGGCAAAGCCGATAATGGACCACGTGGTGTGCTGTGTTAAAACCAGAACAAAACCTATGGCCGCAATCATGGCGCCTAGGCCAACAATTTTTATGGGACCTATTCTCTCACTGATCCCATCTCCCAAAAATCGACCAAGGGTCATCGTGGTGGAAAATGCCAAAAAACCGGCCCCAAACAATACTTCCGGTGCCATGGTCATTTCCTTGAGATAAAGTGCGCTCCAATCCACAATGGCACCTTCAGCCCCAAAACACACAAAACCAATTATTCCCAGAAGCAACAAGGGCTTAAAAAGTTTAAAGCTAAAAGGCTCTTTTTCCACCGGGGCAGCTACGATTTTAATATAGTGTTTTCTAAACACCAGATTAACCATAAGCACCAACGCTACGGTAATGGCCATGTGCCAAACTGGGCTTCCGATCACTGGGATCAAAAAACTGCCCAGCCCCACTAGAATACCTCCCAAACTAAAAAATCCGTGGGCTGCCGACATTATATTTTGTTTATCCTCCTTTTCAATCTCGGTCACCAAGGTGTTCACGGCAATATCGATAAACCCATTACTGGCCCCAAATAAGTACAAGGCTGCCATCAACAAATAATAATTGGGTGCCATAAGGGGCAACATGGCCATTATGGAAACAAATATGACCCCATACCAAGTAGCTTTGCCAACACCTAGCTTATTAATTATTTTGGAGGCCATTGGGAAAATGGTAAATACCCCGAGGGACAAACAGAATAGGGCAATCCCAAGGTCCGCCTTATTTATATCCAATTTTTCTTTTACGGTCGGAATATATATGGCCCAGGTACCAAACCAGACATTTAAACTGGTGAATACCCATGCAGCTCCAAAGTACCTGGAGTTTGTAAGAATGAGCCATAGGGATTTCATATAGGAGTCAAGTTGAAAAAGTTATCAAGGATGTTTATTTGTCCTGTATGCCTTTTTTTAAGATCTGTCCAAATCGGTACATATCTTCGAACGAGCAATATAAAGGTGCAGGCGCCAAACGAATCACGTTTGGTTCTCTCCAATCGGTTATTACTCCGTTCTTCATCAAATAATCAAAAATGGCCCTACCCTCTCCATGTAAAAAAACAGAAAGTTGGCATCCTCTGTCCTTTGGAGTTATAATTTCGAATGTGCTGTCCACTTCCTTATCTATTTCGTGCAACACAAACTCCAGAAAGGCCACTATGGTGCGCTGTTTTTCTATTAGGGCATCCATACCCACTTCCTCAAACATCTCCAACGAGGCCAAATATGGTGCCACCGAAAGTATGGGCGGGTTGCTCAATTGCCAGGCGTCGGCACTCTGAATGGGGTCGAATTCGGGCTGCATTAAAAAGCGTGTCTCTTTTTTGGTTCCCCACCACCCTTCAAAACGAGGAATATCCTTTTTGCCCAAGTGTTTTTCATGTACAAAAATTCCAGATGCGTTGCCCGGTCCACTGTTCATGTATTTATAGCTGCACCATGCCGCGAAATCGGCTTCCCAATCGTGTAGGTTCAGTTTAATATTGCCCACGGCATGTGCCAAATCCCATCCAACAAAGGCACCAACATCCTTACCTGCCTTGGTAATGGCCTCCATATCCAAGACTTGGCCATTGTAATAATTTACTCCTCCCATTAGTACCAAGGCTAACTCATCCCCTACCTCGTTGATCTTTTGGATTATATCCTCGGTACGCCAAGCATGTTCGCCTTCCCGTTTTTTTACCTCTACAATGGCCTCTTTTGGGTCCAAACCATGAAAACGTACTTGACTTTGCAGCATATATTGATCGGATGGAAAAGCCTTTTCCTCACAAATGATCTTAAAGCGTGATGTGGTAGGTCGATAAAAGGATACCATCAACAAATGAAGGTTTACCGTCAACGTATTCATTACAGAAACCTCTTGGGGCCTTGCTCCCACAACGTTGCCCAGGCCTTTGGCCAGCCGTTCATGGTAATCCCACCAAGGTTTATCGGCATAAAAATGTCCTTCTACGGCCAACTCCTTCCAGTCTTTCATTACCTCGTCCACAAACGTTTGGGTGCGTTTGGGTTGCAGCCCAAGGGAATTCCCTGTAAAATAGATTACATCCTTTCCGTTTACCTGGGGATAGTGGAATTCATTTCTGTAGTGGGCCAATGTATCGGAAGCATCAAGCTGTTTGGCAAATTCGAGCGTGTTTTGGAACGTCATGCTGTAATGGTTTGCATCAAAAATACGATTTGTGGAGGTAATGTACACTAATGGAATTTACGCTAAGCGCATTTCTATAATGTGCTTTTTAAAACCCACTTTTTCGTACGCTTTTATGGCCGAAAGGTTGTCGTTGTATACTGTTAACCTGATTTCATTGAAACCTGCACTCTCCGACCATTTTTTAAGTTCGTCCACAATCATAGCATTGATCCCCTTACCTCGATACTGTTGATCGGTGTACATAAAACCGAGGTAGGCATAATATTCGTGGTCCAGATAGTGCCTCGCCTTTTTTGGAATGGCATACCCCGATGCCACCACCTTCTTCTCTATTTCGGCCACCACAATGCATGCTTGCGGATCTTGGATCATCGCCTCGATATCGTAGTAACTTACCGCACCTTTCCTTATGGTAACATCAAAAGGGCGTTCCGCATTGATTATTTCTTGTTCAAATTTTAGCAACAACGGGAGGTCGTGTATTGTAGCCGGTCGAATATTTACCTTATGTAACGGCATAGTCTGTTTTATTTAAAGAGCTGTTCCAATGTAGTTCTTTTCCATATTTTTGCGAAAAATTTATCATGCATTTCCTATCACCGGTCTTGGAGAATTATATTGCCAACAATACCGAAGACGAACCTATCCTGTTGCAAGAACTTACCCGCGAAACACATCTAAAGGTGATACAGCCCAGAATGATCACTGGACATTTTCAAGGCAGAGTGTTGAGCATGCTTTCTAAAATCATCAATCCAAAATATATTCTTGAGATAGGCACATATACCGGATATTCCGCATTGTGTTTGGCCGAAGGGCTTCAAAAAGAAGGAGAACTGCATACCATTGAGGTAAACGAGGAACTCCACCGCATGCAGAGCAAGTACTTTGATAAAAGTGGATATGGCCCCCAAATAAAGCAGCATACGGGAGATGCCCTGGATATTGTTCCCAACTTGGAACAAACTTTTGATTTAGTTTTTATTGATGCCCAAAAGGTGAACTACGATAGCTATTTTGAAGCTGTACTCCCGAAAACAAAGCCGGGCAGTATTATCCTATCAGACAATGTTCTATGGTCGGGCAAAGTGGTAGAACCCTTAGAAAAATCGGACAAGGCCACTGCGGCTCTTTTACAATACAACCAAAAACTCAAGGAAGACCCGAGGGTAGAAACTGTTTTATTGCCGATCAGGGATGGACTGACTTTGAGCCGGGTGCGATAAATCGTTGATAAATCCAAAAGAAGAGTGTTCCGCTCAACACGCCTACTATGGTACCCACCAAAATATCAAAAGGATAGTGCACCCCAACATAAATACGGCTCATCGTAAAAAGTATGGGCCAAACAAAAAAGAACATCGCCCATTTCATTTTTTTTCTCAAGAACAAAAATACCAAGGTCGTTATCGCGAACGAGCTGGATGCATGGCCCGAAAAGAAGCTAAAATCTGTCGGTGTTTTTAATATTCGGATCAGGGAATTGATTTCTTCTGTATTGTTCGGCCTTAATCTCGCTACAGATATTTTGGTAAAATGTGTAACAAGGGCAATAAACAGTGCCAATCCCAACACGGTCAAAAATTTATGTAGTGCCTCTTTTTTTGGAAAATTGAGGTAAAACAATATCACAAATAGTATAAATAGGGGTATCCAGGTGGTAAATTGGGTAGCCGTGGACCAAAACAAGTCGTACTTTTCTATGCCCAGACCATTGAGATAAACAAAAGTGTCCCTATCCCATTTGAGCAGTTTTTCCAGCATGGGACTTACTTATTTATGTCGCGTTTAATAGAACCGGAAACTTCCTCCACATTTTTCTTTACATCATCGATCTCCTTTCGGATATTCTTGGTAAAGTCTGTATCCACATCGGCACTTTTTTGGATTTCACGTTTAATATCATCCGTGGCATCCTTAAGTTGGCGCATTCCTTTGCCGAGCCCCCTGGCTATTCCAGGTATTTTATCCGCACCAAACACCATCACCACTATAAATAGGATGAAAAATATCTCGGCTCCACTAATGAATAGAAATTGCATGGCACAAATATAATCAGAACTTCATTTCAAAATAAAAAAAGCCCTGTGAAATCACAGGGCTTTTTGGTATGGCTTAAATCTTATTTGTCTCCTTTGATATTTTCCTTGAATTTATCAAAATCGGACTTTTCATCTTTTTTGGGCCAAGAGTTGTTTGTGGTATCGATATCTGCAGTTTCCAATTTTGGATCTACTACAATTCCTACCAATTCCTTTTCTGTTGCCATTACTCTTTTCACCTCTGCGTCGTTCTTTCTCCAAATTTCAGGAGGATAAGTAACGCTTTCAGTGGTGCCGTCGGCGTACGTGTACTCAACGATCAACGGCATAGGGATTCCCCCTGGTTTATCAAAAGTGATTTCGTAGAAGAACTTAGGTTCTTTTACCTGAGCTCTTTCGGCTGCCGTCATGTTATCCATCATAAACTCCTTAAGGTTCTGAGAAGTCTCTGTTGGTGATTTTCCTTTAAGTTCTGGCGCAAAGTCTTCACTATCCTCTTCTGCCAAATAGACCAATGGAGGAAGATCGGCTTCGGTAAGATTTCTGTCCGCCATATACTTTTCCATTTCTTTGGTCGGTTTGTTGGTAACGTAGTATTTTTTTACTCCTTTCACCCCTATATCCACATAATCGGTAGTGTAGAACCAAGATCTCCAGAACCAATCCAAATCCACAGCGGAAGCATCTTCCATGGTACGGAAGAAATCCTCTGGGGTCGGGTGCTTGAACATCCAACGCTGTGCATAGGTTTTAAAGGCGTGATCGAACAATTCCTTGCCCATTACGGTTTCCCTTAAAATATTAAGTGCAGTAGCTGGCTTTGCATAAGCGTTAGGGCCAAGCTGATATACATTCTCTGGATTGGACATGATCGGCGATATAAAACTTTGATCGCCGGCCATATAAGGCACTATTTTGGCCGCCTCTCCTCTTCTTGATGGATATTTTTCGTTGGGGGCAATGGCTTCTGGGAAAGTTTGTCCAAATTCCTGTTCTGCCAAGTATTGCATAAAGGTATCCAAACCTTCGTCCATCCATCCCCACTGACGCTCATCGGAATTAACGATCATTGGGAAGAAGTTGTGGCCCACCTCATGGATGATCACACTGATCATTCCGTATTTGGTTCTATCGGAATAGGTTCCATCTTCGTTAGGACGACCATAGTTCCAGCAGATCATGGGGTACTCCATACCTTGGTTTTTCGCGTGTACGGAAATAGCCTTGTGGTACGGGTAATCAAAAGTGTGCTTGGAATAGGTCTGCAGGGTTTGAACCACTGCTTTTGTGGAGTATTCTTCCCAAAGTGGATTTCCTTCTTTTGGGTAAAGTGATACTGCCATTACATCTTTGTTCCCGATTTTTACGGCTTGCATGTCCCAAATAAACTTTCTGGAAGTTGCAAAACCGTAATCCCTAACGTTGGTCGCCTTGAACTTCCAAGTCTTGGTATCGTTGGAAAAGCCTTTTTCTGCAGCTTCTGCTTCTTCTTGGGTTACAATGATTACAGGCTTATCGTAAGATTTTTTGGCCTGCTTGTAACGCTTCATCATTTCTTTGGAGAAAACCTCTTCGCGGTTTTGAAGCTCACCTGTCGCATCCAGAATATGGTCTGCGGGAACAGTAATACTTACATCATAGTTTCCGAATGGCAGAGCAAACTCTCCGCTGCCCCAGAACTGATGGTTTTGCCAGCCTTCCACATCGCTGTACACAGCCATACGAGGAAAGAACTGTGCAATCACGTAGGCACGGTTCCCATCTTTCTCAAAATATTCGTAACCTGAACGTGCCCTATTTACGGTATGATCGGGAATGTTGTACCACCATTTGATGGAGAACGAAATCTTTTCACCACTCTTTAGCGCTTGCGGAATGTTAATGCGCATCATGGTTTGGTTAATGGTATAGGACAATGGCTTGCCATTGGCATCCTTTACCGATTCAATGTTAAAACCACCGTCAAAAGGCTCACTTATGTATGTTTGGGCAAAATTACCTGCTGTATAGGCAATGTTTACACCATTTCCATTGCGCAAGGGCGACTTGGAATCCTTGGCACGTACGTTTTGATCTAGCTGTACCCAAAGAAACTCCAAATCATCTGGTGAGTTGTTGTGGTACGTGATAGTTTCCTCGCCATTGATCTTGGCGTTTTTATCGTCCAGGTAGATATCCATTACATAATCTGCCTGTTGTTGATAATAATCGGGACCCGGGGCACCTGAAGCCGAGCGGTACGTGTTCGGAGAGGAAAACTCCTCGTACAATTGTTTAAACCTACTTTGGTTGTAGTGACCTGGTTCCCTTTCTTCTTTAACGTTCCCTTCTTCCTGGGCCATGACCACGGCCCCGAACAGGAACAATACGGAAGCAAAGCAATACTTAATTTTGTTCATCTTCTAATTTGATTTTATAACAGCGAAAAATAACATATTTTAACCGAACGTTAAGAATATGTCATAAGTTTAACATTCCTTTATTGTTCTCTTTGATCAATACAAAACTTTTCTTTTTCCCGTTCCACTTAATGTGCACCACGTTTTTCTGCTCTTCGAACAAATCGGTGAGGACTTCGTTTTGGATGGACATGGTCTTGACTTCTGTTAAATTTACATTAGGAATCTCCAAATAACAGATGGCCACATCGGTATCGTATCTTTTACCCAAAAAGGTATATTTTACCGGTTTCCCATCGAGGGTTACCACGAATTTAGACCTAAAGTATTTCTCAATATACCCATCGGCCAAGTTGGATTCATTAGGGGTTGCCAATTTGGCTTGGATACCGTAGCGCTCAGAAAGAAGCTTATCCATGTCATCGATAAAAATACGGCTGGTAATCTGAAAGGCCTTATCTTCTTCCGAATATTCGATATTGGTAACGCTAACGTAAAATTTATGTGCGGTAGAGAAAGACAAAAACAACAGTATGGCGAAGGGCAATATCAGGATTTTTGTATTTTTCAAATGTTTCATGTAGTGCTAGACTTTATATGGTACAACAATGTTACTGTTTTAAACGACTATCTGCAATTTACCTGCCAAACTTATCTAAAAACATCCCTACCGTTCCCAAAGTGACAAGTTCAAACAACAAATCCAAAAAATCAATCCAAATCATTGTTTTTACGATAGGCCCTGCTCTTGTTCATAATCACATCCCAAATCCTTAATTTATCCTGAGATTTTACCGCTTCTTGAAAATTCTCGTCCACTTCGCAGAAGTACATAAAATCATCAATTTTTTCCATTGGGATTTTTAAGGTGGCCACAAAAAGTGAGTCCGCATAAAATCCTTGAACTTCTTGGGTCTGGGCGTAGTTTTTTTCCAGCTTTACCCTGTTCTTGAGCATTTTTGTTCTGCCCGTAATGGCATTTATGATCGGGTTTAGGCTAACTGCCCCTCCCGCTCCTCCGAACCCGCCGCCGCCCATTACCCGCATTGCGGAAGCCTCTTGGAGCCTTCTTTCACTTTGTGTGGGTATGGACCTGTGCGCATTGGGCAATTGCAATGCTTCAGCAGTTACATCTTTTTCCAAAACAACCCGGTCTACATCGCGGCTCAAATCACCCGTTAGATCATAAGGGCTCACCACCACTTCCTGTAATTGGTTCACAAACTCTTGCAACGGTACTTCGATAAAGTTGGACCGAAACAGATCTGGGGTAATCGGCAAGGTTTTTCTTAGAAAATGTACAGCGGAGAACACCAAGGTATCCTTCTCATGGACCATTATGGCAAACCTACCTTCCAAGTCGGTAATTACGGCATCTTTAGTGGTGATGTTCTGTACAACCACACCTACGACATCCTTATCCGTACTGGTCACCTTTCCTTGCAGTAATTTGCTATCCTGCTCTTGGGTGAAACCTGTTAGAGCAATCAAAAAAAGCAGTAATGCGAGAAGGCATTTTTTCATTCCTCGTTCAAGGTTGCCAAGTATTCTTTGCTCTGTGTAACCAGAAAATCGATCAATTGAAACTCATTTTCTTTTCTGAGCAGGGTCTGCGAAGGAATCCTATCGTCACAGTACAACAAAAAGGCATCTATTTTATCTTGGGGCAACCTTAGATCCACAACAAAGAACTCATCATCATAAACATGGCGCAGCACCTCACTTACCTTTAAAGGTGCTCGTTGTTGTCCGTTTACTTCTTGGGATTTAAAAAGGGCCTTGAAGATGTTCACAAAATTGATTCCGTCCTTCATCCCGCGTGTGGTTCTCGAATTGGCGATATTTTCGACCTCGGTACCCCGATCTATCTCATAATCGAATTGCTTAAAATCTTCATTTTTTACCTGCAGAAAACGTTCTTGCTGATCTGGCGTAACCACCACCTCGTCCAACTCCCGCACTTTTTCGGTAACCTCTACGACCAAACGATTGTTCTGCAATATCTCCGGGGTAACGGTTATCACCTCCAACTGATAGTTCACCGCGGTAAACACCAACTGATCCCCATCTTTTACTGCAATAACAAACTCCCCGTTCTCATCGGTTATGGTTGCCTGGCCGCTGGTTGAATTGATAACGTTCTCGTTGGGAACATTGGAACTTCGGTACAAGACCTTGCCCCTTAACATTTGACGGGAATCCTGCGCAAAGGACCAGCCACTCACGAGCAAAACGAACAAAATCAAGAATGTATTTTTCATTTCTGGGCGTTTAATGTGTTAAAGAAAACCCTTGACAAGGATATAAAAAATTAAGCGGTTCTAAACTTTTGTTAATTCTATTCCTACAAATATACCAAAGGGAATTCCATTCACCCCCGAATTACGTGTTTCGACGGTAATTATTAAAATAATTGCCACATAAAGTTAGCTTTGTTTTTTACGTTTGGAAAATCCTCAAATAACAAACACTGTGAAAACTTCAATTGTCTACACAATCATAGCCCTACTTATGATCAACACCCTAAGTGGTCAGGTAAAAATCGGCAATAACCCGGAAAGTTTAGATCCCGCTTCTGTTTTGGAACTGGAGAGCAACACCAGGGTTTTGGTGATTACCCGTGTAACCGATGCGCAAATGAACGTGATCAACCCATTACCGGGGGCGTTGGCGTACAATACAGACCAGGATTGCCTGCATTATTACGATGGTACACAATGGGTCAATATTTGCGAGGAGTTGGACAATTCCTTTACAGTGAGTACACGTGCAGACTATTTGAGCCAATTAAATCCGCAGGCAAGGGACAGTACGGTGATCATTACAACAACGGTAAATCCGGACGACAGCGTTAACTACAATTTTGAAGTGGCACAGATTACCGGGGCCAATATTGTGAACACCTCCATAAATGGAGCTTCCAAATTGCAGGACGATTCCGTGACCAGTGCTAAATTGGCAGACGGTTCGGTAACCCTCGAAAAATTGGCGGATGCCACAACAGGCCAACCCGGAGATTTGTTTCAGTGGAACGGCATCAACTGGACCTTGATAAACGAATCAGCATTGGGGATTACTGAAAAAGATAGTATTGTGGGGAATGAAGTGGTAGGACCAACCGATGCCACCCTTCTATTAAGTGGTGCTGGAAGTCAGGCCAATCCACTAACTCTAGATGTTGCCCCATTGGGCATCGACACTGCTGAATTGGCGGATGATGCGGTGACGACCACCAAAATAGCCGATGGGGAAATCGTCGATGCCGACGTGAACGCGGCCGCAGCGATACTAGGAACAAAAATCAGCCCCGATTTCGGAGGCCAAAACGTGGCGACAACCGGG
>Ga0189274_100092_pt1 | contig 98712 bp, 84 predicted proteins | sample N5B1minimetaG_FD_130323 | JGI IMG/M metagenome (GOLD analysis project Ga0189274, IMG submission 130323) | Marine microbial communities from the Costa Rica Dome - N5 B1 mini metaG | ecosystem: Environmental > Aquatic > Marine > Oceanic > Photic zone | place: Costa Rica: the Eastern Pacific...
GAAATCTACGATAAAACGCATTCTTGAAAAAGATGTCTTGATCACTTATCCTTATCAAACCTTTCAGCATGTTATTGATGTTTTGAGAGAAGCGGCGATTGACCCTAAAGTGGTCTCTATCAAAATCAATCTTTACAGAGTTGCGAATCAATCTCAAATCATCAATGCCCTTATTTCTGCAGCCCAAAACGGGAAAAAGGTATCTGTTGTGATTGAATTATTGGCTCGTTTTGATGAAAAGAACAACATCAACTGGTCAAACCATCTAGAAGAAAATGGCGTTACCGTACTTTTTGGAGTACAAAACCTGAAAGTACATTCCAAACTCTTTATCATTAAGAGAAAAAGCGGTAATAAAGTGCAAACTATTGCACATGTGGGTACCGGGAATTTTCATGAAAAAACGGCTCAAATTTACACAGATTGTTCGCTACTGACTGCTGACCCGGCAATCACCAAAGAAGTAGACAAGGTATTTAAGATATTTAAAAACAATTTTGACCGCTCTGTTTTCAGAGAGTTGATGGTTTCACCATTTAACACCAGAAGAAAACTCACTAGCTTAATTGATACTGAGATTACCAATGCGAAGGCAGGAGAAGACGCATATATCTATATTAAGATCAATAATTTGGTGGATACCAAGTTGATTAAAAAATTGTATGAGGCCTCTCAGGCTGGTGTCAAAATTTACGCGGTGGTGCGTGGTATTTGCGCCTTGGTACCAGGCGTGAAAGGCATGTCTGACAACATCATTGTTCGCAGTATTGTTGGTCGCTTTTTAGAACACACCCGCATCCTTATTTTCGCAAATGCTGGAAAAGAGAAATACTTCATCTCTTCAGCAGATTGGATGGGTCGAAATTTAGATCGAAGAATTGAAGTTGCGTGCCCTGTATTTGACAGCGAAATACAAAAAGACTTAAAGTTCATGATTGAAGCTTGTCTTAATGACAACACCAAATCACGAATAATTGATGAGTCACAAAAAAACCACCGTTATGACGGAGGAGAAATAGTGCCTTACAACGCACAGATAGAGACGTACAATTATTTCCTCCAAAAATCGAAGAAAGATAAATGAGATTTGGCGCAATAGATATTGGAACCAATGCAGCACGTTTGTTAATTGGTGAGGTGATAGAAGAAGGAAAGCGACATTTCGTAAAAAAAATATCCTACACAAGAATTCCGCTAAGACTTGGTCTCGAGGTGTTTGAAAATGGAGAGATTTCAGACCATAAGGCTATTGAGTTCAGTAAAAGTATGCACGCTTTCAGATTGATTTCAGAAGTATTTGAAGTAAAGGAATTACGAGCATGTGCAACCTCTGCTATGCGAGAAGCCGCAAACGGTAAAGCACTTCAAAAAAAGATCAAGAAAGAAACAGGTGTCAACATAGAAATCATTGAAGGAGCCGAAGAAGCAAAACTCATTTTGTCTAACTTTTTCTTACTCGAATTTGATGAAAAAGATCCGTTCTATGTGATTGATGTGGGAGGAGGATCAACTGAAATTTCTATCTTCAAAAAAGGTGAGAAAGTTGCTTCACGAAGTTTTAGACTAGGAACCATTAGAATGTTGAAAGACAAGGTAAAGTCTTCAGAGTGGAAAAACTTAGATAAGTGGTTGGACAAATACCTAGTTGGGAAAGATAACTATGTTGGATTCGCTACCGGAGGAAACATCAATAAATTGCACAAACTTCTCGGAAAAAAATCTCAAGAATCGATTGCCATTAAAGATTTGAAGGCCATCTCTAAAGACTTAAGAAAACTGAGTGTAGAAGATCGTATTTCAGAATACAATCTTAAGCCTGATCGCGCTGACGTAATTGTGCCAGCATGCGATATTTATGAGTTTATTTTTGATAAAATTGATTCGAAGGAAGTATTTGTACCCAAAGTAGGTTTATCTGACGGAATGGTGTATGACATGCACCAAAGACATAAAAAATAAGGTCAAAATTCTAACCCTCATTTAATCAATTAAAGCATGAATCCAGCAGTAGATTCCTTTTTTCAAAACGCCCAAAATTGGAAGGCTGAACTCTCGGCACTTAGAGAGATCGCGCTAGAATGCGGACTCATTGAGGAATTCAAGTGGAAACAGGCCTGCTACACCCATCAAGGGAAAAACATCTTTATCGTTTCTTCGTTCAAGAAGTATGCGTTCATCTCCTTCTTTAAAGGAGCATTGTTGAAAGATGAAGCGCAAATCCTAGTTTCTCCAGGTGAGCATTCAGAACACACCCGATTGATTCCGATCACCAACTTAGAAGAGATTGAATCACAACGTGACCTCATAAAAATGTACATTTTTGAGGCAATTGAAAATGAAGAAAACGGGCTAAAAATTGTTTCCAAGAAAATAGAAGAGTTCGATTTACCTGAAGAGTTACTTCAATCATTTGCTGAAGACCCAGCTTTTGAAGCAGCATTTTACAAACTAACAAGAGGAAGGCAAAAAGGCTACTTTTTACATTTCTCTCAGGCCAAACAAGCTGCTACTCGATTGAACAGAATTCAAAAATTCAAGAACCGAATTATGATGGGAAAAGGGATGAATGATTGCGTTTGTGGATTGTCAAAAAGGATGCCGAATTGTGATGGCTCACACAAGAATGCTTAGCGTCTAATTCTTTTACAAATTGTACCACTCCTCAACGACCAAGTTTCGGCGTCTACCCTCATTTTCAGGTGCGTAGTTTTTTGCTAAGTAGTTGAGGATAATCTCCTCATTATCCCCTAAATCCCATAATTTCTGAGTTTCTTGCATCCAGACAATGATATCTTTCCACCCTTCTTTGGTTGCTCTATTTTGAGTCACTAGACTCAGGGAATGACAAGCACCACAAGTGGTCATCACAATATCAACTCCGTCATCTACAATCAAGCCAGAAGGCACATGAATACCATTCTCTATATCTGCTGAATCAAGTTCTAATAGCGGTTCATAAGGCGTTAAATTATCTGCTTCTGAAATAATAGGCTCTTCTACGGCACTGAAATCAAACATCTTAGGAAAGATACTATGTTGCATCAACCACAACACACAGAAAACAAGAACAATCACCCCAAAATTTAGCGTGATTTTAGCTTGTCTTAACAGCAGATTCTTCTTATCCTTCTCTTCCATTTACGCTTGTTTTAAAGCTATTCTGTGACAAGCATTATTTAGATATCCTTTTGGGTTCCACCCTGGCAACACCATAGGTTGAGATTTCCCATTTTCATCTGTCGCTCTAGCCCAAACTTCATAGTAACCAAATTCTGGTAAGGTAAGATCAATACTCCATCTTTGCCAAGCTAATCTGTTCTTTGGTGCTTTCAATTCACATTTTTTCCAGCTTACTCCAAAATCAATTGAAACATGCATCTCCTTTACTTCCAAATCTCCTGCCCATGCGTGACCTCTAACCTCAACAGATTTTCCTTTACCTACAATTGCTCCTGTCTTAGGATAAGTAATGATAGATTTGACAGGCATTGACTCAATAATTTTCATGTGCTCGTCTGGCACTTTAGTTCCCGGCGGAACTGGAAACTTGGGTATTCGATAAGATTGTCCTTCCATTTTTGGACCATCATGAACTTTGTCTCTCACTGAAATTCGAGTTAACCATTTTCCTGACACTGAAGCAGGCCATCCACCAATAACTAAACGAAGCGGAAAACCATTCATTACTGGGATTGGTTGATCATTCATTGCCCAAGCCAACAAGGTTTCTTCTTCCATTGCTTTTGCAATGGGAACTCCCCTTGAAATCACCACCTTTCCAGGATCTCCAGAAAGATGTGTATCGGCTCCATAATAGCCAATGTAAACTGCATCATCTTTAAGACCGACATCATTTAACACATCTTTTAATCGCACACCTGTCCATTTTGTACAAGCGACAGCACCAAGTCCCCACTGGTTACCTTTAGCTGGAGGATTAAATTCTGCTCGTCCATTTCCACCACACTCTAAGGTTAAGTTGTATGAATAATGTTGGAATTTTTGTGCCAATTCTTTCAGGGTATAGGTCTTTTTCTGCTTGACAGATTCGCCATCTATTTCTAAGGTCCAAGTATCAATATCTACTTCTTCAGGCGGAATCCCATTATTTCTGACAAACATTAGACTTGCCGGAGTGACTTCAGGATCTAATAGATGAGGAGGCGTTTCAGCATTCCATGGTTTGTCATTCAAAATTTTAAGCTTATCACTTTTACCAGGAATCAACCTGCCTGCTCCTTTGTCGTCAAGCCCCAGTGGCTGGATATCTTCTGTTAAATTCTCTCCAAAGACAATCTTACTTCCAATCGAAGCTGATAGGAGTGCTAATGCTGATTGGGTGATGAATTTTCTTCTACCCTGTTTATCTTTATTTTCCATAGAGGTGCAGCTTAGTTTCTGAACGAACTCCAAATATAAAAATCGGATAAGAACTAAATTGTAACAATTGTTACAGAGTATTCGACACCTATGAACTAGCTTAGCAAAATTGAGATAAAACCTACTAAACTGAATTAACAGTACCTATTTATGAAACGTTTCTTTATTGTCCTTTTCACATTCTTGTTGAGCGCTCAACTCGGATTTAGTCAAACTTCTCAGTTCATCACTGCAGAAGAGTTAGCAGCCTCTTCGGCCGACATTTTTTTATTTGACATTAGTAAAAAAGAAGTCTTTGACACTTCACACATTGAAGGCGCTATACATGTCACGCGAAAAGATATTTCTGATCAAAATGGCAATTTTCACGGAGAGATTGCACCTCAGCAACAAATTGAAGCCTTACTAGAAAGTTATGGAATACATCAGGAGGATAGAATTGTTGTTTATGACCATAAAGGAGGGTGTGACGCCGCTCGCTTTTGGTTAGTAATGAAATGCTATGGTTTAGAACAGGTTCAAGTTTTTAATGAAGGCTTAGACGACTGGGGAACAAATCAAGCAACGTTCAAGACCCCAAAAGTTGACAGTAGCTACCAAGGTATTGAATTAACTGATAAACGAAAAGATATTCTCGCATACCGGGAAGATGTTTTACGAGCAAGTGAAGACGATAATGTTGTTTTGGTTGACACGAGAATGCTGGATGAATACTCAGGAGAAATGATTAAAGCACCTGCAGTAAACGGGGGGCATATTCCTGGAGCTGTACATTTAGATTGGGGCAATTTTGTTGATTTTGAAAATAACAGAGCGCTAAAATCCTTGAAAGATATTCGCTACAATTTTGAGCAAAAAGGGGTGGTTCCAGAAAAAGAAATTATTGTGTATTGCCACACAGGAACACGTTCATCTCACACTTATATGTTGTTAAAACATGTTCTAGAATACCCCAATGTAAAGAACTATGATGGTTCTTGGGTAGAATGGAATGATGACCCGGCGCTTTTAATTGAAACCGGAATTGATAACCCGCTAAGGTATGCTTCTTACTCCAACATTTTTGTAGACAGTTTCTTTGGTTACATGAATTATGTCGTAGATCAAATCACCTTCAGTGCAAGTCCTTGGTACGAGAATTATTTTTGGTTCTTGGTCATTTTGTCTTTAGCTGTATGGATACTAGAAATTGTTTTTCCGTGGAGAAAAAATCAAGCGATTTTTAGAAAAGACTTTTGGCTCGACTTTTTCTTCATGTTCTTCAACTTTTACATTTTTAACCTGGTGATATTTATTGCCTTTTCAAAGTTCGTAACCAAAGGAATTTTTGACATCACCGGAATAGATATCACAGGAGTATCGGTTTTTGACATGAGCACTTTGCCTTGGGGAGTTCAAATGCTCATTTTCTTTCTTGCTACTGATTTCATTCAATGGTTCACGCATGTTTGCCTGCACAGATTTGAGTTCTTGTGGAGGTTCCATAAAGTGCATCATTCGGTTGAACAGATGGGATTTGCAGCACATTTAAGATATCACTGGATGGAAACTGTTTTCTATACCCCCATGAAGTTTATTGCCGTTATGTTTATTGGAGGATTTGCACCTGAACAAGCCTTTATCATCTATTTCTTTACGATTGCAGTAGGACATTTGAACCACGCAAACCTAGGATGGAGCTACGGTCCTTTAAAATACATTTTTAACAATCCAAAAATGCACATTTGGCATCACGCCAAGGAGTTGCCGCACGAAAGAAGATATGGAGTGAATTTTGGAATCACCTTGAGTATTTGGGATTATATATTTGGAAAAAATTACATCCCGTCTTCAGGGAGAGATATTCCTTTAGGATTCTCCGGAATGGAAACTTATCCTAAACGATTTTGGGGGCTCATCACCTCTGGTTTTACCAAATCAAAGTAACCAAAAGGCAAGCTTAGGCTTGCTTTTTTTTGCATAAGGTTTTACTGAGCTGATCTAAGAGGGCATTTTGAGCTTATGGGCTGACCAAGGGTTGGAAGGTAGATTTAGGCGTTGAGCTAGCTAGTGTTTTCTATTCTGATATCTTTATCATTTCTCCATCAAACTCCATTCCCAGTGCTTTTGATCTATACCTATAACTTGTATCGGTTCTTTCAACAATTTCAATAAACAAAGTATCATAGGGTCCAATTATGTTAGAACTATCAGTTGTCTCTTTCAACAACAAGTAATACTCACAAGGTCCTGTCCACGTAACGCTATATGTTTCAACATAGCCTTTCAAGGCGTTAGTCTCAGTTTGAACACCTCCATTTCTATTCACTTCTGTTCCAGTTATGTTTGGGTAAATAAATGTTCCGTTTTTAAAATTAGAGCAATTTTCAGATTCACTATTACACGATAAGAGTATAAGAATCAAAACGGCTGCTCGAAATTTCATTTTAAAACTAGGTTTATTTAATTAAACATAACGTCTACCTAAATCTACTAATTAATCTCATGAACGGTGAACTAGTTATTAATCTCACCACTTTCAGGCATGTTCACAAAAAAAGCCATTGCTTGATTGAAGCAATGGCTCTTACATCCTAAAAAGGATTTCTATATTTCAACTTAAAGTGTTGAAGGGCACACATAGGCGCTCACTGCAACATCTGTATCTTTGATTGCTCCAAATCCTCCCAACACATCAACAACATTATGGATACCTCTTGATTTTAAAATTGAATTTGCAATCATTGAGCGGTAACCTCCTGCACAGTGCACATAGTTTTTATCATTCGAAGTAAATGTAGCAAGGTGGTTATTGATATCATCTAAAGGGGCGTTTTCAGCATCAATGACATGCTCAGAAAGGTATTCTGATTCCTTTCTTACATCCATTACCTTTATCGAATCTGATTTTTTTAGTTGCGCGAAATCTTCAGCTGAAATAGTTTCAACGGTATCAATTTCTTTGCCTTCATTTTTCCAAGCCTCAAATCCACCTTCTAAGTAACCAATGACATTGTCAAAACCTACACGAGATAATCGTGTAATCGTCTCTTCTAATCTACCCTCTGGAGTAATCAATAAAATTGGTTGTGAGATATCTTTAATTAGCGCTCCAACCCATGGTGCAAAACCACCATCAATTCCTATAAAGATTGATCTTGGAACGTGACCTTGAGCAAATTCAGATTGATGTCTTACATCTAACACAACTGCTCCAGTTTCATTAGCTGCGACTTCAAACGCTTTAGGGCTCAATGGATTTGCTCCTTTCTTTAAGACTTCTTCAAAGTTCTCATACCCTTCTTTGTTCAATTTAACATTCAAAGGAAAATATGCTGGAGGTGGTAACAATCCATCAGTCACTTCTTTAATGAATTCTTCTTTCGTCATGTCTGCGCGCAATGCGTAGTTGTTTTCTTTTTGATCTCCAATCGTTCCTACGGTTTCTTTACTCATGTTTTTACCACATGCAGAACCTGCACCATGACCTGGATAGACAATTGTTTCATCAGGCAATGTCATGATTTTGGTTCTTAAACTATCGTACAATATACCCGCTAGATCTTCTTGCGTCATATTGGCTGCTTTCTGCGCCAAATCTGGTCTTCCAACATCTCCTAGAAACAAGGTGTCTCCACTAAAAATGGCATGTTCTTTTCCTTCTTCATCTAGTAATAAGTAGGTCGTACTCTCCATGGTATGCCCTGGAGTATGCAACACTTTGATGGTCACATCTCCAACTTGAAACTCTTGATTATCTGCTGCAATCACGCTTTCAAAACTTGGTGTTGCATTGGGTCCGTAAATAATAGGAGCACCTGTCTTTTGAGAAAGGGTAACGTGTCCTGAAACGAAATCTGCATGGAAATGCGTTTCAAATATGTATTTAATACGTGCATTTCTGCTTTCTGCTAATTCAATATATGATTGAACTTCTCTCAAGGGGTCAATCACTACCGCCTCTCCATTGCTCTCAACATAGTAAGCTCCTTGAGCTAAACATCCTGTGTATATTTGTTCTATTTTCATCTTTTAATTTTTATTCAAAATTAGGTCATTCATAATCCTTGCACAGTAACAATTGTTACTTTTAGTGCATTGGAATTGTGATGATTGGATGATACAGATTTCGCACAATATCTTGAGAAATACTTTTTCTGAACAAGGTAGAGAAGCCGCCTCTCTGGTGTGTCCCGATTGCAATTAAATCAATATGATTTTCTTGGCAAAACATAGCTATTCCGTCTTCTACGTTATTCGCTTTGTAAATCTGAACATCATAGTTTTGGAGCTCATTTTTTCGAGCAAAACTTTCTGCCGCTTCTTTAATTTTTTCGTCTGTACGTTGTTGATCTTCTAACACAACTTTCAGAAGAATAATTTGTGAATTGTATCGCTCTGATAACTTCTTCAAGACTGACAAATTAATCTCTTCATCTGTCAAGAAATCACTGACGAAAACAATTTTATCGATTGACATATCTGAACGATCACATTTTAATGTCAGTACAGGAGTTGTAGAAACTTTGCTCAAGTATTCAGTGTGCGAGCTGGTCCAGAAATTAGATGTGTGGTGCCCAGACATACCGAGCATCAATAAATCATATTCTTCTTTTTCTAATCGTGAAATAATGATATTGTTGATGTCACCAATCAATACTTCAATGCTTTTATTCTTTACATTTCCATACCTTTCTTCAAGTGCCGCCTTGTTTTCAACAGCTTGTTGCTTCAATTCAGCAAAGTCGTTTTCTTCATCTTCAATAATTTCACCATTAAATGCCAAAACAGCATCAGAAGGGGAGTTGACAATATTTAAGATGTGAATTTCAGTATCAAAACCTTGAGATAATCGTTCTGCTATTCTCACGGCATTATCACCACTGTGACTTAAATCTACGGGTACTAAAAACTTTTTCATAATCTTCTATTTATTGATTCTCTGGGTCAATTTATTTTGAACCTATTCAGGCATTTTCTTTCTGATACGATCGGGTAATTTTTTGAGCTTCTTTTCTGAATCTATAAAAACCGATTGCGATTACCACTATTCCGATTGAAATAAAAACGGGCGTTAAACTCTTGAACATTTCAACTTGCTTAAATGACATGAGAGACAAACCGACAATGGCAAAATACAAACCGGTTCTCAGCATAGATAAAAGTGTTCTTTGGTTGGCCAGTTTTGTTCTCTCAACCGCCAAGAAATCTCTTAAAATTAAATCTGTTTCATTCTTTATAGAATCCATATCAATTCTTTTGAGCTGTTATTTTTTCAAATCTATCGGATGATTTTCCAGAAAGAACATCTAACGCAAGTTCGCAGGATACGTAGAAATTCTCTTTTCCTAAATAATCATACAGTCCTGACAAGTGTAGTTTATCTCTCACCGGTCCTTTCACACCGGCTATAACAAAATTCACTCCGCGCTCTTTGTATTCTTGAGCAATATCTTTCAAGGCATGCAGTGCACTTGAGTCTAATCCATTAATTGCTTTAGCATCTAAAATAACCGTTTTCAAATTGGGTTTTTTAGCCTCTAGTTGTTTCAGCCTGGTTTGAAAAAATGGACTATTTGCAAAAAACAACTGTGCGTCTGGTCTGATAATCAACATATCATCAAACTCTTCTAAATCATCAAAGCGATTTACATTCAACAATTTTTGGCTCTCCTTATCCAATCCTAACTCTGCGATATGTGGATAAGATACTTTAATGAGCAGGGCAATAATTGAAACTCCAACACCTACTGCAATTCCCTCTTCAACACCTAAAAGTAAGGTGGCGATAGCAGTAATCATGAACATAGCCAAGTCTTTCTTATCAGTTTTCCAAAGGTATTTTGCTTCTTTGATATCAATTAAACCAAATACCGCCACCATTATAATTGAGGCCAATACGGCTTTTGGTAAGAAATAGAAATAGTCTGTCAAAAACAGTAATGTTAAGATAACTAAGACTGCACTAATAATCGCGGCTAATCCCGTTTTGGCACCGGCCTGATCATTTACAGCAGTTCTTGAAAATCCTCCTGTAGTCGGAAAGGCTTGAAAAAAGGCTCCACCTATATTTGCGGCTCCTAAACCAATCAGTTCTTGATTTGGCACCACCTCATAATCTCTGTGTTTTTTCTGGATTGATTTTGCAACAGCAATCGATTCCATAAAACCTACCAATGAAATGGTCAGTGCAATTGGAATCAGATTTCCGATTACTTCACTATCCAATGTAGGTAAAGCGAATGAAGGAACACCTGAAGGTACTTCTTTTACAATTTTTACACCTGCTTCATGCAAGCCAAAACCATAAACTACAGCGAGCCCCAAGACTACAACAATTAACGGTGATGGTATCTTCTTATTAATCTTTCTCAAGATTAATATGATAGCGATTCCGCCTCCACCTATGGCAAAGGTGATCCAATTTATTTCGCTAAAATGTTGAAATACATTGTAGATGGTTTCATGCACTTTACCGCGCGGAATATCAATACCCAGCAAGTGTTTTAACTGACTAAACCCAATAATTAGAGCTGCAGCTGATGTAAAACCGGCAATGACTGGATGAGATAAGAAATTAACTAAAAATCCGAGTCGCATTAATCCCATAGATAACTGAATAACTCCAACCATTAAGGATAGCAAGATGGCCATTCCAATGAAGTTGTCTGACCCTATTTCTGCCAAAGCCCCTACCCCGCTCGCAATCAATAAGGCAACCATTGCTACAGGGCCAACTGCTAGTTGTCTTGAGGTTCCGAATATAGCATATAGAATTAGCGGAATTGTTGAAGCGTACAAACCATAAATGGGAGGTAAACCTGCGAGAAGTGAATAGGCCATTCCTTGAGGAATTAGCATTACTCCAACGGTTAAACCTGCAGAAAGATCTCCTGATAAGTTTTCTTTCTTATAGTTTGGAAGCCAATCTAAAATTGGAAAATACTTTTTCATTCGTAACTAGTTTAATGTGGTAATTTATTTCTAAAAATGCCGTAGAGTAAGGTTCCTAGAACAGCACCGGCCAATACGATTAATATAGACCAAGCACCAGTACCAACCAAGACAAACATAGGGCCGGGACATGCACCTGCCAATGCCCAACCTAATCCGAAAATGATTCCTCCGAAAAGGTATCTTGGAACACTTTTATTTTTGGCTGCAAACTTGATTTCATCACCGGCAAAACTCTTTATTTTATACTTTTTGATGAGCTGAGTAAAAAGTACTCCAAGTGCTAATGCTGAACCAATGATTCCGTACATATGGAACGATTCAAATCTGAACATTTCATAAATTCTGAACCATGAAACGGCTTGTGATTTATACATCACAATTCCGAAAATTATACCTGTTAATATATATTTTAAGCTTTTCATTTTTGTCGTTAAAAGTTGAAGTTTAGGATGAGGTTGAGGTGGTGCAAGTTGGTATGATAAAAACGATCATTTGCACTTAAATTGAAATGGTCAGGTGAATATCTAGCGATATAAAGCAAGTTCACATTTAATCCTTCAAGTTTGTTTTTGAAAGCATAGTGCGCGTTCAATGTACCTTGCATTGAAGAGGCATAACCATACTTATTGTGGCGATAATCATCTACAAAAGGAGCGTGAATATATTGCCCAGATAGCTGTACAGATAAGCCCGTCCACTTTTCTTTTTGTGGTGTGAATTTTAAGCTCAATAAATAGGCATCTGTGTTACCAAATCCATCAATCCAACTACGTGGTTGAGAAACATAGAAATTCTCTCTGGTAAGTTCTCTCGGAAAAATGAATTTCCCACCACTGAAACTGTGCAGATAAGCAAAGGCAAATGAAAAATTTCTTTTCGGAAAAGTATATCCGAGCTTTGCAGACAATACGTTGGTTCTATCGTCTGGTTGAAAAATTCGGTTTTCATAGGCCAGTTTTTCTTGGTAAGGATCTGCAAATTGAAACACGTATTGAACTCCAGCTCGCCAGGTTGAATCATTGTAATCAAGTTGCAACCAATTGGTATTGTATAAATGGTGTAAGTAATAATTCCATGCTTGGATCTTCCATTTATTTTGAAAGTTGTATTTACCACCTAACACTGCTAATCCTGCTGACTTCGCATGACCGTTATAATCTGCCGCAACGCCATTCGGTTGAAAACCATTGTTATTGATCCCGATTGCGTCATTCATATTATACCATTCGGTCATTGCTCTGGGTGAAACACCATGAATCCACCCCCCATAGAGCTCTGTGTTCTTGAACTCATTTATCTCTGCCCACAAACCTTTGTATACAAATGGTTTCATTCGACCATCACGCTTCAAGAGTAATGGACCTTCATTTAAATCAATCTTTCCGTAGCTGATCCAAGAAGTATGAAAATGATATCTCACATATAACTCTTCTAAGCGGTCTAAATCAAACTTTTCTTCAGGTCGTGTGATATCATATAGCTCTTTTTCCCACTTGGCACTTTTACCAACGAGTGTATCTATTTCATTCAAATCTGAAGAAAAAGTGTTGTAGGTAAAAATCCCTTTCACCCCTACTTGAAAACCTTTCCATTCGCCTGTATGGTAACCAATTGAGCCACCGGTAGCGTTTGCATAGTAGTCATTTAACTCACCCTCATTTGCGGTAAGCATGAAGTGATTTCGCATGTGACCATTCACTTTTCCTTTCGTGAAAAAATCTTTCAAGGTAGCCACCTCATCAGAATCGTGTTGATGTTGGGCATGGCCAATGAATGGACCCAAAATCAATAATATCATCCAATAAAACTTCATACTTAAAATATTAGAGGGAGAATGAAATGTGTCATGGCTAACCCGCCAATAAAAAATCCAATAACTGCAATTAATGAAGGCACTTGCAGGTTACTCAACCCACTGATGGCATGACCAGATGTACACCCTCCAGCATAACGTGCACCGAATCCAATTAAGATTCCACCAATCACCAAGAGTAAAAGTCCGCCAGCACTTTGTAATGCCTCTCCTCCAAATAGCTCATCAGGAACATAGGTGGAACCTGGATTTTCAAATCCATGACTCTCTAGGTTTTCTATGGTTGATTGACTGAGTGCAACTTCATTATCATTGGACAAAAACTGAGATGCTAGTGTTCCGCCCAAAATGGCGCCTGCAACTACCAGCAAGTTCCAACGCTGGGCCCTCCAATCAAACTTGAAAAAGTCTGATAGTTTTTCTCCTCCTCCAATTGCACACATAGTCCTCAAATTTGAAGACATTCCAAAGTTCTTTCCTGCCAAAATAAGCAGTAACATGACCAATGCTATAATCGGTCCACTGACGTACCATTCCCACGGACTTAATATGTATTCCATCTAAAAAATTGTTTAATCGTTAATTACCTTATCTGTTCTCTAATGAGAGAAACTGCTTGCAAAGCTCGGCACTTCTCATGGCCTATACTGCAACAATTGTTACACAGCTCTCAATTTTGACTTCTACTAGAATTCTAGAAGCATAATTTTGTTTCTTCCTAGCTCAATTTTGCCGTCATTTTCAAGGCTCTTCAGGAGTCGAGAAATAACTACTCTTGAAGTATTTAGATCGTAAGCGATACTTTGATGAGAAATGTTCAAAGCTGTTGTTTTTTTAATCATTACCTGATCTTTCAGGTAAGACAACAGTCGATCATGCATGTTTTTGAAGGCTAAGCCATCAATTGCTTGAAGCATTTCTTCAAATCTGTTTTTATAACTATCAAAAACAAATGCCATCCATGAATTGTATTTCTTCACCCACTCTTTCATTTTTTCAACAGGAATTCTGATGAACACCACATCCGTTTCTGCCACTGCTCTTATTTCAGACTTTTGATGTCCCATACAACAGGACATGGACATTGAGCATGTATCTCCTTTTTCGAGATAATACAATGCGAGCTCGTCTCCATTATTATCTGGTCGCATGATTTTGATTGCACCTTCAATCAAGAGAGGCATGCTTTTCAGATAGTTTTCATATTCAATGATAGTGTCGCCTTGCTTTACTGAAACGAGTTCACCAACTTCGAGAATCTCATTGATTAATTCATCTTCAAATAAAAAACCGTAGCCTTCTTCAAGTTCTTCACGCATGTAGTTGTAGTGTTTTGAGTTGCCCAGGTGTACAGTTGTTTATCTGCATTTTGTCCTGGCTTTGTGTAATACCTTTATCGCAGAACGAAGTTACTTCATCAAGACCTGTTGGAAAGTGACAATTGTTACAGTACGTATGTTGTGAATGCCGTTGGGGTAAAAATCCCTAATTTAGTACAAGCTGATTCATCCAAATTGAGAGTCTACTGACACCTTAAAAAACATTAACATTAGTGCCCAAATTCAATATCAAGAAGTATCTGGATTCAAATTTGAAACCTCCTTATTGGGTCAGTCTAAGGCTTATTCAATTGTTTATTATGTGGATGGCTTGATAATTGACACCGGCCATCACCGAAAGAAGAATAAGATTATTGAAGCAGTCAAAGATTTTAATGTCAATCAAATCTTCATCACGCATCACCATGAAGACCATACAGGTAACTCGAAAGAACTAAAGGCGTTGTTTGGATGTGATGTTTATGCTTCTCAACATTGTTGTGAATTAATGAAAAATCCTCCAGCACTCAGTTTTGCGCAGAAGCTGTATTGGGGACCTAGACCAGCTCAACATGATTTCAAACCAGTCGAAAAAAAGCTAAAAACTAAACATTTCGAATTTGAATTGATTCCGATTCCCGGGCATGCTCCAGATATGATGGCACTGTATGAGCCTAATCGAAAATGGCTCTTTTCAGCAGACCTTTTTATCCATCACCGAATCGGTTACTTTATGACAACTGAAAGTATGAAAACACAGATGGATTCATTGCGAAAAGTGCTCAGCTATGATTTTGATGTGTTATTCTGTGCGCACAATCCACAATTACAAAATGGCAAGCAAAGACTGAAAGATAAATTAGATTATTTTGAAGGATTCTTTGATCAGGTGACTACTTTACATGAAAAGGGAATGGGTGAAAAAGAGATTTTTAAAACCCTTCAATTAAGCGAATTAAAGATGATCAAATTACTATCTAGAGGATATCTCTCAAAAATGAATATGGTGCGCTCGGTAATACGGGATATTGGCGGATAATTCATAGATTTAACGGATGGACAAGCTCAAATCATTTCTACAATCATTAACCCCTTTTTCAGATGAAGACTTTGAAAAATCAAAGCCTTTTTTCAGAACATTGGAATTAAAAAAAGGAGATGCTCTTGTTGAGCAAGGAAAAATCTGCAAACAAATTGCGTTCATTAATTACGGCAGTTTCAGAACTTACTATTTCAACGAAAAATCGGAAGAAATCACCGCATGTTTTCGCACGGAGATGAGTGTAGTCAGTTCATACAGAAGTTTTGTTTTACAAGAGCCGTCTTCGTTAGCCGTGGTGGCATTAGAAGATTCAGAAGTTATCGTAATTGAACATGAAGGTCTTCATAAACTTTATGAAGAAAGTATACCCTGGTTGAAAATTGGAAGGTTGATTGCAGAAGCAGAATACATCAATATGGAAGAATATGCGTCTGTTCTAAATCACGAATCGGCAAAAGCGAAATACCTCAGATTGATCAAAGAGCAAGGTCAGGTAATTAATAAGGTAAAGGTAGAACATGTCGCTTCTTACCTTGGCGTAACTCGTAGAACGTTATCTCGGATCAGACAAGAAATTTCAGCATGATATTTAAGGACAAATGTCCTTTCCTCTTGACCTTCATTCATCTAACTTAGTACTTCAACAATTCAGAACTATCCTAAGCAATGGGTCTACAATCTCAAAAAAACAGTCAATTATATTTCTTTACAATGACTGCTACCATTATTCTGATTTTAACATCTTGCAAAAAGCAAGATATCGTGCCAATACCACAAAGCGTTGAATTCGAACAACAACTGTCAGATTACGCACTCTATGAAGGAAACATGAGTGATTTGAAGCCCTCTACAGACGCTCACTTTTATGAGTTAAGCTCCATTCTTTTTTCTAATTATGCTGAGAAACAGAGGTTAGTGCGAATTCCAGACGGAACTGTTGTGACCGAAAATGGCAACGGTGTTCCAGTTTTTCCAGAAGGGACCATTTTGGTTAAAACATTCTTCTATTATTATAACGCATCTGATACCGCTCAAGGCAAACAGATTATTGAAACAAGACTATTGATTAAAGGAGGCGGAGAATGGAATGTTGCTTCCTATGAATGGAATGCAGATCAAAGTGATGCTATTCTGAGAAAAGATGGACAGGATAAGCAAGTTAGCTGGATTGACAAGCAAGGAAATAGCCGAACCATTGATTATCGGATACCTTCTCAACGAGAATGTGTAAAATGTCATCAGAATAACGATCAACTAGCTCCTCTGGGTCCCCAACTCAGAAATCTGAATAAAATGGTGACACGAGATGGACAGAATATCAATCAACTAGATCATTTACAGACTATAGGAATACTCAACAATTTCGATTTTAGCTCAATCAGCTCAATTCCAGATTACCAAAATACCAATCTATCTATATCAGAAAGAGGAAGAGCTTATCTTGATCTGAACTGCGCATCTTGCCACCATCCAAATGGATTATCAGAAGCTGCTAAAAAAGGATATGACTTTAGATTTGAAACAGCTCTGGATGACACCAAAATAGTAACCAAAAAAAATAAAATTATCGAAGTTATGGAAGATGGCAGGATGCCTGATGTTGGGACCACGATTATAGATGAAGAAGGTCTTGCCATAATCATTGAGTACATGAATAGTCTGTAGAAAACAGATTTCCCTAGAATTTTGACCCGATAAAAACAAAAAATCCCAACCAAAAAAGATTGGGAGCTTGCATTTTCAAGTCAGGTTGAGGCTTAATTTAACTCTAATTTCATGAGTATATCAGTCTGATGGTCATCACCAAGCACGAATATGTGTTTATCAAATTCTACAAAACCATTTTTGTGATAGAAAGTAAGTGCTCGTTCATTCTTTTCCCAAACACCTAACCAGATGAAATGTGATTTCTTTTGACATGCAATATCTAATGTCAGTTTGAACAGTTGTTTTCCTATGCCTTTTCCAATGAACTTTTTGAGCACATAAATTCTCTCTATCTCAAGTCCATTGTCGTCCATTAATTCAGTTTGAGCTTGACCTGTGTTCAACTTAAGATAGCCAACTACATCTCCGTCCAGCATTGCTAGATAGAATGCTGAGTCGGGATTATCAAGTTCTGATAAAAGCTGCTCTTCGCTAAACTTCTCACGAAGGTACTTCTCCATATCTTTTGGAGTGTTCTGTTCTCCGAAGGATTCTGTGAAGGTAGACTTACTAACACTTCGTAGGTCCTTTAAATCTTCTCGATTAGCTCTGCAAATTGTAACTGTTTCCAACATTTATCTTAATCAAATGTACTAAAGTAAAAGTGCAAAATAATTAAGGCAAGGAGAATTACTTTATTGAATATCACGACTCCAAAAACAAAAAATCCCAATCTAAAAAGATTGGGATCAAATTGTAAAGGAGGTGTGGAAGCACTTCCAATACTTTTGTACTCGAAACAATTTCATTTTCAAACCAGATTCAATCCGACAAATGAATCCTGCATTCCTCAAATTCTATTTCAGGAAAACTCTTTTCTGCCCACTTACTCAGTTCCACCATGATCGGTAATAATCCAATTGCCTTGTCAGTTAACGAATATTCTACCCTGGGAGGAGTCTCGGCATAGGACTCCCTTAGGATTAACCCATCTTCTTCCAGCTCCTTAAGTTGCGTGGATAGAACTTTCTTTGATATGGTTGGGGTCAGAATATGCAGCTTTCCAAAACGCAAAGGTCCGTTCGAAAGTAAGTACATAATAATAGGTTTCCATTTGTTACCTATGATATTCATTGTATGTACTAAGGTGCAAGAATTTGGGTTTTCAATGTACTTTCTGGACATAAGTTACTTTAAGGTAACCACTATTATCAGTGGTGTAAACGTTATTAGTATCAAATATACACCTTTATTAGTTTCTTTGTTACACTATTTAATAAAAATAACAATTATGAAGAATGTGTTTATTATAAACGGACACCAAAAATATCCCTTTTCTGAAGGAATGTTAAACACCAGTTTGGTGGATAAAGCGAAAGTTCATTTCTCATTCAAAGGATGCGAAATCAAGTTGACGACAATGGAAGATGATTATAACGTAAATGAGGAAATCGAAAAGTTCAAATGGGCTGATTTGGTTCTTTTGCAAACCCCGTTGAATTGGATGGGAGTATCATGGTCATTCAAAAAGTACATTGATGAAGTTTTCACTACAGGAATGATGGGCGAGATGTCAAATGGAGATGGAAGAACTAAAACTGAACCAAAGAAGAACTATGGTCTTGGAGGGAAACTGAATGGTAAATACATGATTTCAGTTACGGCTAATGCTCCAAAAGAAGCATTTAATGATTCGAATGAGAAGTTCTTTAATGGTATAAGCGAAGATGATTTGTTGCTTCCAATGCACTTAAACTTTAAATGGTTTGGGCTTGAGCAGCTCCCAACCTTTTTCGCATATGATGTAATGAAGAATCCGGAAATTGAAAATGACTTTAAACGATTTGATAACCATCTTAAACAACACGCATAACTATGAGACCAACACCAAAACACTCAGCTCCGAGCCTATCATTTAAAACACTTGATGGAGAGCATTGGAGTTTAAATGACCAACGTCCACAGAATTTTACAATGGTGGTTTTTTATAGAGGATTGCACTGTCCTCTTTGTAAAAAATACCTCCAGCAATTACATGAATTAATTCCTGCCTTTGAAGAAAGAGGTGTAAATGTTGTGGCAGTTAGTATGGATACCGAAAAAAGAGCGCGCTTTTCTAGAAAGGATTGGGAACTACCTAATCTCTCGCTCGGTTATGAACTAAGTAAAGAATCTGCTGTAGAATGGGGACTTTACTTAAGTAAAGCTGTTAAAGATGGTGAGCCCGCAATTTTTAGCGAACCGGGGTTGTTTTTAATTGACAATAAAAATGAAGTGTACTACTCCAATATTAATAGCAACCCATGGGGAAGACCTTACATCCCATCCTTTGTAAAAGCAGTTGATTATATCGTCAAATCGGGATACCCTGCAAGAGGTGAAATGATATAAAAGACAAAATTGTCGAATCGCTTTCGGCAATTGTCTAACCAAGAAAGCCCTGCAACTCTTTGTTCCAGGGCTTTCTTTTTAAATGTGCTCGAGGCGGGACTTGAATGCTGATGCGAAATCAACATCCAGACATTATCGAGATAATCGTCTGGGCCCGCACAATAATTTCTCAAGAACAAAAAATCCCAACCTTAAAAAGATTGGGATCAAATTGTAAAGGAGGTGTGGAAGCACCTCCAATACCTTTGTAACAAAAAAAGCCTTTCGGGGATAATACCGAAAGGCTTTTGTACTCGAGGCGGGACTTGAACCCGCACGGACATAATGTCCACAAGATTTTAAGTCTTGCGTGTCTACCAATTCCACCACTCGAGCGACCTAATTCTAGCCGAAGCTAGAATTAATAATCTACCGAAGCCCGGTAGATGTGGTTTGGCTTCTTTGCTGAGCGGGAGACGGGGTTCGAACCCGCGACCTCGACCTTGGCAAGGTCGCGCTCTACCAGCTGAGCTACTCTCGCTTATAGTGTTTTTAAATATTTCAATTTTACCGTAGTACAACGTGATGTACCAAATCGGGAGGGCAAATATAACACATCTTTCTTTTTCTCCATTCAATGAATCAAAAAAAAGTGTCGGAAATTGAAAAAAAATAAAAAGTCTTAGAAAATAATGGGGCAAATCCCTTCTGTGACCTGATTGAATTTGGTATTGATGTCTTTCAATAATTCCTTATACTCATCAATCTTATTGGCAAGTACAGGTCTGATTTTAGGTTCTGAATGAAAATACAACAACATTCTGTTCGCAGATCCAATGTAGTTCTCCACTACTTCAAATCCAATTAGCTCGTTGTTCAAAATTCGGTGTTTCAAATCACTGTGGTAAGACATAGTTTACGGGTTTGCTCATCCATAGTAGTAACGCACCAAGTCCAAAAAGGTTTGGACTAAGACTTTTGAATTATCTTTTTCAGCTTGAATACCACTGCTATTATAAGTAATACCCATGGTAATCCGTGGAAGATTAAATCAAACCAATCCATGGCTTTCATGCCTACTGCACCTCCTGAAACCCATTTTAATTTTCCCCAAATGTGAGGTTCTGGAAAGAATGGTGCCAAGCCTAAAGACAAGGCACCAATTAAAAACAATCCAAAATTTTTCTCAAAAAAAAGTGAAATCTTTTCCATTATTTAGCCCATCCGCTATATCCACCTTCTAACTCATAGACTTCTTGGAAGCCCATAGCCGCCATTTTCTTGAGCGCCTGCGAACTTCTTCCGCCTGATTTACAGAAGATAAAAACAGGTTTAGTTGGATCTAATGATTGCAACTGCTCTTGAAAATCAGTACCGTAATAATTCATATTTACAGCTCCGTTTATTGTTCCGGCAGCAAACTCTTCAGGTGTTCTTACATCAACCAGTTGAGCGTTAGAGGCTGTCTCAAGCTTTGATTTAAAGGCTTGTTTTGACAAACGAACTGCTACTGCTTTTTTCTTTTGTTGCTGTACTTTATTTGATGTCGCTTGAGCGTATGATGCTGTTGAGAATCCTCCCGCCAACAAGCAAAGTGTCATTACTAATGTTTTCATGTTTATTATGATTTTAATTGAGTTGGACATACATAGTCTGTCATTGGAATTGAAGTATTCTGAATGGCCTTAAAACCTCCTAACACATCAACAACATTGTGTATTCCTCTTGATTTTAAAATTGAAATGGCAATTACTGAACGATAACCACCTAAACAATGTACATAGTTCGTTTTATCTGCATCAAACTTTTCTAGGTAATTATTCAAATCATCAAGAGGAGCAGCACGGGCATCTTCTACGTGCTCTGCCGAGAATTCTCCAGGTTTACGCACATCAATGATTTGGATATCATCTTGTCCGTATTTTTTAGCAAGTTCTTCAGCTGTAATATTCTCAAACGAGTCTACTTCTTTTCCAGCCGCTTTCCAAGCCTCAAAACCACCTTTTAAATACCCGATTACATTGTCAAAACCAACTCTTGAAAGTCGTGTAATTATTTCTTCTAATCTATCTTCATCTGCCACCAATAAAATCGGCTGTTCAGTATCTTTGATTAGTGCGCCTACCCATGGCGCAAATCCACCATCAATTCCTATAAATATCGATCGCGGAATGAATCCTTCTGTAAACACACTTTGGTGTCTCGTATCTAAAACTACCGCACCGGTTTCATTCGCTGCAGCTTCAAATGCTTCAACAGACAAACCATTATCTCCTCTTTCGATAACCTCAGCAATATCATCATATCCTTCTTTGTTCATCTTCACATTGAGTGGGAAGTATGCTGGTGGCGTCATTAATCCATCTGTCACCTCTTTGACAAACTCTTCTTTTGTCATATCTGCTCTCAATGCGTAGTTGTTTGCTTTTTCATGACCAATTGAACCAATGGTTTCTTTACTCATGTTTTTACCACAAGCAGAACCTGCACCATGCCCCGGATAAACGATAACGTCATCAGCAAGTGTCATGATTTTAGTGCGCAGTGATTCATAAAGTGTGCCTGCTAGTTCTTCTTGTGTCATGTTAGCTGCCTTTTGAGCTAAATCAGGACGACCTACATCTCCTAAAAACAAGGTGTCTCCAGAAAAAATGGCGTGATCTTTTCCATTTTCATCAATCAAGAGAAAAGTGGTAGACTCCATAGTGTGCCCAGGAGTATGCAACACTTTAATTTTTACATTTCCCAACTCAAATACTTGACCATCTTCAGCAATCAAAGCATCAAATGAAGGGTTTGCTGTTGGTCCGTAAATGATTGGAGCATTTGTTGCTTCAGCCAAGGTAACGTGACCACTCACAAAATCTGCGTGAAAGTGCGTTTCAAAAATATATTTGATTTTCGCTCCTCTTTCTTCTGCCATTCTCAAGTATCCGTCCACTTCTCTTAATGGATCAACAATTGCCGCTTCACCATTACTTTCAATATAATAAGCACCTTGTGCTAAACATCCTGTATATAATTGTTCTACTTTCATAACTTCTAAATTGTACTCAAATTTAGGGTCTTTTTACATCTCCCAAGGTGATTTTTGTCACATTACTGAAGTGTTTGACCTGAAATTTTATCCTGTATTTCGTTCTTAGTCGTTCCTTTATCAATATAGTTTACAGCTTCATGGGTTTTTACGAAGAGTTTCTCTTTTCCTAAACTTTCGATTACGCCACTCTTATGTAAAATATCTCTTATCGGACCAATTGCTCCGGTAATCATAAAGTCAATTCCCTTGTCACGATATTCTTTAATTACATTTTTTAATACTATTGATCCGGTTGAGTCAATGTAATTGATGGATTCTGCATTCAATATGATACACTTCAAGTCTGCACCATGCTCTTCAACCCGTCTGGCGATTTCACTTTTAAAAAACTCCGTATTTCCAAAGTACAATTGACTATCAAACCTGAGTATAAGCAAGTCTGCACGTTTTTCAATTTCGTTTCCGAACCGTGCTACGTTTTTGTAGTAATCTGATTCACCTACCCTTCCTAATTCTGCTACATGTGGTTTCGCAGTTCTGTAAACTAAAAGCAATAGTGAAAAGAGTACACCAATTACAATTCCTTCAATGATACCAAGAAATAAGGTAGACACGAAGGTGATGAGTAAAGCAAAAAATTCGTCTCTTCTGTTTTTCAATAGCTCGATAGGATACTTCATATCGATTAATCCAAAAACAGACACCATAATCACTGAAGCAAGAATGGGTTTTGGTAAATAGAAAAACAAAGGTGTCAAAAACAAAAGGGTGAGTGCAATTAAAATGGCTGAAATGATTGCTGCCATTCCGGTTTTGGCGCCCGCCTCATTATTGATTGCTGATCTGGAGAAGCTTGCGGTCGTAGAATAAGATTGAAAGAATGAACCCAAAATATTGGCTAAACCCAACGCTCTTAATTCTTGATTTGGGTTAATCTTATAATCATCATGCTGATGCTCAATAGATTTTCCGATACTGATTGCCTCAGTGTAGGCGACCAAAGCCAGGGCAAATGCAAATGGTGCTATTTCAATAAATTGATCTTTTGTGATACTCGGAACTTGGAATGCTGGCAATCCTTCAGGGATGGCTCCAACTATATCTACTCCACTTTGATCCATTTGACTGAAATACATTAATAAAATTGATGCGATTACAACTATGAGAGGTGCCGGAAATGATTTTTTCCATTTTTTGAAGCCGTAGATTATTATGATTCCAGCACATCCAATCACACATGAAATAAGGTGAGTATCACTTATTTTGTCAAAAGAGTTTACCACGATTTCATGGAATCTATTGCTTCGTTCAATATCCACCCCTAACAAGTATTTCAACTGCGAAAACCCTATTATTAATGCTGCCGCGGAAGTAAAGCCACTAATAACCGGCCTTGATAAGAAATTCACTAAAAAGCCCATGCGAAGCAGACCCATCAGCAGCTGCACCGAACCAACGAATAAGGCGAGAAAAATGGCAACCCCAACATAGTCATCCACATTAGCCAGCTTCATAGCTCCAATACCTGAAGCGACCAATAGTGAATCCATGGCAACAGGCCCCACTGAAAGTTGTCTTGAAGTTCCTAAAAGAGCATATACAATTTGAGGTAATAGCGCAGCGTATAAGCCATAAATTGGAGGCAAGCCAGCAATCATTGCATAGGCTAATCCTTGCGGAATTAGAATCACACCAACAGTCAGACCAGCAATCACATCAGATTGTAAGGTCTTTTTGTTATATCCAGAAAGCCAATCTAAAAAAGGAAAATACTTCTGCATGCAAAACAAAAATAAGCAGGTAGAATCCAATTTCGGGATTTGAGACCAACTATTTTCCACCACTCTTGGAATTTAGGCACGGAATTGGCTAACTTTATCAGTATGAAGTGGATTGGTTTTTTGATAATGACCGTATTTAGCAGTTGGGTGATATCCCAAAATCCTGAAGGTTTCGACAAGATGTGTGAAGGATATATTAAAGGAACGGTACCTATTGCTCAACCAGCTCAGCTCAAATTTGAAATGGCAAAGAATCCTGATTTAGTAATTTTGGATGCTCGTGAGCTTGAAGAATATAATGTATCACACATTAAGAACGCTCGTTTTGTTGGTTATGATCACTTTAAAATGGATGCCATCAAGGATGTCGATAAGAACGATAAAATATATGTGTATTGTTCGATTGGCTATCGTTCAGAAAAAATAGGAGAAAAGCTTCAAAAAGCAGGGTATCAGAATGTACACAATCTCTATGGAGGAATATTTGCTTGGGGAAATGCCTCCTATCCAATGGTTGATAAAGATGGGAATTCAACTACAGCTGTTCACGGATACAATAAGAAATGGGCTAAATGGTTGAATAAATCAAAGACGCGACCTATTGTAAAATAAAAAACCACCCTTGAATAGGATGGCTTTTCATATTTTTAAAAGAGCTGAAGATTAATGTCCTTCTTCATGCCCTCCATCTTCTGTAGCTTCAGTTGTCTCCTCGCTCGACTCCTCATCTCCTCCTTCACCACAGCTAGAAAATCCGATTGCTACTCCTCCTAAAAGGAACATCATAAATAATAGCTTTTTCATAGTGGAAAAATTTAGGTTAATAATAAAGTCATCCTCCTTGAATGACTCCTTTAAATATAATCATTTCATTTTTTCCACGACCAATTAAATCGATTTATTCTCCCCAAACTTCAAATTCGATACGGCGATTCTTTTTTCTTCCAGCCTCAGACGTATTATCTGCTACTGGTCTTGATTCACCAAAACCTTGATACCTTAATCGGGATTCTTGAATTCCTAACTTCTCTAGATAGTCTTTTACAATCAATGCACGTTCTAGCGACAAGGTTAAATTGTATTGATCATGACCAATGTTGCCGGTATGTCCTAAAATGTTGATTTTCAAATTTGGATTTGCCACCATCAAGTCTTTCAACTCTCTTAAAACTGGTCTTGCTTCTTTCAACAATGCCGTACGATCAGCTTCAAAAGTCACCTTAGGCAAAATCACCTTCACACCCAACACTGATTCACCTCCATTTACTTTTTGCTTGAATTCTTTGAACGTAATGTAGTCATTACTCTGGGCTGTTCTTTTGCTAAATTCATCTTCAGAACGGTGCAAGAAAATTTCACCTGGCCCACACTCTTTACTTGAAGACCACACCCCTCTTAGGGTTTCCGTGTTGCCTTCAAAGTGATAAATGAAACTCATTCTTTTCAAACACCAATTAATAAATATACCTTCACCCATATGCGATTCTTCCCAAGAATTTTCGACCACATTTAAATGATTGTGTTTAAAGGTTCCCACAAAATTCATGACTGAGAAGTTTTTTGAATTTGCCATTTCGATTCGAGAATAACCAGAAATGGTGTCTCCTTCTTGCTCGATATTTAACCAGAAAGCATAATTATCTGTAAACCCAATGGTATCATTAGGATGTGTTAAAACCCCTTGCCAATTACCGGTCACGTTTTGACCAAAAGTGAAAAGCCCTATGCTTATCATGAAAAATGATAACGTTATTCTCATTGTCTTCAGTTTTTCACGAAGATAAGACTTCTCACTTTATCCATTATATAGGGTTACATATTGGGTAAATGTGTTTTCAAGAAACGCTTTATTTCAGAGCGCATTTCTTTTTGATGGTGCCTAATTCCATGATTATCTCCCTTATAAATTAGTGCTTCATGCGGAATCTCGTACTTCTTCAAACTATCCAAATAAGGTGGGATTTGTTTGTACGAAACGCTTTGATCAGCTGTACCGTGTATGATGAGTTGCGGAACTGCTGGCAATTCCCTGACCCAATAAATCACCGATCTTGCATTTCTTTTTTCTTGACTTGCATGTTGGTAATCTGGAATAAGCTCTTCACACACTTTACCAATCTCAGGGTGGTATTTAATGGTGGTATCCAAATCAGTCAGCCCTCCTATTTGAATGGATGCTTTTATGGCGTGTATCTTTCTTTTTAAAGTGAGGTAATTCATCATACCTCCTCTACTCACACCAATCAGAGCTACTTGACTGGTATCCGCATTTGGGATATGGTGCATTTGTTGAATTAGGTGAGCGACATCATTGACATCTTCACCTCCAAACTCATCTTTTCCCTCTTCAATGCCTCGGTAGTTAGAAGCAAAAACCACATACCCTTCATTGGCAATTTCAGCTAACAATCCAACGGCATGGGCGACCAACAATTGACCATAAGTGCGGTTTCCACCTCGATTATATAAAACACAAGGATAGTTTCCTTCTTTTAGAGGTTGCACTACATAGCCTGAAATAAGATGACCATCACTTTTGTACGTCAAGCGTTCAATTTTCACCTTTTCTAGGTAAGAATAATGCTCAGGATGTTTTTTAATCTGCTTTGCAATTGGTGTTTTGTGATAGGTAAAGTCAGACAACACAAAACATGAACTATCGTCATGTTGAGCATAGCTAGACCAGGTGATGCCGAGCAGCATCACTAATATTAAGGCTTTCATCTGAAAAGGATTAGTGGTTAATACTCTGGTTGGTGTCCATCTGCTCTACTGGATGGTCAAACTGTTCAGGATGTTGCTCCATGTACTTTTTAGAATACCCGAGATTGACTAAGGCGAACAGCATTCCGGCGGCACCAATCATAAAAGTGGTGTGAATAATGGCATTGAATTTTGTGTCTGGATCTTTAAACCTAATAATGAAATAAATAGGTATAAAGATGAGCATGAACACCAACAATGAAGAGAACATGATAATGTTCGCAGTTGGCCAATGCATAATTTTGAAAAGCACCCCAATTGTGGCCGCTGATGCCGTGAGCATCCCAACCGTCATAATGAGGCGATTTGATTTTTCTTTATCGTCTCTGAACTTCATGACAATATTAAGTGGTATAAATACCAAGCTAAAAAAAGCTAATCCTAAAACCACTGCTATTCCGGCTCCAGGCCAGTGCATTGCTTTTAGAGTGACACCCGCCATAATAAGCAGGATAGATGTTACGGCAGATACTTTTAATGTACGTTTCATGGCGTAGTAATATTTAAATGTTATTAATTCCCTTGTTTCTTTTTCAATTTCACCTAAGTTTTCGCGGTAAAATTTGGCAATAGTCATCTCGTAGAACTTCAAGAATTCTTCATTACTAGGCATTTCATTTTCAATGATACAGCAGACGTGATCCAAAATGTTGTATTTGACGTCTTCAGTTACAACACCTCTTTTCGCTATATCTTCTAAAATGAAATCTATTTCCTCATCTGTTACATTACGCATGCTGTATTGATGTGTCAATATCTAATAAATACTTCATGGTTTTCATGAAATCTGCTAGCTCATTCACGCGCTCCATAACCGTATTTTGACCTTGTTCTGTGAGCCGATAATACTTGCGAACGCGTTTCCCAATGTATATCTTCTCGGTTTCAACATCTCCATGCTTCTCGAGTGCATGCAGAGTTGGATACAAAGCCCCTTCAGTAATCTGAATTTTGTTTTTGGTCAACTCTTTCACTTTTTGCGTAATCTCATATCCGTACATTTTTTCGTTGTCTTTCAATAAGTTTAACACAATGGTTTTGAGTGTTCCTTTTATAAGTTCTGATGAATACATAATTCAAATATACATCTGATTCTTATGTATTCCAAATATTAATACATAATTTTCTTAGGTATTCGAACTGAAAACACACTAAACCTCAGTAAAAACAATAGTTTGAAAGGGATAAAAAAAGTTTGATTACTTTTAAAGAATGCAAGAGAAAACTGCCACTGAGCTGCTTGATTTATACCTCAGCGCCTTAAAAGCTGAGATTGTTCATGAACAAGAATCGGACAAAATTCTTCATGAATCTAACAATATCAGTGAGGCTGTTTCTGAAGGTTTATGTTGTTATCCTGTTCAATTTATTGAAAAGCAATTCAATGCCTACGGAGACCAACTGTATATTTTTTCTTGTAGAGAAGATCAAGAAACCAATGAGTTTAAACTAGGAAGAAGTGTGGAAATATTCAATTCGGATGGTGCTTCTGCTCAAGGGCAACTTGCTTACAATAAACTCAACCAACTCACTATTAAATGTCAGGATGAGGATTTAGATGACTGGGTGAAACAAGGAAAGATTGGACTGAAAGCTTTATCAGATTCAAAGACTTATGAATTATATGTTGAACGACTAATGCGCATAAAAGAAGTCAAAGAACATCCGTACTATGACTTTTTTAAAACGAAAGAAACTCCTTTTGAAACACTCCATTTTAAGGCTGCTCACTTAAACGACTCTCAAAATTATGCGGTGAATCACGCCATGAGTAGTCATCCTTTCACAATTATTCACGGACCACCAGGAACAGGAAAAACGACCACCTTGCTTGCTGTGATTAAAAAATTGCAACAAGAAGAAAAGAAAATAATCGTGTGTTCACCTTCAAATGCCGCAATTGACCATATAGTCTATCAGTTGTTATCTGACAAACTGCATGTTTGCCGTCTGGGCAACGAGCTCAAGGTGGATGAAAAGGTGAAAAGGGCGTTCATCAATCATCAAATTCAGGAGAGTAACACTTTCAGTTTAATCCAAAAACTAACCAAACAATCTAATGACATCCGAAAGGCCGCCTTTAAGTACAAGCGAAACTTTGGCAAAGAAGAATTTGAGGAACGGAAACGATTAAAGCAAGAACTCAAACAAATACGTTCTGATATTCGAAAACTTAAAACAGACTTGGAACAAGGCATCTTAGATGAAGCTCAAATTATTTGCGGTACATTTCATGCAATTTTAAATGCAAACATTGAGAAAGCTGACTATTTGATTATTGATGAGGCCGGTCAAGCCATTGCACCAGCAATTTGGAGTATTGCTGATTACGGTGACAAGCTTATTTTGGCGGGTGATCATTTACAATTACCTGCTACAGTGAAATCAGATGAAGCGAGAGCAGCAGGTCTCGAAATTTCAGTACTGGAACTAGCTGAAAAATGGCAGCATGAATTCTGTTTGTTAGATATTCAATATAGAATGAATGCGGGAATTGCAGAATTTTCAAACCGCTATTTTTATAAAGGTAAACTGAAAAGTCATCCTACCAATGCTGGCATTACTATCGCAGAAGACCAACATGCAGTGATTGAGTTTATAGATACAGCAGGGTGTGGTTTTGAAGAGGTTAAGCATCACGAAACAGGAGCCATCTACAACCTGGAAGAAATCAATGTTTTACAAAAACGCATTGAGGAATTGCCGCGAGATTCTATTGCCATTATCACACCTTATCGTGCACAGCTTCATAAAATTCACGAATACATTCAGCAAATTGATTGCAATACCATAGATAGTTTTCAAGGACAAGAACGAGACATTATTGTCATTTCTTTATGTCGTTGTAATGAGTCTAGCGAAATAGGCTTTTTGAAAGATTATCGGAGAATGAATGTTGCCTTTACACGCGCCAGAAAAAAACTGATTGTAGTTGGTGATTCAATCACCATTGGAAACGATCCGTTTTATCAAGAATTCTTGCAGTATGTTGAAGAAAGTGGCAGCTATCGCTCAGCTTGGGAATTCATGGATTAAGCATCACAATACTTATATCCTACGCCTTTTACTGTTTGAATCACTTGGTCACCAAATCGTTCTCTCAGTTTTCTGACATGTACGTCAATCGTTCGGTCACCAATAATTGTATCTCCCCAAACCGTTGAAAGTATTTCATCTCTTCTGAACACTTTCTCAGGTGAACTCAGCAACAAGGCTAATAATTCAAATTCTTTTTTAGGAATAATTTGTTCTTGCCCCTGATGAAATACGGTAAACTTTTCTTTATCTACGGTGATATTGGTATCAACTGCCGTCTTTTTACCCGAGAAACGTTGCAGCAATACACTGATTTTGTGTTTGAGAATTTTAACCCTCACTGGCTTCACGACATAGTCATCTGCTCCTGCCTTGTAGCCCGCAACCTGTGAATAATCTTCACCTCTTGCACTCAAGAATATGATGATGGTATCTTCTAACGCTTCAATTTTCCGCATTCGCTCGCACACCTCTATTCCATCAAAATCAGGCAACATTACATCAAGTAGTACAACATCTGGCTTGTGCTTATTCGCCTGGTCTAGTGCTTCTTTACCAGAGTGCGCCTTATACACATGCATCTTTTCTTGTTCAAAATTATAGGCCAACATATCTACAATATCTGGCTCATCATCTACTATCAGTAATCTTAATCCTTCCATATTCATTTATTCGCTCTTCAAAATTACTGCAGCTTGACGCCATGAACATTTAGAATAAGTTACCCAATTGTTAAAAGTAGTTTTTGGAATGTTAAGCCAATGTTAAGCAAGTTTAACTCACTGATAACCTATAAAAATGGAATTCTAAAACGGTGTAGGCGTACCTTTGCGGCAAGAAATTAAATGGTGATGAAAAAAGTAAAATTCATTTTAACAGTTGTGTTAGCGGTTGCATTTCAATCAGCTATGGCACAAACCGGTTCAATAAGCGGTACTTTTTACAAGACAGAATTAGGAGAAAGAATTCCGCTAGCATTGGCTAAAATCATGGAGCTTGAACAAAAGAAGTTTATTAAAACTGATTTTGATGGTAAGTTCAATATGGAAGGGCTTAATGTTGGAGAACACAGATTTGTAATTAAGTGTACTGGAATCCACGATACCATTTCTATTATGGTAGCAGAAGGTGTGAACGAACCTTTTGAGATGGACATGTCAATGAGTAACGAATTAGGAATCGTTATTGTAGACGGAAAAGTTTCTAACGGCGGTGGAACTGAAATCAAAGTTGCTGAAGACACAAAGAATGATGACAAAGTAACTACGCAACAAACTGCTACTCAGATGGAACAAAAGGGTGCTGGTGATGTTGCTGACGCAACTAAGAAAATCACTGGTCTATCAACTGTTGGTTCTGTTTTATATGTAAGAGGATTAGGAGATCGCTACAATGTAGTTTACATGAATAACCTACCTATCCCTTCTCCAGATCCTGACTTTAGAGTTGTTCCTTTAGATTTGTTTCCTACAGATGTAGTAAGCTCAGTTCAAGTTTCTAAAGTAATGTCTTCAGAGTTTTATGGAGATTTTGCTGGTGGAGCATTTAACATTACAACAAGAAGTTTCTTCAATGACCCTACTTTTAAAATGTCAATGAGTACTGGAGGAAATTCTCAAACAGTTGGAAGAGAGTTCAAATCTTACAACGGAGGTAAATTCGATTTCTTCGGATTTGATGACGGAACAAGAAACATTCCTGAAGGGGTTTATCAAAATTCAAAAGACTTGACTTCTTTTCCTGGTGTCAATTCAATTTACCCTGACAAATTATACATCACCAACCCAGATATCGGATCAAGCTTTGAAAACAACTTTGGAATTGTTGACATGAAAGCAAGACCAAATACCTCATTTTCATTCTCTGGTGGTTCATTCAAACCTTTTGGAGACGCTAAAGACAAGTCAAAAGGATTTGGATTCATGGCTTTATTGAAAAATGACAACTCATTAAAGTATCAAGAAGGTGTCGTAAAAATCATCAACGCACAAAGTGAAGAGCGTTTAAACTATGATGTTTACCAGTACAACTATGAAACTGCAACAACAGGATTATTAAATCTTTACTTAAGAATGAGTCCTGACCATAACATTAGCGTGAACTCACTTTTCGTGAACAAATCAAATGATGAAACAAGAGAAACTTGGGGATACCACTTTGATTATGATCCGTTCAATGTGTATTCTAGAAGATTTACATACAGACAAAACTACTTGAACGTAAACCAAGTGATTGGTACACACAAATTCATGACAGACAAAGATGATGTCAACTTCGCAAGATTAACTGTTGATTGGAGAGCTTCAATGAACTTCACTGGAAGCAAAGAGCCAGACAGAAGACAGTTAGTTGCTTTGTACACTGGTGATAGAGAAGATACTGATTCTTATGACATGTGGAACGCACTAGACGTAAACGAAAACCACCGTTTCTTCTCAAAGTTACGAGAAAATGAAATTGCTGCCAAAGCTCATGTGGCGTACGTTGTGAAGTACAAAAAAGAAGAAAACGATCGTAAGCAATTTGAAGTAACTGATCTGATTACAATCAGAGGTGGTATTGACTACAAAGCTAAAACTAGAGAATTTGACTACAAACAATACAACTATAACATCAAGGCGTTAGCTGATAGCATTCAGCCAGTAGACATTTATAATACAGAAGAGTATTTATCAAATGAAAATCACCAAGCAGGATTGTTCTATATTGATGAGCTTTCAAACTTTGGTTCTTCATACTTGGCTGAGCAAAATGTGTTAGGTGCTTATGTTGATGCAAAATTCAGATTCAACAAATTGCAAGTAATTCCTGGAGTAAGAGTTGAAAACGGATACCAAAGAGTATTGAACAGAGACCAAACTACTCCTTCTGAGTTTAACAATACAATCGTTCCGAATGATATCGTAGACGGAATCTTACCAAGTTTGATTGTAAAATACGAAGCTTCAGAAAAAGACATTTTCAGATTTGTTGCAAGTAAGACCTTGACTAGACCTAAGTTTAATGAGGTTGCTCCTTTCCAATACATCCAATTCTTTGCCGGAACAAAGGCAGAAGGAAACGATACATTGAAGAATGGAACAAACTACAATGCTGATTTCAGATACGAAAGATACCCAAGACCAGGTGAGATGATTACGGCAGGAGCATTCTACAAGTATTTGCAAAATCCAATTGAGCAAACAATGCGTGGTACTGCTTCAGGTCAATTGGCTTCATTCTCAAACGCAAAACAAGGTCATGTTGCTGGAGTTGAGGTAGAATATGTAAGAAGTTTAGATTTCTTAGTGAAAGAAGAAAACAGAGATTCATCATTCTTGAAAAACTTTGGTATCGGATTAAATGCAGCTTACATGTGGACACAGGTAACGATTGATACTCTAGATCCAGGTAACATTTCAACGAATTACCAAAGACCGTTAGAAGGTGCATCACCTTTCTTGATTAATGCTGACATCAGATACATGCAAGATTTCAAAAATGCTGCAGGTAAAGAAAAAACAGTATTGGTTTCATTGGCTTACAATGTGTTTGGAAGAAGATTGGTTGCAGTTGGTGGTAACGGAATTGGAGATCAATTCGCAAAACCTGTGAGCACCCTGAACTTTGTCTCAAAAGTGACATTTGATGAGCGTTTCTCAATCGGATTAAAAGGTCGTAACTTATTGAACCCTTATGTAAACATCATCCAAGAAGACAGACAAGTAATCGGAAACGAATTATTAGTATCTAGCTTCAGAAGAGGAATTGATGTGAGCCTTTCTCTTTCATACACTTTCATCAAGAAAGACAGCAAAAAGAAATTGAAAGACCAATAAACCCGGATTTACTAAAATCACCATATATTTCTTAAAAAGCCAGTAGTTCACGCTACTGGCTTTTTTACATTCAATGAGACTGTAAATCGAGTTTAATTTAATGTTAACTGACTTTCATAATTTATTAACTCAACTATAACTTGACCTTAAATGAAAAAGGAAATTTAAGCCAGATATTTGTCCTGTAAATATGTATGAAGTTTCAAAAAAAATTAACTGAAATGAAAATTAGAAAATCTGCCGTTATCGGAATGGCTTTAATCGGAGGAGTTGCATTTATCGCTCCATCATGTAAAAAAGGATGTACTGATCCTAATGCTGACAACTACAATGCTGAAGCAAAGAAAGATGACCCAGACAACCCTTGTACTTATACAGTGAATCCTTGGACTGAAGTAACTTATGAAGGAACTGTTTATAACCAATTGACTGGTACTATCACTGAAAACTTAACTTTAGATGCTGCATCTAACTGGTTAATTTCAGGAGGTGTTTTCGTTGCTTCTGGTGTTACTTTGACAATTGAAGAGGGAACTACAGTAAACACTGCTGATGATGGAACTGTTCCATTTTTATCAGTTTCTCAAGGAGGTATGATTAACGCTTGTGGAACAGCTTCTGCTCCTATCGTTTTCACTCCTGTTTCTGCTACACCAGCTGCTGGTGATTGGGGAGGAATTATCTTAAACGGATATGCACCAATCAACACTGGAGCAACTGCTGAAGGTGAAGGTGGAACTGGTACTTATGGTGGTACTGATGCTGCTGATAACTCAGGAACCCTTTGCTATGTTAGAGTAGAATATGCAGGTAAATTATTATCAACTGACAACGAATTGAATGGATTCTCATTCAATGGAGTTGGTTCAGCAACTACATTACACCACTTACAAGCGTACAGAGGTAATGATGATGGATTTGAGTTCTTTGGTGGAACTGCTAACTTAGAGTATGCAGTATCAACAGGAAACGGTGATGATTCATTTGATTGGACTCACGGATGGTCAGGAACTGGAACTAACTGGATTGTTGAGCAAGACCCAACTTCAGGTGATAGAGGAATCGAAGCTGACAACAACGGATCAAACAATGCTGCGACTCCAATGTCATCTCCTTCAATCTCTAAAATGACCATAACTGGTAGAGGAATCTCAGCTGGAAAAGATGCGGTTAAATTAAGAGAAGGTACTGCTGGAACTTTAGATAACTTCATGATCTCTGAAGCTCAAGATGCAATCGATATTCAACATGATGTAACTGCTGCTAACGTAACTGCTGGAACTTTAACAGTAACAAACGTTTCTACTTCAAACGTTACTAATGACTGGAAAGTAAGCGCTACTGTTGGAACAGATTCAACAAATGCTGCAACAATGGGAACTACTGCTGTTAACGGAAACGGAACAGGAGCTGATTCAGGTTGGACTACAGGATGGACGAAAGCTCTTTAAGAGTAAGACCACCCAAAACGTTTATGAAATTAAGGCTGTCCCCGGAAAGGGACAGCTTTTTTTATAGCTCAAATTTGTAGCCAACCCCCTTAATGGTTTGGATGTGGTTTTCACCAATTTTTTTTCGGAGTTTACGAATATGAACGTCAATCGTTCGATCTCCTACCACTACTTCTGCTCCCCAAACTCGGTTCATGATTTCATCTCTTTGAAACACTTTTCCAGGCTTAGACATTAATAGTGCCAATAATTCAAATTCTTTTCTTGGAAGGATGATGTTTTCTCCATCTTTTTGAATCAAATAGCGCTCACGATCTAACACAATACCGGCATCCGCCAATTGATCTTCTTGCTGCACATTTACTTGAGACGACCTTCTTAATAAGGCTGCTATTTTACTGACCAAAATCTTTGGTTTGACAGGCTTCATTATGTAATCATCTGCCCCAGCATCAAATCCAGCTAATTGAGAATAATCTTCTCCCCTAGCCGTTAAAAAACAAACCACACAATTCTTCAAATTAGCATTTGCTCTGATTTTTTCGCAAGTTTCAATGCCGTCCATATCTGGCATCATGACATCCAAAATAATCAAATCCGGAATTACCTTTTCTGCAATTTCAAGCCCTTGAAATCCATTTTCAGCCTCTTGAACGACATACCCTTCTTTTTCAAGGTTATACTTTAAAAGTACTCTGATGTCGGGCTCATCATCAATGATTAGAATTGTTTTGTCCATTAGAACGAATTTAAAAAAATTTGAGCTTGCTCCAGAAACAAAAATAATTTTGAGTTCACAAAAGCTTAAAAATCAATTGATTTCAGATTAATCTATTTTGATATTCATGAATTAACGTACTGATAACATGAAAAGGTAAATACAAGATGATTAATCCCTATTTTTGCGTGTTCAGATGCAATTAATACGAATGAGATATTTGTTAGTGATTTTTGCGGTGCTATTGGGCACCACTAAATCGTTCGGAATTCAAGAGTCAATTGATACAGGAGAGGTCGCAATCGAGATCCCTGAAGTTGAGTTAACAGGTTTGACTTTTTCTTTTGAAAATGAAAAGGATACTTCTACCCTAAAACCATTTGACTTTGGAACACTTTCTATTAGTTGGGATAGTACAAATTCACACTATCAATCAATTGTTTTTCAATACCGTCAAAAAGGGGACGAGCAATGGTTGTTGACAAATGAAGTAGAAAACAACTACGCAACTGAAATCATCAACTTACCAGAAAACACGCTCTTTGAATACCATATTGGGGCAAGAGAAAACGGTGACCTTCACTTCAACAAAACTACATCTATCTTTAACACTTACAGCGAAAGTTTATTCGAAAACCATAGCTCAAAAGGAAAAGAAGAAGCGGCCAAATTAAATTGGGCCATTGAACTGGACAAGCTCAACGAACTATTAACAGTTTATCCGAACGCCTCTTATATCGTTAAATACAATACCAAGATTGGTAAAAAGCAAAATGAGGCCATGCCTGAGAAATCTCCTTGGGTAACCATCAAAGACATATCAATTAACAAGGTTGGTTTAAAACTAAAAGAACTCGCAGGTGGTGAAAAATATGTCTACAAAGTAGGTATTCAGCTTACTCCTGAAATGGAACCTGTATGGTCTAAAGAAGGGAAATTTGAAACGGAGAGAAGTTGGGGTGTATTCAGAACACTCATCTTGATTGGGGCATTGGGAATGTTCATTTTTGGGATGAAAATCATGTCTGAAGGATTACAAAAAGCTGCAGGTTCACGTTTAAGAAACATGCTTGCCTCTATCACTTCAAATCGATTCAAAGGGGTATTGACTGGGTTCGGAATTACATCTGTGGTTCAATCTTCATCAGTGACTACAGTGATGACGGTGAGTTTTGTAAATGCTGGTCTCATGACTTTAAAACAGTCAGTAGGTGTCTTGATGGGGGCAAACATTGGAACCACGCTAACAGCTTGGTTAATTCTGTTTTTTGGGTTCAAGGTAGACATCTCAGCTTACGCACTCGTGTTGATTGCAATTGGTGCTCCAATGTTGTTCTTCTCGAAAGGTACAATCAAAATTTGGGCTTCAGTTATTATCGGATTTGCCTTATTATTCATGGGACTCGGATTCTTAAAAGAATCAGTTCCTGAGTTAGGTGTTGACTCTGCCTTAGTGCAATTCTTTATTGAATACAAAGATGCTGGATTCTTCAGCACCTTATTGTTTATAGGATTAGGAACGCTTGTGACGGTTATCATTCAGTCTTCATCTGCTGCTATGGCTTTGACCATGGCTATGGTTGGTGGAGGTGTGCTGCCATTTGAAGTGGCAGCTGCCATGATCTTAGGAGAGAATATCGGAACAACCATTACCGCTCAGTTAGCGGCCTTAATTGGAAATGTACATGCGAAAAGGGCTGCTCGAGTACACGCATTCTTCAATGTGATTGGTGTTCTCTGGTGTATCTTTGTATTCCACTGGTTCTTGCAACTAATTGGTGTATTTATTAAAGGTGATCCTTTTACAGACCCTGAAGCGGCTAACTTAGGTCTTGCCGTATTCCATTCAGCTTTCAACATTGCGAACGTTTTAGTGTTAATCTGGTTTGTGCCTAAATTGGTGTTCTTGGCAGAAAAATCTGTTCGTTCAAAAGGTTCTGCAGATGAAGAGTTCCATTTAGATTACATTGGTACTGGAATGATGGGCACGCCTGACTTGTCAATTCTTGAAGCGAAGAAAGAGGTGGCGAAGTTCGGATCTATTACAGCAAGAATGTCAGGCTTTATTCAAACTTTATTAGTAGAGCAGAATAAGAAAAAACGTACTAAGTTGCATGATAAGATTGCCAAGTATGAGGAGATTACTGACCGTGTAGAAATTGAAGTCGCGAATTATTTAGCGAAGGTATCTTCAGGTGATATGACCGAAGAAACTGCTCACAGAATTCGTTCAATGAACTCAATCGTGAATGATTTGGAGCGCATTGGAGACATCTTTTATCAAATGGCAAAAACCATTGAACGTAAAGATGATCAAAAGATCTATTTCTTGCCTCAGCAGAGACAGAGTTTACAAGAAATGTTCAAGTTGGTTGACAAAGCCTTTGACATCATGGTAAACAACCTGGAAAATGCATGGGACGGCGGAATCAGCATTGACCCTGCTCTTGATGCTGAACGATCTATCAACTCTAAGCGTGATGAAATGAGAAAAGAACACTTAGAGAACTTATCTGACGAAACGTTTAACATGGAAAGTGGAATGATATTCAACAACCTCTTCTCTTCATGTGAAAAGGTTGGAGATCACATCATCAATGTATCAGAAGCAATTTGCGGTAACATTGATTAAGCCCTCTTGATTTTCTTGAATAACAGTATGGCAGCCATTGCACCTATAATGGGCGCAATAACGTATACGAGTACATTGCCCCAGCCATTATGTGAATAAGCCATTTCATATCCACCTATGTAAGACACAAAGCGTGGTAAGGCATCTCTGGCTGGGTTAAAACCAGCTTGAGTATACGGCGCAATAATGATAATTAATACTGCCAATAGAAATCCGATTAAAATGGGGTGAATGTTTTTCTTTTTGATTCTGATAATCCATAAAATACCCATCATCAAAATGAACGTTCCCATGCCTTCAAACAAAACAGCATGAAGGGTAGATAATTCTTTGATTCCCGAGCCTGGATTCGGGTAGTACTCACCAAATGCCATGGCTTCTGTAATCGACCCAGATACTAGGCGAGATTGAAATACAAAAAACAAGATAATTGCCGCTAAAGTTGCTCCGACCACTTGACCAAAAAGATGGGCAACTAAGCTTTTGACATCCACTTCTTTGCCTACAAAGAAGCCCAGACTTACAGCAGGGTTTAAATGTGCATATGACCACTTTCTACTCACATAAATTGCCAGTGCAACAGCAATTCCCCAAATTGAAGCGATCAAAATCAAGCTCAACGGATTCACCAAATTGCTGTAAGCCACACTTCCACAGCCCAAAAAAACCAAAATAGCGGTTCCGATTATTTCACCAATGATATGTCTCCCAGCCGTGTTCATTAAATCGTAAAATTACGATAATGAATCTAGGCGGATGTTACGCAAATGTTAAGAAGTGCTGCTAAAGCTCAGAGAACAGTGATTTACCACTATGGAACTTCGATAAAGCCGTTTGCACATCCAAGTCTTCTTGAAGATAGACTAAATAATATCCATTCTCTAGCCAGACGTGTCTTGCAATCTCAGCTTTGATTCTATTCTTGATGGTTGATCTTGAGGTAACTATATCGATTGGATCTTCTTCAACACCTAATGTTCCTGCATACGCAATGAACTTCTCAAACATGGTAGACGATACCTGAAAGTGTTGTTTAAATGCATCAAAGTTGTTGAAAGATTCGCGTTTTTGATCCAGTACATCAATTGCAAAATGATTGAACACATTCTTGTAATATAAATCAGATAAGTAATAAGATGCGCCAACCGTATCGTTAGGCACGAACTGATCAGGATAGATTCCACCTCCACCATAAACTGTTCTTCCGCCCTCTGTGATGTACTTTAAGCTTTCATCTTTCTTGATGCTGTCTTCATTCATCAATTCGCCACTCAAGTATCGATCATAATAATCACTTTCATAATCAACATCTTCTCCATAGGGTTTTTGGATGGAGCGTCCAGTTGGTGTGTAATATCTGGAGATGGTCAATCTCAAAGCTGAACCATCTGTAAATTCAGACTGATCTTGCACCAATCCTTTTCCAAATGATCTTCTCCCCATAATCAATCCTCTGTCATTATCTTGAATTGCTCCGGCAACAATCTCACTTGCTGAAGCAGAAAGTGAATTAATCAAAATGATGACCTCAGTATCTTCCAAAATCCCTTTTGAGGAAGAATAGTATTCTTCTTTCGGACGTTTTCTACCTTCAGTGTATACAATCAACTTCCCTGACTCTAAAAACTCATCAGCAATATCCGTTGCTGCACTCATTAACCCTCCACCATTATTGCGCAGGTCAAAAATGAGCTTCTTCATCCCTTTCTCTTTTAATTGAGCCGCAGCTGAATGGAATTCATTCGCAGAATTATAGGTAAAAGAGTTCAGTTTAATAAATCCTACTTCATCATCTAGCATTACTGCTGCATCAATAGAAGAAATCGGAATGGAACCTCTCGTGATTTTAAGAATCTTTTCTTCTCCTTTTCGATAGACTTTTACCTTCACATCAGAACCAGCTTCACCTTTCAGGTAATTCTGGACATCACTGTTTTTGATATCCCAGCCTGTAAAGGTTGTATCATCAATCTCTATAATTCGATCACCAGGCATCATGCCTGCCTTCTCAGAAGGAGAACCCGCCAATACATGAGTCGCTACTAAAGAATCGTTATGAATCAAAAATCTGATTCCAACTCCACCAAAGTTACCATTCAATTGCTCGTTAACCGCTTCTAAGTCTTGAGGTGGAATGTAGGCTGAATGTGGATCCAGTTTTTTAATCATCCCTTCAATTGCACTTTCGATCAATAAGTCATTATTGACAGTATCCACATACTTATCTTCAATCAGTTCTAAGATGGTGTTAAACTTGTTTGTGTTCTCTACAATTGGGTTTCCACCACCTGTAATTTTAGGCGTAAATAATGTTCCTACCCATATTCCTGCTCCCAAGGCAATTGCCACAATAATTGGCACTAGATACCCTTTGTTTGGCTCATGATTTTCTACTTCCATCTTCTTATAATTCACTAATATGTACCACCTCTATTCCGTATTCAGCTAAAAAATCTATTCCTGAACAATCTTTGTATTTCACATGGTAAACAACTCTTTTTACTCCTGCTTGAATGATGAGTTTACTGCATTCTTTACACGGAGACAAGGTGATATAAAGTGTTGCTCCGTCTGCGCTTTGTGTAGACTTTGCCACTTTTAATATCGCATTGGCTTCTGCATGTAATACGTACCAATGTGTATTACCTTCATCATCTTCACAGCAATTAGTATAACCCGAAGGTGTACCATTGTAACCATCAGAGATGATCATATTGTCTTTAACAATAATCGCCCCTACTTGTTTACGCTCACAATAAGATAGTTTGGCCCATTCTATTGCCATGCGCAAGTATGCGGTGTCGTATTTTCTTTGTTTAGCTTCTACCATGTATCGCTACAAATTTAAGAATGTCCATTTAAGCAAAGGCTTAAAAATGTTTAAAAGCTGAAGCATGTTCTCTTTGTTGACGAAAAAAACCTTGAATTATTCTTCGTAGAGATAATAGATTCTTGTCAGACAACTGTCCATAGTTGAAACAGTAGTAGGATCAGTAACGAACTGTTCAAGACTTACTCGAGCTTTAATTCCTTCATCTCTCAAGAACAATAAGGCTTGTTTGTGTCCTTTGTCCAAATCATTGTAATCACCATAGAAGTCAAGCTGAAGTGCTTTTTGTTCTTTTATGTTGTAGGCCTCTACTCTATTTTGTCCGATTTCATTTAGCATGCTATTATCAACTACCGGAATCGCAGGCATCACTTCGCACACTTGATCTTTGAGACCACAACTAAAATAAATGCAAGCTGGCATTCCGCCGAACACGGCTTGTGAAATCATCATTTGTTCACCAATGATTCCGTAATTTTTAGAGAAGAATGCTGAATCGATATCTTTTTTATCCATGTCTTTTCTTCGTCCGAAAAATTGAGTCGCCGGAAAAGTAATCTCGGTCAGTTCGAATTGCATGGCATCAATTTTTTCTTGATTGATTACCGCAATAGAATCCAATTTTTCTAATCCACGTTCAAAATCTTTTCCGATCATCTCTTCAACATCCATAAACAATCCAAATGGCCTGGTAAAAAATGGAAAAGACGCAGAATCTGACCAGCTGACAATTACACTATCTTTTGATTTAGAGGGCTGAATCGTGAATCCACCAAACGACTTCATATTGTATTCTGTCATGGTCAATTCATACCACATTTTTTGATTTTCAATTAATTCAGTGATTTCCAGTTGTCCTGTTCCAGAGAGCTCAGGATCTCCCACCCAAGATTGAACGCAACCTACTGTTCCGTCTTCTCCTGAGATTTCATAAACAACAGTAGAATCTTTTTCAGACCAAGGCGACCATTGGTTCCATTCATCAAAGTTTGATACCAATGAATAAATCACCTCATTGGAAGCCGCTATGGTACGTTTGCGTTCTACTTTATATCCCTCGGGTGAGAAAAATGCCACTACAATGTAGAGTGCGACTAGCACACCAACAACCTTAAGTATTCTGAAAATCCACTTTTTCATTACTACGCCTCTGTATTTGGCCCACCAAAGTTCATTGGAATTGGGTTCCCCATAGGACCATGTTCTTTTATAGGCCCGTGTTGGGATTCATATTTTTGCACATTTTCAATGAGTGCCTTCATCAACTTTTTGGCATTATCAGGAGTCATGATGATTCGTGACTGTACTTTTCCTTTAGGTACTCCAGGCATCAACTGAATATGATCTACAATAAATTCAGATGGTGAATGTGTGATGATGGAAAGGTTGCTATACGTTCCTGAAGCCACTTCCTCAGGTAATTCGATATTGATTTGATTTGGGTTATTTCCTTGGTTATTTTGATTATCTGACATAATTCTTTCAATTAGTTTAGTTCAGCCATCTCTAGTTCTTCAGCTGACACATTCGTGGCTTATTTCAATAAAAAACCACTTTGTTTTAAATAAAAAAGCGCCTTGGTGAGACACCAAGACGCTTAAAAATATGAATAAATTCAATTAGTTAGAAGTTAACTCTTCGTATTCTTCTTGAGAACCTACAACTAGGTTTTGGAATTTTCTGAAACCTGTACCTGCTGGAATCTTGTGACCAACAATTACGTTTTCTTTTAATCCCATTAAGTAATCAACTTTACCGTTCAATGCTGCTTCGTTCAATACTTTAGTAGTTTCCTGGAAGGAAGCTGCTGAAATGAATGAACGTGTTTGCAATGACGCTTTAGTGATTCCTTGTAGCATTGGTTCAGAAGTTGCAGGAACAGCATCTCTTGCTTCAATCAATTGCTTATCCTTACGCTTCAATGTTGAGTTTTCATCTCTCAATTTACGCGCTGAGATAATTTGACCAGCTTTAACTGATTCTGACTCTCCTGGATCAACTACTACTACTTTTCCGAATAACGAATCGTTTTCTTCGAAGAAATCAGCTTTGTGTACCGATTGACCTTCTAAGAACTTAGTATCTCCTGGTTGTTTAATTTCAACTTTCAACATCATCTGTCTTACAATCACCTCAAAGTGCTTGTCGTTGATTTTCACCCCTTGTAGACGGTAAACTTCTTGAACCTCATTCACCAAGTACTCTTGTACTGCCGTTGGTCCTTTAATGTTTAGGATGTCTTTTGGAGTAATTGCTCCGTCAGAAAGTGACTGACCTGCTTTCACGTAGTCATTTTCTTGAACAAGGATGTGTTTTGAAAGTGGACACAAATACTTGCGAATTTCACCAGTTCTTGATTCGATAATTACCTCTCTGTTACCTCTCTTGATTTTACCGTAAGAAACGATTCCATCAATTTCAGAAACAACAGCAGGGTTAGAAGGGTTACGAGCTTCGAATAACTCAGTTACTCTTGGTAGACCCCCTGTAATATCCCCAGATTTACCAGCAACACGTGGAATCTTAACAAGAATCTGACCTGCCTCAATCTTATCACCATCATTCACAATAATGTGTGCTGACACTGGTAAGTTGTATGACTTTTCATCTTTACCGTTAACAACTTTAACAGTAGGGATTTTCTTCTTGTTTCTATTCTCAGTAATTACCTTCTCAGTAAATCCTGTTTGCTCATCAATCTCCTCACGGAAAGTTTCTCCTTCAAGGATATTCTCGAATTCGATTTTACCTTTAGTTTCTGAAAGGATAACTGCGTTATATGGATCCCAGCTACAGATTACATCACCTTTTTTAATTGCTGAGTCATTCTTAGCAATTAAGTGAGAACCGTAAGGGATATTCGCTGTCATCATCACGATTCCAGTTTTAGGATTAGTGATTTTTGCTTCACCTGAACGTCCGATAACAACTTCAACTTTGTTTCCTTCTTTATCTTTTGTAGGGATTGTTTTTAATTCATCAATCTCTAAGTGACCGTCAAACTTAGCTGAGATATTCGTTTCATCAGCAATGTTTGATGCCGTACCACCAACGTGGAATGTTCTTAGTGTTAGCTGTGTACCTGGTTCCCCAATTGACTGTGCTGCAATTACACCAACTGCATCACCTTCAACAGCGATTTCAGAAGTAGATAGGTTACGTCCGTAACATTTCGAACAAACCCCTCTTTTCATTTCACACGTTAATACTGATCTTACTTCAACTTCCTCAATACCTGCGTCTTCAATCTTCTGAGCATATTTCTCAGTGATTTCTTCACCAGCTGCAATGATTACATCTTCAGTTCCAGGAACGGTTACATCTTGTACGGCAGTTCTACCTAAGATTCTGTCGTAAAGTGATTCAACGATATCATCATTTTTCTTCAATGCAGAAACGTTGATTCCTCTCAATGTTCCGCAATCATCAGAATTGATAACAACATCTTGAGCAACGTCTACTAAACGTCTAGTTAAATAACCTGCATCTGCCGTTTTAAGGGCCGTATCCGCTAGACCTTTACGGGCACCGTGAGTAGAAATAAAGTACTCTAATACCGTTAGACCTTCTTTAAAGTTAGATAGAATTGGGTTTTCAATAATATCTTGAGAAGAAGCTCCAGATTTCTGCGGTTTCGCCATCAATCCACGCATTCCTGAAAGCTGACGAATCTGCTCTTTTGATCCCCTTGCTCCAGAATCCATCATCATGTAGATAGAGTTGAAACCTTGGTTATCCGTTGAGATTCTATCCATCAACTTCTGAGTTAAACGCGTATTAGTGTGCGTCCAGATATCAATAATTTGGTTGTAACGCTCGTTGTTTGTGATTAGACCCATGTTATAATTCATCATCACTTCGTCAACTTCAGCATTTGCTTTATCAACCATTTCGTCTTTCTCTTTTGGAATGATTACATCATCCAAGTTGAATGAAAGACCACCTTTGAATGCCATGTGGTATCCAAGGTCTTTAATATCATCTAAGAACTGTGCTGTTCTGGCTGTACCACAAACTGCTAATACTTTTGAGATAATTCCTCTCAATGCTTTCTTAGTCAATACTTCATCAATATAACCAACTGCATTTGGAACCATTTGGTTGAAGATTACTCTACCACAAGTAGTTTCAATGATTCTAGTGATTTCGTTACCATCCTCATCAACGTCTTGTGTTCTTACCTTAATTCCAGCATGAAGTTCTAAAGCACCTTCATTTTTCGCAATGATTACTTCTTCAGGAGAGTAGAAAGTCATTCCTTCTCCTTTTACTATTTCATCCTTAGTTGATTTTTTCAACTTCGTGATGTAGTAAAGCCCCAATACCATATCCTGAGAAGGTACTGCGATAGGAGCACCGTTAGCAGAGTTACGAATATTGTGTGATGAAAGCATCAACATTTGAGCCTCAAGAATAGCTGCGTTACCTAATGGTAAATGCACCGCCATCTGGTCACCATCAAAGTCGGCGTTGAAGGCCGTACATACTAATGGGTGAAGACGAATCGCTTTTCCTTCAATTAGTTTAGGTTGGAATGCTTGGATACCCAATCTGTGAAGAGTTGGGGCCCTGTTCAATAATACAGGATGTCCTTTCAATACATTCTCTAAAATATCCCAAACAATTGGCTCTTTTTTATCTACAATTTTCTTTGCAGATTTTACAGTTTTTACAATACCTCTCTCAATCAATTTTCTAATGATGAAAGGCTTGAAAAGCTCAGCTGCCATGTTTTTAGGAAGACCACACTCATGTAATTTCAAGTTTGGTCCAACAACGATTACCGAACGAGCTGAATAATCAACCCTTTTACCTAATAGGTTTTGACGGAAACGTCCTTGTTTACCTTTTAATGAGTCAGAAAGTGACTTTAATGGTCTGTTTGACTCAGTTTTAACAGCTGAAGATTTTCTTGAGTTATCGAATAATGAATCTACAGATTCTTGAAGCATACGCTTCTCGTTTCTCAAGATAACTTCAGGAGCTTTAATTTCTAATAATCTTTTCAGACGGTTGTTTCTGATAATTACTCTTCTGTACAAGTCATTCAAGTCAGAAGTAGCAAAACGTCCACCATCTAGAGGCACTAATGGTCTCAATTCAGGTGGAATAACTGGAACAACCTTTACGATCATCCATTCTGGTCTATTCTCAACACGTGTATGCGAATCTCTTAGTGACTCAACAACTTGAAGACGCTTTAAAGCCTCTTTCTTTCTTTGTTGTGAAGTTTCAGTATTTGCTTTGTGTCTTAAATCGAAAGACAAAGAATCCAAGTCTAATCTAGCTAACAAATCATGAAGTGCTTCAGCACCCATTTTCGCGATAAACTTGTTTGGATCGTTATCTTCTAAATATTGATTTTCTTTTGGTAATTCATCCAAGATATCTAAGTACTCTTCTTCAGTTAAGAAATCCATGTACTCTAATGCTTCTCCATCAGGTCTTTCAGCAACACCTTTTTGGATTACCACATATCTTTCATAGTAGATGATTTGATCAAGCTTTTTAGTTGGTAGACCTAATAGGTAACCAATCTTGTTTGGCAATGATCTAAAATACCAGATGTGAGCAACAGGAACAACTAATGAAATGTGTCCCATTCTTTCTCTTCTTACCTTTTTCTCGGTAACTTCAACACCACATCTGTCACAAACGATTCCTTTATAACGGATTCTTTTGTATTTACCACAGTGACATTCATAATCCTTTACAGGTCCGAAAATTCTTTCACAGAATAATCCGTCTCTTTCAGGCTTATACGTTCTGTAGTTAATTGTTTCAGGCTTTAAAACCTCACCATGAGACTTTTCTAAGATCATCTCAGGAGAAGCCAAACTGATCGTAATTTTATTAAAACTACTTCTTTGTTTTTGTTCTTTTCTGTAAGCCATTTGTTATTATAGATTTAAGACTTTTTCGAGTTGGCCATTGGAGACCTCAGGCCCACTCAAAAAATCTTTGTTCTTATTTTTTTTTATTAATCCATTGTGATATTCAATCCAAGACCTGCCAATTCGTTCAACAATACGTTGAATGATTCTGGAATACCAGGCTCTTGGAAATTCTCACCTTTCACGATTGATTCGTAAGCTTTAGCTCTACCCATTACATCATCCGACTTAATTGTCAAGATTTCTCTAAGGATGTTAGCTGCACCGTATGCCTCAAGAGCCCAAACCTCCATCTCACCAAAACGCTGACCACCAAACTGTGCTTTACCACCAAGCGGCTGTTGCGTGATTAATGAGTATGGTCCGATAGATCTTGCGTGCATCTTATCATCAACCATGTGACCTAATTTCAGCATGTAGATTACCCCTACTGTTGCAGGTTGGTCAAAACGCTCACCGGTACCACCATCTAATAGATAAGTTTTACCGAATTTAGGTACTCCTGCCTTGTCAGTGTATTCATTGATTTGATCAATAGAAGCACCATCAAAAATTGGAGTGGCGAATTTCACACCTAGTTCATCACCTGCCCAACCTAAAACAGTTTCATAAATCTGTCCTAAGTTCATACGAGAAGGTACACCAAGTGGATTAAGTACGATATCAACAGGAGTTCCATCTTCTAAGAATGGCATATCTTCTTGACGAACGATATTAGCAACGATACCTTTGTTACCGTGACGTCCTGCCATCTTATCACCTACTTTCAACTTACGCTTTTTAGCTACATAAACTTTAGCCATTTTCACGATTCCAGTTGGTAATTCATCACCTACTGAGATTTGGAATTTCTTACGCTTGTAGATTCCCAATAAATCGTTCGCTTTAATTGAATAGTTGTGAAGAACTCTTTGAATTAATTTATTCACTTTCTCATCTGCCGTCCAGTTGTATGGATTTACGATAGAGAAATCTACAGTTGAAAGGTTCTTGTTAGAGAATTTAATTCCCTTTTTCAAGATCTCTTCTTTGTAGTTATTGAATACTCCAGCAGATTTGTGACCATCTAAGATAACGAGTAACTTATCAATCAACACACCTTTCAATGCATCTGCTTCTTTGTCGTATTCTTCATCTAACTGAGCTAAGATTGGTTTATCCTTCGCTTTCGTTTTTCTATCCTTAATTGCTCTTGAGAACAATTTCTTATCAACAACAACTCCTCTTAGTGAAGGACCAGCCTTTAAAGATGCATCTTTAACATCACCAGCCTTATCACCGAAGATTGCTCTTAATAATTTCTCTTCTGGAGAAGGATCAGTTTCACCTTTTGGAGTAATCTTACCGATTAAGATGTCACCTTCTTTAATATCAGCACCAACTCTAATGATTCCGTTTTCATCCAAGTCTTTAGTTGCCTCTTCAGAAACGTTAGGAATATCAGCAGTTAATTCTTCAAGACCACGCTTAGTATCTCTTACTTCTAAAGCATACTCATCAATGTGTACAGAAGTAAAGATGTCATTTCTAACAATCTTTTCAGAGATTACAATCGCATCCTCAAAGTTGTATCCTTGCCAAGGCATGAATGCTACTTTTAAGTTTTGTCCTAATGCTAATTCACCAGCTTGAGTTGCGTAACCTTCACAAAGAACTTGTCCTTTTTCTACTTTATCTCCTTTTGACACAATTGGTCTTAGGTTAATTGTAGTAGACTGGTTCGTTTTCTGGAATTTCGTCAACTCATATGTTTTCACATCTCCATCAAAGTTCACCAATTTATCTTCTTTAGATAAGTTGTACTTGATTTTGATTTCGTTTGCATCTACATACTCAACAACACCATCACCTTCTGCGTTGATCAATACACGCGAGTCTCTTGCTACTAACTTCTCGATTCCAGTTCCCACGATTGGAGAATTTGGCTTAAGAAGTGGAACAGCTTGACGCTGCATGTTCGATCCCATCAAGGCACGGTTGGCATCATCATGCTCCAAGAATGGAATTGAAGATGCCGCAATTGATGCAATCTGATTCGTTCCAACATCTTTCATTGCAATCTCTTTCGGATCTACCACAGGGAAGTCTCCTTCTAGTCTTGCTTTGATTTTCTCGTTAGTGAATTTTCCTTTAGCATCAGTTGCTGCACTTGCCTGTGCAATAATTTTTCCTTCTTCTTCCTCTGCAGACTTATAGATTGGCTTAGAATAATCTACTTTACCATCTTTTACATCCCAATAAGGAGTTTCAATGAATCCTAGTTTGTTCACTTTTGCGAATACACAAAGTGAAGAAATCAGACCAATGTTTGGTCCTTCAGGAGTTTCAATTGTACAAAGTCTTCCGTAGTGCGTGTAGTGAACGTCACGAACTTCGAAACCTGCTCTCTCTCTAGATAAACCTCCTGGTCCGAGTGCCGAAAGTCTTCTTTTGTGAGTTACCTCAGAAAGTGGATTCGTTTGATCCATAAACTGAGATAGCTGGTTTGTACCAAAGAATGAGTTAATTACAGATGAAAGTGTTTTCGCGTTAATCAAATCGATTGGCGTAAATACTTCGTTATCTCTAACGTTCATTCTTTCACGGATTGTTCTTGCCATTCTAGCAAGACCAACACCGAACTGGTTGTGTAATTGTTCTCCAACCGTTCTAACACGTCTGTTTGAAAGGTGATCGATATCATCAATCTCAGCTTTCGCATTGATTAACTCGATCAAGTATTTTACGATTAGGATGATATCTTGCTTCGTTAATACTTTTTGCTCGATATCTGTATCGATACCAAGTTTTGTATTAATTCTGAAACGACCAACTTCTCCTAAATCATATCTCGTATCTGAGAAGAATAATTTTTCGAATACGCTTCTTGCTGTTTCGAAATCAGGTGGCTCTGCGTTACGCAGCTGACGATAGATATGTTCTACCGCTTCTTTCTCAGAGTTAGAAGTATCTTTTTGTAGGGTATTGTAGATGATTGCAAAATCAGCAGAGTTCACATTCTCCTTGTGAAGGATGATTGTTTTTGCTCCTGAGTCTGAAATCAAATCAATATGTTCTTTTTCAAGGATGGTTTCACGATCTAATAATACTTCGTTTCTTTCAATTGAAACAACTTCACCAGTATCTTCATCCACGAAATCTTCGATCCATGTTTTCAAAACTCTTGCAGCAAGTTTTCTTCCTAAAACTTTTTTCAAGCCAGCTTTAGTCACTTTTACTTCATCTGCAAGGTCGAAGATTTCTAAAATATCTTTATCACTTTCGTATCCGATAGCACGGAACAAAGTGGTTACAGGTAATTTCTTTTTACGATCAATGTACGCATACATTACTGAGTTAATATCAGTTGCGAACTCGATCCAAGACCCTTTGAAAGGGATAATTCTTGCTGAATAAAGTTTCGTACCGTTTGCGTGTCTTGATTGACCGAAGAATACACCAGGAGAACGGTGTAATTGTGATACGATTACTCTTTCAGCACCATTGACAACAAATGATCCTTTAGGAGTCATATAAGGGATGGTACCTAGGTACACATCTTGTACGATTGTTTCAAAATCCTCATGTTCAGGATCAGTACAGTACAATTTCAATTTTGCTTTTAAAGGCACACTGTACGTCAATCCTCTATCGATACACTCAGTGATGGTGTATCTAGGAGGGTCAATGAAATAATCTAAGAATTCTAATACGAACTGGTTTCTTGTGTCCGTAATTGGGAAATTCTCGCTAAACACTTTGAACAGACCTTCTTCATTTCTGTTCTCCGGAGTGGTTTCCAGTTGAAAGAATTGTCTAAACGACTCTAACTGAATGTCAAGAAAGTCAGGATAATCAAAAACCTGAGTTTGACTTCTAAAGCTTATTCTTTCTGTAATATTATTTGTTGATCCCAAGGCTAAAATTTTTTAGTTATCAAAACGCTTAATCTTTTATAAGCAGCATAAAACAGGAGTAGGCACATGCCGTAAAGCAGTGCCTATCCTGTATAAAATAAGTATGTCTTATTTAAGCTCAACTTCAGCTCCTGCCTCTTCTAATGAAGATTTAAGACCTTCAGCTTCATCTTTAGATACACCTTCTTTTAATGGAGCAGGTGCACTATCAACTAGTTCTTTAGCTTCTTTAAGTCCAACACCAGTTAATTCTTTAACTAGTTTTACGACAGCTAATTTAGATCCACCAGCAGCTTTCAAGATAACGTCAAACTCAGTTTTCTCTTCACCTGCACCAGCGTCACCACCAGCAGGACCAGCAACAGCAACTGCAGCAGCAGCAGCAGGCTCGATTCCGTACTCTTCTTTTAAAATCTCAGCTAATTCGTTAACTTCTTTAACTGTAAGATTTACTAGTTGTTCTGCGAATTCTTTTAATTCAGCCATTTTATTTAATTTTAATTTAAGTTAATAGTTATGCTTCTGATCTTTCAGAAAGCGTTTTAATAATACCTGCAATTGTACTACCTCCAGACTTAAGTCCAGAAACAACATTCTTAGCAGGCGATTGAAGAAGTCCAATAATTTCCCCAATAAGCTCTTCTTTACTCTTGATTGAAGTTAAGAACTCAAGGTTCTCTTCTCCTGTGTAGATAGCTTCTTCAATGAAGGCACCTTTCAAAAGTGGTTTGTCGTGCTTTTTACGGAAATCTTTAATCAACTTCGCCGGAGCATTTCCAACTTCAGAGAACATAATTGCGGTAGGACCAGCAAGAACACCATAAAGGTCTTCGTAGTTCTTTTCCTCAATTGATTCTAAAGCTTTCTTAAGTAGAGTGTTTTTTACAACTCTCAACTCGATATTGCTTTTGAAACATTTTTCTCTCAAGCTGTTTACAGATTCTACATTTAATCCTGCAGTATCTGTCAAATAAAACACACCCGTCTCAGACAATTTGGTTGCCAAATCTTCAATGTACTGTGATTTTTCCTCTTTCGTCATAATAGAGTGTTATTAGCTAACAAAACTTTTAGCGTCAACGTTAATACTTGGACTCATAGTAGAGCTCAAATAGATGCTCTTGATATAAGTTCCTTTAGCTGCCGTAGGCTTCAATTTCACGATAGTTTGCAACAATTCGTTTGCATTTTCTTCGATCTTAGCAGCATCAAAAGATGCTTTTGCCACTGATGAATGAATGATTCCGAATTTATCCACTCTAAAGTCAATTTTACCTGCCTTTACTTCAGTTACCGCTTTACCTATGTCCATGGTTACAGTACCCGTTTTAGGATTTGGCATAAGACCTCTTGGTCCTAAAACTCTACCTAAAGCACCTACTTTACCCATAACAGAAGGCATAGTGATGATAACATCAATATCGGTCCATCCGCCTTTAATTTTTTGGATATAATCATCTAAACCAACGTGATCAGCTCCTGCAGCTTTTGCTTCTTCTTCTTTATCAGGAGTACAAAGAACCAATACTTTGATATCTTTTCCTGTTCCGTGAGGAAGTGCAACAGTTCCACGAACCATTTGATTTGCTTTTCTAGGATCAACTCCTAAACGAACAGCAACATCAACAGAGGCATCAAATTTAGTTGTAGTGATTTCCTTAATCAATCCACAAGCTTCAGACAAGCTGTAAGCTTTGTTTTGGTCGATTTTCGCCAAAACTTCTTTTCTTTTCTTACTTACTCTTCCCATAGCTTAATTAATTAGATTCTGGAAATGCGCCAGTAACAGTAATACCCATACTTCTTGCAGTACCGGCTACCATTCTCATAGCTGATTCAACTTTAAAAGCATTCATATCCTGAATTTTATCTTCAGCGATTGCTCTTACTTGATCCCATGTAACTTTTGCTACTTTAACTCTGTTTGGTTCGGCTGAACCACTTTTGATTTTCGCGGCTTCTAATAATTGTACAGCAACCGGAGGAGTTTTAACAACGAAATCGAATGATTTGTCGCCATAAACTGTAATCACTACCGGCAATACTTTTCCAGCTTTCTCTTGAGTTCTTGCATTAAACTGCTTACAGAACTCCATGATGTTTACCCCTTTGGCACCTAGAGCAGGTCCTACAGGAGGTGCTGGATTAGCTGCTCCACCTTTAATTTGAAGCTTGATTAATCCATCAACTTGTTTTGCCATTTTGCTTTGTTTTTAGTAGTACTAACATGCGTTAATCGTGGGCGGGAAGCATTCTAAACTCGATAAATCGAGACGCCTACGTAGCACTCCTACTCGTTTATATAACCTTAACTATTCTTATCGACCTGCATGTAATTTAGCTCCAATGGAGTTTTACGGCCGAATATTTTTACCATCACCTCTAGCTTCTTCTTCTCTTCATTAATATTTTCGATCACCCCGTTAAATCCGTTGAATGGACCGTCAATAACTTTAACAGTTTCTCCAACCACATAAGGGATGTTCAATTCTTCTTCTTGTTCAGCAAGTTCATCAACTTTACCTAAGATTTTATGAACTTCGGCAGGTCTCATTGGAGTAGGATCTCCACCTTTCACTGCACTCATAAATCCGATAACGTTAGGAACCGACTTGATAATGTGTTGCACCTCACCTTCAAGAGCTGCCTCTACCAACACATATCCCGGAAGATAATTTCTTTCTTTACTGATTTTTTTACCGTTTCTAATTTGGTAAACTTTCTCAGTGGGGATTAACACTTGTCCAACCAAGTGTTCAATTTTATTACGCTTCACTTCAAGCTCGATATAATCACGAACTTTTTTCTCTTTGCCTCCAATGGCTCTAACTACGTACCAACGTTTTTTAACTTCAGCCATTTCAATTATTTATAGACACCCATTAAATCATAGTAGAAACCAAGAACGCCTGGCCAGAAACCGAAGCTTGCTCCTTCACCTTCAGCGAAGTTTACATTGATTCCGAAAACGAAATCCATTGCAAAAATTAATAGTGCGAAGATAACTGACGCCACTAGCACGACAATTGAACTTGATTGTAACTGCTCCCAAGTTGGCCAAGTTACCTTGTGCACCAACTCATTGTAAGAGTCTTCTATGTATTGAATAATGTTTGCCACTTTTCTATTGTTTTTTAGTCAACTTTTTGACTTTTTTGCACGGGCGGAAGGATTCGAACCCTCATCAACGGTGTTGGAGACCGGTATTCTACCATTGAACTACGCCCGTAAAAATGTCTCCTCATTTTGAGGAGACATTTGGGTATTTAAATTGAGTCTTACTCAATAATCTCAGTAACCTGACCAGCACCTACTGTTCTACCACCTTCTCTGATTGCGAATCTCAACCCTTGGTTGATCGCTACAGGAACGATTAAGTTTACAGTAATAGTTACGTTATCACCAGGCATTACCATTTCTCTTCCGTCTTCAAGAATGATTTCACCAGTAACGTCAGTTGTTCTTAAGTAGAACTGTGGTCTGTATTTGTTGTGGAATGGAGTGTGACGTCCACCTTCTTCTTTTTTCAAGATATAAACCTCAGCTTTGAATTTAGAGTGTGGCTTAATTGAACCAGGCTTAGCGATAACCATACCTCTTCTGATATCAGTTTTCTCAATACCTCTCAATAAAAGACCAACGTTATCTCCAGCTTCACCTCTATCTAAGATCTTTCTAAACATCTCAACACCAGTTACAGTTGAAGATAATTTTTCTTCACCCATTCCAATGATGTCAACTTCTTCACCAGAGTTAATAACACCAGTTTCGATTTTACCTGTAGCAACAGTACCACGTCCAGTAATTGAGAATACGTCCTCAACTGGCATCAAGAAATCTTTATCAACTTCTCTGATTGGTAATTCGATCCAGTTATCAACAGCATCCATCAAAGAAGTAATAGTTTCTTCCCACTTTGGCTCACCATTTAATCCACCTAAAGCAGATCCTTGGATCACTGGAGTGTTGTCTCCATCATACTCGTAGAATGAAAGAAGGTCTCTTACTTCCATTTCAACTAGTTCTAATAATTCCTCATCATCAACCATATCCACTTTGTTCATGAATACAACGATTCTTGGAATACCAACCTGTCTTCCTAATAGGATGTGCTCTCTAGTTTGAGGCATTGGTCCATCAGTAGCAGCAACAACCAAGATAGCTCCGTCCATTTGAGCAGCACCAGTTACCATGTTCTTAACGTAATCGGCGTGACCTGGACAATCTACGTGAGCGTAGTGTCTTGTTGCAGTTTCGTATTCAACGTGTGAAGTATTAATAGTAATACCTCTTTCTTTTTCTTCCGGTGCATTATCGATCGTATCGAAGTCTCTTACTTCAGCTCCACCAGCTTTACCTAATACAACAGTAATAGCAGCAGTCAAAGTAGTTTTTCCGTGGTCAACGTGCCCGATTGTTCCAATATTTACGTGTGGTTTGGAACGTTCAAAAGTTTCCTTAGCCATAATCTACAATTGTTTACTTTTTATTTATTATTTATCAAATTATATATACACCAAAAACACACTTAAAAAAGTGTGTACTTCTCCTGTTGAGCGATTGACACCAAATTGAAGCTAATCAACTTGTACTCGCAATTACTCAGAACCCCCTTCTATCTCCTCAGCCATCTCCACATCACTCCTCTAATTGAGCCAATGACGGGATTTGAACCCGTGACCTCTTCCTTACCAAGGAAACGCTCTACCCCTGAGCTACACCGGCACTAGTTCTTTACCTATTTCACAATCTCGTTTGATTGTGTCGAGTAATGAATAAATCGCTACTCTATTGAGCGGGAGACGAGACTCGAACTCGCGACCCTCAGCTTGGAAGGCTGACGCTCTACCAACTGAGCTACTCCCGCTTAAAAAGTTTATTCTAGTGGGGAGAGCAGGATTCGAACCTGCGAAGGCTAAGCCAACGGAGTTACAGTCCGTCCCATTTGACCGCTCTGGTATCTCCCCTAAAGAATAATACAAAAAATGGAGCCTCTGGAGGGACTCGAACCCACGACCTGCTGATTACAAATCAGCTGCTCTAGCCAGCTGAGCTACAGAGGCAAATTCTCCTATTTGAAAGAACTAAAAACTCCCGCCTTTTTCAAAACGGGAGTGCAAATATATAAAACTAATTTATGTTGACAAAAAAATATTTCGCAATATTTTTCGACTTTTTTAAATTATTTTCCTAACATCTTCTTTTTCAGGTTTTCATCAGCTGGGTCATCACACAACCACACACCAAATAAAGCCTTTTTAAAGTCTAATCCTTCAACAGTAACTAGCGCTTTATTGTTCTTTTGTAGTGTTGTTCCTTTCCCAGGAATATAAATCAGGTCAAAAATATCACCATCTACTACGTCATCAGCAAAACCTTTTTTGATTAAAGTTTCCATTCTGTCTTTAACCGGAGCAATATTTCCGCCAGTTGACTTATCCATACCATCTCTAACAGCATCTTCGAGCTTTGAGTTAGAAACCATACCTGAGATAATTCTCATTTTGATAGCCATTGGCTCATCTGCATCAATGATTTTCTGAGCATCTGATGTTTTGTTTTCTAAATACAATACACCAACATACAAATCGATCCACATCTTCTCACGGATTCCTCCACCATTCATTTTCAAATATTGGTCACCTGCCTTCATTACATTTGGCATTGCAATACCACCAATTTTTGTTTGCGCTGTTGCTCCTTGTCCTAAAAACAACATAAAAGCGATTAATCCTATGTACTTTAATTTTTTCATAATTAATTTTTAAACTGTTTTTTACAATTTCTATTCCAAAAAAAACCCTCACTACTGAGGGTGAGGGTTAAATTTAGTGAATTATAATGTTTTAACTCATTTTTGATTTGTGTTTTTTCACTTGTCTTCTGAGGGCATCACAAGCAAGATCTGCAGCTTCTTCAAATGACTTACATTGCTTTTTAGCAAAAACTTCTTTGCCTGGTAAAGCAAGCTTGATTTCTGCTACTTTGTTTTCATTTTTAGAAGACTTATCTAGTCTTAAATAAACTTCTCCTGAAATTATATTATCGAAGAACAATTCTAGCTTATTGACTTTGTTGTTTATAAAGTCAACCAGTTTTCTGTCGGCATCAAAATGTACCGAGTGCACGTTTAAATCCATATCCTTCTAGTTTTAACCCTCTAACGTCTTAGAGAGACGCACCGCGTGGATGCGATTGTTCATAAATTGATTTAATCTGCTTAAACGAATTGTGCGTATAGATTTGTGTCGCTGACAAGTCAGTATGCCCAAGCAACTTTTTGATGGTCTCTAGCGAGGCACCATTATTTAACATATGGGTTGCAAAGGTATGTCTGAGCACATGCGGACTCTTCTTACTTAAATTCGTTGCTATAGAAAGATAGGAATTAACCGTGGCATAAACAAATCTAGGTGTTAGTTTTTTACCCTTGTCTGAACAAAATAAAGTTGCCGTTGCCAGCCCTAAATCGTTTTTAGTTCCGCGATAATTCTGAATTAATTCGAACAACTTATTTGAAATTGGAATAATACGTTCCTTATTTCTTTTACCGAGTACTTTTATCTGGTTCCGTTGAACATTTTGTTCTTTCAAATTGATTAGCTCACTTAATCGGATACCCGTCTGATAGAACAATTCTAAAATTAATTCATCTTGAAACCGCTTAAAAGGATCAGTTTGTTTTTCGAACAAGGTCTTATCCCACAATTGTTTTTCAGGAACAAACTGCGGAAGTACTTTCTTTTGTTTTAAGCTCTTGATTTTTTGAGCTGGGTTATGATCTATAATGTTTTGTTGTCGGAGAAATCTGAAAAATGTTTTTACCGAAGAAAGCTTTCTATTTACAGAAGTATTTTCAAGGCCATTTTCAACTAAATCTACGACAAAGCCTCTGACTGAACGGTGAGAAACACTTTTTATGTCAGCATCAGATTCAATTGCTAGAGAATCGAAAAACTGTTCGATATCCTTAAGATAAGCCAAAACCGTATGCGGCGAGAATCTTTTCTCGTGCGTAAGGTAACTTTCGAAGTCTTGAATTATGGCCATAAAAAAAGAGTGTAGAAACTACACTCTTTAACGTATTTTGAAAGAAAATGTTACTGATTACATTTCCATTTGCTGCATTCTTTGCTTGTAAGCAGCTTTCAATTTCATTTGTCTATTTTCAACAGAAGGTTTTGTAAACTGTTGTCTATCTCTCAATTCTCTTAAGATACCAGTTCTTTCGAATTTCTTCTTGTATCTCTTTAGCGCTCTCTCAATGTTTTCGCCTTCTTTCAATGGAACTATTAACATATTCTTATTTATTTCTTAGTCAAAATTGGACGACAAAGATAGTTATTTTTTCGTATATCCAAAATTATTTAAACAATTCTCTAGAAATCACCAATTTTTGGATTTCAGAGGTACCTTCTCCTATGGTACATAATTTAGAATCACGGTAGAACTTCTCAGCAGGGAAGTCTTTTGTATAACCGTATCCTCCAAAAATTTGTACTGCATCAGTAGACACTTCAACAGAAATCTCAGATGCGTAGTACTTAGCCATAGCAGACTCTTTAGTCATCTTCACTCCTCTATCTTTCATGTCACCCGCCTGTAACAATAAAAGTTCGGCAGCCTGAACTTTAGTTGCCATATCTGCTAATTTGAATGAAATTCCCTGAAACTTAGAAATTGGTTTTCCGAATTGCTCTCTTTCTTTTGAGTACTTTATTGAAGCATTCAATGCTCCTTTTGCAATACCAAGCGCCAAAGCACCAATTGAAATTCTTCCACCGTCAAGTACCTTCATGGCTTGGATAAATCCTTCACCTTCATTCCCGATCAATTGATCTTTGTGTACCCTACAGTTTTCGAAAATTAGCTCTGCTGTTTCAGAAGCTCTCATTCCCAATTTATTCTCTTTTTTTCCTGCTTTAAATCCTGGCGTTCCTTTTTCAATAATGAAAGCTGACATTCCATGAGAATCACCTTTCTCTCCAGTTCTTACAATAACTACGGCAACATCTCCAGAGATTGCATGAGTAATGAAGTTTTTTGCTCCGTTAATCACATAGTAATCACCGTCTTTCACTGCTGTAGTAGCCATTCCACCAGCATCTGAACCTGTTCCAGTTTCAGTCAATCCCCAAGCTCCAATGTATTCAGCTGAAGCCAATTTCGGAAGGTACTTTCTTTTTTGCTCTTCAGAACCGTGGTACATGATATGACCTGTACACAATGAGTTGTGAGCTGCAACCGACAAACCTATTGAACCACATACTTGAGCGATTTCAGAAATTACAGTAATGTACTCGTGGTATCCAAAACCTGAACCTCCGTACTCAGTTGGCACCAACACCCCCATCATTCCAAGTTCACCAAGTTTTTTGAAGACAGGAACAGGAAACTCCTGTGTTTCGTCCCACTCCATAAAATGTGGTCTGATCTCTTTTTCAGCAAAATCTTTTGCCATTTGTTTGATCATTACCAAGTTTTCGTTTTCTACAATTTCCATTTCTTTTCGTAATTCTAATTCAAAGTTTTGCCGCTCATTCTGAGATTCCTACCGTTTATATAGAGTAATCTCAAAAAGCCGTGGTACAGCAGCCTAATAGGCCACTAAAGTACTAATATTTTCTGAGTATTCTTTCAATACTTCTCGTCCTTCTAAAAAGTTCAATTCGATAATAAAATCGAATCCAGCAATTTTACCGCCTTGCTTCGACACGAGTGTCGCAGCTGCTTGAGCAGACCCACCGGTTGCAAGTAAATCGTCATGAATCAGAACCCTTTGTCCTGGCTCTACTGCATCTGTGTGCATTTCAATTTCAGCTGTACCGTACTCCAAATCATATTTGTGTGTAACGGTGTGGTAAGGCAACTTTCCTTTTTTCCTTATCAATACAAATGGCACATTCAACTCCATGGCCAAAGCCGGACCAAGTAAAAAGCCTCTGCTTTCGATTCCGGCTACTGCATCAATCGGTTGACCCTTGTATTTTTCAACCATGTGATTGAGCATCTCTTTTGATAACACAGGATTTTTAAAAATTGTTGTGATGTCTTTAAAGTTTATTCCTTCTTTAGGAAAGTCAGGCACATCACGGATAGCCGCCTTAATTTTGTCTTTGAGTTCCATATTTAAAAAGATGCATAAGGAATCATCTTTTCTAATTCTTCTCGATTGACCAGGTTTTGGTCAAGTAGAAAATCAAGATTCGACAACTCACTTTTTTCTCGTTGTACTAATATTGCTGTAACTACTTCCCATTTTTTGAAATAAGGGTGTTTTCTTATTTCTGATTTGGAAGCAGAATTTACATTGATTTTTTGAACGATAGATTTATCTATCACCGTATTTTCTTCTAAAGCAAGCTTCGACTCAGGACTTAATCCATATACCTCTTCAAATTGAGTTTTGCTAACAAAACCGCCTAATAGATTTCTAAATTTGATGATGCGCTCAGCATACACCTCACCTATACCGCTAATTTCTTGGAGCTCTTCTGAAGTAGCTGAATTGACATTTATCTCTAATAGTTTAAAATCATATTTTTTGTCTTCTATTGTATTAATTTCTGCAGCTTGAACATCTTCATTAAACACCATGTAGGGTTTCAGTTCTGCAAATTTCTCATCAGAAATTACATAAATCTTTTCTACATCTGAGGCATTCTTGAACGGCCCATAATTTGAATGATATTTAACAATTGAATTGGCTTGTTTCTCTGAAAACCCCAAATCTACCCACTCACTCTCAATTAAGTCGTTGGGATCAAAAAAATCAAATTTTTCTGGACTCTCCACTAGACTATCAACCTCAGTATTTGAGATTAATGAAGATGTGTATTCGTGCTTGGGCGGACCCAAGTCTCCAGTTCGTGAGGATTTCAAAACTAGCAGTAGAATCGTCAAGATACAAGCCACTGATATGGCACCTATAATATCCTTACGACTGTACTTAAAAGAAAATGACACTTCTAGCTTTTTACTTCTTTGATTCTATCCTTGAACTTCTTCAATTCTTCTTTCGCAACTGGCGCTAACATGAACAATCCAATCATGTTTGGAACAAGCATTGCGAATATCATGGCGTCTGAAAAACCAATTACATTCCCTAATTGAGCTGATGCACCTACGATCACAAACAGGCAGAACAAAAATTTGTACGTGTACTCCATTCCCTTACTTCTTCCGAAAAGAAAAGTCCAAGCTTGGTAACCGTAATATGACCAAGAAATCATAGTTGAAAATGCGAACAATACTACGGCAATAGTCAAGATCAGTGGGAAGAAGCTAATATTTTTTGCAAAGGCTTTGGATGTAACTTCTACACCTTCTGTAATTTCTTGCCCATAAGTCATGATTGTTCCATCACCATTTGAAATAATTAATACCAATGCTGTCATGGTACAAACGAGCACAGTATCAATGAAAGGCTCCAACAATGCAACTAGACCTTCAGATGCCGAATACTTGGTTTTAACCGCTGAGTGGGCAATGGATGCAGAACCGATTCCGGCTTCATTAGAAAACGCAGCCCTTCTGAACCCTTGAATTAGTACACCAAAAGCACCACCTGCGATTCCTACTCCGGTAAATGCACCTGAGAAAATCTGACCAAATGCGTTTGGAATTTCTCCTAAATTCATTCCAAGAATAATGAGTGCAGCCAAAACATAAATCCCTACCATGAATGGCACAATTTTGTCAGTCACTTTTGCAATTTTCTTGATTCCACCGATAATTACGATACCTACAAGAACTGCCATTACGATACCGAATAGTGCTCCGTATCCATGCAATGGACTTTCTACACCACCAGTATATGATTCTAACATAGCGAATGCTTGATTAGACTGGAACATGTTTCCGCCTCCAAAAGACCCTCCAATACACATCACAGCAAAAACAATAGCTAAAACTCTTCCTAATCCGGCAGCTCCCTTAGATGCTAGACCCTTTTTAAGGTAGTACATTGGTCCACCATATACTCTACCGTTCTCATCAATTTCTCTATACTTTACCCCTAAAGTACACTCAGTAAATTTGGAAGCCATTCCAATCAAACCAGCAACTATCATCCAGAAAGTTGCTCCTGGCCCACCAATTGAAATCGCCACAGCAACACCTGCAATATTCCCTAGGCCTACTGTAGCTGATAATGCAGCAGTTAGGGCCTGGAAGTGAGAAACCTCACCATCATGTTCACCTGAATTACTTTCTTTTCTTATCGTATCAAGCACATCTCCGTTATCGTCAACATGCACAGAATCATTATCAGCCGAAACTACTCCACTGTCAGATTCAACATCATCATATTTTCCACGCACAATATTTATCGCAGTTCTAAAACCTGTGATATTAATGAAGTTGAAATACAATGTGAAGAATACCGCTCCTCCTATTAAGACAATTAGAACCCATGGAATTGAGATGTCTGGGGAGAATGGAATTGCATAAAATATGGTGTCAACAAAAGGTTTAGTTGCAGTACCAAATGCTTCATCTATTTTTTGATCGAGACCTTTTTCAGCAGCAAGATTGATAAATGGAATAAGCGTTAATGCAAATAACAAAATTTTCTTCATGATAATGATTTACGGTTCAGTTTGCTAGAGCAGCAAATATAATGATTTTAAATTGGAGCTTTAAGGCAATAATTTTGAGAGGCTTTGTTCAAATGTAAGCGGATTATATCCGAGAATACGGCGCGCTTTTGAAATGTCAAATCCAGTTTTGGGTGGACGTTTTGCTTTCTGATTAAGAATACTTGAAGAAACAGGTTTCACCACGCTCTTGTCATATCCATAGAAATCTGCTATCCGGCCAACTAACTCATAAATAGACATGGTTTCAGGACCAGAAATATGAAAAACGCCTTTGGCTTTGATTTCGGCTGCCTTGATGCAGGCCCAAGCTAAGTCATCTGCCCAGGTAGGAGCTCTGAACTGATCATTAACTATGGTTAATTCGTTTCCTGTTTTAAGTGCTTCTCTCCCCCACAGAACTACATTTGATCTACTCAAATTATTTCCTTGACCAAACACTATTATTGTTCGCAGGATAGACCAATTATCATCTGAAGAATCCATTAACAAATCTTCTGAATCTCTTTTAGAAACAGCATAAATACTCAAAGGGTTTCGCTTATCATCCTCCCGATATGGACCGTCTTCTCCATCAAATACAAAATCAGTTGAGAGGTGTACTAAATGAATATTATTCTCTTGGGAAACCTTGTGTAGATTTTGAACTGCTTGAACGTTTATTAAGCGACAGTTTACCTCATCTTCTTCGCAGGCGTCTACATTGGTCATTGCCGCTGTGTTAATAATGCTGCTTATGTTAGCCTTAGTTAGGAGCGATCTAATCGCACCTTCAGAGGTGATGTCTAATGATTGATAATGCGAATCTGGACAATCTGGATTTCTGTTCTCCCCCCTTGATGTTGCGACAAAGGGTTTACCATCTTTTAAAAGTTGTCGGACGATTTTTTGCCCCAATAAACCATTTGACCCTGTTATTAAAATACTCATTATTTGATTCCGAGAACGGTATTTAATTTCTTGATTTGCTCGGGATTACCCAATACGAAAAGCTTTGAGTTCGGTACAATTTTAGTATCGGATGGTGGATTGATCATGTACTCCCCTTCTGAATTTCTGTAACCGATCACGTTACATCCTGACAGTGACTTTTCTTGTAATTCTTCTATGGTTGTGTACTTCACCTCATCTGGCAATTCTGAAAATGAAATCTCCTCTAAATTAACAGCTGATTTCCCTGATATCTTAATCAAATCCATAAACTCCATCAAGTTTGGATTCATTACCAAAGAAGCCATATGAGCCCCTCCTACAGTATCTGGCATAATCACGTTATCAGCACCTGCAATTCTTAACTTTCGCATAGAAGAATAAGTAGATGCTCTAGAGATAATTTTCAACTTAGGGTTAAGTTCTCTAGCTGAAAGTACCACAAATAGGTTATCTGCATCATGAGGCAAAGCCGTTATCAAAGCTGAAGCATTTGTAATATTGGCTTTAATCAAAACCTGGTCATCAGTTGAATCACCTGTTATAAAAGGTACGTCAGTAAACTTTGGATCTTTTGTAATTTCCAAATCACGCTCCACCACCACGTAGTCTTTTTTGTAAAAGCGTAAATCATGAGCAGCTTGTTTCCCTACTCTTCCGTAACCGCAAACAATTGTATGATCATTCATTTTTTCTGCTGTTTTTAAAGACTTGTATTCTAAAAAGTATTGTTTGTATTCTCCCCCAACAATATAAGAAGTTATCGAGGTCAAGGCGTAGGCGAAGGTACCGAAACTGGTGATGATTAGGAAAGAGGTGAACAATTTCCCGGCATCTGAAAGTTCTTGCACCTCATTAAAACCAACCGTTGAGATGGTGATGATGGTCATGTAAAAACCTTCGAAAAAGCTCCACCCTTCCACTACCATGAATCCAACAGTACCTGCAAGTATAATTATGAAGAGTAGCCCTATGGCATAATATACCTTGGCGAAATATTTATAATTCAGTAGCATTTATAATTCCCAAATGGTTTTTCGTTTACGTTGAAATTTGAAAATGTGCTTATGCTCTAAAATCCAAGCCATCATCAGGTATAGAATAACGGGGGACCCTAATCCGATAAAAGAGAAATAAATAAAGAATAGTCGTACTCTTGAAACTTCTACTCTCATTTTACGGGCCCACCATGTACTTACACCAAAAGATCTAAGCTCGAAAAAAAGTGATATTTTTTGAATTAAGTTCATGCTTTCAATAGGCTCTGTCCTATCTTACAAAGTAAACATTTTTTTCGCTCACAGAGTTCATTTTTTTGTTCTATTAGCGCCTGTGAATCTGCTGCTGTATCGTTTGAAAATCCATAGGCTTTCATTTTTGTAACGACCTTATTCACCTCTGGTTTGGTTTTCTCTAAACTAGATTTGTAAAAAGATAGCTGAGCTTGTTTTGTTTTATATCGAACGATTGCCTCAATCGGAAAAAAAGCATTGATACGCAATTTTTCAATCAAAGCTTGACCTAGTTTGACCGAAGCTACTTTACTTTCTTTTTGAAAGTTAATATGGGTTTGCCAATAATCAGTCAACTTCAATTTTCTCAACTCATTTGCACTTATGTGTAGCTCTTTAGAGCCTTGCAAATACTCAAGGATACAGGCTAGCTGAGCAATCTTAAATATCGGTTGACTGGTAGGGCGCATAGTTGCATATTTCCAGTTTGTTGAACTCATTTTTGACGACAGTTCATACTCATTTGCAATTTGATTCAACTGGTTGATATGACCATCTTGAGTTTTAGTTGGCATCAAACCTGATAGCCTAAAAAGAACGGCCTCCCACTCATAAGCATTGAGTTGACTCATAAAAAGTTTTTCAGGAATCTCTTGTATTAAACTTCTAAAACTCTCTTGATTTACTTTAGGTGATATCTGACTTGCCACAATCAATGCCGCGGCCCGTAGAGGGGTACCAGGAAATTGCTTAAATACATTTGAAGCTTCTTCTAACTTTCTTTCGAGTCTCTGTTTCAAAGCCTGCTCTTGTTGAGCCTGAAATTGCTCTTTTGCAATAGATTCAAGTTGACTTTGGCAACTTAGCTTCTCCTGTTTCTCCTTTAGGTGGGATTTTCTAAGCTGGCTTTGCAATTCAATTGTTGGCAGCACGTATTCTCCAGACTTAACCACCTTATCATGAGACATCACAAAATGAGCTATGACATTAGTATAATTGACATCATGTTGATGTTGATGACGGAACCAATCAGAAGATTTCAAATGAAACTCAATGTGCCCTGACCATTCAAGCCCTTTGTGACGCACTTTGGCGAACTTAAAATCTGGCCCTGCATCAAAATTTCGCTCTCCAAATTCAATAACCTCCAGGAGATCTCCATCAATCGTTTTAAACTGATAACCGAGTTTTTTGGCTTCAAAAAGATCATGTAATTGGGCTTCGTACATAACAACAATTTACAATTTTTTCACGGAAAAATAGTTTGTTGAACAGATTGGGTTGACCTAAATTCATAATTTTGCTTTATGAAAAGCTCGCTACTATTTACACTGCTGATTTTCAGTTGGTATTCTTTCGCTCAAGAAAGTTACACGCTGTCAGGGTATGTGAAAAATGAGAGCGCTGGAGAAACCTTAATTGGAGCAACTGTGAAAACGCATGTTAATGGCGAATTAACTGGTACTGTCACGAATCAATATGGCTTTTTTTCTCTTACACTTCCTGCTGGGACCTATGAATTGAGTATTTCATTTGTTGGATTAGCCACACAAAATCATACTATCGAATTAACTTCTGATCAGCAACTCAGTGTTGAATTATCTCCAAATAAAACTTTGCAAACAGTTACTGTAAATGCAGAAGCAGACAATTCTAATATCACCGGAACTGAAATGAGTGTTCAGAAGTTAAGTATGAGTGAAATCAGAAAAATGCCTGCTTTAATGGGGGAAGTTGATGTCATTAAGGCCATCCAGTTGTTACCTGGAGTAGCAACTGTTGGAGAGGGTGGTTCAGGCTTTTATGTTAGAGGAGGATCGGTTGACCAAAATTTGATTTTACTTGATGAAGCAAACGTTTACAACGCTTCACACCTTATGGGGTTCTTCTCTGTTTTCAATCCAGACGTGGTAAAAGAAGTACAATTGTACAAAGGAGGTATACCTGCAGAATATGGAGGTAGATTATCTTCAGTGTTGGATGTTCGGATGAAAGAAGGTAACATGAAACGTTTTGCCATGACTGGAGGAATTGGTACCATTAGCTCGCGTTTATCAATAGGTGGGCCAATTGTAAAAGACAAAGGATCCATCATCATTTCTGGCAGAAGAACGTATGCGGATGCGTTTTTACCTCTTTCGAAAAACGAAGATATTCGTGATTCAAAACTTCATTTTTATGATGTCAACCTGAAGGCCAATTACCGTTTGAATGAACACAATCGGATTTATTTAAGCGGATATTTTGGAAGAGATGTGTTAGGTTTAAATGACAGGTTGCGCATGGATTGGGGGAATGCAACTGCGGCATTGAGGTGGAATCATGTTTTCTCTGACAAACTATTTCTAAATACCACCGCAACCTTTAGTAATTATGACTATTTCTTGGGCGAACCTCAAGGATTGGATGCTTATGAATGGACATCCAACATCAAAGATTACTATCTAAAAACCGACTTCACTTATTACATCAACCCGAACAACACCATAAAATTTGGGGCACTCGGCTCCTTTCATCAAATCGACCCTGGACAAGCAACTGGTGTTGGAGAATCTGTCTTGGACGAATTCAAGGTGCCACTCACAAATGGACTTGAATACGCAGCTTATATTTCTCATCAATTAAAGGTGGGAAAACGATTCAACGCAACTTACGGAGTTCGACTTTCTGCATTCCAAAATATTGGAGCCACCACTTACTACAATTATGACGCAGATTTTGATGTATCTGATACAATAGAAGTGAACAAAGGAGAAATCTATAACACCTACTGGGGAGTTGAGCCGCGAGCCGGACTGACATACATCTTAAATGAAACCGCTAGTCTTAAGGCAAGTTATAATCGTACCTTTCAATATGTCCATCTTGCCTCCAACTCAACTGCATCATCTCCTTTAGATATTTGGTTTCCGAGCAGCCCAAATGTAAAACCACAAATTGCAGACCAAGTGGCAGTGGGTTACTTTCAAAACTTTGCTAAAAACACTTACCAGTCAAGTATAGAAGTTTATTACAAAAAAATGTCGAATGCAATTGACTTTGAAGATCATGCCACCTTACTCTTAAACCCCCTGCTTGAGGGAGAATTGCGTTTTGGTGAAGCACGAGCATACGGGGCCGAATTCTTGGTTAAAAAAACTAAGGGCAAGTTGAATGGATGGATTGGATACACCTTATCTAGAACCCAGAAAAGAATTGACGAAATCAATAATGGAGAGTGGTATTTTGCAAAATATGACAAGACACATGACCTTTCGGTGGTATTATCTTATGACTTCAATAAGAGCTGGTCAGTATCCAGCAATTTTGTATACAGTACCGGTGCTGCGGTAACCATGCCGATTGGCAAAATGGAATATATGGGTATGACAGTTCCTATCTATTCAGAGCGAAACGGAAAACGAATGCCGGATTATCACCGCTTAGATTTTGCCGTTTGCTGGAAGCCCAAAAAATCTTTTGAAAAAAAGTGGAAGAGCGAATGGGTAGTCTCATGCTACAATGTATACAACAGAGCTAATCCATACAGTATAAATTTTGTGACGGATGAAAATGACCCGACTCAGACGAAAGCCGAGATGCTGTATCTGTTCGGAATTGTCCCTTCTATCACTTATAATTTCACATTCTGATGAAACAAGTTTTACTTTTCATATCGGCATTGTCTTTAGCATTACTTCACAGTTGCACAAAAGAAATAGACATTGAGCTAGAAGAAGGTGATAGACGCTTAGTGATAGACGCTTGGTTCACCACAGAAGAAAAAGTGCATGAAATAAGATTGAGTGAAACAGCCAATTATTTTTCGAATGAAGCAACCCCTTTAGTGAGTGGAGCCACTGTTCAAATTAGTGGCGGAGGTAATGTTTTCCCATTCACTGAATCTAGTCCGGGAATTTATCAATCTGCACCAACAGCCAAAGCAGAAATGGGAACTTCTTACACTTTATCTGTTACCTATAACAACGAAATATATGAGGCCATAGATTATTGCGATACGGTGCCGTCATTAGATTCTATGGTACTTTACCCGATCTATGATAATGGTGATTTAAAACGGTATGAATTTCTCATTTGGACAAAAGAGTTGAGTGGGTATGGTCACTACTACGTTTGGAGAACTTTGAATAATAACATCTACTTGAAAGACACCTTAAGTGAAATTGAAATTGAATCGGATGAGTATTTGGGAGATGGATTAGAGTTTAATAATTTCCCTATTGAATCAATTGGAGCAAGCCAAGTGAATTCAGGAGACACTCTCACTTTAGAGCAACATAACATTTCAAGACAAACGTATGATGCATTCATGGCTATCTTAGCCGAAACAGAATGGCGTGGAGGAATCTTTGATTCTCCTCCAGCAAATATCCCATCCAACATTTCCAATGACGGACTTGGCGTGTTTGTTGTATCTTCCATGGTTAAACAAAGTGTTATCGTGCCATGATAAAGTCAATTTTATGTAGTTGTTTGTTGTTAGTAGGATCTTTTAGTTACTCACAAAATGTTTCTGCAACGGTCGCCGTTTTTGACATGTTGAATGAGTTAGAAGCTGAACTTCCTGAAAATTGGCAGGTTTGGGACTGGAGCATTTCTACCAACAAGGAAATCGGCAACATCCCTGCCATTTCAGTTGTCTTAAATTATCGAGAAATAGGAACAAAGAATTCTGCTGTCGGAGCAACTATCTTCATCATTGAAAAAGTTGACCAGCAAAAAATGACAGCTTATTTGGAACAAGAATCAGAACGTTTTGGGGCACAAAAAGAAATTGAGGCTGAAAAAAGTTCAATCTTTATTCTGATGGCAAAAAAGGATGAAGTGACATTCGATAAATGGAAAAAGCAACTGAAGATCCTTGACAAGTTCTTACTCGATTTTTTCGAAGACAAAAAATCAACTTTTTAGTTGTCACTTCTCACTAGTGTAACGGTTCCTTGCCCGGCAAACTCTTCGCCATTGAACCCTACCCCTTCGTAGACATAGAAGTACACGCCGTCTGGGCATTCATCTCCATTTTTATCTAGACCATCCCAACTGCTGTGAATATCATTAAATTCTCTGATGGTTCTTCCCCAACGATTAACTACAATACAGGTGAAGGTTTCTATTCCGATAGATTTAAAAACAAAGGTAAATTCATCATTTACATCATCCCCGTTAGGTGTAAAAATATTGACTGGATCTAAAACAACTTCATCAAAAACAACAATCTCTTTACACAAGGTGTCTGAGCAACCATTCTTATTCACGGCGGCTAGACATACAATGTATTCACCTGCTGTATAGGTTGTATCATAAACATCTTCTAAAGCGTGGGAGATGACCCAAGGTGCTGTATCATAATTAAAGTTCCAAAAGAAGGTCGTGTCTGCGTTTGGATTATTTGGGTTTGCAAAATAATTGGATTGATTGTTAAACTGAACTTCTAATGGCGCATTACCTTGATAAGGCACATCAAAGTCAAGAGACGTCATTTCAAAATCAGCCAAGGGATTCAGTGAATCTACTTCTACAAAATCATTGAGCGTACATCCATTCGCATCAGTCACCTGAATTTCGTAAGTGCCCGGATTTAAACCTCCCCATGTGGTATTCGTAGTCGAGTCACCAGTTTCTGTATTAATCCACAAATAATTGTAGGATGGTGTACCACCAGTCGCAGCGGCAAAAACAACACCATTTCCAGATTGATAATCGAACAACCTACAATAAGCCGGCTCGTAACCAAGCTCAGAAAAGACTAAAGGATCTGGTTCAACAATGGTAAAATCAACTGTATTCGCACAACCGTTATCGTCATTAATAGTGAGCACATAGGTGCCCGCCAACATGTTGTAGGCACTGTCTGCCCAAACACCTCCCACCCCTGAAGGGTTTGGTGCCCAGATAAAACTAATGTTATTATAATCTCCTTGCCAGTTGTATACCGTATCTACTAAAGCCGAACCAGTTTCACCGTAACAAAGCGGATGAAAAAGATTGAGCGCCGCATCCAATGCCAGAGGATCTTGAATCATCACTGAATCAACCAATGTGCATCCAAGACCTAGATTTACTTCCCAATAATACCATCCTCCAGGAATGTTGTTAGCTGTATTTGTCCCATTTGCATTCAGGGTATTCCCAAGACTATCCGTTATTAAAAAAGTCTCTCCTCCTACGCCGTCAATTAAATTCAGGGTCACTGAAGCATCATCAAATTGATGGCAAGTAGGCGTATTAAATATGACGGATACTGACTGTCCGTATACGGTCACATCTTGCTGTGAAGAATCTACAAAACCACAGACAGGATCTGTAGCTATCTGAGTGATGGTATAGGTTCCGTTGCCCGGATAAGTATGCGTGGTTGGACTGCCAGTTCCGCTCGTTAAATCACCAAAATCCCAATCATAATTCAAGCCAGCTGTTCCTGTGTTCTCCACCTGAATACTTAGCGAGCCACAGGTATCCGAAATCACAAAATCTGAGATTACATTATCCTGAAAAATACTCACGGTTGAAGTATCATAAAAACTGGCACAAAAAGCATCAGAGTTGGTCACCAAATAATTAGTCAGTACATTAATATTGTTTACAATCAAAGGTGATCCTGATTGAATGAAACCTCCTAGATTATCGTACCAATCAATAGAGCCTGAAGCGGTAGCAGAGAGCACGACATTTCCTCCAGGGCAAATTGTGGTGTCATCAGCAACTGGGGGACTTGGTAAGGCGTGGTAATTTACGATTAAGGTATCAGATGTATCAACACACCCAACCGAATCAACAATACTTAAATAATAAAAGCCTGAATCAAGAACCGTGTAGAATTGGCCACCTGCATTGCCGTTCCAGTAGTACTCAGACATATTGGATGGTGCTGCAACAATCAAAGAATCGTAGGGACAAATGCTCGTGTCATTCGGCATGTTAAAATTGGCTAGCGGAAGGCTTATTTGAAGATCAATACTATCCACTTTGGTAATGCCACAAAAGTCAGTCTCTACATAATAGGTTCCGGCCTGGCTCACATAATGATAAGTATCATTTCCTGATAATGGCGGAAGCCAAGTGATGCTCGTATTGGACGGACCGAATACCTGAAGATAAGTGCTATCTCCTTGACAAATTACAGGCTCATCAATGTAAAGAATTGGTGAACTGTATGCCACAGCACTTTCAAACTCAGAAGCTACTGTGCATCCATCAATAGTAGTGACGTAACAAAAGTATTCTCCCACATCAGTTGCATATTGAATTTGATTTGTTCCTAATGAATCTCCTGTTGGACCAACCCATTGCCAACTTACCCCTCCTGAAACCGTAAACATCACAGAGTCATTTGGACAGATGGTTCCATCAATTGGATCAACGGTCACTGAAGGCGTTGGTATTGGAGGTAGTGCAAAATTGGCGGAATTATTACAGGTAACTCCAGAGACGGTGGTATCAATAGTCACCGAAATATTAATTCCTGTTTGTTGTGAAAAGACGACATCTACAGAATCACCATAATTAGCAATGATATTGATGCCCGACCAATTGGCAGAAGGGGTGTAAAAGTCAGCCGTAATCGTAACTGTATCTCCTGGACAAGCAGCAGGTGGACCATCAATTGTAAGATAAGGTGTTGGGATGGTATCTACATAAAAACTATCTACAATTAAGTACTCGTTGGTATCAGCACACTCATGAAAAAGATGCGCGGTGATCTCATGCCAACCTGTATCTGAGACACACAAATTAATGGTTGATGGAATCATTACTTCAATGGAATCATCTGAATTATGAAAAAGCGTGTCATAATAAGCGCCATTAACATACCACACTGAATATAGATTTGGCATGGTTCCCCATTGATTGATAAATGCGCTATCCACCAGGTATGTGTTGAGACAAAACGGTAAATCGCAAGTCAATGTCGAATCTGTTTGTTGGATATTGGAATTTGCAAAAAAGATGTGCGGATCTAGTGTGTCTTCTAAGGCAAAATTATTGATGGTTACATCAACAGAAACTGAATTAGATGCGCATCCAAATTCATTGGTAACATAGGCAGAATAAGTACCTGAATTCATCACATTAATGGTAGAATCATCAACTGAATTGACATTGCCTAGCCAATGGATGGTATCATTTGCGCTACCAAATGGAGAAGCCCAAATGAGCACAGAATCTGCATCACAAGTATCAATGTCGTTTGGAACAGCTTCATAATCATTGAAGTTCCAGCTGTCGGATATAAGTGGTGGATCTGGTTGCGGATATAGGTCAATATAAATTGAATCTACCCATTGAAAACAGGCATCTTCTGTGGTGGTGGTAGCCGTGTAGTAGCCCTCTGAATTAAAAGTTGCTGTGTTGCCAAATGCACCAGAACTCCAGTTTATATTGTAATTAGGTTCCAGCCCATTGTAAGTAAATATGTTCAGAATTGCGGTTAAGGGTTGACATCCTTCTAGGGTATCCAAGCATTGATTAAAAACAACCTCTGTTCCGATACATGGCTCATAAACCATGGTATCACATCCCGCACCTGGATTTTTCTCAAAATAATCAAGTGGAAGTCGATTAATATCAAATGGTGAAGTCCAAAAGATATCTCTTTGGCCGTTGTTTCCTTCAAAAGCAAAACTACCATAGTTTGTATCTCCACAATTATTCGCTGCAAAATTTACAGCCTGACCAGAATCAAATGTAAATGACCCTCCGGCAGGTACGTGAAAATCTCCTTCGAAATGACCTCCAATAACCGGTTTGTCAACATTCTTGATGGTAATTGCTTCTGCAAAATCTGGTTGGTTACTTGCCAATTGACGTGCCCAATTGAAAGACCCATCAAAGTTATACTTCATAAAATGGACGTCTTCAAATCCTGCAGCCATAAAGGTTGAAGCACCATAGATTTGATTCATTTCTGTAAACTCACATTTAAACTCACCTGTGATGTAAACATCATTATTACTATCAACCGTCAGCTCATTTGCATATAATTCAGAAGTTGAATAAGAAGACGAAAACCAATCAAGATCTCCGTTATCTGAAAATCTACTGACTAAGATATTGTAGTCACCTTGACCGCTAAAATTTTGAACCCCGTTGTTATCATCTACTAACACATTACTTAAAAAATCACCTGTTAGAAAGACTTTGTTGCTTGCCCATTCAATATCCGTTAATAACAGTTGCGCACCCCACATTTTGTCGAACCAGAGTTCATTCCCCGCTCCATCAAAACTGATTAAAAATCCAGCGTTTAGTAAGGTTGTGTTGTGCGTATTTTGAAAGGTGATGTCTTGCGAAAACTGTCCCATCACGTAGATATTTCCTAGCGCGTCAGTGGTAACTCCTAGACCTCTGTCATCCTCATTTGCATTACCGTCCTCTGTCCATAAAAAGTTGCCGTTGTTATCTAGTTTTGTAATGAAAACATCATAAGATGGATTTCCAGACCCTGTATTGATTTGGCTGTTGAGTACATCTGGGCCAAATGTGGCTGTTCCTTTATATTCTCCAGTTACTATTACATTTCCGGATGGATCAACCGTTATATCATGACCGATATCTCCGAAGGAACCTCCAAATGTGGTTACCCAATCAAAGTTACCATTCACATCAATTTTTGCGGCATAAGCTTCCCAACCTGAACCTGATACATTGATGGAACCAAAAGTTGCGTTGCCTTGAAAATAACCTGTAATGTAAGTATTTCCTGAATTGTCAGATGCAATAGCATTCGCTCTATCCACTCCAACACCTCCGGCTTGAACCGCCCAAATTGGATTTCCGGCATCATCTGATTTCACAACGAAAATATCTGTGTTTCCTGCCGTATTCAACACGCCCGTACCTGGATCAAAGCTTCCAGTAAAAAAACCTGTCATCACTACATCTCCGTTGCTGTCGAAGATAGCATCCTTGATTTCTTCGTTAGCGATATCTCCAGCAGTAGTCAGCCAATTTCCCTGGCCATAAACTACGCCCGACATAAGCACTGCAAGAATGGTATGAATGAAGTTAGTTTTCATATTACGTTTTGGGCTACCATAATATAACGAAATCCAACAGAGAATAGTTGATTTTCAGTAGATAAAAAGAAGATTATTATACTGGTCTACAGAAGCTTAAACCTCTACTATTAATTGAGATAAAGAATTTAAAGCTCTTTTTACCAACCTTTCTGCTTCAATACTTTCGTCATTTGAAGCTGTAAGCTCTCAGCTGCAGATTTTACGTCTACTTGGAAATTTTCACCTTCACCGGCATAAATAATTCCTCTTGAAGAGTTCACGAGTAATCCACAGTCCTGATTCCATCCAAAATTAGCAACATCATCAAGTGAACCTCCTTGCGCACCAACTCCCGGCACCAAGAAGAAATTATTTGGCGCAACATTTCTCACTTCGCCAATACCTTCAGCGCGCGTTGCTCCTACCACAAACATCATGTTCTCAGACGTTCCCCAATCATTTGCTTTTTTAATTACTTTCTCGAATAGTTTATCGCCATCTTGAAATTGGTGCATTTGAAAATCATTCGCTCCTTTATTGGAAGTGAGCGCCAACAAAATCACCCATTTATTCTCGAATTCAAGAAAAGGTGTGACCGAGTCAACTCCCATATAAGGTGCAACAGTCACTGAGTCAAAATTCAAATACTCAAAAAAGGTTTTCGCATAATAAGAAGATGTATTTCCTATATCACCTCTTTTCGCATCTGCAATTGTAAAGATATTTTCAGGAATATAGTCCATGGTTTTCTTGAGGGAATCCCACCCTTTGCTTCCATGGCACTCATAAAATGCAATATTTGGTTTATATGCCACACAATAGTCTTTTGTGGCATCAATTACTCGCTTATTAAACTCAAAAATTGGGTCTTCAAAATCAAGTAAATGTTTAGGAATCTTGTTCAGGTCAGTATCAAGACCTACGCACAGGAAAGACTGTTTCTCCTTTATTTGTTGGATGAGTTGTTCTTTTGTCATTTATCCTATTGTATTTCCTTCTTTCATTTTTTCCGCATTTTCAGCCATCTTCAAGGCATCTATCATTTCTTGAATATCACCATTCATGAAACTCGAAAGATTGTACATAGTTTTATTTATTCTATGATCTGTAATTCTTCCTTGCGGATAATTGTACGTTCTAATCTTAGCCGAACGGTCACCAGTAGATACTAATGATTTTCTGTGCGCCGATCGTTCTTTTTCTAGCTTTTCTAACTCTGCTTGATACAATCTCGTTCTTAATACTTGAAGTGCCTTTTCGTAATTCTTGTGTTGCGAACGACCATCTTGACATTCAACTACAGTATTGGTAGGAAGGTGAGTCAAACGCACTGCAGATTCTGTCTTGTTAACGTGCTGCCCACCTGCTCCTGATGCACGATAAGTATCTTTCTTAACATCAGACATGTTTAATTCAAAGTCTACTTCTTCTGCTTCTGGCATGACTGCCACCGTTATTGCAGAGGTGTGCACCCTACCTTGAGATTCTGTGTCCGGAACTCTTTGAACGCGGTGAACTCCTGATTCAAACTTCATGGTTCCGTATACTCCAGCACCCTTCACTTCAAAGGACAATTCTCTGTATCCTGCTGTACCTCCTTCATTTGAATTGACCACTTCCATTGACCAACCCACATTTTTGAAGAACATACTGTACATTCTAAAAATATCTTCAACGAAGATACAAGCTTCGTCTCCACCTGTTCCCGCTCTTAATTCAATAATTACGTTTTTATCATCTTCTGGATCTTTTGGAATAAGAAGCAATTTCATTTCTTCATCCAATTCCTCTTTTCTAGGCAACAGTTCATCCAGTTCCATTTGCGCCATTTCTTTCATTTCTGGATCATCTTCATTTTCCAGAATTTCTTTTGAAGACGCAATGTTATCGATTACGTTTTTGTAGGCTTTGTAAGCTTTTACAATTTCTTCGAGATCTTTGTATTCTTTGTTCAGTTTCACATAACGATCCATGTCAGCAATGATGTCTGGATCGACAATTTTCTGTGCTACTTCCTCAAAACGGATTTTAATCCCCTCTAATTTTTGTAAAATATCACTCATTCAATTCAATTATTTAATGGAAGAAATAATTTCTTTCACCTCTGCTGGTTTCAGCTCAAGTGCCTTTCCAAAATTCTCTACCATTCTAACTTCTGATGGATCAATATCTCCATCTGAAGCGGCAATCATCATAGATGCCTTAATTATATCTTTTTTACCCTCATCATTTAAGAAAGCAGACACTTCTCTTAAGTATTGGTGAGGTAATTTATTCTCTGTTTTAACGGCATCTATCTCTCTGTATATATCAGCTACTACACCGTTGCAAATTTCTCTGTACACCTTGTGAAACATGTGAATTTCTGCATCCTCTACTCGCCCATCTGCAAGAATCATCATGATCAACAATTTTTTTACTGCCTTTTGTTTTTCAGAAAGGATTTCTGCCTTTGACGCTCCACTTGACGCTTCAACAGGTGCTGCAATTTGTGCGGCTGGTTCTGAGAATCGCTCACTTTTCTCTTCAGGAGAAGGCATGGCTTGCTTTTCAGTCACATCTATGGTTGGACGCATATGTAAAACCCTTTCAATATAGGTGTTTCGACACGTCATGCATTCTACGTACTCGCCTTTGTTACCAAGCGGAATGAGGGGAATGAAATAAAGGGTAAAGAACTGGGTTACTTTCTTGTGTTTGTAGTTCTTTTCAGAAATACATTGCGGACAAAAAAAGGTACCTTCTTTAACGGTTGAACGGACCCCTCTTGTACCAAAGATGATTAGAGCTACCATAGGATTTAGTTGTAGTTAAATGTACCAAATTCTGACTGGATAGTCAGTTTTTTGGTCTCAGAAGCTTCAACTCTACCTACGATTTGTGCATCTACTCCAAAAGATTTTGAAATATTGATGATCTCTTCTGCCAATTCTGGAGCGACATAAACCTCCATACGGTGACCCATATTGAAGACTTTGTACATTTCACTCCAATCAGTTTTTGACTCTTCTTGAATCAATTTAAACAATGGAGGCACATCAAATAAGTTATCTTTAATCACATGGACGTTATCTACAAAGTGAAGCACTTTGGTTTGTGCGCCACCACTGCAATGAACCATACCGTGAATATCTGATCTATGTTTATCTAAAATTGCTTTGATGATTGGTGCATAGGTACGAGTTGGAGATAATACCAACTTTCCAGCATCCAATGGAGCATCTTCAATAGCATCAGTCAATTTCTTGGAACCTGAATACACTAAATCATCAGGTACAGCCGCATCAAATGATTCAGGATACTTCGTTTTTAAATAGGCATTGAATACGTCATGACGGGCCGAAGTCAAACCATTAGAGCCCATACCTCCGTTGTATTCCTTTTCATAATTTGCTTGACCTGAAGAAGACAATCCAACGATTACATCTCCTGCTTGGATGTTATGGTTTGAGATGACATCTTCACGCTTCATTCTGGCTACTACTGTTGAATCAACAATAATGGTTCTCACCAAATCACCTACATCAGCAGTTTCACCTCCAGTTGAATGAATCGAAACTCCATATCCTCTCAACTCCTCTAACAGCTCTTCAGTGCCATTAATAATGGCTGAAAGCACTTCTCCCGGAATCAACCCTTTGTTCCTACCAATTGTAGAAGAGAGAAGAATGTTATCTGTGGCACCCACACACAATAAATCATCAATATTCATGATCAATGCATCTTGAGCGATTCCCTTCCAAACTGAAACGTCTCCGGTTTCTTTCCAATACATATAGGCCAATGAGCTTTTTGTTCCGGCACCGTCTGCGTGCATAACGATACAATACTCATCATCACCTGTAAGGTGGTCTGGTACAATTTTGCAAAACGCTTGCGGAAACAAGCCTTTATCTACATTTTTAATAGCGTTGTGAACATCTTCTTTTGAAGCAGAAACGCCTCTTTGGTTGTAGCGAACGTCTGACATTAGCTTTGGTTTAGGTTGAATTCGGCACAAAGTTACCGAATAAAAAAAACACCCGCCGAAATATCGACAGGTGTTTTACTCAATTTATTAACGATTATTGGTCTCCTCCTTCTTGTTTCGGAACGTAATCGTAACTTAATATTTTACCTTCTGTTCTTCTGTTCTTCTGGTGAAGACCTTCGAACTTCGGTTTATCACTCTTGTACTTGTTAATGTAGGCTTCTGTCAACTTTATCGTTGCAGTGGTATCACCAGCCTCCCCAATTTCATAAATGGTATTAGGAACAGTCTCACCATATCCTTTTGGTACTAATCTCGCAGGATCAATTCCCTTTTCGTTCACCAAGTAAGCCACACACGAGTCAGCTCTTCTTTGTGAAAGTTTCAAGTTAGCGGAGTTCGATCCACGGCTATCTGTATGTGCCATTAACTGAACAATGATAGTTGGGTTGGCCGTCATTAGGTCATGTAAATAATTCAATGAATCTTTTGAATTAACTGAATCGTTCACCTGTAATGATGCTTTACCTAAGTCATAACGTACCTCTGGAAGACGAATTACATCATGGATAGGTAGAACTTTTAGCTCTCTAATAATTCTTGTATTATTTTCTACATCAGCTACTGAGAATTTATCTGAAGCTGAGAAGTAAGCTTTTTCCTTACCTTCTACTTCAATAGTCCAAGTTCCACCTGGCTCAACATATCTTGAACCGTCAGGCTTCTCTGTCATTGTGATTCTTCCTGAAGCATCTGTATTCATTACATAGTTTTCTCCGTTTGATCCAACGATAATCACTTTTGCATCTGGAATAGCTTCTCCAGTTTCTACATCAGTAACTAAGATGTCAACATCAACCAAGATTGGCGGTAAATAGAAATCCCAAATATCTTGTGAGTGATCTCCTTTTGAACCATTTCTGTTAGATGAAATATATCCTCTTTCGATTTTACCTGTTTCAGTGTAAATGATGTGGTAATCATCACGGCAAGAATTCATAGGGTATCCAAGGTTTGTAGGATTCTCCCATTTCATTTCTTCTCCAACTCTTTCAGCTTTGTAGATATCTAATCCACCTAAACCAACAAGACCGTTAGAGGCGTAAAATAATTCATTGTTTGGACCCCATGTAGGAAAAACATCATTTCCAGGAGTATTGATTCCTTCACCTAAGTTTACAGGTAAACTCCACTCGTCATTTCTTTTATCGTAAGTTGACATCCACAAGTCAACACCACCGTATCCACCAGCCATGTTAGAGGCAAAAATCAAGGTTTTACCATCTGGTGAAATTGCTGGATGACCTACATGTGTAGTATCATGATCTTTAAGTGCTAATTTCTTAGGCTCTCCCCATCCTTTACCTTTCTTCTCTACCATGAAAATTTCACATCCGATATTCATTTTCTCTTCAACTGGACATCTTGTGAACCACATAGCTTTTCCTCTTCCATCAAAGCACATAGTACCTTCAGATTGGTTCGTGTTAATTGCAGCATCAATTGGCTGAGGCTGACCCCAGTTGTCGTTTCTGTCAATTTTTGAAACCCAAATATCCATGAAATTTTGACCTGTAATTGGGTCAGTGATTTCACCAGTGGAACCAGCTCTTGAAGAAGAGAAATACATCTCTTTTCCTCTCGGCCCCATCACTGTTGCATAATCAAATCCATCTGTGTTCAACTTTGTTACGTTGGTCACTTTGTGTTTTGTCATGTTCTCAGGAGAAGTGTTCTCTTTGTACTTTTCGCAAGACTCAATTCTCACCTTTGTAATTGCATCACCAGGATTCAACTTGTCATACTTCTGGTAATTCTCTTTTGCTTCATCATGCTTACATTGCGCCATTTCCATTTCTGCTAAATAGAAATACGTCTTTGGCTCAGTTTCTTGATACTTCAACAAAACCGCCTTCTCGTACTGCTGTTCAGCTGCAGGAAACTGGTGCAACAACTTGTAACAAGTTGCAGACATGTATGCAAAGTAGGCTTTCTTTAATCTAGCCTTTTGATTTTTTGGGTTAACTTTTTCTGATGCTTTTTTGAAAGCTTCAGCAGCCTCTGAATAGGCTCCCGCTTTCCACAGTTGATCTGCTTCTTTAGCATAGTTTCTGGTCGCTGGACCACCTTGTGCCTGTACCATGTTTGTCATTCCAACCAAAGCAATGGTCGCCACAAATAACTTCAATAACTTCATAGAATACTTTTTCTAAAATTTGAGTAAGCTTGCTATTAAAGGCGAAAATAACTAAATAATTTTAAAATCCACCTTTTTTGTATATTAATTACCAGCTCAAAATGTTACGTATTTTTACTATACGTACGCCATTTTTCCAATAATAGATTCATTGACTCGGGTAATTCTGAATCAAAATGCATCCATTCACCAGTGGTAGGATGGGTGACACCTAGCGTTTTAGCATGAAGTGCCTGACCAGGAATTAATTTAAAACAATTATCAATGAACTGCTTATACTTGGTGAAAGTTGTGCCTTTTATTATTTTATCGCCGCCGTATTCAAGATCATGAAATAATGGGTGGCCGATATGCTTCATGTGTACGCGAATCTGATGTGTTCGTCCTGTTTCTAACTTGCATTCGACCAAAGTAACGTACCTAAAGCGCTCTATTACCTTATAATGAGTCACTGCGTGTTTTCCGTAACCTTCATCTTCGTCATAAACCTGAAACACTTTTCTATTCTTTTGTGATCTGCCAATATGACCTGTTATTGTTCCTTCATCTTCAATGACATCACCCCAAACCAACGCCCAATATCTTCTTTCAGAAGTTCGGTCAAAGAATTGCTTACTTAAATGCGTCAATGCATGTTCTGTTTTAGCTACAACTAATAAACCCGTTGTATGCTTATCCAAACGGTGCACCAAGCCAGGCCTACCGTAATAATCATCACGTTGAGGTAGATTGTCAAAATGGTAAACCAAAGCGTTCATTAATGTTCCAGTGTAATTTCCATAACCTGGATGAACTACCATATTAGGTGGTTTATTAATGATGATCATATCATCATCTTCATAAGCAATTTCAATAGGAATGTCTTCTGGAACCAAAGTAGTTTCTCGCACCGGAAAAGGCAGTACTATTGAAATCTCGTCATTCGGGTGCACTTTGTAGTTTGACTTCACTGCTTTGCCGTTCACAAGCATGTTACCGGCCTTTGCAATAGCTTGAAGTCGTGATCTAGAAACATTGGGAATACGATCCATCAGAAATTTATCTATCCTGATTAAATCTTGACCTACATCTGCAATAAGATGATGGTGCTCAAATAACTCTTCAGACTCTTCAACCTCTTCAGACATTTACTGTTTAATTAGTTTTTCAACAAACACAGTTTCTCCCACCTCATTTTGCACATTAATCAAATACACTCCTGAAGTCAAATCAGACACATCTAACTCTGATTCATTTGAGATGCTTATTAGCCTGCCGCTCAAATCAAAGAGCATGACTGTTTCATTTGCTTTTATACCTTGGATGTTCACCCTATCATTGGTTGGATTTGGATAGATTGAAATTGTTCTTTCTGCATCCTTCGTCTCTTCTAACGCTAAAGTATGATTAATCCCTGTTGAAAATACTGGACGAATCATTAATGAGCCCTGCTGTGAAGATGTAGACCATGAACCACCCGTATTAAAACGAATTCTTTGTCCAGAATCTGTGTTACGATCCATACCTATGTTTAAAGATTGACTTTCTATTTGCTCCCATCCTACATAAAACTTTTCTGGCACTTCAATAGTTGAAGGATATGCCGGATTCACAAACTCGTAATAACGGAACTCATTTTTAGACCATCCATATTCTGGATAATGAGGGATAAAGTAATCATCTTGGTACAGAATATCTCCGGGCTCACCGTTATCATCCGCCCATACTGTTAATAGCATAATGTATGAACTTACATCTGTCACCGAAGGAACAAAATGCATTAGAACACCTGTTAATGTATCCGCCTCATAAGCGTTAAATTCATAGGCCAACATTGAATTTGAACCAGTGATTCCGTAAGCTACCTCTGCCGACCCATCATCATAGGCATAATAGTTTTTGAACACTTGATCAAAATACAAGGTGTCATTTTCTAGATGCTGGTTAGATGCGGATTGACCAGAAATATCTGCCCTTGCATTCAAGCGCATATTAAAAGTAGCCATTGTATCATTACCCGGGGCGTCAAAGGTATGCTGTGCTGCCCAAGGAATTGGATAAAAGCTATTCCCTAACTCCCAGTTACCTGTCCAACCTGGAACAGACGCCACTACAGGCAAGGCAATACTTGCTTGATTTGAACCGTCATAATTCACTTCAAGTGTTCCCGAAGCACCAAAATTAGTTGGATCAACATCACAGTTATATACCTTCATCACGGCCGTATCCAGCATCACATCATTTGGAGTAGCTAAATTTCTGTAATGATCCCAAGGCACAGAGGTATAATCTTTAAGCAATGTGTTGATTGGTCCAGCAATGGCATAATCACCAAAATTCTGAACAACTAAGAGCGGGTTTTCTTCTAGTAAAACATAATCAATGTGCCAATGATCTAAAGCACCAGACAGCGAAGCATTATTTCTAATTCGAAAACGGAATCCATTTTCGTAATAAGTAGAAGGAACTATTTGATAGACAGTATCCCATTCATTAGGATTAGGCAGAATGTCTGACTCCCAAAGTGGCAACCACTGAGGATCACTTGGCCTCCAGATTTCAAGAATCAATGAATCTTCTTGCTCAGGCATGTTACCATACCCTTGAGCTTGATATAAAAACTGAATAAAAACATTTGATTTTCCCAATAAGTTAATAGGCTTAGACGTCAAATAATCTGCCGGACCGTTTGCGTTCTCATTTCCAAATTCGTAAGGCATACCGGTAGAATCAACCCCATCAAAAGTCGCAACACCAATAGACCATGGGTCAACTGCGAACCTATTATTTCGACAAGCGCTGTGATCTACCCATAGCTTTGAATTATCGCTCATATTTGCAAAAAACACATGTGCACTATCTTGAAAGTAAACACCTGTAGTTGAATCCGGATTATGATCTTGATCAATCTGATTGTACCAAATGGTATCTTGGGTTGGATCTGGAACACCATCTACTATAGAATCAATCAAAATAAAACACTCTGTATAAAGATTTGTCAGCATTCCATTGATAGGATAACTTGCCAAGCTATTTACCCAAATACTGTTTGGAGTATGCGGATATTCAGTAAAAGTTGTTGCTACGCCCCCAACAATTGAAATTGTATCATGTCTCGACTTGGTACTATCACAGTACTGCACATTGGATGGCTCGGGAACCGTATTTGTCGAATTCATCAACAAATAATACCATTGGGAGGTTACGTTACCGTCTGTATAATTAGGAGGATAATTGACGAATTTATCAGATGAAAAATCATCCCAAACATCATCAATATCGAGGGTACCATATGAGTAAATAAAAGTAGAGTCGATTGAATTCTGGCTCGACTTTGTTTTGACAGGGTAATTGCCATAAAGTGAAGGGTTACCCATGATTGGATTAATCTCTTCTTGAGCAAAAGAATTGCCCAGCACTGTCAACACGAAAAGAAGTAGAATGTTTTTCATTTCAGTTTTCTTATTCTCCGCCTCCTGAGCCATATGTTGCCCATAACGTAACTGGGGTGCCTGCAGCAACGGTTACGTTCTCACCACCTGCTGGTGATTGTTTCGTAATTATTGCATTCAACATCTCCTCTTCACTATTACAATTCGGACACTCTGGAACAACAGAAAGCGCTAAAGTAGAGAAACGAGATTGTGCCTCTTTTATTGTGAGTCCGACTACATTTGGTAAAGCTGTTGCCTCACCTGTATTTCCTTTTGAAACCACCAACTCAATTCTTGATCCTTTTGGAATAAATGTTCCTGAATCAATTGGATTACCATTATACAGCTGCTCCATAATGAATCCTGGCGCGTATGGATGTGGTTTGTAGGATACTTTTGTTTTAATTCCGATTGCCTCAAGCGTAGTTTCTCCCATTCTTTTTGACATATCTGTCACATCTGGCACACAAACCATTTTCGGATTGATGGGAACCACAGAAAGTTCAATTGTTCGCCCTGACTTGATACCCATCCCTGAAGAATCAGTCGGTCTTGGATATTGCCAACAAACGGTACCTTTAGGCCAATCATCCAAATAAACAGAGTCAACTATTTTGTAATCTAAGTTTTTATCCTTCACAAATTCATCTAAGTCATCCATGTGAATTTTATAGAAAGACGGCACAGAGATGTTTTCTCCAAAGTTAGTTGTACTTCTTAGGTACATTCCTTCTACCCAAACAATGATGACCCATACTATGATGATGGCTACAACATTCAGTAAAAATTGTTTGGATATAAAAAATCTGAAAAACTTCTTCATTCAGTAATCGGCTATTGAAAAGCAAATATAACTATTCCATATTGATTGCAGTCGCTCCAATCTGTGAGTTTATTAACTGTTCGATTCAATCCTTTAAAAGTAAGGGTTGGCCAATTATTTTTGCGGTTTTTTAAAAGCCCCGATATACACTCCGCCTGGTCTTAAGAAGTATACCTTCGAATTGGAATAATAGAAGTCAATCACATCAGCCGGAACATCATAAACAAAGTTAGGCTCCAACAACTGTGTAATCGGAATGATTTCAAGCTGATTAGAATCATTGAGCACCATCAAATGCTGGCCAAAACAGTTGATTCTTTTAGGTTGTGTCGGGTAGGTATTGACGTAGGTACCAAAAGCATCAAAAATGAGCACGCCGAGTTTAGGTACAGCTATGAATAGATAATCATTTGACTCTTTCATTTGAATGGGCAAGTCTGCTGATTTACTCTGATTCTGAATAAAACTGAGTACGTTTTCAGTCACCAGAATTTGATTGAAATTTTGATCAATTTTCACTAGGCGAGATGAAGCAACATCTAGCACCCAAAAACCATTTCCCACGAAAGATTCGCACACCAACAAAGGTTGTTGAATATCAAGGTTGATTAGATCTATATCTTCGTGGTGATCTGTGAGTGTGTTATCCAAAAACTTAATCAGACTTCTTTCATCATCAAACAAGAGCGTTCTAAATGACTTGGTACTTTCAATAGAAGAGGGTCTGAATGACTTTAAAGAGGCTGTAAAAAGTGTGTCAAGATTAGCCGAAAACTGCACCAGCACATCAGATTGCACCGTGTATATTCTACCTAAATTATCCACTGAGAAATGATCGTATTTACCTACAATACTATCAGACGCGACAAAAGTGACCTGAGCATTTGCAAAAGAAGCAAGACAAACAATATGTAATAAAAACAATCGCATATAAAAAACCCTGAAATAAGCGAACTCATTTCAGGGAACTTAAATTAAGGTTTTTTATTTTACCAATCATCCTTAGATGCCTGTTTTGGACCTAAGGATTTCTTTAAATTATCAATCAAATCCCACACTTGGTCTTGAATTGCTAATTCTATTTGATCTAACATTTTTGCTTCTCTATTTCTAGATTTCTCGCTTGAAATTTTCGGCTTATAGTTATCGATAAAATACTCTAATGTTGAACCTGGTTCACCTGGTGAGGCCTTCTTTTTGAAATTCTCTAAAGTATATCTAGACTTACCGTCTTTGAATTCCAGCACTACGTCACACACAAAGTTGTAGTGATATTCTTTGTAGGTATATGCATTCTTTTTCCCCACAGTGGAAAAAGATGACTTTGCTACTATCTTGTGAATCTTTTCATCCTGAAAATCAATCGTGTTTGATCGGTCTGTGTTTTCGCACCAAGCAATTCCTAGCTTGTATAGATCCATTGCTGTTACTCCAGCATTCTCAATGACACCCTGATATTCTACTTTTTTGTCGTCATTGTAGTTCAATTGGAATTCGTCTTGAGTGAACCCTAAAATTGAAAACGACAATGCTAATGTTGTTAGTATTTGTTTCATAATTGTGGTATTAAAAATCATAAAAAAGCCCCGCTCTTTTGAGTGGGGCTTTGAAAAGTTATTTTCTCTTTTGCAAGATGTATCTAACCTCATTTTGACCTGATTCAGATACTGCAGGTACTACGTAGTTTGAAACGTAATCCCATCCGTTAGCATCCATAAAGTTCAATGCATCAATCATTGAATTGAACGCTGCTTTTGTTCCATCAGCAGAACGAATTGCTTGAGACTTGAAAATTTTCAACTCTTGTCCGTAATCAACGATTACTTTGATTTTACCGAAACCAACTTTGTTTCGTCCAACCAACTCAACGTATTTTACATCAAGGTCGTTAATGTTTGTTTCTTCAACAATCACTTGTGCGCTTGCGCTCATTCCGATAAATGCGAAAGAAGCTAAAAGGAATAATTTCTTCATAGTTAAATTTAGATATGATTAGTAATACATGCCAAATAGGCAATTTTCATACCAAAAATAAAAAAATAATCACACGCTCAACACTTTACCCTAATTCTTAACCGATTAAGGCAGCTTGAATTTGGCTAGATTTTCATGACCTGCTCTTGCCCCAAGTACATAAATATCTCCTCCTTCAATAATAGAATTTGCCAGCATTAGTTTAACAGGAACTGTGTGATTATGAATGGCTGTTTGTTTTGAGGTATAAGTATAATTGATCAAATCAAAATCAAGTTGATTTAGCACAGTTGGCCTCCCATAAAACAGAGGGTCAGACATGGTCTGGTTTTTTAATTTTCCAAAATTGAGCAAATGTAAATGATGCCCCTTTTCATACATAAAATAATTATCTCTTTCCAGTTCCAACAACAACGAACGTTCCACTTTTTTCTTTTCTTTCACATTAAACTCTGAATCGATTTTCAACAGAAACAAATCACCCACTGCAGTAAATGTATTAATTGAATTGTCCAGCAAACCGTCTGTTGGCACACCGCTCGCTCCTTTGGCAGAAGTGCCTGTATTACTATTACCAAACTCCACTATCATAGGGGTTTGCTTTTGAACCAGCATTGTTAATTCCCCCTCACTCTCTTTCACAAAAAGTGGAGCAAAGTAAGTATTGAACTGATCATTAGACGCGTAATTGTAGACCTTTTTTAGATCTGAAACTTCTTTCCCAACCCGCTCAACAAATAGCTCATCTGTATCCACATTAAAAGTAAAGAGCTGGTCCCTTTTCATGTTTGCTCCATGAATTCTTCCCATACCTGTATTCGTTCTATCTGAACGGTCTAACCATTGGTAAAAGACATCCCAACCCTCACCTATGGGTTTAAGGACAGCATTGACATAGGCCTTATCTTTCTCTTTTTCAAACCGTTCAATTTTACCCCCTTCTTCATCATATGCAGCAAGAGCAATACAATCTGATCTTTTCAAAAGATTAGTTTGTGGATGAAATTTGAGTGCGTGCTCTTCTTCAAATAAAACATAAAGTTGACTCGTTTTGCCAAACTCTACAGATTTCACCCGTAGCTCTTCCAATTTATCATCTTGGGGTCTTAACTCAAGATCATTATACACCAAGTTTGATTGAGCATCTCTCACTATCAATTCGTTCTTCTTCAAGTTGCAAATAGCGTATAGGCTGTCATTTTGCTTGAAGTGAATTGAAATATCTGCGAGCTCTTTTCTACCCACATTCTCAATCAACTTAGGAGAACTCCATTGCCATGAGGCAAACTCAAAATCTTGCGAATAAATACCCACCATTTTTTTTGGTGTTGATGATTCTTTTCCAGACAATATGAAATGAATAAACTGGTCTGTTACCTCAATTTGACGCATATCAGCCAAGGTCAAACCTGTTCCAACTTCAAGACTAAACACTTCTTTAAGTGCTAAGTTCTTTTGCATCAATATTACCTTGAATTCGCCCTGAACTTTGACCAAATAAAAGAAACCTTTGTCCGAAGTTTTTACCAATTGATATCTTGGATAATAGTTTGGCGATTGCGGCCCTGTCTCCAACTCGTGTTCATCAACAAACTGAACTTGTTTTGATAGAACGATATCTGGTCCGTAAATCCCTTGATCGAATTGTGCGAAAACACTTGAACATGCGAGAAATAGAAGAAATAATGTATGCTTCATACATCAAATATAGTATATCCTACTAGAAGCCAAAAGTCACACCACCTAGTACCTGGAATCCTTGCACGCGGTAATTGTACCAACGGTCGTATTTTTGACCGGCAATATTGTTCAATTGCAAGAAGGCCGAAATACGATCATTGTATCTGTATTCAACACCTAAGTTACCATCTGCAATTACTGGCATGTTTACTGCAATGTCATCATCCGCCTGATTGAATAAATACACTGGTGATTTTCTACCTTGCTCAAGGGTAAAATCAGCTTTTGCATAAATCTTATCGAACAAATTGTATGATCCTCTCAAAGTAAATTTGAGCTGTGGGAAATGCCAAGCGAACAACTCATTTTCTGGTGTATATTGATAAAATGCAGCAACGGCATCCACCTTCAATTTTTCTTTGTTTTGATAAGACAATGCCCCTTCAACTCCCCATGAGTTGACATTATCATAACGAACGTCAAACCTGTTCAGTTCTGTATTGATCAAACCATTTGCTTGTGGTGTGTTCATGTTCACAAACAAAGCTTTGTTTTTGTAGTTCTTCAGCTGAGCGGACACATCAAAAGAGATTGTTTTAGACAGGGTTCCTTTGATTCCTCCATAAAGGTTAAACAAACGCTCATTCATCAGGTTTGTCCCAGAATACATGTAAGGATTCATTTGATTCAACGTGTAAAACGATTGCTGTCTAACGCCACCATCTATTCCTACATAAGGAATAAACATGTCATTGAACAAGCTGTATTTTCCTTCGATTACCGGAACAACTTTGAAAACATTTTCTAATGGGTCAAGTCGTGGGAAATCGAACACCATATCAAGCCCATAAACAACTTTCCATTTGTCTCCATAGGTTGAAATAGTTGGTCTCAAATGCACATTAGCATTGGATACATCAAAACGCTCATCAAAGTTCAACGATTCGTCATTTTCTGCATACTTATATGTGTTGTAAATCCAATCAAAATCTAAACGATAAATGTTCTTTTGATGTTTATACTGGAAATCTGCTCCTAAGAAAAAGTTGTTGTTTCGCGCATTCTTATCAGTATTATCCCAGTAAGGTTTGAACTCATGAAAATAATGGTTTCCGATTTTAGCTCCCCACAATAATTTTGCAGAGTCTTTGCGCTCATAATTTGACATTTTGAACACACCTCTAAAACCTTGTGTTCGATTGCGCAATGAATCTGTCGTAAAGAAATCAGTGGTATCAGGAACACCATAAAAATGGTAGCCATTGTTGGTATAATCCAGCTCACCTTCATAAGTAAAGTTGGTGGTGTAAAATTCTCCAAACAATTTTGCAGATGTATTGTCAAATGTTTGAGGCGACCAACCGTTTAGTTTTCCCCATGAGCTATGATGCTTGAGATGCACCCCCATGTTTGTTCTTCTGTTTCTGGTAGTATTGTAATAGAACTCTCCTATTGGTGTTAGGTAATTTCCAAGACCTAACTTCACATATCCAGGATACAATTTATCAAGCTTATCTACTATTTTAATCTTAGCCGCATTAATATCATTCAGATTGATTTCTGTTTTTTTATTACGTACCAATAACGGATAATCAATGTTCGGAATTGGAATAACAGTATCAATAACATTTGGCAATTCAGTGATTCGATATGAAGGAGAAATTGGACGTTCTGCTTCAGTTATATTCTCCCATTCTTGTTGCGCGAAGGTGCTATTGACACACCCTCCGATTACTGCACATATGATGATTAATCTTTTCATTGGTCACCTCCTATCTCTATCGTATTATCTCCGCCCTCAGGAATCTCTTTTGATTTATTCTTTAATCCGTTCAACACCTCCATGACTGCATTTGCTTCATCAATGATTCCGTCATCTTGCACACTATATCCATTTAACACAGAGTTCAATGTATACTCTGCCTGCACATAATCTTCCATACCAATTGAATTCTTAGCTTGCAGTATGAGCGCTTTAGCCACCCAGTAATCGTATCCAGCTTGCTCTTTCATTAGGGTACGAATCTCATCTTCAGAATTTTTGTATTCTTCTTGCAAGTGGTATATCAATGCAATCGTAAACTGTGACTCTGCTCCAATCTCTGCTTTCGTGTCACCAGCAACACTTCTGAAATACGGAATTGCCGCTTCATAATTTGCCGCTTCAAACTCGGCCTTACCTAGTACATAATTGGCTTCAATCTTGGCATTTTCAAGCGCCAAATCACTAGCTAAAACTTGAGTCGCATAGCCTTTGGCTAAATCAAACCTCTTGTTGAATGTATGACAACGCATTAATCCGATTTGAGCCGCTAGCTTACTTTCAGGGTAAGATGCAGTTGCTTCAAGTTGTTCATAATACCCAATAGCATCATTGTAATTTCCGGCTTCATACTCGTATTTAGATACAACACCTGCACATTCTTCAGTGTAAATTGAAGTTGGACGTTTCAGCACTTCTTTGTAATGCACAATTGCAAGATCTTTTTGCTCCAGTTTTAAGTGTGAAGCTCCTTTGTAGTAATGTGCCTCTTTCGCAAAGAATCCATTTGCAAACTCTTCTAAATAACGCTTGAATCCAGTAATTGCCTCAGGATATTTTTGTAATTCATATTGCTCAAAAGCAGCAAAATAAATGGTTGTATCTTTCTCTGATTGGCTAACAGAACCTGATCCGCTTAATGATTCTACTAGATCAAAATACTTGTCTGGTTGATTCATTGCAGTGTACACATCTTTTAATCTGGCCAAGGCTTCTTTTTCTTTGGTTGGATTATCGTATTCATTAATAATTCTCAAGTAGTACTTTTCTGCTTGACCATAATTTTCATCTCTAAAGTGCAATGATGCCAATTGGAAAAGTGCATCAATCATCTTAGGATGCTGCGGATAATCAATGATTAATTGATTGTAATATTTCTTCGCTTGCTCATGATGTGCATCATCCATTAATCGATATGCTTCAGCAGCTTCATAGAGTGCTGGGACCACCAATACTGATTTTGTATGATTGTTCACCAAGTCTAACATGATGTTGGCCTTTTGGCCATAATCAGTCATGTAACCATAAGTCAAACCTGTTTGATATTTTGCATAATCTACCTGGCCCCCGTTTTCAGCAATTGCTTTTGCATAAAAGTTGATGGCTTGCTCATTATCTTTCTGCACGAAATAAGCATCTCCAACTCTCAAATATGCATCTGCTATTTTTTCGTGTGACGTCTCATTAAAATCTTGTGTGAAAGTTCGGAAATTATCAATTGCATCTTTGTAATTTTTCTGTTTAAAATAACAGTATGCAATGTTATAATAAGCATCATTATGTTGAGGCAAGCTATACGACCCCGGAACCTCCAAAAAAGTACGGTATTGCTGAATAGCGGTTGGAAAATCTCTCAACTTGTAAGAAGCTTCAGCCGTCCAATAATGACTTAAAGCGGTTAATTTTGGATCGATCGGATATCTTCTTGCTTGTGCAAAAGCTTTCTGACTCAATCTGAACGCCCCATTATCAAACAACTCTACCCCATGATTATACGCCATCATTTGGTAGGCATTTTTCATTTTAAAGTCTTTGTCTTCAATTCGATCAATGGCCGCCATTGCTGATTTGTAGTTCTTCATGGTAGTGTAGACATTCACCAAGTATTGGTAAATATCTTGCGTTCGGTGCGAATCTGGATACCTTTCAAGGTACAGGTTCATTGCTTCAACCGCTTCGTCAAATGGATTAAAATCGAGTTTATAAGACAACACCGCATATTGATACAACGCATCTTCTGTAATTTCTTCATCAAAATGCAAGGTAGAGGCTAGTTCAAAAGCGTTTCTAGCGTACAGATAGTTCTCCATTTTCAAATAGGCCTCTCCAATGTGATAAAGTGCCATTTGGCCAAGCTCATCTTTGATCTTGGCTACTTTATCAAACATTTTTATCGAGTTCATGTACTGCTTAGACCTGAAGTAAGCAAAACCTAGTTGGTAATCTTCATCACGGGTAGTAGCACTTTTATTGTTGTATTCTTCTAGAAAAGGAACCGCTTCGTCATACTTCCCAACTCTGTAGTAGGCATCCCCAATTAAATGGGCCAATTCTACCGAATTCTTAGGGTTGCCTTCCATGATCGGCGGCACATACTCGATCAACTCATCATACTTACCTTGCAAATACAAGATTTGAGCAATGTACGCCGGAACCGACTTTGAAAAGTTTGGATTATTGGCTAGCTTTTTAAAACCTTGCAATGCTACCTCATAATTCTTTTCGTCATAGGCAATGTGACTATAGTAATACAGAGCTGGATCTTGATATTCAGATTCAATCTCTAGAATTTCATAGAAATTATCGCGGGCCTGTTTGTAGTTGTTCGTGTAGAAATAGGCGTATCCTTTTTTGAAATAAAACTCAGGCTTATCCTCTTCTTGGAGGTCATACACTTCAATTTGTGCAAACCACTTAATCGCATCTTTATACTTTTTCTTGCGGTAGTAGTAGCGGGCTAACTCTAGGTAAACATCCTGACGGTAGATACTCTCGGGATATTCATTTAAAAAAGCGAGTAATAGCTTTTCAGCATCTTGATGATACAGGTATAAAGCACAAATTGCATTGTAATACTTCGCTTTGATAAAGAGTGGATCATTTGGCTCATGAAACGACTTCATGAATACCTTAAACTCTTCTTGAGCGGCTGAAAATTTTGCTTTTTCAAACAATTCCTCTGCCCGATAAAAGTTAGCGTAATCTGAACTATACTTTTCAGTCTCTTGAGCAAAAGAGCTCATTGAAACCAACATCACGAATATGAATCCTAATCTTCTCATTCAATTTTTTTGCTTGCAAATGGCACGCCTTTAAACGTGTAAAATTAAATGTGATAAGAAGGGAAAAGATGTGTGAGGTTTGAAAGTTATAAACGCAAGTCTGTTAAGTTTATTGTTTTGTCGATTTGATTGAACGTTAATAACTCTCTTTAAAGTTTTAGCAAGAATGTTGCCAAAACATTTGTGGATTGGTTATTTTTGCTTGAACACCACTTAAAATGGACACCGAAAAGCACATATTTTCTATACAAGACGGAGAAATCTATCAAGGCGAACAACTCATATTGAAGGATGTAAATATTCACCTGGACAAAGGTGAGTTCGTATACCTTATTGGTAAAACCGGAATGGGAAAAAGTAGTTTACTCAAGGCGCTTTATGGGGAGCTACCGCTTGCAAAGGGTCAAGGTAGTGTGGCAGGATTTGATCTACAACACCTGAAACGCAAAGATGTTCCATTCCTTCGCAGAAAATTAGGTGTTGTCTTTCAAGACTTTCAGTTACTCTCAGATCGTTCTGTTTCAGAAAACCTACATTTTGTGATGCGTTCGACAGGCTGGAAAAAGAAAGACGAAATCAGAAGAAGGTCAGATGAAGTTCTTTCATTAGTAGGACTAGATCATATAAATGATAAAATGCCTCATCAATTATCGGGTGGAGAACAGCAAAGAGTTTCAATTGCACGTGCCCTCATTAATAAACCAGAATTCATTCTTGCAGATGAGCCTACTGGAAACCTAGATCCGGAAACTTCACGTGAGATTATGGCAGTATTAATGGCTATTGCAAAAGAAGGAACGTCTGTTCTAATGGCAACACACGACTTGGGCATCATGGAGCAATTCCCATCACGCACTATGCAAGTTAAAGACAAGACTGTAGTTGAATTAAATCCTATGAATGAGTTTAACCCATTCGAGCAAACTAGTTTTGGTTAAATCAAATTGACAATCTTTCGCGCGTTCAATGCATTCGAATAGATTGCATCAAATTTAGCATCTCTTGTTGTTTTCATTTCTGTAGTAAACTCCACCGAAATTAATTCGTCAATTCGCGCGGCAATTGCCTGCGGCTCATCAATCACATCTACCATTTCTGCAAAAATACCAACATCATCCATTTTCGAATTTATGATGATATGTCGTCCGCTTTGCAGCGCATGCAACAATTTAAGTTTGATACCAGTTTGCTGAAAAGTCATGAGCAGATTCACCTGGGCATGTTGAATTAGTTCATTCATTTTTTCATGTGAAGGACTGTCAATCAACAAAACATTCGGCACCTTTTGAATCACCTTTTTCAAGAAGGTCGAAGGATTCAAGCCTGCTACCACAAAATTATGAGACGATTTAGGGGCAACGTGTTCAGCTATATATACAGCTGCATGCTCGTTTTCTTTCACCGAAAGATTGCCCTGGAACAAGACATATTGTTCCTCACCCTGTGAACTGGCTTTAAAATTCGATTCTTTGCTGTCATTAAAAAATGGTGGAACATGATGGGTAGCCGCATATTGCGAAAAATGAGAAACATCCATCTTTGCAACGCTCAAAATATGATCTACCTTTTTTAATTCAAGTTCATACTTTTGCAACTTTCTTGCTTCTCTTTTTAAGTAGATTTTTTTTAGAGGATTACGTTCCCACTTGGCAAGTCCGTCATAATATTTGTGCTCTATGTTATTAGCGCGAAACAGTAGCTTTCGTTCACAAAAATCCTGATGATTTAACCAGTAAGCACATTGTATACCATCAATCAATACCGGTGCAGGATCAGCTAACACATTAATTAAGAGAGTTGGATCTTTTCGGCTCGCGACCACATAAGGTAATGATGAAAACAGCACATCCAGAATGGATTGTTTTCGTTCATAGTAGTACAACTTTGAGCAATACTGCTCTAATTCTTTTGTAGGTGGATTATGACCTTTGTAAAAATAACAATGGTATATAATTTCAACACCGGCAGCATGCAATGATTTCAGTTTGTAAAATACATCAACTATCCCACCGTAATTTGGAGGAGTAGGAACGTCAAAAGCTATGATGTGAAGTCTTTTAGCCATGTTGTTTCAAAAATTGAAGATACACTTCATCTAACACTTCTGTTTCTTTCGCCCAGTTTAATGATTTTGCAGCTTCTATGGTATTCGCTCTAAACTTCTGTTGAAGCTCCTCATCTTGAAACAAGGAGTTCAATTTTTGAGCAATTTCTTCAATTTCGTGAGAGTTTGTCACCAAGCCCACTTCATGATCTCGAACAATCGCTGCGACTTCTTTCAAATCAGATACCAACAATGGAATCCCGGCATGGATGTAATCAAATATTTTGTTGGGCAAAGAGAACTGATAGTTCACATTGGTGTTTTTATCCAATGAAACTCCAACATCAGATAAAGCCGTGAAATTCATTAATTCGGCATAAGGACGTTTTCCAAAAAACAAGACCTTATCTTGCCATTTATTGTCTGCTACCGCTCTTTTCAGGTCAGGAACTACATCTCCATCACCTACAATTGCAAGTACCGCATTATCCACTTTTTGTATCGCTTCAATCATTTCTTCTGCCCCTCGCTGAATATTGATTCCGGCTCCTTGCATAATCACTACTTTTTTGTCCTCTGGCAAGCCCAAATCGGTTCTTGTTTTTGTTGGCTTTGGAAAATTAGCATCCGTAATATTTCTGACCACATGTACCGTTCGAGTATACTCCTTTCGATACATATCAGCAATAGACTCATTTACAGTAATCATTTCGTCTGCTTTCGGAACGCATTTACGTTCAATCCTGCGCCAAAAATTCTGCACTTTGGGTCTACTAATCAATTCTGGAGTTCCGCAATAATACTCGTGCGAATCATAAACCAAAGCACAATTTTTCTTGAATTTGCGAGCCCAAGTATTAGCATATAAGGTATCCAAATCGTTAGACACCAATACATCTGCTTTTTTGAATAAGAGGTAAAAGAATAACCTCAAGTTGTAGGTGGCATAAAACAAAGGTCCTTTTTTAAACCAAAGCGGAAAACGCTTGGTTTTATAATTCCACTGTTCTGGAATCGGCAAACTGTTGGGCAATTTACGTCCAACCAAAGTTACTTCAAAACCTTTCTTATCCAAGTATTCACAAACTTTACGAACACGTTGATCGGTAACCAAATCATTGGTCACAGAAATTATGGTCTTAGGTTTAATTTGCACGGCGCTAAATTAACTGAAATGATTTTCTTTTATTGCACTACCAATCATCCAGCTATACGATTTTTCAACAATACCCCTTTCCTTTTAAGTAAATGATGATTGTGCTTCTTGAAATCAATGTATCTTAGCTTATAGATTCTGAATGGATTAGAATAATTCAGTTTCGAAATTAAATCTTTCTCATATGAATATGACATTTTGGAAAACCTTTTGGGCAAGCATGCTAGGCTCATTAGTTTCAGGACTTTTAATTATTGGGATTTTCTTTTTGATCTTGAACACTATGGTTTCTGGATTTGAAGAGTTGTTCAAAAACAAGAAGTTGGTAGTAGAGCCTGAAACAGTCTTGCACATGGAATTGAATGATATGGTAGGAGATTATACTATGGCTGCTTTCAATCCAAACACCTTCCAAATGAACAAGCAGTTTGGCTTAATGGAAATCTTAGATGGTTTACAAATGGCTAAGGAAGATGAAAATATTAAAGGAATCTTCTTGCATTGCGATAACGTTTCTGGAGGAATGGCCACAACAAAAGAAATTAGAGACGCATTGATTGATTTTCAATCTTCAGGAAAGTTTGTAGTGGCTTACCACGAAAACTATTCTACATCTGCATACTATTTAGCCTCAATGGCAGATGAAATCTATGTGTTTCCAAGCGGCATGATCAACTGGTTAGGTCTAGGAGCAGAAATTGCATTTGTAAAAGGCGCCTTGGAAAAACTGGAGGTTGAAATGCAAATCATAAGGGGATCTAACAACAAATTCAAAAGTGCTGTTGAACCACTAATGTACACTGAAATGTCTGATGCTAATCGTGAACAAACTCAAAAATTCTTAGATGCACTATGGGGTGAGATGGTTGATGCAGTAGCATCTTCAAGAAACATGAAAGCCTCTTATCTCAACACCATTGCTGACAGTGTGTTCATTAGACAGTCAGGTGATGCGGTAGACTATAAAATGGCAGACGGAATTAAGTATTATGATGAAGTCTTGACGATTCTGGAGGAAAAAATTGACACTTTAGAAGACACCGATTTAAACTTGCTTTCATTCAAAAAGTACGCTATGAAAAAAACAAAAGAAGAGCGTACTTTAGCCAAATTGGACGACAAGAACATAGCCGTAATTTTTGCTGAAGGTGAAATTGTAGATGGTAACGGCAGTCCAGGACAAATCGGTGGAACATCTCTTTCTGAAGACATTCGTTCTGCTCGTGAAGACGACAACATTAAAGCAGTAGTTTTAAGGGTGAATTCACCGGGAGGATCTGCCTTGGCCTCAGACATCATTTGGAGAGAGGTGATCAAAACAAAAGAAGCCGGAAAACCGGTAGTAGTTTCAATGGGTAATCTCGCCGCTTCAGGTGGATACTATATTTCTTGTGCTGCAGATAAAATATATGCACAGCCTACTACGATTACTGGTTCAATTGGAGTTTTTGGAGTGATTCCTTATACAGGAAAAATGTTAGAGAATAAATTGGGTGTCACTTTTGATC